>ERZ773055.12-NODE-12-length-145722-cov-7.648912_pt1 | contig 145722 bp, 120 predicted proteins | sample MGYA00580515_ERZ773055 | MGnify/ENA primary metagenome ERZ773055 (study PRJEB29015, sample SAMEA2737993) | human oral metagenome | biome: human oral; feature: human-associated habitat; material: dental | place: China | collected 2064 ...
GCAACTCAACATAGTGACATCTATCGCGGCAACTCAACTCTCACACTTTTTGAGCCGGATTGCCCTTGGATAAGTTACCGAGAAGCGTTTTGTCTGCCCGATGCCAAATTTGCTTGATAGCCCAAAAGCTGCAGTATTATTGGGCTTTCTAGGCTATTTTCCTTCGACCCTTGACATCAAAACCACGCACTCCACATGCATGGTTCTCGGAAAGTTATCGACCGGGCGCACACGCATTAGCTCGTAGCCGTTGGCGCGGAGGTATTTCACGTCCCGTGCGAGGGTCGCGGGGTTGCAGCTCACATAGACAATGCGCTCCGGAGATAGTTCCGCCATAGTGCGGAGGGCGGTTTCATCGCAGCCCTTACGCGGCGGGTCCACGGTAATCACATCGATGCGCTGCGCAGGGTGTTCCCGCTGCCAGGCCGGGAGCACTTCCTCGGCGGCGCCGGTAAAGAATTCCGCATTTGCAATGCCGTTACGCTTGGCATTTTCCTTGGCATCCCGGATGGCGGCCGGCACAATTTCCACGCCGTAGACCTTCTTGGCCTGCCGCGCCAAAAAGAGGGAGATGGTCCCGATGCCGCAGTATAAATCCCAGACGGTCTCGTTTCCGCTAAGCGCCGCGAATTCGAGCGCCGCGCCGTACATGGCTTCGGTCTGAACGGGATTCACCTGATAGAAGGAGTGCGGGGAAATGCGGAAGCGAATATCGCCTATGCTGTCCTCAATATAGCCCTTCCCGTAGAGGGTGCGCACCGTGTCGCCGAGTATCACATTGTCGCGGCGGGTGTTGGTATTGAGCACCAGAGTCTCAAGTTTAGCATCCTTGCTGTCCGCTGCCTGAAGCTCCTTGAGCAGTGCCTCCCAATGCGGCAGTTCCTTGCCGTTTACAATGAGACAGAGCATATAGCCCTTGGTCGCACGGCTCTTCCGTATCAGGGCGCGACGAAGCAGCCCCCTGCCGCTCTCTTCGTCGTAGGGGGCTATCCCGAAGCGCTCCGTAAAGGCGAGTATCACTTCCAGAATACACGCATTTTCCTTTGCGCCGATATCGCAGTCAAGCCAGGGAATCACGCGGTGACTCCGGGCAGCATAAAAGCCGGCAACGGGTCTTCCGTCCTCGCCGGCTGCAAAGGGCACTTGTGCCTTATTCCGATAGCGGGAGGGCTCATCCATCCCGACGATGGGTTCCGTGACGGCATCCAGCCGTTCCGCCGGGACTTCACCGATGCGAAGCAGGTCTTCCCTTACTTGATTCGCCTTGAAACGAAGTTCGGCCTCATAGGAGAGTGCCTGCAGCTGGCAGCCGCCGCAGCGCTGCTCGACCGCACAGCGCGGCGTGACGCGCTCCGGCGAAGGTTTTAAAAGCGTCTTTACGCGTGCAAAGCCGTAGTTCTTTTTGAGCTTCATTGCGAGACAGCGCGCTGTGTCTCCGGGGAGGGCTCCCTTCACAAACCAGACAAAGCCGTCCAGCTTGCCGATGCCGAGTCCCTCATCGGAGAGCGCCGTAATTTCCAGTTCAAACTCATCGTTCTTACGCATGCGGTCTTCTCTTTCTCTCTTCTCAGCGCATTCTTCCGCGCTTATACGCCGCTCTCGGAGGTCTTTCTCAGGTTGCTGTCCAAGAAGCGATTAAACCCGAGCCAGCCGTTATTTGCCCCGGCGGCATTCAGGAGTTCCATAAAGGTCTCCATCTTTGCGTCGGTATTGTCCGCGAGATTCAAGGCCATGGCCTCAATCAGTGCGGGCTTCTTCGGGGAGCCGAATTCCAGCTCGCCGTGGTGCGCGACAATGCAGTGCCGAAGTTCGGCCGCGCGCTTCTCGGGGAAGTTCGGAATCTTTGCAATCGCCGCCGCAAGCATCTCGCAGCCGATCACAATGTGACCGAGCAGCTGTCCCTCGTCGGTATAGGCATTTTCCGGAAAAGCCGAGAGCTCGCGGGTCTTGCCGATGTCGTGACAGAGCGCCGCGGTAATCAGGAGGTCCCGGTTTAAAATGGGGTAGTTCTTACAGTAGTAGTCGCAAAGTCTCGCGACACTTAACGTGTGCTCCATGAGGCCGCCGATAAAGCCGTGGTGCACGGACTTGGCTGCCGAGCTCAGGCGGAAACGCTTCACAAAGGCAGCATCGTCCACGAAAAAAGCGCGGAGCAGCGTCTGCAGGTAACTGTCCTGCACCGACTGAATTTGTGCCAGGAGTTCCGCATACATCTCATTGTTGTCCCGATTAGAGACCGGCATGTAGTCACCCGGGTTATACTCTCCCTCATTGGCGCGGCGAATGCGGCTTATTTTGAGCTGCAACTTGTTGTTGTAGAGAATCACATCCGCGTCGATTGCGACATAGTCAAGCTCATCGAAGTCGCCGATGCCGGGATTTCCGGGCTCCCAGATTTTTGCGTCCACCACACCTGTCTTATCGCGAAGCTGCAGACTTTCGTACTCCTTACCGCTCTTGGTGAGATAGGTCGCCTTTTGCTGGCAGAGATAAACCTCCGAAATATGGGTGTTCTCCCGGAGTGCGTCGATATATTTCATAGTGTGTCCTTTCTGGTTTGCCGTTATCTGCCCGCAAGTGTCGCGGTGACCGAGATGGTCTCATACTTCTCTCTGCCGTTTCGCATCAGGGTTAAGCGCACGCTCTCCCCTTTCACACTCTTTTCCAGCGCGGCTTCGAGGTCGCGCATGGTCTCGATTTTGCTGTCGCCGAGCGAAATCAGAATGTCCCCCGGCTGCACGCCCGCCGCATAGGCCGGTGCGTTCGGTTCGACGCGGGAGATGTAGACGCCCGCCGGCATTCCCTGTTCGCGCTGCGTTGTGCCGACCTGTCTGCCGTAAATGCCGAGCTTCGCCGTTTCCTTCCCGTTCATCATCCGCTCGATCATGGGCTTCAAATCCGAGATTCCGAGAATAGCCATGCTGCTCTGCTCCTCCGTCTCGGAGAACAGATCTGTCATCCAGCCGACCAGCTCGCCGTCCGCATTTAAGACCCAGGTGCCGGACGCCGCGTCTCCGCTCACATCCGGCAGGTAAACGGTCGCATAGCCGTCCATCACACTCACATTGGTCCGGACATTCGAGAGAAAGCCGTACTTCACCGAGTGAATCATGCCGAGCGGGGAGCCGATCAGGAACAGAAGATCGCCGCGCTTCAGGCGGTAGGAATTGCCGAAGGGAATCACGGCCTGCTTTGCGAGGCTGTCCCGGTTCGCATCCGTAATCGGGAGCGAGAGCACCGCGAGATGAGTCGCACTGTCCCGCAATTTGACAGTCGCGCTCATCCGATCGCCGCGGGCAAAAGTGACTGTCACCGTGTCGGTGCCCTCCACCGCGGCGGTTGTTGTGAGAAACAGGAGCTCGCTCTCCGTCTTTGCGACCGCAAGGCCGGCGTAATTCTCCGAACTCTCGAGCGCATTGTTAAACCAGTCCCGTTCGGCCTGCTCATGCGTCACGGAGACCACCGCGGCATCAGCGCTGTCGGCCTGCTTCCGGAGCGTTCCCGCCATCTGGCGGATGTCGCTGAGCGTGTACTCCCGGTTCTCTATGACCTGTTCGACCTGCTCCCGAATATTCTGATTCTCGGCTTCCCCGTTCACTTCTCCGCTACCGGACTCGGCCTCCGCGGGAGAACTCAGCTGCTCGCGCGACTCCCCCTCGCTCCGGCTCTCATCCCGCTCGATTTTAACGCTGGTTTTTTCCGTATTCTGCCGCCACTTTTTGACAAGTATCGGGAAGGTGACGCAGGTGATGGCCGCAGCGCCGAGCGCAAAGCCCGCCCCGGCAAGTGCCGCTTTTCCGGCGAGTGCCATCAGCTTTTTTCTCTTTTGCTTTTTCTCGGCGATATGCTGTGTGATAAACTCATCTTCCTGCATAAAGCTCCCTCCGCCGTACTATATTAACACTTAGTATACCATAAAAGCCGAGCATCCGAAACGCGCGCCGTAGTTTGTGCTATACTGTATCAGGAAAAGTTTCCTCTATTAAAATCAAAGCCGTAACCAAAGCGATACCTACTCTGCCGAACGGCGGAAGAAACGGATGAATCCAACGCATGAACAGCAAAACCCTACATACTTTGGAATTTGATAAAATCATTGCCCTGCTTGCGGAAAGAGCCGTGAGCGCGCCCGGAAAAGCGCTGTGTCACGCCCTCGTACCCATGACCGATCTCTCGGAGATAGAGCGCGCCCAGGCGGAGACCGAGGCTGCGCTCTCCCGCATCCGCATGAAGGGCGAATTGCGCCTATCGGGACTCCGCGATGTGAGCGCCTCGGTGAAGCGCCTCGATGTCGGCGGAATTCTCAGCACTTCCGAGCTCTACGCCATCAGCACGCTGCTCGACTTAAGCGAGCGAGCCCGGAATTACGGCGCGCACGAAGAAGCGGAGCCGGATCCCGACGCACTCGAAGCCTCTTTCACGGCGCTCTCCCCGCTCCCGAAAGAAAAGCGGGAACTGAAGCGTTGCATCCTCTCGGAGGAACTGGTCGCCGACACGGCGAGCGCCGAGCTTTCGCGCATCCGGCGGCAGATGAAGACGGCCGACGAGCGCATGCACAGCGCCCTCCAGGAGGAAATCAACCGCCACAAGAGCTATCTCATGGATACCATCGTGACCATGCGTAACGGCAGCTACTGTCTCGCCGTGAAGAGCGAGTACAAGTCGAAACTCCCGGGCGTGGTGCACGACCAGAGTTCCACCGGCTCGACCGTTTTCATCGAGCCGCTTGTCGCCGTGCGCCTGAACAACGAATACCGCGAGCTGATTATTGCCGAGCAGCAGGAAATCACAAAAATTCTCGCGGCGCTCAGCGCGCTTCTCACGCCCTGCACCGCTGCTCTGCTCGCAAACCAGAAAATACTCGCCGCACTTGACTTTGTCTTTGCGAAGGCGCGGCTCGCCTCTTCGATGCAGGCCTCGAAGCCGCTCTTTAACACCGAGCGCATTGTCGAAATCAAAGACGGCCGCCATCCGCTGATTCCGCGGGACAAGGTGGTGCCGATCAGCATACGGATCGGCGAAGACTTCACGCTCCTCATCATCACGGGACCGAACACCGGCGGCAAGACAGTCTCCCTGAAAACCATGGGACTGTTTACGCTGATGGGGCAGGCCGGTCTTCACATTCCGGCGTTTCAGGGGAGCCGCCTCGCCGTATTCCGCGATGTGTTTGCGGACATCGGCGACGAGCAGAGCATAGAGCAGTCGCTCTCGACTTTCTCGGGGCACATGAAAAATGTGGTCGAGATTCTCGCGGCGGCAGACAGCGATTCGCTCTGCCTCTTCGACGAGCTCGGCGCCGGCACGGACCCGACCGAGGGCGCGGCGCTCGCCATTGCGATTCTGTCGTTCTTACAGAATATCGGCGCGCGGACGGTCGCGACCACGCACTACAGCGAATTGAAAGTCTACGCGCTCTCCGCGAAGGGCGTCGAAAACGCAAGCTGTGAATTCGATGTCGCGACACTCCGCCCGACCTACCGGCTCTTAATCGGTATTCCGGGCAAGAGTAACGCGTTTGCGATTTCCAAAAAACTCGGGCTCCCGGATTACATCATTGAGGAGGCAAAGACGCACATCGAGCAGAACGATGCGGCCTTTGAGGATCTCCTCACCCGTCTCGAAGCGGATCGCCGCACGATTGAGGCCGAGCGGAAGGAAATCCTCGCGTACCGGACCGAGATTGAAGAGTTGAAAAACCGGCACGAAAAGGCGGATCAAAACCTCGACGAGCGCAAAGAGCGCATTCTCGAGAAGGCACGCGCCGAAGCCGAGCGCATTCTCGCCGAAGCGAAAGAGAGCGCCGATCAGAGCATACGGCGCATCAACCGCCTGAGCGCGGACTCCGGTCTGCTCCGCGAACTCGAAAAAGAGCGCACCGGCCTCCGCGAAAGGTTAAAGTCGGTCGAAAAGACCGCGCCGAAAAAGAAAACCGTCAAAGCGGCAAAGCCCGCAGTGCTCCACATCGGAGACTCGGTCCGCGTGCTCAGCATGGACCACGATGCCATTGTCTCGACGCTACCGGATAAAAATAACCGCCTCTTTGTCCGCATGGGCGTGCTTCGCACGCAGGTTTCCGCGGACGATGTGGTTCTCATCGAGGAGGAAGCGGCAAGTGCAAAGGGCGCAAAGCGCGGCTACAGCGGCGCAGCGCCGACCTTCGGCAAGGCCTCCCACATCTCCCCCGAAATCAATCTGATCGGCAAGACAGTGGACGAGGCGCTCGGGGAGCTCGACAAGTACCTGGACGATGCTCTCCTCGCGCACCTGAACTCCGTCCGCGTGATTCACGGCCGTGGCACCGGCGCGCTGAAAAAAGGCGTGCTCGCCTGGCTCAAAAAGCAGCCCTATGTCAAGAAATTCGAAGATGCCCATTTTGACGACGGCGGCGAGGCCGTGACCGTGGTCACCTTCCGCTGACCCGCAGAAAGGAGTCTCTTTGGCAGGAAAACAGAAAATACTGATTGTCGACGACGACGAAAATATTGCGGAGCTCATCTCCCTCTACCTGGAAAAAGAGTGCTTCGAGACGCACATTGCGCCGGACGGCGCGGCGGCACTCTCGCTCTTTCACTCGCTCTCCCCGGATCTCGTGCTCCTGGACCTCATGCTGCCGCATGTCGACGGCTACCAGGTATGTCGCGAGATTCGAAAGAGTGCTCAGACGCCTGTCATCATGCTCTCGGCAAAGGGCGAGGTCTTTGACAAAGTGCTGGGGCTCGAGCTCGGCGCCGACGACTATATCATAAAGCCCTTCGAGCCGAAAGAACTGGTCGCGCGGGTTCGCGCCGTGCTGCGCCGCTACCGGCCGCAGGACGCCGCTCCGTCCACGCGCGCCGACATAGATGCGGTGCGCTGCGAGGATTTGGAAATCAGCCTCACGAACTACGCCGTCCGCTATGAGGGGCGCCCGGTCGAAATGCCGCCGAAAGAGCTCGAACTCCTCTACTTTATCGCCTCCCACCCGAACCAGGTCTTTACGCGCGAGCAGCTCCTGGACCATATCTGGGGCTATGAGTATGCGGGCGATACCCGCACGGTCGATGTGCACATCAAGCGCCTCCGCGAGAAGTTAAAGGATAAGCCGAGTTGGTCCATCGCCACCGTCTGGGGTGTCGGCTATAAATTCGACCTCCGCACATGATGAAGTTCATACGCCGCTCCCTCTACTTAAAGTTTCTGCTCGGGTATCTGCTTTTCGGCGTCGCCGGCTTTTTCGCGGTTTCGACACTCTCCGCGCGTCTCACGGAGAATTATCTGATCAAGAGCCGCGCGCGCACGCTCTACGACGAGGCAAATCTGATTGCCTCTGCCTACTCGGGCGTCTACGACGGCAAGGCGCTGCCGCTCCAGAGCGCCTACCCGCAGCTTGAAGCAGTCTCCACCTTTCTGCGGGCGGAAATCTGGATTATGGAGAAAAACGGTACGATTGTCATTGACTCCGCGCACAGCTGGGATGGCCGCACCATACCGGATTTCGATCCGACCGCGACCGGCAATCGCTCCTACACGGTCGGCTCCTACTTCGGCTCCTTCCCGGAGACCGTCCTCAGTGTCTCCGCGCCGATTACGGGCAATTACCGGACCTACGGCTATGTCGTGATTCATCTCCGGATGGACTATGTCCGGGAAGATGCGATGCAGATTCTGAATCTGGTCTATATCAGCTACGGCATCGTCTTTCTGCTGTCTCTCACCTTCCTCTTTATTTTCCACTTTGCGGTGTACCGGCCGCTCGCCGCAATCACCGAGGGCGCCCGCCAGTTTGCCGACGGCAATCTGCCCCATCGGATTCCGGTGCGCGCCGAGGATGAGATGGGCTATCTCGCGACAACCATGAACGGGATGGCGGAAAAGCTCGCGCGGCTCGAGGAAGATGAGCGGCGCTTTATCGCCAATGTGTCCCACGATTTCCGCTCGCCGCTGACTTCGATCAAGGGCTTCTCCGAGGCCATTCTGGACGGCACCATCCCGCCCGAACAGCGGGACAAGTACATGCGGCGCGTTATCGCCGAGAGCGAGCGCCTCTCGAAGCTCACGGAAAACATGCTGCGCCTCAATACCCTGAATCCCGGACAGACACTGCAGAGAAGCATCTTTGAGCTGAATGCGCTGATTCGCGCCACAGCCGAGAGCTTTGAACCGCAGTGCAAGGCAAAGCACATCCGCATCTCCCTCCTCTTCGCCGAAGAGCAGAGTTTTGTCTATGCCGATGCCCTGCGCATCCAGCAGGTCCTCTACAATCTCACCGACAACGCAATCAAGTTTTCGCCGGAGAACAGTGAGATTGAGATTGCCTGCACAGAGCGCCGAAGTCGAATGGAGATCTCGGTCAGCGACAGCGGCATCGGTATCCCGGACGAGGACTTGTCCCGCATCTTTGACCGCTTCTTTAAGGGCGACCGCTCCCGCGGGCAGGACAAGATGGGCGCGGGACTCGGCCTCGCGATTGCACGGGAAGTCATGCTCGCGCACGGCGAGAGTCTGGAAGCGACACAGCGCACAGAAGGCGGCAGCCGTTTTGTCTTCACGCTTCCGAAAGCTGACGAAAAAAACCTGCGCCACTGACAGGGAATCGTCATTCTGTCGTAAGGAATTCGTAAGCTTGCTGTGCTATACTCGCTATATAGAAGTTTTTAGAATTCGGAGGTATTTTATGATGAAACGACTGAAACGGGCAACAGCCCTGTTCCTCTGCCTCGCGATGACGCTCTCACAGGGTGCTGTGAGCTTCGCGCGGACGGAAGATGACGACCCGCAGGACTATTCGGTCAGCGATGTCTCCTTTGATGTCTCGAACGACCGCGTCTATGTCAACTGGTCGGTCGGCGACAGCCGAACCAGTTACACGGTACAGCTCTACAGCTCCTCGGATTTAAAGCCGAAGCATAAGATCGGCACGGCTGTCACGGCGGGCTATACGGCGGAAAAGGCTGACATCACGGACAAGGTCTTAAAGCGCGGCGCAGGCACCTACTACGCGCAGGTCACGGCGAAGAAAAAGGCCAAGGGCCAGGGACGCGCAGCTTCCGCAATGGGCGTCGAGACCATCACGTCCGAGGACATCATGATGATCAAGCAGAATCGCGGCAATACGCCCGAGACTAAGACTTCCGCTGCCGCAAGCACTGCCGCCAACCAGAGCACGAGCGCGCAGAATGCTGCCGCACAGACCCAGGCTGCCAATACGCAGAATACCGGTGCACAGAACACGGCTGCCGCAACCGGCCGCTGGGTGTCGCTCGAGAACGGCGGCTGGAGCTATGTACTGAACAACGGCCAGAAGGCGACCGGCTGGTTCCAGGTCGGCGACAAGTGGTACTATGCGGGCAGCGACGGCTCCATGTGGGCAAATGCCTGGATTAAGAGCGCAACCGAAGAGGGTGTCTACTACTATGTCGGCTACAACGGTGAGATGCTCGTGAGCGCTCAGACGCCGGACGGCTATCTCGTGGACTACGCGGGCAAGTGGCGTCCGTAAGCCTGCGCACCCCGAATCTTTTTCGGATCGAATATTCTTTTTCAAAAAATGACACTGCGATTTCCGCGGTGTCATTTTTTGTGAAAAGGTTACACCAAAGGCCGTTAAATTTTTGTGATAATCTTCTTACAGGAAAGTAAGAGAACCGTAAGTGAAATCCACTATTCTTTCTCCGCGAAATCGTTTAGGATAGAGTCAACAGAAAAAATTACCAAGCAGGAAATCCTGCGGAACGGAGGAAACAGAAATGATGCAGAAGAATCTGTTAAAGAAAGTTGCTCCCATTGTTCTGAGCGCTGCTATGCTTCTCGGCATGACCAGCGTTGCGTTTGCAAAGTCCTCAAAGGGCGTTGTGCAGAATGTCACGATTGATCTCGACTACGACCTCTCTCCGGGCATGACCGCAAGCCAGATTGACGCCGAGAGTGACAGCGCAGGCGTGGACAGCGTCAAGGTCACCTCAATCACGAACACCGACTTCGGCAAGAAGCCGAAGGTCACGCTGAAGCTGAAGCCCGACAGCGACTTCACCTTCAAGGGCACGCCGAAGGGCAATGTCAAGCTCAATGACAAGGGCGGCAAGGGCGCCGAGGTCAGCAAGATTGTCACGAGCGCAAGCGCCATGACCGTCACGGTCACCCTGCCGAAGACCGGCTCCACAGATAAGGACGCACTCGAAGTCGGCGATGTCTCCTGGGGCGACGATGACAGCCCGGTGGTCTCCTGGGACCAGGCAGACTACGCAAAGCAGTACGAGGTAAAGCTCTACCGGAACAACACCATCCGCGAGTCGGTCACGACAAACAGCACGAGCTACGACTTCCGCAGCCAGATTCGCGAGGGCGGCAAGGGCGATTACACCGTCAAGGTCCGCGCGGTTGTCGGCAATGGCAACGGCTCGAAGGGCAACTGGACCGAGTCGGATGAGTTCAGCGTCGATGACGATATCCTCGCGGCACTCGGCGGCAAGACGAACAACGGCGGCTCCAATAAGGGCGGTCAGACCGGCCCGAACGGATCGAACTCCGGCAACAAGGGCGCATGGCTGAAGGACAATGTCGGCTGGTGGTACTGCAACGCAGACCGCTCCTATACGACCGACAACTGGCAGCAGATTGACGGCAACTGGTACTACTTCAACAAGGCCGGCTACATGCAGACCGGCTGGCTGAAGAGCCGCTTCACCGGCAAGTGGTACTGGCTCAGCACCGAGAACGGCAACAACCTCGGCAAGATGCTGACCAACCAGTGGGTTGACAACAACCGCTACTACGTTGACAACAGCGGTGTCTGGACCCAGAGCAGATAAGGAAACGACAGAACGCCTGTCGCACAAAATGTGCGGCAGGCGTTTTTTTGCCTATTTATATGCGGAAAAACGACAAAACCCCGCAGCGCCTGATTCTGACAGCGTTGCGGGGATTCTATTCACTCTTTTTGTTGCCCTATCACTCTCTTAGTTTGTGTGGCGCTCCACAAAGCGCTGTATGCGCCCCATGGCCTCGCGGAGCTGTTCGAGCGAATACGCGTACGAAATGCGGACAAAGCCCTCTCCGCTCTGTCCGAACGCCGTGCCCGGTACGACCGCGACCTTTTCCTCGGTCAACAGCTTCGTGCAGAACTCCTCGGAGGACATGCCGAATTTCGAGATGTTCGGGAAAATATAGAAAGCGCCCTCCGGCTCAAAGCAGGGGATATTCATCTCCTCGAGCCGCTTTAAGAGATAGCGGCGCCGCTGGTTATAGGCCTCGCGCATCCGCGCAATCTCGGCGTCGCAGTCGCGAAGCGCCGCGACCGCCGCGTACTGGCTTGTGGTCGGCGCGCACATAATCGCATACTGGTGCACCTTGATCATCTGGCGGAGTATCGGTTCCGGCCCGCAGGCATAGCCGAGGCGCCAGCCGGTCATCGCATACGCCTTCGAGAAGCCGTTGATTAGAACGGTTCTCTCCAGCATGCCCGGCATCTGAATAATCGAAGCCGGTGCCTCACCGTTATAGGTGAGCTCGGTGTAAATTTCATCCGAGACCACATAGAGGTCGTGGCGGATTGCGACTTCCGCAATCGCCGCAAGCTCCTTTCTTGTCATAATCGAGCCGGTCGGATTATTCGGGAACGGCAGCACCAGAAACTTGGTGCGCGGGGTGATGGCCTTCTCGAGGTCCTCCGGCATCAGCTTGAAGCAATCCTTCTCCTTGAGTTCCACAATGACCGGCACGCCGTCCGCGAGGCGCACGCAGGGCTCGTAGGAGACATAGCTCGGCTGCGGGATGATGACTTCGTCGCCGGGGTCCAGCATGGCGCGGCAGGCAAGGTCTATGCCCTCCGAGCCGCCGACCGTCACCGTGACCTCGGTGAGCGGCTCATAGGAGACGCCAAAGCGGCGCTGAATGTAGCGCGCAATCTCCTCGCGAAGCTCATTGAGACCCGCATTGCTCGTGTAGAAGGTGCGGCCGCGCTCCAGCGAGTAAATGCCCTCTTCCCGGATGGGCCAGGGCGTGTCAAAATCCGGCTCGCCGACGCCGAGGGAAATGGCGCCCTCCATCGTGCGGACAATGTCAAAAAACTTCCGGATGCCGGAGGGCTGCAGGGCAACTGTCTTCTTCGCTAAAATTTCATTGATGTCTCTCATGCCATGAACAACTGCCTTTCGTCTTCTTTCTTCACTTCCATCTCCGTGCCGTGATCCTTGTACTTCTTCAGCACGAAGTGCGTCGAAGTACCTGTCACCGACTCGAGCGGCGCCAGTCGCTCGGAGACAAAGAGCGCGACTTCCCGCATGGTCTTACCCTCAAGAAGCACCATGAAATCGAAGGCGCCGCTCATCAGATAGACGGAATCGACTTCGTTGTACTGGTAAATGCGCTCCGCAATGCGGTCGTAGCCCATGCCGCGCTGCGGGGTCACATTGACCTCAATCAGCGCTTCCACACGCTCATTGCTCGTGTTCTCCCAGTTGATCAGGGTGTGATAGCCGCGGATCACATTCTCTTTCTCCATGTCCGCAATCTCGTTCGCGACCGCTACTTCGCTCTCGCCGAGCAGCATTGCGAGTTCGTGGATGTCGATACGCGCGTTCTTCTCGAGAACCGCGAGGATTTTTTCACGCATTTTTCGTCCTTTCTGTCTCAAACACTTCCGCTTCCAATGTGATGCCCTTTTCCGGGCGGTTGATGTATTCGCGCTCGGTCTTATCGACCACGCATTTGTCAAGGCCCGGCACCAGGCGGCCGATACAGGCTGCCGGAATCCCTATTCCGCGGAGCGCCTGCACCAGACTGTCGCTGTGCGCGGTCAGAAATAAAACACCCGCCGTGTCCATGCGGTAGGGATTTTTGCCGAGTGCCTCCGCGAGTGCTATGGTCTCCTGGCGAATCGGCACCGCGCGGAGCCGGATTTCGACGCCGGACCTCCGCGCAAGCGCGGTGAGATAGACTGCCGCGAGAAGCCCCCCTCTGCCGTAGGGCAGGCAGAACGCCTCCGCATCCGTCTCCCGTCCCAGTCGCAAGGCGGTTTCCCTAGCGTCTTCCTCGGCTTTCAGCCGCTCCAAAGCCGCCGCAAGGCCTCGAACATATATTTTGTTTTCCGACCCGCATCCCTCTAAATATCTCGTAGTCTCAAGGTTTCCCGCTGAACAGGCTGCGACGAGTTCCGGATAGCTCTGTCTCAATGCAGGAAAGCGCTGAGGCCGGCCGCGGCCATGCCGAGCACCATCGAAGCACAAAGCACCACTGCCACAATCATTGCCACCACTCTACGACGCTTATCTTTCATCTTCTTCACCTCTGTCTCTGCGGCATTTTCCGCTAAATTTCATTTTACTATAGTCCCTCTCTTCGCCTTCGGCAAGAGAAAACTCAGACAATAATCCGAAGCTTACGCCCCGTCTTTGTGTACTGGTAGTAGCGGACGCCCGCCGCATTCAGCATGCGCTTGCTCGCGCGAACCGCCGCCGTGTCGCCGTACTTGTCCTCTCCGTAAATCAAAGTCCGGATACCGCTCTGAATAATCGCCTTGGCACACTCGTTGCAGGGGAACAAGGTCACATAGAGCTTGCTGCCCTCGAGCGAACCGCCACGGTAATTCAGAATCGCATTCAGCTCGCTGTGCGTCGCATAGAAGTATTTTGCCTGATAGGGGTCATCCTGCTCGTGCTCCTTCCCCCAGGGAAACTCATCGTCCGAGCAGCCTCTCGGAAAGCCGTTATAGCCCATCGAGAGAATCTTGTTGTCATCGCTCACAATGCAGGCGCCGACCTGCGTGTTCGGATCCTTCGAGCGGAGCGCCGAGAGATAGGCGACGCCCATGAAATATTCGTCCCAGCTGATATAGTCTTCGCGCTTTCCGCTCATTTTTCCTCCTCTGCGTGCAGATAGTGATGCCCCGCTGCCTTGTTCATGCGATTCATAACGGCAAGACCGACCCCGCTCTCCGGAAACGCCTCGGCGTAAATCACATCGACCGCGCGGGCATCCATCTCGCGAAGCGCGGCAAAGAGATTGTGGGCAATCTCCGCCGGTTTTGCGCGTTCCCCGAGGCAGAGGACCGCATCGGCACGGTAGGCATCTAAGTTTTCCGCACTCGCGAGTATACCGACCTTTTTGCCGTCCGCCTTCGCTACGGCAGCGCAGGCATTGATTTTCCGAATCACCGCCGCCTGTGTCCCGTCGACCAGGAACATCTCGGCGCGCGGCGCGTAGTGCCGGTACTTCATGCCGGGCGCCTTGGGGTGCATATCCGGCGTGAGCGGCTTTGTGAGCACCGGGTCAAACTCTATTTTTCCGAGTACGCCTTCCAGCATTTCCGGTGTAATCGCACCCGGGCGGAGCAGTGCCGGCACACTGCCGGTCAAATCCACGATGGTCGATTCGAGCCCCACGGCGACCGCGCCGCCGTCCAGAATCATGTCGATTTTTCCGCCGAGATCCTCCGCGACATGGCGCGCCGCCGTCGGGCTCGGGCGCCCCGAGGTATTCGCGGAAGGCGCCGCAATCGGCAGCCCCGCCGCCTGAATCAGAGCTCTCGCATTCGGATCGAGCGGCAGCCGGATTGCGACCGTGTCGAGCCCGCCGCTGGTTTCGCGCGGCACAGCCTCGCTCTTTAGCAAAATCAGGGTGAGCGGCCCCGGCCAGAAGGCCGCCGCAAGCCGCCGGGCACTCTCCGGGATGTTCCGCACCAGCGGCTCCATCTCTTCGACGCGGGCAATGTGGACAATCAGCGGATTGTCGCTCGGCCGCCCCTTTGCCGCGTAAATTTTTTCCGCCGCCGCAGCGCTCAGTGCGTTGCCGCCGAGTCCGTAGACGGTCTCTGTCGGGAACGCGACCAGACCGCCGTCGCGAAGTATCTCTCCGGCGCGCGCCAAGGCTTCCTCCCGCTCCTCCGCACTTCCGGTCAGCAGACCGTAGATCGTCTCCATGCTCAGCGCCGTCCTTCCTGCTCTTTCAGCACATGGCTCAGGCGCTTGTAGAGAAGAATCGTAAGCAACATGTCCACGCTGCCCTTTACCAGATTCAGCGGTGCGACCGCGTAGAGCGCCATGGTCTCAACGCTCACAATGCGCGGGTTCACCTTGGTTCCCATCTGCACAATGGTCTCGAGCGGCATGCCGTAGAGCGCCGCGAATTTCGGGAGCAGGTAAACCGCATTGAGGAGCGAACCGAAGATGGTCATGCAGATCACGCCGAGCGCGCAGGCGATGAAGGCCTGGCGCTTGGTCTTCTTCTCGTAGTAGAAAATACCTGCCGGGAGCACGAGCGCACAGCCCACCGCAAAGTTTGCGAGCTCACCGACAAAGGCGGTCGAGGTCGACTTAAACACGAGTTTCAATAAGATTTTCACAAACTCCGCCATCACACCCGCAACCGGGCCGTAGGCAAAGCTCAGAATCAGAATCGGGAGCTCCGAGAGATCGATCTTATAAAAGGGCGGTGCGAACGGCACCGGCACCTCGAACAGCATGAGCACAGCCGCAGCCGCCGAGAAGAGGCCTATCATGGCCATCTTCCGGGTACTCAGAATGCGCTCCTTCTGCCCTCTCCGCCGCTGAATTCGCTTCTCGATGATATAGGCGACAAAGAAGCAGAGAAAGACAATCAGCAGGAACTCGCCGACAAAGATAAGATTTTCCGCAATTTTCTGAACTAAATTTCCCATTACCGATTGATTATCCCCCATACATCCGTTGTCTCAAGGCCGAGCCGCCACACGGCAATGCCGGCGGGATCCTTGGCCCGTATCACTTCCATGCGCGCCTGCATCGACTTGGCATCCTCCATCCAGATGGACTGAATGCTTCCGTTTGCCGAGCGCTGGCCGTAGTTCTGCCCGAGCGTCTCGTCGTAGGTCAGGCTGACCTGGTTCTTGTTGACCCAGTCCTGCGCCGCCTTCATGCCGAGCGCCTCGCTCGACACCTTGCCGTTCTTGTCCTCCGTCCAGAGCCGCGTGTAGAACGGCACAGCCTGAATCAGTTTTTCCTTCGGAATCTCTTCGAGGCAGGCGTCGAGGCCCGTCGTCACGAAGTCGAGCGAAGCCGTGCTGCCCGGTGCGTCGCCACCGGTGTGCTCGTCATAACCCATGTTGATAATGTAGTCACAGAAGACCGCGAGTTCTTTTCTGTCGTAGTAGGCATTGAACTTCGCGGGATTCGGAACATCCACCGTGAGGTAGAGCTGCTTGGCATGGCAGGCGACCGAGAGCTCACGGATAAATTCGAGATACTGATCAATCGCCTCCTGTTTGATGAGCTCAAGATCCACATTGATGCCGTCAAAGCCGTAGAGATCGGCGTCGGCCATCAGCGAGTCAATCAGCTTTTTCCGCACGGATGTCTTTTTCAGGAGTTCTCCCGTCGTGACGCTCTTGTCAAAGTTATCAAGCAGCGCAAAGACCTTGAGGCCTTTCTCGTGCGCCGCTTCCACGTAGGCGCGGTCGGCATAGCTCTGATAGTCACCCTCGTTGCCGCGAAGCGAGAACCAGGTCGGGACGATCACATTCATGCCGCTCGCATTGCCGGCAAGCGTCGAAAGTCCCTGGTTTGCCGCCTGGTTGGAGACAAGGTGGAAACCGAGCAACACTTTGCCGCCGATGGAAAGGGTTCCGTAGTCCTGTGCGGCAAACGAATTCTGATAGGGCACCGTCTCCGCCGCCTGCAGACTTCTCTGCTGCACATACCCGGTGAAACCGCTGTCAGTCTTGACGCGCACCCAGCGCGCGGTATCCGTCTTTGCATCGGCATGGTCCGGAATCACGCGGAGCGCCTCCGCTTTTGCCGCGACCGTGACAATGCTGCCGCGCACACTCGGCCGGCTCCGGAGTACGGTTTTATGCTTTGTCGCCCGCACTTCGTCGCTCTCCGGTGCGGTCTCGACAAAAAGCCGCTTGACCTCACCGTCCGTATAGGCCTCGGTGCGGACATTCGTGAATTCGCGGAACAGCGGCAGCGAGAGGTAAAGCGCCTGGTCTTTGACAAAAAAGAGCGGCTTGCCCTCTGTGTCCACCTCTTCCGCCGTAAATGTGCGGACGCCGCCGGGTGCCGCGTAGACCAGGCACTTCTCGTCCTTGTCCCAGTAGAAGCGCTGGTTCATCTCGCGCTTCACAAGTGTCAGCGGCAGATAGACACTGCCGTTCAAGAGAACCGCCTTGTCGCTCTGCAATTCATAGTTATAGAGCACGGCGACTTCATCCCCCTGCACGCCGAACAGGCTGTTCTCGCTGATGCGGGTGCGGCTCGGGCCGAACTGCCGATACCAGAGCCCGAGAATCACTGCGACGAGTGCGAACAACAGCACCAAGGGTAGCAAAGATTTCCTGCCGTTTCGCTTCCGGCTCCGCCTCGCGCTCTGCAGCTCTTTTGTTTCATTCCTTTCTTCCAAGATAATCCTCCTCTGAAGTGCGGTTACATCCCATTAATATTAGGAAGAGAGCCCTAAATAATTCCGGAACAGTATATCATAAAACAGCGAATTCTGTGTGAAGACAAACAAAAAAGCGGCAGTGCGCTCCGTGACAAGCACACTGCCGTCTGTGCTCCAAACTTGCAGGCTCGGCAGCACATACAGTTGACAAAGATTTTCCGTGACATCATGGCGGAATCGCGAATTCCGCGGGTTGCCGCCCTCTGCTGCGCGAGATGGATGGCGTAGTTCACGCATACAAAAAAGCGCCGGACAGCTCCGGATTTTTGAGTACTTTTTGGGAAATACACCGCACGGATGCGTGCGACGCGGCGACGGAGTGTCGCCGTTTTCAGAAAGGAATCTTTTGTCTTGGGGACAAGATCTAAAACCGCTGCCTCCTGTTCTCCATCCGACTAAAGTATACCAATAACCGCCGTAATCTTCAATTGCCAAACGCGGCATTCCGTTGTATTATGCTTTAACAAAACAGAAAGAGGTGAAGTCCATGAAATTAGAGCGCGTCAGCGAGTATCAGATCAGCTGCACGCTGTCCGGTTTTGATTTGATTGAGCGCGACATCGAGCTCAATGAACTCGCATATGGCAGCAAAAAAGCAAGACGCCTTCTTCGGGAGATGATGCAGCAGGCATCCTCTGAATTGGGCTTTGAAGTCGATAATATGCCGCTGCGCGTGGAGTCCATACCGCTCTCCGACGACAGCATTCGGGTACTGATTACCAAAGTAGACGATCCCGAGGAACTGGATGCGCGCTTTTCGCGCTTTGTCCCCTCGACGGACACGGAGGAGGAGGAAGAGGACCGGATGGGTCTCTCCGATTTCCTGCAGGACACAGACGAGCGGGAATCCTCCTTTGATGACGACGAGATGGATGAACTTCTGCGAAAATGTGCCTCCCTTGCGAATGAATTCACACCCGTCAAGCTCGACGAAAAGATTCCCGAGCCTTCCGAATATCTGGTGCGCGGCTTCCGCTTCCCGAATCTGGACGCCGTCATCACAGCCGCTCACGCCCTGCAGGATCTGTCGACCGAGCTCGTTGCGGAATCGCTCTACCGGAATCCGGAAAACGGTCAGTACACCCTGGTTCTCCGCTTCAAACGACAGTTTTCGCTACACATCGCCCTACTCTGCAACAGCCTCGGCGAGTACAGCGATCCCCTGCTGCTGAGCCCGGCGCGCGCCGCCTTCTACGACGAGCACTATGAACGCATTCTCTCAAAGGATGTGCTCACTTCGCTCGCAAAGCTCTGATAGCAATCCTTAAATTTTGTTAGTTAATTATAACAAATTGTCCAATATGTACCTCTAAAAGTGCAGATTTGCTAAATCCTCTGCTTGTAATTACGACTTCTTTCGTTTACAATGTGGGAAACAGCAAAGATGCTGTCCTAGTTTAGAGGAATCAAGGAGGATTTTGATTATGGCACGCAGAATTTCTGATGCTTGCGTCAGCTGTGGCAGCTGCGCTGGTGAATGTCCGGTTGGTGTGATCTCCCAGGGAGACACGCAGTATGTGATCGACGAGTCCGGTTGCATCGATTGCGGCGCTTGCGAGGCAGTATGCCCGGTCGGCGCAATTTCTGAGGCAAACTGAGAAGAATCACAATAAAAAGCTCTGAGCGTAAGCTCAGAGCTTTTTTGCGTTATGGGACAAAAGAGCTTGAAACAGTCTGTTTAGAAGAAAACGTCATGAAGCATGCAATCTGTCTTTCTTCTTTTTGTCCGCTTAGCCGCTTTTTATGTCAGCGCGCCATATTGACAAAGCGAGTGGTATCCGGCTTCCAGACCAGACTGACGGTGCCGATCGGGCCGTTACGCTGTTTTGCGATGATGACCTCGGCCTCGTTCGGGTGCTCGGTATCCTTGTTGTAGTAGTCGTCGCGGTACAGGAACATCACGACATCCGCGTCCTGCTCGATGGCGCCGGACTCACGGAGATCCGAGAGCATCGGGCGGTGGTCCGGCCGCTGCTCCACCGCGCGGGAGAGCTGGGAGAGCGCAATCACCGGCGCCTGCAGTTCACGCGCCAGTGCCTTTAAATTTCTGGAGATGTCGGAAATCTCCTGCTGGCGGTTTTCGCCGGACTTGCCGCTGCCGCTCATGAGCTGCAGGTAGTCGATAATCACGAGGTCCACCCCGTGCTCTAATTTCTGCTTCCGGCATTTGCTTCGCAGTTCGCCGATGCCGATGCCCGCCGTGTCATCAATCACCAGATTTTTGCTCTCGGAGATATGTGCGGCCGCCTCGATGATGTTGCTGAAATCGCCGCTCGAGAGATCGCCGTTTCGCATCTTCTGCGCGTCGACACTCGACTCCATCGAGAGGATGCGGTTCACCAGCTGCTCCTTGCTCATCTCGAGCGAGAAAATCATGCAGGAACGGCCGTTCCGCACGGCTGCGTGCTCGACAATGTTCAGCACGAAGGCTGTCTTTCCCATCGAGGGGCGCGCCGCAATCAGCACGAGATCCGAGGGCTGGAGACCGCTCAGCTTCCGGTCGAGGTCTATAAAGCCAGTCGGAATGCCGGTCACCTCCGCGCCGTTCTGATAGGCCTCTTGGATTCTCTCCAGCACCCGCAGGGTGATCTCCGAAATCGGGGTGAATTCCGCCGCGCTCCGCTGCTGCAGTATGCGGAACATCTTCTCCTCGGTCTCCTGCAACAAGGTCTCGAGCTCCTGACTGTCGGCATAACAGCTGTTCGCAATCTCCTCACTCGCCTGAATCAGCTTCCGCTTGACTGCCTTTGCGCGGACAATCTTCGCATACTCCCGGATGTTCGCGGCGGTCGCCTCACTCTGCGCAATCTCGCGCAAAAAATCCAATCCCTGCATTTCCGGCGGCACATCTTTCGTCTTCAGCTTTTCCTGCACCGTCAGAATATCGACCGGCTTGCCCTCGTTGAAGAGCTCTGCCATGCACGAAAAAACAATGCCGTACTGCTTGGAATAAAAATCCGCCGCACTGCAGTGTTCCAGCGCGACGGCAAGACTGTTCTGATCCACAAAAACCGCACCGAGGATGGAGCGCTCTCCCTCCTCGCTGTGCGGCATGATGCGCTTTAGCACATTTTGGCTGTCGTCCGTCATTTTGCTTCCGTCACATTGACCTTGAGCGTCGCCTGCACATCGCGGTGCAACTTGACTACGGTCTCATAGCTGCCGAAGTTCTTGATCGGCTCCGCGAGAGCAATCTTCTTCTTGTCGAATTCCAGGCCGAGCTGTTCCTTCACGGCTTCCGCGAGTTCCTTGGTCGAGACGGAACCGTAGGTCTTGCCGTTCTCGCCGCCCTTGATGTGCACGGTCACGCTGCCGGCCTCAATCTTGGCTGCGAGTGCCTTCGCCTCGGCGAGCTGCTCCGCCGCAATCTTCGCCTCATTCGCCTGTTTTAACTTCAGGGTGTTCAGATTCTCGGCCGTTGCCGCCGCGCCGAGCTTTTTCGGCAGCAGAAAGTTGCGCGCATAGCCCTCCGAGACTTCCACGAGCGTGCCGGCCTTGCCGAGCGACTTCACATCCTGTAATAACACAATTTTCATGAGATTTCTCCTTTCAAAAGCATCTCATCGATGACCTGTTTTACCTGCTCCATGGCCTCTTCCTGCGTGAGCCCCGAGAGCTGCGCGCCGGCAATGGTACGGTGACCGCCGCCGCCGAGCTTTTCCATCATAACCTGAACATTGACTTCGTCAATGGCGCGCGCCGAGAGATACACTTTCTCGCGGAAGGTCGTCGCGACGACACTTGCCTTCACGCCGATCACATCGAGCAGGTCGTTTGCCGCCTGCGCGCCGACCACGGTCGGGTTGTCAAGCCCCGTCGCATCACAGTAGCTCAGCGCAAAGTTCTCGCGGTAGATCTCCGCATTGTGAATCGCCTCGCTCTTTGCGCGGTAGTCGTCGAGCTTCTCGCGGAACAATTTCCGGACGCGCGTCACATCGGCGCCGTTTCGCCGGAGGAAAGCCGCGGCCTCAAAGGTTCGGACGCCGGTTTGGTTCTGGAAATTATGGGTGTCAATCACAATGCCGGCGTACATCGCATCGGCCTCGACCGCCCGAATCTTCACATCGTCCGAGATGTACTGCACGACCTCCGCGACCATCTCACAGGCACTCGACGCATAGGTCTCGACATACGAGAGCTGGGCGTTCCGGATGGAATCCTGACTCTGGCGGTGGTGATCCAGCACCACAATGGTCTTTGCGACATCCAGAAGCCTCGGGCCCTCGACCATGGACGGCCGATTGGTATCCACGACAACCAGTACAGAGTCCTCGTCGAGCAGCTGCAGTGCCTTCTCCTCGGGGATGAACATGTCCTCCGGATAGTCTCCGTTATAGAAGCGTTCGAGCATGGGGCGTATCGCGCCGTTGACCGCCGAAGAGACAATGTGCGCCTCCTTGCCCATGGTCGTCGCAATGCGCCAGATACCGACTGCCGCGCCGAGAGAGTCGATGTCCATGAGCTTATGTCCCATGATCAGGAGCCTGTCCTTGTTCTCGATCAGCTCGCGGAATGCATGCGCCTTGACACGCGCCTTGACGCGCGTTGTTTTTTCCTTGGAATTCGACTTGCCGCCGAAGTAGCGGATGTTCTCGCCGTCCTTGACAACCGCCTGGTCGCCGCCGCGCCCAAGCGCCATGTCAATCGCCTGGCGCGCAAAGTCGTAGCACTGCGCGTAGCTGCCGCCGCCGTCGCCGATGCCGATCGAGAGCGTGATGCGCATCTCATTGCCGATATTCACGGTCTTGACCTGCTCCAGAATATCAAACTGGCTGTCTAAAAGTTCCTGCAGATAGCGGCGCTCAATCACCAAAAAGTACTTGTCCTTCTCGAGCTTCTTCATAATGGCCTGCATCCCGTCGAAGTAGCGGACAATCTTCCGGTCAATCATTGCGGTGAGCAGCGGGCGCCGCACTTCATCGACGCTCTCCATTGCCTCTTCGTAGTTGTCGAGGTAGAGAAGACCCGCTGTAAGGCGGCGGCTTTCTTCTTCCTCGCGGAGCTTGAGTAGGGCTGTCTCGTCATAAAAATAGACGGCAAAGACCGACTCCGTATCAATCTGCTCCCGCACGAGCCGCACGCGGAGCCGCAGTGCGTCGAGACTCAGATGGTAGTCCGCGCTCTCCGCAATCTTTGCGAGCTCCTCCCGCGTGAGTTCCGGAAATAAATCCTCCAGTCGCTGCGAGGTCTTGTGTTCCGCCGCGAGGAGTTCCGTCAATGCCGTATTCCGGTAGGCAAAGGTGCCTGTCCTGTCCAGCAGGCCGTAACAGATATCCAGCCGGTCGGCAAGCCGCGCTTGCATGCTGTCCGTCGCCGCCGAAAAACCGATCATCGCCTGGTTGATTTCCGCACCGGAAACCGCATAGAACCGGAGACAGATACTGCCGGAAATCAACGCGAGCAAAAAGACCAGCAGGCCGGTCTCCCAGTTCGAAACGCAAATCAATACCGCCATCAATATCGAGAGCACGGCGGGAAATATGGGCCATCGCAGATAGGTACGCAGCTTTTCCTGCGCTTTTCTTTCTTCTTTCATTCATCCTCCTATCACTACGGTCGGGTTATACAAGATTATAGCATAGGAACGCAAGCGCGGCATACCGACATTTTGCCGTCCTATACAAGGCAGGGGGGCTGTGTTATAGTAACCGTATGTCAAAAAACAATGAAAAAACCAATGTGTGCCGCCTTCTGGACGGCAAGAAGCTCCCGTATGTCGAACACAGCTATCCACCGGAAGAGGCCGTCAGCGCAGAGGAGGTCGCAGCTTATCTCGGTCAGAATCCGGCGCAGGTCTTCAAGACCCTGGTCACCGTCGGAAAATCCGGACAGCACTATGTTTTCGTGATTCCGGGCCCCGCTTCCCTCTCTTTAAAGAGTGCTGCCAAGGCAGTCGGCGAAAAATCGATCGCCATGCTTCCGCAGCGGGATCTTCTGCCGCTCACGGGTTATGTGCACGGCGGTTGCTCGCCGATCGGCATGAAGAAATTCTTCCCGACTGTGCTCGACGAAAGTGCGGAAATGTTCGAGAGCATTCTCATCTCCGCCGGGAAACGCGGCTATCAAGTGGAACTGAGCCCTGCGGTACTTGGCAAACTGATACGCTTTTCGTATGCAGCCCTCACCGAGTGAGGCATCCAGAGAGGTAAACAACACATGGCACAACAGGCAAGTAAGCGAAAAAAGAAGAAGGCACATATCGTCGTCCGCATCCTGAAGACCCTGCTTCTCGTCTTCATGCTCTGTATCCTCGCGGCCATCGCTTTTCTCTTCATCAAGGTGTTTCCGGATTTGCAGTCCATCCAACAGCACGCCTACGAAACCTATCAGCACATGTCCGAGGACGATTTCCGCCTCGTGACGGACACCGAAATCTTTGACAAGGATGACAAGCAAATCGGCGTCATCAGCTCCGGGCATCACTATGTCTATGTCGGCTCCGACGACATCAGCCCCTGGCTGAAAAAAGCCTATGTCGCACAGGAGGACCGGCGCTTTTACAACCACCACGGCGTGGACTGGCTCGCCATTGCCCGCGCGGGACTCTCCTATGTCAAACACCGGCGTGTGACCCAGGGCGGCTCCACGATTACCCAGCAGGTCATCAAAAACACCTATCTCACCCAGGAGCGCTCGCTGAAGCGAAAATTCACCGAGATCCTCCTCGCGCCCCAGCTCGAGAAGCGTTTCGGCAAGGACAAGATACTTGAGTTCTACTGCAACGGCAACTTCTACGCGCACGGCTGCTACGGTGTGGAGGCCGCAAGCCGCTACTACTTCGACAAGAGTGCCAAGGACCTGGAGCCCTGGGAGGCCGCCGTGCTGGTCGGCATCAGCAACCGTCCGGCGACATATGAGCCGGTCAATCACCCGAAAAACTCGCTGCGCAAGCGGAACGAAGTGCTGACCAATCTGTATAAGCAGGGCGATATCACGGCCGAAGAGCTCGCCGAATACAAAGAAAAGCCGCTTGAAATTGCTCCGCAGACCAAGGTGGCCGCTGCGACCGAAAACTACCAGACCAGCTATGCCATCTACTGCACGGCACTGCAGCTCATGAAAACCGACGGCTTTAAGTTCAAGTACACCTTCAAGAACAAAGAGGAGTATGACAAGTACCAGGCCGAGTACCGCGAGCTCTACGCCGACAAGAGCGAAAAGATTCGCGCGGGCGGCTATAAGATTTATACGACCATAGACTCGGACATCCAGGCAAAGCTCCAGAAGCGCCTCGACGAGACGCTCGATGACCGCTCGAACGAGAAGCAGGAAAACGGCAAGTTCGCGCTCCAGGGTGCCGGTGTGGTCATTGACAACGACAGCAGCGCCGTCGTCGCGATTGTGGGCGGCCGCGGCACGGACGACGCCTATAACCGCGGATTCCTCGCGAGACGCCAGCCGGGTTCCACGATCAAGCCCTTGATTGACTATGCACCTGCCTTCGAGACCGGCTACTTCTATCCGTCTTATGTGATTGATGACCACGAGTTTGACGGCGGCCCGAAGAACTCCGGCAATAAGTACTACGGCTCCGTGACACTCCGCGAGGCGCTGAACCGCTCGCTGAACACCGTGGCCTGGCAGCTTCTCCAGAAAATCGGCGTGAAGACCGGCCTCTCCTACCTCGGGAAGATGGAATTCTCCTCCCTCTCCTGGCAGGACAGCACGGCGGCGGCCGTCTCGATCGGCGGCTTTACCTACGGCACGCGCGTCGTCGACATGGCAAAGGGCTTTTCGACCTTCGCGAACATGGGCGTCTATGACGACAAGACCTGCCTCCGCTCCGTGGTCTATGACCGCACCGAGCAGCAGGTGCTCCCGGTCAGCTCGCGGCGCACCCAGGTCTACACCGAGGGAACGGCCTACATGATCACCGACATTCTGAAGGGCACCATGGACAAATCCTACGGTACCGGCCGCGGTCTTGACATTGACGGCCAACAGGCCGCCGGTAAGACCGGAACGGCGAACGACTCAAAGGACACCTGGTTCTGCGGCTACACCCGCTATTACACGGCGGCCGTCTGGGTCGGCTATGACCAGCCGCGCCCCATGCCCGGTATCTACGGTGCCACCGTCGCGGGACGCATCTGGAAGGGTATCATGACCGACATCCACAAGGATTTGCCGGAGAAAGACTGGGAACAGCCGGAATCCGTCATCAAGGCGTACTTCAAGAGTTCGACCGGCGAGCAGGTGGACTATGACAGCGGCGAAAAAGATCTTTTCAACCTGAATGTAGACAGCGCGGCGCGAAGCGAGTACGAGAAGACCTACGGCACCACCGGGGCCGATCCCGATGCCAACCGCGACGTTGGCGGCGATTTAAACGACGATGCCATTGTCGAGAGCAGCGCTTCCGAAGAAAATGTTTCGCTCGAGGAGACGCTCGAGAGCATCGAGACTTCCGCCCCTGTCACCGCGGGAACCGGTGTCACGGGTGTGGACGGCGGCCCCGGCGTGACGCCACAGCGAAGCCACGAGTCTCGCCGGGACAGCGAAGAGACGGTCACGAGCCCGCGGGAAACCACCGTTCGCGAGACCGCCGAGCGGAGAACCCGCGCGGAGACCACTGCGCCGGAGACGCAAGTGCCGACACCCACGGTGAACGGCCCCGGCGGCCAGCTGCACACGGCTCCTGTCGAGACCAAAGGCCCCGGCGCCGGACTGGACAGTCCGGGCAGCGAAGGCCAGGTCATCCCGCGCCCGGGTGTGCACTGACACTTCCCGATTCTTCAAAAAAACAACGCAAAAACCCCGGTTCGCCGTTTCAGCAAACCGGGGTTTTTGATTCTATGTTCCGCGTAGCGTCCGTTTCGTTTCAGTGCAGCCCGGCTGTCTCTTCGGACTTTGTCGCCGCGCTCACGGCATCGGGCTCCGTACGCTCTGCTGCCGAAGCGGCATTCACACCCTCCGGCGCGGCTCTCTCCTCTGCCTTCGTCGCCGCCTCTGCCTCGGCGAGCGCGGCCTCCAGTTCCGGCGGCACGGGAACCGGCTTCGGCTCTCTGCCGTAGATTTCCGCGAGCATACGGCAGTGCCAGATCAGGTGCTCCGTAAAGCTGTGCCGCGGCATGCGCCACTGCCAGTTTCCGCCCGCTGCGCTCGGCACATTGATGCGTGCCTCCTTACCGCAGCCGAGGTAGTCCCACATTGGGATAATCACGGTGTCGGCGACACTCGCCAGCACGGTGCGAATGCAGTCCCAGTAGAGGTCCTGTTCCGGCGTGTGCTCCGAGCCCTGGTAGTGCAGCATGAAAAGTCTGATGCCCTCGTTCTGGTTGCGAATCCACTCCATGAGCGGTGCGTTGTCGTGTGTGCCCGTGTAGGCGACACAGTGCCGCTCATAGCGGTGCGGCAGGTAGAGATTCCGGTTGTCGGAGTCATAGGCAAACTCCAGCACCTTCATCGGCGGAAAACCGCTCTCCCTCACCATTTGAATGACGCTCTCCGTCATAAAGCCCAGGTCCTCCGCGATAATCGGCAGAGGCTTGCCGAGCTCCTCTGCGAGCGCCCGGAAGAGCCCTACACCGGGCCCCTGCTTCCAGCTGCCCATCTTCGCGGGTTCTCCCGCCGGAATCGCAAAGTACTCGTCAAAGCCGCGGAAGTGATCCATGCGGAGGCAGTCGTAAATCGAGAGGCTGTAGCGGAGCCGCTTTGACCACCAGGCATAGCCGGTTCTCTCGTGATAGTCCCAGTCATAGAGCGGATTGCCCCAGAGCTGTCCGTCCGGCGAGAAGTAATCCGGCGGGCAGCCTGCCACCGCCTCAGGCTTCCCCTCCGCGTCGAGCTGAAAGAGCTCGGGATGCACCCAGGCATCCGCCGAATCCGGCGCGACATAAATCGGCAAGTCGCCGATAATCGTGATGCCGTGCGCGGTCGCATAGTCTTTCAGGCGCTTCCACTGCTCGTGGAACAGCACCTGCGTCCAAGTATAGAAATCAATCTCCGCCTCATGTGTCTTCCGAAAGTCGTGCAGTGCCGCGCTGTCCCGCTTCCGGAGCGGCTCTGACCAGCCGAGATAGCTCTTTCCGCCCTCCGCATCTTTGATGGCGCGATACAGACAGTACTCCCAGGTCTCGGGGTGCAGGGCAGCGACGGCGGCCTCGTAGCTCGCCTTGTCCTTGGTTTTTCGGACAGCCTCCGTCTCCGATGCCGCCGCACCGTTGAGACTTTCCCGGAAGCGCTTGTGTGCGCGCCGGAGCAGCATTTCCCGCGACTCGTAAATACGGCCGTAGTCAATCCGGCCCGCATCGCCCGGGTTCCGCTCGCCAGCAAGTTCCTCCTCGGTGAGCAGCCCGAGTGCCTTCAATTCCTCGAGGTCGATGAAATACGGATTGCCCGCAAAACTCGAGAACGACTGGTACGGCGAGTCGCCGTAGCCGGTCGGTCCGAGCGGCAAAATCTGCCAGTAACTCTGCCCCGCTTCCTTCAGGCAGTCAATCCAGTGGTAGGCCTCGATTGAAAAAGAACCGATTCCGAAATCACCCGGAAGACTGAATACCGGAAGCAAAATACCTGCAGCACGTTTCATTTCTTTTTCTCCATTCCCATTGCGCGGTCAATCCGTTTCTTCGCTGCGCCCGCGACACCCGCAGCTTTTCCGGCAACCCCCGCAGCCTTTTTGCCCGCTGCGTCCTTTGCCTTGCCCGCAACACCCGCGGCCTTGCCCGCGACATCTGCGGCCTTTTCGAGAAGACTCTCTGTCTTCTGCTTTGCCGGCTTTTCCTCCGCCTGCTCGGCGCGCGATGCTTTCTTCTCCGCCTCCCGCTTCTTGCAGGCAAAGAAGAGCGCACTGTAGGCGGGCAGGCGAATGCCGATGCCGATTTCCTTGTCGTCTACCTCCATCGCGCGGGCGGGCAGCGCGCGCGGATTCAGCGTGCCGCTGCCGCCGAAACGCTCGTAGTCGGTCGAGAAAATTTCCTTATAGCTCCCCGCATAGGGCACTCCCAGATTAAAGCGCGGATAACTCGTGCCGGAGAAGTTCACGGCGACCAGAATATCCTCCTCCGCGGCGTGCCGCAGGAAGACGACCACATTTTCCTCGTAGGAGTGGCAGTTTAAGAAGGTGAAGCCCTCCGTGTCACTGTCGCCCTCGTAGAGCGCCGGGTGCTCGAGATAGAACGCATTCAGCCCCGCCGCGCAGTCTTTGAGCTTTCGGTGCGAGGGGAAGTCAAGCAGCGAGAAATTCAAGTGTCCGTCTGCCTGCAGCGGTTCGAGCATGCCGACTTCCTGCCCCGCAAAGAGCAGCTTCTTGCCGGGATGCGCCGTCACAAAGCCGAAGAAGGCACGGAGCAACGCAATCCGCTCCTCAAAGGGCAGATAACCGAGGCGCCCGAGCAAGGTGGGCTGCTGTTCCGAAAGGAAGGTGTGCGAGAGCGGCAGAATGTACTGCTCCGAGTACTGGTAGAGCTGGGCATACGAGAGTTCGCCGTAGCGCTCGCTCTTGCCAGCCTCGTCCGTGCCGAGATAGGCAAGCATGCCCTCCGTAAAGCCGCGGTTACAGCGGAAATCAAAGCCGAGGCCGTCGTCCTTGACCGCCGCCGTGGTGCGCGGCCACTCGGCGCTGCCGTCGGCAATCAGCAGAAAGCCCGGCAGTTTCCTATGCACCATCAGGCTCAGGCGACGCAAGAAGGACGCGCCGTCCAGATTTTCGCCGCCGCCATAGCAGTTCCGGTTCTCGTTTGCCTGAAACCAGAGAGCCGACGCCATGTCGATCACCCGAACGCCGTCGAGGTGGAATTCGTTTGCGAGGAAGCTCACATTCGAGAGCAGGAAAGACTGCACCTCTGCCCTGCCGAAGCGGAACACCGCCGTGTCGCCGCTGCCGTTCTCCTCGTAGAGTGGCGTCCCGTCAAAGTAGGCGAGGCCCTCCTCGGTCCGCGGGAAGCGGACTGCACTCCAGTCCATCAGAACGCCGATGTCTTCGCGGTGCAGCGCATTGACGAGCGCGCGGAAGCCGTCGGCCGTCCCGAGTTTCGTGTCAAGCGCAAAGTAAGCGCCGGTCAGATAACCGAGCGAAGCCGTATCGCGCGTCTCGAGTAACGGCATCAGGAGCACATGCGTGTAGTGCATCTCCTTTAAATACACCGGCAAGGTCTCCGCGAGTTTCCGATAGTCGGCATCCGCCGCGAAGCTCGCGAGATTCAGCTCATAGAGGTTGATGGGCCGCTCCCCGGCAAATTTTCCGTAGCGCTGCGCCCGCTCTGTGAGGTAGGCCTGATCTTCCCAGACAAAGTCCGGCTCCGCTGCGGCAATCATCGAAGCGCCGCCGCCCGCGGGCTCAACCGCGCGCGCATAGGGATCCGCCCGGAACAAAATCTCCCGCGCATAGGTTTTGATTTCATACTTATAGAGCGCACCGGCTTCCACACCCGGCACAAAGAGCGCAAAAATGCCGCTGTCTCCCATGCGCCGCAGCTCATGGACTCTGCCGTCCCAGTTGTTGAAGCCGCCGACCACCGAGACGCGCATCGCATTCGGCGCAAAGACCGCAAAGCGGATGCCCGAAACACCGCCCATCTTCTTCTCGTGCGCGCCGAGGAAGGTGTGCGCCGCCGCGCTCTCGCCTGCCTTGAACTTGCGGAGCTCCACTTCCGGCAATTCCGGCAAAAAGCGGTACGGATCCTCTGCGACCGTCTCGCTGCCGTCTGCCTCCGGGAGAATGAACTGATAGCGCAGACTTTCCTTCTCCCCCGGAATCAGACAGGCAAAAAAGCCGCTCTCATCGGCCAATTCCATCGGCATTTTTGTCTTGCCGCGCTGCAACAGGACCCTGTCCCGCCCCGGAAAAAAGGCCTGCACGAGTATGCCTTTGTCTGTCTTATGCGGTCCCAAGATGGCGTGCGGATCTGCGGACTCCGAGTAAACAATCTCTTCGACTGCCGCCCAGTCCATCACCTCGTATAGTTCTCGTTCCATGCAGCTTCCTCCTGCTTTTCTGTAATATTCTTAGTTTATCACAGCAACCGTCGTATTTTCCACTGTACGGCGCAAAATACGCGCGTTTTCAACGCAACATTCATGCATTTTTACGAACCGCTCTCGCTTGCCTAATGCAGGTAAGGTCGACTATACTATTACTTTGTAGAAAAATAAAAGGAGCGGGAATCATGACCAAACCGGACAAGACAAACAAGGGGAGCGGCGCCCTCCGCGAGCTGCTCAGCTGGATTCAGATTATTGTAATCGCCGCTGTTGTCGCCTTTGTGCTCAACAACTTTTTAATTGCAAACTCCCGCGTTCCCACGGGCTCCATGGAAAATACGATTATGACCGGGGACCGCGTGATCGGCTCCCGCCTCTCCTATCGCTTCGGAGAGCCGAAGCGGGGCGATGTGATCATCTTCCACTGGCCGGACGATGAAAAAATGCTCTTCGTGAAGCGCATCATCGGTATGCCGGGCGACAAGGTCACAATTCGGGACGGCCATGTCTATCTGAACGATTCCGAGACGCCGCTCGAGGAGCCCTACATCAAGGAACCCATGGTCGTCGAGCCGGAAAAGACCTTCCAGGTGCCGGAAGGCGCCTACTTCTGCATGGGCGACAACCGTAACGAGTCAATGGACGCGCGCTACTGGAAAAACAGCTACGTCTACAAAAACAAAATCCTCGCGAAAGTTCTGTTCCGCTACTGGCCGGGAATCAAGGGCATTCACTGACGCGCAGCATGAAAACCGTGACAACACCGCCCGGTGCCGTCACAGTTTTTATTTCGGAAAGGAGTTACTATGACAGAGTCCGAATTGAATCGGGAAACCAAAAAGCCTCGCCCCGCATGGCTCGACTGGGTACAGATTTTTGCCGTTGCGGCGGTTCTCGCCTTTGTGCTGAACACCTTTCTCATTGCCAATGCGCGCGTGCCCACCGGCTCCATGATTACGACCATCATGCCGGGCGACCGCGTAATCGGCTCCCGTCTCTCCTATCGCTTCGAGGATCCGGCCCGCGGCGATATCATCATCTTCTACGCTCCCGATGAACCGGAGACCCTCTATGTGAAGCGCATCATCGGCCTGCCGGGCGACAAGGTCACGATTCGGGACGGCCATGTCTACTTAAACGATTCCGAGACGCCGCTCGAGGAATCCTACATCAAAGAGCCCATGAAGCCCGCGGCGTTGCAGGAGTTTCAGGTGCCCGAAGGCGCATACTTCTGCATGGGCGACAACCGGAACGGTTCGGTGGACGCGCGCTACTGGAAAAACCACTATGTCTACCGGGACAAGATCGTCGCAAAAGTCCTGTTCCGCTACTGGCCCGGTATCAAAGCACTCAAGTAAACAGGGTGAAGAAGCAAAGAAAGAGACACAGTCCCCTGGGACTGCGTCTCTTTTTTCATGCTTCGTCTTTCGGCGCCTTTTCGTTCCGCGTTTTATCTCTTGTCTTTCTACTTTCGCCGTGTTATCTTTCAACGCTTTCCAGTTCCGTGTTTTGTCTCTTGCACTTCACCTTTCGCGCTTCATTTCTCGGTGCTGTGTCGTTTGGCGCCTTGTCTCTGCACTTTGCCTTTCGTGCTTTGCCTCCCCTGCGTTATCGGTCGACGCCGGATTCTTCAGCACTTCGTCTCTTGCGCTTCGCCTTTTGACGCTTTATCGTTTTGCGCTTTGTCTCTCAACCGTTCGGTGCTGTGCCGTACCCAAGTCGCTTGCCGAAGCTCCTCTTCCGCAGCGGCGCTGCTTTCTAGGGCAAGTTTAGCGGATTCTTCCTTGACTAATTATGTCAACTTCTTTTGTCTTGCTTTGACTCGGTTTCCGGCGCTTTCGGTAGTCCTCCCGGATGCGCTCGCCCCAGTTCCGGTCAAGGGCCGCTTTCTCCCTGAGCGTGAGTATGGCCTCTCCGACCGCTTCGTAATTCAGCGCAATGCCCGCGCTGTCACAGTGGTAGCGAACCGCCCAGTCAGCATTGATGCCGAAGCGGCTTGCCGCCGCTACCGCATTCATATTCGCGCCGAGAAACAGGAACTCCCAGCCGTACTTTTCCTTCTGTCCTTCAATGAGCCTCCTGAGCTCCCCATAGCTGTAACGACAGCTCGCATTTTCCTGCCCGTCCGTAGTGATCACAAAGAGGGTGTGCGCCGGGCGTTCTTCCGGGCGCGTCTCGCAGTGCAGATTTCCGATGTGCCGAATCGCACCGCCGATTGCATCGAGCAGCGCAGTGCTACCGCCGACACGATAGTCTTGAAGGCTGAGGGGCTCCACCCGCTTGATATCTTCACGGTCGTGCAGTACCTCCGTCTCATTGCTGAATAAGAGAGTCGAGAGCAGAGCCTCGCCCTCCGCCTTTTTCTGCCGCGCCAGCATGGCATTGAAGCCCCCTATGGTATCCGTTTCCAAGCCGCCCATAGAGCCGCTTCGATCCAGAATAAATACGATTTCGGTCAGATTGTTCTTCATTTTGCTTCCCTCCCGCTGTTTTCCTTTGACTGCTCTGTTACACGGGAGCCGCTGCGTTTATGCGCGCAACACCTGCACCGCACAGAGCCGAGTCACTTGTTTCACTGACAGAGAGAGCATAGCGCTTTTGACAGCGGGAAGGGTCGCCTCACAGGCGACATTTGCTCCGCTATTCTCACGCCCCGATCGGATTCTCGTCAAAGGCAAAGAGGGCTTCGTTGATTTCAAAGACATTATAGTTGCCCCGCACGACAAAGTACTCCACAATTAAGTCGAACTTGCTCGCGGGCGAGAAGGCAAAGCCCGCCTTTTCTAAGAGTTCTTCGAGTTCCGGAAGCCGAAGCTCCAGCGCGAGCGCAAAGGCAACGGCCATGGCTTTTGAGGGCTGATAGTGCTTGTCTTTGCGTATCTTCGAGAAGAGCTTCCGGTCTATGTTCGCCTTTTTATAACACTGCACATCCGTCATGCCCGACTCGTCGATTTTCCGGAGCAGCATTTCCGAAAAGCTCTCGCCGATTCGCCGTAAAGTCTCTTCCAGCGAGACCTCGGCGGCAGCTTTTGTCTCACAGAGCGACGCTTCCGAGCACTTTGCCTCGTACAACCGCTCCCGGTCGAGGCGCCGCACGACGCTGTCCGTATGTGCATCCACATAGCGCTCGTCGATATAGACCGCGATCTCCGAGAAGCGCTCTGCGCCGATCTCATAGGACGCCAGGTCAAAGATGACCAGGTAGACCGTGAGCTCCGCGGTCTCGAGAAAGGCAGCAATTGTATCGACCGCAACGCGAAGCGCCTCCGCCTTCGGATAACCGTAGATACCGGAGGAAATCAGCGGGAAGGCCACGCTCTCGCACTTGTAATCCGTCGCAAGTTTCAGGGATTCCCGGTAGCAGGAGCGCAGTTTTTCCTCTTCCCCCTGCGTTCCGCCCTGCCAGCGCGGCCCGACCGCGTGTATCACATATTTGCAGGGAAGGCGATAGCCCTCGGTAATCTTTGCCTGCCCCGTCTCGCAGCCGTGTAAGTTCTTACAAACCTGAAGGAGCTCCGGCCCCGCCGCGCGGTGGATGCAGCCGTCCACCCCGCCCCCGCCGATAAGGGAACTGTTTGCGGCATTCACAATGGCATCTACCCGCATCTTCGTGATATCGTTTCTGACCAAGTGTAAGGGCATAAGCCACCTCCGATGTACGCTTTAGTTTTTCAGGCAAGTAATCGGAACAATATAAATTCCATCCTCGCGTCTATACGCAAACTCGCCTACTCCGACAACAATCATCATAAAAGACGGGGCCTGCATTTTACTGGTATCAATTTTATACGCCAAGGTCTTTAGATTTTTGGCACCGTCTTCAATTAATTTATCTCCTCCCAGCTTTATTTCCGCCAGCCCGTAGCTACCGTTTCTCAGGTGAATGACCGTATCACATTCCAAATTATCCTTGTCTCTGTAGTGCGATACCGCCCCGCCGAGCGCCTCCGCATAGACGCGCAAATCGCGCACGCAGAGGGTTTCAAATAACAGCCCCATAGTGTTCAAATCATTCAGCAAGTCGTTCGGTCCCACACCCAGAGCCGCAGTGGCAATTGAGGAATCGATATAGTACCTCGTATCCGCGGTTCGAATGGCTGTCTTGGAACGCAAATTGGGATTCCATGCAGGCATATCTTCCACAACAAAAATCCGCTTCAATGCCGTAATGTAAGATGCCACAGTGTCTTCGCTCAGAGACGCCGTGTCATTCACTCGCATATCATCTCGAAGCACGGTGTTCGCGATTTGTGCGCCCTGATTCCGCGCCAACGATCTCATAAGACGCCTGACTCTCTCCGGATCTCTGTTGATTCCATCCGCGCGATTAATATCGGACTTTACAACCGCATCATAATAATCTATCGCCTGCAAGAGTGCGGCCTCCTCGCGCATTCCGATTGCCTGCGGCCACCCACCCCTGCAGATGAAAAAAGCAAGTTGCAGAATGTCCGTAGCATTGCTCCCCACAATATGCTCCGGCTTACGAAACAACTCCGCTAAGCTAACCTCCCCCGAGGATTCTAAGGACTCATACAAGCTCATAGGACGCATGGTCAGCCAGATGAAGCGTCCTGTTCCCGAATGCGTAATTTCCTCCGATTCGATCGGAACCGCCGATCCGGTAAAAATGAACTGCCCCACTTCTCCCCGGCTATCCACCTCATAACGTGCTGCGTCCCACAGCTTCGGTGCAATTTGCCATTCATCAATCAAGCGCGGAGTTTCTCCTTGTAACAGACGTTCCGGTGCGATCTGTGACATTTGAATATTGGACTCTCGTTTTGAGGGCTCATCCATCCGCAAAATACTCCCGGCAAGCTGCATAGCTGTTGTAGTCTTACCGCACCATTTCGGCCCTTCTATCACAACTGCGCCCTTGGCTTCTAATTTTGCCTGCAAAATTCGATCCACAATTCTTGCTTTATATTCTCTCATTATCATCACCCCTTTCCCCTCAGCATACCCGCTTTTCCGCACACGCGCAATTCTTTTCGGCGACTTGGCGGAATTTTGTTCGGCGTTTTGGCGCATTTTCGTTCGCGTTTTGGCGGTATTTTGTTCGGCGACTTGGCGAATTTTCATTCGGCGTTTTGGCAAAAAGAGTGGGGTGCTGTCTCGGCACCCCACTCTTACATAAGTTTTATTCCAAGGCTTCCGCCTTCCGTGCTTCCGACCGCATTTCCCTTAGCTGCGACCGACCGCTCTCTTGAGTTTCAGAAGCGTGCTCACGCTGTTTCGAAGGAGCAAATCCGCGAGCACCAGATTGACCATGGACTCGACCACAACCGCAGCCCGCGGCATGATGGTCGGATCGTGCCGCCCCTGAATCTCGATTGTGACCGGCTCGCCGTTTTTGTTTACGGTCTCCTGCGGGGAGCCGATTGAGGGTGTCGCCTTCACGGCTGCCCGGAGCAGAATATCGCTGCCGTCCGAAATGCCGCCGAGCATACCGCCCGCATGGTTACTCTTTTTTTCGATGCCGCCCTGCCCGGGGCAGAAGGCATCGTTATCTTCACTGCCGCGTTTGGTGCTCACACCGAAGCCGTCGCCGAACTCGACGCCCTTCACCGCGCCGATACTCATGACCGCCTTCGCGAGCTCTGCGTCGAGCTTATCGAAGACCGGTTCGCCGAGCCCCGGGAACATCCCCGTGACGCGACAGCTCACCGTGCCGCCGAGCGAATCTCTGTCTTGCATCACTTCTTTTAAATATGCCGCAGCGCGCGCCGCGGCTTCCGCATCCGGCATGCCGAGCGGGTTTTTCGCACAGACCGCTTCGTCAAAGGTCGCTGCCGCGATTGCACCGACTGCACTCACATAGGCAAAGGCGCGGATGCCGAATTCCGCGAGGAGCTTCGCCGCGATGGCCCCGCCGATCACCCGTCCTATGGTCTCCCGTCCCGAGCTTCTGCCGCCGCCCCGCGGATCTCGGAAACCGAATTTTTGATCGAAGCCGAAGTCCGCGTGTCCCGGGCGGTAGCAGTCCCAAATGGCCTGATAGTCCGCCGAGTGCTGGTCTTTATTGCGCACCAGAACCGCAATCGGTGTGCCGAGGGTCTTTCCCGCAAAGACACCGGAGAGAACTTCGCAGGCATCCGCCTCCTTCCGGGGGGTCGTAAACGCGGACTGCCCGGGCTTTCTCCGGTTTAAATAGGCCTGAATCTCCTCGGCCGAGAGCGGAAGCCCCGCCGGGCAGCCATCGATCACCGCGCCGAGCGCCGTGCCGTGCGACTCCCCGAAGGTGCTCACGCGAAATAGGGTTCCGAATATGCTGCCCGCCATTTACGCATCCTCTCCGACCGGCACAATGACGCAACAGTTCGGCTGGCTCACCGGAATTTCATTTGTATTCATGACAATCAGTTTCTTCTCGTAGTCGACTTTGAAAAACGAGAGGGTCCCGCTCTCGTGGTTCACACTCACAATGTGCTGCCCGTCCGGGAACACCGCAACATCCTTCGGGTACTCGCCGCTGATCGGGAGATTGAATTCCGCCGTGAGAAGGCCTGTCTCCGCATCCCGCGAGAAGAGCGTCACGCTGTTATCTCCCGCATTGCCCACGAAAATATAGTGGTCATGCGCGGTAAAGGTCATGCAGGTCGCGGCGTTCAGGGAGCCTGGTGCATTGTCGCCCGTCGTGCAAACGGTCTGAAGCTTCGTGAACTCCGGCATCCCTCTGTCCTCGGAGACCGTGTAGCGGTACACATCAATCGCATTCGTCATATCAAAGAGCAGATAGAGGAAGCGGTTGTCCTTCGAGAAGGTAAAGAAGTAGGGCGAGGAGCCGCGGGCCGTCCGGATTGCATCCACGAGCCGGATCTCCCCCGGTCTTCCCGTAAAGCGGTAGATGCTCACCTGGTCAATGCCGGGATCGGCCGACATCACGAAGCGCATGTCACGGGTCGGCTTCGAGCAGGTGATATGCGCTCTCGAACCGCGCTCCGCAATCGAGCCGAGTCCCTTGTGGTAGACCTCGTCCACGATGGGTCCGACCGCGCCGTCCGGATCTAGGCGGAGTATCGTGAGTTTTCCGTCGTGATAGCCCGAGGTATAGAGATACTTGCCCTCCTGATCCACGCAGATATGATGCGGCCGCATGCCGTTCACCTTTTTGCTCGAGACGCGCACCAGACCGCCGTCCGGCAGAATGCGGAACGCGACCACGCCGTAGTCCTCCACAGCGTAGAGCATGCGCCGGTCACTCGATACGACGATATCGGAGGCATTGTCCACTTCCACTTCCGCGCGCTTCTTGAAGCTGCCACGCTCCACATCCACATCGAAGATTGTGATGCCCTTTGCCTTTCCCGTATAGGAGTAGGACCCCACATACGCCACATAGTTTTTCATTGTCTCTCCTCACCGCGCAATTCGCGCAAAATCAAGGGATTTTCCGTTTGTTTTCTTCCCGCTCATTCTAGCACAAGCCCTCCGAAAATTCTATTGACACCCCTTTGAAAACCTGTATAATCGTACCGGTGAGTTTATTTTTACTAAACCAAAAGTTTAAGGAGACTGTTCTTGGAGATCGGTGAAAAAATCAGGCGACTGCGCATCCTGAACAATCTGACGCAGGAAGAACTCGCGGACCGCGCCGAGCTCTCCAAGGGGTTCATCTCCCAACTGGAGCGCGATCTGACTTCTCCGTCCATCGTGACGCTAATGGACATTCTGCAGTGCCTCGGCACCACGCCCGCGGATTTTTTCAGCGAGAAGGAACCGGAGCAACTTGTATTCCGGAAGACGGACTACTTCGAGAAGCAGGACAGCGAGCTTCGGAACCACATCTACTGGCTCATTCCGAACGCCCAGAAAAATATGATGGAGCCCATACTCCTGACCCTGGAGCCGGGCGGCCGCATGGCGGAGGACGCCCCGCACGCCGGCGAGGAATTCGGCTATGTGCTGAGCGGCAGTCTGGAACTGCACCTCGGCAATGAGACCCGCCGCGTCAAAAAGGGCGAGAGCTTCTACTATCGCTCCGAAAAGAATCACTATGTCAGTTCCAAGACCGGTTGCACGCTGCTCTATGTCAGCGCACCGCCGTCCTTTTGAATCGAGAGAGGAGATCACAAGTTTATGTCAACACTGGTGGATCTGCAGCACATCTCCAAGTCCTTTGACGGCGAGATGGTGCTCGACGATTTGAATTTGACCGTTCCCGAAAACTCGTTTGTGACTTTGCTCGGCCCCTCAGGCTGCGGTAAGACCACGACACTCCGCATTCTCGGCGGCTTTACGATGCCGGACAGCGGCACTGTGATGTTTGATGGTCAGGATATTACTTCTCTGCCGCCAAACCGCCGCCAGCTGAACACGGTATTCCAGAAATATGCGCTGTTTCCGCACATGAGCATTGCGGAAAATATTGCCTTCGGCCTCAAAATCAAGGGGAAAAGCAAAGCCTACATCGACGACAAAATCCGCTACGCCTTAAAGCTCGTGAACCTCTCCGGCTTTGAGAAGCGCGACGTGAATTCCCTCTCGGGCGGCCAGCAGCAGCGCATCGCGATTGCGCGCGCCATTGTGAACGAGCCGCGCCTCCTGCTCCTCGACGAGCCGCTCGGCGCCCTCGACTTAAAGCTCCGCCAGGACATGCAATACGAACTGATCCGCCTGAAAAAGGAACTCGGTATCACCTTTGTCTACGTGACCCACGACCAGGAAGAAGCACTCACCATGTCCGACACCATCGTCGTCATGAACCAGGGCTATATCCAGCAGATGGGCACACCCGAGCAGATTTACAACGAGCCGGAAAATGCCTTCGTCGCGGACTTCATCGGCGACTCCAACATCATCGGCGCGACCATGGTGCACGATGAGCTCGTAAATATCTTCGGCGCAAACTTCCGCTGCGTGGACAAGGGCTTCGGTCAGAACAAGCCGGTCGACGTCGTGATTCGCCCGGAGGATGTGGAACTCGTGAAACCGGAGGACGGCATTTTGACCGGCCATGTGACCCACTCGATTTTCAAGGGCGTCCATTACGAGATGGAAGTGACCACCGAAAACGGCTACGAGTGGCTCGTGCAGTCCACCCGCATGTTCGAACTCGGGCAGGCGGTCGGCATCACGGTCGACCCCTTCAACATCCAGATTATGAATAAGCCCGCCTCCGAGGACGAGGAGGCGATTGTCAATGAATAAGAAGGCAAGACTCCTGGCTCTCCCCTATCTGGTCTGGATGATAGGCTTTATCGTGATTCCGCTCGCGCTGGTCTTTGTCTTCGGTCTGACCGACCGGAGCGGTGCATTTACGCTCGACAACGTGATTTCGATTGTGGAGCACAACCACCTGAAGGCCCTGAAGCTCTCGCTGTTGCTCTCGTTCGTAAGCACGCTGATCTGCTTTCTGCTCGCCTTTCCGCTCGCGCTCATTCTGCGCGGCAAGAAGATAGGCCGGGCGAATTTCGTGGTCTTCATCTTCATCCTGCCGATGTGGATGAACTTTCTGCTCCGCACACTCGCGTGGCAGACGTTGCTCGAGAAAAACGGCGTGATTAACGGCATTCTCGGCGCGCTGCATTTACCGCCGATTGCGATTATCAACACACCGACCGCGATTGTGCTCGGCATGGTCTACAACTTCCTGCCCTTCATGGTGCTTCCGCTCTACAATACGATGTGTAAGATTGAGGACAGCGTGGTCGAGGCCGCGCGTGATCTCGGCGCCTCCTCACTCCAGACCCTCTGGCGCATCTGGCTACCCCTCTCGGTGCCCGGCATCGTGAGCGGCGTCACGATGGTCTTTGTCCCGGCGCTCACAACCTTCGTGATTTCCAACATTCTCGGCGGCAGCAAGATTCTGCTGATCGGCAATGTAATTGAGACCGAGTTCACCAAGGCGAGCAACTGGAACCTCGGCAGCGGTCTCTCGATTGTAATGCTGGTCTTCATCCTGCTCAGCATGACAGTGCTTGCGCGCTACGATAAAAACGGAGAGGGGACGGCATTCTGATGAACAAACGCATACGACGCTTTATCGGGGATTTTTATCTGGTGCTCATGCTTCTCTTCCTCTATCTCCCCATTTTTACGATGATTGTGCTCTCGTTTAACGAGAGTAAATCCAGGACGCGCTGGGGCGGCTTTACGCTCCGCTGGTACGGTGAGCTCTTCTCGAACGCGACCATCATGCGGGCGTTTTATAACACCCTGCTGATTGCCTTCCTCTCCGCTCTCATTGCGACCGTGCTCGGCACGGCGGCGGCCATCGGCCTCCACGCGATGAAGCACACCGGCCGCAACCTGATGATAGGCTTAAACAACATCCCGATGCTGGACGCCGACATTGTAACCGGCATCTCGCTGATGCTCGCCTTTATTGCGTTCCGCTTCACGCTCGGCTTCCACACAGTGCTGATCAGCCATATCACCTTCAATGTGCCCTATGTGTTGCTCTCCGTGCTGCCGAAATTAAAGCAGACCAACCGCTCCGCCTACGAGGCGGCCATGGATCTCGGCGCGACACCGCGCCAGGCCTTTTTCTACACCGTGTTTCCGGACATTGTGCCCGGCGTGCTCTCCGGCTTTCTGCTCGCCTTCACGATGTCCCTCGATGATTTCATCATCACCCACTTCACCAAGGGCGCAGGGATTGATACCCTGTCGACGCTGATCTACTCACAGGTGCGGCGCGGCATTGTGCCCAGCATGTATGCACTCTCGGCCATCATCTTTGCGGCAGTTCTTCTTCTGCTTCTCGTCGCAAACTTCATGCCGTCTGCAAAAAATTCAAAGCAAGCATAAGGGGGATTCACTATGACAAGAAGAAGCATTTTGACGCGCGCGCTCTCGGCGGCGGTTCTCGCGGCACTCGGCCTCGCGCTCGGCGGCTGCGGTCAGAAGTCCGCGAAGGATGACAACACGCTCTATGTCTACAACTGGGGCGAGTACATCGGCGAAAACGTCGTGAAAGAGTTTGAAAAAGAGACCGGCATCAAGGTCGTCTACGACACCTTCGAGACCAACGAGGAGATGCTCCCGATCATTGAGGCGGGCGCAGTGCAGTACGATGTGGTCTGCCCCTCCGACTACATCATCCAGAAAATGATTCAGAAGGATCTGATTCAGCCGATCGACTTCGATAAGGTCCCGAACTACAAGAACATCGACTCGAAGTATCTCGAAAAGTCCAAGGGCTTTGACCCCGAGAACAAGTACTCGGTTCCCTACTGCTGGGGCACGGTCGGCATCCTCTACAACACCTCGATGGTGCCGGAGTCCGAGGCGCCGACCAGCTGGGCCGACCTCTGGAACCCGAAGTACCAGAACAACATTCTCATGCAGGACTCCGTCCGCGATGCCTTCATGGTCGGCGAGAAGCTCCTCGGCTACGACATCAACACGACCGACAAGACCCAGCTCGAGGCCGTCAAGGACAAGCTGATTGCCCAGAAGCCGCTCGTGCAGGCCTATGTGATTGACCAGGTTCGAGACAAGATGATCGGCGGCGAGGCAGCGCTCGCAGTCATCTACTCCGGCGAGATGCTCTATGTCCAGAAGGAAGTCAAGGCTTCCGGCGCAAACTTTGACCTCAAGTATGTGATTCCGAAGGAAGGCTCGAATGTCTGGATTGACAGCTGGGTCATCCCGAAGAACGCGCGCCACAAGGAGAACGCGGAGAAGTGGATTGACTTCCTCTGCCGCGCGGACATCGCAAAGGAGAACTTCGAGTATATCACCTACCCGACCCCAAACAAGGCCGCGTTTGAGTTGCTCTCCCCGGAACTCCAGAACAACAAGGCGCTCTTCCCGGACGATGCCGACCTCGCAAAGTGCGAAGTGTTGCAGTACCTCGGCGAAGAGGGTGATGCGCTCTATGACGAGCTCTGGAAGGAAGTCAAGGCGCAGTAAGCAAAGGAAAATGCAAAAACAAAAAAGAGCCGAGAGGCTCTTTTTTGGTTCCTATTCATCTCCGATGCGATATCTCCACTGTCCGCCGCGGTTCGCCGTAAGACCCCTGATTTCACAAATCCAATTCTTTCCACAGTTCAGAAATCGGCCTACTCTTACGCCCGCTTCTCTCGTACTCTGCATACGCCTCGGCAGCCGCAGCGGCATCATACATATCTTCAATCCGCTCGAAAAGAGCCTGCTTGAGCACATCTATATCTCTGTAACCCTTCACGCTGTCATTGGAGGCAATCCGTCTTCCCGCGCCTATTGTAGCTTTCTTCAACGCATTCGGCATTTTCGAACCGGTTCCGCTATTATACTTCTTTCTTGCCATGTAATACACCTCCGTTCTGTTTCAATTCATTAAGGACATTATATGCACTTGACTCACAATAAAAGAGCACCCTCTCGGGTGCTCTCTCTTCGGGTGGGTACAGGGGCTCGAACCCTGGATCTCCAGATCCACAATCTGGCGCGCTAACCAACTGCGCCATACCCACCATATTCGCGTTGCGGGATTCCGGGGAATCCCAACGAGCCTGAAGGGATTCGAACCCCCGACCCACGGCTTAGAAGGCCGTTGCTCTATCCTGCTGAGCTACAGACTCAAGAGCAGGTGATGGGAATCGAACCCACGTATCCAGCTTGGAAGGCTGGTGTTCTACCATTGAACTACACCTGCGGGCTGCGTTTTTCTTAACGCGTGCCCTAATTTTATATCATACTTCGCCCTACTGTGCAAGCACTTTTCAAGAATTCACTGTCTTTCCTGCTCTGCCGTCTTTTGCCGCATCTCATCCAGGATACTCTTGGTAATCAGGAAGGCAATGATTGCCGAAAAGATATCGCTGACCGGCTGCGCGGACTGAATGCCCGCCAACCCGAAGATACGCGGCAGGACAAGGAGCACCGGCAGGAGGCAAATGCCCTGGCGAAGCAGCGCCACAACCGTCGCGCGGAAATTATAGCCTGTGGTCTGCGAGAACATATTCGCCATTGTGATCTGCGCCGCGAGCGGAATGGTACACGCCTGCAGCTGCAGCGCCCGGGTGCCGATCTCGACGACCTTCGGGTCCCGCCGAAACAGCATCACAATGCGCTCTGCGTTCAGGAACGAGCCTACGCCCATAAACAGCAGCGCGACAAAGCAGACGCGCAGACTGAACTGATAGGCTTCCTCAACGCGCTTATAATTCTTCGCGCCGTAGTTGAAACCGCAGACCGGCTGAAAGCCCTGCCCGAAGCCGATGATCGCCGAATTCATGAACATCGCGACCCGCGACACAATCGCAATCGCGGCAATCGCCGCATCGCCGTAGGGCTGCGCCGCAAAGTTTGTCACAATGACTGCGACACTCGCAATGCCCTGCCGCGCGAGACTCGGGAGACCGAAGCGGAAAATGTTCGCATAGCGCGAAAGTGCCGGCTGAAAGCGGCGCAGCCGTATGCTGAGACAGGCCGGCATACAGTTGCACTGCCAGACCAGGATGCAGAACGAGATCATCTGACTGACGGAGGTCGCGGCAGCCGCTCCCGCAATTCCCATGTGAAACCCATAGATGAGCAGCGGATCCAGAAACATATTCAGAATGCCGCCTGTCGCAATGCCTATCATCGAATAGAACGAGTTTCCCTGAAAGCGGAGCATGTTGTTCATGCCGAGCGAGGCCATGAAAAACGGAATGCCGATCAGCACATAGCGCGTGTAAGACGCCGCATAGGGCGCAATCGTCGCTGTCGAGCCGAGCAGATAAACCAGCTTCTCCGAAAAAAGGATACCCGCTGCGGCAATCAGCGTTCCCGCAATCAGTTCGGTGAAAAAGCCGGTTGCCACATAGCGCTCGGCCTCTTCCCGATCCTTCTGTCCAAGCAGACGGGAGATTTCATTGCCGCAGCCCATGCCGATCATGAACGCCACAGCCTGAATGCCCGCCATCAGCGAAAAGACCACACCGACCGCCGCCGAGGGCGAGGTGCCGAGTTGCGACACGAAATAGGTGTCCGCCATATTGTAGATGGCTGTGACCAGCATTGATATGATGGAGGGAACGGCAAGTCGCGGAATCAGCGTGTGCACTGGCTCCTCCATCATCTGCCGGTAGCGCGCCTCTTGCGATATTTCTCTCATACGCGGCACTCAGAAGTGATGCGTGTTTTTGAGTGTCTCCCAAGTCTGATCCTTATCGCTCAGCGTGAGATGCGTGCCGTCAGAGAGCGTATAGCCCGAGGCATCCGCGGAGCCCGGGTAAGTGCCCACGAGTTCCGGCCACTGAATGCCGATCTCCGGGTCATTCCACGCGAGACCGCCCTCATCGCCCGGGTGATAGAAATCCGTCACCTTATAGCAGAACTCCGCATAGTCAGAGAGCACCAGAAAGCCGTGCGCAAAGCCTTCGGAGATATAGAACTGCTTCTTATTCTCCTCGGTGAGTTCCACGCCGTACCACTGTCCAAAGGTCTTCGAATTCTGTCTTAAATCCACCGCGACATCAAAGACACGGCCGCGGATGGCACGCACCAGCTTGCCCTGCGGAAATTCCTTCTGGAAGTGAAGGCCGCGCAGCACGCCCTTCTTGGAGGCCGACTGATTGTCCTGCACAAAATTCAGGTTGAGCCCCGCCTCTTCCATATCGCGGCGGTTATAGGTCTCCATAAAATAGCCGCGCGCATCGCCGTGCACCGCGGGCTCAATCACATACAGTCCCTCAATCGGGCAAGTTGTCACTTTGATCTGTCCCATAAGTACCCCCTTTGTATTCTGTGATTATTATACGACCATTGTCAGAAAAAAATCCAGCCCTTATAATGGGGCAAAAGCACACAGACTTTCTGAGGAATTCCTATGGACTGGAAAAAACTATTCAACTTTCGCTATATTCTGATTTCGCTCTATGTTCTGATCACCGCGCTCCTACTCTACTGCGGCAGCCGCACCATTGACCATATTCCGGAAATCTGGAGCGCTGTCACCGGCTTTTTCTACTGGTTCCGGGTTGTCCTGCACCCCTTAATCACCGGCTTTGCACTCTGCTATCTCCTGAGCCCCGCAGTGAATTTTTTCGAGCAGCGTCTCGAGGGATTCCGGGACCTCCTGCCACGCGCACTGCGCCGCCCCGCGAAGCAAGAAAAAGCGCGCTCCCTCCGGGGACTCGCCGTCCTCCTCACCTTTGTGCTGGTATTGCTTGCCCTCACTCTGCTGCTCTCTCTCCTCATCTCGGCACTCAGCAGCAGCGTGCAGCTCGCCAATTTGAGCGATCTCTGGCGCATGACCAAGGAACTGAGTCTCGCGATTTCAAACTTCTATCAGGATGTGCTGTATAAGCTCTCCACGCTCCCGGTCGCCGGAAACGACTTTACGGCCTACTTAAAGAGCGCGGTATCGAGCCTGATGAGCTTCGCGGAGCGCTTTCTCGGCTCCATGCTGTCGAGCGTCAACAACATGGGCAGCTTCTTCTCGAACCTCCTATTCTCGCTCATCTTCTGCGTCTACTTTCTCTTGGACGGCGAGAACATACTCCGCTACTGGAAGCGGGTCTCCAAAGTTCTGCTCGGGCAGCGCATCAACCGGGTGCTCTCCGTCTTCTTCTCGGACGCGGACCGCGCCTTCGCGGGCTATATCCGCGGCCAGGTGATCGATGCGCTCATCATGGCTGTCCTGGTCAGTGTGTCACTCAGCATCATCGGCGTGCGCTACGGGCTCATCATCGGCATCCTGACAGGCCTCGGCAATCTGATTCCATATGTGGGGCCCTTTATCGCCTACGGCAGCACTGCTCTGGTCTGCCTGCTCTACGGCGACTACACGCGCCTTGTCACAGCGCTCATAGCCCTCTTTGTGATACAGACCCTGGACGGCAATGTGATTAACCCGCGCCTCTTAAGCTCCAGCATAGACATCCACCCGCTGCTCGTCATCGCCTCTCTCCTCGTCGGCGGTGCCGTGGGCGGTGTCCTCGGCATGCTGCTCGCCGTGCCGGTCGGCACGCTCCTGAAAATCCAGTTTGAGCGACTGCTCGAGCTGCAGGAAACAAAGAAGGCGGGGAAAATCTCGGAAAATATTGACCTTTCTCAAAATATGCACTAAAATATGTACATATTTCCGTACGAAAGGAGTATCGCATGATTGCTCTAAAAACCTTGGATGTAAGAAACAACTTCAAACAGATTGGCGATCTGATTAACTCCGGTGAAACCATTCTAATTTCCCGCCCTCACAATCAAAATCTAATTGTGATCAGCGAGGCAGAGTATCGCGAACTTGAGAGACTGCGTCGCAATGCGAAGTACCTTGCCAAACTTGAGCACTCCATTCAGCAGTTCAATGAGGGAAAAGTAGTCGTCAAAACCATGGATGAGCTACTGGAAATGGAGAAATGAAGGTTACTTTTACAGAAGCTGCTTTACTCGAGTACATTTCCTGGCAAACAGAAGATAAGAAAACCTTGCGCCGTATCAATGAATTGATTCAGAGCATACAACGAGATGGCTTCATGAAAGGAATCGGAAAACCCGAACCACTGAAAGGCTTGAAAGCCTACAGCCGTCGCATTGATGCCGGAAACCGCTTGGTTTATATCGGCGACAGTGAGCAAAATCTGATTATTCTTTCATGCCGCGGACACTACGAAAATTGAAAAACCCCCTCATACAAAACAACAACGCCGCCCCGGCAGTTATCCTGTCCGGGCGGCGCTTTATATTGTCTTACAATCCCCCCTCTTTCACGGGCAAGCTGAGCTATCAACTTCCAGTCAATTGGTTAGTCGATTGGGTGGTCACAGACCAAATCCCAGAATAACTTTAAATAGACCAGCATGGCCCCATAGGAGACGCTGTAGAGGAAAGACTTCCACCAGAGCGCCTTGCCACTTGCCTCAACCGCCTGCAAAACGCGGGTAAAGACAGGCGTCTTCCCGAAGAACCAGAGGGTCGCCGTGATATCCCCCTCCGGGCGGAGCAGAAACTGTGTGACCACGAGGAGAGAAAGAATCGATTTCAGCACGCACTCGTAGCGGTTCCGGCTCTGCCGCACCAAGAGTACAAAGGCCGGGAGCGAGACCAGATAGAAGGAGGGCGTGGATAAGGTAAGCGAGGAGAAGGTAAACATAATGACCGCAAGCATGAGTACCGTTCTCAAAATCTGGATCGGCATAGCCGCCTTGGTGTCCCAGTGAAGCACGCTCCAGAGGAAGGCGATTACCAGCCCCACAATCGCCGCATAGGTTCTGATCTCCGTACTGACCAAGGGGAAAGCAAGCCGCCAGAGTCGCTTGGTCTGCGGCAGATCCCGGTAGGCAAGGTGCAGCGGCGTCGGCAAGAGGCGCGGCAACAATAGAAGGACAAAGAGCAACAGCCCAAAGCCAAGACCAAAAAGAAGCCAGTCTTTTCTCGCTTTCTTGTCCCGCACAAATAAGGTCAACATGAGGAAAGCCATGCTCGGCAGCAGCATGAGGTAAGTCACCTTGCAGGCTACGCCGAAGCCGAGAAAGAGCGCGGCGCTCCACTTGTTCTTTTGCACATCGGAGAGCAGTAAGAGCCCAAGCAAGGTGCAGTAGACCGGCAGCATGTCAAACTGAATGAAAATAATTGCAATCCAGAAGCAAAGCGGATTAAAGACAGAGAAGTAATAAACTTCTCGCGCCCGTTCTTCTTTGAGTAATCCTCGCTCTAGGAGGAAGCTGATCAGCGAGAGCACCGTGCCGTTCATCAGGAGCATGTTGAGCATTTTATAGAGAAACGACTGTAACCAGTGATAGGCGCCCGGCTGGAAACCCCCGAGTGTCGGGTAGAGCAGGTAGGACGGCAGGCCGTAACCGGCGAGCATCATGCCCTCGTACTGCCAGGAGTAGAGCTCCACGGATTTATAGGGGTTAATGCAGGCAAAGAGCTGAAAAAGATCAATGCCCTTCTGCCAGAGGATGATGCTCTCCGAAAGCGGCTTTAAGTCGCAGCCATAGAAAATAACAAGACTGATGGCGGTCACCACAAAAGAAAGCAGAATCGGCTTTCTCCCGATTGCCCGAACCGCCGCGTCGGAATAAGTGAACAGAGCTTTGTCTCTGCCCGCTCTTCGATTCTCCCGCAGTGCGAATGTAAAAAGCGCCAACAAGCCGACAAACAAGAGCACGCCAGCCTGAAGGCGTTTCGTTGTCTGCGCTCCGAGTTTCACACAATAGGTTCCCAGATAGTCTTCCGAAGTGATGTAGCGGCTCACCGGGATGAATGCCTTCTCTTCGCCCGCGACGGTGCAACGCTCCGGAACAGAATCACGTAGCCGCACGCTGACCTGCAACTCGCTTTCCCCACTTCTTATGACGCCCGCATAGGTCTCATCTCCCGCAGGCAACAGTTCGACCGGCGCTTCGTCATAGACAAAGGCCATGACCTTCTGATCTTTCAGGCTATCCATGTCCAGAAAGAGTTGCCTGTCCGGAACATAGAGCCGTGAAAAAAAGGCGGCCAGATACAGACTCAAGAGCACAGCAATTCCATACGCAAGATAGCCGCGCTTTCCCATTTTTTCTCTCATACTTCCCCACTTCCGCTCACCGAAAGTTTCTAAGCTGCCTGTTGTAAAAAGCCACCGTACAGATGGCTTCCATACGGCGGCAAAGCTCAGTCCTTCTTCTTAAACACAAAGAACTTGCTAATCACATAATTTGAGACAATCACCACAATCTGCGCAATCAGCTTCACCAAAAGGCTGTTCCAGTGCAGACGGTCGATGAACACAAAAAGCATCAGTTCTTCCACACCGAGCGTCAAAAGCCTCCCACTGAAAAAACCGGCCAGCTGTGCCCAGAAGCCCTTGGCCGAATCGGTCTCCGCATCAAAGACCCAGGTCTTATTCGTGATGAACTGGAATAAAACGCAGATGACCCAGTCGACAACATTGGCAAAGAGCGCGCCCCAACCGAAACGCTTCGTGAAAAGAACAAAGAGCGCCAGATTCAGAAAGACTGCCAGGCCTCCGAAAAAGAGATACAGGAGTACTTCCTTGTGTTTGCTGTACCAGGGCTTTAAAATCTGCAGTCCCGGCAAGCCCATAATACGGTCAAAAACATCTTCATGTGTGTTGTCCATAATTAACTCCCAATTCAATATATAATACCCCAGCCTCGGACAGCCCTCTGACAGGGCGTGTGGACTATCCATTTGAATCACAAAAATTGTATTCCGATATTTGGCTAATCTTGTTAGCACCCAAAACACATATCTTTTCAGCGAACCAGATTTCTAAGAAAAGGAATTTTTTGTAATAGCTTTGTCGTTAGTAAACCACAAATAAAAATCAGAACGCAATATACAAGAGCATACAGCAAAGGATTCAAATGTAAACCTTCTCGAAGACCCCTCCATAAAAAGGAGGATAAATCGCTCCGATGGAGAAAGTACAGATGTGACAGGTAGATACCCAGCGTGGCGTTTCCCAAAGAACAAATTTCTTTTTCGAAGCGTTTCAGGATAGCTGTGTGCTCATCGATATACCGGCATGTTACAAAAACCGTAGCTGCATTGATTAAACCGGACCAAGAAAGAAAACCCTGAGCATCCAGTTCTCTGCTATTTCCCGTCGTTGAAATAAAAAGGAAAGTTAAATAACATGAGCACAAGAGCCCCAGAATATTAATCCCCCAGAGAATCAACAGTCGTTTGCGTGTCCAAACGTTATTCAGACGATGCTGAAGAAAATATCCGGTTAAGGGAAAGATTACCACATTTCCGCCAATCCACTTTAATCCCGTATATAGTGAAGCATCAAAATTGTGATTTCCCCTCCATATCAGATATTGTATTGCGGGTATCAACATAAAAAACACAAGGAATAAAGAGAACAGTAACTTGTACTCATACAGTTTAAACGCCTGTGCCATGCACTGTAACAGCGGAAGTGCCAGTAAAAAGGCAATGTAGGTATGTAAAAACCAATATGTATGATTCCAACCGGACAGTTCAAATAATCGAATCAAGAAATCTCTGAAATCAAATGAAAGTGGTGATGCTGCAACAAAGCTTAAATACGGATTGGCATCACGATCAATCGTCATATAGTTTCTATGCTCATAAACAGTGCTCAAGTAGTAGATAAACGACCATATCACCAAGATTATAAGGATATGAAGCGCCTTTTTAAAGGGGACAAGCGGCCTTGCTTCATCATTTCGTCCTAACAGCAGAGCACCTGAAATCATAAAGAACAGAGGAACCGCAAAATGACAAAACGCTGCAGGAAACATATAAAGCCAGTATTGAATACTGTTCGAAGGATACAGTGAAAACAGAAAGTGCCCGCTACTGGATGTATGGTTAAATATCACAAAAAGGCAGCAAGCACTCTCATGAGTTCGAGGCTCAATATTTCCTTCTTTTGTCCCGACATGGTCTCCCCCTTGACTATTCTTGGAAGAATGCTTCCTTCTTCGTTTTATGAATCAACATCCTATCCCATCATGTCATAGAGGGATGGCCAGTGTCCATCCCTCTATAATCTTATCTTAAGGCAAGAAAGACTCGAATCTGCCCTTCTGTCTCCGCATTCAAATCCTTGCCCTCAGCCCAGGCCTGATACCAGCGCACGGTCTCACCAACCGCCCGATCCACATGCCAGATTGGTGCCCAGCCAAAGGTCCTCTTTAATTTTGCACAGTCAAGCTTCAGGAAACTCGCCTCGTGCGGCGCGTTTGCCTCGTCCACGTTCTTCCAAGATGCCGGCGCACCCCAGTGCTTCACAAAGAGATCTGCGAGTTCGCCGGTACTCACGCAGTCGCAGTCATCCGGTCCCATATTGTAATAGCCCGCATACTTAGCATCCTTTGCCTGCTGCATCACAATCATGAGATACGCGTAGAGCGGTTCCAGCACGTGCTGGTAGGGACGGGTCGAATAGGGATTCCGAAGTTCGACTGCCTTACCCTGCACGGTCGCACGCACGCAGTCCGGGATAATTCTGTCCTTCGCGAAATCACCGCCGCCGATTACATTGCCCGCGCGCGCCGTGGAAATGCGCATTGCACCCGGCTCCGAGAAAAAGGACTTCTGATAAGAGTGGGTCACCAGCTCCGAGCAGCTCTTCGAATTCGAGTAGGGATCGTAGCCGTCCAGCTTCTCATCCTCGGTAAAGCCGTGATTCGCCTGCTCCGGGTTCTCATAGACCTTATCGGTCGTCACGTTGAGGAAACTCTCCACACCACCGAGTTCCCGCACTGCCTCGAGGAGGTTCACGGTGCCCATCACATTGGTCTCGTAGGTCTCACGCGGATAGCGGTAGGACTCTCTGACCAGGGGCTGTGCCGCGAGATGCAGTACACAGTCCGGCTTTGCCTCCCGAACAGCCTCCTTGAGGCGGGCAAAGTCGCGGATGTCCGCAATGGCGGAGTGCATCCTGTCTTGTAACCCGAGGAGCGAGAACAAATCCGGATCACTCTTCGGCTGCAGCGCATAGCCGTAGACTTCCGCGCCGAGCAGGCGGAGCATAACCGAAAGCCAGCTTCCCTTAAAACCGGTGTGACCGGTCAGGAACACACGCTTTCCCGCATAGAATTTTTTCATGTCGTCTGTGTATTTCATTCTCACTACCTCCTCTGCGGGAACCGGCATATTCCGCCCTCCCTGTTCTACTCCGAAAAGCCACTGTTACTGCATGTTTCGCCTATTTCTCCAGTCAAAAGCATCCATGCGTTTCCGGATTTCCGCAAAATTCCGGATGGATTGCAGTCCAATCTTAAAAATACGCTTCACGTTCATGTAATTCTTTCCGCCCTGACGCGGCTGGAAAGTCACGATGCGGTAGCATACCCTCTCGTGATACTTTGAGAAACAGGCCGCCAGAATCGCGTTCGGCAGGTTAAAATCCGCAGGCATAAGGTCCAGATACTTGGCAACCACAGAACTCTTCATGAGACGAAAGGGGGCATTCGCATCCGGCACAAAGGTACCGAAGAAAATTTTCAGATAGATGCGCAGCACATTCTCAACCAGCTTGCGCCCCATACCGTCTCCGCGCTTCTTGCGGTCGCCCATAATAACATCATATTTTTTGCGTAGCTTCCAGAAAGCCGGAAACTCCGCCGGAACCGTCTGCCCATCCGAGTCGGTCTGAAATATCCAGTCCGCACCGTGCGCAATCGCATAGCGATATAACAAAATGACCTTTGTGCCGTGATCCGTGCCCGGCTTCGGAATCACGATCAGTTTCTCATACTGCCGCTGCAGAGAATAAAGGATTTCTAAAGTCTTATCCCGGGAACCGCCGTCCGAGATTACAAGTCGGGAATCCTCGCTGCCGTATGCGAGCATAGGATACCACGCTTCAACCACCGCACGGATATTGGCTTCTTCGTTGTATGTCGGCATGACAAGGTATAAACAATCTCCCACCTGACTCTCCCCTCACTGCAGTTCACGCGCCAAATCGAGCGCCCTGCGAATTGCCTGATCCATGTTGTAGTACTTAAACTCCGCGAGGCGTCCCGCAAACGCAAGTCCCCTGACCTGCTTTGCCTCGTCATAATACTTCCGAAACAGCTTCTGACTCTCTTCGGTCAGAACCGGATAGTAGGGCTCCATCGCCTCGCCCTGCTTGTAGGGCAGCGGGTATTCCACAGCATAGGTGGTTCCTCTGACCTCCTGCACCGGGAGCTTCTTGTACTCCGTGATGCGCGTAAAGCCCTCGGCCTGCGGATAAGCGACCACCGGCATATCCTGGAAGCTGTCAATGTCCTCGTGCTTCCACACAAAACGCAGCGAACGGTAGGGTAACTTGCCGTGCTTGCAGTCAAAGAGTTCATCCAATGCGCCGGTAAAGATTAAGATACCGTCCAGCGGCTTATCGCCGTCCATGACCTGATTATCCCGAATCGAGAAGCGATCCAGCGCCTCCTCATTCAGACGAAGTTCAATGCTCGGGTGCTTTAAGAGATTTTCGATAAACTCCATGTACCCTTTAACAGGCATTGCCTGATACTTGTCGCTGAAATACTTGCTGCCGTAGGAGAAGAGAATGGGCACACGCTTAAAAATCTGGCGATCCACCTTCTCGGGATCTATGCCCCACTGCTTTGCGGTGTAGGGCTTATAGTCCTTCTCATAGAGAAAGTCTGCAAAGCGTCTCACATAGCTATCCTGACTTTCCAGCATTTCTAAGACCGTCGCCGAAGCGCGGTCGCCGAACTCTGCCTTGATATGCACCTTAATCTCCTCTGCCTCCTCCTGGAAGAAAGTATCCACGGAACTGAAATCAAAGGAGGTGGGCACGCACTTGCCGTCCATCACCGAGCCGCAGACCAGGTTAAAGTCCTTGAGCTCGCAGTTGTCGCTCACATAGCGATAGACCTCATCGTCATTGGTGTGGAAGATGTGCGGTCCGTAGTGGTGCACGTGGATACCGTACTCATCGTCATAATCATAGACATTTCCGCCCGCATGAGCGCGGCGCTCCAGTACCTGCACCGTGTGTCCCTTTTTAGCAAGTTCCGCCGCCAATACAGCGCCCACAATACCGCTGCCTGCGATATAGTATCTCATCCGCTTATCTCCATATCGCCGCGCACACAATCGATTACCCGGCTGATTCCTGTCTCAAAATCTATCCTCGGTTCAAAGCCTGTGTCCCGCCTGATATCCGTCAGGTCAATGCAGGAGCAAGGCAGCTTTTCGCTGTTATACGGAATCTCGCCTATGCCGAGCGGCAAAGATGGATCAATTTTCCGGTGGATGATGCGAATGTAATTTCGGAGCGGCCAGTTGTCCCCGTGGCCGATTGCATAGACCGCACCGTCCTTGCCCCGCTCGCCGACTGCAATCAGCGCAGAAACCACATCGTCGATATAGACATAATCCCAGAGCTGCTCGAGCTTGGTGAGCGAGGGCTTTTCGCGGTGCAAAAGCTTATCGATTGTGTAGAAAATGACATTGTTATCCCGGCGATCCGCCGCATAAATACCGGCGATAATCGTATAAACAAAGTCAATGTCGTTCCGCGATGCAAAATCGCTGCAAAGATAGCGGAGCGCTATCTTTGCAGCGCCGTAGGCATCATGCGGTGACGGCAACGCCTCTTTGTTGAGCGGCTTTCCGTAGTAGAGATATTCGTTTGTAGATCCCGGAAAAACAATCCGGCGAATTCCGATTGCAATCGCCAGTTTCATACAGTCGAGGGACATATTGACATTGCCGATCTGAATATCCAGTTCATTCCGGATTTCCGGCTTCACACCGTTCCACGCAAAGTGGTACATCACCTCTATATCTTTCGGAAAATCCGCAATGTGGTTCAGAATCTGATTGAGATCCAGGCTGTACACATGCAAATTCAGCGCATTCTCACCGGCATAAATATTATGCCCGGGATATACGGTGGCATAAACTTCAATTCCCTGTCTGATTAAGCCCCTGACCAGATTTCTGCCGATAAATCCGCCCGCTCCCGTCACCAGTACTTTCTTCATTGCACTCTCACTGTCGCGGTTAATTCTACTTTGCCTGCTCAAAGGCCTGCACTTCTTCCGGCGTGCCGAGCACATGCACAGCCTCTGTCGGCACCACCGAGATATAAACTTCTCCGCCCTTTTGAATCAGATAGTTATACATCGGCGCAATGTACTTCTCACCCTTTTCCAGATTCGCATTGTCCGCGTAAAACTCCCGGTAGAGCTTCTCATAGAGCGCACAACTCTTGAAATAATACGCGCCGAGCGTACAGTTCTCGGAAATTCTGGTCTTTTCCCGGACTTCCACTGCTTTACTGCTTTCGTCGAGACGCACAAAACTCCAGTGATCACCCTCACCGAGAAAGCAGGGAATAAAACCGTCACCCTTTAATTCCGCCGCATTCATCGCGCCCGGTACTACATAGGTATCGATGTTGTAGATCAACAGACCATGCTCCGGGTTCCAGTACTTCGAAGCCAGTTCCGCCGTGGTAGCCTGTCCGTCCGTCAGATAATCAAGCAGCAGAAGTTTATAATCCGCAATACCGAATGCTTTGCACTGCTCCGCGATAAAAGTCTCGACATCCGCACTCTCGTCGCGCATCGCAATGAAAATATATCGCGCCGCGCAGTCCGCAAAGCCTTTTAAACTCAGAATAGACCACTCGAATAAAGTCTTTCCGCGCGTCTCGATCATGAACTTCGGAACCGTATACCCGGCCTTCCGAAAGCGGGATCCGAGTCCGCCCATTGTAATCACAATATCCAGATTCTTCATGCTCAATCCTCCTTTGCGCGAGACGCCTCACAGCGCTCGGCGAGTTCTTCCGGGGTATAGGCGAGAAACTCGTCCGGTCTCACGGAACGGTCATCCACATAAAAGCCCTTATGTCCCGGCCAGGGCTTACCGTAGAAAATCTCATCATAGGGGATATTCCACTTATCCAGCCATTCCGTCAGAATCCGCGCGGTGTTCTTGTTAATCAGTCCCAGATTGCCGCCATAGGAATTCATATTGCGAGAAGTAAAGAGCACAATTTTGGCACCGGCCTCGTGGTAAAAGCGTATCTTTTCGACCACCGATGCATACGGAACCAAGTCTTCGTACTTCTCTTCTTTTTTCTTAATCGGGCATATCGTACCGTCAATGTCAAAGACGAACGAATACTCACTGTAGTTCATTCCGAATCTCCTCCAAAATGTTTCTCGCATTCAGGATAAAGCCGAATACCTTGTGCGGATTGTCGATGTGTAACGGCAACATCGAGAGGAACAGCGACGCCTCATAGAGACGAATCAGCAGATAATCATATCCGGACGCTTCCGCTTTTTCCCGGAACCATTTTTTGTACTGTGCATTGTCAAAACCGAGTTTTAACTCTGCCTGAAACTCACGGTTAATCGAAATCTCATAGAGCGCATTGTTGAAAAAATCGTAATTGCCGCAAACCGAATGGCTGAGCTTTGCGAGATCGTAATACGGATTGGTCCAGAGTTCCTCTTCCGTGAGCGCGCCCTTCGGATCAATGAACTTGAGCATTCTGGTCGCCTTGTTGTACATCGCATTTGCAAAGCAGGGATCGCCGTGGCCGATTACACTGACCGGTTCCACCCGGACACGCGCCTCCACCTGCTTCTTCAATGCAAAGTAGCGCGCCTTGATATCGTCAATGGTCTCACCGGTACCGGCCTGTAAGAGCGCCGCAATGTGTCCGTAGCTCTCAAGCTTCTTCAAATCTTCAATCCGGCTCTCCACCTTTTCGATGTAAAGGGAATCTGCTGTTTGCCGATACTCTTCTTTGCTGACCACCTTCGCATGTCGCTCTTTGAAAAAGTTAAAGTACATGTCAAGCAAACGTCGGAATTCCTCCTCGCCGATTGAGCCGTGCACCCACTTAATCGCGAGGTCTGTCATATAGAGACGCTCCATCGTATAGGAGGCGCTCTTCTCATCTTCCCGATAGTGAAACGGCAGAACAAACCACCGCTTCATGTCATCCGGCAAGAGATGATAGAACGTGTACTCCGCCTTAATCTTCTTCTTATTGGTGGAGCGCTTGGTCAGCGTATATTCCTTTTCCTCGAGCGAATTAAAATAGCGCGCGTCAAAATTTCCCGTAATACAACGGATGAAGTTAAAGACATCGCCGATATTGACAAGTCCGTCCGCCGGGAACGAAGCGGAAACCGTTCGCGCCGCCGTCGCCGAACTTCCCTCCTTGCAGACGCGCTCCAGAAATGTGCGATACGACTTTGTGTCCGCAAACATCAATCCCGCGGTCTCGTCCCGCACGGTCATCCGGTAATTCTCTGCAATGTAGGGCAGTTTCTGAAACGAGAGTTTTGCCCACTCCGCATCGCTGATAATATAATTCGCAAACATATGCAAAATGTGAACCGGCTCCGTTGCCTGGTCTCCGAACTGCTCCAACAAGGCATTAAATGCAAAGACAGAGCGTACCACCTGCCACTCCATCTCCGGAAAATAGGCTCGGAGATGCTGCTGAAAGCGCTCTCCGAGGCGCTGCCGCTTGACAACCACTTCCGAAAAGCCCTTTTCACCGATTACATCCTCTATGACTTCACTCTTCCGGACCGTGTCATCAAAGATTACGATAAGCTTCATCTGCCCGTTCCTTTCTTCCTACAAACAACAGGGTGACGAGATATAAAAGCAATAGCAGCACTGTGCCGAACAGAATGATTCCGCTCAGATAGGAGATTTTTCCGCCCCACATCGCGCCAAGCAGATATGCTGACATTGCAGCTCCCAAATCCGCCCGCAGCAAAGATACCGTGAGCGCCAGACCACCGATTTCGACCAACCAAGCAACCACCGACAACATATAGCTCAGCAAAAACTTTCCCTGCACCACGCGGTGAATATCCCGGTATGCTGCCTCCAAACGCGCTAAAACGGTCAATGCGAACAGTTTCCGTGTGCTGCCTCTCCCCGCAATCAGGTAGCGATTCCAGTACTGGCAGAGGCCCGGAAGCGCAAAATAGATAAAACTCAGCGCAAACAACACCGCAAGCAAGACAAAAGAAACCGCAGGCATTGCATTGCCGAGCGGCAACACGAATAAAACAAGTACGGTCATCAACGCCGCCGTATCCACAAAACGGTCAAGAAGAATTACCGCAATTCCGTACATCCAGTCGCCGATATAATAACCGTAGCAATAACAGCGAAACAGATCTCCTGCTTTTAACGGCAGTATCATGCTGACCGGTGTAATTTTACAGTATTGCCTCAGAAAAAGCCCAAAGGGCAGTTTCCGATCCAATAACTCAAGATAGAGACGAAAGACCTTAATGCCATGTACCAGAATTACAGTCACAATCATGATGAGGCAAACCAACGGATTGTGAAGAACAAAGGAAAAATCCTGGTGCAGCAAGGCTCTGCTGAGGAGCAGCACGGTGAGCAGCAACACCAGGATATTGACAAGTTTATACGTTTTCTGCTTCATGGTCGCCGTTCTCTTTGCCCTTCCGATTCGTGTAAACCGACTTCGCGGTGTACGCGTCAATCAGTCTGTCTCTATGCTCCGCAGCGATAAAGCCCTTGCGATTCACGATATAGCTTCCCAGAAGCTTCAGTACGACGATCGCCTGATTGACCATCTTGACATTCGAGACCTGATCGTCTTCTCTCCAGAGTATCGGGAAGAAGCGCATGTTCTGACGGTAGTAGGAAGAGCCGAGAATCATGCAGTAATTGAACATGAGGTTATCCTTGTACTTCTCATAGAAACGACTTTTTAGGCTCGAAACCTTGTACATGTTGAGTCCGGAACCAAGGTCGTAAATGCGTCTCCCGGTGCCGATTGAGAACAAGAGATTATAAACACGGTTTCCGAAGGTTCGGAAGGCAGAGTAGCCCTGCAGCTTAGAACCGCGCATAAAGCGCGCGCCGAGGAAGCAATCGTACTTCCGATACGCTCCGCTCTGCAAATGCGGCAGGATATTCGCGATATCTCCCTGATCGTCACCATGCAATACTATCACATAGTCAAAGTTGTGCTTCATGGCGTATTCGAATGCAACCTTGTGAGAGCCTCCCAAACCGTAGTTATCGTCGTTTCTGAGCAGCGTCACCGGAATGGGCAGCGGATGCTCTTCCAGATAACGCATGGCCGCAGCCTCGCCGTTGTCCGTGCTTCGATTGTTTACGACAATGACCTCTGTTAATTCCCGGCACACTTCCGGCTTCAACTGCCCCAGAACACGGACAATCTGCTTTTCGCAGTTGTACATCGGGATAAACAGTAAAATCTTGCTCATTATAAATTTCTTCCCCCTTATATCGAGTCTGTTACATCTTGCTTCTCACACTGCTATGCCGATAACACCTTCTTAAGTTACTTTCTTCTTCCGGCGTAGTTCTTATACGCGCAATATAGATACAGTATAAACCAACCGCCCATATAGTTTGTAAAATAATACATTGCATATTTGACAGGTGCCATTAACATTGTGCAAAGCAATTCCCCGAGTAACACTGTCAGTGCCAAAGAAAACTCAAAGCGCCGCTCCCACAGTGAAAGTAAAAATAACTCGGCGGTGATTAGGATAGGAATCCAAATTGCCCAAAAAACAAAGTTCATTTTCACACCGAACAGGCTGAACTGTCCGCCCAAAAAGTTAGAAACAGCACTCTGTACTTCTGCATTCAAAGGTTGCAACTTCCGGGGAATCGAGTCCGGAGGCCAGTTCCTAACATTATCCGTCGTCTGTACATAACCGGATTCCGCATCAAAGCCTATCGAAATCACAAACTCATTCCAGCGGCAAAGCAAATAGTCCTGCGGATAACGACGGATTAAAGTCATGCTGCTTTTTAAAAAACCATCCATATCCTCTTTAGTATAGCCGTCCCTGGGTTCTGCCAAAGTATAACCACGATTGGTTTTCGTCAGAATCTCTTCGATGGAATATACTCTATCAATCGCCTCTACCTCTTCGCGATTTGCCTCCCAATCAAATTTAGGGTCCTTAAAGATGGTATAATTCGGCATCACAAAGTTCAGTGCAAGCGGAGACCCTCCTCCAGCACTACTTTTCTCTAAGCCCGAGTAAGCCGCCAGAATCAGCACCATCGCAAACAGAGATACCAGAAGATTTCTGATTACCCTTGCTTTCCGATGCTTCAAAAGGCAAATCAACATCAGCGGATACCAGAGTATCATAAATTTAAACTCTGTCCGGATACACATGATGCCGGCAATCAAAAGAGTAAGCTGAATGACTTTTTTTCGAAAAGCCTTCATCTCCGTTTCGTTCCACAAAAAGACGAAGCGTTGCAAAAAGAGTAAAATCAGTGTGCCGAACAGGAATGTACGCATCGGCTGATATAGAAAATAAAGCGCCACCGGTGTAAAAACCAGAAAATAAATTGGCTTTGCTTTTTCCCCGGTCTCAAGCTCACAACGCGAGATAATGTCTGCATAGATCCATGATGCAAGCGCAAGTTGCACGAATAAAATCGAAACCGGATGAAAGAAAAACAATAAGCCCAGAATATGAATTGCCGTCGAAAATAGTCCTTGATTCGGATGAACTTTTAAGACAAGCGCATATTGATAAATACTGAACTCATCGACCTCAACCCAGTTTCCCGGCCAGAGCAATAATAAGCCGACGGTAAAAATGACAAACAGCTTTAGCGCGATTCGCATTGTTCCGTCTAAACATCTCGTTCTCCAAACCGACTCCATCTTTCGCAGGAACATTGCAACCAACAGCAACTGCACAAGCTTTAAGACGGCATACAGTAAATAGGAGCTCCCATCCGTAAACACAAAATTTCTCGCGTCAAAGTAAACAGAAAAAAATGTGTACAGAATTAAAAGAATGGCTCTTCCCACTTCTGCTTTTGAATGATGTTTAAACTGCATGCTTCCCTTCCTATCTACGTTAACATTCTCGCTCTCAACTGCCCGCTTATGACCGACTCTTTTTTAATCCTCTTAGATAGACATATATTTTTCACTGCTTCTTTGTAAAACGAACCAAGTTGAGGAGAAGTGAAAACAAAACCATGGCATATAAAAAACCGTTTACCGGAGTAAACGCCGCTCTCATAGAATTTGCTCCATACTCCTCTCCGTTTACATAAAGTTTGCCGTTTACATAGATACCACCGTAACGGTCCACTGTGACAACTGCATTCTTATTCTCATCCTGAATGATGACGCCTCTTCCGCTCTCGCCCGGATTCACGACAATCCAGTCATCGCTCCCGCCGTTGTCGTTCGGCTGCTGCTGCACGCTGACATTGCCCGCCGTGCCGAAATCCTGTACTTCCGCTGCGTAGACCGGCGTCGCCGCGAGCGTCGCCAGCAAGAACGCCATTGCTATTTTTTTCTTCATTGCTCTCCCTCAGTAATATTGTTCCAGAATGCGGTTGTACATGCCGATCAGCGGATACAGCCGGTACTTGGTGAGATAGCCCTGCGGCCAGGTCGTGTCGCGGAGAAAGTCCTTGAATTCCTGCCGCTTCTTTTTGCTGACCAGCGCGAGTGCCATTAAGAGCGGGCGGAAACGCGTCCGCCGGTCCACATAGCTGCCAACGCCGAACTCCTCGTTGTGGCGAAGCGCAAAGTAAGCTTTCACAGTCTCCCGCTTCGGCTCGTAGATGAAGCGCTTTAAGGACTCCCAGGCGAGCGGCCGGAGCTCAAACTCGGTCACAATCTGGTTCTCGCAGTAAATGCGCAGCGCCGCGCAAGTCTCAATGATGTGCTTCTGCAATTCTTTCGTGTAGGAGAAGAAAATGGCATCCTCCTCCTGCTCACAGTTCCGGATTGCAAAGGTCTTGCCGTCCTCCCGGCGATAGCCGACGGTACTACCGTTCGGCGAGTTGCATATCATCTCAAACGGCGTGGAGACCGTCATGAGTGCCCGCGCCGAGCGGAACGCGTCAATGTAGCCGCGCTTCTCGGCATTCGCCGGCTGCTCGTTCAGGAAGGGAATCAGGCCGATGTAGAATCCCAGCATCTTGGTCTTCGGGAAGAGGTGGCAGAGGTTATCCTGAATGGTGCCTCTCCAGCCGATGTCCACAATCGCAATTTCCTCTTCCGCACCGCTGAGCGCCCGCTCCGCGCAGTAAGACAGCAGGAGGGCGCGTTTTTCGTCCCGCTCCGCTTCCATGCAGTCGAGAAACTCTTCGTCGGCAAAGAGCGCCTGCACGCGCTTGTCCTGCCAGGGATAGGTAATCACTTCTTCCGGCGGAAGTTCGTGCCGCACGAGATAGCCTCGCACAGCTTCGAGTTCCACGCCGAGCGAGGTGAAGAGCGCCTGTATCGACTGAATCGAATACTGGTTCCAGAGGCGCATGAGTTCCTTCGTGCTGATCTCGCGGAGCGAGGGCATGAAGGTCGCAAGGCGACTCACCTCGAGGAGATAAGCCTTCGGGTAGGCGCGCTTCGAGACCGCGGCCATCGCGTCGTAAATCTCCTTGTAGAATTCGCCCTCGCGCGTAAAGAAGTAGATTTTCTTGATACCCCGCGCCATTGCCTCTTCCGCGAGGTTCTGCACAAAGCCGTAGAAAAAGAGACTCACATCGTCGGTGCCGGTAAGCGGCGTCCCCGGGTACTGCAGCGGCTTTTTACTGTCGCCGACAAAGTTCCGCTCCCGCTCCTCTCTTTTTTTATGCTCCTCCGCGGGCAGATAGCGCTCGGCCGCAATACCGAGCCGCTTCGGGACTTCCACATCGCTGTAGGCATTGTCCCCGAGATGCATGTGCTCTGCCGGTGTGACGTTAAGCAGCTTCTCTGCCTCTTCAAAAAGACGCCCCGAGCGCTTGTTAACGCCGAAGTCGCAGGAGACCAGCACGCGCTCCAAGGGCTTTGAAAAGCCCGCCGCCGTGAGTACCTCGCGGAGGAATGCCTCATCCGCGTAAAAATCCGAGATGCAGACCAGCCTCTCGTGCGGAATGCTGTCAATCTTTGCCGCAATGTCCGGATCCAGGTAGACATGGCGCTTCTCGGCCGCGAGTTCTTCCTGCACGAGGCGAGCCGCGAGCTCTTCTGCCGCCGCTTCCGGAAGCGGCTCCCGGTATGCGCGCGCAAGCAGCTCCCGGAACACATCCTGTATCGCATATTCGTCGTCAAAGCCCTGCGCCTTTTTCGCGGCGCCAAGCTGCCGTTCTATGTCCTGCCGCAAGCGAAACAGCGCCCGCGGATTTCGGTAGGCTTCCTGCAGTTCTCCGCCGTGACGTTCGAGCAGCACGGCAGCGGTTTCTACTTTGATTGCATCCGGGTGGCAGTCGCGTCGCAGTATGGTGTCCCAGATATCCAGTGATAAGAGTTGATAAGACGGCACGCGCGCACATCTCCTTTCTTTGGTCTTACAGTCCGCGGAGCTTATACCAGAGCTTGCGGAGCAGCTTGCTCTTCCGGATAAAGCCGATTCGCTTGAGGCGCCCGAAGAGCGAATTGTCCACGATGACCGGCGGCGCATAGCTCTGCTCCGCGAGTTTTTCGTCCATGACCACATCCGCCGAGACAGCCGGACGCGTATAGCTCCTGTCGTAGACTGCGGGCTCTGCCGGTTCCCGGCGCGCTGCCATATCACTGACCGCCGCGTAGAACTGCTCGAAGCCGTGCTCCAGATCCTTATCCTCCATGTAGCGCTTGCCCGCCTCGGACATCTCGGCCGCTTTCTCCGGGTGGTCCAGAATCTCGATTAACGCCTGCGCGATCGACTCCGGCGTGGTGTGCGCGAGGCGCACGCCCTCGTTCGGCATGTCGTAAAAGTTATTTTCCATGTAGAGATCCACGACCGGCAGACCGGCCGCCATCATCTCAAACGGAATGCGCGAGGGGTTCGAAGAGCTGATGCAGAGTCCCACCTCGCACTGGTTGTAAAGGGCATTGCACTTTTCAAGCGGGATGATGCCGAGGTTTTCGTGTTCAAACCAGACATTCCCCTTGATGTTCGAGCCGTAGAGATAAATTTTCACATCCGGGCGCAGGAACTTCACAATGCCGAGCGCCTCAATGCCGAGCACGCTGCAGCGGCGCGGCTTATCGGGCTGGTAGACAAAGCAGATGGCATGTTCCTTCTTTGTGTCCGGCAGAGGGCGGTAGATGCGCCGGTCGGCGCAGAAATCGAAATAGCGGGAAGGCGTGCGGTACTCCGTCTGCATCTTGTGCGAAAGCCAACGGCCTATGGTGACCGGCTTTAAGCCGTAGCCGTAGGAATTGCAGGCAAGAATGTAGCCGTCACCCATCGGGTTAAAGAGCGCTTCAAAGTCCTGAATGAAGTAGGCTTTTACAGCCTTGCTATTGCAGTCCCGCACCACCTTGGCCGTAAACCAAGCGGTCGCGAAGATGATGTCATACTCTCCCTGAATGTCATAGCCCAGAATAAAGCGGCAGTCGTGCTTGCCGAAGAGCGTTTCCGCCTGGCGGCGAAGTTCCTCGGAATTCTTGACTTCTCCCTTGTCTTCCACATAGACATCGCATTCATAGCCCTTGCGAATCAAGTATTGCACGTTCTGGAGTATGGTTCTGTGCCCTCCGGAGCCCTCGATCAGCGACGGCAGTACCCACGCAGCTCTCATTTTTCCTCCCCGTACCTCTTTCGAAACTCAAGACGCGACATCCAGTGCCGCTTGATAATGGCCTCATACTCCGCGTTCTGCTGCTGCAGGGTGAGAATCATGTTGCCCTGCTGCTGCACGATGCCGAGTCTCTCCTCCGCAATCTTATGCGCCTCGTTCAAACTGTGGTCACGCTCGTCGATTAACTTAGCCTGCGCCTCGATAGCCGCATCCTTCTCGGCGACCAGTTTTTCATCCGCCGCAATCCGCGCATCCCGCTCATCGATCATCTTTGCTTGACTTGCAATCGCCGCATCCTTCTCAGCAACCAGTTTTTCATCCGCCGCAATCCGCGCATCCCGCTCATCGATTAATTTGGTCTGACTCGCAATGGTAATATCGCGCTCCTCAATGAGCTTCGTCTGGCTTGCAATCGCCGCATCCTTCTCGGCAACCAGCTTCTCATCCGCCGCAATCCGCGCATCCCGCTCATCGATTATCTTCGACTGATTCGCGATCGCCGCGTCCTTCTCGGCAACCAGCTTCTCATCCGCTGCGATTCTCTCGTCCCGCTCGTCGATTAACTTGGTCTGGCTCGCGATGGTTGCGTCTCGCTCCTCTATGAGCTTCGTCTGGCTCGCAATCGCCGCATCCTTCTCGGCGACCAGCTTCTCATCCGCCGCAATGCGCGCATCCCGCTCGTCGATCATCTTCGACTGCCGCTCGATTGCCTGATAGCGCTCCTCGTAGAGGCCCTTCAACTCGTCAAAGCGCGCCTGTGTGTATTTATACTTGGAGCGGTAGAAGTAAAGGTCCTTATAGTACTTGAAAAAGCCCGCTGCCTCGAGCTTGTCGTACCAGTAGCGTCCCTTCGGGAACAGCACGCCAAGGCCACAGCTGTGCGTAAATTCAAAGTAGCAGTCGTACTCCTTTTTGGTCTTCTCCCAGTGGTCGCAGGAGCCCTGATCGATCGGGCTGTACACATCGTGGAAGAGGACGATGCCGTTCTCCTTTAACTTGGGAAGCCAGGTCGTGAAATCGCGCTCCACATCCTCGAAGGTGTGTCCGCCGTCAATGTGGAGGATGTCAATCGACTCGTCCGCAAAGTCCGGCAGTGCCTGGTCAAAGCGCATCTGGAAGAGGTGCAGGTTCACCTCCGGGTAGTAGGTCGCGGCGGTCTTCTGTACGAGCGCGTAGACTTCCTCGCCGCTCATCTCGGCGCCGATGTCGCCGCTCCACATATCCACCGCATTGATCTCGGTATTCAGCTTAAAATCCCGCACGGCCTGACAGAAGGTAAAGAGCGAGCAGCCGTACTGACTGCCGAGCTCCACGAGGCGCGCCGGGCGCACAAAGTGCAGTAAGTCGTATGCAAAGTCCCGGTGCCCTTCCCAATAGGCAAATTTGAGCTTCGGGTTTAACTGATCTGCGTCATAGCTCGGGTCGGAGACGACCCAAGGTTCGTCATGATTCATGCTCTATCCTCTCGATTTTGAATTCTTCAATCACATGGTTGATGACGCCGTGCATGGGCTTTAACGCAATTGCCTGCACATGCAGGACGCTGTGCACCCAGCACTGCACGGTGTGCACCATCTGGTCATAGCCTTCTCCGAGTCCGAGGGTCAGGAAGTAATCGCCCTCCTTGACCTCCGGCCAGTGGAAGGAAAGGGAGGCTTTTCTCACCTCTCCCTGCTTCACACCCTCAATCATGATGCCCTCGCCAAGGGTGCTCTGCGCAAAAATACTGTTTCCGTACTTATCCTTAAAAGTATAGCCGATTATGATATTGTCTGCATCTTTTTTCGAGTGCAGTAAAAGCTCGATTCGCACTGCATCGCCGGGCTTTACGACATCGACCGCCTCGCCGTTAATCAACATGCGGCAGCGATCGATTAAAATATCCTGCGCGCCGCCTATACTCTCCTTCGGCGAGTCGACCCAGCCGATTTCCGCCTTTTCTTTTTCCCGCTCGGCGGCCTCGGCGGCAACGGCTTTCTGCTCCGCCGCTTCGCTCCGCTCCGCTGTCGCAAGGCGCGCGTCCTCGTCCTTTGCGGCCGCTTCCTCGCTCTGGAACACACTCGTGTGAAGCAGCTTTAAGTAGTCCTCAATGACTTCGAGCGGCTTGCCCTCGCGGATTATTTTTCCGCGGTCGATTAAAATCACGCGGTCCGCCATATTCGCGATGCTGTTCATGTCGTGGGTTACGAGAAGCTTGGTGACGCCTTTCATCTCCTCCTTCATGAAGGTATTGCACTTCTGCTGGAAGAAGATGTCGCCGACCGAGAGCGCCTCATCGACAATCAGAATTTCCGGTTTAAAGCTGATCATGACCGCGAAGGCGAGGCGGGCAAACATTCCGCTTGAGTAGGTCTTGACCGGCTGCCCCATGTACTCGCCGATGTCCGCGAAGTCCACGATTTCCTTGACCTTCTCCTGCATCTCCTCGTCGGAAAAACCGCGCATGGAGCCGTTCAGGAAGATGTTTTCATAGCCCGTGTACTCCGGGTTAAAACCGGTGCCGAGCTCGAGCAGGGCGGAGATTTCGCCGTGCGTCTCTATGGTGCCCTCGCTCGGCGTGATGACGCCGGTGATGAGCTTTAAAAGCGTCGACTTACCCGCGCCGTTTCGTCCGATGATGCCGAGGGTCTCCCCTTTCTTCACCGTAAAGGAGACCTGATCCAGCGCCTTATAGAGCGTATGGTATTTCTTTTTGGTGAGCGAGAACAGTTCCTTGACTCTGTCCTGCGGTCTCTCGTAGAGGTTATAGAACTTGCTCACGCCCCTCACTTCAATGGCATTTTCGTTTTGATTCATCGCTTATCCTCAGAGCACATCTGCGAAATACGGTTTCAGTTTCCGGAAGGTATACATGCCGAGCGCAAAGAGCGCCCCCGTGACCGCCCAGAAGTAGAGCGTATAGAGGGGCTTATCCCAGACCGGCACATGCGCGTAGAGCGAATCGCGGTAGCCCTCGACCAGGTAGTAGACCGGATTCAGTTGGAAAATAAAGCGCAGCTTGCCGCTCAGCACCTCGGGTCCCCAGACAATCGGGATGGCCCAGAAACCGATCTGGATAAAGATGCCCACCAGCTGACTTGCATCCCGCATGTAGACCGTGACCGAGGAGGTAAAGAGCACCACGGCAAAGACCAGCATAAAATTGCAGGCGACGTAGTACATAAGCTGTAAATAGTACCAGTCCGCCGTGTAGCCGGAGAAGTTCAGGATGACGGTCACAATCCCGAGAAAGATGGCATGGATAATCAACGAAGTGCCGACTTTCACGAGCGGAATGAGACCCACATTAAAGTTCAGTTTCTTCACGAGATAGGAGTACTCGAGAAAGGCATTGGTGCCCGCGCCGAGCGCATCCGAAAAGAAAAACCAGGCCACAATGCCGGATATCATCCAGATGATGTAGGGGGTGCCGTCCGGGCGCTCACCGCTCCGTAAACCTACAGTAAAGACAAACCAGTAAATGAGTACCGTGATGAGCGGCTGCACAATGCCCCAGATCACGCCGAGGTAGGAACCGCTGTACCGCGCCTTAAAGTCGTTCTTGACAAGCTTCCTTATCATCTTTTTATCTTTTTCAAAAAATACGCGAAGTCTGTTCATTCACTCTCCCCAATTGCCCGATTCCAAAATGCCTGTATCTCTTCCGGCGAAAAGCGGGTCGCAAAGCGCTCTCTTGCCGCGCGCGCCATGGTTTGAAGCCGCGCAGGATTCGCCGCGAGTTCCGCAATGCGCGCCGCAAAGTCGTCGCTCTCCGTGGCAAAGTAACCGCTCACACCGTCTTCTATCACGGTTTTATTATAGCCCACCGGAGAGAGAATCGGAACAACTCCGGCCGACATATATTGAATGGCCTTAAAGCCGCCCTTGCCGAGTGTATAGGCGCTCTCCCGAAGCGGCATGAGCCCGATCTCCGCTTCCCGGAGAGCTTCGATGCCACGCACGCGACTCCAGCATATGTTTCGCAGCGTAAGGCGCTTCACCGCTCCGCCGAGCGGTGCATTCGAGACCACCAATAGTTCCAAGCGCCTGCCTGTATCCCGCGCCATCGTTTCGGCGGCCTGATCGAGTGCGGGAATCAGCGCTTCGAGATACTTCAGGTTATCACGGGTGCCGAGCCAGAGAAGTTTCATCACAGCGCTGTCTCCCCCCTTGCCCGCAAGGAGCTCTTCTGTCTCCTCGCCCCAAAAGGCGAGATCCGTGGTCGGCAGCAAGGTTACCTTCTCTCTCGCTGCGTCGCCGAGGCTGTCCCGCAGGTATTCGCTTGTCACCGTGATTGCGGTCGCCGCCGCTTCGAGCACGGCCTTTTCTCTCTTCGAGAGTTCGCCGTCCAGCGCAATGTTGTCGTCAAAATCCCAGTAAACCTTTTTCCCGCGGAGATAGCGTTTTAAGAGTCCCGCAAGAACAGGCGGACAGGCGCGCGGGAAAAAGCGCCGGTTTACAATCACGACTTCCGACTTCCAGACAAGAGCATCGAGTGCCATCGCACCGAGCGTCGTGCCGAAGGTAACGCCCCCCATTAAGAGCTTTAACGCGAGCTTCATTGCCTTGCCGTAACGCCTCCCGTAAAAAAGGCGGTAAACCCAGGTCGGCGTCATATTAACCCTGCGGCAGGTTTTCCCCCGCAAATATTGGTACAGGCGATAATACGAGGAGCCGTCCTCCTCATTTTTCAGAAAAACCAGAGCTCTACGCTTCATCGTAGCGCGCATATATTTCCCTCATTTTGGTTTCGTTTGCCTCACGGGAAAACGTGCCGATTCGCTGTCTATTATACAGCCCGTAGGCCTCCCGTTTTTTACAATCTCCGAGCAAAATACTTACAACTTTTTCCCAGTCTGTCGCGCGGTGCGGCGACAAGAGTTCCCCGCCCTTTCCGGGCAGAATTAAATCCCGGTTGCCGCGCACCCCGGAGGCGACGACCGGCAGTCCGGCAGCCATTGCCTCCATGACCGCGACCGGCAACCCCTCCTGCAGCGAGGGAAATAAAAATAAGTCCGCGATGCCGTAAAAACGGAACACATCCGTCCGGTAGCCGGGGAATATCACCTGAGCTTCCACGCCGAGCGCCTTGGCTTTTGCCTTTAACTCATCCTGCAGTTTCCCGTGTCCGAGAATAATCAGCGTGAGCGACGGATTATTGAGGCGCCGCAAAACTTCGAGAAGCAGCGCCTGGTTTTTTCGCGGTATCATCTCCCCGGCGGTTAGCAGCACCCGCTTGTCGGGCGAAATTCCGAGTTCCTCCCGGAGCCCCGCGCTCTCCGCACTGCCGCGCTGTACCGCCCCGATGTCGATGCCGACGCCCGGCAGGAGATCGGTGTGCCGCGCGGAGAACTTTTTCCTCGCGCGCGCATAGTCCTCGCGGTTAATTAAGAGCAGGCTGTCCGTGTAGCGCGACAAAAATTTTTCGACCGGATAGTAGATGAGCCAGTTTTTCTTCGGCGCGCCGTCAAAAAAGTGAAAGCCGTGCGCCGTATAAATCACGTTCCGAAGTCCGGTGCGCGCCGCCGCGACCCGCGCGCAGGCGGCACCCATCGGTGTGTGACAGTGGAGGAGCGAAACCCCTTCACGGCGAATGAGCGCCGCGAGTTCCCGCACGGCGCTCATATTCTGTAAATTCCAGGGCTCCCTGGCAAACGCAATCTGGTGACAGCGTATGCCGGTGCCCTTTAACCTGTCGTTATTGTCCCCGTAGGAGGGCATGTCAAAATTGGAGGCATAGTGCACTTCATAGCCTCTCTCCTGTAGAAGGCGCACGTTGTTCATCTCAAACTGCGGCACGAAACCGCTCACGGTTGTGACCAGCAGCGCCTTTTTTGTCCTGCCCATCTCTCCCTCCTCTGTATCTCGGTAGCGCTCAGAACTTGAGCTCGTCGCGCAGCATATCCGCGTGCTGCACTGCCGTGACCTGTCCGTCCGCAACCCCCTCGGTCTTTTCCTTCATGAAGAGAATTTTCGGTGTCATGACAATGAGCTTCAAATCGAGAAAAATCGAATAGTTGCGAATATAAATCAGATCGAGCTTTAACTTGTCGTAGGGCGTCGTATTGTAGACACCGTAAATCTGCGCGTAGCCCGTGAGACCGGCCTTGACTTTGAGACGATAGTCGAATTCCGGAATTTCTTTCTTGTATTCGGCTGCGATTTCCGGGCGCTCGGGGCGCGGTCCGACCATGCTCATATCGCCCTTTAGGATATTCAGCACCTGCGGGAGCTCATCGAGCCGGGTCGCGCGGAGCACTTTGCCGACCCGCGTAATCCGGTCGTCGGCCTGCGCGGCGAGACGCGCCACACCGTCGGCCTCAGCATTGACCCGCATTGTGCGAAACTTCAGAATGTCAAAGGTCTTGCCGTCTTTGGTCAGACGGCACTGCTTATAAAAGACCGGTCCTCTGTCCTCTAAGCGAATCGCAATCGCAAAGAGCAAGAAGAGCGGCAGGCTCAGAATGAGCAGCGCACCCGCGCTCAGAATGTCGAGCACGCGCTTACAGAAGAGCTGATCGACCTGCAGGCCGTCGTTCCGGGAGAGCAGGAGCACGGTGTCAAAGAGCTTTAACTCGTCCGAACTCCGAATCAGCACATCGCTGATTTTCGGAATCATATAGACGCGCTTGTCCATCTCATAGCAGCGCTTGAAAATCAGGTTCCGGTCATGACTTTCGAGGTCGCCGATGATCACACCGCCGTACTTCGGCACTTCCTGCATGATGCGTTCTATGCCCTCGTCAATCCGGATTGCAGCGGTCAGCACATACTTATCGTCCCGCGAATTCATCTTCTCGAGCACATGGGCGACCGAGCGCTTGCCGTAAATCAGCAGAAGCTGCCGCGGCGGAAAGAGCAGGTTATAAGTCCACTGGAAAATGCTCGCCCAGAAAAAGACAAGCGCCATATCCACCGTGGTCAAAATCACAAAGGGCAGCGGCACATACCAGTGGCGCTCCACGAGTGCGAGCAGGAGGTAGCCGAAGACATTCGTCGCGAGAATTGCGAGAAACTGCGAGTAGATGATGTTATTCTTCCGGAAAAAGCCGATCTTTAAGCCGCCGTAGAGGCTGTGAAAGACAAAGAGCATGGTGCCGTAGAGACCGGTCATGAACCAGTTGCCCCTGCGCCAGAACGGCATGGTAATCACGCGGTTGTAGTAATGTGTCCAGAGCAGGTAGTAGAGCCCGATCTCGACAAAGAGTATCACCGCCGCCGCGCCGAACTTAATGAGGCGCTTATAGCGTTCCATCTGTTCCATACCGTCACTCCGCCGCTCTCGCGACCGCAAGAAGCGCCCAGAGAACCGGGGCCGCGACCGGGACATTGATATTGACAAAAGCCTGGAAGGCATAGCAAATCACCGCAATGCCGAGCGCATAGAGATAGGCACTGTACACCCGCGGAAGGCTTCCGTCCTGTCTCTCCCGCAGCGCTCTCGCCTTCGAAAAAGCGGCTCTCACGCTGAACACGAGGATGCCGAGGTGCGCAAGCAGGCCGAACGGTCCCACGGTGAAGAGATACTGCAGGTACTCGTTGTGGGCGGCGTCGTAGAACTGCCCGGTGATCTGGTTCATTTCGTTCCAGCGATTCGTGACCATGTAGCCCACATAGGTGTCGGGGCCGCTGCCGAAGATGCGGTTCAGGATGGGGAGCTTGCTGTACTCGTCAAGCGTTGCGCGCCACACATAGCCGCGGAAAGTGCCCCACTCGTTCCGGAATTTCAGATAGTCGCCGAGCATGCCGAACTTCGCGTGCACGGTCTCATAAGGCAGGCTGTTCGCATAGACAAAGAGACCGATCAGCGCGAGAACCGTAAGTATCAAAAGCACCGCATAGCCGCGAAGCCAGAGCGTTGCGTGCGGGCTCCGCACCGCTTCTTTGCCTTTCTCACGGTACAGAAGTACCAGGGAAAGTATGCCGAGCACGGCGCCGATGACCGGCAGCCCCGGCAGTTTCCCGATGACGAGGAACAGACCGTAGAGCGGAATCACTTTGCCTGCCTTCGCGATGCTGACGCCGGTCAGATAATCGATGACCAGCAACATGGTCGCAAACAGCAGGAGGTAGCGCGCTCTCCCCTTCCGACTCCGGAAGGCGACAAAGGGCAGTGCCCCGAAAAAGCCCGCGAGACTTAAGTAGCCGTTGTCCGAGGCGCCGGTAATCAGTGCGAGCATCGCAACCAAATAGACCAGATAGTAGAATACGAGGCGTCCGGTCTTCTCTTCGCTCAGGGTAAACAATGCGCCCGAAACGCCGACGACAAGTCCCACATAGGTCGTATAGGTATTCACATTGCCGAAGGTCGACATGAACATTGCATACTGCTCGGGCAGCATCTCGGTGCGGAAGCCGAGCAGGTCCATGTTGTAGAAATCCGTATAGCCGAGCAGGCAGACCAGAAGTCCCACGGCGAGAAATACGGTTAGGTACTTTCCGGAAAAGCGCAGATTCCGGCTCACGATAAAATAGCTTGCTGTGATCAGCGCGATATAAAAGAGACCCACGAAGCGGCCGTCAAGTCCGGTCAGTGCCTGGAACCAGAACTTGCCAGAGAGCAAGGTCGCGATCAGCGCAATGCCGAAAAAGGCGAGCACCGAGAGGTCGGCCCGGTTTAAATCCTCCCGGCTGCCGAGCGGTCGAAATTTCCGGCCGCCGTCCAGATAGACGATGCCCATGCCGACCGAGAGCAGCAGCGCCAGGACGATGAAAGTCACGTCCTTGGTCTGCAGAATGTTGAAGTAATGGTCGGTAAAAATCAACGGAAAGAGCGCGAACATGAGCATAACCCATGCGCCTGCAAGCCACGAAGACCGGCTGTCCTCCGCTTCGGGTAGCTTCCGCTCCCGCTTTGCCGCAACCGGTTTTTCTGCCCGCAGCGCATTGCTGTCCGCTTCCCGCAATCCCCCCGCGCTGCCTGTATTTTTCTTTCTCTTACCCATGTTTCTCCTTTTTTGCTCAGAGTAGCGGCGTGAAGCCCCGCTCCTCCTGCTTTCCGCGCTGCTTTTCTTCGAGGCGCGCGACCGCGGCCGCAGCCGTCGCTTCTTCGGCAAACACTTCCTGCGAGTTGAGCGGTGCCCTGCCGCGGCGGTTTTCCTTCTCGTAACTGCCGTCCGGGCGGTAAATGCTCGCCTTCACATTGTCGCGGAGTTCGGTCTCCAGATAATGCTGTACCTCCTGATGGATTGCGCTGTCCGTGACCGGGAACACAATCTCAACGCGGTTGTCGAGGTTCCGGCTCATCCAGTCGGCCGAGCCGAGATACAGCGTCTCCTCGCCGTCCGCGTGGAAGCGGAAGATGCGCGCGTGCTCGAGGAAGTTGCCGACAATCGAACGCACGCGGATGTTCTCCGAGATGCCCGGAATGCCGACCCGGAGGCAGCAGATGCCGCGGACAATGAGATCGATCTGCACGCCGTCCATGCTCGCGCGGTACAGCTCCCGTATCATATCGGGATCCGAGAGCGAGTTCATCTTCGCCATGATGAAAGCGGGTTTTCCGGCGCGCGCCGCCGCGCGCACCCGCTCGATTTCGCGGACAAAGCGCTCGCGCATCCAGAGCGGCGCGACAATGAGCCGGTTCCAGAACAGCGGCTCCGAGTAGCCCGAGAGCATGTTAAAGACTGCAGTCGCGTCCTCGCCGAACTCACGCTTACAGGTGAGTAGTCCCAAATCCGTGTAGAGCTTTGCGGTCGAATCGTTGTAGTTACCTGTGCCGAGGTGCACATAACGGCGTATGCCGTCCTCCTCGGAGCGAACCACCAGGGTGATTTTTGAGTGTGTCTTTAAGCCGAGCAGACCGTAAATGACATGGCAGCCAGCCTTCTCGAGCATCTTTGCCCAGACAATATTATTCTCCTCGTCAAAACGCGCCTTCAATTCAACCAGTACCGTGACCTGCTTGCCGTTATCCGCCGCCTTTGCGAGCGCCTGGACAATCGGCGAATTGCCGCTCACCCGATACAGGGTCTGCTTGATGGCGAGCACATCCGGATCCTTTGCCGCTTCCTGAATGAAGTTCACGACCGGATCAAAGGACTGGTAGGGGTGACTTAAGAGAATATCGCCCTCGCGGATGTTTGCGAAAATGCTCTTTTCGTTCACAAGCGCCGGCACCGGCTGCGGGACATGTTTCGGGAGCTTTAAGCGGTCAAAACCGCCGACACCGTAGAGCTTCATGAGCACCGTCAGGTCGAGCGGTCCGTTGATGGAAAAGAGATCCTCCGACTCAATCTCGAGCTCGTCCTGCAATATTTTCAGGAGTTCTTCGTCCATGCCCTCTTCGACTTCGAGGCGGATGGCCTCGCCCCACTGCCGCCGCTTTAACTTCTTCTGAATCTCGACCAGAAGGTCGGCTGCCTCTTCCTCGTCAAGTTCAAACTCCGCATTCCGCATGATGCGGAACGGATGCGCCGCGAGGATATCGTAGTTTAAGAAGAGGGAGCTTATGTTCCGCTCGATGATCTCCTCGAGCAGAATAAAGGTCTTCTCCCCCGCCGGTCTGCCGGTGACCTCGGGCGGCAGTTCCACAAGGCGCGGCAACACCGACGGCACCTGCACAATCGCAAAGTCCGGGCGCTGACCGCCTTTTTTCTTCTTCTCCTCGATGCGGATTAAGGGCTTCACATGTTCTTTTTTCCGGATGCGCGCCGCAATATTCAAGGTCTTATTCCGAATTAGCGGGAAGGGCCTCGAAGAGTCCACCGCCATCGGTGTGAGCACCGGGTAGATGGTGTCTTTAAAATAGCGGTCCACAAAGACCTGTTCTTTTTCCCCGAGTTCCTCGTGGCGGGCAATCAAATGCAGCCCCTCCTTCTCGAGTGCCGGCAACAGACTCCGCTTCAGGCTGTGATACTGCAGTTCGACCATCTCGTGGGTCTCTTCGGAAATTTTCTTCAGCTGCTCCGCCGCCGTGAGCCCCGCAATGTCCCGCTTCGTGAAGTCTGCGAGCACCTGATCTTTCAGGGAGGCCACGCGGACCATGAAAAACTCATCCAGGTTGGAACTCACGATGCTCAGGAATTTGAGCCGCTCAAAAAGCGGAATGGTTTTATCGCGCGCCTCATTCAGGACGCGAAGATTGAACTGGAGCCACGAGAGTTCGCGGCATACATAGTAGTCGGGATTTGCGAGGTTCAGCGTCTTCTCCTGCCGCTGTCCCTGCTTTTTATTCTTTTTCTCGTTTTCTCTCTTCATACGACGCCGCTCCCAAGGCTTCTTTTCTGTCGGAATACCGGGCTGATGCCGAACACATTGCTAAACGAAGGGATACACTGTTCGAAACTCAGGCGCTCCAGGGTCATGTCCCCGCCGAAATCGGTCGCGACCGGCAAGGTGCCGTCCTCCCGGAGGCGGATGCGGTAGGCGCCCGCCTTCTGCTTGGCCGAGCGGTCCATCGCGTTCGCAAGCCGTATGACGGCCGCGAATTTGGCTGCTTTGAGCGGAATATCGTGCCGCCCGAATACATCGTCCTCATTTCGAAGAATCTGCACAATCAGCGCGTGCTCCTCGGTCGAGAGACCCACAATCTCGGTCGCGCGGATAATGTCGCCGCTCGACTCGCTCGCATTGCCCATGTTCAGGAAGCGCCCGCAGTGATGCAAGGTCGCCGCAATCTCGAGGAGCAGGCGATCGCGCGCCGTGAAGCCCTGCGCCTTTTTCAGCGCGTCGAAGATCTGCAGCGCGCAACCGACCGTGTAGCGGCGGTGCGCCGTTCGCTCGCCGTAGCGCATCGCGAGTTCCTGCACGGCCGCCAGAATATCCGCGTCAAAATCGTGCGTGCGCTGCACCAGCTTCTTTTCAAAGGCGTAGTCCGCCGCGACGCCGTCAATCAGACGGGTGCCGGGGAACCAGACTTTTTCCGCGCCGACGGTCTCCGCCATGCGCTGGTAGAGGACAGCCGCCGGCAGCAGGACACCCGTGGTCGCCGGATTTAAGTCGAGCGTCTCCTCGAGCTCGGCTTCGGTGCGTGCAATCACATACTGATAGAGTCCCTTCATCCTGCCAATGTCGGCAAAACTCTCCTCTTCCGGATTCAGCTGCTGCGCGCGCATAATCTTGTCATAGAGCACGCGAATCGGATCACCGATTGCAATCATGTGTCTCACACGGCGCCCGCGAAGGTGCAGGTGCTCGTAAATATCCAGTTCGTGAGCGACGGTCTCCTGCAGAATGCGCTCTCTGTCATCCCGCGCAGAGTTTAACTGCTGCAGCGTGTCGCGAAGCCGAAGCGCGCCGAGCCGCAAATTCTGCGTGCTCTGCATGGTTCCGGCCTCATAGAGACTCACCTGCATGGAGCCGAAGCCGACTTCCACAACAGCGGCCCCCTCATTCGCAAGCGCGTCAAAGCGCTCGCCGCAGGCAGCGAGCGCCTTCAGTACCAGCATGCGCTGTTCGGCATTCGAGAGGATCTGTACCGAGAGCCCTGTCCTGGTTTTAATCTGATCCAGCACAATCGCGCTGTTTGTCGCCTCGCGCATCGCGGACGTCGCGATGGCGCGGTAAGCCTCACAGCGATATTCCGCGATGATGCGGGTAAAGTCCTTTAAAACGGCAATCAGTTCCTGTACGAGCGGAAAGCTGATCTCGCCGTTCCGGTAGGTGTCGGAGCCGAGCGCAATGACATGGCGCACATTGTCCACGAGGCGAATGCCGCCGCCCTTGCTGAGCTCATAGATACCCAATTCGATTTCAAACGACCCTACGTCAATCGAAGCAAAGCGTTTTAACGCCATAGTTCCTCCTAGAAGCAACCCAAAATGCGCAAACTCGTGCTGAGGCGCTCCACCTCCCGGAGCGCGCGCTGTACCGCGCCTTCTTCCGGGTTTCCCGCGAAATCGAGAAAGAAGCGGTATGCCCAGCTGACTTCCGGCACGGGGCGCGCCGCGAGGCGGAGCAGGTTAATCCCTTCCGCGTAGAGCGCGCCGAGCACGTGGTAAAGCGCGCCCGCCTCGTGACGAGTCTCCATCATGAGACTCACGGTCTTTGCGCCACACAAGTATAACTTTTCTTTTCCGACAATTAAAAAGCGGGTTGTGTTCTCCGCGCGGTAATTCAAAGTCGGAATCAGCACCTTGAGGCCGTAAATTTGTCCCGCATAGGCGGAGGCAATCGCCGCGGCGCTTCTTTTGCCCATCGCCTGCACCAGCTGGGCGGCGACGGCGGTATTCGAAACCGCGACCGCCTCAATCTCCGGGTGCTCCTCAAAAAACGGCGCACACTGCTTGATGCCCTGCGGGTGCGAGTAGACGGTTCGGATGTCCGCGAGGGTGGCGTCGCCGCACGCAAGTAGCGCGTGCCGGACCGGCAAGAGATACTCGCCGACCACCGAAACCTCGCGCTTTGCGAGCGCGTCGTAGCTGTCCGCGACACTGCCCGCGGTCGAATTCTCGATCGGGAGCACGGCATAGTCGCCTGTGCCTTCATCGACCGCGCGCACCGCCGCATCAAAGGTCTTCACATGCGAAAAGCTCGCTTCCGGATACTGCGAAAAAAACTGCACGGCCGCAAGATTGCTGTAGGCACCCTCGAGCCCCTGATAGACAATGCGCTCTGCGTGCGGCAGGCGCTCACAGCGCTCGTAGCCGAAGGTATCCTGACTCATGCGCGGCGCCGCTCCTCTTCGACCAGCATCTCGTGAATCCGCGCCGCCGTGTACTCGCTGACCTTTTTCTTCATCTCCTGCGGTAACTCGGACGCGCGGAAGGGCTTTCCGAATTCAATCATGATGTCGGTCGGGCGGACTGCCGGGAACTGATTCTCCCAGAGCACGTCGGTGCCGTAGATTGCGACCGGCACAATATACGCATTCGCGCGCTCGGCTATTTTAAAGCTGCCCGCGTGGAAGGGGCTCAGCGCGGTCGGGTCGGGATTCTTCGTGCGGCTGCCCTCCGGGAATACCCAGATCGAGGTTCCGTTCTTCACGAGTTCCGTGCAGGTCTTGATGGTCTCCATGCCCTTCCGGATGTCCTTCCGGTCGAGGAACTGGCAGTGCAGAAGCTGCATCCAGCGGCGGAGCGACGGCACCTTATAGAGCCCGTCCTTCGCGAGGAAACCGGTCTGCACCGGGAGAATCGGATAGGTGCAGATGATGTCAAAATAACTTCTGTGGTTGCCCATGAAGACAACGCCCTCGTCCCGGGGTATATTCTCGAGTCCCAGGACGGTCAGTTTCTTCCCGCCGAGTGCGGTCTGCGTGATGATGCCGAGTATCCAGGCGACATACCACTGCGCGCGCTCCGAGACGCGATGCGGGTTGAACAGCTGATAAATCCAGAGCACCAGGAGCACCGGGAGACCCAGAACCAGAAATAAAAAAATCTCTAAGAAACAAAAAACGGCGCGAATCATACGCACTTCCTTCCCACGGCGATTGTATTTTTATCTATTTTACCACAATGTCAGGAAATTGACGAGACAGCCTCTCCGGACACAAAAATAAGCCCCGGTTTCCCGGGGCTTATCTCTTATATCAATTCTGTTGTGCGCATCTTTCAGGCGACCACTTCCGCCTTGAGACCGCCCTTCTTCTCGTCGACATCCATCCGAATCACAGCGCCCTTATGCAGTCCGCTGTCGCTGCTCAGAATCAGCTTTGCCGCGAGGGTCTCCACATGCTTTTGCAGGAAGCGCTTCAGCGGCCGTGCGCCGAAGGTCGGATCGTAGCCCTCGTCCGCGACATACTGCTTGGCCGCAGGCGTAAGTTCGATCGAAATCTCCTGATCCGCGAGACGCTCATTGGTCTCCTGCAGAAGGAGATCCACAATGCCGCCGATATTCTGCTTCGTGAGCGGTTTGAACATGATGATCTCATCGAGACGGTTCAGAAACTCGGGGCGGAAGTGCGCCTTCACATCGGCGTCGACCGCAGCCGCCGCCTCGGGCTTGATATTGCCCTGCTCGTCAATCCCGTCCAGAAGGTACTGGGAACCCAAGTTACTCGTCATGATGATAATCGTGTTCTTAAAGTCGACGGTCTTTCCGAGCGAATCAGTGATGCGGCCGTCGTCCAGCACCTGCAAGAGGACATTGAACACATCCGGGTGCGCCTTCTCGACCTCATCGAACAGAACCACGGAGTAGGGCTTTCTTCTGACCGCCTCGGTCAGCTGGCCGCCCTCATCGTAGCCCACATAGCCCGGAGGCGCTCCGATCAGGCGCGACACGGAGAACTTCTCCATGTACTCCGACATATCAAGTCGCACCATGGCGCTCTCATCGTCAAAGAGAGCCGCCGCGAGGCTCTTCGCGAGCTCGGTCTTGCCGACACCGGTCGGGCCGAGGAACAGGAAGGAGCCGATCGGCTTCGACGGATCCTTGATGCCCGCCTTGCTTCTCTGGATGGCCTCCGCGACCTTCTCGACCGCTTCATCCTGGCCGATGACGCGCTGATGCAGGGTGTCATCGAGATGCAGGGTCTTATTCTTCTCGGATTCCGTCAGCTTTGCGACCGGAATATTGGTCCAGCGGGAAATAATCTTTGCGATTTCATTCTCGGTGACCGCCTCGTGCACGAGCGAGAAGTCCTGCCCCTGCACCTTCGCCTCCTCGGCTGCAAGCTGTTTCTGCAGCTCGGGGAGCTTGCCGTACTGAAGCTCTGCGGCCTTGTTCAGGTCATAGGCCTGCTGCGCCGCCTGAATCTCGTGGTTCGTGTCCTCAATCTGCTGCCGGATCTCGGCGAGTTTCGAGACACTTGCCTTCTCGTTCTCCCACTTTGCCTTGGCCTCGGCAAACGCCGCCTTCTTCTCGGCGAGCTCTTTCTCGATGGCCTCGAGTCTCTCCTTCGAGAGATTGTCGGTCTCCTTCCGGAGTGCCGTCGCCTCGATTTCGAGCTGCATGCGGCGGCGGTTCATCTCGTCGAGTTCCGCCGGCAAAGAGTCGAGCTCGGTCTTAATCATCGCGCAGGCCTCATCGACCAGGTCAATTGCCTTGTCGGGCAGGAAGCGGTCGGTGATATAGCGGTCCGAGAGCACGGCCGCGCTGACCAGTGCGCCGTCCTGAATCTTCACATGGTGGTAGTTCTCATAGCGCTCCTTCAAGCCGCGGAGAATCGAAATCGTATCCTCCACAGTCGGCTGATCCACGAGAATCGGCTGGAACCGCCGCTCGAGCGCCGGATCCTTTTCAATGTATTTCCGGTACTCGTCAAGGGTCGTCGCACCGATGCAGTGAAGCTCGCCGCGCGCAAGCATGGGCTTTAACATATTGCCGGCATCCATGCTACCCTCGGATGCGCCCGCGCCCACAATCGTGTGGAGCTCATCGATGAAGAGTATCACCTCGCCCTCGCTCTTCTTGACTTCCTCGAGCACGGCCTTCAGTCTCTCCTCGAACTCGCCGCGGTACTTGGCACCCGCGACCAGAGCGCCCATATCGAGCGCAAAGAGCCGCTTGTCTTTGAGCCCCTCGGGCACATCGCCGCGCACAATACGCTGGGCAAGTCCCTCGACAACGGCTGTCTTGCCGACGCCGGGCTCACCGATCAGTACCGGGTTATTCTTGGTCTTCCGACTCAGGATACGGATTGCGTTCCGAATCTCCTCGTCTCTGCCGATCACGGGATCGAGCTTCTGATCCCGCGCGCGCTCCACGAGGTCGTAGCCGTACTTATTCAGCGTGTCGTAGGTTGCCTCGGGGTTATCCGAGGTGACGCGCTGGTTGCCGCGCACCGTCGAGAGTGCCTGCAGGAACTTCTCGCGGGTAATGCCGTAGGTCCGGAAGAGTTCCTTCAGGGCGCGGTTCGGATTCTTTAAGAGACTCAGGAACAAATGCTCGACGGAGACATAGTCATCTCCCATCGCCTTTGCCTCATCCTCCGCGCCGTTCAAAGCGCGGTTCAAGTCCGCGCTCACATATTCCTGGCCGCCGCCGCTCACCTTCGGGAGTTTTTGAATCAGAGCCTCGCTCTCGTCGAGAAACGCTTCTTTTTGTATCCCCATCTTCGCGACGAGGCTTGCAATCAGGGAGTCCGAAACGGTCAGCAGAGCGCTGAGCAGATGCTCTTCGTCAATCTGCTGGTTGCCGTTTTGGCTCGCCAGCTTCTCCGCTGCGGCAATCGCTTCCTGAGATTTTTGTGTAAACTTGCTGATATTCATGCACTTCACCTCGCTTTGCTATGCTGCTATACATGCTATATAACATTCTTTAAACTGTGCCCAGTATAGCAGTCGTTGTTAGCACTGTCAATATATGAGTGCTAATTTTTTCAATTTTTTTCAGTTTGGCTTAAGTTCCACCGAGAGTGCTCCCTCCTTCGCCGTGCTGTGCACCTGCCCCGCATGGCGACGGAGGCGCTCCATCGCCTCGGCGTGCGGATGCCCGTAGGAATTGCCCCGCCCGCAGGAAATCAGCGCACAGTCCGGCGAAAGCAACGCGAGAAAGGCGTCGCTGCTAGCCCCTCTCGAGCCGTGGTGCCCGACCTTCAGGAGGTCAATGTCCGTGAGCGCGGCGCGCTCGGCAGTCCGTTCGGGGGCGGCAAGCCGCTCCAGCAGTTTCTCCTCGCTCGGCTGTCCCGCATCGCCCGTAAAGAGGCAGCGCTTGCCGTTTGCCGTGAAGAGGAGGATTAAGGACTGCTCGTTGACCTCCTCCGGCAGCACCTCCCGCGGCGGCCAGAGACAGTGAAAGTTTCCGTAGACATCGCCCGCGCCCATAAAGAAAAGTTCTGTCTCCGGATTTTCCCTGAGCGCAGCCATCAATTTCGCATAATGCGCATCGATCTCCGCCGCCGGATTCAAAATGACGCGCTTCACCCGTATCCCCGAGCCCCTGCTTGCAAGGTAGCTTAGGCCGTTCGTGTGATCCAGATCCGCATGGGTCAGAAAGGCGGCGTCCACGATTCCGAGTGCGCGGCTCATAAGAAACGGCTCTATGATCTGTTTCCCGCAGTCCGGCCGCGAAGTGCTACCGCCGTCGATTGTGATGCAGCGGCTGCCCTGCTCGATTACGATGGAATCGCCCTGGCCTATGTCGAGAACCCAGACACGGGGCACGCGGCTCCTGATCGGCAGGAGACTGATCCCCGCGCCGAGCGCGGCGCAAAGGAACAACACGAGGCGCAATGTCCGCTGCCGCTTCTCTTTGGGACGAGATTCTCTGTCGAGTAGCAGCCGGAAGCCGAACGACAGGCAGAGGCTGTAGGCGACAAGCTGCCAAGCCTTCGGCCGCCCGAGCAGGATGCGGTGAAACGGCAGGTACTCTGCGAGACGGCAGAGCAGAATCTGCATTCCGAGCGCAAGGTGCAATATTTGTCCGCAACACAGCGCGAGCGGCGGCGCGGCGAAGGCCGCGGCGAGCAGCATAAACCCGAGTAGCAGCAGCGCGCCTGTCATCGGAATGACAAGTAAATTGAGGAGTATGCCGTAGGGCGGCAGGGAAAAGAACCAGTAGGAAATAACGGGAAGTGTAATCAGAAAAACCGTGAGACTCTGCAAAAACGCGGCACAAAGCTTTCGCCTTGCCGCAAAGCGTTCCGTGAGCGCCTTGCCGGGACCGCCGATTGAAAAGACCGCGAGAAAAGAGAGTTGAAAGCCGCACTGAAAGAGTTGCAGCGGCGAGAGGAAAAGAAGAAACAGAAGGGCAAAGGCGGCAGCGCTCCGAAGATCATAGCTTCTGCCGAGACAGAGCGCGAGAAAACCGAGGCCGAGCATCAGGCTGCTCCGAAGAACGCCGGTGTCTCCGCCGGTCAGCGCCGCATAAAGGCAGAGAAACAGCGCCGTGACGACAGCGCTCAGAGAAAGCCCGCACTTTTTCCGAAGCAGACGGTAGAGCGCGAGCCCCAGAAAGCCGGTGTGCAGCCCGCTGATTGCGAGCAGATGCGCAATGCCGTTTTTCCGGTAGAGATCGTAGAAGTCCTCGCTGAGCGCGTGCTTGTCGCCGAGTAAGAGCGCGGCGAGATAGCCGGCCTCCTGTTCGGGACAGACTGCTTTGAGCTGCTCCAGCGCAGTGCTTCGAAAGCGCCTGAGCCCCTCCGCGAGCGGACTCGCCCTGCCCTCCACGCGATACCGCCGTACCTGCATGCGGTGCGTCACACCGCGCGCGCGGCAATAGGCCCGGTAGTCAAATTCTCCGGGGTTGGTCGGCGCTGCGATCGGACTTAAGCTGCCGCTCGCCGTCAACACGCGCCCGAGCGCGAGGTTCTCTCCGTCGCTCTCCCGGAGCAAAAGGTACACGCTGCCGCAGCGGACGCGCGTCAGCTCGCCGCGCGGCTCGATTTCCGCAATGCGCCCACGAAAGGTCGCAGCGGCTCCCTCGGCGCGCTGTAACTGCCGCTCGGCGCGCCCCGGCAAAAGGGCAAGTTGCAACCGAAGCGCCCCGGCGACCGCGCCGAGGACAAGGACAAGAAGGATGCGCCGCCTCACCCCGCGCCAAAAAAACGCTAAGAGTGCCGGGCAGAGACAGAGCAGGAACAGTAAAATTCCGCGGATTCCGGCGAGGCAAAGCAGCTCTCCAAGCACAACCCCGACTGCCAGTACTTCCAGCGGACGTCTCATATTCTGTTTTCTCCGAACTGAATTTTCTAAAGATAAATAAATTTACTTCAAACCGACTGCTTACTGCGATGCATCCGTCGCAGCGGTTTCGCTAGGCCAAGCGGTATTCCCGGGCAAGCCCTTGCCGACATAGTCGAGATTCTGCTCAAAGAGCGCGTCAAGGGAGATGGTGTCCCGGAACAGCACGGACTGGGAGCCCTCGACCGAGATGCGAACCCGCTGTACGGTTTTGAGTCCGGTCAAGGTGTCCACGAGCGCATAGAGACTCACATCGGGGCTCACGCCCGTGACCGGATTCAGAAATTCTTTGCTGAAATTCAAATAGCAGATGTTTTCATTGACCGAGATGCTGAGTAACTTGGTCTCCGGCGGCAGTATGGCCTTGCCACTGCCCCGCGGCCCCGCAATCAGCTGCTCCACCGCGACCTGCTCGAGCAGGGTGTTCGCGCGGTAGGTCACGCTGCGGGTCTCCTCGGTGAATTTTTTGCCGTCCGCCGCCGCAAAGTAGAGTGGCAGCTCCACGGTCTCATAGCTGTTCACATCCGAGACGCTGTTCACGAAATCATTTTCGCTGAAAGGCCCCAGAAGACTGCCGTCCACCCCGGCGAGCGGCTTTCCGCCGCTGTAAATGCCGACATGTTCGACGCCTATGATCTGCGCGAGCGTCTCGGTCAATGCCGCCGAGCAGAGGGTCTTCCGGTCGGTCTTCAAGTCCTGGTAGTTCTCGTCAAAGTAGACATAGAGCACCTTGTCGTCAAAACTGAAGGACTCGTAGCGCGTCTTGTCTCCCGTCGCCGTGATCAGATCCTCGGCGCTTGGCACATGCAGAAACTGCTGCATGAGTTCGCCGACCAGCTGATTCTTGTCCGTGGTCTGGGTCTCGTAAATGAGCGGCGTCAGTTTGGTCGCTGTCTTGTCCAGATAGTAAATCGCATAGCGCCCCGCCGACGGGTCCGCGCCCGCTTCCTTTCGGCTACAGCCGCAGAGGCACAGCAGGCAGAGCAGCAGGATGAGCCACCCTCTTTGTTTATTCGCCACGCGCCTCACCTCTCTTTCCCCGCTCTCTCCGGCTCTTCTTCTGTGAGGCCGCCTGGGCGGGCGTGCTGCTCTCGATATACTTGAGCGGAATGCGCACCAGGAAGGTGCTGCCCTTTCCGACTTCACTGGTCAGGCGTATCATGCCCTGGTGCAGAAGGATGATTTCCTTCGTGATTGCAAGCCCGAGTCCCGTGCCGCCGGTCTCGCGGGAGCGCGCCTTGTCCACGCGGTGAAAGCGCTCAAAGACCAGTTCCTGCTGATCCTCCGGGATGCCGATGCCGTTGTCCTCGACGCGGATATAGCAGAACTGGTGATCCGCATCGAGCGTGACCTGCACATAGCCGTCCTTCTGGTTGCCGTTATACTTGATGCCGTTCTCGACCAAGTTCATGATGGCGAGCGAAAACTTCACCTCGTCCACCTCGGCCGTGACCTCCCGCACCGTATGCAGGGTCAGCTCGATCTGATTCACCTTCGCGAGCGGGCGGAGGCGCTTCAGAATCTGCTCGAGCATCTCGTGCATATCGGTCTCCTTCCGGTTCAGCACCGTGCCCGAGCGGTCCATGCGGACCAGACTCAGAAGGTCGTCGATAATCTTTGCCTCGCGGTCAATCTCCTTCGAAATATCGCTCATGAACTCCTTGTAGAGCTCAAGCGGCGCATCGCCCGCCGAAATCAGGGAGTCCGCGAGCACGCGCATAGAGGTAATCGGCGTCTTTAACTCATGCGAGACATTCGAGACAAACTCCTGGCGCGACTCGTTCAGCGCGCGGAGTTTCCGGAGCGTCGCGTTGACATCCTCGCTGATCTGCGCGGTCACGAGGTAGCTGTTCTGCTCGACCGTCTCGTTCAGATTGCCGACCGACACCTTGCGGAGCGCCGCGCGGAGTTCCGCGAACGGGCGCAGAATCAGAGAGGCCAGTATCACGCTGATCAGCGCGAGCAGCAGCCCGACCGCCACCGTAAAAATGCGCAAGGTCTCGCCCACCCCTTGCAATTCCGTGCGCTGCAATTCCGTGGACGAGATGAAGAGAAGCACCCCCTCCACCACTCTGTCTTCCGCTTTCACGTCCAGGGAGTCGTAAATCGGCGTAGTCTGCACCATGTAGTACTTGTCGGCATTGTAGTTGGTCGCGTTCTCGCCGCGAAAGCTCCGTATCACCTCCGGCGCGATATGATAGCGTCCCTCGGCAAGATGGAAGCTGTCCTCTATGATGCGATAGTTCTGATCCACGACCAGAATGCGCCCGTGGTAACTCTGTGCGATGATCTCGAGCTCCGAATTCAGACTGTTGTCTTTTTTGTCCTGATTGTGGAGATAGCCCGTCCGGGTCAGCTTGGTCGACAGGATGCCGCTTCTCTCCTGCACCTCTGCCTTGTGGGTGTCCAGGAGACTTTGCCGGAAACTGTTGGTCGCCACCAGCCCGGAAAGGCAGAGCGGCAGGAGCCCCACAAGAAGAAACAGCACAATGAGTACGTTTTTGAGCCGTAGAGGCGGCAGCTTTTTCGGAAACGGCGGATGCTGCGGCATCGGAACACTCCTTTCAGGGCTTGACCTCCGCGCTGCAGCGCAGCGCGTGTTACTCTTTATTCTACACAGCTTCCCGCAAAAAGGAAAGCTGCACAGCGCCCGTCGCAAAAAAGCCCGCTTTGTAGTATACTTTGGGTAAACAACGGCTGTTCCAAGCCGCGCGAAAGGATGACGCTATGCAAGTAAATGAACCCGCTTCCGACCGCACAGCGCGGGAAACACCCCACCTCTATGTGCGCCAGGAAGATCGCTACGAAGATTTGAGCTCCTCGGCCTCGGCCTTTTTGATTGTCGGCATTGTGATGAGCGTGCTAACGCTGCTAAGCTTCGGTCAGCAGCTGCATCTCCCCTTCGCTCTGCCGACCACCGCACTGATGCGCTTTTTCCTTCTTGTCTTTGCAATCGGTGCCTTCGGCCTCTATTGGAAAACGCACCGGGAAGCTTCCCGTGCCTACTCGCACATCGAGGAGGAACAGCGCATCACCGAAGAACTGGAGAGCTGGTTCCTCGCAAGCTATGCACCGGAGCAGATTGACCTCGAAATTCTCGGCGCAACCCGCCACCCGCTCCGCGCGGAGGCGCTCGCCCTGAAGCGCTTTGACTTTATTCAGGACTGCTTCTTACAGCGCTACGACGGCATGGACGAGGGCTATATTGAGGCTCTCTCCGAGGAGCTCTACAAGAAACTCTTTGAGAGCGGCCACTACGGAAAAGCCGTGCTGAAGAAAGCAGACGCAGCCGTCAGCGAAGAGCAGCGTAGCGAGACGGCACCGCAAAATGCAAAACCGCAGGATATGGCACAAGCGAGCGAGGAGATGCAGCCTGTCGATGCAGTGCAGTCCGCGGAGATACCAGAGACAACGGCATACAGTACAGAGCCGCAGACCATGACACCGGAAAATAAGGCAGACGCTTACAATGCGGCGCTACTGGACACGGCGCAAGAAAATGAGGCCGTAGCATACAACGCGGAGCCACAGGACACGGCGCAAGAAAATGAGGCCGTAGCATACAACGCGGAACCGCAGACTATGGAACAGGCGGAAGCTGTTCCGAGCGAACACGAAGCTGAGACGGCAGACAGTGCCGAGACGCTGTCCGCCGTAGTTTCGGCGACCAAAGATGCAGCGGCGGCTTCCGCCGAGACAGAAGCCGCTGCCCGCGACGAAGCACCGGCCGAGCAATCCTGAGGCAGCGCGGAGCCCCCGCTCCTTTGATTCACAGCAAAAAAAGTCAGGTCGAAGGACCTGACTTTTTTGTGTCTATGGCTCTTTATTCGCTTCGCAGCGCGTCGATCGGATTCAGCGCCGCCGCGCGCTTTGCCGGCATGTAGCCGAAGAAAAAGCCTATCGCCACCGAGACCGAGAACGAGATTAGAATCGCGTTCGGCGTCGCCGCGACGCTGTATCCGAGAAACATGGTCACAATATTCAGTATCCCGCTGCCAATTCCAATGCCGATCAGTCCTCCAAACACTGAGGTCGTGATTGCCTCAAGCACGAACTGCTGCAGAATCACCCCCGGGCGGGCGCCAAGCGCCTTCCGGATACCAATCTCCCGCGTCCGCTCGGTGACTGAGACCAGCATGATATTCATAACGCCAACGCCGGCAACAAAGAGAGAAATGCCCGCGATGCCGCCCATCAGAACCGACATCTGCGCCATCATCTTGTTGATTTGGTCGAGCATCTCGCTCATCGCTATCAGATGATAGTTCTTCTTATCGCGGAAGATGCTGTAAAGATAGTCCTGAAGCGCCTGCTTTGCCGCCGACGCCTGCGCCTTATCTGTGCTTGCCGTCGAAAAGACATAGGCACCTGGCTTGCTTGTTCCGCTGAATCGCAGTGCCGTTGAATAGGGAAGCAGCATCACATCGTCCGTGCCGCTCTCCTCCATTCTGCCTTTGCTCTTCCTCGTCAAAACCCCGACTACCTGCAGGTTTTTTCCGCCCAACGTGACATTCTGCCCAATCGCTGCGTCCGAAGAGCCAAACAGTTTTTGCGCCGGATACGCGCCAAGCACACAGACTTCCTGCTTTGCGACAATATCTGCATAGTTCAGGAAACGTCCCTCAGCCACAGTCTTCTCTGTGAGCGCGGCATAAGTCTCGCTCACACCGGTAATGGTGGTGCTCTCAGACTTGACACTTCCCACTTTCAGCGTTCCATTGCCAGGTGAAACTGCCGGACTGACGCCCTCAAACAGTGTGCTGTTTGCATCCCGGAAGGCATACATATCCTCCAGGCTCACGTAGCGGCTTGGCTGGTTGACAACTGTCACATTGATATTTTTTGCGCCGAGATCCGCCCACTGCGACAGCTGATTCTGCATATAGCCGTTCAGCAGACTCACAAGGATAATGACGGATGCGACGCCGATCACAATGCCAAACATAGTGAGAGCAGAGCGCATTTTATTGCTCCAGATGCTCTTTAACGCAAGCTTAAATGATTGCAGCATACTCCTCCGCCTTCCCGTCGAAATTGATTTTTCCGTCCTGAATCCGCACGACGCGCTTCGCTCTCACGGCGATGGAATTGTCATGCGTGATCATGATGATGGTATTGCCCTCTTTGTGGAGTTCCTGGAAAAAATCAAGAATCTGACGGCTGGTCTTTGAATCCAGCGCGCCGGTCGGCTCATCGGCGAGCAGAAGCGACGGATTCCCGGCCAGTGCTCTCGCAATCGAAACGCGCTGCTGCTGTCCGCCGGAGAGCTGGTTCGGCATGTTTTTTGCCTTCTCTTTTAATCCCACTCTCTCCAGCTGCCGGAGAGCGCGCTCTTTCCGCTCATCGCCGGGGATATGCGCATAGAGCAGCGGGAGCTCCACATTTTCAAGAAGATTCAGGCGCGGGAGAAGATTATACTGCTGGAAAATGAAACCAATCATGCGATTTCGGATATCTGCAAGCTCATTCTGTGTCATGTCGCCGACATCCTCGCCACCGAGAAGATAGGTGCCGGAGGTTGGTACATCCAATGCGCCGATGATATTCATCAGTGTGGACTTGCCTGAACCAGACTTGCCGACGATTGCGACGAACTCGCCCATCCGTATGGTCAGATTCAGATGGTCATTGGCGTGTACCACCTCATCACCCATCACATAGGTCTTGCAGATGTCCTTTATCTCAATCAGCACTTCGCCCTGGGGAATGTGGACAGTCTTAACTTTGCCCATTCTCGCCACCGCCCTGGTCGCCGCCGCTCTGCTGTCCACCGCCTTCTGCATTCTCAGCGCCGCTGTCGCCGCCTCCCTCTGCAGCTCTGCCATTCATCATCATCATCCCGGAGTCTGTCACTTTCGGCTGCACATAGACTTCATCGCCCTCTTTGAGATTGCCCGACGTGATCTGCACTTTATCTGCGCTGATCAGACCAATCTCCACTGTCTCCTCGCGGAATCCTGCGGGCACCGCGCCCTTTGCCTCTGTCACAGATGGATCTCTTACGTAGACTTTATTGTCTCGCAGCAGCGCGTCTGCCGGAATGCAGAGCGCGTTCTCCGCGGAGCCGACCAGAATTTTCGCGTTGATGTTCATGCCCGGAAGCAATTTCTCTGTGTTGTCAAGCGTGACCTGCACCGGATAGGTCGAGACACCATTCTGCGATGTGCTCTCCAGACTGATATTCGTGACAGTCCCGCTGAAGGTCTCTCCCGGCAGCGCATCTGCTGTGATCTCAACATGCTGTCCCAGCTGAATCTTTGAGACATCTGTCTCGTCGATTGCCATTTTGAAGTTATAGGAGCTCATATCATAGATGGTCGCGAGCGTTGTAGCCGACTGCCCACCGCTCACACCTGCGCCGCCGATCTTATCGCCTACCTTGTAACTCTTCGTGATAACTTCGCCGTCGATCGGAGATTTGATCGTATAGTTGTTCAGCGTCTCCTTCGCGCTGTCCAATACTTTCTGCGCGCTCTCGACACTGCTCTCGGCTGCATCCACCTTGTCGGAATATCCTTGCAGCGCATCTTTTACCGACTTGGCAGTCATCGTGAAAACAGGTGTGCCCGGCTGAATATAGTCGCCGACATGCACTAGAATATTCACGCTATCCACTGCGCTTCCGAGATCTGCTGTCATACTACTGGACAGCTGTGCCTCAAACTTGCCTTCCTCAACGCAGCGAAACCCATTGATCACCGCGCTCACCGCTGTACTGCTTGTGATTCCGCCGGGATTTTTGAGCGAGACCGTCACTTCTCTGACCAGTCTGCCGCCGGAAAGCGCCTTCTCCTGCGCGCCGACAGCAATCACGGTGCCTTCTACCTGCTCCATCGTATCCGAGAGCGTCAAAGTCGCCGGACTCCCGACTTGAATCAATTCTGCCTCGCCGGAGAGGAACGGAATGCGCACATTCATCGTCGTTTCATCCGCCAAGTCTACCAGATTGCTGCCCGCGCCGATTTTCTCGCCGTCTGTCACATAGACTTTGGTCACATAGCCAGCGCGAGTCGCCTTATAAACGCCGTCTCCGTACTTGCTCTGCGCATCGCTCAAATCCGCCTGTGCATTTGCGAGCGCTTTTCGCGCGCGCGAGAGCGCATTTTCCGCATTCTTGACATCCGATGCCACAAGTGCGCTGTCAAACCGGTATAAAATCTGATCTTTTACGACATGATCGCCAATTTCGAAATTTGCCTCGGTGATCGTGCCGCTCGGTACCAGAGAGGTAATCGAATAGGTATCCTTCGCGGCGATGGTTCCCGTCGAGGAAATCTTCTGCGAAATATCCTCTCTCGTCACCGTGCCTGTACTCACCGCCACGCTTGCCAGCGCTGCCTTCTTAGCTGCTTCCAAGCGGTTGTGCACAATCGCGCCGCCAATGCCGATCACCGCCAGCGCAATCACCGCGCGCCGTATGTTTCTTCTGGCTCCTTTGCTGAGCCCCTTCTTCTTCGGCTTTACTTCTTCTGCCACTGCCTGCCCCCTTCTCCCTTACGGCTCCACATAGTCTACAACGCTGAACTTCTGGCTTCCCTCCTCGCCATCGGCTGCAGTGCCGTTCGAAGAGACCTGATAAATCAGAACAACATGATCGCCGACCTTCACGCTGCCGTAGACCGAGAAGACAAACTGCATTTCGGTCGAATTCAGCTGGTAAACATTGCCATCGTCCAGCTTGACAGCACTCGGTGTGAGCGTATTGGTATTCTGATAGTAAATTGCCTCTACAACGCCGCGCGCCACGCGCTTGTCGGCGTCGGAGTCGGTGTCCGCATTGTACGCCCAGACTGTCTTGGTCTTTGAACTGTAATAAATGACCACATACTGTGCTGCTGCCGCGTAGAGCGCCTCTTTCTGCACTTCCTTGCCGTTCATAAAAATAGTCGCATCATCCAGGCGGAACGGAATGATGTTGTCAACCTGGGTGCGGCTCTCCGCGACTTTCGGCCCCCGCGTCGTATTGTCAGCCATCTTGAGCGCATTCACTTCACCCTTTGCATCTACCTCTGCATCCAGAACAGTCGCATAAACCGTGCCGCTCTTTTGTTTTGCCTTCATAAGATTATAAAAGAGATTCACGCAGTCTGCTTTTGTGAGTTCCGTCTGCGGGTCGCTGTAGCCGATATTTTCATTCAGATCCGAGCTCGCATACTGCGCCATGCGCTTGTTGAACTGATCGCCCGCAAAGTCATCTGCTGTATAGCCGAGCAGCGAGAGCACGCCCTTTACCGCCTCATTCAGACGAATCGGCTCTGCCGGCTTAAACTTTCCGCCGAGATAGCCGGTCATCCAGCCCTGCTCCGCCGCAAGACGGATGGAGGCCGCATTCTCGTCGCCCGACTTCACATCCGCAAAAACCGAAACATTGCTGGTCTTCGTGAGAACGCTCCGATAGGCGGAAGCGCGAACCAACATCTGCGCAAACTGCGCGCGCGTCACCTTCTCCGCCATGCCCCCCGTTGTCGGCATAATGCCGGAGAGCGCAATGACCTGACGCCGATAGGCAAAATTAGTACTGGTATTTGCATAGACACTGAGCGGAGCAGCCACTGTGCCCACCACGGCAGCTGCGCTCAGGAAATATGCAAGCGGTCTGGTTCCACGCATCATAGTAACACCTCGCTTTTCCTGTTGATGATTGTTCAGAATGGGTCCATTTTACCATAGATGGCAGATACACTCAAAAAAAGTAGCTGAACTTTCCATGAACTTTTTCTGTCAGTTTCCACAGCTGCTTTGCCAGAGGCTCTGTGTTCCAGTGAACCACTAGCATAATACACCGTAACTCTATTTCTGTCAATCAGTCTCAAAAAACGGCGCAGCCTCAGCTGCGCCGTTTCTCAAAGTATCTCAGAGAGCTTTGTAGTTCACAATATGCCCGAATTCCGGCTTCAAAGAGGCGCCGCCGATCAGGCCGCCGTCGATGTCCGGCTCCGCGAGCAGCTCCTTGCAGTTCTTCTCGTTCATCGAGCCGCCGTACTGAATGCGGATTTCCTCGGCAATCGCCTCGCCGTAGAGCTCCTTCACGGTCTCGCGGATGCCGCGGCACACTTCCTCGGCCTGTGCGACGGTTGCGGTCTTGCCGGTGCCGATTGCCCAGATCGGCTCATAGGCAATCGTGACCTTCGCCGCATCCGAAGCGCTGACGCCCTGAAATGCGAGCTTTAACTGCATCCGAATAAAGTCCATCGTGACGCCCGCCTCGCGCTGCGCAAGACTCTCGCCACAGCAGAGAATCGGCTTAAACTGGTGCTCGAGAAGCTTTAAGAGCTTCTTGTTAATGATTTCATCGGTCTCGTGGAAGTACTCTCTCCGCTCGGAGTGGCCGATGATCACATACTCGACACCGGCATCCTTTAACATCGCCGGGGAGGTCTCGCCGGTGAAGGCGCCCTTCTCCTCGAAGTAGACATTCTCCGCGCCGAGATGCACCGCCGTGCCCGCAATCACTTCCTTGACCGGGAAGATGTCGATAAACGGCACGCAATAGACCACGTCGACCTCCGGGTTCTTGACGAGCGGTGCCAGGGTGGTCGCCAGTGCCTTCGCCTCGGTCGGCGTCATGTTCATCTTCCAGTTTCCCGCAATAATCTTTCTTCTCATCTCTCGCTCCTTCAGTCCTTGTTATCCGCCGCCGCAACACCCGGGAGCTCCTTGCCCTCGAGGAACTCGAGCGAAGCGCCGCCGCCGGTCGAGATGTGCGTCATGCGATCCGCGAAGCCGAGGCGCTTCACCGCGTTCACGGAGTCTCCGCCGCCGACCACGGTCGTCGCATCTTTCAGCTCTGCGACTGCCTTGCAGATTGCCAGCGTGCCCGCCGCAAACGCCTCAAACTCAAAGACGCCCATCGGGCCGTTCCAGACTACGGTCTTTGCGCCCTGTAGTGCTTCGGTAAAGCGCGCAATGCTCTTCGGTCCGATGTCGAGGCCCATGTAGCCCTCCGGAATCTCATCCACCACCTTGTGCGGTGCATCGGCCGCAAACTTCTCCGCCGCAACATGGTCCACCGGGAGCAGGAGTTTAACCCCCTTCTCCTCCGCCTTCTTCAGCATGTCAAGGCAGTAAGAGAGCTTATCCTCCTCGCAGAGCGAATTGCCGATGCTCTGTCCCTCTGCCTTTAAGAAGGTGTAAGCCATACCGCCGCCGATGATCAGCGTGTCGACCTTGTCGAGCAGGTTATTGATGACGTTCAGCTTATCCGAGACCTTTGCGCCGCCGAGAATCGCGACAAACGGGCGCACCGGGTTCTCGACTGCCTGGCCGAGGAAGCGAATCTCCTTCTCCATGAGGTAGCCGACCACATTCTCCTTGCAGTGCTTCGTGACGCCGACATTCGAGCAGTGTGCGCGGTGCGCGGTGCCGAACGCGTCATCGACAAAAATGCCGTCGTCGCAGAGTGCCGCGAGCTCCTCCGCGTACTTCTCGGCTGCCTCATCCTTGCCGTACTTGGTCTCCTCGCCGCGGTAGCGCGTGTTCTCGAGGAGCAGAACTTCGCCGTCCTTCAGTTCCGCAGCTGCTTTCCGGGTCTCCTCGCCGGTCACCTGCGGGTCCGAGATAAACTTGACCGGGACACCGAGACGCTCGGAAAGTGCCGGTGCGACCGGGGCAAGGCTCATCTCCGGCAGCGGCTCGCCCTTCGGCTTGCCGAGGTGGGAGCAGAGAATCACCTTTGCGCCCTGGTCGAGGAGCTTCTTGATGGTCGGCAGCGCGCCGTCGATGCGGTTATAGTTCTGAATCACACCGTCCTTCAGCGGAACGTTAAAGTCGCAGCGCACCAGTACCTTTTTGCCCTTTAAGTCTTTGAGATCGTCTACGGTCTTCTTGTTTAACATGCTTGTCCTCCGTCTTTGTCATAAAAAAGCGGGCCCGGTCCAAAGACCGGACCCGCGAGAGTCGCCTTGCAAAAGCAGATGCTTACAGCTCTGCGAAGTACTTGATCGTGCGAACCATCTGGCTCGTGTAGGAGTTCTCGTTGTCGTACCAGGAGACCACCTGCACCTGATAGCAGCCGTCCGCGATCTTGCTGACCATGGTCTGGGTCGCATCGAAGAGGGAGCCGTAGCGCATGCCAATCACATCGGAGGAGACAATCTCGTCCGTGTTGTAGCCGAAGGACTCGTCTGCCGCTGCCTTCATCGCTGCGTTAATCTCTTCCTTCGTGACCTCATCCTTCGCGACAACCGCGACCAGGATGGTCGTGGAACCGGTCGTGACCGGGACACGCTGTGCGGAACCGATGAGCTTGCCGTTCAGCTCCGGAATGACCAGGCCGATTGCCTTTGCCGCACCGGTGGAGTTCGGGACAATGTTCGCAGCGCCGGCTCTCGATCTTCTGAGATCGCCCTTTCTCTGCGGGCCGTCGAGAATCATCTGATCGCCGGTGTAAGCGTGAATGGTGCTCATAATGCCGGACTGAATCGGCGCGTAGTCGTTCAGTGCCTTTGCCATCGGTGCGAGGCAGTTCGTCGTGCAGGAAGCTGCGGAAATAATCTTGTCTTCCTTGGTCAGCGTCTTCTCGTTGACGTTGAACACGATGGTCGGCAGATCGTTGCCTGCCGGTGCGGAGATAACAACCTTCTTTGCGCCTGCCTCGAGGTGAGCCGAAGCCTTCTCCTTCGAGGTGTAGAAACCGGTGCACTCAAGGACAACATCGACATCCAGAGCCTTCCACGGAAGGTTCTTTGCGTCTGCCTCCTTGTAAATCGTAATCTTCTTGCCGTCGACGGTGATGGAATCCTCACCTGCCTCGACCGTGTGCTTGCCCTCGCCGATCTTGCCGAGGAAGCTTCCCTGCGAAGTGTCGTACTTCAGAAGGTGTGCGAGCATCTCCGGCTTCGTGAGGTCGTTGATTGCAACGACTTCATAGCCCTCGGTCTCAAACATCTGACGGAACGCAAGACGTCCGATGCGTCCAAATCCGTTAATCGCAACTTTAACCATGGCTTTTATCCTCCTGTATCTGCTGCGGAAATGAATTATCTTTCCATTCCATTCTAACCGTGTGCCTACAAAAATGCAAGGAAGGAAATTCCGCTTTCTTTAACCGTGCATCCACCAATCCTGGCTGCTCACATAGTTGTAGTAGCGCTGAATCGGCGTGATTCTGCCGTTCCGGATTTCAAAGATTTCCCAGACTACGCCCGGCCGGTTGGTCGGCACATGGTAGGTCGCCGCGAGGCCCTGGTCTGTATAGACCTGCACGGTCGCGCCCGAGTTTGAGAGCTCGTAGCTCTGCGTATTTTCCCGCACACCGTTCGTGAAGTCAAAGACGCAGTACTTGTAGTAATCCTCGGCGGAGAACTGCTTGATGGTCACGGTCTCCGGCCCGTAGGAACTCGTGTCGTCGACATCGAGATCGTTGCCGAAGCTGTCCTCCTTGCTGCCGAACCAGACATGCGAGGTCTCGGTGCCGCGCTGCGTAAAGAGGTGAGAGTCTAAATCCGCGGGCACCGCGCCCCAGGTCAGGACAATCGACACCTGCCCCGAACCGACCGTCGGCGCCGCAAAGAACTCCCGCTCGGTCTCGCCGTTTTGCCGCGCGACCAGCGTGTCGTAGACCGTCTCGTAGCCGCTCGCAATCAGCTCGACCGTGTAGACGCCCGGCTTCAGCTGTACATCCGCCTCGCCGGACTCATCAGCCTTTGCGGTCGCGACAATGGTGCCCGTGCGGTTATTGATGCCTTCGCGCAGATTGATTGCCGAGGCGATGACGGTCTGCATGCCGCTCCGGCTCTCGTTGTAGTGGAGCGCATCGCCGAGTTTCAGGCGATAGTCGATGGTCGCGCCGCCGCGCTCAAAGAGGTATACCGGCGTCTGGTAGGCGACCAGCTGATCGCTCTCGACGCCGATGCCGTAAATTTCGCAAGCCTGATAGGGCTGCTTTGCAATCTGCAGCATGTACTGTCTCGCCTCGCTCGGCACATAAATCTGGTACTTGCCGTCCGCATCGGTCTGACTCTCGTAGAGCAGCTTGCCGTCCTCGTTCCGGTAGAGCCGGACCGCCGCTGCTGCTATGCCGTTGCCCTGCTCGTCGTAGGCATAGCCGCTGATGCTCGTCAGATTCTGCGCGTTCATCACGGTCTCATAGGTGTTGTACGCGGCATTCAGCATGATGGATTCCCGCTCGTCAAAGGCGCGCCGCATATCGGCGCTCTCGTTCTGATAGAGGAAAATCGTGTTGGCGGGCCAGGACTTCCGGAGCCGCTCTGCCTCCGTCGCATTGGCCGCGCAGTTCCACTTGAAGCCGCCGTCCCGGACTTCTCGCCAGGTGAGCAGCGTGTCGCTGCCGAAGAGGAAGCGCTGTCCCGGCTTTTCCGGCACCGCATAGCCCGCGACATAGTTGTCAATGTCGTACTGATAGACAAAGCGCGGCACGCGGTTCGCGTCGTAGTAGTACTCCGTGACCTGCAAACTCCCGCTGACCAGATATTCAATCGCGACAATCTTGTTCGCGACGCCGTCGTTCGGATTGATGTAGATGACATAGTCAATCCGGTTTCCGGTCGCCGCGTTGATGAGCTGCTTTTGCTCGAGGCGGCAGAGGTTCTTGTTCACATAGCCCGGGCGGTTCTCATAGCCCTCGAGCGTGTAAAAGACATCCGAATTCCAGCTCTCGCCCGGATTTCTGGTGCCGACCGTGTGGTTGACTGCCGACAGGTCAATGCGCTGAGCGGCCGCCGCCGTGCTGTTTAGCTCTGCGATTTTTCGCTGCAGGGTGCCGAGCTCGGTATTCTCGGCCGCAAGCACCAGCTTTTCCTCGCGCTTTGTGCCCTCGCTCCCGCTCTCCGCACTGCTCTCCGCGCTCTCACTGTCTGCGCCGCTCTCGCCGCTTTCCGCCGCGGCCGCCTTGCCGCTCTCCTGTGTGTCCCGCTTCGCAAACGGATCGTTTTGCTTGATTGAACCGCCGCCGGAGCCGAGCCCCGAGCCGATTCGGATACCGAGAACCACGCCGAGCCCGGCGAGCAGCAGAAAGAGGGGAATGAGAAGAAGTCCCTTTTTCGACTTCCCGCCCTCTGTCTTCTTTTCTTCCGGCGGCGTTGACGCGGACGGCTTGGGCTGTTCCGCCTTTTTTTGTTCCGCCTTTTTTTGTTCCGTCTTTTTTTGTTCCGTCTCTTTCCGCTCTGTCAGTTTCTTCTCCGCGCCTTCCGCCGTCGCTACTTCCGTCTCCGCTGCCGCCGCAGTGCCTGACTGCTCTGTTGCTGCCGCCGCTTCGGTCTTGGTCTCCTCTGTTTTTTCGGACGACTCGACTTTCATGCCGCAGCTCGTACAAAATTTTGCCCCCGGCTTTAACTTGCTCCCGCAATACCTGCAATACATCTCTTTTCCCCCGCTTTTCTTCAGAGTGCGCCGATAAACTTCGAAATTCCCCGCTGCGGCGTCGTACCGTCCAGCAGCTCATCGTCTATGTTCTCTTCCTCCCCGGTCGGCAGCGCCGCGGTTCCGGTCTTCGTGGCCTTCAGGGTGAAACTGCCGAGCTCGTTCTTCAGCTCATAGAGCGAGTTTGCGCCCTCGTTTCGCACCTCGAATTTGATGCCGTCTCCGTCCTCGTCGCCGCCCGGCAGCAGGCGGTATTTCCCGCAGGGCAGACCGAGCACACTCTTTTTCTTAAAGTCCACATTGCTGTACTTGAGCGCAAAACTCTCGGTGCGGAACCACCAGCTGAAGCGGCAGGCGACGGTACCGTAATAGCCGCTCTTCTCGAGATCCCGCTTTTCCGTGAGCACCGAGTCAAACACTTTGATGCCGCGGTACAGCTTGCCCTTGTCCGTATCCCGCTCATAGCAGAAGATCTGCGTGTCGCCGCCGTCCAGCTGCAGGAGAATCGCCCGGACTTCACTCCCCTCCGTCACGAGTTTCCAGGTGAACTTGCGGTCTTCCAGGTGGTTCGCGTAGGTCTCCGCATTGTCCCGGAGCCGGTCTGCGAGATCTTCAAACCTGACACTCCGTCCCGGGTGCTGTCCGCTCGCCTTCGCAAACTGCTCGCCGATTTCCTGCCGTCTGTCATACCAGGCAGCGAGCGCCCTGTCCTTCTCCATTTCATCCGCAATGTTCCGGAACAGCCGCTCTAGCTCTTCGGCATTCGGCTCCCAGCTGTAAATCGTATAGTCCTTCTCAAGCGAATGCTTTAACTCGGGCTTTAAGACGCGCGAGCGGTAGCTTCGCTTCTCGGTCTTCAGATTGTTGCGGTTGATGGCCGCCGCCACAATTTTTCCGTAGCGCTTCACCGTCGCGGCGCGGAGCTCCTTCGAAAACTGTAAGTCCGCAAACATAGAGGTGCTGAGCCGCGACTCACTGCCGAGCTCCTGTAATACCTCCGGATACCGCGTCACATAGACCTTGTCACTCTTTTTCGAAAGGCGGAAACCGAGGCGATCCGGATCGATGAAGAAGTCCGCCTGCAACACCGGGTCATCCCCGCGCCCGAGCTCCAGGTTTAATACAGCCTTTTCAAATTTCTTGCCGATAAAAATGCGCGCCTCGCTGCCGTCCCGCAAGATGCGCTCGTACGGCCCCGAAAAGAGCCCGCGCCGCGTGAGCGCTGTCACCTGTCTGTCCGAGAGCTCTGTCGTGAGCTGAAAATCGCTTGAGAAACCGTTCTCAAAGACTTGCTCCGCGCTGTTTAGTACCGCGGCCTCCTTGGAAAGCGCCCGGAACTGTCCGGCGAGAAAGCGCTCCCCGGGCGATCCGAGGTTTTTCGACACAGTGCGCGCGCCGAAACCGATTGCCAGTCCCAGCACGGCGAGGGCGATGAGCGCGGCGGAACCGATTTTTTTCTTCTTTCCCGCACTGTCTTCCTCCGCCGCAGCCTCCGCGCCCGAAGTCCTGTCTTCCGCGGCAGGTTCCGCCGTTCCCTTATGTCCCGCCGTTTCCTTGTGCTCTGCCGCGTCCTTTTTCTCCGCGGCAGCCTCCTCCTGAGCCGGCTCTTTCGGCGCTGTCGCCTCTGTCACGATGGGCTCCGCCACCTCTTCATGTTCCGCTTCTTTCGTTTCTGCCGCCGCTTCCACTGCTTTTTCCGCGCTTCCTCCGGGCGGCTCTTCCGTAGCCTTAACCGCTACCGCCTCCGGCTTCTCTTCCTCGAGTCTTGCGCCGCAGTTCGCGCAAAAGAGCTCGCCTTCCCCCGTTTCGCTGCCGCAATGCTTGCATTTGCCCATGGTCACTTCTCCCTTTTTCAATCCGAGACCTTTTGTTCCCCCGTTGCGTGCAAAAAGGCGCCTGTGTCCAAACGACACAGACGCCTTGCGCAAAATCTCTGGCAATGTTGTCAGGACTTTCCTTTTTATCTTAACATTTGTTGTGCTAAACCGCAATCTTTCCGGCTCTTTCGAGCCTTGCTTCTCTGATATTCCGACAAATTTTGCCACCTCTCCGGAACATCTCTCCGGAAAAGTTTGCTCGCTTGCTTCGCGTTTCCTTTGCCGCTCAGAGCTTCTCGATGATGTCCGAAAACTTCTCCTGCGGCAGACTCTTGCCGCTGCCCGACAACTCATCGCTGATATCCACCTCCCGGCCCGTCGGCTTCTCGGCGCTACCCTTCCGCGTCGCCGTCAGCGTGAACTTGTCGTAGCCGTCGTCAAGCTCGTAGACGGAGCGACCCCACTTCTCCTTGACCTCAAAGGTATACTTCCGGTCCGGCCGGTCCGCGTCAAAATAGGTGTAGCGATAACTGCCGTTCGGCAGTCCGAGCACCGAGGGCTTTCCGTCGAGCGGCACCTTGCTGTAGTACAGCCGGAAACCCCAGAGCCAGGCGTCGCCGAACATCGCGAGGCGCCCGATGACCCGCCCCTCATAGCTATTCTCTTTTTTGCTGCGCTCTTCGGCGAAGGTACCGAGAAATACCTCGCCGCCGACGCCGTGGTAGAGCGTATCGCCGACCTGATCCCGCTCATAGCAAAAGAGCGGTCTCTCGCCGTTGTCGACCACGCGTATGGCCGCGACTTCCTTCCCCTGCATCATAAGTTTCCAGCGCAGGTTCCGCTGTTCCAGTGTCTCCGCCCAATCCGCAGCGTGCTTCTCGACATAGTCGGCGACATCCGAAAAGCCGGCCGCCCTGCCCCGTCCCATGCCGAGTACCTTGGCAAGCTCTTCGCCCGCCTCCTGTCGCCTGTTATACCAGTCGGCAAAGTCCTTATCCTCCCGCATCTCGGCCGCGAGACTCCGAAAGAGCGTCTCCAAAGTCTCCTGATCGGGATTCCAGGTGTAGACCGTATACTCCCCCTTCATCTCGTGGTCCAGCTGACGCTTCAGGACGTGGGAGGTATACGCCCGTTTTTTGACCTTAATCTCCTCCGGTTTGACAGCGGTCGCAAGCACACGCCCGTAACGCGCCGCGGACGCAGAGAGCAGTTCCTTCGACGGCACCAGCGCGGCGAGCTCCGCCGTGCTGAAGCGCGCTCCGCCGCTGTACTGCCCAAGCACTTCCGGGTAGTTCAGAACAAAGACCTGCTTGCCAACCTGCGGAATCCGGTAACCGAACTTCTCACTGTCCAGAAAGCAGTCAAAATTGAGTTTCGCGCTATCGTCGGTGCCAAACTCCAGATTCAGCACGGCGGTCTCCAGATGTCTTCCGAGGTCCACCTTGGCCTGAATGCCGCGCTGCAGAGCCTTTGCAACGAGCATATAGTTCTCATTGCCGCTCCGCGAAAGGGCGAGCAGTCTGCTGCGCGACATCTGCATGCTGAGCACAAAGTCGCTCGAGAAACCGTTCTCAAAGACCGCGCCGAGTCCCTCGAACGGCGCGGCCTCCTGCCGCAGCGCCTCCGCCTGCACGCGGACAAAGCGTTCCCCCGTCATGGCCGTCATGCGGTGCAGTAGCACGGCCGCGCCGACCGCCGCAACCGCGACAGCCGCGGCGGCAAAGAGAGCCGCCCGCAGACGGCGCGGTTTCCGCTTCGCGGTCTCGCCGGGTGCTTCCTGTCCCGCCGCTACAGTCTTTTCGGTACCCGTCACAATATTCTTTCCGGCAACTGTCGCCACAGGTTCTCCTACAGCCTCTGCCGCAGGTGCGGGTAGCGCCGAACTCCCTTCGGCAGTCGTCGTCACCGGTTCTCCACTAGTCTCTGCCGCAGGTCTGGGTACTGCCGGATGCATAGCTTCACCGGACGCTTCCTGTCCCGCCGCTGCAGTCTCTTCGGTACCCGTCACAGCATTCTCTCCGGCAGCTGTCGCGGCACTCTCTTCGGTAGCCGCACCTACCGCTGCGACCGGCGCCGAACTTCTGTCCTCACCTGGCGCTTCCTGTTCCGCCGCCGTGCTCTCTTCGGTACCCGTCACAGCATTCTCTTCGGCAACCGTCGCGACACTCTTTTCGGCAACCTCTCTGCTCGCCTCCGCCGTCACTTCCGCTTCCTGCGGCGCACCGCAGTTGCCGCAAAAACGCATGCCTTCCTTCACCTCACAGCCACAATGCTTGCACTGTCCCATCTCTGCGCCTCCTTATTTTCGCGCTGCACGCATGTTCTACCTGTCTCCGGCAATTCTGTGACACAAAAAGCGCCCGTGTCCGAACGACACAGGCGCCACTTTCAGAAGCTCTGGCAATTCTGTCAGGACTCTCTTGCTATCCTAACATTTGTTTTGTTAATTTTCAATAGTTTACGAAGTCTGGCCTTTTGTTAAATTTAAATTTCATTCATGATGTACTCCGCCATGTTTTGTGCATGGTCAGAGATGCGCTCCAGATTGTCGATGATCTCGATAAAGACCAGACCCGCCTCCGGCTTGCACTCGCCCCTCGAGAGACGGTCCATGTGACGCTCCTTCTGCTCATCGCGCAGCGAGTCCACGAGATCCTCGCAGGCGCTCACCTTTCTCGCGCTGGTCACATTTCGCTCTTCCCGGGCCTTGACCGCATAGCGGAAAGCTTCCTGCACAGCGTCTGTCATATCGCGGAGATCCTTCTTGCCGGTTTCCGAGAGCGTGAGCTGACGCGTCATCAGGAGCTGCACTTCCTTGGCAACATTTTCCGCGTGATCGCCCGAGCGCTCCAGATCCGTCAGCGTATTGAAGAGATCCGTGACGACCAGGCGCTGGTGATCGTTGACCGGCAGCGTGTTCGCCTTGATTAAATACTCCGAGAGCTCGCGGTTCATCGCATTGATTTTCTTCTCGGTCTCAAAAATTTCGGCGATGACCGCCTCGTCCTGCGTAAAGCAGACCTCGCAGGCGCGCTCCACATTGCGGAGCGTGAGCTTACCCATGGTCGCGACCGCATTCGAGAGCGCCGCGACCGCAATCGCCGGCTGCTCAAAGATACGCGGATCCAGATGGGTCACAAACTCTTCTTCCTTCTTCGCGCCCGTGAGCAGCGTCTGCTTCTCCGGCACCAGCATGCCCGAAAGCTTGACCAGCTGCTCGCCGAACGGGAACAACAGGATGGTCATGGTCAGCTTAAAGCCCGTGTGGAACAAGGAAATCTGCACGGGGCTGATGTGATAGTGCGCGAGCGTCGGCTTCAGCGCAAAGAGCAGAATGCTGATGACCGTGAAGAGCAGCGCACCTATCATGTTGAACGAGAGGTGCATGACCGCCGCACGCCGCGCATCGCGCGAGCCGCCGATCGACGAGAGCATGGCAGTCACGCAGGAGCCGATGTTCTCACCGAGGGTGATGAAAATCGCGGCATTTGTCATAATCAGGCCGTTGCCGGCGAGCATCTGCAAAATACCGACCGAGACCGAAGAACTCTGTAAGAGCGCCGTGACGACCGCACCGGCGAGAATGCCGAGAAACGGATTCGAGCCGAGCGTTGTGAACACTGTCGCAAAAATCGGCGCTTCGGTGTAAGGCGCGACCGACTCCGACATGAACTTGAGACCCTGGAACAGAAGGCCGAAACCGATGATAATCTCCGCGCGGTTCTTCTTGGTGTCGGACTTCGAGAACATGATGATGCCCGCGCCGATGCCGATTAAGACCGGTGCGTAGAACTCCGGGTTCAGGAACTTCATCGAGTCGCCGATCTGGCTCAGCGAGACAATCCATGCGGTCACCGTGGTACCGATGTTTGCACCCATGATGACGCCGACCGCCTGGCTCAGTGTCATGAGACCGGCGCTCACGAAACCGACGACCATGACTGTGGTCGCGCCCGAACTCTGGATGATACCGGTGATCAGGGTTCCGACCAACACAGCTTTCAGCCGGTTCGAAGTCAGCATCCCCAGGAAGTCCTTCATTTTGTTGCCGACAGACTTTTGTGTTCCTTCCGCCATGACATGCATGCCGTAGAGGAACATACCCAGTCCTCCGATAAAGAGAAACAGATTTGTGATATTGTCGAGCATAGCCCCCCCGCGGGTCAAACGTCCCGCCCAGTTTTGCCGGTTACGGGCTCAGTGTAGCATAGCTCTGTTTTGCTGTGCAAGTTCGCAAAAGAACGTTTTTTGTGCGTGTACTTTCCCTGCTTCTGTCTCTTTTTGCCGAGTTCAGAGAGAAAGCGGACTCCCGTTTAACTTCGCGGACACCAAGGTATCACCCTCATAGCAGAGTTTCAACGAAAAGAACGGGATATTCTGCCGTAACAACGGCAGAAAAATGCGGTCACCCTCCCAGAGCGGCAGCTTTAAGACCTCTTCCTTCGAGACCCAGGAAGAAATGCCCTCTTCCGTGTCGTGATATTCCCCCGTGAACCCGTCCGCCGTAAAGAGATGCATGTGTTCCGCCTCATAGCGATCGGACACAAAGGTCACGATACCCGCATAGCGGTAGCTCGTGAGGGTATAGCCCGTCTCCTCAAAGACCTCGCGCGCCGCGCACTCCTCCGGGCTCTCCCCTTCCAAAAACTTGCCGCCGACACCCACATACTTGCCCTCGTTGATGTCGTTTTTCTTGGTTACGCGGTGCAGCATGAGCCACTTCCCGTCGCGCTCCAGATAACATAGACTTGTGCTGTACATGGATTCCTCCTCCGATTGTTTGCCTTTTATTATAGCGGCTCAGAGGATAAAGGGGATGACGGTGCGGTAGTTTTTTTGACCGAGCCGCAGCTCGGCAATTTGCACGGGGAGGCTGTAGAGCTTTTGCAACTTTTCCTCGGTGAGCAATTCCGCGGCATTACCGCTCTCACTGCAACGCCCAGGATAAAGCAAAAGGACACGGTCTGCGAGTTGCAGCGCATGTTCCGGGAAATGCGTGTTAATGAAAAACGCCAATCCTTCCCGTTCCTTCAATTCCTGCACGGTCTTCAAAATACGGTACTGATTTTTAAAGTCCAAATTGGCCTCCGGCTCATCGAGTACCATAAGTTCCGGCTCTGCCGCCAAGGCACGCGCAATCAGCGCCATCTGAAGCTCTCCGCCGCTGATACGCGAACAAAGCTTTCCCGAGATATTCGTGATTCCGATTTTTTCAAGACAATTGCGCGCAATGCGCTTATCGTGCTCGCGCGGTTGGGAAAAAAGTCCCACATGTACCGCGCGCCCCAGTAGGACAAGTTCTTCCACGGTATAGGCAAAGCTGTAACGTCTCGCCTGCGGAACATAGGCAATCCTTCGAAACAATTCTCGCGCCGAAAACTCTCCCACCGGCTTTCCGTCGAGAAAACTACCGCCACGTTGAAAAGGTGCAAATCCCAGTGCAGCTCGGAGAAGACTGGTTTTACCTGCGCCGTTCGGGCCGAGCACCGTGAGTATTTCGCCCTGTGAGAGCGATAGGTTGATGTGTTCAAAAAGAGGCTTATCCGCCCCGTAGGCAAAGCAGGCATCTCGAAGTTCAAATTTCATTCCTGAATTCCTCCGGTTTTTCGGAGCAACACAATAAACACCGGTGCGCCGATTGCCGCCGTGAGTACCGAAAGCGGCAATTCCGATGCACTCACACTCCGCGCAATCGTATCGATGCATAGCAAAAAGAGTGCACCCAAAATTGCAGAGCTCGGCAATACCAAGCGATTGTCGTTTCCGAAGAGCATTCTCGCTCCGTGCGGCGCGAGCAAGCCCACCCAACCGACTTTCCCCGCAAGAGACACAACCGAAGCAGTAATCAACGCCGAGAATAGAATTATCACCGCGCGGAGCCGCTGTACCTTCAGTCCCAGTGCTCTGGCCTCATCCTCGCTGAGTGAAAGCGCATTGAAGCGCCAGCGAAGGGCAAGTAAGACCGCAATACCGAGCAGAATCGGGATACTGCCGAGCAGTACGGCACGAAGTCCCACTCCGGAAAAGCTTCCCATCAACCAAAAGGTAATCTGTGGCAGTACATCCTGCGGATCGGCCGTATATTTCATAAGCGAGACCATGGCTTCGCAAAGTGCCCCGATGACAATGCCTGAAAGCACCAACATCATCGCCGAACTCTGTCCCCTAATTTGACTTAAGCGGCACACAAGTCCGATTGCCAATACGCCAAAGACAAAGGCGAGTGCCTGTATCCCGGCTCCGTTCAGACGGAGTAAAATGCCTAGGGTTGCACCGAGAGATGCCCCGGTTGCGGCACCCAGTGTATCCGGAGTTGCCAGCGGATTTGAAAACATACTCTGAAAAGCCGCTCCCGCAACCGATAGTCCCGCTCCTGCGAGTGCCGCGAGCAAAGCCCGCGGCAGGCGTACTTGCATTACAACCGCATATAATCTGCTATCCGCAGGCTCCCGCCCGAGCAGCACGCGGGCGCACTCCGAAAGCTTTAGCGGATAGCGCCCGATACACAATGCGGCAATAAAAGCCAACAACAGCGCCGTGAGAGAGAGCAGGAGCCACAAGCCGACTCTCCGTCTCATTTCTTGACCATCCCCTCCGCAGCCTGTTTCGACGGGTTGTACATCTTCTTAAGCATCTCATCCGTAAGCTCTACATTGTAGTACTGTGCGAAATACTCACGCGTAATCCGATCGATGTCCAAATCCGCAAACTTTTCAGGATAAACTGTCTTCGCAAGCCACTGCAGCGTGACCGGCGTATCTGCACCCGGCGTAAAGGTACGGTAAATTCCGAGCGGCATCTTGTAGACTTCATGGTTCTGCACTGCCTTTACCTTAGACCAATCATCCGAGCCGATACGGTTCTCATAGAGGTCTTCCGGCTGTGTACCGGTAAAGTTCGTGATCAGAATCAAATCCGGATTCCACTGATACACCTGTTCCATATTGATCTGCACCGTTTTGCCGTCCGGAATCTCTGCCGCCACATTGATTGCACCGACGGCATCCGTCCAGTACTGTCCGAAGAAGTTCTTACCGGAGGCCACCATGCCGGAGTCATCATAGCGGAACAAAACCAGTACCCGCTTTTTCTCTTCTTCCTTAAGGCTTCCGACCCTCTCTTGCACCATCTCATAGGCCTTTCGACTGTAAGCTTCAATTTGGGCGGCTTTTTCACTGCCGCCGAATATCTGATCCAATAGAGAAATCCATTGTTCGTAAGTTGCAATCACATCGAAATTATACTTGGATGGAATTACACAAATGGCCGGTATACCCGCGTTTCGAAGTGCCTCCGCGTTGTCCTTCGTGACACCGATTACAATGTCGGGGTTCAATTTCATCACTTCTTCGACATTGAGCTCGTTTCCCTTTGCAAAGCCGGTCTCCGCCTTCAGAATCTCCGGGTAAAGGTCTCCCAACAAACCGTTCTGCGCCGCACTCATGGATACCGGATGAATGCCGACAATCTTATCCGCCGAGCCGAGATACACACTGAGCACCGAGGCCATCGGAAAGACATCGCCGACTACAATACGATCAATCTTCTCCGGGATTTCCGTAACCGCTCCGCTGTCATCCGTAACCGTGCGACGCGCTGCCTCCGCGACAGCGGTCTCGGAACTTGCAACCGTCGTGCTCTCCGTTCCGCTCGCCGCGCTCCCCGATGTTTCTGCCGCCTTCTGTTTCCCGCAAGCGACTGCCAGTGTTGCCGCGCAGATTAATGCAAGTAAAAACAATGAACGCTTTTTCATCTTTCTTCCTCCGATTCTATTCTGTACTTCCACGCTTCTTCATCCAGTAAATTCCATCTCTCCTTTTCACACACACGACTTGATACCGCATGCTGCGGCAGAGAGAGCTCCGCAATTCCTTTCTTGGATCTGAGAGCGAGCAACAGCGGATCCGCAGCGATGCCATCGAATCCTTCCTCATTGATTCGCTCGGCGATACGCTCTTCCTTCACACAAACTTCCACTCCCAAGTCCTCGGCCTCCTGTCCCGGAAACACCGTTTTACAGTGTACTTCCTTGCCTCGACTTCTGAGATAGCTTCGTAGTGAATGAGCAATTAATGCATCGTGAAAGAGTAACCACGATGCCTTTGTTTGATGCTTCTCTTCCCTGCCCGCTTCCGGCGCAAAAACGCGAGACACGCCGCTCGCTTCAGTCGCAAGAAGCATTTCAAAATAGAACTTCCATGCTTCCTTTCCGATCGGAAAACCTGCGAGATACGGCGTTCCGAAATTTTTTTCTGCCTCCTTTGCAACACGAAGTCCCGCCGTGGTAAGTGCAAGGTTCACCGTCGCACTGCCGAAACTCCGTATGCTATCAAGCCCTGTAGAACGCACTCGATATCCCGCCGAACGGAGCCGCGCCGCAAAGTAAGCTTCCTCTGTCTCCGTAAGATCCAGAGGGGAGAGACCGCAAAGATTGAGCGTGCGCGCTTCAGGTGACTGCTTTCCTTGCGCAAAACGCGCAAACAGCGTATGCCAAGCTTCCGCAATTCCGTCCTGATAAGAGCCCTCCATACCCGCGGTCGGAAAACCAAAGGCCGGAATTCCGAGCTCCGCCTCCAACTCTCGCGCAACACCTCGAAAATCAAAGCCGATGACATTGGGCACCGGGCTCCCGACAATCGCAATAAAGGCCGGTTTCAACTCATGTGAAGCTGCGCATATCTTCCTGATCAACTTCTCATCATCCCCAAGTGCGGCATCTGTTTTTCTAAGCCCCGTGCAGTAGACCGAAGAACGGCTTCCGTACCAACGCGGCTCATCAAAGAGTGCGTAGTTCCCCGTGCAACCGGAGGCGTCGTGGATACAAATCATACCGCCGAGCGGGAAGAGCGCCGAGCACACGCCGGAATAATCTGCCGCAAAAGGCGGTAGGTACATGGCAAGACGACTTCTCATACGATTCCTCCGTAGGCCTCTATGCTTGTGCGGAGATCTGCTTCTTCCGCCGCACTCTCTCGTAAGCCGCGCATCAGCCGTATGAGGCCGTCATAACCGTACATGCCTTCATCGGACGCGAGATCTAACAGGTGGCGACTACCCGCATAGTAGGCAACCTCACTGCCGATTGCGAGCGTATCGCTCCTCTCCTGTTGCGCGTAATCCAGCGTTCTCTCAGGCGCCAATGCTTCACGAATCCTGAGGGAAGGTAAGCTCTCCGAGAGTCTTGTTTTCGCCTCACGCTCTATGGGCAACAGCTTACTGAGAGAGACCTCCCGCACACAGAATCCGTAAGCATGTAGAGTTTCCGCCAGTGCAAACGGACGCCGCACCGCACTGTCGGAAATCAGCAGCGGAAGTTCGCCCAACGCCTCCCGGGTCTTTGCGATTTCCGCCTTTGCTTTTTCCTCCCAGTCTATAAGCTCTCCCGAAAAATCATGCCCGAGTGCCTGCCCAAGCGCTTCATAATTCTGTTTGATCTCCGAAAGCGAATAACTGACCGGTTGAAAGAGAGCCGGGATTCGGTTGCGCTCCGCAAGCCGCGACGCCCCCGGCTTTGCATAGGGCTCCGTGATAATTGCCGCTCGCACCGCGCCAAGTCGCTGAAAAGAGGCAAAATCTTCCATATCGGGAAGCTCAATCAGTTCTTCTCCGATGCGATTAAGCAATATACGTAGATCTGAGCTCTCCGGAAGTTTCACATTGGTTCCGAAAAGCCCTACTGCTCTTTGCTTTGTCTCGGCAATCGGAAGTAAACTCATCATGCTCTGATACGCCGTGACCAGCGGCGGCAACTTGGTGTCCGCGGCAATCGGATTCATATGGCAGGCTCGGAACATAATATCCGGATGCCGCTCCGATAGTTCCGCCAAGATAGCTTCTAAGTCTGTGCCGATGAAGTCGTCTAGACAGGAGACAAAGAGGAACAGGACCTTCAATCTCCCCTCCAGACGACAGAGATACTCCTCGGCACCCTCCAACAGAATATCGTCATAGCCTCTGATAATGTCCTCTCTCGTTAGGTAGAGATAGGCCATGCGGTTCTTGTAGCCGTGTTGGAATGCCCCCAGGGCACCGTGTCGAAAGCAGGCACTGGGGCAGCAGAACAGAAGCTGACTTTCCGGCACCAACTGTGTCATTCGTATGGGGCCCCAACCGCCGTGTGCCGGAGAACAGTAATGCAAACTCTCTTTCATACTTTCTCCTCCCTGTTCATTAAGCCTGCTACAAGCTCAGCCAACGCAAAGTAATCCGCCGCCACCTCACAGTCCGGAAAGGCTTCTATGACGGTACGTCCACTCTCCTCAGCTCGTTGAACATCATCGCTTCGGCGTATTGTTTGTAAAATATTGAGTCCGCTCTCCTCCGCAAATCGTTCCACCAGTGCCCTCTCATCCTTGACACGTCGCTCGTTCAAAATGAGACCGCGCACTCGCGCATAGCCGCGCTTTTCGAAATGTTTGACCGCGCGGTTGATGTTGTCGGCTGCAAAGAGTGCCATCATCTCGCCGGATGTCACAATCAGCACATGTTCGGCATAGCCGTCACGTATCGGCATTGCAAAACCACCGCAGACCACATCTCCCAGCACATCGTAGAGCACGATGTCCGGCTTATAAATTTCAAACGCTTCCAATTCCTCCAGCTTTTGAAAGGCCGAGATAATACCCAGACCTGCACAGCCCACACCGGGCATGGGCCCCCCTGACTCGACGCAGAGCACACCGCCATACCCCTCGTGCACCAAGTCTTTTAGCTCGGTTTCATCTCCCGTCTCCCGCAGTGCTTCCAAAACTGAGCATATCTTTTTTCCACCCAATAGGTTCTTGGTCGAATCAGCCTTCGGATCACAACCGATCTGCATGACACGGTAACGCTTGCTGAGCGCCGCCGCCAAATTTGAGCAAGTGGTTGACTTTCCGATTCCTCCTTTTCCGTAGATTGCAACTTTTAACACAAAGTCCCCCTTTCCCTTGCATTTTTGAGCGCCTTACTCTACACTTCAGTTAGTTATATATTGCTAACTACTTTATTTTACTTGAACTAAGACCTTTTTGCAGTTGCACACGCAACAGTGTGGAAATGAGGCCCCATGCTAACTCCTGCTCACTTGCAATGCGCCACCTGCTTTCAACATTTTTCTGACGAGGACTGCGTCCGTTTCTTAGACGCCATGCCACACAGTACGCGCTGTTTTGCCCCCGGGGAGACTGTTTTTCTCCCCGGAACGACCATTCGCCGCAGCGCATTGATACTCTCGGGCCATGTTCACATCTGTCATGCCGCAGGCGATACGGAAACCATTGCCGCCGTGTACGGTCCCGGCGAATTGATCGGTTGCTCCTTTGAGCTTTCCGGCGCGGTCAATGACTGTTGTTACATACGCGCTGCGGTCCAAAGTCAATTGCTTTTTTTCTCCATCCTTGACTTTATTCGCAACGGAACACAGCTCAACTTTTACTCCAAATTTATTGAGGACTTTCTTCGTTCTTACGCACATGCCCCCATCTCATTGAACCGAACCATACAAGTGATGAGTGAAAAGACCCTGCGAGAAAAGCTTCTGCGCTTCTTCTCGGATTTGTCCCGTGACGCTGCTTCCCGCCGCTTTTACCTGTCGCTAACTCAGGAGCAGCTCGCCCAGCGCATCGGCTCGGAGCGCAGTTCTGTCTGCCGTGAGCTCGGAAAACTGCGCCAAGAACGAATCCTGAAATTAGAAAACGGGTGGGTGGAACTTTTATAGTTCCACCCACCCGTTTTCTTTTTTGTTTTGCCTCACTGCACCTTGTCGCGGAACTCCCGCACCGCCGCCTCGCGGTAAATCTTCCGTCCGCGCTCGGAGAGGCGCACAAAGGTGATGTTGTCGCGGAGCTCCAGCACAATCGCATCGAAGGCGTCTAAGTACTTATAGACCGCCTCGTTGTCCATGCGCACCTTGCCGTCCACATAGGCGCGCTCCAGACCGCTGTTCTCGTGCTGACGGATAAAGCGCCGCGAGACGCGGTTTCTGAGTTCGTCAAAGAGCCAGTCCAGGGTTTTGACCGTCGGGGCGATGTAGCCGAGCAGATTCACCGCCTCAATCATGCGGAGCGGCGCTTCCTCTTCGTGCTCCCGCTTGTCCTCATCCATCCAGAAGAGCTTAATCGGCATCTCCCGCTCAAACATTTCGACAATCTCTGCGATATCTCCCATCTTCTCTCCTCTGCGCCGCGCGCACCGGTATGTTTTGACTGGTATCGCCGTCATTGTAACACGCCGCCCCCGGCTTTCCAAGGGACGCGACAAAGGCAGGCCCCAGAAAGGAACCGGGCACGGCCTGCCCGGAACGAAAAAAAGAGCTGTAGAGAACTTCTTCTCGACAGCTCTTTGCTTCGCGGAGAGCATGGGATTCGAACCCACGCACCGGTCACCCGGCCTAACGCATTTCGAGTGCGCCCCCTTGAACCGCTTGGGTAACTCTCCGAACACCCAAAAAGTATAGCAGAGCTTTCCGGCTTTGTCACGCAAAATTTTGCATTTCTCAGTGCGGTGCGACGCCGACCTCCGCGCTCTCATGTTCTGTCTGCACCTCGGCACCCGGCGCGCTGTGATCTGCCGTCTCAAAGTCCTCCGCCGCGCCGTAGACGATTTTCCCGTTCCAATCAAAGCGAAGCCAGCGCACATTGACCGCGGTGCAGCGCAGCGCTTCCCCCCGCTTTGCCTTGCCCGCGACGGTTCCGTCCGTGCCGGGGCGGTCGCGGAGCTCACTCTCCTCTGCCTTGCAGTAGACAATCTGATTGCTGCCGCTGAAGCGGTAGCCGTTCACAATGTCCTCCGGGCGCGCTTCCACGGTGCCCGTAGCGGCCGCGCTCTCACTGCTGCTATGCAGCTCCATCACGGAACTGCTCTCCGCAAGGCTTATGGTCACCTGCTTCTTTTTGCCGCAGGCCGTGAACATCGCAAGCGCAAGCGGCAGCGCGAACACCGCCGCAATTCTTCTACCTCTCAATGGTTCCTCCTCCGAGCACGATTCCCGCCTCCGTATAGAGCACAACAGCCTGTCCCGGCGTCACGGCGCGCTGCGGTGTCGGGAACATGACCTGTATCTTCCCGTCCGGCAGCATGAGGACCTCACAGTCCGCACCGCCGTGGTTATAGCGTATCTTCGCGCGACAGCGAAGCTTTGTCCCGATCTCCGGCTGCGAAACGGCCATCCAGTTCACATCGTCCGCGAGAAGCTTTGACGCAAAGACCTCTTTACCCGTGCCGAGCACGACTTCATTGGTTTCGGGGCGAAGCGCGGTCACATAGCGAGGCTCACCGAAGGCTATCCCGAGCCCTTTCCGCTGCCCGACCGTATAGTGGGTAATGCCTCTGTGCTGTCCGAGCACCTGCCCCGCCGTGTCCACAAAATCGCCCGGCGCACTCGGCTCTCCCGTGCTCTCGTCGATAAAGCGCGCGTAGTCGCCGTCCGGCACGAAGCAGATTTCCTGGCTGTCGGGCTTCGCGGCGACCGGAAGCCCGGCTGCCGCCGCAATCGCGCGAACCTCCGGCTTCTCATACGCCCCGATCGGCATCAAGGTGTGCGAGAGTTGCCGCTGCGTCAGATTATAGAGCGCATAGGTCTGATCCTTGGCGGCGGTCTTCGAGAGACCGAGCGCATAGCGCCCGTTCTCCAGGCAATGTACCTGCGCGTAGTGGCCGGTCGCGATATACTCCGCGCCGAGCAGGAGACTCCGCTGTAGCAGCGCCTCCCACTTCACAAAGCGGTTGCAGGCGATACAGGGATTCGGGGTGCGCCCCAGGCGGTACTCCCGCACAAAGTAATCGATGACATCGCGCTTGAATTCCGCGCGAAAGTTCATCACATAGTAGGGAATGTCCAGCACCTCGGCGACGCGGCGCGCGTCCTCCACGGCGGAAATACCGCAGCAGCCGCCCTTCCTCTCGACCTCGCACTTTGTCTCGCTCTGCCAGATCTGCATGGTCACGCCGATCACCTCATAGCCCTGCTTTTTCAGGAGATATGCCGCGACCGAGCTGTCCACGCCGCCGGACATCCCGACGACCACCTTCTTTCCCATTCTGTGCTTCCTCTCTGTCTCAATAACTCCAGCCGTCGCTCGGTGTGATGTCGTCTCGCGGCGGCGTTTCCGCCGTATGGTCCGCGGCTTTCTTCTCGCCCGCGCTCTCATCCGGCGCTGTATCTTTGTCTCCGCTGTCGTTTGCTTCCGTCTCTGCTTCCGACGCAGGCTGTGTTTCCGGCGCAGGCTGCGCTTCCGGCGCGGTCTCTGCTTCTGTCTCACGCTCTGCGCCGGCCGCTCTTTCTTCCTCGCCGCTCCGCTTCTCTTCCGGCGCGGGTTCCGATGTGAGCGCGCGAATACTTGTGTCATCCGTATGCGGCGCGCGGTCGTCTCCGGTGTTCCGCGCGTTTCCCGCAGCCCGCATGCACTGCGCGGCGCGCGCCACGATAAAGAGGTCCAGGACAACCGCCGGATACATGGTGAGATCCGTGTCAAAGCCAAGCAGCGCAAGCAGCGCGACAATGAGCGTGGACATGGTCCGCGCATAGCCGGTCAGGCGATAGGTGCTGCCGAAATCGGTATAGACGCCGACAAAGCGCAGAAGCAGCGCCGCGAGCACGGCTTCCACGAGATTCAGCAGGAAAAAGCCGATCAGGAGACCGGCGTAGACAATCACGCCCGCGATGATGAGCCCCCATTTGACATAGCCGGTGAGGGAGAGCAGCGTTTCTTTGCTGATGCCGTCCTGAAAATCCTGAAACCGAATGGTTCGCAGGTCTGCGGCAATGCCGCCGCTGTCGTTTTTCATGACGAGCTGATCCGCGTCGCCGAGAAGCACGGCCGACTTCAGCGCCATCAGCGTGCGGGTCTCCTGCGCATTTAAATCAATCTTGTGGCTCGCATCCGTATTGATGTCCACATAGTAGTCCGCCCCCTCCCGGTGATAGCCGCCCGGCACCGAGAGCTTGCCGCTTTGAATCGTGAATTCGGGGATATTGGCCTCAAAGAAATGGCGCACACCGCCCTGCCGCTGCCAGAACATGCCGAGCGGCAGCGCAAAGCCCGTGAGCCAGGTCAGCAGGCAGAGAAAGGCACAGTAGGCGAAAAAACGGCCCGTCCGCCGCCGCATGAGCTGCCGATAGTCTTTTAAGCGAAACAAGGCACTCCGAAAGTCTTTAAACATTTTGTTCCTCCTGTAAGCCTTTGACGCAGTTCGTGACGATCTGTGCGGCTTTCCGCACTTCCTCCTCCGTATTCTCCGCACCGAAGCTGAAGCGGAGCGAGGCGCGCGCCTCTTGTTCGCTTCGCCCCATCGCGAGGAGCACATGAGAGGGCTCGAGCGCACCGGAAGCGCAGGCCGCGCCCGCGCTCGCCGCAATGCCCGCCCGATCGAGAAGAATCAGCAGAAGCTCTGCCGAGATACCGGGAAAACAGAGATTTAAGAGTCCGGGGAGCCGCGCGGTCTCGCTGCCGTTTTGATATACAGCGGGAAGCTCCCTCCGCAGCAGGCGGAAAAACAGCTCCGTGAGCGCCCGCTTCTTTTCTCCGCTCTCCGCCATCTCTGCGAAAGCGACCTTCGCCGCCGCTGCCATCCCGACGATTCCGGCGACATTTTCGGTCCCGGCGCGCCGCCCTCTCTCCTGCGAACCGCCGTGTAAAAGCGCGCCGACAGCCAGTCCGCGGCGTATATAGAGAAATCCTACACCCTTCGGCCCGCCGAACTTATGGGCGCTCACCGAGAAAAGATCCGGCAGTTCTTCGCCGAGTAAGCTCTTAAGCGGCAGCTGACCGTAAACCTGTACGAGATCGCTGTGCAGCGGAACATTCCGCTCTCTGCAGCGCGCGAGCAGTTCACCGAGCGGCTGCAAGGCTCCGGTCTCATTGTTTGCCCCCATACAGGAGACAAGCGCCGGTCTTTTTTTCAACAAAGCGTCTAGTTTCGAAAGTGCTGCGACGCCGTCCCTGGTGACCGGGAGCAACGCATAGTCGAGAAGCCCGGTCTCTTTGCCGTAGCGCAGGGTCTCGAGCACCGCGTGGTGCTCAATTGCCGTGCCGACGAGAAAAGGCGCTTCGCCGCGCGCCCGCGCCGCTTCCGCCATCGAAAGCAGCGCCCAGTTATCCGCCTCCGTGCCGCCGGAGGTGAAGTAAAGCTCTTCCGGCAGGCAGCCGAGAGTCTCCGCAAGCTCCCGTCTCGCCCGGCTGACCGCCTGCCGCGCTTTTCTGCCGCTCTCATAGAGCGCCGAGGGGTTTCCGCACTGCGTCGTCAGGTACGGGAGCATGGCCTCGAGCGCCGCCGGGCAAAGCGCCACCGTCGCCGCGTGGTCCAGATAAATCACGGCTTCTCCCCCTCTTCGAGAAGATAGGGCGTGACCTGGTACACATAATAGTTCAGCCAGTTCGTGTAGAGCGTATTTGCCATGTTCCGCCAGGTGAGCAGGGGACGGCCGCTCGGGTCATCGTTCTCATAGTAGTGGAGCGGGAGCTTCGGCTCCATGCCCCGCGCCTTGTCACGCCGGTATTCACTGTCCAAGGTCATGCGGTCGTACTCCGGATGCCCCTGCACAAAAATCTGCCGTCCGGTCTCGTCCATGATGAGGAGCACGCCCGCCTCGTCCGACTCCGCCAGAATCGTGAGCTCCGGGTGCTTTACAATGTCCTCGCGCCGCACCTCGGTCCAGCGGGAGTGCGGGCAGTCCATGTAGTCATCCATGCTCCTGACCAGTGGCACCGAGTGGTGCAGCACCTTGTGACAGTAGACACCGGAGAGCTTCTCTTTCCGCGGGTACTTCTGAATCCCGTAGTGATAGTAGAGCCCCGCCTGCGCGCCCCAGCAGATATGGAAAGTCGAGGTCACATGGGTCTTTGACCACTCCATGATGCCGCAGAGCTCCTCCCAGTAGCTCACTTCCTCGTAGGGCAGGTTCTCGACCGGCGCTCCCGTGATGATGAGGCCGTCGAAGTGACGGTGCTTGACCTCATCGAAGAAGACATAAAAATTCGAGATATGGCTCTTACTTGTGTGGGTCGCCTCGTGGGAACTCGTCATCAAAAAGGTGCAGTCCACCTGGAGCGGCGTATTTGAGAGCGCGCGAAGCAGCTGGAGCTCCGTGTCCTCTTTGAGCGGCATCAGGTTCAGAATCAGGATCTGCAGCGGGCGAATGTCCTGCGACACCGCGCGTTTTTCGTCCATCACGAAGATGTTCTCCTGTTCCAAAATTGCCTTTGCCGGCAAATCGTTCTGTATGCGTATGGGCATTGCCGCACCTCCTGTTCATTGCTTTGATTCAGCGGCCTCGCCGCTGTCCGCTCACGACTCCGCCGCGAGAAATTCCGCCTCGCTCAGAATCGGAATGCCGAGCTCGTGCGCCTTCTTGTTTTTGCCGGAAGTCGAGTGAATATCGTTGTTGATGAGCGCCGTGGTCTTTGCGGAAACCTCTCCCGCAACCTTGCCGCCGCGCGCCGTGATATAGTCCTTGAGCGCCGTCCGGTTCGGGAAATTCACGAGACTGCCCGTGATCACATAGGTCTGTCCCGCATAGCGCTGCGACTCCTCTCCCGCGCTCGCCTCGGGTTCCAGCGTCACCTCTTGCAGGAGTTCGTCGATAATCTCCCGCTCCTTCGGGTCCCGGAAAAAGGTCACAATGTCCGCCGCCATCACCGCGCCGATACCGTCAATGCCGGTCAGCGTTTCGACATCGGCCGTGAGCAGCGCCTGTATGTCGCCCTGAAATGCCTTGGACAGCACCTTCGCGTTCTGCACACCGACGCCCGGAATTCCGAGGCCGTAGACAAAGCGGGACAGGGGCAGGTGTCTTGCCTTCTCGGCCGCCTCGATGAGCTTTGCCGCCGAAGTCTCGCCGAAACCCTTCATCGCCGCAATCGCGGCCTCCGCGCGCTTTAAGTGAAAGAGATCCGCGTAGCGGTGGATGAAGCCCTCCTGAATCAGTTTTTCGAGCGTGGTCTCCGAGAGCCCGTCGATATGAAAGGCATCGCGGCTTGTCATCAGCGCAAAGCGCTTCACGCGCTTAATCGCACAGTCCGGGTTCACACAATAGAGGGTCTCGGCGTCGTTCTCCTTGCGGCGTTCCGTCGCCGTGCCGCAGACCGGGCAGTGCGCGGGCGGCTCTGCCGTGTCGCTCTTTGTTAAATTTTCCGCAATCTGCGGGATTATCATATTCGCCTTGTAGACCAGGATGTGGTCGCCGAGGCCCAGTTTCAGGCTGCGCAGCACACTCACATTGTGGACGCTCGCGCGCCGCACTTCGGTGCCCTCAAGATCCACCGGATCAAAGATTGCAACTGGGTTGATGAGCCCCGTCCGCGAGGGGCTCCACTCGATTTCGCGGAGCACAGTCTCCGCCTGTTCATCCTGCCACTTGAACGCAATCGCATTCCGCGGAAACTTCGCCGTTCTGCCGAGCGAGTCGCCGTAGGCGATGTCGTCGAGCAGGAGCACCAGTCCGTCCGACGGAAAGTCATTCTCCGGAATTTTCGCCTCAAAGCGCGCCACGGCTTCCCGGAGCGTGTCCGCCGTCACCGACTCAAACTCGACGACCTCAAAGCCCTGGTCTCTAAGCCACGCAAACTGCGCGGCGCGGGAATTGTTGAAATCAACCCCCTCTGCCTCCACCAGGGAGAACGCGTGAAAGTAGACGCCGCGCGCGGCCGTGACCGCCGGGTCGAGCTGACGCACCGTGCCCGTGCAGAGATTGCGCGGGTTCTTGTACTTGGCGTCGGTGTCCGGCAGTTCGCGGTTAATCCGGTCGAAGTCCGAATAGCGCATCAGCGCCTCGCCGCGGAGCAGGAGCTCTCCCTGATAGGGAATGCGGAGCGGCACATTGCGGAATGCGCGCACATTGTTGGTCACAAGTTCGCCGATGTAGCCGTTGCCGCGCGTCACCGCCCGATAGAGTTCGCCGTCCCGGTAGCGGAGCACAATCGTGAGGCCGTCCATCTTCCAGGAGAGCAGGGCCTTCTCTGCACCGAGCCAGGCAATCAGCTCATCCACGCTCTTTGTCTTGTCGAGCGAGAGCATCGGCTTTTCGTGCGTGATTTTCGGGAGCGACGAGACCACCTCATAGCCGACGCGCTGGGTCGGTGAGCCGGAGAGCACAATGCCGCTCTCCTCTTCGAGTTTTTGCAGACGGTCGTAGGCGCTGTCGTACTCAAAGTTACTCATGAGCTCGCGGCTCTCCTGGTAATAGGCGCGCGCCGCGGGGAGCAGGCGATCGATTAACGCCTGCATCTCTTCTCTTACTTTTCTCTCTTCCATGCCCCGCCCTCTCTTTCTCTGCGCTGAAAGTACGCCTTTTGCCGCGCCGCATAGTTTTTCTTTCGCCGTGCTTCCGTGCGGGCTGTTTTCGCGCTCCTGCCGGGGAGTGCCTTCGGCTTCTCTTCGAGCAGGGACAACAAGGTCTTCTGCTCGGCCGCCGTCACATTCCGGAACGCGCCGCTGTGGAGATTGCGGAGGGTGATATTCATGATGCGGATGCGCTTTAAGCTGATCACATGATAGCCGCAGGCCTCGCACATGCGGCGAATCTGCCGGTTTAAGCCCTGCGTCAGAACAATCGAAAAGCTCGTCTTGTCGCGCGCCTCTGCCTTGCAGGGCAGCGTTGTGACCTGCAGTTCCTCGAGGTGCACGCCGCGTCTCAGTTTCTCCAGAAAGGCCGGTGTCAGCGCCTTGTCGACCCGGACAATGTACTCCTTCTCGTGCCTGTTCTCGCAGCGGAGAATCTGATTCACGAGTTCGCCCTGGTTCGTGAGAAGCAAAAGTCCCTCCGAGTCCTTGTCGAGCCGCCCGATCGGATAAACGCGCTCCGGGTAGTCGATTAACTCCACAATATTCGGCGCGCGGTCGTTGTCCGTCGTCGTGCAGACTACGCCGACCGGCTTGTTGACCGCAAGCAGAACCTTCTTTTTGGACGCCAGTTCCTCGACCGCGCCGACCCGCCTGCCGTTCACCTTCACTTCCATACCGGCAGAGACCAGCGTCCCGAGTTCCGCCGTTTCCCCCGCGACCGTCACCTTGCCCGCCGCAATGAGCCGGTCGGCTTCCCGGCGCGAGCATACGCCCGCCGCACTCAAGAATTTGTTGATGCGCATTCCCTCGCTCTGATTCACTGTTCTCCCCCTCCGGCGCTGCTTTGCGCCGCTCTTATGCCGCTGTAACTTATAATTATAGGCAAAGCTGTCCCTTCCAGTCAAGTTTAGCGCTCCCTGTCCGAAAATAAGCAAAGGACCGGGGCAAACGCCCAGGTCCTTTGACAATATCGAAAGTTTAACTCACTCGATGAACATCGCATCCCCGAAGCTAAAAAAGCGGTAGCGCTCCTTCACGGCCTCGCGGTAGGCATTTAAAATCTTCTCTCTCCCGGCGAGCGCGCTGACCAGCATGACCAGCGTTGACTCGGGGAGGTGGAAATTGGTAATCAGGCAGTCCAGAATGCGGAAGCGGTAGCCCGGGTAAATAAAAATTTTGGTGTAACCGCTCTCGGCACGGAGCGTTCCGTCCTCATTCGCCGCGGATTCGAGCGTACGGCAGCTCGTCGTGCCGACACACACAATGCGGCCGCCCGCCGCCTTTGCGCGGTTCACGGTCTCTGCTGCCTCCTCGCTCACCACATAGAACTCCTCGTGCATGTGGTGTTTCAGAATATCCTGCTCCTTGACCGGGCGGAAGGTGCCGAGTCCCACATGGAGGGTAATGCGGACAATGATAACGCCCTTCTCCTCCAGCGATTTTAACAGAGCCTCGGTGAAGTGAAGCCCCGCGGTCGGCGCCGCCGCACTGCCCTCGTGCGCCGCGTAGACCGTCTGGTAGCGGTTCTTGTCCTTTAACTGATGGTGGATGTAGGGCGGCAGAGGCATCTGCCCGAGCTCGTCGAGAATCTCCTCAAAGACGCCCTCGTAGGAGAAGCGCACAAAGCGGTTGCCGTCCTCGGTCTGCCCCACAATTTCGCCAATCAGTTTCCCCTCGCCGAAGCTGATCTTCGTGCCGATTGGGCACTTTCTGCCGGGCTTCACGAGAATCTCCCAGGTTCTGTCCTCTTTTCGCGTGAGGAGCAGCACTTCGATCTTCGCGCCGGTGCCGACCTTCTCACCGATGAGGCGCGCCGGAATCACCTTCGTATCGTTTAAGACCAGGCAGTCGCCGGGCTTCAGGTACTCTGCAATGTCCCGGAAATGCCTGTGCTCAATCTCGCCGCTCTCCCGGTGCAACACCATGAGCCGCGAGGAAGCTCTGTCCTCAAGTGGATCCTGCGCAATCAGCTCCTCCGGCAACTCGTAGTAAAAATCTTTTAACTCCATCAGCCTTCCGTCCCTTCCGAAGCCGCCGTGGTCGCTGTCGCCGCTGTGGTCTCTGCGGTCGTCTCTGCCGCGCTTGTCTCCGCCGCGCTCGTGCCCGGAATTTCGATGACCGCATCGGTCACCGCCTCCGTGCTCTCCTCGGTTGCTTCCTCCGCGGCTGCGGCCGCGCTGCCGCCCGCGCGGAGTTTCTGGTAGAGCGAGCCGAGTTTTGCGTCGCTCACAATCGCCTTTGCGAGCGCCGTCCGGTAGTCATTGTTCATCTTCTTGACCGCCTCGCTGCCCTCGGCCGCCTTAATTGCCGCCCGCTCCGCCTCCGTCAGCGACTCGTCCGGCTTCATCTGCAGCCCGTCGCCGGTGCTCACAATGTAAGCGCGCAGCAGCACGGGTGCCGGCGTCTGAATCTTTTTGAACCACGCCTGACTCTCGATGTAGGCGATGTAGCTCCCCGTCTCAACGCCCGGAATCACATAGGTGATTGTGTTCTCGAACGCGTCGTAGAGCTTCTTCTCCGCCGCCATCTGCTCCTGCAGCGCGGTCGGCAGTTCCTGCCCGCTCATGCCGAAGACGCGGTACAGCTCCTCCGCATCGCCCTGGGAGCGCGCGGTCAGGTAGTCCTGCACGAGCGTGTTGATTGCGTCATCCGTGCACTTCTCGGGCGCGGCGGCCGCATAGTCGTAGCCGCTCTTCCCGGCCTTTTCCGCCTTCGGCTTTGCCGTCTTTTTGTGATCCAGCGCGAGAATCACGAGAATCAGGATGAGCGCCGCAAGCGGCAGCAGGAGAAAACGCCCGAAACGCTGCAGTGTGAGCTCATCGACCCCAAATATCTTTCTATCTTTTTCGTATCGCACTCGTTTAACCTCCGTTGTAATTCACCTATTTTACCATGATTCCAAAACAGACTCCAGTCCGCAATTTCTGTCCCGCCGCTCCGCCGCAAACTTCCCTTTTCAGCTCTCTGCTGCTCGCGCCTCCGCGCAAAAGCGCATCATCTTCCTCTCTCATCAGGCCTCTGTGCGTTCAAAGCAAAGCCTTGTAACGCAATCATTTGCGTCGGCACGGTGCCGTTCCCGTACCGTCTGCCGCTTCACACTACCTTTCCCGCAGACCTATCGCGGAAAAAGGGCCTCTGTGCTTCCTTGTCATCTTCTCAAAGCATACCGTTGCCGGGAAACCGTACACGGCGAAAATGTCTCGTATCGCAATCGTTTGCGGCTGCACGGTGCCGTTCCCGTACCGTCTGCTATCTTGCACTGTCCGTGTCATCTTCCGTCCCGCCTTCCTCTCCCAACATACCGTTGCCAAAAGACGCAGCGTGACCGAATGCCTTGTATCGCTGTGATTACATCGTCTCATATCGGAAATGAACTTTTATTATCTGACGTTTTCCTCCAAACATATATATCATTTCAAGGAAAATTGTACGCAGAGAAAAGCCTTGTATCGCAAGGGCTTGAAGCACTTTTTACCGACTCTTTGTCCCATAACTCGCGCTCCGTGCCGCCTGCCGTCTCGCGCTTTCCGGCAAAATCCGCACAAAAAAAAGAGAAGCCCGGTTCGGGGCTTCTCTCATGTCTGTGTCTGGCGGGATTCGAACCCGCGACCTTCAGAGTCGGAGTCTGACGCGCTATCCAGCTGCGCTACAAACACAAAGTACCCTACTACTATACCTTGTTTTGCGCCGGAGAGCAAGGCCATCTTTTATTCCCGCTTGTTCCGCTTATGCTCCGCCGGTTTCTCGTAGCGCACCGCGACGGCGCGCTGCACTTCCGCCGCCTTCTCGCGGCTCTCGGGGTCGCTCCGAAGGCGCAGCACCTCTCCCATGCGGTCGCGGAGTCGCGCGGCCTCCTCGAAGTTCAGTTCTGCCGCGGCCTGCCGCATCTTCTTCTCGAGTTCCTTCGAGAGGCGGCGAAGCTCTGCGTCGCTCATCGACTCCGGGTCCTTCTCCCAGGTCTTCTCGTCCGCAATGACCGCCTTGGTCAGCATAATCACATCGCGGACCGCTTTTTTGATTGTGGTCGGCGTGATGCCGTGCGCCTTGTTGTAGGCCTCCTGCACCGTGCGGCGCCGCTCTGTCTCCGAGATGGCGCGGCGCATGGAGTCCGTCATATTGTCGGCGTACATGATGACATGCCCCTCGGCATTTCGCGCCGCGCGGCCTATGGTCTGCACAAGCGAGGTCTCCGAGCGCAGGAACCCCTCCTTGTCGGCATCCAGAATCGCGACCAGCGAAATCTCCGGAATGTCGAGTCCCTCGCGGAGCAGGTTGATGCCGACCAGCACATCGAACTCGTCAAGGCGCATCGCGCGGATAATCTGCGCGCGCTCCAGGGTATCGATGTCCGAGTGCAGGTAGCGGACGCGGATGCCGACTTCGCGGAGATAAGTCGTCAGATCCTCCGCCATGCGCTTGGTGAGCGTCGTGACCAGAATCTTATTCTTCTTCTCAATCTCTTTGTTGATCTCGCAGAGCAAATCGTCAATCTGCCCCTCGACCGGGCGCACCGAAATCTCGGGGTCAAGAAGACCGGTCGGGCGTATCAGCTGCTCGGCGCGGAGCAGCTCATGTTCTGCCTCATAGCGGTTCGGCGTCGCCGAAACAAAGAGCATCTGGTTCATGCGCTCCTCGAACTCCGCAAAGTTCAGCGGGCGGTTGTCCATGGAGCTCGGCAGACGGAAGCCGTACTTCACAAGCGTCGACTTTCGCGCAAAGTTGCCGTTGAACATGCCGCCGATCTGCGGAATCGTGATATGGCTCTCGTCGACAATCGTGAGAAAGTCCTTCGGGAAATAGTCAATCAGCGTAAACGGCGGCTCGCCCGGCTTCTGTTCGGTCAGAAAGCGCGTGTAGTTCTCAATGCCGGAGCAAAAACCGGTTTCCCGGAGCATCTCGACATCGTAGTGTGTCCGCTCTTCAATGCGCTGCGCCTCGAGGAGCTTATCCTCGCTCTTTAAGAGCTTCACATAGTCCTCGCACTCGGCGAGAATCTCCCGCGCCGCCCGCTCGATTTTCTCGCGCGGCACCACATAGTGGTTCGCCGGGTAAATCGAAATGTGCAGGACTTCCGCGAGCGGATTGCCGGTCAGCACATCCGTCTCGGTGATCTTGTCGATCTCATCGCCGAAGAACTCAATCCGGTAGGCGAGCTTGTCCTGATCCGCCGGAAAAATCTCGATTACATCGCCGCGCACGCGGAAGGTGCCGCGGTGAAAGTCGAGGTCGCTCCGGTTATATTGAATGTTGATGAGCTCCGCAATGACCTCGTCCCTGTCCTTCTCCTGCCCTGGACGGAGACTGACCATCATGTTCTTATAGTCGGTCGGGCTGCCGAGACCGTAGATACAGGAGACACTCGCAACCACAATCACATCCTCCCGCTCGAGAAGGGCACTCGTCGCCGAATTCCGGAGCCGGTCAATCTCCTCATTGGTCGCGGCATCTTTCTCGATGTAGGTGTCGGTCTGCGGCACATAGGCCTCCGGCTGATAGTAGTCGTAGTAGGAGACAAAGTACTCAACCGCGTTGTTCGGGAAGAACTCCTTCATCTCGCTGTAGAGCTGCGCCGCGAGCGTCTTGTTGTGGGAGATGATGAGCGTCGGCTTCTGCAGCTCCTGAATCACATTTGCCATCGTAAAGGTCTTGCCCGAGCCCGTCACGCCGACCAGGGTCTCAAACTGATTGCCCGCGCGAAACCCGTCGGCCAGTTCTTGTATGGCCTTCGGCTGGTCGCCCGTCGGCTGAAACTCACTGTGCAGTTCAAATTTCATCGCTTGCCTCCGCTCCGCGCTCTCACGGCTCTCTGCTTTGCCGCGCGGCTCTCGCGGAGCATGCGGTGCACGGCATAGCTGTTCTTTAAGGACTGGGGCGTCACCTCGCCCGCAATGCCCGCTTTTTGCCCGTAGGCGCGTATCATCTTCCACACGCCCTGACGGCTCAGCGCGCCGCCGCTCAGGTTAAAAAAGAGATGCTCTTCTTCCGCGGTCTTTAAAAGTAACGGCCGCCCGGACTCGAGGTACAGACAGAGTGCCTGCCGAAGTTCCTCGTCAAACGAGACCACGCGCTCCCGTCCTCTCGACTGCTGGCGCACATAGCCGAGCTGTACATCCACATCACCGGTCTTCAGCGAGATGAGCTCGGAGACTCGGAGACCCGTCGCGCAGAGAAGCCCGAGCATCGCGCGGTCGCGGAGCTGCTTTGCACTGCTCCCCTCGGTCTCGCGGAGAAAACTCTGAATCTCCTCCTCCTCGAGAATATACGGATCCCGGTGTTCCTGCCGCATGCAGCGCAGTCCCTCCGCCGGGGAGCTGAGATAGCGGCCGCCCGCCGTCTCATACGCAAAAAAAGCGCGGATCGAAGCCGCCGCGCGGTTAATGGTCGCCGCCGAAAAGCCCTCCCACTCGAGCCAGAGCAGATAGGAATTCAGTCTGAGCTCGCTGACTGTCGCGAGCGAAGTGACCCCTTCCTGCCGAAACCAAGCAAATAATTTTTTCAAATCCCGCTCATAGGAGAGCAGTGTATTCTCCGCCATGTGCCGCTCTTCCCGGAGCGCGCGCAAAAATGCCCGCAACGCTTCTTCCATTCCGATCGCCCCCTCACCCTCATTGGTCACACCAGTATAGCGGTGCGGCACCCAAAAAGCAAACCGCGCGACAGCCGCTTTTTGGCAGCTGTCGCGCGGTTTGCCTGTCCTGTTTCAAAATATGGGGATTTTCTTTATGTAAACCTCATATCTTGCGCTTTTGTTCTTAATTTGAACTCGGATACCCGCCATTATTTTTTTAAACTTCTTTTTTCTCCGAAATCTACGATCCCGAGGGCAAAATTCCGAAGGCTGCCCCGCTTCCCGTTTTCTCTTCGGAAAACAAAGACACCCGGGCGCCGTCACTTACCGGCGCTTCCGGGTGTTTCATCAAGTTCTGTTTGATCGGCTCTGCTTCAGCGCATAGGCCGTGAGCCCGGCGACCGTCTTCGCGTCCCGAATCTCGCCGCGCTCAATCCGCGCGAGGAGTTCCGAAAGCTCATAGGCTTTCACATCGATCACCTCGTCGGGATCCAAATGCTGTTCCCCCGGCAGGAGATTTTGCGCGACAAAAATATCAATCTCCTCGTCGCAGAAAGCGACGGTCGTGTCAATCCGCAGCAGAAATTCGAGCGCCTCGGGACTCTCCGCCCGCATACCGGTCTCTTCCGAAAGTTCACGGAAGGCGCAGAGCACGCGCGGTTCTTCGGGGCTGTCCACCTTGCCGGCCGGCAGTTCCAGCGTAAAGCGGTCCAGCGCATTCCGGTACTGCCGCACCATCAGGATGCGCCCGTCCGGGAGCACCGGCACCACGGCGGCGGCGCCGTCGTGGTGAATAAAGTCCCAGCTTTCTTCTCTGCCGTTTGCAACCACGAGGTCGCGGTACACCTTTAGAATCGTGCCCTCGTAGGCGAGCTCCCGCTTCTTTCGCAGAACCCTGCCGTACTCCCGGTCCGCTTCCATCGCTTTAGTACTCGTCCTTATTCGCGAGGTGACCGTGTCCCGCGTCAGCGCTGTACACCGGCGTCGTGGTCGTGTCGTAGTTGTAGACCGTGTCCTTCAGCTCGACAATCTCGCTGCCCTTCAGCGTCGCCTCGAACATCATCTTGTTCTCGATCATCTTCTTCGTGGAGCTGTAGTGGCTCGTACCGTTCACGCGCTGCGAGCTTCTATAGGTCGGAAGCGTGAGTTCAATGCCGGTCGCGACCGGGCGCAGAATCACTTCCGAGGTCGAGTTGTCCGCGTTGGTCTTGCGGAGGCGCTGCGCCGAGAGCATGTAGTGGTTGCCCGCCGCATCCGTAAGGCGCACCGAGTAGCCGGACTCCTTCGGCGTTGTGCCGTCCTTCTTCGGCGTGTTGCTTGCGCGTAGAATGCCGCGCCCCGCATTGTTCTCGACGGTCAGTTTGCCGACGCCCGGGAGCTCTACGGTATCCCCCTTCTTGATTGCCTTGATCTCGTCGTTCGTCTTGAACGCCGTGTCAAAGAGATCCGCCTTAATCTTATAGCTGTTCGAAGCCTCGTCGAGGCTCGCCTCGGTGATCTTAAAGATACGGTTGCCGTTCACCTTATACTGCGAGACTGCGCTCTCGCCCTGATCCTGTGCATTGCCGCTCGCCTGCTGCGCTGCCTTGGTGCTCGGCTGGCCGTTCCAGTAGCCGTTCACATCGACCTGATAGCCGTCCGGCGTCGTGGTGCTCGTGAGCCAGGTGCTGTCACTTGTCATGTAGCGCCACTGTCCTGTCTTGTCCTGCTTCCAGGCTGCCGCAAATGCCGTGGTACTCATCGCAAGGGTCAGCGCTGAAGCGGCTGCGACTGCAAATAATTTTCTCATCATTTCTTACCTCCGTTCCGCCGGAACTTTTCCGGCACTGTCCGCATTATAGCGAAGCTCCCCCAAAAAAGGCAAGGGAGTTTCAGAGATTGTAAGACCTCTTCCCTGTTTCGTAAGAGTTTTGCAAGCTTCAACGCACAGAAATTTCACCGTTTTTACGTCAGCAAAACAGGAGGGCATTTCTGCCCTCCTGCTGCCGCAATTAGTATTTCATTTCGAAATGATGATACTGAAACTTACTGCTGTTGCTATTAGTACGTAGTGATGATCTGCTTGACTCTGTTGTTGCCGTCAAGCACAACCTTGTAGCCGTCGCCGTCAACCTTGGAGCCGCTCTTCACGACATTACCGGAGACATTGACGACAACATAGTCACCCGTAAGGCTCGTGAGGTCAAGGCCGGTAGCCGTACCAGTCGTGCCGGTGGTTCCGTCCGTGTAGACAACATCGCCCTTGTTTGCCTGGCCAACCTTGCCCGAGGTCACATCCTTGCCGACAAGACCGTTGTCGCGGACGAACTTATCAACCGTGACTTTCTCAAGCGTGTTCTTGTTGAGGAGCTCAATCTTGGTATCAGAATCAGCCGTCATCAGCATGCCGCCGAGGTAGTACTTCTTCTCGTTCAGGCCGTTGATACCCTGGCCCTTTCTGGTGCCGCCCTTTCTGAAGCTGAAGGTGAAGCTCGTGCCATCCAGCGTAATTCTCTGGTTGCCGGTCTTCATGGAGCCGTCCTTATCCTCGTTGTCCGAGAAGTAGTAGAAGCCCCAGTCGTTGCTCAGGCCTCTGGCCGTTCTCACGAAGGAGTCCTGGCTGTCATAATTGCCGTCGCTGTCAGTGTACTCGGAAATCTCCCTGCCGTTGGTGCGGAGCAGAGCAAGGCCGGAAATCATGCCGCCCTTGAGGTCGAACGCGTACTTCTTGCCCTTGATAGCCTTGATCTCGCCGGCAGCAATCTTGCCGTCGCCGTTTGCATAGTACCATCTGTCATTGCCGTCATCATAGTCCTTGTAGTTGAGGTAGTAACCCGGAACCACCTTGAACCAGCCCTTGGTGAAGCGAGCACCGTCCTCCGGAGAGGAGAAGTACATGAACTCCTTCGCGTAGTCCTTGGTTGCCTTTACGGTAGCATTGTTGCTGGAACCTCTTCTGCTCAGATCTTTGTCAGCATCATTTGCCGTAGCAGAGTGCCAGTCAGCAATCATGCGGCCGTACTGATCAAAGCCGTACTTTCTGCCGTTGATGGTCTTGTTGGTGCTGTCTTTCTGCTTCACGCCCGAGGACTTGAAGTAGAACCAACGAACCTGGTCGGAATCCCAGTAGGAATCACCCGGCTGCTCGGTCTCAGCATCTGCGACATCGGTCAGTGCAATCTCTCTCCAGCCGATGCTCATTGCACCGTCGTTCTCGTCGCCGAAGTAGTAGTCGCACTCCTGGTAAGCGTTGTCATCGTAGTCCGTGACGCCGTCTTCCTTCTTGACCCAGCCGTACTGCATCTTGCCGTCCTCATCGAAGGCATAGGTCTTGCCGTTGATGACCTTCTTGAAGATGTTGCCCGAAGTGTGGCTATTCTTGTAAGCCTTGCCGTTTGCCTGGAAGTAGTACCACCAAACATCCGGCTGGTTCTCTTCGCCAGCGCTCTCGTTGTCGATAGCAACCCAACGGTTGCGAACCATTGCGCCGTTAGCGTCAACGTAGTAGTAATCGTCGTTGTCCTCGATCAGGCTGTCGGTAGCCATGTTGCCTGCATCATCGAGGTAGAAACGGTTGTCGCCGGAATACTCCCAGCTGTTCGCAACCTTCTCACCTGCTCTGTTGTAGTACACCCATGTGCCGTCCTCTTCCTGCCAGCCGGTAGCTGCGAAAGAAGTCATGGATGCACCGATTGCAAGAAGCGCTGCTGCGGAAACGACTGCAGCAATTTTTGTCTGCTTTCTCATAATAAATGCACTCTCCTTTTCACTGTTGTTTTGAAACCACTGAAATCCCTAATTGCGTACGAAGAGATTTTACCGCGCTTTGGCGTAAAAATCAACTTACAAATACCGCCCAGCGGTTCCTCTCTTGCTTACAGGACACAGTATAGACCTAGTCTCGCAAAATATCTATAGCTTTTCTCTGGCTATTTCCTTACAGAAATATTACAAAAGCACGCTTTTTCCGCATTTTTGTATTTATATCAGTACAATCCTGTGCTTTACCCCCGAAAGCAGTGGAAAATCCACTGTCGTCAAGTCCTCTTTTCTTTTTTTCTCCACCTGCATAAAAAGCCTTTTTCTCTGCCTCGCTATGCACGCTCCGCTACCCACTTTCCGCGCACTCTGCTATACTGTTCATATATTTTAATTTTCAGTTGCGGATGAACACTCTTCCCCCTGTGCAAAGGAGATGATTCCATGGATAAACTTGCTTTTCTGCTCCGGGAACTCGCGGCCGAACCTGCCCTGACCCAGCGCGCCCTGGCGTCCCGCCTGCGGAGTTCTCTCGGCAGCGTCAACGCGCTCTGCGCCGAAGCAAAAGAAAAGGGGCTTTTAACGGAGACGGCGGCGTCCGGACAGCAGCTCACGGAGGCCGGTTTTGCCTATCTCGCGCCCTACCGCGTGGACGGCGCGGTGATTCTCGCGGCGGGTTTCGGCTCCCGCTTTGTGCCGCTGACCTACGAGCGCCCGAAGGGCCTCCTCAAGGTAAACGGCGAGCGCATGATCGAGCGGCAGCTTCGCCAGCTGCACGAGGTCGGTATCACCGACATCACCCTCGTGGTCGGCTACTTAAAAGAGGCCTTTGAGTATCTGATCGACAAGTACGGCGTGAAGCTCCTCTATAACCCCGACTATGCGACGATGAACAATATCTCCTCGGTCTACCGCGCGGCGCGGCTCTTCGAGGGCAGAAACATGTATCTCCTCTCTTCCGACAACTGGATGCGGGAGAATTTGTTCCACACCTACGAGCCCGGCAGCTGGTACGCGGCGGTTCACGCGGACGGCGAAACCCGGGAGTGGGTTTTACACTATAATAAGAAAGACCTCATCACTTCGGTCGAGATCGGCGGCCGGGATGCCGATGTGATGTACGGGCCGGTTTACCTGTCCCGCAACTTTAGCGCTGCGCTGCTTCCCGCCCTGAAAGAAGCCTATCATACGCCCGGCAAGGAGCAGTATTACTGGGAAAATGTGTATCTGGATTTACTCGCCGCCAAAAAGGCGCCGCCGCTCAGTGTGAATTTACAGCCGGACGGCGTGATTTACGAATTCGAAAATCTCGAAGAACTCCGCGCCTTCGACGCCTCCTATCGCGACCACTCGGACAGCAAGGCCATGGCGCTGATTGCCGAGGTGCTGAAAGTCCCCGAGTCCGAGATTACCGGCATCGAGTGCCTGAAAGCGGGCATGACCAACCGCTCCTTCTTATTCCGGGTCAAGGGCAAGTCCTATATCTGCCGCATTCCGGGCGAAGGTACGGCACAGCTCATCGACAGAAAGGCCGAGGGCGAGTGCTACCGCGCGATTGCGCCGCTTCATCTCGCCGAGGAACTGATTTATTTTAATCCGGACAACGGCTATAAAATCTCGGTCTACTATGAAAATGCGCGGACGGCCGATCCCGATTCCGAGGCGGATCTTCGCGCCTGCATGGCGGTCCTAAAAAAACTGCACGAGGCTCCCTGCCACGTGTCCCAGCGCTTTGACCTCGGTGAGCGCATTGCCTTTTACGAGTCTCTCTGCCTCGAAAAAGGCGAGATTCCGTTTCTCGACTACGCCGAAGTCCGCGAAAAAATGAACCGCCTGCTCACTTGGATTCACAGCTTACAGCGCCCGGAGACCCTCTCCCATATTGACCCCGTCTACGCGAACTTTCTTTTTACCGGGGAGGGCATCAAGCTCATCGACTGGGAGTACGCCGGCATGGCGGACCCGCTGATTGATTTTGCGATGGCGACCATCTACGCGAAACAGGATTTCGACTACGCCTTCCGTCTCCTCGACTACTACGGCGACACCGATGTGCCGCGGGAGCGGGCTGAGCAGCTTGTGACCGCCTACATGGCGCTCGGCGGCTTCCTCTGGGCGCTCTGGGCCGTCTATAAAGAAGCGCTCGGCGTCTCGTTCGGCACCTACCCGCTCACGCAGTACCGCTACGCAAAAGAGGGCTACCGGCGCTTTTCCGAGCGCGAAAGTGACGCGGACAGCCTGTGACTTCATTGAAGAGTAAAGCAACTGTAAGGATTCTTACCGCGCGGAAGCTTTCTCGCACTTCAAATATCTGTTACAATGAAACAGATAAGTTCGAAGCATACAAAAAGGAGGACTTTTTCATGAAGAAAAAATATCTTGCGGCTGCGGCGCTCCTCGCAGCGCTTGCGCTCACGCCGACCATGAACAGCTTTGCGGCGAGCGGCTGGACTTCCGAGAACGGCAACTGGGTCTACTACGACAACGACGGCAACCGCCATAAAGGCTGGATTCAGACCAAGGACGGCTACTACTACATGGATACCGCGAGCGGCGTCATGCTGAAGGGCTTCAAGAAGATTGACGGCAAGTGGTACTACTTCAGCAGCGACGGCCTCATGCAGACCGGCTGGATCAAGGACGAGGGCAAGTGGTACTACTGCCTCGAGGACGGCGTCCTCGTGCAGGAGAACTGGCTCAAGGTCGGCGAAAACTACTTCTTCATGCGCGGCACCGGCGAGCTCGCCGTGGGCTGGCGCAACATGAGCGGCAGCTGGTACTACTTCAAGGCGGACGGCCGCTGTGCGTTCAAGTGGATGAAGATCGGCAACGACTGGTTCTGGATGGGCACCGACGGCAAGATGAAGACCGGCTGGCAGCAGGTCGAGGGCATCTACTACTACTTCGGCCAGGACGGCAAGATGAAGACCGGCTGGCTCTCCGACGGCACCAACCGCTACTACATGGATCCCGAGAGCGGTAAGATGGTCCACAACTGGAAGCAGATCAACAACGCGTGGATGTTCTTTGACGCGAACGGCCACATGATGACGGGCTGGATCCATGTGAACGACCACTACTACTATCTCGGCACCGACGGCAAAATGGTCAGCAACACGACCCTCACCTTAAACGGCGTGAGCTATACCTTTGACGGCAACGGCGCTTACACCGGAAACGAGAGCGTTCCGGCAACCGAGGTGAGCCTTTACAAGGAGCCGAAGCAGGAGGCCGAGACCGCAAGCAGCGACACGAAGAGCGGAACTTCGAACGGCAAGAAGGGACTCCCGAGCGACAAGACCACAGGCCCCGGCGTCAAGAAAAATAACTGAGGCCCGCCATGCAAAGAAAGGGTAAGCAACTCACCGCCGCAGCACTCAGTCTTATCTGTTTCTTTTCTCTCTGCCTGAGCTCTTACGGCGCCGGGAATGCAAAACTGAGCCGTCAGAGCGGCGGTACGTATCGTCTCTTTGACGGAAGCTCCACAATTGACGGCGTGCTGCACCGCGGTGTGGATGTGAGCCACTGGCAGGGCGACATCGACTGGGATAAGGCGCGCGCGGACGATGTGGACTTTGTAATGCTCGGCACCCGCTACAAAGGGGACACCGACCCGAAGTTTCGCGAGAACGCCGAGCAGGCCGTAAAATCCGGTGTCAAAATCGGCGCCTACATCTACTCCTACGCGACCACGCCTGAGGAGGCCGAGCAGGAGGCGGACTTCATTCTGAAGCTCATCAAGGACTATCCGATTTCCTACCCGATTGCCTTTGACGCGGAAAATGAGAAAACGCTCGGCTCGCTCCCGAAAGCGCAGATTTCGGCGATTGTACACGCCTTCTGCAAGAAGATCAGCGACGCCGGTTACTATCCGATTCTCTACGCGAACGACTACTGGATTCAGAACAAGCTCGACATGCCCTCGCTCTCGCAGTACCCGGTCTGGGTCGCCGCCTACGAGCGGACGCCGAAGTACGACCGCTATGTGATGTGGCAGGGCACGGACTCCGGCGCGGTCGCGGGCGTGCAGGGCAATGTGGACATTGACCTCCAGTTTGTCGACTTCTCGGACAAGATTCCGCCGAACAGCTGGAAAAAGTTTGACGGCGTCTGGTACTACTACGAAAACTACCGCATGCAGAAGAATGCGCTGATTTTCGACGGCAAGGACTCCTACTATCTGCAGGACGACGGCACGATTTACACCGGCGGCTTCAAAGAGGTCGACGGTTCCAAGCGCTACTTTGAGCCGTCGAGCGGCAAAATGCGGCTTGGCTGGCGGCAGATTGACGGCAAGTGGTATCACTTCTCCGAGAGCGGCGCGCTTCAAATCGGCTGGTTCTCCGACGGCGGCAAGTTCTACTATGCCGCGCCGGACGGCACCATGCAGACCGGCTGGCTCGATGACAGCGGCAGCCTCTACTACCTCAATCAGGACGGTTCGATGCAGACCCGCTGGCTCATGCTCGAGGGCAACTGGTACTTCCTCGGCGACGACGGCGTCACGGAGAAAGGCTGGCAGACAATCGACAATCTCCGCTACTATTTCGGGCCGGATGGCAGGATGCTGACCGGCTGGCAGAAGCTTGACGGCAAGTGGTACTACCTCGGACAGGGCGGCGACAGTAAGACCGGCTGGCAAAAGCTTGACAACAGCTGGTACTACTTCGGGCCGGACGGCGTCATGCAAAACGGCTGGCAGCAGCTTGGCGGCAACTGGTACTACTTAAACGGCAGCGGTACCATGAAGACCGGTTGGATTCAGGTGAACGGCAGCTGGTACTACCTGAACAAGGACGGCGTTCTGCAGACCGGCTGGCAAACCGTAAACGGCAGCTGGTACTATCTCGGAAACGACGGTGCCATGCGGACCGGCGTCACCGATGTGGGCGGCACGCTCTACTCGCTCGGCAGTTCCGGCGCGATGCAGACCAATACCGAGATCGACTATGCGGAAAAGCACTGGACCATAGACGGCAGCGGTGCGATGCACGAGGCAGCCGTGCCCGATAGCGGCGCGCGGAATGAGCAGCTGACCGTCTCGGCCGGCGCAAAAGTCGGCCGAGCACCGGGTAGCACAAAGCAGGCCGAACTCAAAGCGCCGACCGCGGAGACCGAGAGCGCCATAGAGCAGGTTCCGGCGCTTACAGTCAGCGCCCCCGCACAGAAAGCCAGCGTGGGACAGGCGCCCGGCGAATAAGAACATGCAAAAGCAGACAAAACAGAGAGAGGGAAGCGGCGATTGCCGCTTCCCTCTCTTCTCTTTTCTATCCTACAAATTTTCTATCTTGCAAATCAATTCCTTCTCTAGTCAGAACAGCAAGTCCCGCTGTAACACTGTCACAGACACCACGAGCAACAGCACCAAAACACCCAGCACTCTTTTCCACACGCGCTTTGTTCCCAGGAGCCATCCCAATCCGATTGCAAGCCCGCCGATGAGGACAAGCCATAACTCCGCGCCCTCGGAAAGTGTCGGAATCACCTTTAACATGGACAGGATACCGATTCCTATTACCAAGGTCAAAATACCGTCCGCCAGTTTTTCAATCCTTTGGGCTTTTTTTTCATCCATAATTCTGCCTCCCTGTCAATGCAGTCGATATGACCTTTGCTTTCTTCAGGCAGCCGTTTTAATCATATTCCCCTGCCAAATCCGCGCGCAACGGTAATCGCAAGCATCAGAGCTGCTACAAAGCACGCAATCCCCGCCGCCTTCTCCCACTTTGCCTTAGCACCCCAGCACATTTGAATTCCTGTCACGAAGACCAGTAACAGCATGGTAAGGTTCCATGAGGCCTCGGAACGAGGAATCACCGCAAAGCTCTGCAATCCCATCAGAATCGCTATCAACGCCAGGACTCCCGATAAGATTCTTCTCCCAAGCAAAAGCTCCTTGTCACTCATTTAGCATCTCCATTTCATACCTCTGTACACCTGTCGATTATGAATACCAAAAATTCGTCGCCCGCACATAATAGATGAAAAACAAGGTCAACGGAATCAGCAAGAGAAATATCACGCCGAGTACCTTTTGCCATTTTGGCTTGTTTCCCCAGAGAAAATAAAACCCAAGCAGCAGAAAAACAACGACCGATCTCTGCACGACATATTTGGAGGAATCCACGGGAATGATATGAAAGTTCATCATAAACTGTAATGCGATATCCAGACCAATCAGACCTCTGAGAAGGGAATCCACCGTTCGAATTGTACGCTCGCTCATCTGAACATTCGGTTTCTTTGTCTTCATCGATGTTACCTCCTTTTGAATCTATCTGACATCTTTATTATATCAATTAGCATCACTTAATCAATTACCCCCCCTTACGGTTTTATGAATCTACGCTTACAAAAAGCGCCCCGCCCGGGATTCGCCGGGTGAGGCGCTTTCTTTCCAAAGCCTTATTTCAGCAGATAATTTCCGGTGACCAGCGAATATACGCCGAGCACCACGACAATGATGCAGGCCAGAATGTTGAGCGGACGGATGCGTATGCTCCACCCTTTCTCATTGGCCACTTTGATTAACAAAATCTGTCCGACCGCCAAGACGGCGCAGACCGCTGTGACGATGACAGTCATCATCTGTGCATTCATACCGATTCCCCCTTGCTGTTCTCCGTTTTGTCTCATGGACACCACAGAGCAGTATAACACAGACGGTCACACTTTCCCACCGGAAACCGCTGCTCTTTGCCCTTTCGGCCTGCCACCTCAGGGTCTTCTTCTGCGCTTCATGCCGCGCTCATAGTCCTTCAGTGCGGTGATTGCATCCTTGCTGAGCGGGTACATCACAATCAGGTTAAAGATGGTCATGAGGCCTATGCCCACATCGCCGAGATCCCAGACCACCGAGTACTGCGCGAGGCCGCCCACAAAGAGCATAACGAGCGCAAAAATCTTATAGCCGAACTGCGAGCCCCAGTTTGCGCCGAAGAGGTAGGCAATGTTGCTGTGCGCGTAAAACAGTATCCCGAGGAAGGTCGAAAAGCTGAAGAGCCAGAGCACCAGCGCGATGAAGAAGACGCCGAAGCGCCCGAAGTGATACTGCATCGCAGTCTGGAGCAAATCCATGCCGCTGAGATTCGCAAGTTTATCCTGAGGCGCCAGCAGCATGAGGAAGGCCGTGCAGGAGCAGATGACCAGGGTGTCAATGAACACGCCCGCCGCCTGGAAGAGTCCCATCTTGACCGGGTGATTCGCATCCGCCGCTGCCGCCGCACAGGGCGCGGAACCGCTGCCCGCCTCATTCGAGAAGAGACCGCGCTTCACGCCGTTCATCAGCACCGCGCCGAAACCGCCCGCCACAATCTGCCGGAGACCGAACGCCTCCGAGAAAATGCGCCCGAAGACCGACAGCAGAAGGCCTATGTTCCGCACAATCACAAAGACTGTCATTGCAAAGTAGATGCCCGCCATGAAGGGGACAATCAGATCCAGTACCTTGGCAGTCGCATGCTTCCGAAGCACAATCACGGCAGCAATCGCGACCAGCACGACAGTCGAGTAGAGCGGCGGAATCCGGAACGCATTTTCAAAGGCCGAGGAGACCGAATTGCCGATGACCTGGCTGATGCCGCCCCAGCAGATCAACGCCGAAATCGCAAAGAGAATCGAGACAAGGTTTCGCTTGCCGCAGAACTCGGTCTGGGCTTCGATCTCCGCCTCGGAGCGCGCGCCCTCCCGGATGCGGCGCTTCAAGAAAAAGTCGTGGATATAGTACGCCGGGCCGCCCCAGTAACCGCCGTAGAGCGGATCCTTTTTCTTGTAGAGCTGGGCGAGCGTCGCCTCGACAAAGGCCGTCGAAGCGCCGATGATTGCCGTGACCCACATCCAGAAGACCGCACCGGCACCGCCCGCCGAGATAGCCGCGACCACACCGACCAGATTGCCCATGCCCACACGCGTCGCAGTCGAGACAATGAGCGCCTGCATACCCGAGAGCCGTCCGCTCGCGGGATCGGCCGCGTCCCTGCCCTCCTGTTTCTCGAGCAGCACGGAAATCATCTCCGGGAACAGACGGAGCGGCAAAATGCGTGTCCGTATCGTGTAGAAAATACCCGCCGGAATCAACAGCAACACCATGAGCGAAAGCCCGATCGAACTGCCGCCCGGCAGCGGAATCCGCAGCAAGTCTCCCCACAAAAACTTTGTCATACCCTCTATGATCGCAACAATCGGGTTCATCCCCACATCCCCCTGTTTCTCACTTACTTTTTCGCTTTAACGCGCTAAATTATATGAAGAACATTATACGCCTTTTTTCGTTTTATACAAGGGCTTTTAAACCTCCGCTGTGAGCTTCGCACATTCCTCTTCCAGGGCGCGCGTCACAAGGTCATTCAAGGACATCTCCCTCTGCTTTGCGCAAAGCACTGCGGTCCGATGCAAGGCCGCCGGAATCCGCACATTAAATCTTCCCTTATACTCTTTCTCGGGCGTCTTCCCAAACTCTCTGCAAAGCTCCAGATAGTTGTCAATCGATTGATGAAACATTTCCTCCAGCTCGCTTACGGAAGCACCGTGAAATGCCAGCGTATCGCTCACCCCGACTACTTGCCCCACAAATAACCTGTCTTCATCCGAATATTTGATTTCTGCGTGATAGCCTTTATATTCCATCATTTGTTTTATCCTCTGTGTACGCTCCGATTTCCCGAAGAAATTGTCGCACCAGCTTAATCTGGTACGGGTACAATTCATTTTCCGGATGCGGTTCATCAAATGCCAAAATTCTTCCGCTCCTTTCATGAAAAAAGCGGATTCCCGAGCCTCTTCCTCCCTGCCCTTTGCGACAAGCGCACTGCGCCATCAATGCACTCAAGTCCTGTTTGGTGAAATCCCTCGGCAACCTTTTTTGAAATAGCTTTCGCAGTAACTTCTCCTTTGTCGGCATTCCGCACCTCTATTTTAGTACCACTATATGGTTCTATCATAGGTCAAGGAGCCGGTTACGTCAATCGTTGCTTGCTAAAAACAAAGAGGCCGGGAGCTTTCGCTCCCGCCCTCTTCACCGTAGGATCGTAATCGCCGCATGGCGATATTTCTTTCATTTCGTTCTGATTACTCGAGAATCTTAACGACTCTGCCGGAGCCGACGGTTCTGCCGCCCTCGCGGATAGCGAAGCGGAGACCCTGCTCCATAGCGATCGGGTGAATCAGCTCAACCGTCATCTCGACGTTGTCGCCCGGCATGCACATCTCGGTGCCTTCCGGAAGGACGCAAACGCCGGTCACGTCGGTGGTTCTGAAGTAGAACTGCGGACGATAGTTGTTGAAGAACGGCGTGTGACGGCCGCCCTCGTCCTTGGTCAGGACGTAAACCTGAGCCGTGAACTTGGTGTGGCAGGTAACCGTACCCGGCTTAGCCAGAACCTGGCCGCGAAGGATGTCCTCTCTGTTGACACCGCGGAGAAGGAGACCGACATTGTCGCCTGCCTCAGCGTAGTCAAGGAGCTTTCTGAACATCTCGATACCGGTGACGACAGTCTTTCTGCCCTCGTCCTTAATACCGATGAGCTCAACTTCGTCGTTGAGCTTCAGAGTACCTCTCTCCACACGGCCGGTAGCAACGGTGCCGCGACCGGTGATCGTGAAGACATCCTCGACCGGCATCAGGAACGGCTTGTCGTTCTCGTGCTCCGGCTCCGGAATTGCCTCATCGACAGCATTCATGAGGTCCATGATCTTGTCGCCCCACGGGCCGTTCGGATCCTCAAGCGCCTTCAGGGCGGAACCGCGGATGATCGGGACATCATCGCCCGGGAAACCGTAGTCGTTCAGCAGCTCTCTGATCTCCATCTCGACGAGATCAAGGAGCTCCTCATCATCGACCATGTCGCACTTGTTCATGAAGACAACGATGTACGGAACGTTCACCTGACGAGCGAGCAGGATGTGCTCACGGGTCTGCGCCATAACACCGTCGGTTGCAGCGACGACGAGGATAGCGCCGTCCATCTGTGCTGCGCCGGTGATCATGTTCTTGACATAGTCAGCGTGTCCGGGGCAGTCAACGTGTGCATAGTGACGAGCCTTGGTCTCATACTCGACGTGGGCGGTGTTGATCGTGATACCACGCTCTCTCTCCTCCGGTGCCTTATCGATGTTCTCGAAGTCGACGATCTTGTTTGTGTCGGAGGGCAGTCTGGTTGCGAGAACCTTCGTGATTGCCGCAGTCAGAGTGGTTTTGCCGTGGTCAACGTGGCCGATGGTGCCGATGTTGCAGTGGGGCTTGGTTCTGTCAAATTTAGCCTTAGCCATTGAAATATCCTCCTTGGTGAAATCCGAAATATAATCTCAGATTATCAAAATATACTAGTTTGAATTATAGCTTATGCGGGGAATTTAATCAATACCCGCTCACTTCTTGTCCGAGAGAATCTTGTCCGCAATGTTCTTCGGAACCGGCTCGTACTTCTCGAAGAACATCGAGTAGTTACCGCGGCCCTGCGTACCGGAACGAAGATCGGTCGAATAACCGAACATCTCGGAAAGCGGAACGAATGCCTTAATCATCTTGCCGCCAGAGATATCCTCAAAGCCCTCGACGCGACCGCGACGGGAGTTGATGTCGCCAACGACGAAGCCCATGTAATCCTCCGGGATCGTGACCTCGACCTTCATGATCGGCTCAAGCAGCACAGCGCCGCCCTTCTGCATGGCATCCTTGAATGCCAGAGAGCCTGCGATGTGGAAGGCCATCTCCGAGGAGTCGACCTCGTGGTAGGAACCGTCGTAGACAGTCGCCTTGACACCGAGCACCGGGTAGCCGCCGAGGATACCGCTCTTTGCAGCCTCCTGGATACCTTCGTCGATCGGGGCAATGAACTCCTTCGGGATTGCACCGCCGGTCACGGCGTTGACAAACTCGTAGGTCTTCTCTGCGTTTGCGTCCATCGGCTCGAACTTGACTTTACAATGGCCGTACTGACCCTTACCGCCGGACTGCTTGACATACTTGGACTCGACATCCACCGGCTTGGTGAAGGTCTCCTTGTATGCGACCTGCGGTGCGCCGACATTTGCCTCGACGTTGTACTCGCGGAGCAGACGGTCGACAATGATCTCGAGGTGCAGCTCGCCCATTCCGGAGATGATGGTCTGACCGGTCTCCGCATTGGTCGTCGCATGGAAGGTCGGATCCTCCTCCGCGAGCTTCTGCAGCGCGTCGATCATCTTGGTCTGGCCTGCCTTGGTCTTCGGCTCGATTGCGATGTCGATAACCGGCTTCGGAATCTCCAGGGATTCGAGGATGATCGGATGCTGCTCGTCGCAGATCGTATCACCGGTCGAAGTTGCCTTGAAGCCGACCGCAGCGGCGATATCGCCGGAGAACACCTTCTCGAGCTCCATTCTCTTGTCTGCGTGCATCTGCAGAATACGACCCACGCGCTCCTTCTTCTCCTTCGAGGAGTTGAGGACGTAGGAACCGGTGTTCAGCGTGCCCGAGTAGACGCGGAAGAATGCGAGACGGCCGACGAACGGGTCGGAAATAATCTTGAATGCGAGCGCGGAGAACGGCTCCTCATCGGAAGCCTTGCGCTCGTCTTCCTCGCCGTCCAGCGTCCAGCCCTTGATAGCCGGGATGTCCAGCGGGGAGGGCATGTACTCGATGACAGCGTCAAGGAGCTTCTGGATGCCCTTGTTGAAGTGTGCGGATCCGCAGCAGACCGGAACAGCGTTGTTCTCGCAGGTGCCCTTGCGGAGCACTCTCTTCAGCTCATCGATCGACGGCTCCTCGCCCTCGAGGTACTTCTCCATGAGCTCCTCGTCGAGGTCGCAAATCTGCTCCACCATCTTCTGGTGCCACTCATCCGCCTCGTCCTTCAGCTCTTCCGGAATATCGGTGATCGAGATGTCGTCGCCCTTATTGCCGTTGTAGATGTAAGCCTGCATCTCCACGAGGTCGATGATGCCCTTGAAATCGTTCTCCTTGCCGATCGGCAGCTGAATGCAGACCGGGTTCTTGCCGAGACGATGCTCAATCTGGTCAACCGTCATGAAGAAGTTCGCGCCCATGATATCCATCTTGTTGATGAATGCGATACGCGGAACGTGGTAGGTATCCGCCTGTCTCCAGACGTTCTCCGACTGGGGCTCAACACCGCCCTTTGCGTCGAAGACACCGACAGCGCCATCCAGGACGCGGAGCGATCTCTCAACCTCAATTGTGAAATCGACGTGTCCGGGCGTATCGATGATGTTGATGCGGTGTTCCTTCGCACCCGGCTTGACCTGATTTCTCTCCTGCAGGGTCCAATGGCAGGTCGTTGCGGCAGACGTGATCGTGATGCCGCGCTCTCTCTCCTGCTCCATGTAGTCCATCGTGGAGGTACCTTCGTAGGTCTCACCGATCTTGTAGTTGACGCCTGTGTAGTAGAGGATGCGCTCGGTCAGTGTCGTTTTTCCGGCATCGATATGCGCCATGATTCCGATATTTCTGGTCCTCTCGAGAGGGTACTGACGTTCTTTACTTGCAGCCACTGACTCTCCTCCTAATTAAAATCTGTAGTGAGCAAAAGCCTTGTTCGCCTCTGCCATCTTGTGCATATCTTCTTTTCTCTTGACTGCGGAGCCGGTGTTGTTTGCAGCATCCATCAGTTCTGCCGCGAGACGCTCTTCCTGCGTCTTCTCGCCGCGCGCGCGGGAGAAGCTCGTGAGCCAACGAAGCGCAAGCGCCTGTCTTCTCTCCGGCTTCACCTCGATCGGCACCTGGTAGGTCGCGCCGCCGATTCTCTTCGCCTTGACCTCGAGCACCGGCATGATGTTGTTCATGGCAGCCTCAAAGACCTCGACCGGCTCCTTGCCCGTCTTCTCGCGAATGCGTTCAAATGCACCGTACACAATCTTCTGTGCGATGCCCTTCTTGCCATCCAGCATGATCTGGTTGACCAGCTTGGTCACAACCGCGTTGTTGTAAACCGGATCTGCCGGAACAGTTCTCTTTCTTGTCTGTCCTTTGCGTGGCACGTTACTTCCCTCCTTAATTATGCGGACGGCACCATCCCCGTCCGTGAATTAGATCATCGGTACTCATCCCATTAGGTTGTTCGTGCGGATTCTGATTTATTTCCTGCAACCTGCAGCACATATCACAATCGTGCACTTATGAGTCTATGATCGCCTGGTTCTGCGGCGTAAGATTACTTCTTCGCCTTCGGACGCTTAGCGCCGTACTTGGAGCGGGCCTGCTGGCGGTTTGCGACACCTGCGGTATCCAGCGTTCCACGGATAATGTGGTAACGGGTACCGGGCAGGTCCTTGACTCTTCCGCCGCGGATCAGCACAACGCTGTGCTCCTGGAGATTGTGGCCCTCGCCCGGGATGTAGCTCGTCACCTCAACGCCGTTCGAGAGACGGACTCTCGCGATCTTTCTCAGCGCGGAGTTCGGCTTCTTCGGGGTCGCCGTCTTGACGGCGGTGCACACGCCTCTCTTCTGCGGGCAGTTGTCGGCAATCGGCTTCTTGTGAAGCGAGTTGAAGCTTCTGAGAAGCGCCGGAGCCTTGGGCTTGCGCTCGGAAGTTTCTCTGCCTTTTTTGACTAACTGGTTGAATGTAGGCATTCTTCTGTTTCCTCCTTGTGATAGTGTTCTGCGGTTGCGTTCCTGCAGTTTTTTGCGTTTCCCGGACATAAAGATATGGCATGTCCATAGGGCACGCCATATCAATATACGCTGTATTTACTTGTTTGTCAAGCAGACTCAGGCATCCGCGCCGTCGTCCGCGAGCTCTTCGACCGCACGCTCCACGGCGTCACGCATCTCCTCTTCGGGGAGCACCTCATCGATCTCGTCGCGGATGTCGAGCACTGCCGGATCGTCGTCCGAAATCTCCTCGACCGCCTCGCTCTCCGGCACATCGGTGTCGAGCTTCACGTTGCGGTAGCGGCGCATGCCGGTACCCGCCGGAATCAGCTTACCGATGATGACATTCTCCTTGAGGCCGATCAGGTGATCGGTCTTGCCGCTGATGGCCGCCTCGGTCAGCACCTTCGTGGTCTCCTGGAACGATGCCGCGGAGAAGAAGGAGTCGGTTGCGAGCGAAGCCTTCGTGATACCGAGCATGATCTGCTTGCCCTCGGCCGGGGTCTTGCCCTCGGCAATGAGCTTTTCGTTCATCGCGTTGAACTCGAGCACATCCATGTTGATGCCCGGCAGAATACCGGCATCGCCCGCGTCCTCGACATGAATCTTCTTCAGCATCTGGCGGACAATGACCTCGATGTGCTTGTCGTTGATTTCAACACCCTGTAAGCGGTACACGCGCTGCACTTCGCGGAGCATGTAGTCCTGCACGGCGCGAACGCCCTTGATCTTCAGGACATCGTGCGGGTTTAAGGAACCGCTCGTCAGCTCGTCGCCGGCCTCGAGTCTCTGGCCGTCCGAAACCACAATGTGGGAGCTGTACGGAATCAGGTAGGTCTTCGAGTTGCCGTCCTCCGGATTCGTGACGATAATCTCGCGCTTCTTCTTCGTATCGCGGAACTCGACCACGCCCGGAATCTCGGCGATGATTGCGAGACCCTTCGGCTTTCTCGCCTCGAAGAGCTCCTCGACACGCGGAAGACCCTGGGTGATATCGCCGCCCGCGACACCGCCGGTGTGGAAGGTTCTCATGGTCAGCTGCGTACCGGGCTCACCGATCGACTGTGCCGCGATGATACCGACCGCTTCGCCGACCTGCACCGCCTGGCCGGTCGCCATGTTGGCGCCGTAGCACTTCGCGCAGATACCGTTCATGCACTTGCAGGTGAGAATCGTGCGAATCTTGACCGAAGTTCTGCCGGTCTTCTCGAGGATGCGCATCACGGCCTCGGCGCGCTTCGGCGTGACCATGCGGTTTGCCTTGACCACGATTTCGCCGGTGTCCGGATCCACAATGTCCTCGGCGATGTAGCGTCCGGTGATTCTGTCCTGCAGACCCTCAATGGTCTCCTTGCCGTCCATGAACGCCTTGATCTCCATGTTCGGGATTTCCTTGCCCTCGGAGCAGTCCACTTCGCGGACAATGAGATCCTGCGAGACATCGACCAGACGTCTGGTCAGGTAACCCGAGTCTGCCGTGCGGAGCGCCGTATCCGAAAGTCCCTTGCGGGCGCCGTGTGCGGAGATGAAGTACTCCAGAACGTCGAGGCCCTCACGGAAGTTACTCGTGATCGGGAGTTCGATCGCGTGACCGGTCGTATCCGCCATCAGGCCTCGCATGCCGGCGAGCTGCTTAATCTGCTTATCGGAACCGCGGGCACCGGAGTCCGCCATCATGAAGATGTTGTTGTACTGGTCGAGACCTTCGAGCAGATCCTTGGTAAGCTGCTTATCCGTCTCCTGCCAGGTCTTGATGACCTCTTTGTAGCGGCCCTCATCGGTCGTGAGACCGCGGCGGAAATTCTTGCTGATCTCCTCCACGCGCGCCTGTGCCTTCGCGATGAGTTCCTTCTTCGTCGCCGGAACCGTCATGTCGGAAATCGAAACCGTCATACCGGCAATCGTCGAATACTTGTAGCCGATTGCCTTGATGTCGTCCAGCACTTCCGCCGTGCGGGAGAGGCCGTGCACGTTGATGACCTTCTCAAGAATCTGCTTGCACTGCTTCTTCTTGACGAGGAAGTCAATCTCGGGCTTCAGCGCATTCTCCGGCTTCGAGCGATCCACAAAGCCGAGATCCTGCGGGATGATTTCATTGAAGAGAATGCGTCCGGCCGAGCTGTCCTGTACTTCCGAGAGCACGGTGCCGTCCGGCATCTTCTTCGTGAAGCGGACCTTAATCTTGGTCTGGAGCGTAATCTCGTGGTTCGCGTATGCGAGCAGCGCCTCGTTCGGGCTCTTGAAGAACATTCCCTCGCCCTTTGCGCCGTCGCGCTGCTGCGTCAGGTAGTAGATGCCGAGCACCATATCCTGCGACGGAACTGCGACCGGGCCGCCGTCCGAAGGCTTCAAGAGGTTGTTCGGCGAGAGCATGAGGAAACGGCACTCGGACTGCGCCTCGACCGAGAGCGGCAGGTGGACTGCCATCTGGTCGCCGTCGAAGTCCGCGTTAAATGCGGTACAGACGAGCGGATGAAGCTTGATTGCCTTGCCCTCGACCAGAATCGGCTCGAAGGCCTGGATGCCGAGGCGGTGCAGCGTAGGTGCGCGGTTTAACATGACCGGGTGCTCTTTGATGACATCCTCGAGGACATCCCAGACCGCGGTCTCCATGCGCTCCACCATCTTCTTTGCGCTCTTCACGTTGTGCGCCGCGCCGTTCTCGACGAGTTCCTTCATGACGAAGGGCTTGAAGAGCTCGATTGCCATTTCCTTCGGGAGTCCGC
>ERZ773055.13-NODE-13-length-132765-cov-11.829983_pt1 | contig 132765 bp, 120 predicted proteins | sample MGYA00580515_ERZ773055 | MGnify/ENA primary metagenome ERZ773055 (study PRJEB29015, sample SAMEA2737993) | human oral metagenome | biome: human oral; feature: human-associated habitat; material: dental | place: China | collected 2064 ...
TCCCGCATAGCCCTCCCTGCGCTCCGCAATCGCCCGCGCCATGTTCTGCCAATCGTATGGCGTCACATTTGTCGAGTCGAGCGCAAGAAGCTCCAGCACATCGAGGGAAACACCGTCCCCTAGTGCTGCCAGCTCGACAATTTGCTCTCCCGTAAGCGCAGGGCAAAGACCATGCACTCCAGGTGCCGATGCAATTGTCCCTCCCGTTGCTATGAGACAAAGCTTCTTCAAAGCCGTCTCCTTTCCTACAGAAACGAATCGCCTGACTTACGTCAGGCGACTTTCTCATAAACTTACCCTTCCACGTCGACCTTTGTCGCACGCAGACGCGCCATGGCACGATGAAGTGCGAGTTCGGCGCGGTTGATATCAATCTTGCCCTCCGTCGGTGCCTGATGGAAGGAATCAATGCGTTCCTTCGCACGAGCATAGGCCTCTTTGGCGCGGTTGATATCGATGTCGATGGGCTGCTCCGCTGCCGTCGCCAGAACGGAAATTTTCTCCGGCGTGACTTCCATGAAGCCGCCGGCAACAGCGATGAGCTGCTCGTCACGGTCGGCACCGAACCGCACGCGCATAGCATGCGGTTCCAACCCCGTGACGAGCGGCGCATGATGCGGCAAGATACCGAGTTCGCCGCCCGTCGAACGGACGATGAGCATCGCGATATCTGCCGTATAGACCACCTTATCGGGGGAGACAATCTCTAGCTTAATCGTCGCCATCGATTATTCCTCCTCTTTGATCTTCTTTGCTTTCTCCACGGCCTCATCAATCGTGCCGACCATATAGAATGCGTTCTCCGGCAGGTCATCGTACTTGCCTTCGAGGATTTCCTTAAAGCCGCGAACCGTTTCCTTCAGCGGTACGTACTTGCCCGGCGAGCCCGTAAAGACTTCTGCCACAAAGAACGGCTGCGAGAGGAAGCGCTGAATCTTACGCGCACGGGAAACCGTGAGCTTATCCTCATCGGAAAGTTCTTCCATACCGAGGATGGCGATGATGTCCTGCAAATCCTTGTACTTTTGAAGGACAGCCTGCACGCCGCGCGCGACCTTGTAGTGCTCCTCGCCGATGATATGCGGATCAAGGATACGGCTTGTGGAATCGAGCGGATCGACAGCAGGATAAATGCCGAGCTCCGCAATCTGACGGGAAAGAACCGTCGTCGCATCCAAGTGGGTAAACGTACCCGCCGGTGCCGGGTCTGTGAGATCATCCGCCGGGACATAGACGGCCTGAACCGACGTAATTGAACCTTCCTTCGTCGACGTGATGCGCTCTTGTAGCGCACCGATATCCGTCGTCAACGTCGGCTGATAGCCAACAGCCGACGGCATGCGGCCGAGAAGTGCTGAGACCTCAGACCCCGCCTGAATGAAGCGGAAGATGTTATCGATGAAGAGAAGGACGTCCTGATGCTGAACATCGCGGAAATACTCCGCCATTGTAAGACCTGTCAGGGCGACGCGCATACGAGCGCCCGGCGGTTCATTCATCTGTCCGTAAACAAGAGCCGTCTTGTCGATAACGCCGGACTCCGTCATTTCGCCCCAAAGGTCATTGCCTTCGCGCGTACGTTCGCCAACGCCAGCAAAGACGGAATAACCGCCGTGCTCCGTCGCGATGTTATGAATGAGCTCCATGATGAGAACCGTCTTGCCGACACCAGCGCCGCCGAAGAGACCTGTCTTGCCGCCCTTCGAGTACGGTGCAATGAGGTCAACGACCTTGATGCCCGTCTCCAGAATGCTTGTCGACGTCTCTTGATCCTCAAAGGTCGGTGCTGAGCGATGAATCGGCCAAAACTCTTTGTTGCCGACCGGTGCGGGGTTATGATCAACCGTCTGTCCCAGCACGTTGAAGACGCGGCCGAGGCACTCCGTGCCAACCGGAACCTTGATCGGCGCGCCTGTATCGTCCGCATCCATGCCGCGCATGAGACCGTCGGTCGAGCTCATAGCGATGCAGCGCGTGACGCTGTCGCCAAGGTGCTGCATGACCTCGACCGTGAGATCGATGTCAATATCCCCCGCCTTGCCCTTGATGGTAACGGCGTTCAAAATTGCGGGAAGCTCGCCCGCAGGGAATTCAATATCTACGACAGGTCCGATGACCTGTACGACTTTGCCTTTTGCCAATGATAGACCTCCTTGCTGCCATGAAGCACTTCTTTCTTCGGCATGAGAAAGAGCGCTGCTCCATGGATTCTGGTGCAGCGATGCTGCCTCCCGTTATTTCAGACCTTCTGCACCTGCCACGATCTCATTGAGCTCCGTGGTGATGCCCGCCTGGCGAACCTTGTTGTAATACAGGTTAAGCCCCGCGATGAGATCCTCGGCGTTGTCTGTCGCATTGCTCATAGCATTCATGCGGGAACTCAGCTCGCTCGCTGCCGACTGCAGGAGTGCTGCGTAGACCGTCGTGTAGAGGTACTGCGGGAGCATGGCTCCGAGGACTGTCTCTACATCCGGTTCATAGATGTATTCGGCATGCATTCCCTTCGTCTCGCCGCCTTCTGGCGCCGCAAAGGGCAGGAGGCGTTCGACTTTCGGCTCACAGCTGATGGCAGAAATGAACTCGGTGTAAACCATGGTCACTTCACAAATTTCGCCGGAGGTATACCGCTCGATGAGATCTATGGCAATATGGCGGGCATTTTCGAACTTCGGACGCTCGCTGATGCCGATGTAGTCCTTCACAACATGGTAGTCGCGATTTTTAAAATGTGCAATGCCCCTGCGGCCGATGATGACGAGATCGGTATTCGCCTTATCCGTCACCAGTGCTTCAACCGCCTTACAGACATTTGCGGTATAGGCGCCGGCAAGCCCCTTGTCCGCCGTGATGACAAAGACGAGCTTTCTGCCGCTTTCACGTTTTTCCAGCAGCGGATGCTTCATCATCGTGCCTGCATTCGCTGCGATTTCCTGCACGACCTCCATGACTTTTTCTGCATAAGGAGCGTTTGCCTGTGCCACTTCCTTAGCATGACGAAGGCGGCTCGTGGCAACCATATTCATGGCGCTCGTAATCTGCTTCGTACTCGTCACGCTCTTGATGCGGCGGCGTATGTCTTGTAAACTAGCCAACTCGACTCACCTCGCCTTACGCCATCTTATAGGGAATCGTATCCTTGAATTCCTCGATAGCTGCTTTGAGGGAAGATTCGATTGCATCGCTGAGCTTCTTTTCCGTCCGGATCTTTTCGCCGACGTCCGGATGGCTGCTGTGCATAAACTTCAAGAAGCCATCCTGGAATTCGACGACTTTGTCGACGGGAATATCGGTCAGGAATCCCTTTGCTGCCGTATAGATAACCATGACCTGATCTTCGACGACAAGCGGGCTGTACTGTGCCTGCTTCAGCGTCTCAACCATGCGTTGGCCGCGGTCGAGCTGTGCCTTCGTCGCCTTGTCGAGGTCGGAAGCGAACTGGCTGAATGCCGCGAGTTCACGATACTGTGCAAGGTCGAGACGCAGTGTACCGGCGACCTGCTTCATCGCCTTGATCTGTGCCGAACCGCCGACACGGGAAACTGAGAGACCCACGTTGATTGCTGGGCGGATGCCGGAATAGAACGCATCGGACTCCAGCATGATCTGACCGTCGGTGATGGAGATGACGTTCGTTGGAATGTATGCCGAAAGGTCACCTGCCTGCGTCTCAATAATCGGAAGTGCCGTAATCGAGCCGGCGCCGAGTTCGTCGGAGAGCTTTACCGCGCGCTCAAGAAGGCGGGAGTGCAAATAGAAGACATCGCCTGGGTATGCTTCACGTCCGGGCGGGCGGCGAAGCAGGAGGGACATCGCACGATAGGCTGCCGCGTGCTTCGTAAGGTCATCATAGACGCAGAGACAGGCCTTGCCCTTATACATAAAGTGCTCTGCCATGGCAACACCTGCATACGGTGCGAGATACTGAAGAGGTGCTGACTCTGCCGCCGTTGCAGCAACGACGATGGTATATGCCATCGCACCGCGCTCTTCGAGCGTCTTTACCACACGGGCAACGGTCGAGGCCTTCTGACCGATGGCGACATAGACGCAGATGCAGTCCTGCCCCTTCTGGTTCAGAATCGTATCGACAGCGATCGCCGTCTTGCCGATGCCGCGATCACCGATGATGAGTTCGCGCTGTCCACGGCCGATTGGAACGAGCGCATCGATCGCCTTAAGTCCTGTCTGAAGCGGCTCATGCACTGACTTGCGATCCGCAATGCCCGGTGCCGGATACTCGACCGGACGCGTCTCCGTCGTATCAATGGCACCTTTGCCGTCGATGGGGCGACCGAGGGCATCAACGACGCGGCCAATCATGGCGTCGCCGACAGGAACCTGCATGATCCTGCCCGTACGCTTGACCTCCGAGCCTTCTTTAATGTGCGTCTCACCGCCGAGCAAAACAGCACCGACGCTGTCCTGTTCAAGGTTCAGGACAAGACCATATATGTCATTACCGAAATCCAGGAGCTCGCCTGCCATGGCTTTATCAAGGCCATGGATATGGGCGATGCCGTCGCCGATCTCGATAACCGTGCCGACATCATCGACATTCAAATCAACATTGTAGTTTTTGATCTGGTCTTTGATGATGGCTGTTATTTCTTCAAGATTCATTTTCATCTTTCGCAGTCACCTCTCATCACATGTTCGCCATCAGATCGCCCGTGAGACGTGCGAGTCTGCCGGTGACGCTGCCATCAATGCGCTTGTCGCCGATGCGGACAACGACGCCGCCGATGACCTTCGGATCTTCGTGAAGACGCAGCCTCACTTCTTTGCCTGTTACACCCGCGAGCTTTTCCTGAAGCCTGCTTTCCTGCCCTGCATCCAAGGAACTCGCTGTCGTCACATCCGCTATGACGATTCCCTGCGCCTCGTTCGAAAGTGCCTCAAAGACCCGTACAATCTCTGGAAAATACGCCATGCGGCGCTTATCAACCAGAAGATACAAGAAGTTCTGCACTTCACCTGCAAGCTCACCTTCGAAGCACTTTTTGAGAAGTGTCTTCTTATCTGCGCGCGAGATGCCCGGGTTGTCGAAATACCCCCAGATCCCCGCCACGCCGTCAAGATCCCCCTCGACGCGCTTCAGTTCCCTGCCATAGGCAAGGAGCTTATCGTCTTCCACAGCCAATTCAAAGATAGCGCGGGCGTACTTGCGTGCCAATTCTAAATTCAGCATGGCAATTCACCAATCTTATCCTTGTCCAGCGAGTCAATGAAGTTTTCGACAAAGGTTTCGTTTTCGTCCGTCGTCATATTCTTCGCGACGATCTTACCAGCAGCGAGCAGTGAAAGCCGAATGACTTCCTTGCGGATCTCGTCCTTTGCGCGTTCGTTTTCACGCGCGATTTCCGCGCGAGCAGAAGCCTTCATCTGCTCGATCTCACGCCTTGTATCCGCAACGGCCGCCTCGCGATCCTGCGCCGCGACGCGCTCTGCGTTCTCGACGATCGACTGCGCCTTTTCGCGCGCCTCCGCGAGTTTCGCCTTGTAATCACGCAGCGTACGCTCCGCCTCAGCCTTGTCAGCATCCGCCTTGTCGAGACTTTCCTGTATCCTTTGGCTGCGCTCGGCAAGGATTTTTTTTACCGGCTTGTAAGCAACCGCACGCAGGATCACGACCAGGATGACAAAGTTCAGGATCTGAGCGATGAGCGTCATATTAATGTCGATCAATTCCCATGCCTCCCTTCAAAAGCATCAAACCATAGCTTGATTACTTGATGAGCGGGTTAGCATAGAGCATGATCAGAGCGACAACGGTTGCAATGATAGCCATGGACTCGATAAGACCGACGGAAATAAGCGTATTCGTAAAGAGCTTGTTCTGTGCTTCCGGCTGGCGTGTGATGCCCTCGATAAAACGGCTCGTGACAAGACCGTCACCGAGACCTGCGCCGATTGCGGCAAAGCCCATGCAAAGGCCTGCACCGATGAGAGCTGCTGCTACCATAATTGCATTTTCCATGAAAAATCCTCCTAGATTTATTGTTTGTAATTAACCTTTGTCCATCGGACACTTACTCTTCTACATCTTCTTTGACAGCACCGGCAAAATACGCAATGGAAAGCATCGTGAAGATGAATGCCTGGACGCCGCCGATGAAGATACTGAATGCCAGCCAGACGACTGACGGAATCGGCATCCATACCGGCATCAGCTTGAGCAGGATGAGGATCAATATCTCACCTGCAAGGATGTTGCCAAAAAGACGGAATGCCAACGTGATCGGCTTGGCGATTTCTTCAATGGCGTTGATGACGACAAAGACCGGCGTCGGCTTAAAAAAATGAGCGACATAGTGTCCGCCTTTGAAGTACAAGCCAAAGAAATGAACCATGACGATGACTAGGAGCGCAAGTCCCAACGTGGTGTTCAGGTCATTTGTCGGAGATGCCAGCATAGGAATAAGACCGAGCCAGTTCGAAACGATCAGGAACAGGAACAGCGACATGATGAATGGCACTAAGAACTCGCCACGCTTGCCCATGGTTCCGCCAATCTGCTCGTTCAGCCAGACAACGACTGCTTCCAACACATTCTGCCAACCGTTCGGCACCAGCTTCAAGCCGCGCGTAGCGAGGAATGCGATAACGATGACGATTGCCATCGTCAGCCATGTCATGCACAAGGTTTCCCAATTAAAAGACATCCCGGCAAAGCGAATTACTTCGCGAACACCGATTTCATGCATAACCTCTACCTCCCCCCTCCGGAAAACACCCGGAAAACTTTTGGAAAAAGAAGGCGAGCCTTCCCGTTCCTTTATCTGAAACAGCGATCGCTGCATCATCCAATAGAATTATATCTCACTCGCTGCCGTGGTTCAGCAGATAGGCATATCGCAGAAAAAGCAGCATGCTCCCGCCGTAGCAGGCAAGAAGTGCCGCAGCCGCTGCAAAAAATACCGGCTTGGAATCCTGCGCTGCAGCAAAAAGCGCAGCAAAGACGGCAAAGAGGCGGATAAAGAGCCCCCACAGCATTTGCGCCTTTGCCTTCTTAGGCGGCATCGCCGCACTTTTCCGTGTCCGATAGACCAAAGTGAACATACATACGGCGCCGGCTGCAAAACCGAGGACGACTCCCTTGAAAAGGACAAGTTCACCGAATATTGCCAGAGCGAGAAAGCTGAGGATCAAGCACGCTGCAAAAAGAAAAAGCAATCGTTTCGAAATGACAGGTATCGCTTGATTCATGAACCTCTCCCGGGAAAGACCGCAGCAACACGACCGAGATGAAAACATATGCTTTACAAAAACATGTCGAAATCTCTCGTACATATTCTTGTTACCTCTTTTTACGTTCGACACGAATGTTAAAATTCCTTTATTTTTTTACGCCGTTTTAAGAGGGAATCGCTGACCGTTTTTCTGGCATTTCTCCACGAAAAAACGGGAAAGTTAAAGAACTTTCCCGTTTTTTCAAAGCCATGCTGCACAAACAGAGCTTGAGAACTTCGATTAGAAGAAGAACTCGACACGGCCAAAGTACGTGTGAACATCCTGACGGGCACCGTCGATTTCCTTGCCGTTGCCATACTGGAACTGACCGACAACATTCTTGAAGAACGTGTAGTTCAGACCGACTTCCCAACCCTTTTCATTCGTGGAAAGAGCATCAAAGGTGTTGTACGGCGTAGCAGCCTTGCCGAGGTGACGATATGCAGTCCAGAGACCCCAAGTACCGCGGTTCTCTGCCTGAGCACCCTTATAGTTGAGCTGGACGCTCCAGTTCTTGTTGTCCGGGTTGACCGTGCTGCCGACCTGGTCAGTGTTGGACTTAGCATAGTAGCCGCCGAGACCGACGTTCTTGTCGAAGTTATACTTCGCTCTGACGAGCCAGATGTTTGCATCATCCGACGGATTCGTCATGACGCTTTTGTTGCGGACACCGAGATGATGGAAGCTGACGCCGCCGTCGAACTTGCCCTTGTTGAAGCCGAGACCAGCATACACATAGCTGTTTGCATGCCAGTTGGAGCCGTCTTCACCGAACGTGCCATCTTCGTTGTGGAGACGACCGCCGCCGACCGTAAGCTTTACATTGCTGCCGACCGTAGCTTCGCCGCCCGTGAACTGCGTATCCATGATGCTGTCGTTATCAATCGGAGCAAAACGACCGAGCTTGATCTGGAAGTTCTTATAGTCGCCCTGTGCCCAGAGACGCTTGAGGTCGACGTTTCCATCCTTGCCCTCGTCTTCCTTTAGGTCAAGCTTGGATTCGAGACGTGCATTGACATGCCAGTTGCTGTTGACTTCAGCGCTCGGCTCGAGACGGAAGAGAGCTTCGTTCGTGTGATCGCTCTTACCAGCCTGCTTATAGACGTGACGGGAGATCGTGTACTGTGCTTCGCCGTTCCACTTGACCATATCAGCATTGCGCTCGAGGTTCGAAACGCGGACGCCGAGGTTGTTCAGCTCTTCAGCAAACTCTGCCTGGAGCTTTTGGAGCATTGCCTTGTCACTGTCGGAAAGATCGGACTTAGCCATTGCCTTTGCAATCATCTGTGCCATTTCATAGCGCGTGATGTTGCGGTCACCGCGGAAGGAACCGTCTGGATAACCTTCGATGACGCCGTCAGCTGCGAGCTGCGTAACTGCATCATATGCCCAATGGTCAGCAGGGACATCAGCGAACGGGTTTGATGCTGCGAATGTGGTGGATGCTGCGCCAACGACGAGAGCCGTTGTAAGAGCGCTTACAAGAGTCTTCTTCATGAGAAACTCCTCCTTATTTACAGAAATGAACGCGGAAAGTTCAATCTACAGAAGGCATTCCTTATGAGTTTCCGTGTTTCCTCAAGAGCCCCTTCTATTTCAAGAACCATCGATAGTTTAGCATAAATCAATAAAAAAGACAAGTATTTTTTTCCATACCTAAGCGGATTATATTAACTTTTTTAAGTATTGCATAAATTTTATCCAAGAATTTCACGATACATGTAAGCGTGAATCGTCCATCGAAAAGGCAGACGGCAAAAGCTCGGAAAGCGTTGCATTGCGCCGATCTCCCGCGAGATTTGCCATGATGATGCGATCGATGCCGAACTCTGCGATGACCTGCCGGCATGCACCGCAGGGAGCACACGGAGCTTTGGTATCAGCAACGACTGCAATCGCTGTCAGATGCGTCTCTCCCTCTGAAAGTGCCTTGAAGATCGCCGTGCGCTCTGCGCAGTTCGTAAGCGAATAGCTCGCATTTTCGATATTTGCACCGCCGTATATCCTGCCGGAAGCCGCCAGCACCGCGGCACCGACAGCAAACTTAGAATACGGTGCATAAGCATGGGAACGATAGGCTTTTGCCGCCGCAATAAGCGCTTCATCCATTTTGTCCACTTTATTTTCTACGCTGTGCATAGCGCGTCACCTGCCCTTTCTCCACCCGTGCATAGACAAGCGGTTTTGCCGTCGGCTTTTCCCCAACGTGCAGCGCTGCACAAAATACGCACTCTGCCTCTCGAAGGGCACGCCCATCTTTGGCATAAAGCGTCGCCAGCGCTTCGCCCTCTTTCACGCAGTCACCGTATTTCTTATGCAGAACGATGCCTGCGGCAGGGTCGATGGGCGCATCCTTCGTCTCGCGTCCTGCCCCTAGGATAACACTTGCTTCGCCGATTTTTTCGGCATTCATATGAGAGATGAAACCATGTTCTTTTGCACAAACTTCCGCCCTGCATGCCGCCTGTGGAAACTTCGTCCCGTCCTCGAGGACGGAGATATCGCCCCCCTGCGCCGCGACCATCTTTTTAAACGTATCGAAAGCCGAGCCGTCGAAGATCGTCTTTTCCGCCAGGCGGCGGCATGTATCTTCGCTGCCTTTTTCGATGAGGCAGAGCATATTTGCCGCGAGCGTCAGCGCTTCTTCCCTAAGGTCTTCCGGCCCCTTTCCTTTCAGGACATCTACAGCCTCCCGAATTTCAATGCTGTTGCCGATGCCGCAGCCGAGCGGCGTGTCCATGTCCGTGATGAGAGCAGCGGTTCTGCGTCCATTTGCCTCGCCGATTTCGACCATGGTCTTGGCAAGTACGACCGCGTCACCCAACGTCTTCATAAAGGCACCGGAGCCGACCTTGACGTCGAGAAGAATCGCACCCGCGCCCGCTGCTAGTTTCTTGCTCATGATAGAGCTTGCGATAAGCGGGATGCTGTCGACCGTCGCTGTGACATCGCGCAGTGCATAGAGTTTCTTATCCGCGGGGGCAAGGTTTCCCGTCTGTCCGATGACACTGACGCCTATCTCGTTGACGATGCGGAAAAATTTCTCTGCTGGAAGTTCGGTCGTAAAGCCCGGAATGGACTCGAGTTTATCGATCGTCCCTCCTGTATATCCCAAACCTCTGCCGCTCATCTTGGCGACCTTACCGCCCGCCGCCGCGACAACGGGCGCACAAATCAGCGTCGTCTTATCGCCGACGCCCCCCGTCGAATGTTTGTCAACCGTCCTGCCCGTCACAGAGGAAAGGTCGATTTCATCGCCAGAGGCTGCCATTTCTCTCGTGAGTGTCGCCGTCTCCCGCACATCCATGCCCGAAAAACAAATCGCCATGAGCATCGCTGCCATTTGATAGTCGGGAATTGTACCGAGAACAAAATTCTTCACCATATAGGCGATCGCATCATCTGTGAGTGCTTCGCCGCGCTTCTTCTTTGCAATGAGATCATACATCCGCATAACCTACACTCCTTCTGCTGCCGCCTCTCTCATCACAGGATCACGCGCGCAGGATGCGCGGGAGAAAACTTTCGCCCTTCGTCTTCAGCTCTGCATGAAAGATATCGGCGATCGTCGCGCCAATCATCGAAAATGTCGGGTATGTGCCGAGATTCGTTCCAGCTTTCACGTGCTTTCCATACATGACGAGCGGAATGTACTCGCGCGTGTGATCCGTCCCCGGTGCGCCCGGGTCACAGCCGTGATCCGCCGTGATCATGAGAAGGTCATCCGCTGCCATTTCCTGCATAAAACCGCCAAGCCATGCATCGAACTGCGTCACGGCATTAGCATAACCCGCAATGTCACGGCGATGACCGAACATCATGTCAAAGTCCACGAGATTGATAAACGCAAGCCCTGAAAAATTCTCTTTTAAAAGTGCGGACGTCTTTGCCATGCCGTCTGCATTATCCCTGTTGACGCCCATCGACTGCGAAATGCCCCGCCCCGCAAAAATGTCGGAAATCTTTCCGACGCCGATCGTCGCGAGATTCTTCTTCATCAGCGCATCCAGCATGGTCTCGCCCGCCGGATCAAGTGAGAAATCATGGCGGCGCGAGGTGCGTTCATAATTCGGATATGTGCCGATGTAGGGGCGCGCAATGATGCGGCCGACGCCATGCTCCCCCTGCATGATCTTTCGCGCCATGCGGCAATAGTCATACAGTCTTTCCACCGGCACATCGCTTTCATGCGCCGCAATCTGCAAAACGCTGTCGGCGGATGTGTATACGATAAGTCCGCCCGTCTCCTTCTGCTCGCGGCCATAGTCATGAATGACCCTCGTTCCTGCATACGGTTTATTACAGAGAATCTTTTTGCCAAACACCGCTTCGAGCCTTTCGATCACATCCTGCGGAAAACCGTCGGGATATGTCGGCATCGGATGCGTCGAGACAATGCCCGCGATTTCCCAATGTCCAGTTGTCGTGTCCTTTCCGCGCGAGAGTTCACGCAGGCGGGCAAAGGCGCCGATAGGGCTTGCTTCCGGCCGCCCGCATCCGACACCGTCAATGTTAAAAAGACCAAGTTTTGCAAGATTGGGCGCGAAAAATTTCGGAGACTTTACAATCGTTGCCAGCGTGTTGCAGTCGCCGTCGCCAAATTCTTCTGCGTCTGGCTCGCGCCCGATGCCCATGCTGTCAAGAACGATGAGAAACACGCGCTTAAAGGGAGCCTTCATTTTTCTCTTCCCCTTTCTTTTCTAACTAAGATTTCAATATTATTTCCATACTTCGACAATAACTACTTTTCTTCCTTCTTTCCCAAAATGTCCACTTTTTTAATTTATTTTGAGAAAATACTTGCAATCGTCTGAATCTTATGCTATAGTAAATATTGAAAAGAGAAGAGAGACGGTCAAAGAAGGTAATATCTTTGACAATACCGTGCCAAATAGATCTCTTTCCTCTTATGGCTTGCCTCAGCAAGCTGTCCGCAGGACTTAGCCGAAAAAGGCGTCCTAGAAACCTTTCCTTAGAGAAAAGGAGTGATCGCAATCGGAAAATTTCATTTGCATCGCTTCTTCACGGCAGACTAACAAGCGCACATTTTGAAGAAAAAGAATATCCGCACGGCGATGTCTTCTCAGGCGGATGGAGCGTAAGCTTCAGGGCAGATGGAGGCTAGCGGAAGTCATCAGCGCAGCGTCAGCGTGAAAAGCAGTATGCCGAATGGGTCAGATCGTTAACAATCGGTTCAAGGTTTCCCCCGTAAGCAGACCGGTCGCTTACTGAATGCGCTGCAAAATCCTCGCCTTTCGGCAGGGGGATATAAGGCGCGTCCGTCAGATTGGCGGATAGTGATGAGCAAGGCGTTGTCCATGGTAGAGTGAACTCGTAAGGCCATGTTTTCTATAGTAAAGTTCGCTAACCTCTCAGAATCTCCCAGTCAACAACTGAATATCGTTGCGGATTTCTGCTTCTACAGTGATAGCATGCAGAATCCACTCTGTATGAATCTAGGTTTTGTGCCATGTGCACACACTCGATGGCTCTGATCGTTCGAAGGATAGGCAGAGCAAACCGATGTTTCGTAGAAAGAGAACAATTTGTATATGATTAAAAAATAGCTGTCTTGCGCGAAATAGTGCGAGGCAGCTGTTGCTTTTTGTATATACTTTTCCCATAAACAAAAAAACGACAAGCCATCGTTCGCTTGTCGTTTTTTCCAGTTAATCTCGAACCGATTTCCAACGATCATGCAGCCAGAACCAATCTTCCGGATAGGCGCGAATATCCGCTTCGATGAGCTTTGTCAATTCCTGCGTCATCTTTCGGATATCTTCTTTCTTATCTCTTGTCTTCTCCACAAAAAAAGGGCCGAGAATCTTCAGGTGCTGATACCCGTCTTTCCCGCGATGCAAGAAGGATGCAAAAATCGGCACATCGGAAAAGCGTGCCATCGAGGCTGCGCCTGGAACACAGTTTGTCTCCCTGCCAAAGAAATCGAGAATGATGCCGTCATGGCGGTTCGTATCCTGATCCATGATAAGTCCGATCGCATAACCGCCCTTAAGCATGCGGAACATCTCACGGACGCCCTGCTTGTAAGTGATATGCATGCCGATTTGCGCGCGGTACTCGTTGATGAATCGGTTGGCCGAGCCCTTCTGCTTCATGGCGACGCCGACCATCGGGATGCCCGCCATGGCAAAGGCTCCTCCCATAAGCTCCCAGTTGCCGCTGTGCGATGCGGCAATGATGCATCCCTTGCCGCCTGCCATCTCTGCCTTCATAGGCTCGATATTCTCGATGCGGATATAATCTTCCGGATGTCTCTTGATCAGCGGAAAGCGAAGGACTTCGACGAGCATCGGACCGAAGCGGACAGCCGAAGCACGTGCGATACGTCGCGCTTCCTCATCCGAGACAGGAAGGCACATCTTGATCTGACGAAAGGCCAGCTCTTTTCTTTTTTTGGGAATGAAAGGATATAAAATGACGCCGAGTGCGCGCCCCATGGCATAGACAAGCGAGCGTGGTAGGAGACAGAAAAAAGCGCTGAGAACCTTTAGGAAATAATACGCCATAAGTTTTTTCTCCTTTCCACGTTCTGTAGGGTACCTGCTGTTTTGCGCTTACCTTTACTTTTTCGGCAGAGCAAGCTTATCCAACAGCTTGACATACTTCTTGATCTTTTTCATCATATCCGGCAGCTGCTTCATAGCGGCCTGCATCCGCAGCCAGCTCGTGTGGCTCTGTACGGGAAAACCGGCGCCAAAGAAGCCTTCGGGCATATCGCTGATGATGCCGGAGCGCCCGCCATAGACAGAGTTTGCACCGACCTTGATATGTCCAACCGTCGCACTCTGACCGCCGAAGGTGACATTGTGACCGACCGTCGTCGATCCTGAGATGCCCACCTGGGCGACGACGAGACAATTTTCGCCGATTTTCGAATTGTGACCAATATGGACTAGGTTGTCCATCTTCGTGCCGCTGGCAATAACCGTCGAGCCCATGGCTGCGCGGTCGATACAGTCTTGCGCGCCGATCTCTACATCGTCGCCAATGACGACATTGCCGACCTGTGGTACTTTCGTATGCTTGCCGTCCTTTGTCGTAAAGCCAAAGCCATCGGAACCGATCGACGCGCCTGCATGAATAACGCAGCGCCTGCCGATTTCGCAGTATTCGCGAACCGTGACCGAGGGGTAGAGAATCGTATTCTCCCCAATCTTTGCGTACTGCCCGATATAGGTATGCGGATAAAGCGTGACATTGTCGCCGATGACGGCATGATCGTCGACGACAGCAAGCGGAAGAATCCGGACATTTCGACCGAGCGTCACGTCACTGCCGATAACCGCCTTGTCACTGACCCCTTCGGGAATGGCGAGTTTCGGCGTAAAGAGTTCGAGCAGCTTTGCAAAGGAAGCGCGCGGATCTTCAACGTAAATCGCAGGCTTTGGAAAATTTCCTACGCCCTCTTCGAGCATGACCGCCGCTGCATTCGATGCCTTTGCCTCCTCCATATGCGGTTCGACAGCAAAGATGAGATCGGTCGCTCTCGTCCCTTCGATATTGCCGAGACCTTCGATAATGACATCGCCATCCGCGTCTTTTCTAAGGCGCGCGCCGAGGAAGGAGGCAATCTCCGAAAGTTTCTTCTTCATCTGAAGCCCTCCTTACTGGAGCTTTGCAATCGCTTCGTCTGTCACATCCGTATAGCCGTAAAGCGGCGTTTTCTGCCCATTATGATCGCTGACGATGACATCGAGCTTCTTCTCCTTTGAGATCTCCTTCATGGCGGCATCGATCTTCTGTTTCATCTGCTGCTGATAGGACTGGTTGATGCTCTGAAGTTTTTGCTGCGTATCCGCCTGTGCCTTCTGTGCATCCTCCTGGCTCATCTGCGGGTTTGCTGCCATCTTCTGCTGAAGTTTTTCGCTTTCTTTCTGAAGTTTGGCATTGCCTTCATCCATGATGGATTTGACCTGCGGCGCCTCGGATGCCAAGCGTTCCCGATCCACATAGCCGATATTTGCCTTGCCGCAGCCCGCCGCCGCAAAGGCAAATGCAAATGCTGTGAGCAGGAGGGCAGCTGTTTTCTTCGGTTTCTTCATTTCCTATCGCTTCTTTCTAAATACTTATGGTTCCTGTCGCCATTACGGTTTTAATCTTGCGTCGCATCCGCACCAGTTCCAGCACCGTCTTCTTTCTTTAACGCTGTTGATTCCTCTGGCTTTTCACTTTCCGATGGATCAGGGAAAGGATCGTAGGATGGCGCCTCTCCTTGAATATTTTCCCAGACATTCGTAGGAACAGGGTCAAGATCCTGTACCTCTGCCTGGAGCTCTTCCGTCAGATCCTGCGCGCCTTCCGTAACGACAGGAGAAAACTGATCCGATGAAAGATCCGGCACGGCAGCATCATAACCCGGCAAAGCTGTCTTCGGACGTTCGGCCGGCGCCGTTACGATAAGCGTCAAATGATGGAGAATCGCCAGCTTGGTCGCACATGCGCGAATATCGTTTTCAATACGCGCTTCCAGCGCCTTGATCTGCTGCTCCTTCTGCCAAAGGAGCTCTTTTTTCGCACGCCGCAACGCAGCGGCATCCTGCTTATTGGCAGAAGTATCCATCGCGCGCGTGTTCCTTGCCTCGGCCTCTGACTTCTGCAAGAGAGCCTCTGCGCGTTCCTTGTCGAGAGACGTATGCGTCTTTTGCTCCCATTCTGCAATCTTGGGCGCAAGCGTGCTGTCGGCATAGTCCTTGATTTCTTTCTCATAGGCTCGCGAAAGCTCATCTTTCCGCCTTTCCCGCTCTTCACAAAGCCGTTCGCGCTCTGCTATCCACGCTTCGCGTTCGGCTTTGATATCATTCGGGTCATCCCACGGATGATGCATCGCCATTTGGTTGTCAATTTTCAGATTGATATTCAAAATGGCATTGGCGAACTCATTTTCAATGGCATCGCGCGCCTTTTCATAATCTGCATCATGCGCAGCGCGATACTTGGCCGCCAGATCCTTTCGCTCGCGTTCCAAGGCAACACGAGCTTCTACCACCGACTGTGCATTCTTCTGCCAAACCGAATCATCAAAAGGTTCGGGCGCAATCTGCGGCGGCGGAATTGACCAGTCTTCCTGCTGTTCTGTCTTTAGCTCGGTATAGAGTGCATCGCGATCCGATCTGAGCTGCTGCAGCGTCTCATACGAAGGATGTGCCTGCATGACCTTCACCCTATCGATCATGCCGATGTCGGATACGACCGTTTCCTTGGGCTGTTCCTGGTGCAGGAAACGATAGAGGAGTGAGGCGCAGGAGAGGAGGAAGAGCACGAGAACCGCTGCGCCGACGGCTCTCGTGCGCCTTCGCCGCTTTTTCTCTTCGGCGGGAGATTTCGCATCATCCAAGCGCTTTTTTCCTTCCGCTGCTTCTTCTGCCATTGCACCCCTCCTATCGTCTTTTCGAGAAGTTTCCCCCTGTACAAGTAATACCGAGCCGAAAAATCGGCTCGGTACCTGAGCTTTGCTATGCGATTATTTACTTGAGCTTGTTGATGACGTCCTGCGTGACATCCGTGCCGCCGTAGACGACTGCGCTCTTATCAAGAACGACCTGCAGCCCCTTAGCTTCTGCTACCTTCTTGATGTTATCATCAATGTCCTGCTTGATGGGCTCCATGAGCTCCTGATTCTTCTGCATGACACGCTGACGCATCTGGTTCGCATACTCCTGCTTTTCCTGATCGCTCATATTCGCAGCTTTCTGTTCCATCTCTTTCTGCGTGTCTTCCATAAACTTCTGGAATTCTGCGCCCGAGCTCTGGTACTTCGGATGCTGCTGTACGATGGTCTCCATATCAACTAGACCGACGGAAGAACTTGCCGCGCTGACAATGCCGGATCCGCTCTGCGTGAGCGCAAGGGCAACGACCGAACCGACGAAGACAAGCGCGATCAGAACGCTGATAATTCTGACTTGCTTTTTCTTAAGCTGAACCATTTTTTTCTCCTTTGATAGATACTGATCACAGGTTCTTAACAAACAGTGATATTATAACAAAACAACCTTTATTATTCAAGCAGGAAGTGAGCTTTCTGCCAAATAAACATCATTTCTACGGACGTATGCGCTATCCATCTCTCGCTGCTTACAATGGGATGAAGAAACGCTTTTACGACCTTTGGAAACTCCTTAAAAATCACCAAGAAGGCGAAGCCATCCGGCATCCTTATCCGCTGCATACTCGAGCGACAAAAAGTCATGCACGCGAAAGCGCAGAGCTGCCTCTCCTGTCTCATCTGCCGTGCGGTACTCGTAGCGAAGGCTCCAATTTGGCGCGAGCTGGTATTGTGCACCGAAAATCATGTGCTTTTTATCGAGATCATAGCGGAGAGAGATCAGAGCACGACTGCCGATATGACGCTCGTAACCGACCTCTGTCCACCAATCGACATCCTGCGGATGGACATTGACATGGAAGAACAGTTCGTCATGCGCAGACGCCATCCATCCAAAGTGCATGCGAAAGAGAAGATCTTCTTCACGCTTGTGATGCTCACCTGCCGCTCGCCCAATATCGAGCCAGCCCGTAAGCCTTGCGCGATACCGTGCAGAATCCGAACGCGACATGACTTCCATGCACTCTGCGGGCACAAGGGATACCTGCGTCTTCATGCGAAGGGCACGAAAGTCGCTTTCTCCATCGAGCGCCTCGGCAAAATTTGTCTCAAATGCTGCCTTATGACGGGCGACGAAGGCAACCGGAACGCCGACAAGCGTATCGACCATGCGCTGCATCTGCTCGCGGTGCGATAGGAGTGCAAAGTTCGGCATCGTATCGGAGCGCATGGACAAATCCGTCGTCCGAACGACGGGAAGCCTTGGGTAGAGGACAACATGAACTTCGGCTTCCTCCCCTGCTGCAATATCAAAATCGGCACGAAACTCGGGAAGATTTTCTGCCAAGTAGTCGTTGACCGCATGTTTTACCGCGCCATTCGTCCAGTCGGCTGCCGCGACAGGAAGCCCGAGGAGTCCATCTTCAAAGACCTTTCCCAGCCCGGCGGCATCCGCCTTGACAAGGGTTTCAACTGCCGGCGGCATTCCCTCGACTTCAAGATGCAGCTTGACGGAGTGCACGCGATCTGCCCAAGGAAGGAGCCCGACCGTGACAACGGCATTGACTCCCGGCGTCACGGTGACATGTGAGACCGTGTAGCCGACAAGAACCTTGTCAAACACCTCTCCGATGAGTGTGGCTTCCTCTGCCGCCGCTTCTCCTTCAGCATCTTTGCCGAGAAGAAGCTGTTCACCGATGACGCGGACACTTTCTGCCATACGCGCTTCGACAACCTTCGGGAGCGAACCGGCCGCTGTGATATGTGCCTCCACTGTCTCAATGCGCGCAGCTTCTCCCCTCCCTGCAAAAGAGATGGATAGGGCAGCACACAGCAAGAGTACGAGGCGTGCATACCATGTCTTATCGTGCATGGACGCCTCCTCTCAAGGTTTTTCAGTCAAAAGACAAACGCGCCCTTAGAACGACCCGCCGACCGAGAAGTGAATACGACCGCCGTCGCTGCCGCGGCCATAGTCAAGGCGCAGTGGACCGAGCGGGGTGTTCAGGGAAACGCCGACGCCGACGCTGCCCTTGAACGTATCCGGCCAGTAATCGTCATCCCACGCTGCCCCCCAGTCAGTAAAAATCGCGCCCTGCACCTGCTTGGCGATAGGAAAGCGATATTCTGCCGAGAGCAGTCCCATTTTGCGGCCGCGGAACTGATCCTCGCGATAACCGCGGAGCGTTGTCTGACCGCCGAGACGGAATTTATTGAAGTAGCTCATATCGCCGGTTCCAACGCCCGCCATGCCGCGAACGGCAACGACCTGCGCATGACCGACCTTGAAGTAGCGCTGATCTTCGATGCTGAATTTCTGGAAATCAAAGTCGCCGCCAAATCCCGCGATTTCTGCTGTCAGTGCGATGCGGCCGCCCTCCGTCGGATTATAGACATTGTCGCGCGTATCGGTGACGTGCTGAAGCGTCACGCTGTTCGTGCGGCCAAAGTTCTCCTCGCGCCAAGCTTTCGAGCGGTTGTTGCGGCCGCTATCGACGTGTTTGACATACTGGTCTTTGCGCGAGCGTAGCGTGATATAGTTTGTCGAATATTCGCTGGCTGGACGTCCAAAGGTTACCTCACCGCCGGAATATTTACGCATATACGTTTCGTTAAGCTTGCCATGTTCGTCGTAGTCGTCGTACTCGTAGGTACGGTTATAGATGCGAAGTGTGCCGACCGTCTCATGATGATCGATCCAAGGGTGGCGATACGAGAAGATATAGCCGCGCGCATCTTTGTCATCACCGCTCACCGCATAGGAAAAATTGATAGCATCGCCCGTACCGCGGAAGTTTGTATCGCCGATGGAGACCATGCCGATGAAACCGTCCGAGGTCGAATAACCAGCGCCGACACCGAAATTTCCCGTACGCTTCTCGTCAACATCGACTTCCATGACGACGCTGTTCGGCTCAACGCCCGGGTTCATCTTGAGGTTGACATCGTTGAAAAAACCGAGGTTGTAGACGCGCTGAATGCTGCGCTTTGCAAGCTTCGAGTTGAACGGCGTGCCGGGCTTTTGGCGCATCTCGCGCAGGATAACCTTATCACGCGTCTTTTTATTGCCTTTGACCGCATATCCCTCCAAAATACCCTCATTGATCTTGAGGAGGAGATTGCCTTCATTATCGATATTCATATCCGAGACTTTCGCAAGGATATAACCGTCCTTTTTGTACTGATCCTGAAGGGCTGTCACATTCTCGTGAAGGATGCGGTTGTTAAGAATCGTACCCGTGCGAACCGTCATAAGGCTGTAGAGTGTATCGTCTGACTCCGATACATTCCCCGTGATCTTGACGGATTTCAAAATCGGGTTTTCCAAAAGATGGTAGGTGAGGACAACCCCTTCAGGCACCTTCTCGAAGGTCGGGTAGATGTCGTAGAAATACCCCGTATCATAGATGTAGTCGCGGTCTGCCTGAAGCGCACGAATCGTCAGCTTGTCGCCCGGCTTCATATGTGTCGCCATCTTCGCCGTGCCGAGGGTCTTTTCCGATGCCCCGTCATAGACGATATCGACGATCGTAAGACCGTTCATTGCCTTTTCCAAAGACTGAATGTCGTCTTCCTGCGGACGCGTCTTTGCCCACTGCGCCGCACGCTCTGCTTCAGCGGTTATATCTTCCTTCGGCGCCTTACTGCCTGCGGCATTCTCTTGATGCGTCGTCTTCTTTTCGGCAGAAGCAGACGGCGCCTGCTTCCCCGGCGTATTTTCAAGGGATTTAGCTTCCTTATCTACACGCGCATCGACTTTTGCGGCATTTGCCTGGGCAGCCGCTTCCTCTTTCGGCAGCTTCTGGATTTCCGTTGCGTCCTCCGGTGCTGCATAGGCGAAATTTGGGAGTATGGATCCAAGTGCCAATGCCACGGCACATGCCAAGATTCTTTTCTGCTTCTGCTTCAAAAGTGAATCCTCCTACGACGTATTCTTTGATCAACATAGTATCCCTTGGCTGCAATGCCTCCGGCACTTATTTTCGAAGTACCGTACCCGCCTGCGTCATCAGTTTCTGCGCGCGCGTATCAGGCAATGCGGGAGATTTTTGTGTAGGCGCCTTCTCCGGACTTTTCTGTACCTGCGGCGCAGCCGGTGCCTCCTCCGCCCTACGCGAAACACCTGTCACCTGCTGAGGCTGCAAAGAAGGCTCCATAGCGGCTTTTTGTTGGTGCGGCACGGGCGCAGCTTCTTTTTCTTCAGTCTGCTGTGCAGGCTGCACGGCCGGGTTCTGCACCGCAGGGCTTTCTGACTGTTGAACATGCTGAACAGTTTCAACAGTCTCTGCCTCCCTAGTAGCAAGCTCTTTCCCCTCCCAAGGGTAAAGGAAAAAGATAACGGCGGCGGTCGCTGCCGCGACGATGGCAGGAAGGACGTGCATAGCACCTCGTTTCAACCGGCGCGTCTTTTCGGACGCACCGACATGCGCGAGCTCTGCCTTTGCAAGCATGACGCGCAAGTCACCTCTCACATCATTTTCCCGCTCGAAAGATACCTTAGCTCCATCGAGCCATTCGCGCGCCGCTTCGATATGATGCGTTTCTTTCTTTCGCGTGTCTTCCATAGCTTTCTCCCAAGAAATGCCGCCATATGAGCCTTCCGATTGCATCCCCCAAAGACGATACTTTGCCTGCAAAAAGGAAAAACTGCAAAGTTCCTCTTTCCGATGCGTTCGAAGTATAATCCGTTCCTGCGGATGTTTTTTAACCCAGCCATTTTCGGCGTATTATGGAATACATTTGATTTATATCCAATATTCTCTCATTTTTAGGTGTTTAAAGCTATTTCTCTTCTTTTTACTAGCAAGCACGTACTTACCAATAATGCCAAAAGCGCGAGAGCATGCCGCGAATGCGGCGGATACCAGTCTTTTGCAGGCGATAGATATGAGAAACACTGAGATCCATATCTTCTGCTAACTCTCGTGCAGGGCTGTCGTCAAGATAGATGCCCTCAAGAACGGCGCGTTCCTTAACGGGCAGATGTGAAAGTGCCGTATGAACACGGCTTTCAAGCTCAGACTGTTCGACCTGCTCCTGCACAGAAGGTGCCGTATCAACAAGGAGATTCGCCATATTCGGGTCATCCTCCGTACGTCCCTCCATGCAGGGCGTACCCGCCTTGCCCTCACGCGCGAGGTAGTCCAGCATGCGCCCGCGAATGCGGTGTGTCGCAAAGAGGCTGAATGCCACACCTCGTGCAGGCTCATATCGCTCGACAGCTTCGATAAGCCCTACCGTACCCTCTTGGATGATGTCCATGACAGCAGGATGCGTGCGAAATGCCATGGCGATCTTAAAGACGAGCGGCTGGTAACTCTCAATGAGTTTCTGCCTCGCTGCAAGGTCGCCGTCCTTCTCCTTCATGCGCTTCCAGAGATCTGCCTCTTCATCTGGTGCCAACACCTTTACGCGGGAGAGTTCCGCTACATATTCTGAAAGCTGCATATCCGCGTCCTTTCCCATCGGATCCTTCGCCATGACAACGCGCCCTGTCTTTTCAAAGAACGGTCAGAATTTGACATTTGCTTCAAAGCCGATGATCTGATCGCTGCCCTCGATCTCATAGGTGATGCCGTAGCGGTCGTTGATATCATACTGAAGGCCAGCACGGCTGGTATGATTGCTGCCTAACCCCTGATAATACTTTACCATGAGATCCTTCGTGATATACTTGCCCATCTCTAAGTGGTAAACATCCCGATCATGCTTACCGGTCTCTCCCTCCTCATAGCCCGTATTGAAAGCAGAGCCAGAACCGACTGCGACTGCAAAGCGATCAAGATGCAGAATATTGGCAATACGGTCTTCAATTTCCGATAGGAAACTCATATGCAGTCCCGTCAGAATAAGGCTTTCTGTATCGAGGCTATCGCCGCCGCGCCCATCCGAACGCATCATGAGAAGACGGATGATCTCAGACTGACTCATCGAAGGCTCTGACGTCAGGCGAATCTCTGTCTTTCCCACTGGACCTTTCATATCGAGAAAGATACGTGTACGCGTGAGCTTTGTAGTGGCAGAAAAATCAATGCTCGGAAGGAAAGAATCGACTTGGTTGAACATGACACTGCCTTCGCGGATGTTAAAGACGTTCTTTAGGTAACGAACCGTACCGCCGCGCTTCACACTGATAGTACCGGAAGGTTTTGGATACATCGTCGAACCTTCAAAATGTGCGCTTCCCGTAAGGTACATATCGTACAGTGCAGGGCTGTAGGCGCGAACATGGTCGCCGACATTTAACGTGAGGTCAAGCGCTATTTCCGGCAAATCGCTGTCGGAATCCGGGATACTCGGCATCGAGATAAGACAGTCGTGTAAGTTGAGCTGTCCCGTCAGCTTTGGCATCTTTCTGCCATACAGATCGCTGTCCGTAATGGATGCTGTGAGATCGATCGGACCGTGGAAGAAACTGCTCTCGACGCCAAGATTGTCGGCGACAAAGTTGAAGTTCATCCTGTCGAGCCTATTGCCGTCAAGACTGGCAACACCTGTCAGGCGATAGGTACCATTTCCCATTTTACCAGAAAAGTCATTCACTGTCATCGTATTTCCGGTAAAATCAATCTGCGCCTTCATGTCGGTGATCGGGTTGTTGATGGGCTTTAGCTTCATCGCACCGTCCGTAACGGAAACATAGCCGTTGATGCGCGGCTCTGCCACCGTTCCCGTGACGGCAACATGCCCCTTCATCTCGCCGAGCGACCACTCGATTTCCTTCGAGAGTACGGGAAGAAGCGCTAGATTTGCCTCATCCAGGCTCATCTGAAGGTTGATCTGATCCTTCGATGCAAGGACTTCATCTTCACCCGCCGTCAGCGCGCGTATGGGAACGATTCCCTTTGCCGTCGCTTCAAAGGATTTGTCGCCGATGGTCTTTTCCGCGCGAAGACTATTCACATGGACACTGCCGTCTTCATAGCGGAAAGCCCCCTTCAGGGTATCAAAGGCCGCGCCGTACGCACCGCCATTGGTTACCGTGAGCGTCGCATCTGCCGTGGGATTGCCCGTTGTACCAGAAAAATGCACATAGGTATCCACAGCGCCGCTGACTTCAGCATCAACACCTGCTGCATGCGTAAACAGCCCCAGCGGGATATCATATGCCGTCAGATATGCATCGATAGGACCATCAAGCGTCACGGTACCGCTCCCCATCAGACTGCCGCTATTTCCCTGCTGAATGTTCAGTTTGTCAATGTAGGCGACATGATTCTTCATATGACCGCTAAATTTCGCGTCATGCACTTCATAGCCCGCGATGCTGCCGGCATCCAAGCTGCCGCTGCTTGTGATTTCCGGATTATTCAGCGTGCCGCCCAACGTCGCCTTCGCCGTCACCGTGCCCGCGAGAATTTTATTTCGGTGATTGAGTATCGCGGCAATCGATGCGACATCAGTCTGGTTGACGTTCACCGTACCGCCAATCGCTTCCGTCACACGGTTATACGAGCCAGAGACGACAACTCGGCCGCTGCCTATGCGGGGCTTTTCCGCTGCGGCCTTCTCGGCAGTATCTCTCGCCCCTTGCGCTTGTGCCGTCTTCTCTCTGGAATTATCCGCAGCACCGGCTTCATCAGCCGCCGTGCGTTCGGCCTCAGAGCGCTCTTCCTGCAAGTCGCCGCTTCCAATCCTGCCCTCGAGGAAACTGAGATTCTGCAGATAGACCGTATCGCCGCGATACTCGACAAGACCGTCCACCTTATTGAGCGCAATATCGTTCAAGACGATTTCCGGCGATGCGAGCACGCCAGAGAAGGTCGGCGCATCGACGGTGCCGCCAATTTTTCCGGCAAAGGTTCCCTTGCCCGTAATCGGATACGGCGGATGCTGAAACAAGCGCGCAAAGTCGATCTCGTGAACGTCGACGGAGAGCTCGAGTTCTTTCGCCTTCGTTATATAGCCGTTAACATCGAAATCAAGGCGCGGTGAAAAGACATGAAAATCCTGCAAGCGAACGCCTTTTTCGTCGAGGAAATAATCGCCGTCCATGCCCTGCAGAAGCATGCCGTTATAGCTGCCGCGGTACATATGAATGTAGCCAACGGCCTGCGGATCATCCAGTGTTCCCGTGATGTGAATCGTGTTGTCGACATTCCCCGTAATCGGCTGTTCGGGCGCGATGATCGCCGCAAGGTCTTCCGCACGGACACCGACCGTATCGACGCGGAGATCGACTTTCTTCTCCCCTGTGAGACCGACACTGCCATCGACATACCAACGCTGTACACCATCCTTCATCAATGAGAAGTCATTGATCGTGACGCCGTCGAGACCACCGCTTGCATGAAAGCGAAGGTCGTCAAACGGCTGCTCAAACACCTTACCGCGCGTAGCGACGAGACTGAGGTCAATAACAGGGGCAGAAAGTGCGCCCTCTACCTTCAGCGAAAAGTCCGCCGTGCCTGTCACCTTGGCTTCAGGAAGCAAGGTCTCAACGAGAGAAAGGTCAACATGTCCGCCGTTGACAGAAAGCGCAAGTGTCGGGTTGCCCGCAAGATCTTTGATACTGCCCTCAACACCGATGCTCGTTCCATGGGGAAGGCGCGCACTCGCATAATCGAGCGTTAGGTCACCTGCATCCATTGAAAAAGAGGCATGAACCCGCTCAATCGGCAGCCCATAAAAGGCACCGCCGATATGTTTTAGACTGCCAAAGGCATGTATGCCGCTGATGTCCGTCCCTTCACCTGTAAAGCTCAGGTCTGCCGACGTGCGCCCTGTCAGATTATCCAATGCGGGAAGGAAGGCCGCAGCCTGTGCGGTATCGATCTGTTCTGCCTTGACATGACCGATATATTTCAGATCTTTCGGCGAAAAATTCACTTCGCCTGTAAGCTTACCGCCAAAGACCTCGGCATAGACGTTCTTGACAAAAACCTGACTGCCGTCATAGCGAACCTTTACCTTCGCATTTAAAAAAGGAATCCCATACGCTTCGCCGCGTGCAGCGCTCGCGCGCACTTCGACCAGCGGGTTTGCCGCATCTCCCGCAATATGCGCCGTAAACTTCACTGCACCCTTATACGGAATGTCCTTCAAGATAGCTGCGGGGTCAAAGGCATCGGAAGACGCCGTAAGGTCGAGAATCGACTTGCCGTTTCCAAAGTGAATCACGCCGCTTGCGTGCGCTTTCTGCCCCGCCGCTTCGGCATCGCCCGTAAGCAGTACCTCTTCCTGTGTAAAATGCGCCGTCACAGCGATGTTTTCCACATCCGTTCCAAGAACGGTGACCTTTCCATCTTCCAAAGCGGCATCGCCCACAAGCGTCAGCACACTTCCGTAATACGACCCTTCTGCATGTACATGCTTCAGCGTTCCGCCATGTATCACCACTTCACTTGGAAGCACTCCTTCGGGAAGATACGGCAGAAAGCGCGCGATATCCGCTTTTTCTGCTGTAATATCGAACGTTTGACGTTCTTTGCGATATGTCACCTTCGCAGAAATCGACGCGTCTTCCACCACCGCACTGCCCTCAATCGCCATGAGGGGCGCATCTTTGAAATCGACACTTCCCTTGACCGATTCGACATCGAGGTCTTTTCCCATCGCATGAACATACACCGTGCCGTCCGTTAGCTCGACCGTTCCGTGAAAGCTTGCGCCTTTAGACTCTCCCATATCGATATCCGAAGTATTCCACGAACCGTCCTCACGCTGAACAAGGTTCGCCTCAACACCCGCGATGCGAACGGTATCGACTGCATCCGCACCCTTCTTGAATGCCGCAAGGATACCAAAATGAATCTCTGCTTCATCCGCATGTACGATGAGATCGCCTTCCTTATCATAGAGCGCAACGTCCTCCACCTTCACAGTCTCGGAGGAATCCACGGATATCTTTCCGACTTTCACAGGAATGCCGAGCGTCTTTTCCGCGATATCTTCCGCCTGTTCACTGACAACAGCCTTAAAGGTATCCGTCCGCGCGAAAAGAAAAAGGGAAAGCACGGCAAAAAAGATGCAGGTGAAAAGAACCACCACGATTGCCACAGCTTTTTTATGATTCTTCAGCATCCTTGCCATAGCTTCAAAAACATGTTTTATCTGCCGTGCCTGCATCTCTTCACCTCGCTCTTCTTATGTCTTTACACGCAAAACATCCCCATACGGCGAATGCTTTACAGCTTGTTTTCATAATACCTGTGCGTCCTAGATTCGTCAAGCATTCTGAAAAAAATAATAAAAGGTTCCCTTCGGATTCTATCATAAATGTTACGGTAGAGCCCTTTTCATATCTGTCTTGACGAAGCTTCCTTTTCACGCGTATAATGAATATATTTGAATGTATTTATCAAAGGATGACTGTGCCAAAGACAGCATATTATCCCCGCTCTCTTTTCATTGTATCGCCTTGTCACTAGTTTATCCTTCTAAAACTATTAAAAACGGGTTATATTTATGAAGATTACACACACCAACCAAGACAAATTCTTGCAATGGCTGATCGCTGCCTGTATCTACTTCGTCTGCAGCATCGCCTTTTACAGCGACATCGGTCAGGATATGGGCGCTGGATACTTCCTCCCGATCTTTGTCCCGGTCGTCGCTGCGCTCGTCCTGCTCCCCTATGCAACGCGCGTACCGATTTTTTCCAAAGGATCGCTTCCAAATCTATTGACAGGCGTAATCTGGGCCGCGACATTTTCTCTGCTCTATACATGGACCTATGGACAGAGCTGGTACATGTCAAAGATCTGTTTTGACTTCATCGTCGGCACTTCGATCTTTTTCCTCTACTCGGCACTTGAAGCAGCGCTCTTTTCCGTGCTGCGCCCGCTTGCCGTCGCCTGCATCATGGCGTTTCTAAACCTTGTCGCCGTTCTCATCCCACTGCTTCAGATCATCTATTACTGCATGGTCTGGCACTGCCTGACGCCAGCATCGCTCATGGCACTCTATCTGACAAACTGGCGCGAGAGCATCGACTTTATTGAATCAAACGTCGGACTTTTCCCAACAGTCGCCATTCTTCTTGGACTAGCCTTCTTCTTCTTTCTATGCGTGCGCGGTCACCTCGCATTTAAGCGGCGCATGGAAGGCGATTCGACGGCGGGACGCATGGCGGTACTCGCTCTCCTCGTCGTCTGCGGCATTGGCTCGCTAGCCTATTATCTCCCGCAGACTTCGATCGCCGACCTATGGAACGATGTCCGCTCTTATGTCAGTCAGACACAGGAATACAGCATCGGACACGATGAACGGGTCACGGATCTCCACATCGATGCCACGCGCACGCTTGCGGCACGCGCCCCGGGAACGGTCATCTTCGTCATCGGCGAATCCGCCTCTAGAGACTATATGCAGGCGTTCACGCCGACGTACGAATTCCCCAATACCCCATGGCAAACGGCACAGCGGCAGGATCCGAACTTCTTCTTCTTTGAAAACGCTTATTCCTCTTGGTCACAGACCGTCCCCGTGCTTCAGCGCGCACTGACGGAAGAAAGCCAGTACAACGACAAAGAATTTTTTGAAGCAACCTCCATCATTGACGTCGCAAAGAAAGCGGGCTATGAGACATGGTGGTTCAGCAACCAAGGCCGCTACGGCCAGTACGACAGCGCTGTCACGCTTGTCGCAAAAACCGCTGATCATGCCATCTGGACAGACGATTCCTACAATTTCTCAGACAAATTCGACGAGACGCTGCTTCCATACCTCATGCAGCTCGATCCGACAAAGAACAACTTCGTCGTCCTCCACATCATGGGCAGCCACATCTATTACAATAACCGCTACCCATCCGCCTACAATGTCTTCCAGCCGCCCGAGGGAACTGATACGAACATCATGACGAGTGCGGCATCTTATGCCAACAGCATCCTATACACCGATCACATCCTTCAAGAGGTCTTCAACTATGCGAAAAAAAGTCTAAACCTCCAGGCGATGGTATATTTCTCCGACCACGGAGAAAACCTTGAGATCTCGCATAACCCCGACGTCTTTACCTTCGACATGGTACGCATTCCCTTCTGGATTTACCTATCGCCCGCCTACCAGCAGGCATTTCCAAAGCGCACAGAAGTCCTAAGAGAGCATCATCTGCGCTACTTCACCAACGACCTGCTCTACGATACAATGTCCGGTCTTCTTGCAGCCCCGTCGGCACATTACGATGCTTCACAGGACTTTACCAGCCGGAGCTATCGCTTCAACCGCGGCAATCTGACGACCATGCTGGGCAGTCAGCCGCTGACCGCCGACCCCAACGGCGGCCCTGAGGAATAACGGCCTAGTTACATGTATCGCACACAAAAAAAGAGGCTATCGTATCTTTCACGATAGCCTCTTTTTGATATTCTACACGGGCGAAGCTTACTACAATTTATTTCTTTAGAAAATGTTCAGCAGTTAGTTTTTCTCTCCTGCCAAGGCTCTGCCCGCGGGTTTATTCACCGAGCTTGATGTTGGTGATGATGCGGCCGAGGCGGATGCCTGAGAAAAGATTCCATCCCCATTTGATGCTAACGGTAACTATCTTGTGAAAGTTTGAAATGCGTGCTAGATGAACGAACATCCAGGCGCACCACGCGATAAACCCCCGCATGGCAGGGTTCCAGCTTCCCTTATTGACCACAGCCTTGCCGCGGCCAATCGTAGCCATTGCACCCCGGTCGACATAATGGAAGGCTTCCGTCTTTTCACCGCGCATAAGATGCACGATATTCTTATAGGCAATAGCCGCCCCCTGCGTTGCAACTGGCGCGACGGTTGGAAGCGGACGCTCTGTACCATGGCAGAAACTCGCGCAGTCGCCGATGGCAAAGACATCATTGCTCCCCTTGACGCGAAGGTCTTCATCCACAATGATGCGCCCCGCGCGGTCGACCTCGCCGCCGCAATCTGCGATAAAGCCCATCGCCTTGACGCCCGCCGCCCATATGACCGTCCGCGTCGGTATGACCGTGCCATCCTTCAGCTTCAAGTCATCACCGTCATAATCCACAACCTGCCGCGATAGTTCAACCTCGACGCCTTTTTCTTTTAATACTTTAACTGCATACGCCCGAAGATCCGGTGATATCATCGGCAGGATGTTCGGCGTCGCTTCGAGGAGTTTGACGCTGACCTCGCTGAAGTCAATCTTATGAAATTCCTTGCGCTGAATATTCACCAGTTCCATGATTGCGCCCGCTTCCTCTATTCCCGTCGGGCCGCCCCCGACGATGACGAAGGTCAGCATCCGCCGGCGCATTTCTTCATCGTCCTCATTCTTTTCCGCACGCTCGAACATATGCAGCACATGGTTGCGTATGTGCAGTGCTTCCTGCAAGGTTTTCATGCCATAGGCATGTTCTTTAACGCTTTCCATGCCAAAGAAATTCGTCGTCGTCCCCGCGGCAAGCACCAGATAATCATACGATACTTCGCCGTGGTTCGTCAAAACGACCTTTCGCTCTTGATCCACCCCTTCGACATATGCCATAAAGAGCTCGACATTTTCATTGTTACGGAAGGATGCGCGAATTGGATAGGCAATCTCATCGGTCGAGAGCATCGACGTCGAAACCTGGTAGAGCAGCGGCTGAAACAGTGTAAAGTTATGACGGTCGATAAGCGTTATACGGACATCTTCCTTGGCAAGCAATTTGGCAAGCTTCATTCCGCCAAAGCCCGCACCGACGATGACAATGTGTTTCTTCTCCATGATGCATCCTCCCTATACGAAAACTTTGTGATATGATGAAAAAGGCTCTGCCGCGTACATAAAAGAAATTTATGTGAAAAATTTAACTTATTAATAAACAAAGCCCTTATCTCTGCTTAGAATTTATGATATCACTTTTTTCACTTCTTTCAAGAGGAAAAGAAAAAAAGACAGCATTCCCTTTGTAATAAAAGGGTTAATGCTGCCTTTCCTTCACTTTGTCTACAATACGCGCAAAAAGCAAAGCCGTCTCGTGTTTCATTTTATCCGTATCATAGATGTATAGATCTTGCGTGATACTTGCATTCGCATGTCCAAGACGCACGGCAACGTCAACAGGCTTGGCGCCTGCCTCAGTGAGCCGTGTAGCATGGGTATGGAGAAATCTATGTGTATTCAACCCATAATCCGTAGGTTAACCCCTACAGATGTTTGTTAAAAAGGAACACCGCTTTTTCTAATACAAAGCAGATTGCGCCGTGTCTATCCAGCCGGTGGTATTGTCTTTTGAGAGAGTAGGGCAAGATCATGATTTTCGTCTTCGTATGCGAGTTGATACGCATGCCTATGTACTACTTCCGCTTAACGCCTGACGGCGTTTAAAGTGAGAGCTTGTAACTCAGAAAAGTATAGCCGGCATTTCTTGCCTCTTCACCTTTGCTGCCTGTGGATACTATTTTCTATTGATATGGAATCGTTGTAGAGTTCATGCGGTGCAATGTCTTGCCCGCCTGCCCATGCAACGGTATTACCTTCGATGTGAACGGTCTGAAAGAAGTTAGCGTCACGGAGTTTACCGTACCAGTCGCCGTGTAAGTAAGGAGAAACGTCGAAAATTTTTTGCTCGCCGGTCGCAAAGTCTAGTAGAAGTCTATAGTCAGACAAAGGCTTTACAGCGGTTATTTTGGGCTGTAGCATCATGGGGCGCCTCCTTTTAACGAAGTGGTGGAATTTTGAAGGCTTCTTGTCCATCGCTAAGTAGTTTCCAGTTGGCGAAAAGTTCCTCGGCATGTATCTCTATCCATGCAACGACGAGTTTCATTTTCTTGGATGGAAGACTTCCTTCTATCACGGTGCCATCTACTTCGTGATCTTGGTATATGGCGTGTATATGCGGAGTGTTATGGCGTCCGCCTCTTTCGTTGTACATATAGATGATGATGCCAAAAAACATACTTAATGCAGGCATTGATTATATCCCTTCGTCGGCTTAACCTCTTCGTCGCGTCCTTCCTTCCGGGCTTGCGCTAGGATTTCCAGAAAATCCTTTTCCTTCATGCCGCCAAAATACAATTGACCTAAGGTGATACTACAGCGGTCAAGTTCCTCGACGCCAGTTGAACGATCGAACCATTCATTCAAATTAGCTCGTTAAGGCTTACAGCGAATCTCTACGACTTTTCCAAGGATCCGAACGGGCAAATTTCTAACTTCTCGGTTGGAATAAAAGTGCGGTTCGTATACGGCGGGGTTATTTGCAACAAGGATAATCCCGTCTTTTTGCTTTTTCACACGTTTAAGCGTGGCCTCTTCGTTGCCGATAAGAACGACGGCGATATCTCCACTATCTACATTTGGTTGCTGGCGGACAATGACGGTGTCCCCTTCTAAAATTCTTGGCTCCATGGAATGTCCACAGACACGCAAGGCAAAACATGCACCACCGGCGGCAAGCTTTTTCGAAATTTCTTCCCAACCGATGACTTCTTCTACTGCTCCAATAGGAGTACCTGCAGCAACACGCCCTAAGATAGGGATGCGAATATTTTTTTCTTTAGAGGGAGAGCCTATGTCGGCCGCGTAAGAGCCCGTAGGGCTATCAGAGCGTCCTAAGAGATAATCTGTGGATACGTTGAAGAATTTTGATAGTTTTACCAAAGTATCATAGTCAGGAGTGGATTGCCCTTGTTCCCATCTACCGACGGCTTGCTGAGTAAATCCAAAGACATCAGCAAGCTTTGCTTGTGAAATACATTTCATAGCACGTAAGTTCTTTAAGTTATTTGCAAATGTCATTTTACTCACCTTCATTTTTATTTTACCATTAATAGTTGTAAAATAAAACAATAAAAATTTTTATTTTATTGTTGACAACAATTAATAGTTGTATTATAGTATACACAATATAACATTGTTATGTAATATTCTAAAGAAATTACTACTAACTCAAGGAGATGAATGGATGAAGTGAAAAAGGCTAATCGAGTATCGCGTTAAACGCTCCCAAGCAGAAATCACAAAACTCTATGGAGTAACGCAGCAAGCATGGGAAAAATGGGAAAATAGAAAATCTATCCCCAGAGGAAAAATCATGAAATAATTAGAGGTTGATAGCGGCATTCCTATAGAAAAATATTTTTTGATGTCTTGTATAACAACTATATATCGTAATAAATAACAAAAATGCAATATAAATTCATGGTTTCTAAATTTGGATAGACGAATCTAGCAAGTAAAAAGTCCGCATAAGCGAGCATGCGAGACCAATCAGATCAGAAAGGAAATAGATCGTGACGAAGGAAAGACTCCTTGCCGCCTTCTTGGAAGTAGAGCAAGAGCAGGAAGCGACTCAAGCAGACCTTACCAACCTGTTAAAAGAAGTCGCAGGCTTGCTAAAGCAGGTCAAGGCAATGGAGGAAGAGCGCATCGAAGAAAGACTTCTAAACGTGAGGGAAGTCGCAAAAATTCTTGGATGCTCCCCTGTAACCGTCTCCATGCGGATGACCCGCGGGGAAATCGTATGGAGACTAGAAAAAGGGAGTTCAACGCGCAAAGTAGCATACAGTGACCTAGTCGACTACATGAGAGAACTCCCAACATATACGGGGGCGCTTGCTCCCGTATTGAGCAAATTAAAAGGAGAAGGACGAAAATGAGGTTGATCAAAATTTTGGACAGCGCTGTGATGTATATCTTGTGGAAACCTTGAATGCTTCAGAACGGTTCTCTCGCCCGGAAAGGGCTTTTAGTCTACGCTTCGCGGCTTTCGTTCCCTTAGCCTGAAGCTCTTTTGCACATCTCCTGAAACTTGTATCGTTTGGTCGCTATCTTTTTTCCGGAAACAAAGTCGGTTTTGCCTTTTTCATCATAGCTGACCGTAAAGTTCGGCGTCACTGTCATTCTGTTCGTTATAAAGCAAATCATGGGTAAGACAATTAAGGCTACAACAAAATAACAACCGAGAAAGCCCCGCAGACTCAAAAAGGAAGACTACGGGGCTTTCTAAAATTGTCTATATTTTGTCTACCAATACCGTGATTGACCATACGTGTATATACAAAATGATTCTTTATGAATGTAGAAATTTTTCGCTATAGCCAGCTTTTGTTAGAATCAAAAGATACTCTAGCAAAAGCCGTATATATGAGACGCTGAATTACCGGCGGACTTCTTAACACGCTGCGCTCGAACGAAAGAAGTCCGCCAGGACGTACCATGCACTTTCCCCGCTTGCTTCACTGAGGTTTGCTTAGGCGCATCGCTCCTATAACATTTATGATAAAATCTAAAGAGCCATCACTTTGAAAAGCAATGGCTCTTGCCCAATGAACAGATTACGGAAAGTAAACCTAGCTTAACGCGCGGCATCTAAAAAAGAGCAAAAACACCCTCAGCGAAGAAAGACGACATTTGTCTTATTGAGGAAACCTGTCGCTGCATTTTCAACGAGGATGCGGTTGGCATCGTCCACAGAAAGAACCGGATTTGCCTGGAAGCCTTCGACGGAAATCGCCTTGACGACGAGCGGATTAGAACCTGCGCGAGCCGCACGGGAACGATCCGTCGTATAGGCAGCCATGCCGTGCGCAATGACCCAATCCGGGTCAACGTTCATGATGCCGTAGACGACTTCGCCGTACTGGTTCTTGACGCGCGGACTCATGACGGCCTTCAGACCGAGGCCTCGACAGTCGACGATGAGACCCGTATAATTCCCCACTGCCTGGCCGACGGGCGCCGGCTGCGTGCTCGTTGCAGGAACCGACTGTACCTCAGGGATCACCGTGCCCGCTTTCGTCGTCGGCGCTGGAAAGTCCACCTTTTGATGCGGCTCAGAAAAAACAGCATCTGCAACAGAGCCGATACCGTAGAGCGGTGCGCGCATGGTGACGACATAACTGCCGTCGCTTTCCGCATGTTCGCTGACAATGCGTGCGCCCTTGACCAGTGCGCTCACCTTTGTCCGAATGACGTCACTCGTCACCATCGCCTCTTCCACCGTCGTCTCGCCATCGACATTGACGCCTTGAACAGCTTCTGCGATATTGCGGTAAGCATCCAACTGCGCCGCACGACGCGCCATTGCGCGCGCCTGCCCAGCCGTGCGTGCATTTGCCGGCGCCACGCCGTATCCCTCGACCGTGATATAACCATCTTCCCAATTCGTGCTCGCTTCCGCTGCAAAAGCACTCGTCGATGCAGCCATGGCGAGTGCGAGCAGCACGGCCAAGCTGACCAAACTTCGGATTACGTTCTTCATCGAATTCCCTCCCATACCCCGCAGGGCTTTTTGAACTGTCTCACCGCTATTATCGAAAATAAAGATTAAAATTTGCCGTTGCTAAAAATTAAATATTCACTAAGATTTTTATTTCAGGGGCGTGGCAAAAAGAAAGCCGTGCTACAACTGCCTGTAGTACGGCTTTTCTATCTTCTTTTCTAAAAAGCAAACATCAGCGCGTCGAAAGGTCGCGCAGCCCAGCATTTCGCACTTCCTCCGAAACGGGCAGCGAGGCTGCATAACGGCGGATGATAACCGAGGTCGTCACGACACCTGCGAGAAGCACGATGGCTGCAAGCAGGATGACGCGATACGTGCTGTTATCCGAGTCCGAATCCTCATCAAATAGCCCGCTAAGCCCCTCCTGCACGCTTGAGAGCGCAGGACCGAAAGACTGAATGGCATTGTAGGTATTATACGCCGTCGCAAAGGTGTTCCACCCTGCCGTACCGATGTTCATCAGCGAGCGCTCGCGCGCCACCGCGATCCAAGACTGAATCGTGATGATGATGCCCGTCCCAATCGCCGGCACGATGATCATGAGGTAAACGAGATTGAATAGCACGCCCATGAGCTGCGGCGAAATGTACCCGACAGAGACTGCGATGTAACTGACGATGATGAGATAGACCATCGTAAAGCCGATGGCCGCCTGAATCGCTCCGCACCAGACAAGCAGCCGCAGCCAGCCGCCGATCGCCTTGCTCTCCGCCCAGACCTGCCCGGCACTGCGCGCATTATAGAAACTGATGCCAAGATTGATCAGCATGATGATAAGCATCATAAACATAAGATTCATCCCTTTCTCTTTTCATTTTTTGCTATATTTCAATTCTTGTCAAAGCATAGCAGATTTTCCTGTGAAATAGAGGGAAACGACCATGCTGCTAGACTATTTTCTGTCACCAATCGCGGCAAAGATAGTCGTGCCGCCAATCGCAGCAAGAATCGCAGCGGCCAAAATCGCAAATTTAGCCAAGTTCAATGTCATAGCATCCGAAAATGCCAAGGATGCGATGAAAATCGACATGGTAAAGCCGATGCCGGCGAGCATACCAACGCCGAGCAGTTCGAGAGGCTGCGCATCGCCGGGAATATTGATACCCAAGAGTTTATGAAGGATGCAGACGGTCAGACAGATGCCGATGGGCTTACCGAGGCATAGCCCGAGGATGATGCCCCAAAGCACAGGCGATACGAGTGCATCCGCATCGACAGCAACCGTAACACCAGCATTAAAGAGCGCGAAGACCGGCATGATGAGGTAACTCGACCACGGTTCCAGCCGATGCTCTAAGCGATGAAGCATCGACTGCGCTGCATCCTCTGCCGCAGGAATGGAAAAGCCCAAGATGACGCCTGCAATTGTCGGATGGATCCCCGCCGCATAAAAGGCAAGCCAGGCAAGAATCCCCAGGAGAAGGTAAGCGGGCAGGAAGCGAATGCCGAAACGATTGAGCAGAAATGCCGCAGCGAGCGCGAGAAGCCCAAGGACGAGCGCCGTCCATACAATGCCGGAACTATAGGCAAGTGCGACGACGATGATAGCACCGAGGTCATCGACGATAGCAAGCGCCGTCAGGAAAACGACAAGCCCCAACGGCGCATTTCTCGCTGCCAGCCGCACGATGCCGAGCGCAAAGGCAATGTCCGTTGCCATGGGGATGCCCCAGCCGCCGAGCGTTGAAGCACCGATGTTCACCGCCACATATAAAATGGCAGGAACGACCATACCGCCGATAGCCGCGCAGACAGGCAGAATCATGGCCGAGCGCGTCCGCAGTTCGCCGTAAAGGAACTCACGCTTAATCTCAAGCCCTACGACGAAGAAGAAAATCGCCATAAGCCCATCGTTCACCCAATGAAGGAGACCGAGCGAAAGCACATGCTCTCCGAAGCCGACAGCAAGCGGATAATGCAGTACGTGTTCATAATCTGCCGCAAGCGGCGAGTTCGCCAGTGCCACAGCGACAATTGCCGCCAGCAGCAATAAAACACCGCCGGATGCCTCCCATTTGAAAAATTCAAGAAACGGCCGTGATGCCGCCGCCAATGTCTGTCTCATATCCCTCTCCTCTTCATTTACCTATCTTCTTTCTAGGCTTCAATTATCAATGATTTTACAATTTATGATAAATAAACATATGCTGCCATTTTCAAAGTACAGGCTTTCCTTTGCTGTCATCAAATGTAGCGGTGCATCTCGGATAATTGCTGCAGCCCCAGAATTCACCGTTTTTCCCGCAAATCTTTCTAAGATGTCCCTCGCGGCACCGCGGACAAAGGATGCTGTCCGCCGCTGCTTTCCACTTGCCTTCCCTTTCCCTTTGCTTCATCTTCTCGAGCGGGCTGGCGGAGTATTTCGGTTTATCGGCATAACTTTGCCAACTGCCGCTGCTTTTGCCATAACGCTTTGGCATATTCTCGTAGCTTCTCGCCGCTTCTTCCATCTGTGCTTCATAGCTTTCCGGAGAAAAGAGAGAGGCAAGCTCTGCTTCATCGTTTGCCGCTGAGTAATGTCCTTTAGCACCACCCGCATACACATGCGGCGAACAATGCCCAGTGCCTACACCGCTGCCTGCCATTTGTGAAGCATACTGCGTGCCGCCCGAATACGCACTCGTACTCATGCGGCGCTCGGCTTCTGCAAGGTCAGGCTTTCCGTCTTTGTCATTTGCTGTCATGCGGCATTTCGGATAATTGCTGCAGCCCCAGAAGATGCCATTTCTCCCCTTCCGCTGCCGAAGGATGCCCTGATGACACCGCGGGCAGACGTTTTCGCCCGAGACCTTCATCTTGATATCCCACGCTTTCGCGCAGAGTTTCTTTGTAAAGGCAATCTGTCCCGTAAGAAAATCTTCAAGCGTACCTTCGCCATCGCTCATCGAACGGAGCTTGTCCTCCCAAATCGCGGTCGAATCCGGATAGGTCATTTCATCGGGAAGTACATCGACCAGAAGAAAGGCCGCGGACGTCGGATGAAGATACTTCTTCTTTCCTTCGGCATGCAAAAATTTCCGCTGGATGAGGTCATCGATAATCGCCGCACGGGTCGCCTCCGTGCCGATGCCGTAGACATCCTTTAGCTGTTTCTTTGCCTCGGGATTCTTGACGTATTTATGAATCTCCTTCATGCCAGCGAGGAGTGTCGCCGCTGTAAAGCGGACGGGCGGTTTGGTTGTGCTGATCTTCATCGCCCCTTTTTCATACACCGCAGCATCGCCCTTCTTCATCGGAGGAAGCAGGGCGCTCGCATCGTCCGGTTTCTTTTCTGCGTCCTCTGCTTTCTTCTTCGTTTGGTACATGACGCGCCAGCCGGCATCGCGCTCCGTGCGGCCGCTCGCAGTAAATTTCTCGCCATGGTACACGACGGTAAGCTTCGTCTGATCAAAAACATGCGGCGGATAGAACTGCGCGATGTAGCTGCGCGCGATAAGAAAGTATAGATTCCGCTCCTGCGCCGTCATGGCATGAACCTTCGCGGGCACCGTTGTTGGAATGATCGCATGGTGTGCCGAAATCTTCTTGTCGTTCCATGCGCGCCCCTTCTTCTTTGCATCCGCTGCCGGCGCCCACTTAGCAAGGCTCTCATCCCCTGCCCCTGCAAGGTTCGCTAAAATCTTCGGCACGTCGGAAAACTGATTTTTCGGCAGGTATTCACAATCTGAACGCGGATATGTCGTCAGCTTTTTCTCATAGAGTTTCTGCGCCGTATCAAGGACGAGCTGCGGCGCATAGCCGAACATCTTTCCTGCGAGCACCTGAAGCGTCGAAAGCGAGAACGGAAGCGGTGCCGTCTCTTCTTTCTTCGCTTTCTGATACGCCGTAATCTCCGCCGCTTTCGGCTCTTTTTCAAAGCTTTGCAGCCACTTTTCTGCCTCTGCCTTATCGACAAGGCGTCCTTCGCTGTCCAGTCCCGCTATCATATCTCTCGGTTTCCAAATTGCTTCAAACGCCCCGTTTTCGTGCTGGAATTTTCCACGAATCGTATAGTAGTCTACCGGCTTAAACTTCTCAATTTCACGCTCACGGCGGACGGCAAGGGCAAGCGTCGGCGTCTTGACACGACCAATGGGAAGGACGAGATTGTCATGCCCTGCCCGCCTTGCCGCCAGCGTATAGGCACGCGAAAGGTTCATGCCGATGAGCCAGTCCGCTCGCGCACGGGCAAGTGCCGACTGCTTGAGTGCATAAAAATCGCTGTTATTCCGCAAGTTCGCATTCGCCTTCTTGATGCTCCGTTCATCGAGTGCATTGAGCAAAATGCGCTTGACAGGCTTTTTTACCGAAAGGTAGTCGAGCACCTCATCGACCAAAAGCTGACCCTCGCGGTCTGGATCACCGCCATGGACGATTTCATCCGCCTCATTGATCAGCTTCTTCACGATGGCAAACTGCCTCGCCGCCTTCTCATCGACGATGAGCTTCCACGCACGCGGGACGATCGGAAGATCCTCCGCATGCCATTGCTTATACTTTGGATCATATTCGTCAGGCTCTGCCTGTCTGAGAATATGCCCGAACAGCCACGTCACGACACCGCCCTTTGTCACGAGGCAGCCGTCGGCACGACGCACTGGTCCCGGAAGACATTTCGCGAGCTCACGCCCCATGCTCGGTTTCTCCGCAATATACAGGCGCATGTGCCCGCCTACCTTTCTATAAAAACGAAATACAAAACTTCACGGCGCTGCGTATCTTCCATCAGAAGATGGCGCGGTAAATCACGAAGAGGATGAAGGAGAGCCATAGCACCATGGCAAGCGTCACGAGAAACAACACGATTTTAACGCGCCACGCAAGGCGTGATACCGTTTCTTCGCTCTCTTCGCGCACGCTTTGCGGCAGCAGCTTCATAGCTGCTTGAAAGAGAAGGATGTCATCCACGCCTCCCAAAAACGGTATCGTATCGGGGATGATGTCCAGAGGACTGATGAAGTAAAGGATATCCAGCAATAGCACCGCACGCACATAAATCGGTGTCTCCCGGTTAAAAAGCGCCAGTACCATAACGACGATATCACGCTGAAGCCACTGAAATAAAGAAAGAACTCTCCGCATAAAATCCTCCCCAAAAAGTGCCAAAAAACCAGATAAATATCTGTCTTCTATTCAAAAGCCATGATACCCCGAATCCTCGATTGCGTCAACATGAAAACTGCGCCGGCTCCTCTGCTCTTAACAAGGCACATCTATCGGTTTGCTTTCATCGGCCAACAGACATAAAAACAAGCGGAAGCAAGGCTTTACTTCCGCTTGTTTTCTGTTCCGCTTACGCGATGGAGACGAGGGTATACCCGGCGTCTTCTATGACGGCAGCAAACGCATCCTTTGCGATATCACGGCTCATCTTGACATCTGCCGTGCCTCCTTCAAGGTCGACGCTGACCTCTGTGACGCCATCCATCTTTGCCAATGCGTCATGCACGTGCTTTTGGCAATGTGCACACATCATGCCTTCAATCGTAAGTTTCTTTTCCATGGAACTCTCCTCTTTTCTTTCCTTATATGTATCGGCTGCATCTGCCACAGCACCGGATGCCGGGACAGATGTTCGGGTTACGCGGAAGAAGTTCAAGCGCAGCGCGTTCATGACGACGCAGAAGCTCGACATGCTCATCGCAGCGGCACCGATCATGGGCGAAAGCTTGATGCCAAACGCCGGATAGAAGGCACCCGCCGCGAGCGGAATACAAATGACATTGTAAAAGAACGCCCAGAAGAGATTCTCCTTAATGTTCTTGATGACGGATTTTGACAAGCGAATCGCGTTGACCGCATCCATCAGATCACTCCGCATGAGGACAGCATCCGCGCTCTCGATGGCGACGTCTGTCCCCGCGCCAATGGCGATACCGAGATCCGCGCGCACCAGTGCCGGCGCATCATTGACGCCGTCGCCGATCATCGCGACCTTGTGCCCTTCCTTCTGAAGCGCGGCTATGTGCTTCTCCTTGTCCTCAGGAAGAACTCCCGCAATCGCGCGGCTGATGCCAAGTTCCTTTCGAACGGCCTCCGCTGTGCGCGCATTGTCCCCCGTCAGCATGACGACAGTGATGCCGAGTTTTTCAAAGGCGCGAATTGCCGCCGCACTCGTCGCCTTCGGTCTGTCTGCCACAGCGATAATGCCGAGGATATGATCGCTTTCGGCAAAGAGAAGCGGTGTCTTCCCCTCATCGGCAAGCCTTCCCAGCTCAGCTTCTACATCTGCTGTCGGAATGTTATTTTCTTCCATCAGGCGCAAATTGCCGGCAAAGTACTTCTTTTCACCGAGCTCTGCCGTAACGCCGCGGCCGAAGATCGCACGGAAATTATCGAAAGGCTTCGGCGTGACGTTTTTCTCCTTGCCATAAACCATGATAGCTTCTGCCAGCGGATGCTCCGAACCTGCCTCCAGCCCCGCAGCAAACGCAAGCAGCTCATCTTCATCCATGCCAAACGCGCGAATTTCCGTCACGCGCGGACGGCCTTCGGTAATCGTGCCTGTCTTATCCATGACGACCGTATCGACATCGTGCGCCATTTCAAGGGATTCACCCGACTTGATGAGAATGCCATTTTCTGCGCCCTTGCCTGTGCCAACCATGATGGCGACCGGCGTGGCAAGACCGAGCGCACAGGGGCAGGAGATGACGAGGATGGCGATGGCGATGGAGAAAGCAAACTCCAAGCTTGCCCCCGCAAGAAGCCAGATCACACCGACGATGACAGCAATCGAGATGACCACCGGAACAAAGACGCCCGCGATTTTATCCGCCATGCGTGCAATCGGTGCCTTCGATGCGCTCGCTTCATTGACCAGGCGAATGATCTGACTGATGGTCGAATCCTTGCCGACGCGCGTCGCACGGAACGTGATGTTTCCATTCTGGACGATGGTCGCACTTGTAACATCTGCATCCCTGCCCTTTTCGACCGGAATGCTCTCGCCCGTGATCGCCGAAGCATCGATGCTCGCCGCACCCTCTGTAATCACACCGTCCGCAGGGATGCGCTCGCCGGGGCGAACGCGGATGAGATCGCCGACCGCAAGCTGTTCGATGGGAACGGTGACTTCATCGCCGCCGCGGATGACATGTGCCGACCGCGGCGCGAGCTTCTTCAGTGATTCAAGCGCCTGACTCGTCTCGCCCTTTGCGCGCGCCTCAAGGTACTTGCCGACCGTGATGAGCGTGACAATCATGCCTGCGGACTCAAAGTACAGGTTCGTACTGTACTCCATGACGAGCGACATATCGCCATGTCCCAGCCCGTAGCCAATACGAAAGAGCGCAAACGCACCGAAGAGTGCCGATGCCATCGAGCCCATGCCGACAAGGCTGTCCATATTTGGCGCACCTTGAAAGAACGTCCTGAACCCATTGACATAATACTTGCGGTTCAGGTACATGATGGGAAGAATCAGCAAGAACTGTGAAAAGGCAAAGGCCACCGCATTTTCCGGTCCGTCTAAAATGCCTGCAATCCCTGCCGGCACAGGGCTTCCGATAGCACGGAAAAACATCCCATGCATCGAGATGAACATCGTCGGCAGCAAAAAGACGATCGAACAGATCAGACGATGCCGCATTTCCTTCATCTGCTTTTTCGCAATGTTTCCGCGCGGCTTTTCTGCCGCCGCTGCACCTGCATCATCACCGCCCTGCAGCGCTGCCCCATAGCCTGCCTTTTCCACCGCTGCTATAATCGCCGCGGGATTCGTCTGCGCCTCATCGTATTTCAGCTGCATACTGTTCGTCAAGAGGTTGACCGAGACATTCTCCGACCCTACGACCTTGCCAACTGCCTTTTCAACGCGCGTGGAGCAAGCCGAACAGCTCATCCCCATCACATCGAACGATGCTTTCTTCATGAAATCACAACCTTTCGAGCACCTTTTTAGAAAAGGTCACTTCATCACTCTTTGGAGCAGTGCACAAAGCTCATCCACTGCCTCGTCGTTTCCCTCACGGATATCACTGACGACACAGCTGTGGATATGTGCGCTCAAAAGCTCTTTCGTAAAGGCGTTGAGTGCAGATTGGATCGCACTGACCTGTGTCAAAATATCGACACAGTACCGGTCGTCCTCCACCATATTCTTGACACCGCGTACCTGTCCTTCGATGCGATTCAAGCGCGCGACCATGGACTTATACTCCTTGCCTTCCTTATCGCGAACCTTATGCCGAACCGCGCAGCAGCAATCCTCTGCCATGGCTTTCTCTCCTAACCGGGGTCATACCCCTTACGAATATTTAATATATACCCCGATAGGGTATATGTCAAGAACAATTTTCAATACTGAATAAAACGCACTGACCTTACGATTTTCCCTTCTCTTCATAACGAGGCATTTGCGTGGGGCACGCATGTCCATAACATTTTACGTAGATTCAAAATGTGTGCTAAAATAAATCGTTCATCTAATTATTGAGCGTCAAGCACTCACGATACAAAGGAGGTGGCTTGTTGTGCCTAAATGGAAACCGGCACAATCCCTGGGAGGAAAAATGGAACGAGCTGAGAAAATCCTCCGGCAGTTTTACGGCTACAAAGCCTTTCGACAGGCGCAGGCGCCCGTCGTCAAGAGCTTGCTCGCTGGGCGTGACACCTGCGCCATCATGCCGACGGGTGCAGGAAAGTCCATCTGTTTTCAGATTCCTGCACTCCTCATGGACGGGCTGACGATCGTCGTCTCACCGCTCATTTCCCTCATGAAAGATCAGGTTGACGCCCTCATCGGACAGGGCATTCCCGCGACCTATATCAACAGTTCGCTTTCCCCCGACGAAGCTGACCGCCGCGCAGACAACATCCGTACCGGGCAGACAAAGCTCCTCTACCTAGCACCAGAAAAACTCGAGGGAAGCTATTTCCGTCGCACCCTTGGTCAGATGCCTATCTCCATGGTCGCCGTTGACGAAGCCCATTGCCTGAGTCAATGGGGTCACGATTTCCGCCCGAGCTACCGCGAGATTTTGCCCTTCATTCAAGGTCTTCCGCACCGCCCGATTGTCGCTGCTTTTACTGCGACAGCAACGTCCGAAGTGCGCGATGACATCATAAAGCTGCTCGGTTTACGGACCCCTGCCATACACGTCACAGGATTCGACCGTCCAAACCTTTACTTTGAAGTGCGCCGCGGCGAAGATAAGAAAAAATTCGTCGAAACCTATGTAAAGCACCACGCAAAAGAGGCCGGCATCATCTACGCCGCAACGCGCAAAGATGTCGACCGACTCTACGAATACCTGAAAAAGAAAAAACTCGCCGTCGGGCGCTATCATGCGGGACTGACCGAGCCCGCGCGCACAAAAGCGCAGGACGATTTCCTTTATGACAATGTGCAGGCGATCATCGCGACAAACGCCTTCGGCATGGGCATCGACAAGAGCAATGTCCGCTATGTCATTCACTACAACATGCCGAAAAACATCGAAGCCTACTATCAAGAGGCAGGGCGTGCCGGGCGCGATAGTGAGCCAGGCACCTGTATTCTCCTCTACGCCCCACAGGACACGCAGACACAGCGCTATCTCATCGACGTCTCTACTGACGACCCCGAGCGAAAGAGTCACGGGCTAGCCAAACTTCAAAAGATGGTCGATTACTGTCACACACCCGAATGCCTCCGTCACTTCATCATTCACTACTTCGGCGGCGACGCTCCTGTTACCTGTGACAACTGCGGCAGCTGCAAGGCGGGACTTGAGCAGCGCGACATCACCCGCGACGCTCAGATGATCTTTTCCTGCGTCTATCGCATGGAGGAGCGCTTTGGCATCACCCTTGTCGCGCAGGTTCTCAAAGGCTCCGGCGATCGTCGTGTCAAAGACCTGCACCTCGACCGCCTGTCAACCTTTGGACTCATGAAGGAACGGCGGCTCTCCGACATCAAGCTCCTCATTCAGCGCTTCATAGCGACAGACTACCTCGCGCTCACCGAGACGACCTATCCTACCGTTTGTCTAAAAGCCGCCGCCCGCCCTGTACTGCTCGGCAAAGAAAAAGTTTTCCAAGCCGTCCCCGCCGAAAAAGAAGTGCCAGAGACTCCGCCGGATCTCTTTGACCACTTGCGTTCACTTAGAAAAGAGATCGCCGCAAGGGAAAACGTCCCACCGTATCTTATCTTCTCCGACGCAACGCTGCGCGATATGTGCGCCGTCCTGCCCGAAGACCGAGCCGATATGCTCGATGTCAGAGGTGTCGGCGAGAGGAAGCTTGAAAAATACGGCGATGCCTTTCTTGCGTGCATCCATACCTACAGATAAAGATTCTGCCGCATAAAGGAAGCGCTTTACCGATATTCTAAAATATCCTCCAGCGCTTTTCTCGGTCTTGGTTTTGGTTGTTCGTCCGCATATCCTACCGCAACAGCGCCGATCAATTGCCCGGGTTCATGGATAAAAGCCAGCAAATCCTTGTATGCAAAACAGGTATTTGCTATCCAAAGCGTGCCCAATCCTATATCAGTGGCTTTTAGAAGCAGATTCTCAATAGAAGCGCCAATCGATAGCGAATCACAAATCTCCGTAACCCTCTGATCCACATCAATGGATTCATAGGGAGATTTTCCCTTCGGATTCATCACGATGAGGACAACCGGCGCCTCCCGCATGATACGAAGCGTGTTAAAAGCATCCGGAAGCCCAAAGCCGGAATTTGGCAGTGAGGAATGTTCTGCCTGCTCTTTTTTCAACGCAGATTCCATCACATCGAGCAAGGCATTTTGTTTCTGTCCGGTATACACAAGATACTTCCACGGCTGTCTGTTCTTGGCGGAGGGCGCCAGTCTCGCTGCCTCGACTATCGTTTCGATATGTTGTTTACTGACGCTTTCCCCTTTAAATTTTCTTATACTTCTGCGCTCTTCAATCATATGTATTCACATTTTCTATACGCTGGAATTCTATCATGCACAAAGATACGATTGACAGAATTTATAACTCACTTTATTATAACAAAAATTTGTAACTCTCCGATATCACTGTGGTAGCCGTTTGGCATTTCATTTCCTGCCGATAGCGTAAAGCGCTTCTGCATTTGCCGTCGTAACGCGGGCGACTTCTGCAAGGCTTATGCCCTTGATTTCTGCAACTTTTTCTGCAACGTAGCGGACAAAGGCAGGCTCGTTCCGCTTGCCGCGCATGGGGACAGGCGCCATGTAGGGGGCATCGGTCTCGATGAGGATGTGCTCCAGTGGAATCGCCTTCACGACGGCGGGAAGTTTTGCGGCGTTCTTAAAGGTCAAGGGGCCATCGACGCCAAGGTACCAGCCCATCTTAACAAGCTCTTTTGCCATTTCAAGACTGCCCGCATAGCAGTGAAGAACGCCGTGATTGCCCTTTCCTTCCTTCTTCAAGATTTCAAGCATATCGCCATGGGCATCACGGTCGTGGATACAGACGGGAAGATCGAGACTTCTCGCAAGTGCAAGCTGACGGATGAAGATGCGCTTTTGAAGATCACGCTTTTCTGGGTCTTTTTCCCAGTAGTAATCAAGCCCGATCTCACCGATGGCGACGACCTTATCGTCCTTCGTCCAATCCGCCAATCGCGCGTCGTCAGCTTCCGTCATCTCATAAGCTTCTTCCGGATGTATGCCGACAGCAGCGAAACATGCCGAAAAGGCATGTGCGATCGCAACGCAGCGAGCACTGGACGCCATCGTGTCGCCCATGTTGATCAGGCGAGTGACGCCCGCCTCTTTCGCACGCGCGACAGTCTCGGCAAGGTCACTGCGAAACTTGCCGGCATTCAGATGCGTGTGACTGTCGACAAAGGTCAAATGTTCCATCGTTTTCTCACCTTCAGCGTACTTCCGTGCCGGCGGGCATGGAAACTTCGACGAGCTTCAAATCCTCGCCGTCTCCTGCGGCGAGAATCATGCCCTCGCTCTTGACACCGCGCAGTTTTGCGGGTTTTAAATTCTTGACAAGAACAACGTGCCTTCCCTTGAGCTCTTCGGGCTTATAAAAAGACGCGATGCCGGAGACCACCTGACGCTGCTCCTCGCCAATACTTAGCTGAAGCTGCAAGAGTTTATCTGCCTTTGGAACGGGCTGCGCCGAGAGAATTTCAGCCACACAGAGCTTGACCTTCATAAAGTCGTCGATGGTGATGATACCTTCGGGCAACGCCGCCTTTTTCTCAGACTTATCTTTTCTTGCCGGCTCTTTCTGTTTCACAGGCTTTTTCTCTGCTTTTCCCGGCTCTGCTTCTTCGACTTCAATGCGCGGAAAGAGCTGCTCCGGCGTGCCGACCGCAAGGTTTTCCGGCGTGCCGCCCCAAGACGCGATATCCTCGATGCGAACCTCTTTTAGGGCGCCCTTAAAATTAAGCTGCTTCCAGATGCGCTCTGCGGTGACGGGCATGAAGGGAGAAATCAGCACGCTGATGACGCGCAGGGATTCCGTGAGGTTATATAGGACGTTTGCTAGAGCCTGCTTCTTTTCCGGGTCTTTGGCAAGCGCCCAGGGGCTCGTCTCGTCGATGTACTTATTCGCACGGCTGATGAAAGCCCAGACCTTCTTGATGGTCGCAGAAAGCTGCATTTCTTCCATATTCTTTTTGAAGAACGCGACCGTTTCAGCGGCATCGGCTTTGAGCGACTGATCGTATGCACTTTCGCCATGCGGCGCGCGCACGATGCCGTCTTGAAATTTCTTCGTCATCGAAAGTGTGCGGTGCAGGAGATTGCCGAGGTCGTTAGCAAGGTCCGCATTGATGCGTGCAATCAGCGCATCGCGCGAAAAATTGCCGTCCTGCCCCAGGTTGATTTCGCGGAGCAGGAAATAGCGAATGGCATCGGCGCCAAACTCATCAATAAGTCCGATCGGATCGACGACATTGCCTTTGGACTTGCTCATCTTGTCGCCATCGACGATGAGCCAACCGTGACCGTAGACCTTTTTCGGCAGCGGAAGGTCGAGTGCCATGAGGATGCACGGCCAGATAATCGTGTGAAAGCGAACGATTTCCTTTCCGACGAGGTGAAGGTCTGCCGGCCAGTATTTGTTAAAGGTTGCTGGGTCGTCCAAAAAGCCGATCGGCGTCAAATAATTCGTCAGCGCGTCAAACCAGACGTATATGACGTGCTTTTCATCGGTCGGCACGGGGATTCCCCAGTCAAAGCTCGTGCGTGAAATGCAGAGGTCGTCCAGACCCTGCTTGATGAAATTAATCATCTCGTTGCGGCGCGAAACCGGCTGGATAAAGTCCGGATGCTCCTCGATATAGGCGAGAACCCTGTCTTGGTACTTGCTCATCTTGAAGAAATACGCTTCTTCCGAAACCTCCTGCACCGGGCGATGGCAGTCCGGACAATTGCCGTCTTCGTCAAGCTGGTGCTCTGTCCAATAGCTCTCGCACGGCGTGCAGTAAAGCCCCTTGTACTCGCCCTTGTAAATATCGCCCTTTTCGTAAATGCGGCGGAAGATTTCCTGTACGACTTTATAATGGCGCTCCTGCGTCGTGCGGATAAAGTCGTCGTTCGAGATGCCAAGTCGCTTCCAAAGATTCTGGAATCCCGCGACGATTTTGTCTGTATATTCAATCGGCTGAATGCCGGCTTCCTCCGCCTTCTGCTGAATCTTCAGCCCGTGCTCATCCGAGCCTGTCAGGAAGAAGACATCCTCATCCAAGAGGCGATGAAAGCGCGCAATGGCGTCCGCAATCGTCGTGCAGTAGGCATGACCGATGTGAAGCTTCGCGCTTGGATAATAAATCGGGGTTGTTATGTAAAATGGCTTCTTCATATTTTCCTCCTCCGCCTGCCGCAGATGAAACGACACAGCGTTCTTTCTCTAAGAGCTTTCCCCGCGCATTCTGTACGCAGGGCGGCTCTCAAGGCGCTTTCCCTTGCTCTTGCGCCAAAACGAGCTTATAAATATCGCGGCGACTGAGCCCAAGTGCCTTTGCCACAAGGCGCATAGCTTCCTTTTTGGACACGCCTGCCGCAAGATTTGCTTCATAAACTTCCATGGGCGATTTTTCATGGAACTCTGCTTCATCCGCTGTCTCATCTCTGCCGGCGACGACGAGGACAAACTCACCGCGCGGGGGCGTGTCCGCAAAGTAAGCGATGAGTTCCGGAATCGTCCCCCGGTGAAACGCCTCATAGCGCTTCGTAAGCTCGCGCCCTGCCGCCATAAGCCGAGGACCGAGCACATCGCATAAAGCGGCAAGCGTTTCTCTCAGATGATGCGGCGCTTCATAAAAGAGCAGCGTTTCTTCATGGTCTTTGATGCCCTGCAAAAGTTCCGTGCGCTTTTTCTTCTGTCTTGGCAGGAAGCCGACAAAGGAAAAGCGGCGCGTGTCAAGCCCCGAGGCGATGAGCGCAGAAAGCGCGGCATTGGCACCGGGGACAGGCGAGACGCTAAACCCTGCCGCTATCGCTCGCGCGGCTAGGTCACTGCCGGGGTCGCTGATGCCAGGAAGCCCGGCATCCGTGACGCAGGCAAGGTCATTCCCCTCCGCCATAAACGCGATGAGCTCTGCACCCTTTGCCGCCTTGTTGTGCTCGTGATAGCTCGTAAGCCGCGTATGGATATCAAAATGCGTCAAAAGCTCGCGCGTATGGCGCGTGTCTTCTGCTGCGATCAGCGGCACGGTCTTTAATACCGCGACCGCACGGTAGGTCATATCCTGCAAGTTGCCAATCGGCGTGCCGACGAGATAGAGCGTCGGCACCCGCCTCTTTTCTTCACACATACGCCGCTCCTTTTGGATGCTCATGCACAGAATCTATCAAGACTTTGGCGGCTTTCTCTGCCCACGCGATTCCCGCGCCCCTCGCATGGGTGGCTGCCGCCGCTGATTCTTCACCTTGCGCCCGCCCGTGCGTGCACTATGAATGTCCTGTGGACGGCAGCTACGCGAGCGGCGCCCGTCACGGGTTTCGTCACGGTCATTTCGCTTACTGCGCCCGCGATAGCTGCCCTTTGAACGCTCGACAGCGGTCTCCATCGTGCGCTCTTCCTCACGCGCCTCGTCAGCTTCTAAGTCCTCAATGCTCTCTGTATCCACACTCTTTTCGACAATGTCGTTCCAGCTAGTGACGACCGTCCGATGGTCGTCAAAGAGAATGGTTGCCGTGCGGCGCTGTTCGTTCAGCGCCATGACCTTGCCCTCGCCGTCTGCCGTGACAACACGGCTGCCCTGCGCGGGCTTTTTGGCGCGCGCTTTCTTTCTGTGGCAGGGGCAGCCGCCGCCTTCATAGCAGTTGCTCTCATACTTCAAACAGCACATGAGACGACCGCAGATACCCGAAATCTTGGTCGGATTCAGAGACAAATTCTGTTCCTTTGCCATGCGGATGGAGACCGGTTCAAAGTCGCCGAGAAAGGTCGCGCAGCAAAGCGGCCGTCCACAGCATCCTATGCCGCCCACCAGCTTTGCTTCGTCGCGCACACCGATCTGCCGCAGCTCGATGCGCATGTGGAAAATGGCAGCAAGGTCCTTGACGAGCTCGCGGAAATCAACGCGCCCATCTGACGTAAAGCAGCAGAGGAGCTTTCGCCCGTCAAAGCTGCATTCGACGCGAATGAGCTTCATCGCGAGCCCATGCGCCGCGATGCGTTCTTCACAGACGTGAAACGCCTTGGCAGCACGCGTTTTATTCTCCTCGATGCGCCGCAGGTCTTCCTCTGTCGCCAGACGAAGGACAGGCAAGAGTTCCTTGCCCTTTTCCTCCAACTCACGCGGACCTAAGACGACCGTACCGCACTCCGTTCCCCGGCTCGTCTCGACGACGACCCGGTCATGAACCTTCACCTCAACTCCCGCAGGACTAAAAAAATAAATCTTGCCCACCTTCTTAAAGCGGACACCGATGATGGTCTGCAAAATGTTACTCCTATATCTATCGCGTGCCTTCCGGCGCTTTTATCCAATCCCTTCAGCAGGGGAGGAAGACATCGCGCAAACGTATCAAAAAGCTTTCTAAAAGAAGACGCGAGGCTGCGTTCGTCGCCAGGCGCCTTTCTGCCTCCTTCGTCAAGTCAAGAAATGCATAGATCTCCCGCTCGCTATATCGCTCGAGCAGTGCGACCAGCGTTTCGCGCCGCTTTGCGCCCGACATCAGAGAGGCTGCACCGTCCATACGCAGGACAAGCACATCGCGAAGAAGCAGCTGCAGGATGCCAAAATACTCGCGAAGCATCTCGCGGTTCCACTTCGAAAGCTCCTCTGCCTCTGAAAAAATGTGCTCCATCGACAGCTTTGGCGCACCTTCTATAAGAGAAAGCGCATGTTCTTCCAGCGCCAAAGAACCGTGTGCACGAAGTTTTTCCGCCATGGATACACGCCCGCCGGAAAGTGCAGCAAGCGCGTGTGCACTTTCTTCCTCCACGCCTTTTTGCATCAAGACTTGTGCCACTTCATCCGCTGTCAACAGGGGAAAGGAAATGGGAACGCAGCGCGATAGAATGGTCGGCAGAAGTGCACGCCTCGCACGCGTGATGAGGATGAAGGTGACATCGCCTGCCGGCTCCTCCAGTGTTTTCAGCAAGCTGTTTTCCGCCGGCTCGTTCATCGCCTCTGCGTCATCCATAACAAGGACGCGGCGCCCGCCTGACCCCGCCGCTTTCCTTGCAATGCGCGTCATGGCCTCCCGCACCCTATCGATGCGAAGAATGGGTTTTGCCTTACCCTCTGTCTCCGGCGCAAGTTCCAAATAGTTAAGATTCGTACCCGCGGCAAACTGCCGGCAGCTTTCGCATGTGCCGCAGGGCGCACCGTCCCCCGTGCAGAGGATACTCGCGGCAAGCGCACGCGCCACACGCTTTTTTCCAATGCCCTCTGCTCCGACGAAGAGCAACGCATGCGGCAAACGGTTCTCCCGCAGCATGGTCAAGAGCGCTTCGCGCACCTTCAAATGACCGACAATGCCCTCCCAGCCGATTTTCACCACATCATCGCGGCTCTCCCACATTCCCTGTGATTGTTTAAACACTTTCATTTTATCCCAAACGATCCGCGCCTTATGGCGAAAATTCTGTCACGCGGCAAGCTTTTATCACTTGACGCGGTGAATGGCAGCCCGTCTCTTTTCGATTTGCCTGCGCTCGGCTTCCAGTTCTCGCCGGTCAAGTTCTTGCCGCTCCTCTTTACTAACGCCATTTCGGCTGATGCTAAGGAGAATGCCTATCGCAGCCATGGTAACGGTGAGCGACGAACCGCCATAACTGATAAAGGGAAGCGGAACGCCGACGACGGGAACGATGCCGCTGACCATGCCAAGATTTACCAACGCCTGCCCGCTAATGAGAAGCATGATGCCAAGCGCCAGAACCTGCCCATAGGTATCGCGTGCGCGATTCGCTACGCGTTCGCAGGAAAGAATGAGAAGGATAAAGAGCAGGAAGACGAAAAGAACTCCAACATAGCCGTGTTCCTGTGAAAGGATAGAAAAGGCAAAGTCTGTGTGCGCTTCAGGAAGGTATTCGTATTTGCTGACGCTGTTGTCGCCCCCCATGCCGAGCAGACCGCCGGAACCGACGGTCAAAATCGACTGCACGGTCTGATAGCCCGTACTCTGCGCATCGGACCACGGATCAAAAAAGACCTTCATGCGATCCAATCGGTACTGCTCACTTATGATAGCAGCGGGAAGGACAACAACCAACAGTATAAAAAGTATATTTCGCTGCCGTGCTCTCATGCCAAGAAAGACTGCCATGGCGACAGGAATGCCCACTACGATACTCGCTGTCCCCATATCTGGCTCCTTGAATATGAGGAAAAAATAAAACGCTAACAGACCTAAGATCGGATGAAACAACGTGATTTTTTTTCCTTTTCGCACCTGATAGGCAAATGCCTTCGTGCAGAGGATGATGCTGATGAGCTTTGCATATTCCGCCGGCTGCAGGCTGAAGCCCGAAAAGGTAATCCAGCGCTTGGCACCGTTGATTTCCACCCCCACAAACAAGACCGCTAGCAAGAGTACCAAGATGATACCCGCAGCGCTCCAGGTAGCAGGTGCATTGCGCAGCCTGGCGTAGTTCATCCTTGCAAAGGCTGCGCAGAGCACAGTGCCGAGAAAGAGCCAGATAAGATGCCGCTTAAAAAAATAGTACGGATCTTGATAATCCTCCATCGCTAGGACATAACTCGAGCTGAATACATTGATGGTGCCGATGAGGATGAGGAGCGCCATGATGACAAGGATCGGCTCCTCGGTATTTGACCAAAGCACCTTGCGAACGCGCATCGCTTCCCCTCCTAGAACAGTACTTCACAGCGATGAATCTTCTCGCCGCGCGCACTGAACTTCCGCTCGTACTCCGTCTCGATATTGTCTTCGCGGCTCTCGCTGTGCAGATCAAAAGAGATGTCACGCACCGTGAGATGCGCCGCTTCGAATTCTTCAAGAGAGAAATCGAAAAGCGGACGGTTATCCGTCTTGAAGTGGAGCTCACCGCCCTTCCTTAGAATGCCGCGATATTTTTCAAGGAAATTCCGGTACGTCAGACGGCGCTTTGCGTGCCGCTTTTTCGGCCACGGGTCACAAAAGTTGATAAAAAAGCGCGAGACCTCGCCCGGTGCAAAGATCTGTTCGATGTGATTGATATCAAAGACGAGAAGGCGCACATTCGTCAGCCCAAGTTCTGCAACTTTCTTCGCTGCCTGGTAAAGGACATCCTGCTGCATCTCGATGCCAATGTAGTTATTCTCTGGATACAGCTCTGCCATCTTACTCAAAAAATCGCCTTTTCCCGTGCCGAGTTCGACAAAGAGTGGTGCTGCGCGCCCGAAGGCCTCTGCCCAATGCCCTTTTCGCTCCTCGCCAATCTCTTGGTCACGGCTGACAACGAAACTGTCAAACGCGTGAATGGCTTCGTCAATCCACGGCTTTCTTCTTAAACGCAATGATATTTCCTCGATCCGATAGGCTGCTGCTTTCTGCGACAGCCTATAAAAAATAGCTTCTTACTCATTTACGCCCCAGCCCGAATTTCTTCAAATAGCGGTAGAGCGTGACACGGCTGACATGCAAAAGACCTGCGAGACGGCTGACATTCCCGCCGGCCGCTTTCCATGCCTTGATGAAGATTTCCCTGTCTTCCTTCCACTTGCTGTCCGGGCGAACGCCCCCCATCAGATGAATGGCATCCGCGTCGATCGCTGCATTTTCCGTGTGGAAAAACGCATACTCCAGAACGCTTTGCAGCTGCTTGATGTTGCCGGGCCAATCATAGTCCGTCAGCTTCTTTTCTGCCTCCGGCGTGAGCTGCTTCGGCATCATCTGATGCTGCGCTGCAAGCTCGCTGATGATATTTGCTGCAAGGAGTGGAATATCTTCGCGGCGGCTCCTAAGCGACGGAACGCGGATAACACTCTTAGATAACAGCTGATAGAGTTCCTCGGCAAAGAGCCCGCGCTCTGTCAATCGCTTTAGATCACTGTCACAGGCCGCAAGGATGCGGACATCGATACTGTGCGCCGCGCGTTCGCCCAGACGGCAGGTCTTCCCTGCTAGGAGCGCCTTGGCAAGCGCACGCCCGAGGGACAGCGGCATCTTTTCGATTTCATCGAGAAAGAGCGTTCCGCCCGACGCAAGCTCAAGCCGTCCCGGGCGGCTGATATCCGGTGCACACATGACACCAAAAAGCTCCTGTTCAAGGAGTTCTGCTGCCATATCGCCGCAGCAAAGCGAAATCATCGGTCCCGCGACACGCGGACTTGCCTGGTGAATGCCGCGCGCCATACGCTTTTTTCCCGTACCGGACTCGCCTTGAAGCAAGACATGATTTTTATTCTTTGCGATACGCACTGCCTTTTGGCGAACAGAACAAAAGGCAGTGCTGCTGCCCACCATCGAGCGAAGCGAATACTTCGCCGTATAGCCCGCTGCATGCGCAACAAGCGTGCGAAGGTCTTCAATGGGCATGGATACGACGACGACAGAATCCACTGCCCCCGTCTTTCCCATCGGAACGACCGTCGTGATATCCTCATAGGTCTTCTTTGCCGTGATCCACGTGCACTCCTTGTTGTAGGAAGGCACGCCTGAAAATCCCTTTTTGATGGGTGTGTGCTCGTAATTCATCACCACATCCCCAAGATGCGGGTGCTCCTCGTTCGCCTCGTGCTCGACAGCGATGCCTGAAAGGCGCGCATGCCCCAAACGATTCGCATAGGTGACCGCACTGTCTGAAAGGATGTGGTAAACCGCAAAGGGCGTCGCATCGAGGATGGCTTCCGCTGCCATGAGGCGCGCCGCGCTTGCAAGATGCCGTTCGAGCGCACGACAAAGCACAAAGAGCTGTGCAAGCACCGCATCCTGCGAAAGTTCTTTGCTCACCTCGCCGTCCACCGTGACGAGCGTGAGGATAAAGCTCAATTTTCCATCGACCATGACCGGCGCCGAGCAGGCATCTCCATTCTGATATACCGTAAGCCACATTTCAGGACCAAAGATGAGAAACGGCGTTTGATGCTCCCGCGCAATCGAAATCGACGACGTACCGATTTCCTCAATGCCCAGCCGCGCCCCTTCAATCGCCCCCGGTGATTTCTGATAAAAAGGATGCGAATAGCTCTTCAGCACGCGGCAGTCACTATCGATGAGCAGCAATGAAATATTGTATTCCTGAAAAAATTCACGCGTCTCATGCGTGAGCTCTGCCAGGTAGTCAATCGCAGACGCATGCTTTTCCTGAAGCGCCCGAAAATCCTCCTCCGGCATCCGCTGCACCGCCCCCATCCGTGTGCGCTCGATGTCAAGGCTCTTGCTCTTGCGCCAAGACTCCGCCACCCAAGGATGAACGTTGGCATCCATGATACCTTCTGTAACAAATTTCCTATAATAGGCTTTTAGTTTGTCACGGCTTCGATGCTCTCTGAGCATAGCTCCGCCTCCCCTTATGTAAGACAGCCATCCGCCTTTTACGTCTCTGCCGCTGCGATTTCGTCCGAAATTTTTGAGTCTCACCTATTCTTATTTTAACAAGCATTACGCCCGACTGCAATCTTTTTTCCAAAACCATGGGGGAGTGGTTCTATCATAAGCAAACCTTAGTGAAGCAAGCGGTGAAAGTACACAGTACGCCCCGGCGGATTTTTTTCGTCCAAAAGAAGAGTAAATCGAATCCGACTTGACAGAATAACTGTTCGTGCTAAAATAAAACAAAATAAAATAATGGGGAGCTCGAAAGGGCTGAGAGTGGATTTTGTTCCTGACCCATAACCTGATTTGGATAATGCCAACGTAGGGAAATAATGAAAAGCTGTCTCTTTATGCGCGATCCAATTCGGGTCGCGCTTTTTTGTTGTCGAAAGGAAAGACGTATGTTTAAAGAATGTTTTGATCATGTGAAAAAAAGCCATCCGCTGGTTCACAACATAACCAACTACGTAACGGTTAATGATGTTGCAAATATCATTCTTGCGGCAGGTGCCAGCCCAGTTATGTCCGATGAACCGGAAGACGTACGAGACATTACTTCCCTTTGCGGCGGATTAAACATCAATATCGGTACGCCGAGCAAAAGAACCATGGAAGCAATGCGCCTGGCAGGTAAGAAAACAAATGAGCTCGGGCACAAACTACTGCTTGATCCAGTCGGCGCGGGTGCATCAAAGTTCAGAACAAATACAGCTGTAACATTACTGAAAGAGCTGCAATTCGATGTAATCAGAGGAAATGTTTCTGAATTAAAGGCACTTGCTTATGGCAGCAGCAGCACAAGAGGTGTCGATGCGGATGCCGCGGATGCTGTGACAGAAGAGAATCTAGGGCAGATGATCTCCTTCATAAAAAGCTATGCTGCTGCCTGTGGATGTATCATTGCCATTACCGGTGCAATCGACCTCGTCGCCGATGCTGAGAAATGCTATATCCTTCGAAATGGGCGAAAGGAAATGGCTGCTATTACAGGAACAGGATGTCAGTTATCCGGTCTCATGACGGCTTTCCTCATTGCAAATCCAGATAAGATACTGGAAGCGGCGGCGGCAGCTGTATGCACGATGGGACTTGCAGGTGAAATTGCCATGCGGTACATGGCAGAAGGTGACGGCAACAGTACCTACCGGAATCGTATCATTGATGCAATTTACAACATGACCGGTGATATGCTGGAAAAAGGAGCAAGGTATGAAATGCAATAAGGATTCACTTCTGCTATATGCAGTGACGGACAGACATTGGCTAAACGGCAGAAGGCTTTATGACGATGTGGAGAAAGCGATCAAAGGCGGCGTTACCTTTGTGCAGCTGAGAGAGAAAGATGATATGGCGATGCCACACGATGAATTTCTTGCTGAAGCAAAGGAGATTGCGGCTCTTTGCCGCAAATACAGCGTTCCGTTTGTCATCGATGATGATGTGCAGATTGCACAGGAATCCGGTGCAGACGGTGTCCATGTAGGACAGCACGATATGGAAGCTGGTATGGTAAGAAAAAAGCTCGGAAGGGATAAAATTCTCGGCGTCTCAGTGCAGACTGTAGAGGAAGCTTTGCTTGCACAGAAAAGAGGCGCAGATTATCTCGGCGTCGGCGCTGTCTTTAAAACCGGATCGAAGAACGATGCGGATGACGTCCGCACAGAGATGCTTAAAGCGATTTGTGACGCGGTGGATATTCCTGTTGTAGCAATCGGGGGGATTACCGAAAACAATGTGACAGAGCTTGCAGGAAGTGGCATATGCGGTATTGCAGTCATTTCAGCGATCTTTGCAAAAAATAATATTCAAAAAGCCACGCGGGATCTGAAAAAAAAGGCATTAAAGGTAATCTCAAAATGATCCGGGGAGCAATATTTGATATCGACGGAACACTGATCGATTCCATGCCGCTCTGGGAGGATCTAGGCGGAAGATATCTCCGATCGCTCGGCAAAATCCCTGAGTCAGGTCTTTCCGATATCCTCTTTCCGATGACCATTCCGGAAGGAGTTCACTACATAAAAAGCAGATATAGACTGCAAAAGACAGAAGAAGAGATTTGGAAAGAACTCAAGGAAACTGCCAAGACTTTTTACAGAGAGGAGGTGCCTCTTAAGGCAGGTGCCAAGACATTGCTCGACTTTTTTTCCAGACATGGAATTACTATGATGCTGGCCACTATCGGTGAACCGGAATTGGTTCAGTCTGCACTCATAAGACTTAAAGTCTGGAAATATTTTAAAGGAATGATGACCTGCGAAGAGCTGCAAACCACAAAAAGGGAATCGATGATTTACCGAAAAGCAGCAGAGATTATGGGAACAAAACCGGAGGAAACCCTTGTGTTCGAGGATATTCTGCAGGCAGTTCAGAGCGCAAAAAAAGCCGGCTTTCTGGTCTGCGCAGTCGCGGATGATTCCAGTCGCGCGGACAGAGAAAGAATAGCGGCAGAGGCGGATTTTTTGATCGAGGATTTTACCGAATTAAGTAAGGTGATCGCATTGGCGGGAATTTAAACTGCCGATGATAATGACACAGCGGCAGACCGGGGGCACCACCTTCTGTCGCTTAATAAAAATCAATATCCTGTTCAAGGAGATCTAACATGCGAACAGTATTAAGTATCGCCGGAAGTGATTCCAGCGGAGGCGCCGGCATCCAAGCAGACATCAAGACGATGACCATGAATGGCGTTTATGCCATGACTGCAATCACCGCATTGACAGCACAAAATACGACCGGTGTAACAGGGATTTTAAACGTGACACCCAATTTCCTCGCAAAGGAAATGGACGCAATTTTTACAGATATCCGGCCGGATGCGATCAAGATCGGAATGGTTTCCGACGAAGCATTGATCAAGGTGATAGCACAGAAACTGAAAGAGTATAAAGCACAGCATATTGTCTTAGATCCGGTCATGGTCGCGACAAGCGGTGCCACACTTATCCGCGATGATGCAATTAACGTTCTGATTTCGGAACTGATCCCTCTGGCAGAAGTGATCACGCCGAATATTTCAGAGGCTGAACAGCTCGCAGGAATGATCATATCTTCTGCAGAAGATATGGTCGAAGGAGCAAAGAAAATCGCAGACAGATACAGCTGTGCGGTTCTTCTGAAAGGTGGTCACAGCTTAAATGATGCGAACGATCTGCTCTGCCGAAAAGGGGGTATCACCTGGTTCAATGGAAAACGTATCCATAATCCGAATACACACGGAACAGGATGCACGCTTTCCAGCGCGATCGCTTCCAATCTGGCAAAAGGATATGATCTGCAGGCATCTATTGCCCGAGCGAAGGAATATATTTCGGGTGCACTGGCAGTCATGTTGAATCTTGGAAAAGAATCCGGTCCCCTGAACCACGCGTTTAACCTTACCGGAAAATTTGCACAGGAGGGATCAGGCGTTGGAAAATAAAAAGACATCCGCATGGGATAACGGATTAATTTGGTTTGGCGCAGGTGTATCACTTGCTGAGATTCTGACAGGTACATTTCTGGCGCCTCTGGGGCTGAAAACGGGTATCCTTGCGATACTCCTAGGTCACCTGATCGGCGGGATTCTTTTCTACCTTACCGGTATCATCAGCGCAAACAGCGGAAAAAGTGCCATGGAAGCAGTAAAAATGACATATGGCAAATATGGAGGCAAGCTGTTTGCCATTCTTAACGTTTTTCAGCTCGTTGGCTGGACGGCAATCATGATTTACGACGGGGCGATTTCGGCAAATAGTATCTGGTCTGTCGGACAATGGATCTGGTGCATGGTCATCGGCGGCTTGATTATAGTCTGGATTTTAATCGGCATTACAGATTTAGGAAAAATAAATACAGTCACCATGGCAGCTCTTTTTGTCCTGACGATAGTACTCTGCGCGGCAATCGTAAGACAGGGGAGTGAACCCGCTGAAACAGTGAAAACAATCTCATTTGGCGCAGCTCTTGAACTGTCCGTATCTATGCCGCTTTCTTGGCTGCCGGTCATCGGCGACTATACCAGCAGGGCACGTGAACCGGTCAGATCTACGTTTGTCAGCACCATAGCTTATACTCTGGTCAGCTGCTGGATGTTCCTGATCGGCATGGGGGCAGCCATTTTTGCAGGAAGCTCTGATATTGCACAGATCATGCTCAAGGCAAGTCTTGGCGTGGCCGGTCTTCTTATCATTGTATTTTCAACGGTAACAACCACATTTCTCGATGCATTTTCAGCCGGCATATCAGCGGAGGCTGTCTGCGAGAAATTATCCGGAAAAACAATGGCGATGGCAGCTGCCATATTTGGTACAGTCTGTGCTTTTTTGTTCCCCATGGACGATATTACGGCGTTCTTATATTTGATCGGATCTGTATTTGCCCCAATGGCAGCTGTTTTAATCGGAAGCTGTCTGCTTCTAAAAACCAATGCTAAAGAGAAGCACTATGATTGGATCCACCTTCTGGTATGGCTTGCCGGTTTTGTTATCTATCGCCTGCTGATGAAGGTGGATACGCCGCTTGGGTATACCCTTCCGGATATTCTCATCACACTGCTGCTGACCATTGCTGCAAACAAAATCTTTAAGATTCGAAGCATGAAGATGAAACACCTACCTAGAAAGACTGAACAGACAAAGTAAATCTTTCAAGGCAACAGTAACGGCTACTGCTCCATCTAGCGTCACCTAACAAAAGATACCAGAATCTACGTTACATGTTACGGACATGCGTGCCCCACGCAAACGCCTCGTTTCGCAAGCGGTCGTGCACTTGTACGCTGAACAACCGGCGGACTTCTTAAACGCGCTGCGCTTGGACGAAAGAAGTCCGCCGGGGCGTACCGTGCACTTTCCCCGCTTGCTTCACTAAGGTTTGCTTAGGCGCATCGTATTCTTCCGTAACATTTACGGTAGAGCCGCATACCAAGATATCCTTTACAATGCTGCGTTTTGTCATATATAATAAAAAATACTATCGGCTTAAAACAAAGCTGCCACACGAATAGCTCAACTGCTTTTTCAGAAAGGATATCGCATGGCAAAACAGACCAAGAAAATCCAGCATAAACTTCAGCCACAGAAAGAAAAAAAGAGCGTACAGGAGAAGAAACCCGGCAAAGACTATGTCCTTCTCTTCGTCATTCTCCTCACCCTCATCGTTGCCGCCACCGGCTGGATGCAGTTCGATAACCTCAACCGCGCGATGTACATCATGCTCGCCATTTCCCTCTCGATGACCTACCTCCAGCGCCATGCAAAACTCGCTGAGAACCGCATGAAAATCATCCATCATGTCGGTATCGTCACCATGATAGCAGCCGTCCTTCTCTTTGGACTCAACATCTACCACCAATACTTTGGAAAATAACTCTAAAAAGCCCTCGCGGGAACCATAAAATCCCCGCGAGGGCTTTTCTATACCACCGTATCTCAGTAGCTCGGATGCTCTTTGACATAATCGACAGGGCGAGACCAGTCGACATTTACTTCTGTGTCTTCCCAAAGGCGCGTCAGGGCAAGCTCAAAGCTCTTTTCGTCCGCGAGCGGTATGATCTCCACCTGTGTGAAGTCTGTCAAGGATTGATGCGGAATACCGATCGTGTGCCGTTTCCCCAGGAAATCTTCAATCTTCCTCTTTGCCGCATCGTTCTTGATATGGACTTCAGCACGCTTTTCCGCTGCATCGTAATCAATCCAGCCGAGGTCTTTGCCAAAGCTGATGGCTACGCTGTAAGTCACTGCCATAAATGTTACCCCCTATGTTTTTTCATCCAGCCTTCTGCGTAAGAGCAGGTCGTCTCTGCCTTGCCGCCGCGCCTTTCGATTTCCTCCACCGCACGCCGCACCAGATCTCCCGCAATTCCCTGCCCGCGCAGACTTGTATCAACACCCGTATGCGATATGTTAAAAATACCGGGACGCACCTCAGAAAATAAGATTTCCGCCAGTTCCCTACCGCTCTCATCCTTCCCATAGATGCCGTCTTCCCGCACTTCGTATTTCAGCATAGTCTTAGCCTCCAATTTTCTTTTCCTTATTTTATCGCATCTTCCTTTCTTTGGCAATGAAGTACCTTATTTCAGCTCTACCGTAAATGTTACGGGAAAGTGCGATGCGCCTAAGCAAACCTTAGTGAAGCAAGCGGGGAAAGTGCACGGTACGCCCCGGCGGACTTCTTTCGTCCAAGCGCAGCGCGTTTAAGAAGTCCGCCGGTTGTTCAGCGTACAAGTGCACGACCGCTTGCGAAACGAGGCGTTTGCGTGGGGCACGCATGTCCGTAACATGTAACGTAGATTCCTTATCGCTTAAAAAGCTATAAAATTTCGTCCAAAAAAGCCGAGAGAGTTTTATCCCTCGGCTCTTTTATACCATCTTATGCAATTTTGATACTTTTAAGTACGGTTCAATCAATGCAAATAGGTAATCGGGTTGACTGCCTGACCATTGATGCGAACCTCATAATGGACATGCGGCCCCGTCGAAAAGCCAGTGCTGCCCATATAGGCAATGACCTGCCCGCGCTTGACATGCTGCCCCGGCGAAACGACGACCTGCATCGCGTGCCCGTAGCGGGTCATAATACCGCCGCCGTGATTGATATCGACCATATTGCCATAACCGCCGCTGTTCCACCCAGCGACGCTGACAACGCCGTCTGCTGTTGCGACAATCGGCGTGCCCATATCATTTGCAATATCTATGCCGGGGTGGAAGTCCGAGCCGCCCCAACGAAGACCATATGGAGAGGTGACCGTGCCGCGTGCTGGCCAAATAGCAGGAATCGTACTGCTGATGCCGGGAACAGAAACCGTGGTATCGGGCGGCATGACGGATGCAACGCCTGTCCGCTGCTGGTCAAGTTCCTTTTTCAACTGCAAGAGAGAAGCTCTGCGCTCTGCAATCCGCTTTTCGAGATTATCAAATGTCTGACTGACGTTTTCAAGACTCGGTGCAATAGAAGGTCCGCCTTCTCCCTTATGTTCTTCTCCATCGGATGGCTTGTCTTTCTCATCACCTGTGGATGTTCCCGCAGAGATATGACGGAGCTCCGCTTCCATCTGTGTCAGCTGATCGATCTGCTCCTGCAGAGAACTTGCCTTCTTTGACAGCTGCAACAGCTGTTCCTGCTGAATCTCATTGACGTCCTTTAATCGCTCGATTTCCGCCTGTCTATTCCGATTGGCAAATGTGCTATAAACAGAATACCCTACGGCTCCTACGAAGAGAAGCGCCCCTACAGCAAGCGATGCCAAAGCAAACTTCATCATGCTCTTCGGCAGGCGAATGCTCTTCACATCCGATCCATCCGTCGAAAGAATCTTGATGGTATATTCTGTTTCCACCTTATCTGACATGTGGCTGCACCTTCTTTCCTATGAAACTGCTTTGTCCCGTTCCTGCCTTGCCCCTGCAAAGAAGCACAGCAGAAAAAAACCGTATGACATTATATCATACGGTTTCTGTATTTCAAATGGTTTTTCTACGATTTATAGGATTACCAGCGCGACAAAGCCCACAGTATCACAGCCTCCAAACATCTGCATTCTACTTCGCGTAGTGCTCCTTCCACGCATGATGAAAACTGCCTTCTTTATCCGTGCGACGATAGGTATGTGCACCGAAGTAGTCACGCTGTGCCTGAATGAGATTTGCTCCGCTGCAGGTACTGCGAAATGCATCGAGATACTGCAGTGCATTTGCCATAGCAGGGACAGGAATTCCTCTTTCTGCTGCCAGTACTAAGACATGGCGTAAGCTGCTCTGATTTGCCTTGATTCTCTCCATAAAAAAATCATCGAGCATTAGATTTGAAAGCTGTGGATTCTTTTGATATGCCTCTGTAATCTTTGTCAGGAATTCTGCCTGAATGATACAGCCTGCACGGAAAATCGAAGCGATACGTCCATAATTCAGTGCCCAGCCATAGGTATCCGCCGCCGAACGATAGAGAGCAAACCCCTGTGCATAGGCCATAATCTTTGCCGTGTAGAGGCTCTGACGCACCATTTCAACCATGTTCTTCGGCACATCCGACTCTGCCGTCGGCACAGAAAATAACTGCGACGCCTTGGCACGGCTCTCGACGAGGTTTGACATGACGCGTGCGTTACACGCTGCCGTAATCATTGACACATTGACGCCCTGTTCAAGTGCCGCAATGCTCGTCCAGCGTCCCGTTCCCTTTTGTCCAGCACTGTCAAGAATCTTATCGACAACCTGCCCCCCATCGGCATCATTTTCCTTAAAGATATCCGCTGTAATACCGATGAGGTAACTCCTCAGCTCTCCCTGGTTCCATTCATGATAAACTTCGGAAAGCTCGTCATTTGTAAGACCACCGATGTACTTTAAGAGCAAATAACTCTCCGCAATAAGCTGCATATCCGCATACTCGATGCCGTTATGCACCATCTTGACGTAATGACCTGCACCATCCTCACCGATGTAGGTGCAGCAAGGCGATCCATCCTCAGCCTTTGCCGCCACGGCTTCAAAGATTGGCTTCAGACTCTCGTAAGCAGTTTTGTCACCCCCGGGCATAATGCAGGGACCACGACGTGCGCCGCTTTCTCCGCCCGATATACCTGTCCCAAAGAAATAAATTCCATGTTCTTTAGCATAGGCATAGCGATGAACCGTATCCTTGAAGAAGGAATTTCCTCCATCAATGATCATATCTCCTTTATCGAGCAGCGGGATTAGCTGCTTAATCATCGAATCGACCGGGGCTCCCGCCATAATAAGCATCATAATGCGGCGAGGTTTTTTCAAAGACTTTACAAAATCCTTTAGATCGTAATATCCGATCATATTCTCATGCGGATGAGCTTTCAGCACTTGTTCTGTAAGATCAGGCGTATAATTGTAGCACGCAACTTTAAAGCCATGATCTGCCATGTTCAGCGCCATATTGCTTCCCATGACTGCCATGCCGATCATACCGATATCCATTCTTGCCATACGGTCCACCTAAATCCTTCCTCTAATGTACATATCATGAGATGCGGTCTTAAAACGATGCGATCTGCGCAAACTCCTTTTGCAGATTCCAGTAGACATGCTCGAAAATATCGTATAATGCTCTATACGTTTCCTGTGTCTTCGCTTGCGGTCGATAGACTTGCTTCGGATGAACAAAAGCTGCCGTGTCCGCAATCGAAGAAAGTGCGCCGACAGAAATAAAGCCCAAAACGGCTGCACCGTACGCTGCTCCCTCACTATTGTCTGGCAGCGTGATTTCATGTCCCAATACATCAGCGAGGATCTGCATCCACAGCGGCGATTTTGTGAAACTTCCACTGACGCGAATATCCTGTACCTTGCCAAAATCCAAAAGTGCTTCATAGACTGCCTTTAGAGAAAAACAAATTCCCTCAAGTGTTGCACGAATCATATGCGAGCGCTTTGTATTAAGGGAAAGGCCAAAGAAAAGCCCACGAAGATCCGAATTCCAATACGGCGCACGCTCTCCCGTGAAACATGGAAGAAGGAGCAATCCGCCCGCACCGGCTGGGACATGTTCTGCTTGCATTGTCATCAAATCGTACGCGTCGACGCCAAGACGCTTCATATCTTCTTCCGTATATCCCAGCACTTCATCGCGCATCCAGCGAAGGATCATTCCGCCATTATTGATCGCTCCGCCTGACACCCACATACCATCGACAAGATTGTAGCACCACGTTCGCATTTTCTCATCAACCATCGGTTTTTGTGTCAGCATCCGAATAGCTCCACTCGTCCCAATCGTCGCACTGAGCTGACCTTGATGAACGGCGCCGATACCCACGTTGACAAGTACGCCATCTGTTGCACCGATTACGACAGGAATTCCTTCTGGCATGCCAAGCCGCTTAGATGCCGCTGCATTCATTGGCTCGCTGTGCGTCGTCGAAACAGGACGCGGCAATCTATCTCGTGAAAGCCCTAGATATGCAACCGCCTCTTCATCCCAATCCATCGTTTCTTCACAGTACATACCACTGGTACTGGCTGTCGAGTGGTCTATGACCCACTCTCCCGTAAGCATAAAGAAAAGATAGTCCTTAATGGAGCCAACATACGCCATCTTATCAAATAATGACCTTTGCCTACGCTTGAGCCAGAGAATCTTAGGAAATGGATAACACGCATGAACAGGACATCCTGTCCGCCTGTACAGAGCCTTGCTAAATGTCGTATCTTGTCTCAATTCCTGTACAATCTCACCGCTTCGGCTGTCTGCCCATGTCATCATTGGTGCGATTGGCTGATGGGCAGTATCCAGCGGCATGAATGTGTGCATAATAGTACTGAGTGCAATCCCCTGCGGTGTAATGCCTTTGGAAACAAGCTGTTCTCCGGTCTTTCGAATTACCTTTTCTGTCGCTTGAACAATTTCCAGCGGATCTTCTTCCGCCCAATCAGGATGTGGCGTAGATAGTGGATAAAACGCTTCATCAAATGCCAATTTCATACCGTCTGCACGGTACGCAATGGCACGGACACCAGTTGTCCCAACATCAACGCCAATCCATACATTACGCATTATCATTTTCTCCATTGTCCTTCCCACCTATCTCCATAAAACAAATCTTCTTTTCCTAATAATATCACGTTTCAAAACTTATTGCAATGTTATACTCATAAAAATAAGCATAAAATGATATAATTATATCATTTTATGCTTATTTTCCGTTTATCAACTTATATTCTTTTTTCTGCAATGACCTCACGCATTTTTCGTATATTTTCACGATAGGTATTCGTCGACTGCATAGCAACGCCCATATACAAAAGATCTACAATTGCCATATGGATTAACCGCGATGCAACAGATTCTGATTGATATTTTATCTCTCGCCCCATGCCATGAAGCATGATATCAACGCGTTTTACTAATGCTGAATTGACATAACTTGTAATACCGATAACTTTTGCACCAGATTTTTTAGCAACATCGACAGAGTGCAGCAAATCGATACTTCCCCCTGTATGAGAAATAGCAACAACGAGATCCTGTGATGTTAACAAAGCCGCTGAGGTAACTTGCAGATGCCCATCGGAATAGGCTTGTACTGGCTTTCCAAAACGAAGAAATCTCGTTTCCATATCACGACATACAGTAGCAGAATTTCCAAACCCGTATACGACAATCCGATTTGCATGAATAAGCATCTGAACCGCCGCATCTACGTCGGAAAAATTAAGTAACGTGATTGTATCTTGCAAACCTTCTGCAATGTTGCGAAACATCTTACCTGCAATAACCTCATAGGAATCTCCGTGACGAACATCCTGATAGATTGTCTCATCGATAGAATAAACTTCTTTCGCCAACGCAATCTTCAATCCTTGAAGCCCGCTAAATCCTAATTTTTTGCAAAATCGAGATACTGTTATTTCCGAACTCTGTGTATTTTGTGCCAGATCGGAAACCGTTTCTTCAAGTACTTCTTTGCTGTGTATGTTGATATAATCTGCAATGCGGCGTTCCGACTTTGTTAAGGTCTGATATGCACTTCGCAAGATCGGCAATGCGTGGACTGTGTCCATTTCCATATAACTCCTTCTTTACATTCCCTTATTATTCACATATATTATATCATAACTTTTGGCATAAAATCGATACTCAAAATAAAAACTAGCCATTGCGTTAAACTATGCAATGGCTAGTTTTAAATATACTTCCTTATCTCACTCGATACGAATCGTATCACCGACCATAAAGCGCGGCATTCCAGTTCCTGAAAGCATGATCTGTCCCGGCTGCTCTACTGTATCAGTTCCACGAAAGATAAACGTACAGTGCCCATCTTTTTTAAGTGTCAGCATAGCCTTATCGCCGACAGCTGTTACCGTATACTCACGATCTGCAATATAGACCTTATCACCTACGACAACATCTTCTTTCAACTCACCAATTGTATGCGCCACGACCATGTTCACATACTCATACGACACGTTCTTATTAAAAATAATCACAGATTCGCGTGTCTGCATGAATTGCAGAACGAAGTCGCCAATATTTGTTATAGTCACCTCATACTTCATCATGATCCCTCCCTACGAAGCAACCTAGATTCAACTACTCAAATAAACATATTGATAACCAAAACACCGATCAGTCCCATGACAGAAATAATCGTCTCCACCATACACCAAGTACGAACCGTCTCCTTGATGGAAAGACCAAAAAATTCCTTAAAAAGCCAAAATCCAGGATCATTTGGCGGACTGATGATGAGGCTGCCGGCACCTGTCGCCAAGACCATGAGCTCTGGACTAACCCCTGTCACTGCAACAATCGGAGCTGCGATTCCACCTGCGGTAAGAGCAGCAACCGTCGCCGAACCACAAGCGACACGAATAACCGCAGCTACGACCCAAGCAAGCATCAGAGGAGATAGATTTGATCCGCCAACAACCTCACCGATATAACGGCCGACGCCACTGTCAATCAAAATTTGTTTTAAAGCGCCGCCGCCACCAACAATCAGAAGAATCATGGCGATTGCAAGAATAGCATCCTCAACTACTTTCATGATCTCTGACATGCTCTTGCCACGGGAAAGACCAAATGTGTAGAATGCAATGAAGATAGAAATAGTCAATGCCATATCCGGCGTACCAAGAAACGTCAAAATATTAAAGAGTGTCGAGTCCTTCGAAAGTACAAGTTTTGCAATAGCAGAAGCTGCCATCAAGAATACAGGAACAAGAGCTGTAACGACACTGATGCCAAAACTTGGCATCTCATCGTCTTTAAATACATGAGGATTGTACAGCCCCTGTGGAATTTCTGGATTAAGCCTCTTCGCTGTATTATAGAAAATAGGTCCTGCGACAATGGCTGTCGGGATAGCGATAATTGCACCATAAACAAGTGTCAAACCAATATCTGCGCCATAGATGACAGAGATTGCCGTCGGTCCAGGATGCGGCGGCAAGAAACCATGCGTAACCGAAAGAGCTGCGGCCATTGGAATACCGACTTCAAGAAGTGGAATCTCTGCCTCTGCTGCCACTGTAAAGACCAGCGGAATCAACAAGACAAAGCCAATTTCATAGAAAAGAGCAATACCGACAATGAATCCCGTCAAGCAGACCGCCCATTTAACATTCTGACGACCAAAGACATTGATAAGCGTTGTCGCAATTCTCTGAGCACCACCACTTTCAGCCATAAGCTTACCCAACACTGCACCAAAGGCAACGACGATGGCAAGCCCGCCAAGAGTTCCGCCCAGACCTTTTTCAATCACAGGGATAATCTGTCCCATGGGAAGACCCTCAGCAAAACCCACGAGCCCAGCAACGATAAGCAGGGATATGAAGCTATTCAGCTTCACTTTAACAATCAAGAAGAACAACAATACGATCCCGCACGCTAATATAACCAGTGGCATAAGAAATTCCTCCTTTTTGCTTTTCTAATCAAATGTTTTGGAGTATTCCTCCTTTCTAATCCAAAAAATTTGATATTTATAAATCAGTATAATTAATTCGTAATGAAAGTATACCATCATTTCTTTATATTTGCAAGTTTTATAACATTATTTATCAAAAAAAGATATATATATGAATCTTTATAGAAGAAAGGCAAACAAAAAACGTGTAGACAAGAATATATCTTACTACACGCCATTTCATCAATTATATAATCTTTATTACAAATTTCCTTTAGAAGTGAATCAACTTTCTTCTTCGACTTCCACCTCAGATGTTTTGGGCATCATCCCCATTGCCTGCTGCAGGGCATGGTTTTCCTCGGCGGTCAAGGGGTATGTAGACGTACCATTTTCAATAGGCTTGACATATGTTCTTGAATTATCTCGACCGAAGATGCTTGCAAGAACAATACCGTCATTATGGCTGTTTAGAAGGGCAACGGCAAAGCTGAGGTCACCGCCCATGTCATCGAATGCACGGAAGCGTACGACACCGATACGTGTTATCGACATGCCGAGCAAGTCACGAATCTGTTGATGCTCTGAAAGAATTTCATCATTTTTTGCAATAACTCTGTCAACCTCTGCCATTTGACTCATCAGCAGCTTCTCAAGATTTGCGCCTTCTGACCCGGTCATCATCGACCGATACCGCTTTTTCATGGTATGGAAGCTCCGCCAAAGTCTGATGATAAATATGAGTAAGATGATGCTCAGAATGAGAAATGCCAGCGTAAAATATACAGAATTGGCTGCTAATACCTGGCTGACATATTGAATGTCCATGTTCGATTACTTGCTCCTTCCATAGGTGTTTTCCTACCTTCATGTTTCACAAAATTGTTTCACGTGAAACAATGCCGTCTGACACCCAATACACTTAAACTGTGAAATTTTCACGCGATGAATCATAGTGCAGTGCATCGATATTTGCCCGCTTGTCCTCATCATTACGTTCTGTGATGGCTTCAAGGATGCGTTCAAGATCGTCAGTGGTATAAAATTCAATCTCGATCTTGCTCTTCTTCTTGCCTGAACGAATCATGACCTTTGTGCCTAGCATTTCCTTAAGTTTTTCAACAGCATCCTTTATATAAATATCCTCTGAAAAAACAGGGACTTGCTTTTGCTTTCCATCATGATTTTTCTTTGTCAAAAGTCGTTTGACCAACACTTCAGCTTGACGAGCGGAAAGTGCATCGGATTGGATGCGGTCAGCAATCGTCTCCTGAAGTTCTGCATCGTCCAGTGCTAAAAGCGGCTTCGCCTGTCCCATGGAAAGACTGCCACTTGCGATATAGCTCTGCACCTTTAGCGAAAGTTTCAATAGACGGAGAAAGTTTGCTATGTGCGAGCGGCTCCGCCCGACTTTCTCTGAGATGGTTTCCTGCGTAAGGTCAAACGTTTGCATCAGGCACTGATAAGCATGCGCTTCTTCGATGGCATTCAGATCTTCACGCTGGATATTCTCAATCAAGGCGATCTCGCTGAGTTCTGCATCATTGTATTCGCGAATCAGTGCGGGGATTTTTTTCAATCCGGCAAGCCTTGCGCCGCGCAAGCGCCGCTCACCTGCGATAAGTTCATACCTATCATGGGGAAGTTTTCGCACAAGCACGGGCTGTAAGACACCGTACACCTTGATGGACCTTGCCAGCTCCTCCATCGCCGCTTTATCAAAATTCGCACGCGGCTGATAGCGGTTGGCCTCAATGCTCGCAAGGGGAATCTGCCGAACAGCATCGCTCGAGGTGTCGGAGGAGTCTTTCGCCTTAGCCATGGATCGGACGACATCCATATTGAGACCAAGTGCGGCCAGCCCTTTTCCCAGCCCGCCGCGCTTTTTACTCGTCACGAGATATGACCTCCTTTGCCAAGCGGAGATAGGCTTCCGCACCCTTCGATTTGCGGTCATAGTAATAAATCGGCTTTCCGTAAGACGGTGCCTCCGACAGGCGAACCGTGCGCGGAATCATCGTCTGATAGACAAGATCACCGAATGACTTTCTGGCATCCTCGACAACGAGTGTTGAAAAGCGCGTGCGGGAATCAAACATCGTCATCAAGATACCCGCGATGTTTAATCTGCTGTTTAATCCTTCGTGCACCATCTTGATTGTATCCACCAGCAATTTGCATCCATCCAGTGCATAGAACTCACACTGAATCGGCAGCAAGACGCCGTCAGCCGCACAAAGTGCATTCAATGTCAAAAAACCAAGCGAAGGCGGGCAGTCGATGAGGATATAGTCGTAGCGATTCCGCACCTCTTCCAATGCCAATTTCAGACGCGATTCGCATACGTCTGTTTTATCTCTGGCAATTTCCGCAAGCTCGGCCTCTGCGCCTGCAAGCTGCACATTTGCAGGAATAAAATCCATCGCATACGTTGCCTTTTTTATGGCATTCACAGCGGATTCCCCTTCGATCAGGACATTATAAATTGAGATGTCCGTTATCGAGGTTTCAAACCCCAGACCTCTCGTTGCATTTCCCTGCGGGTCACTGTCCATGAGAAGTACCTTCTTGTTCAAAACCGCAAGCGATGCCGCGAGGTTTATAGAAGTCGTTGTCTTTCCGACGCCGCCTTTCTGATTTGCCACTGCAAGGACCTTTGCCATTTCCACTCTTCTTTCTTTCGTCGTATTCTTAGAGGATACAGACTCTACCGTAAATGTTACGGAAAAACACGATGCCCCTACCTTAGTGAAGCAAGCGGGGAAAGTGCAAGACCGCTTGCGTAACATGTAACGTAAATTCGAGATACACGGCATATCGAATCGCTCGACAGATCCTTTGATACAGCGTATATCACTCGCATCTCTCCACGGCTTGCTATCGTCATACTTTGTAACAAATATGACTTGTATTCTAAAAAAAAGACAGTATAATGATAGCATGCCTATATATTAGAAAGGATATATAGGTCTTTCTCTTTTTTGCGTATATACTATACTATGATTTAAGGAAGAAATCCATTGTTTCACGTGAAACAATTTAATTTTTACGGGAAGAGATGATTTTATGCCCATCTACAATGCGCCCCTCTTAGTGATAGATCCAAAGGAAACCCGCCGCTACGCTGGGCTGATGAAAGCTAAGACATTCGATGAAAACTTAATTCTCGAAGCCTGCCAAGATGCACGCCTGCTGGCAAAGCCGAAAGGTGTCTGGGAGCTCTACGACTATGACGCAGCAACACAGACCGTCATGTCTAAACCGCCCTTTACCATCCTGGGAAAAGCGATTGGAAAGCACTTATCCTCCTGCGACAAGGTCATTCTGCTCTCGGCAACGGTTGGAGACGATATTGAAGACGAAGTGACCGCAAGATTTAAGCGTGGAGAGTATGCAACGAGCGTTCTTCTTGACGCTGCTGCAACGACTGCCGTCGAACAGATTGCAGATGGCATGGAGAAGGCCATCAAGCCCAAGATGGCAGCACAAGGCTACGGTATGCGCTGGCGCTTCTCTCCCGGGTATGGAGATTGGCCGCTGGATCAGCAGCCGGAGCTCGTACGCACCGCAAATGCAGGCGCCATCGGTGTCGGACTCTCGGATTCGAAAATGCTCGTACCGAGAAAGAGCATCACCGCTATCATCGGGCTGTATAAGGAAGGCTGTGCAGGAGACAGCAAAGTGAGGAAAGGCTGCGATTCCTGCGGAAAAACAGACTGCACCGCAAGAAAATAAACATATAAGACTAGAACTGAAAAGGAGAAAGCTATGATTCATATTTTTGACGGAGCCATGGGAACCATGCTCCAAGCCGGAGGGCTCGCGCCGGGCGGCTGTCCGGAACTTATGAACGTCGACCATCCCGAAGTCGTCCGCGGCATTCACGAGAAGTACATCGAAGCCGGAGCGACGATCATCGAGACAAATACATTTGGTGCAACTTCACTGAAGCTCGAGCACTATCATCTTGCGGATAAAGTCGAGGAGCTCAACCTCGCTGCGGTAAAGATTGCAAAGGAAGCGGCAAAAGGAGCGGCAAAAGTTGCGGGTTCGATGGGACCTACGGGCCGTTTCATCGAGCCGCTCGGCGATCTTTCCTTTGACGATGCCTATGCGACCTTTTACGAACAGGCAAAAGCAATGGCAAAAGGTGGCGTCGACTACTTCATCATCGAGACCTGCATCGACGTACAGGAGATGCGCGCGGCAATCCTTGCCGCAAAGGATGCCGATGCAAACATTCCCATCATCGCCCAAATGACCTACGCGGATGATGGGCGCACGGTCACGGGAACAAACCCACAGAGTGCAGCAATCATCCTGACGGCCATGGGTGCATCGATTATCGGCGTCAACTGCTCGCTCGGTCCAGAACAGCTTGTCCCCATCGTGAAAGAGCTGGCCGATAACACCGATCGTCCCATCAGCGTTCAGCCAAATGCAGGCATGCCGCATCTTGTCGATGGAGAGACCATCTTCCCTATGGATGCAGAAGAGTTCGGCACTTGGGCGGAAAAACTCCTCGAGGCCGGCGCAACCTATCTCGGCGGCTGCTGCGGCACGACGCCCGACCACATTCGCGCTTTGAAAAATGCATTGAAGGGAAAGAACGAACCGAAGCGCATGCCGCGCCCGAAGCGTCTCTGGCTCGCCAGCCGAAGCAAATCCGTCTGCATTGACAAGGAACTTCCAACCGTCCTCATCGGCGAGCGCATCAACCCGACGGGACGCAAGAAACTTGCCGCTGAAATCAAAGACGGCTCTCTCCTCGGCGTCAAAAAAGAAGCCGTCAATCAGGTCAAAGCAGGTGCGCGCGTTCTCGACGTCAACATGGGCGTTGCAGGCATCGACCCTGTGCCTGCGATGCGTCAGGCGGTGACAGAAATCGCCCAGCTCACCGATGCGCCGCTTGCTATAGATACCAGTGACAAAGATGCCTTGGAAGCCGGACTGCGCGCTTACCCAGGCCGCGCCCTCATCAACTCTGTCAGCGCGGAAGACGCACGCATCCGTGATTTTCTTCCGCTTGCCAAACGTTACGGCGCTGCGATTCTCTGCCTGCCGATTACAGAAGACGGCGTCCCGAAGACGAGCGAGGCGCGCGTCGACGCCATTGCCACCATCGTAAAGCACGCAAAAGAAGTAGGACTCGATGACGGAGACTTCCTCCTCGATGCCCTTGTCATGACGGTTTCTGCCGATAAAGATGCAACTCACAAGGTATTGGAAACCCTGCGCCTTTACCGCGAGAAGTTCGGCTATCCTTCCACCATGGGACTCTCGAATATCTCCTTTGGCCTGCCAAACCGCCCACTCATCAACAGTACCTTCTTCACCATGTGTCTGGCTGCGGGACTCGACGCGCCGATCATGAATCCGTATGACGAATCCATGCAAAAGTCACTTGCGGCAAGCGCAGCACTGCTCGGCGACGACCCCTGCGGACTCGCCTTCAGCAAGGATGAAAAGAACCTCGCCGCCCCCAAAAAAGCCGCTGTCATGAAGACGAGTGAACTTCCCGTCATCGAAGCCATTAAGCAAGCGGTCATCGAAGGCGAAAAAGATACCGTCGTTCCGCTCGTCGTAAAGGCGCTGGACGAGGGCAAGAGTTCCGACGAGATTACAAACAACGGTCTTACCGCAGCGATGACCGATATCGGCGAGGACTTTGGCAGCGGGCGCATGTTCCTCCCACAGGTGCTTCTCTCTGCTGAGACGATGCGCGCGGCATTCGATAAGATCAAAGAGCTCATTCCCGCAAGCGCAGAAGCGACAAAAGGAACCGTCGTCCTTGCAACCGTCAAAGGCGACGTACACGATCTCGGCAAGAACATTGTCGGTGCGCTCATGGCGAACTCCGGCTTTAAGGTCATCGACCTCGGCAAGGACATTGCACCTGAAGAAATTGTCGAAGCTGTCCTGCGTGAAAAGGCCGACATCTGCGGTCTTGCAGCATTGATGACGACAACCATGCCGCAGATCGATAAGACCGTCGCAGCACTTCACGCAAAAAAATCAACGGCAAAAGTCATGATCGGCGGTGCTGCCGTCACAGCAGATTATGTGGAAATTTCCGGTGCCGACTGCTATGCCGGCGATGCTGTCCATGCAGTTCGCCTCGCCAAGGAGATGCTCGGCATCGACTAAGACTGCTGTAAGAAAACCAAAATAGAGTAAACAAAACAGCGCAGCAATCGAAATATTGCTGCGCTGTTTTTATCGTTAATTGTAAAAGACCTCTGTGTCTTAAACAGCAGGCATTGCCATATGCTTTCTTCTTTTCTGAAGAATAAAGACAACGAGAAGAAGGACAAAGCCGATGCCATCCGTAATACCGCCTGGCGTGATCATCAAGAGACCACCGACGAGCAGAACCAGCCGCTCGATGCCCTTACAGTTATCGGCAAGATGACCGATGAGTGCGGAAGATACGCCCGCCATGCCGATGAGCGCGGTGATCGTCGTGTGTGCAAGCTCCAGCGGCGTTGCCTGAACCATCAAAAGCACGGGTGAGAGAACAAACATGTACGGGATGATGAACGCAGCAATCGCGAGTTTTGATGCATTGACACCTGTCTTCAACGGATCGCCGCCTGCAATGCCAGCACCAGCAAACGCCGCGAGTGCAACCGGCGGTGTAACGTCAGCAATGATGCCGAAATAAAAGACAAACATGTGTGCACAAATGACAGGTATGCCGAGCTGAACAATGGCAGGTGCCGCAATCGTCGATGTGATGACGTAGTTTGCCGTCGTCGGGACACCCATACCGAGGATGATCGCCGTAATCATTGTGAAAAACATCGTTGGAAGCAGCATCCCGCCCGCAAGGTCGATGAGCCCCGAAGCGAGCTTCAAGCCGACACCGGTCTTCGTGACAACGCCGATGACGATGCCCGCCGCTGCACAAGCTACAAGAACGGAAAGAACTCCCTTCGCACCGCCGATCAACCCATCGACAACCTGCTTTGGCGAAAGACGCGTCGACGTTCGAAGACAGGCACAGACAATGGAAAGAAGGATGGCCACCAGAGCCGCACGCATCGGCGTATAGCCCGTGACAAGAAGGTAGACGAGGACGACGAGTGGAATCGCCAGATGACCTCGTGAACGTAGGATTTCGCCAAACTTAGGCAGCTCGCTGCGCGGCACGCCCTTCAGGTTGCTGCGCTTTGCCTCAAAGTGAACACCGAGCCAAATGCCGACAAAATACAGGAGCGCGGGAATTGCTGCCGCCTTTACAATGTCGATATACGGAACACCGACAAACTCCGCCATCAAAAACGCTGCCGCTCCCATGACTGGCGGCATCAGCTGTCCACCGGTCGATGCTGCCGCCTCAACAGCACCTGCAAAATTCCGATGATAACCAAGCTTCTTCATCATCGGAATCGTAAGGGAACCCGTACCGACGACATTCGCCACCGAGCTGCCGGAAACCGTTCCCATAAGCCCCGAAGAAAGGACAGCAACCTTTGCCGGGCCGCCGCTCGCCCATCCCGCAAGCGCATTCGCAAGGTCGATGAAGAACTTGCCCAGCCCCGTCGACTCTAGGTATGCGCCAAAGAGAATAAAGAGGAAAATGAACGTCGATGAAACACCGAGCGGAATACCAAAGATACCCTCTGTCGTAAAGAAAAGATGCCCAACGAGCTGCCCCACCGTCAGCCCGCGATGCGCGAGAACGCCCGGCATATAAGGGCCGACAAAGGCATAGATGAGAAACGCCAGCACGACGCAGACCATCGGCAAACCGACAACACGCCGCGCCGCCTCTACGACGAGCACGATGCCGAGCACGCCAATGGCAAGATCTGCACCCGAGACCAGCCCCGAGCGAAGCACTAAGGATTGATACTCGATGACAATGTACGCAGGAGCAGCCGCACCGAGTATCGCAAGCAGGAGATCCAAGGGATGCACGTGCGTCCTAGACCAAGACTTCCGCGTTGGATAAAGCAGATAGATCAGCGTCAGACCAAACCCGAGATGCACCGCACGCTGTAAATGTGCATCGAGTACGCCAAACGTTGCCGTATAGAGCTGGAATACAGAAAAGGCAATCGCTATCGCCGCGACGATTTTTGCCATCCATCCCTTGTACGTCATCGTATCGGATTCACGTTCATACTTCTTCAGCACAGCATTTGCACGTTGTGCTTCGTCTTTTGCCATAGCTATCATCCTTTCAAACAACTCAAAATCAATCCTAAAAACAAGAAAATCGCCGCATGAAACACAACACAGCCTTTCGCATAGCAACCTTCATCGGCATTCAAAGAATTGGAAAATATATTAATTTTTAAGACGCATTCTCACGCCAACCTAGGCATCGGCAAGAATCCATCCTTATAAAATATATTACATATAAAATTATAGCATATACAAAGATACATCTGCAACAAATTCTTAATCTTTTTATAACAAGAAGGATTTTTCATCGAAAATGTCGAATATATAGTCAGAATTATATGAACTATTAAAGAAGAAGGAGGAAAATTTTATGAAACGAGTTATTGTATCGTTATTCATCGGACTGCTTGCATTAAGTACAGCATACATCGCCGTACCTTCGACGTATGCTGTTGCGGCAGATGCTGCAACAGCTGCCGAGACTACAAAGCCTGATGATTCTGCAAAACCTACAGAAACCCCAAAGCCTGCCGATTCCAAAGACACGACAAAAAACAAAGAGTTTAAGATCACTGTAGATCCGACTTCTGCATGGTTTGATGAAGAAAAGATGTTTTTTGGTGCAGGCGTCATCATCAATGACGGGGCATATGAATGTATTTCCTATCGACTCGTACCGCGAAGCGGCCACTCCGAAAATGTATACCAGCGTAAGGGAAAGGAATCGAATCCCTGGGTTTACATCGGAAGCCATGGGCCTGGCAAACAAGATTACCACTTTCCGAGCGATACATCTGTAAAAATTTTTATCGCCGTTTCCGATGCCTGCGCAAAGACCAAGGGGTATGACCATATGTTCTGAGCACATGCAAAAGGTCTACGTAAAAAAAGCATCGCATACCTCCAGCGTGCGGGAAGACATTTCCCACGGACTAGAAATATGCGATGCTCTTATTTTTTTACAGCACGAAGTGCAAAGAGCGGGATTTTATCGTACTGCATCGCAGGGTCTCGGTGAACGATAGCGGCAATATCTTCTTGAATTTCTACTTTGAAGCCTAGACTTTCCAAGTAAAAACCATCCCATGCAGGGCGCTGGTGCGTACTGATCCGAAGAGCGTCTTTTATCTTATTGCAAATATCTAATTCCTCCTGCGCTACACTTGCATGAACAGAAGACTGATTCTTTGTCTTGGCAAAGGTCATTCTGCCATAATCCGAGTCAAAGTTCAAAAGAATGCCGCCCTTTTTTAAAACACGATGCCATTCCCTATAGGCTTTCATCACATCGGGAAGTGTCCAAGTGAGATTGCGCGTGACGATCGCATCAAAGGCTGCATCAGAAAAGAGCAGCTCCTGTGCATTCATCTTGCAAAACGTCGCACGTCTGCCAAAGGCGAGCGCATTCTTTTTCGCTTCATGCACCATGCCGGCGGACATATCAATCCCTGTCATGTCATGCCCCTCTCCCGCCAGCAGAATGGAGAAAAATCCCGACCCCGTCCCGATATCGAGAATGCGAAGCGTGCGCCCTTTTGGAAGCTGCTTTGTCAGATGCGAAAGCCAAGCCGCAGCGTCGGGGCTTTTCAGCTCTTTTTGGCGCACCTCGCTGAATCTTTCGCTGCGCTCGTCCCAATACGCTTCAACCTCCGCTTCAATTTTTGCCTCACGTTCTTCTTGTACCTTCCAAATTTCATGATTCATCTTATACATCGGCTCACCTTTTCCTCATGTTGCTTTTTAATTTCTTATTATAAAGGAGACATGAGCAAAACGGAACCCGTATGGCAGGATGTAAATTCTCACACAAGATGCGTTCTGCCTCTTGCCTATTGAACATCATCTTTTGAAATGATACCATGACAAAGAGGAATGGCATTGCCGTACAAACTACGAAACTACATCGGCAGGGTAAAAGTCTTGCAGATAACAAAGCTTTGAAAAAGAAGGGGTATCATGGCAGTTGAAATTGAGCGAAAGTTTCTTATCGATGCGGATTTTGACCCGCAGACGCTTGCAGAACCAGAAAAAATTACACAGGGCTACCTTTGTGCAGAGCCCCTGCGAACTGTGCGTGTGCGAAGAAAGGCAAAGAAGGCGTTCATCACGGTAAAAGGAAAGACAGAAGGTGCTGCGCGCCTTGAATTTGAGTATGAAATTCCAATAGCTGATGCGAAAGAACTGCTCGCGCTCTGCCCGCATGTATTGGAAAAGGATAGATATTCGATTCCATTCGCAGGTTTTATATGGGAAGTCGATATCTTTCACGGCGAAAATGAAGGGCTGCGCATCGCAGAAATAGAACTGCTAAAAGAAGACACCGCCTTTGAAAAACCCGCATGGGTGCTTGCCGAAGTGACGAGTGACGAGCGGTATACAAATGCGGTTTTATCGAGACATCCCTTCTCTGTATGGTGAATGCTAAAAAGTTATGCACCGACAAGCTGTGGAATCTGTGGATAACTTTCTATTACACCCACAAAATATAGTGCGTATAGCCCAAGATACCTACATCTTGGGCTATACGCAAATTTCTTCGCTTTATTCACAGATTTTCTGTTTTTTAGGCAAACCATATGAGATGTAGCAATAAATTGCAATATTAACTTGTCCCTACATCATTTGTAGATAAGCATGTTGACACTCCATCTAAAAAAGCACACTTCTGAACTTCTACAGACAAAAATTTTTCATAGTAATGTATTTATCCCTATTATACACATTCAATTTATTCTATATATTGTATAAAAGAGAGGAAATAAAAAGAATTTATACTTTATAAGAAATTTAAAGGATAAATCCTCTTTTATTATACATTTGTCTTGCAGGGGGGGGCATAGCTGATATAATGAAAATACGTTTAGAATTTACCTTAAAGGATAGAGAGAAGGAATATCTATGGGAATTGGACGAAAAATCTCCAAGGAAGAACTTGAACAAAGGGAAGGACTAAATAAGAAGCAAGAGGAGAAAGAAGAAATATTTTCGCCGGAAGACCCTAAATACGATTTTGACGACATTGTCTTACCGGAACGCGTACGAGAACAGATTTTAAATGCAGCAGACTATGCAAAAAATAGCACAGTTGTTTTTGAAACATGGGGATTAGGAAAGACACATAAGTATTCCAAGCGTCTGGGTATCAATCTATATGGTGCGTCTGGAACAGGTAAAACAATGGCTGCTCATGCCATTGCACGTCATTTGAATCGAAAAATTCTCATTGTGAATTACGCAGATATTGAATCAAAATATGTGGGTGAAACACCAAAAAATCTCCAAAAGGTTTTTCGCGTGGGCAAAGAAACAGGCAGCATTTTATTCTTTGATGAAGCAGACGCGATTCTGAGCCGTCGTGTAACCAATATGACAAGTGCAACGGATGTCAGTGTAAATCAGACGCGGTCTGTTATGTTGATGCTGATGAATGAGTATCAAGATTTTATTATTTTTGCAACGAATTTTATTTCAAATTTCGACCCTGCCTTTATGCGACGCATTGCCTTTCATGTGAAATTTGAAATGCCCGATGTGGATTGTCGCAGGGAATTATGGAAACGATATGTTCCACATGAATTGCCGACAGATTTGGATTTTCAGGAAATTGCGAAGCGGTATGACAATATATCCGGCAGCGATATTTCCAATGCTGTTCTCAATGCGGCATTCCATGCTGCACGGCATCGGGAACAGACTGTGCCAAAACAATACATATGGCAGGCTATTGAAGATATATTGGCAAGTAAGGAAGCAAACCAATCGCGAGAACCGACGGTGACAAAGCGAGTGGTTTCGGAAACGTATGCAAAAGAACAACTTCATAAGGATAAGCAGGAGGAAACGAAATTATGATCCCCGTATTGATTGGACTTGGCGCATTGATCGGCGGCGTAGCGCTGGTAGCAAGTTGGGATAAGATCGTGAAATGGCTATCCGACTTTGTATCGCGTCTAAAGAAAAACTGGGCAAAGCTGCGAATGGCTATTCCACATGGAGCACGTATTTTTGGTGATTTAATCGTAGAAGGGTTGGATCATTTATGTAAAATTATGCACAAACTTTATTATCAAGAAAATGGACAATGGTTCGAAGAAACAACGACACGAAAGGTAGATGAGAGTGAAGTTCCGGCAGCAATTCGGAGGCAATGCAAACGGAACCAAGAAATGGATATTACAGAAGCTATGGAATTAGAAACGGGTCTGACAGTTTAAGAAGGAGAAAATATCATGGAGCGTATGGGGAAAGAAAAAGATCCAGAAATCACGAAGCTGAAAGAAACGATGGAAACATTTTTCAGTACGTTGAAGGATATTCTGACGCGTATGAATTTAGATGAAATAGCGGATACATATTCAAAACGCATAGATGAATATATTTTGCAGAGTCAAAAAACCAAGGGATTAAATTTTATTTCAGGAATGTTCACGATCACATATGTAACAGCTGAAACATTTTCTCTTACCATGGAGCTGTATTATCAAAATAAAGAAAAAGAATGGATCAAAGAGGAATCGAAAACTGCTAGAAGTATCAAGTATTTGAAACGAGAAGCACTTGCCAAACTGAAGGAAGAAAAGAAGATTATCTATGAAATCAATCCCCCTAAATCAATCGAAGCATAATATATGAATAGGTCTAAGATGTATCCATGTAAACGCTGTGGAGCATGTTGCCGCCTGGTTGGAAACAATCCATGGGGAAAAAAGATGGCGCGTCTGTCCGGCGTATGCAAATGGCTGGATGAGCAGACAAATCTCTGTAAAATTTATGCCAAACGCCCGCTGATCTGTCGTGTCGACCAATATTACGAACAATTTCTATCGGATGAAATTTCGCGTGAAGAATTCTATCAACTGAATTTGGAGCAGTGCAAATTGATACAAAAGAGAAAAGAATAAGCGGAGGTATATTTCATGGAAATACTTCTTATCCTTGTCGTAGGAATTGTGCTTCTTATCCTAGCTATCATCGTAGGGATTGTCTTAATTAAAATCGGAATTTCGGTATTGATCAGACTTCTTTCCTTCCCTATTAAAATAATAGCTTCTCTTTTACGGGATATGGTTCGATTTTTTTATTTGACGATTATATGATTAATATCTTGTATGATTTTTTCGGGAATCGTTGCTCACGGTATTAGCACTCTCATCTTTATCTTCTTACTCTATAAAGCAGGAGGGCGAAAAGGAGAGCAGAAAATGGGAGAACAGATTCTACAAAAAATAAAAAAAGAATCCTACCTTAGTAAAAAAGAATTATTATCCATGAAATTGAAATATAACTTATCCCTTATGATTCATTTACGAGAAAACTTTATTGCTGAGTATCTAAATAGGTGTGTGGAAAAAGATATATTGCATAAGGAGAAGTTACATGGTGACGTGTACTATTGCCTGCCGGATGTATCCTTACAAGAAGGAGAAGGAGGAACGATCAAAACCTTGCGAAAAATCGCAGCTCCACCGCCTAATGTAAAGATCACAACATAATAAAAAAGTTGAAATGCGAAAAATCACAAAAGGTTGCTCATATACTGCATCATGTAGTATATCGTGAATAAAAGAACCTCCTATTGTAGAAAAGAGAGATAACTACAATAGGAGGTTTTACTATGTCAAGGAATTATAAGTGTTTCAATCTACAAGGCCTTTTACTTTATCTTGAAATCTCTCAATGATGGAAGAGACGGATGTGCGTCATCGCCATCGCCATGCCGTATTTATCCGCCGTCTCGATGACATTGTCGTCGCGGATAGAGCCGCCGGACTGAGCCACATAGCTGACGCCGCTCTTATGCGCGCGTTCGATATTATCGCCGAAGGGGAAGAAGGCATCCGAGCCGAGCGCAACGCCGGTCTCTTTTGCAAGCCACGCCTTCTTTGCTTCACGCGTGAAGACAGGCGGTTTTTCAGTAAAGACGCGTTTCCAATCGTTGGTTTCAAGAAGGTCTTCCCATTCTTCTCCAATATACACGTCGATCGCATTGTCGCGGTCAGGGCGGCGAACTTCCTCCTTAAAGGGAAGATTCAAGACTTCGGGGCTCTGGCGGAGGAACCAGTTATCCGCTTTCTGTCCTGCGAGCCGTGTACAATGAACGCGGCTCTGCTGCCCTGCGCCAATGCCGATGGCCTGCCCATCTTTAGCATAGCAAACAGAGTTGCTCTGCGTGTACTTCAGTGTGATCAGGGCGATGAGAAGGTCACGTTTCGCGCCCTCGGGGATAATCTTATTCTTCGTCGGAATGTCCGTCAGGCAGTCGCCTGTGATCTGGATATCGTTGCGCTTCTGCTCGAAGGTAATGCCGAAGACTTCCTTCTGCTCGAGCTCGCCTGCTTGATAAGCGGGATCCATCTGCAGAACGAGGTAAGTACCCTTGCGTTTCGACTTTAAGACCGCGAGTGCCTCAGCAGAATACGACGGCGCGATGATGCCGTCGGAAACCTCGCGCTTCAAGAAGGATGCGGTCTGTGCATCGCATTCATCCGAGAGTGCGACGAAATCCCCATAGGAACTCATGCGGTCGGCACCGCGTGCACGAATGTAGGCAGTCGCAATCGGAGAAAGCTCGACACCTTCGACGAAATAGACTTTTTCAAGCGTTGTATTCAGTGGTACGGCAACCGCAGCACCAGCAGGGGAGACATGCTTAAAAGAAGCTGCGGCAGGAAGCCCCGTAGCCTGCTTAAGTTCACGGACAAGCTGCCAGCTGTTCATCGCATCGAGCAGATTAATATACCCCGGCTTGCCATTCAAAACCTTAAAGGGAAGTTCTCCGTCCTTCATGAAAACACGGGAAGGTTTCTGGTTGGGATTACAGCCATATTTTAATTCAAGTTCCTTCATCATGAGTCTCCTTCTCTATCGTAAAAGTATCGAGGTATTCTCTTTGAGAAAGCAGCGCGATACGACGCATTAACCTTTCTTAGCTTCTGCTTTCTTCAGGAACTTTTCCTTGGCGACGGCAAAGCGTTCATGTGTACCGGTGCCGATTTCACCTGCATCGTCAAAAGCCTTCACTTCGAAAGAAACCTTGCGGCCTTCTACCGCAGTCACTTTTGCAACAGCGCGGATGTGCATGCCGACAGGGGTCGCGGCATTATGCGCGATGTTGAGCGATATGCCGACCGTTGTCCAACCATCTTCGAGTTTAGGTTCCAGAAGCTCTGTCGCTGCCTTTTCCATCAGGCATGTCATCGCCGGCGTCGCGAAAACGGGAAGTGAGCCGCTGCCCATTGTCTTTGCTGTGTTCTTATCTGTGACAACGTCGGTCACTTCATTGACCATACCGACGGTAATATCTGTAAGTTCCATGCTATCGACCCTTTCTCATAAGCAGATATCTCTAACCAATGTTTCCCCTTGATTTTAGCATTTCTCCTACAGTTCCTGCAAGAAGATTTTTCCCTTGTGAGACTTCCTTCTACAAGGAATCAAGCCGCACATTTCCTTTTTGTTGTATAATATATCCAGAAAAATAGAATGGAGGGAGAATTGTGAAATCACATCACACAGCCAAATAGTACAAATCAAATAGGAATCAAGAATGCAACGTTCATGATTTTCAAGAAAGTGAGGTGTAGCGGGCATTTTTCTCCAACTCTAGAGGTTGGCGTATCCTGCCCGCACTTAGATGAAGTATACGAAAAAAATCACAGTTATAGCAGTTCTGTCCTTTGCGCTGGCGTTCAGCGTTGTAGGGGGAAATACACATCCTCTAAGTCATCATACGACGACTGCCTATGCCGCGCAGCCTGAAACCAGTACTGCCAGCACGGCGGAAAAAAACAGTGCGATGCTTACGCCAGAGGCACGGGAAAAGCTCGACAAGGAGCTCGCCGCCATGGTCGGAGAAAAGGGAACGCAGGTGCCGGGCATCGGCGTCATCCTCTTCAAAGACGGCAAAGAAGTCTATGCAAACTTTCTCGGACGGCGCACGGTCGATGCAGAGCATCCTGAAAACGACAAACCCATGACGCGCGACGCACGTTTCCGCGTGGGCGCCGTCTCTGAAATCTTCACTGCATTCACCGCCCTCAAATTACAGGATGAGGGAAAATTTGACCTCAGCCGAGATGTGGGGAAGTACCTCGGCTTTTCACTGAAGAATCCCGCGTATCCGGATATCAATATCACTGGAAAAGAGCTGCTCAACCACACCTCTACCCTTCGCGACGGCAAGATCTCAAGTCTGCCGCCCGCGATGACCGTCCTCGCTTTTTTCCGCCCTGCCTCGCCCTATTTTGAGGATGGAGCGCATTACGCACGCAACGAAATGCCCGGCACTCATTTTACCCATGCCGACCTAAACTACGGCCTTCTCGGCAACATCATCGAGCGCACAACAAAACAGCGCTTCGACATCTATCAGAAGGAGCATATCTTCAAATCTCTCGGTATCCGTGCCGACTATGTACCGGCAAATTTCAGCCCGGAGGACTTCGCTCTCCTTGGTGCAGGTTATGAAAAAAAGGATGCAGCGGGAAACTGGGATGAAAATGCCGACTGGCAGGGTGCCATCGATGATTTCAAAGGCGTGCAGCCAGAAAAAGACAGCCTGATGCTCCAAAATCATGCAAAGAGCGAGCAGGGAACCTACTCCCTGAAAAACTCTATCTTGGGAACAAACGCGACCATGTACGCGCCTGGCGGTGGTTTAAGGATTTCTACCGAAGAACTCTCCCATGCGCTCGAACTCATCTTAGGTAATGGCACCTTCCGCGGCGAACGCGTCCTTTCAAGAAATGACATACGTGCCATGGAGACGCCGCCTATCCAAAAGAATAAGAATGGTGAAAAGATTTCTCCGCTGACCTATGGTCTCGGTGAATATCAACTCCTGGGCATCGGTACGGAAAATGGACAGAGCATTGACCTCGTGGGCAATGCGGGAAATGACTACGGTATCCACGCAGGTCTCTTCCGGCGTCTCGGTACGCGGGATGGCTTCATCTATATCATGAACGGCGAGGCTATCTCACCCGACGATCCCCAAGCCGTTTCCTCTCACTATGGCGACGCTTGGCAGGAAAAGGTCATCAACCTCATAGCATCTGCCCTCTGGGACGCAAAATAAAAAGAAACTCGGAAGAGGAACATACTTCTTCCGAGTTTCTTATATCGGATATTCAGCTGTACTCTACTGTGTCTTTCTCCCGCTGGATTGTGTCGGCGCTCCGCTGTCCAGCGAGCTTTCCCCTGAAGCATTACTGCCAGAAGACTCACTGGATGGAGAAGCGGCGTTAGAACTCCTCCGCCTTTCGGTACTTCTTTCCACTTCGCTCCCCGTTGACCGTCCGGTAGAATGAGAACTATAGGTTGCGCTTTCCGAAGAGGTTGTACTGCTCATCGTACTGCTTGAGAAATGTCCTATCGATTTCTCGTTTGCAGGAACTTCCTTCGCATCGGCGGGGATAGAGTTTCGGTACTCGGCTTCCGTGCGGTCGAGGTTAGTCCTTGCCGACGATGTAATCTGGACATTCAGTGTTTCTGCTACCGTATTTCTGAGCTTCTTGATATCTGGGATCCAGTAGCTGATTCCCTTGATATAAAGGGGCTTTCCGGGCACCATCTCCGTTTGGAGGCCATTCTTCTGCGCTTCCTTCAGCGTCCCTGCAAACTCGAGAATCTGGCGGAAGGAGAGATCGGTCTTGATAGAGCTCATGACTTCCTTGATGATGGAAGGAAGATGCGGGATAATGGCAGGCGATACGAGCTTATCCATACACGCCTTCATGAACTTCTGCTGGCGCTTGATGCGGCCGATGTCGCCCTCCTCATCACGGTAGCGGACATAGGTGACAGCCGTCTTGCCGTCCATATGCTGCATACCGGGCTGAAGGTCAATGACAAGACCGCCGTCATCGTCCCATGGATCTTCGTATTTCATTCGCTTTTCGACGTCGATATCAATGCCGCCGATGGCATCGATAATCTTTTGGAAAGACTTTGTATTGATGATGACATAGTGATCGATATTCAGTCCAAGGAAATCTTCAACAGTGCGCTGCGTCAGTTTCTCGCCGCCATAAGCATATGCCGCATTGATCTTATCCCAGCTGTGTCCCTTGATCTTCACGCGAGTATCGCGTGGGATAGAAAGAAGCGATGCCTTGTTCTTCTTAGGATCAATCGCTGCTACCATGAGCGTATCACTTCGCCCGACATCGTCGTCGCGTTCGTCAACGCCCATGATCATAACGGTTGACTTATCATGCGCTGTGAGCAGCCCCTCTTCCACTGTAGAATCGTCTTCTTTATCCAGAAGACCTGAGGAGGCAAAGAGTGCACCAATACCGGCGGCGATGACAAAGACGAAGGCAAGGATAACGTAGAGCCAGATGCGGCTTTTTTTTCTCCTTCGGATTCTCTTACCACTTGGTCGTACTTCCAAATTTCTACCTTCTTTTTGCATGGCTCGTTTTGGCATCGGTCTACTGCAATATATTCTCACGCGTATCCACAGGTAAACAGGCGAGCAGCCAACAGCTGCAACGAGCACGATAAAATAAAGCTATGCAAGCACCTTATTTTATCGTTATTTTATGAAAATCCGCGGGAACAAAAAATATCCGTCCCTAAACGCATCTGCCATGTTTTCCGTCTCCTGTTCTTGCGGTTTTTTTCTAATCGCGCTACAATGAAAGTGAAAAGAACAAGTATATATTATGTTTAGAATTATTCAGTGGAAGGCCACGACGATCCTCAAGAACAAGGGTGATTCACACGATTCACAGTCTGCAGCACAGCAGCGAACGGGCAAAGGCCTGTGAGGAAGGAGATAGTGCAAATGATGACACTTCAACGACTTTTTAAAATCATAAAGGGAACGCTCCTCGTCGTTTTACTGACGTTTTGCCTTCAGTTTTTCCTTGACATTCCCATCCTAAGCCATTACTTTTTAGAAATCCTCATCATCGAGGCATTGATTCCCATCGTTGCCGGGCTGGTATGGGTATACGGCTGGGTCTTTCATAACGAGGAAGCAAATTTCACACCTTCCATGCCGCAGAAACGCCTGCGAATCTACAAGGGTCTACTCATCCTAAACACGCCTGTATTCATCATTATCGGTATTATCGGTATCGTTTTATCGGAAATCATCCAGGCTTACTACAGTATCATCTATCTTGTCATAAATGTTTGGCTCGCGCTAGGATTTGCACTCTTTTATCGCCTCGTTCACCGCGAGAAAATGCGAATGCTCGAGGCAAGTGATCTAGCTGAGGAAGAAAAGCAGCTGCGACGTGAAACTGCAGCAATGCAAAAGTACTATATCAACCGCATATGTTTGTTCATTGGCATCGCCCTCGTCATCTTAGCTGCAGCTCTCCTATGGATTCTATCACAAATCAGCGGATAAGACCAAGCCCAAAAGCCCCCGAAACGTGAGGTTTCGGGGGCTTTATTATGCGATTCTTCCAGTCGATCAGATATCGAGATTCCGAACGAGTTTCGCATTTTCCTCGATGAATTGCCGTCTCGGCTCTACCTTATCGCCCATGAGGATGGTAAAGAGTTCGTCAGCTTCTTCAGCATCTTCCATATCCACGCGCAGCATGGTGCGGCCTTCCGGATCCATTGTCGTCTCCCAAAGCTGCTCAGGATTCATCTCGCCAAGACCTTTATAACGCTGAACCGTGATGCCGTCTCGACCTACTTCATCTAGCTTTTTCGCGAGTTCCTCATCGCTATAGGTATACCAATGCGTCTTGCCCTTTCGAATCTGATAGAGGGGCGGCTGAGCGATGAAGACATGGCCGTGTTCGATCAACGGCTTCATATAGCGATATAAGAAAGTGAGAAGCAGCGTTCGAATATGCGCGCCGTCAACATCGGCATCGGTCATGATGATGATCTTTCCATAACGGCGCTTGGCAAGATCAAAGTCCTCGCTAATGCCCGTGCCGAATGCGGTGATCATCGTGCGAATCTCAGCGTTAGCAAAGATCTTATCCAGCCGTGCCTTCTCAACGTTCAAAATCTTTCCGCGAAGCGGAAGAATGGCCTGAAAACGACGGTCACGGCCCTGCTTTGCCGAACCGCCGGCGCTGTCGCCCTCGACCAAGTAAATTTCTGCCTGCTCAGGGTCTTTTACCGAACAATCCGCCAGCTTTCCCGGAAGGCTGGAGACTTCCAGCGCATTCTTGCGGCGAGTCAGTTCACGTGCTTTCCGCGCGGCCTCTCTTGCACGCGCCGCCATGATCGCCTTGTCGATGATGCGTTTTGTGATGACCGGATTCTCTTCAAAATACTCCGATAGGCCTTCCGTGACAATGGAATCGACAATGCCGCGAACTTCTGAATTGCCCAGCTTCGTCTTCGTCTGCCCTTCAAACTGCGGCTCGCGAATCTTTAAGCTGATGACGCAGGTAAGCCCTTCGCGAACATCATCGCCAGAAAGGTTCCCGTCTTTTTCTTTCAAAATATTCTGCTTGCGGGCAAAGTCGTTCGCCGCACGGGTCAAGGCAAGCTTGAAGCCGGCGAGATGCGTGCCGCCCTCTTCTGTATTGATATTGTTGACAAAGGAGTAGATATTCTCCTGATAACTATCGTTGTACTGAATGGCGATCTCAACGACCGTTCCATCCTTAACACCGTTGAAGTAGATGGGCTCAGGGTTAAGTTTTTCCTTCTTGCGATTGAGATGCTCGACAAAACTCTTGATGCCGCCGTCAAAGTGGAAGGTCTCCTCGCGCATCGGTTCTGAGCGAAGATCCGTCAGACGAATGGTGATGCCGTGATTGAGAAAGGCGAGTTCACGCAGACGATGGCGGAGCGTCTCATAACTATAGTGCGTGACAGTAAAAATTTCTGGATCCGGTACAAAATGAACGCGGGTCCCTGTCTCTTCTGTATCGCCGACGACCGCCAGCGGATGTACCGTGACGCCGCGCTGAAAGGAGATCTCGTGAATCTTTCCATCGCGCTTAATCGTAACGTCCATCGAGGTCGAAAGCGCGTTGACAACGGAGACACCGACACCGTGAAGACCGCCGGATACCTTGTAGCCATCGCCGCCGAACTTGCCGCCCGCATGAAGGACAGTGAGGACGACTTCGACCGCAGGCTTGCCGCTCTCATGCATATCGACAGGAATGCCGCGGCCGTTATCGACGACGGTGATGCTGTCATCTCTCTCTATGGTTACAGAAATCTCGCTGCAATAACCTGCGAGCGCTTCATCAATAGAGTTGTCGACGACCTCATAGACGAGGTGATGCAGACCGCGCTCACTTGTCGAACCGATATACATGCCCGGGCGCATGCGGACAGCTTCGAGCCCTTCGAGAATCTGAATCTGATCGGCACCGTAGTCCGCATCAACAGCGGTAACCTCCGCCGCGTCCTCATCGAGATGAATCGTAACGCCTTCTGTATCAAGCTCTGCGTCCGAAAGATCTTCCGTCGATACGGGCACGGTTGGTCTCTTATCCACAGAATCGGCGTCCTCTGTAAAATCAATAGAAGTTCCCTTTTCGTTCGCCATATAGCTCTCCTTTTCAAAATCTCTGCAAGATGGAACTCTTTCCTATATATCCGCTGCCCACATTCCGATGTATTATGCAAAGGCATCAAACGTCCACTTTGTTCGGCTTGCTAGAGTCGTAGGCGTCAAGATGGAAAGATATATCTTTGCATCGGTCAAGATGACGGATTTCGCTTCTCTATCCGGCGCTTCCAAGTGAATCACTCGCCCTTTTGCTTCGAAATCCCTTAAAGCCTCATCACTCAGCAAGCTTCTGGCATAGATTCCGAGAATCTCCCTCGCATGGATGGCAGTGCCGCCGCCAAGATGAAGGAACATCAGCTTTTTCCTTTCTTCCAACCGCTTTTTCCCCGCAGTGAAAATACTTCATAACGCTTTGGGTAGCGATAACCTTCGGGGTGAGACATGTCGTGACGAAGTTCGTAGATGGTCTTTCGCATGATTTCCTCCGTCAGCTTGTCCGGAGGAATGATGCGAGCGAGCATGACGAGCATGCGCGCCTCCAGACTTTCCGTATCCGTCGCGGGAAGATGCGCCGCCATTTGCTGTACGAGCTGGCTTCTCTGTTCATTCAATAGCTTTGGCGTGCACTCCGGAACAAAATCTTTGACATCCTGATTCCTCGCCCACGGAATTTCCCTCAAGACAGCGCGTATTTTACTGCGAAGAAACGCCCTTCGCCTACTTCTACAAGAAAAACAGATCTTTTCCTTCTTTGGAATGAGTGCACCACAGATTTCACAGGGCGTATAGCCCTCTTTTTTACGCCAAGCATCGACCTGTGCACGCCTTATAGCAAGAGACAATACTTGCTTAGCTAGATCTGGGTCACTGACCTTTGCCGCAAGGATACGTGCCCTTGCCATTTCATCTTCTGACAGATGAATCGCGCGGCTTTCCTTTGCTATATTTCTCTGCGGCGTCTTATCTTTAACAAGAACAGACTCATCGAAGCAATCGAAGTGCTTCGTGAAGCGAATCTCTTTGATGATCTTTGCATGCATAAGATGACTTGCTTTTTCAACAATATCCGACACCATCATGGCAATCTGATTTGCCCAGACAGGTTCATATGTGTGGAGAAAGAGCGTTTCATCCTTGATGGCAACAGCATGTACTTTTCGTGCCACCGCCTTACCGACGATATCTTCCCAATGCACGAGAAGATATCGTCGACGAAACTCCTTGCTGACACGCCCACCATAGTCATCCATAGCTTCTGGGAGAATCATCTCTACCTTCGCCAACCCCGTCGTTCGTCGACGTTTCTCAGCCATAGCTTACCTCATAATTCTACCGCTGCGGACATGATAGAAAACGCCCATTGCGGTATCCGGGAAATACGCTTCGTCCGTTGCCGTTATAACCGTTTGGATGTGTTCGTGTCTCAGAAAGGAAAGAAGTGCACGGCGACGCGTGATATCAAGTTCACTCATGACATCATCGAGTAAGAGTATCGGATATTCTCCCGTTTCTGCATGAAGGAATTCCAGTTCCGCAAGCTTTAGGGAAAGAACGCCCGTCCGCTGCTGCCCTTGTGAACCAAAGGTCTTTAGATTGGCACCGTTGACATGAAAAATAAGGTCATCTCTATGCGGTCCAATACCCGTGATACCGCGAAGGATATCGGTTCTCTGGTTCTGCTTCAACATGTGATTATACCATGAAACAAGGCTTTCTGTCACGTCAGCTCCTTTTCCGTACACATCGTAAGAAACCGATAGATTCTCTGCACTCGTCGTAATGCGGCGATGCATGAGGTTAGCGAGCATGGACAGTTTTTTCGTTGCTTCGATGCGCTTTTTTGTGATGGCAGCAGCCTTTGGTATAAGCTGTGCATCCCAGATTTCAAGGGCATCACAGCTTGCCGCATGTTCACGAATGCGTTTTAAGAGAGCACTGCGGTGTTTTAAGATGCGGTTGTAGTCAAGAAGATCTCGATAATAAGCCGGATTTGCTTGACTTAGTTCGCGGTCGAGAAAAGCCCGGCGTTCGCTCGGAGAGCCTTTGATGAGAACGAGGTCTTCCGGTGAAAATAGCACGCTCTTGACGGAACCAATCAGCTCTTTCGGACGAACGGGATGCTCGTTCAAAAGGATTTGCCGCCGCCTATCACGTATAAATTGGAAGGACAGTGTATTTTTTACACCAAGTCGTGAAAAGGTCAGTGCAATCTGTCCAGCAGGGGCATGCCAGCGAAGCAGTTCAGCATCTCTGTGTGTTCGGTGTGAATGTGCAAGAGATGCATAGTATATGGCTTCGATGATATTTGTCTTTCCCTGTGCATTCGGTCCGATAACAATATTGATATTAGGTGAAAGTGCGAGATCTAGTGCGCTATAGTTTCGAAAATCCTTAAGCTCCAGCTTTTCGATGATCATATGCTTTTGCCTTAATCGTTTTCTTCTTTTTCTGTCAAGCAGACCTGCCAGGTACCTATACCCTCGATGGCGATTGTATCGCCGTCCTGTAATCTTCTGCGGCGTGCGGTTTCTATCGTGCCATTTCGAAAGATACGACCTTCTGCAAGAAGCGGCTTGACAGCGCCTCCGCTAGGAAGTGCGCCGATCCACTTTAAGAACTGGTCAAGTTGTATACTCGAGCCTTTAACTTCTATTTTTTTATATGCCATAATACGTTTCAAAAACCCTTTTTCTTTATATTTCTTTATATAAGAGAATCTATATCTAATAATGTTTTAATTCTGTGTGCGAACAGGTGTTACGACGTAGATGAAGTCATCATTATCATATTCCTGAACAGTTGCCGGTGCAAGCGGCGATGCACCAAGGCTTAGACGGCAGGTCTTTGTATCGATGGTCTTCATAACGTCGATGATGTATTGTGCATTAAAGGCAATTTTAAGTCCCGGTCCTTCTATCTGTGCTGGAATGACTTCTTCTGCCTTACCGATATCGGGGCTGTCTGAAGTGATGCGCAGCATATCTCCTTCAAAGAGGAATTTGATAATGTTGTAATTGCTCGAGCGAGAAATAAGGGATACGCGATCGACAGCAGATTTGAAGGCAGCGACATCCAAGAGAATTTTTGAGGCAGTCTTTGAGGGAATGGCACTTCGGAAGTTGGGGAACTGTCCTTCAATAAGGCGTGAGGTCATGAGAAGGTTGTCAAAGGAAAAGCTGACGGCTGTGTGTGAACAAGTGATTTTAACATCGCTTGGAACATCACTCGTCATTACTTGTTTGACTTCGTTCATGATGCGCGATGGAATGATGATCTTGATATCACCGAGCTCTTCTTCAAATTCTTGGCTGATGACGGAAAGGCGATGTGAATTTGTTGCGGCAACTGTGAGTGTTTTTCCAATGACTTCAAGAGAACATCCTGTAAAGACAGGGCGCTGTTCATCGTTTGAACAGGCAAAGGCCGTCTTCTTGATAATGTTCCTAAGAATTGTATTTGGTATATAAAAAGAAAGTGTACCTTCTATATCATGGACAGTGGGATAATTATTTGCGTTCATAGAGCGCAGTTTAAAGTTAGCACTGCCAGAGGTGATGGCAACTGTCATTTCTGTTTCGTTCAGTTCTAAAGTAACGGTATCTGCTGGGAGACGGCGAGAGACTTCTTGAAAATAGCGTCCCGGTATAACGATGGTACCCTCTGTTTCAACTTCTGCCTTAATATGTGCGACAAGTCCGATTTCGTAGTTGTTGGCCTGCAGCTCTAAGGTATCTTCTTCTGCTTTTAGATATACACCAGAGAGAATTGGCGTTTGAGGTTTTGGATCAGCTGCTTTGGATACAATGTTAAGAGCGGAGATGAGATCGCTTTTTGAGCAAGTTATTTTCATTTTTTTACCTCGCTTATATAGAATATGACTTAATATATTATAATAAATAGCCGTAGTAGTAGTAGGGCTTGTGGATAAGTGGATAAGTGGTTAGATACCTTGGAAATTAAGGGATTTGCTTGTGGATAAATCTGTTTATAATAGGGAACAAGTTATCCACATTATACACAAGCAAATCTTATTTTGCAGTTATCCACTTGTTATTCACAGGTAAATCACAGGGTTATCCACAAGGTTATCCACAGGTAAAAGAGCAGGGGGTATCTTGTATGAAAAGGCTAGTGAACTCTGTTGATGGTTTCTTCCAGTTCTGCGATTGTCTTAGCGAGTTTTGGGTCGTTTTCTCTTTCCTTTGATATTTTGTCATAAGCGTGAAGGACGGTTGTGTGATCGCGTCCTCCAAAGAATTTACCAATTGCTGGATAGGATTCATCGACCATCTGGCGGCAGAGATACATAGCGATTTGCCTTGGATGGGCAATTTTTCGCGCTTTTTTCTTGGATTGCAGGTTTGCGATGGTGATATTGAAATGTGATGCAACGATTTCCTGTACAAGTTCGAGGGTAATCTCATGCTTTTCGTCGTCGGCTAAGACATTTTGCAGAGCTTCTGCAGCAAGTTTTTTCGTAATCGGTTTATGATAGAGCGATGCATAAGCGACGATACGTGTGAGAGCACCTTCTAATTCGCGGATATTTGAGTCGATACAGGTTGCGATGTAGATCATGACGTCATTGGGGATATCGACTTGGTCAAGAATCGCTTTATTCTTTAGTATCGCTATGCGTGTCTCAAGATCTGGTGCTTGGATATCTGTGGTGAGCCCCCCTTCAAATCGAGAGCGCAGGCGGTCTTCGAGCTTTTGCACTTCGCGTGGTGGGCGGTCCGATGAAATAATGATTGCTTTGTCTGCCACGTGGAGGGCATTGAACGTATTGAAAAATTCTTCCTGTGTCGAGACTTTGCCGCTGATGAATTGGATGTCGTCGATCATCAAGATGTCGATCGTGCGGTAGCGCTGGCGGAATGCATCTGGTCTTCCCTCTTGAATAGCGTGAATGAGTTCGTTTGTAAATTGCTCACTGGAAACATAAAGCACGCGGCAATCCGGATGGTTTTGCAGAGCACGGTTGCCGATAGCGTGCATGAGATGCGTTTTTCCAAGACCGACGCCCCCATAGATGAAGAATGGATTGTAGACTTTGCCGGGGTTGTCGGCTACCGCCATGGCGGCGGCGTGTGCAAAGCGGTTCGAACTGCCGGTAACAAAGGTTTCAAACGTATACTTTGGGTTGAGTGAAACATTGTCGCCGGGTGCGATGATGTGCATGGAAGACGCGTCAGTATCGGGCGTAGGTTCAAAGAGGTTGCCCTGCTTTGGTTCATCTTTTCGTTTCTTGGCAGCCGCTTTGCTTGTCTTTTTACTCTGTTTGGGATGCGAGGCTGTATGGGGGACGCTGTCTTTTGCTGTTTTGCTGGCTGTTGTTTTTTTTGCTTTAACCGTATCTGCGCTCTCTTCTTTTTTTTGTGTTTCTTTGACGCGTACCGTGCGGATCTCAATCTTTCGCGGAGACTTCAATATTTGAACAACAGCGTCTTCCATGATGGACAGGTAGTGCCCTAAGATCCAATCGCGGTGCGTTTCAGATGGTGCGCCTAGAACGAGGCGGCTGTCATTGAGGGAGAGTGGATGGATAGCAGAAAGCCACATGAAAGCTGCGCGTGCAAGTGAGCTTTTCATGTCGCCGAGTATCTCCTGCCAGACGGCGTCGAGTTGTTCTTGCTCCATAGAGATCCTTTCTATGTTGTTCACAGGGAGGAATAGCTGAAATAATTCAGCGGCTTACGGGGATTTTCTGCGATTTTTCGAAATAACAGGTGTTTGGGCTTGAAATTCATAAAAAAACGAAAAATATCCGCGAGATTTTGTGTATATTTTAACAAACCTATAAAGAGTTATCAACAGTTTTCGGCGTGACTGTGGATGCTTTAAAAGTCATCGACTCCGGACAGAAGAAGATAAATTTTGCATAAGCTTTTGAAGTTCGTCTAAATCGCTTGACACCTATATTTTCGTACTATATAATCTTGCATAGTCAGGCTTATCCAGCGCGCTGTATTCCGAATTTTACTGAAGAGGATATCCGGCGTGTCTGTCGAATTTGCGCAGGCGATTTCGGTGGAGCTTGGAAAGTGTTAAGTATACTGAATAAATTTCCAGTAACTATTGAAGGAGGTGCAATTCGCATGAAGCAGACCTATCAGCCGAATAACCATTGGAGAAAAAAGACGCATGGTTTTCGTGAACGCATGAAGACAAAGGGAGGACGTCTTGTCTTAAAGAGAAGACGCCAGCGTGGCAGAAAGAAACTCTCGGCATAACCCTTTTGGCAGGTGCAAGGTCACTTCGGTGACCTTTTCCTGTCTTTATCCAGTGCGCTACAGAACCCCATAACTGAAGTTATGGGGTTCTGTAGCGCATCCGTCAAATGTAATCATTTCGAAAGCCCTATGTTGGGATGTAGGCGGTGAGGAGTATATGAAAGGATTAGCGCGAAAAAAGATGTTGAAGGATAAAAAGGCCTTCCAGCGCGTCTATGAAAAAGGCAGATCGTTTGTGAATCGCGACATTGTCCTCTATATGCTTCCTACAAAAGAGCTTTCGGGGCTCGTCGGTTTTGCTGCCGGTAAGAAGCTTGGCTGTGCAGTCGTCCGAAACCGGGTGAAGCGGCTTCTTCGGGAAGCGTATCGCAAGCATCAAGACGAGCTTAAAGAGGGGTATGCCATTATTCTTGTCGGGCGAAAGCCCATCATCGATAAGAAGGGGCAGGAGGTTGAGTGTACCTATCTTTCCCTCGGGCGGAAGGCCGGCATCTTTATCGGCACGCAGACGGCAAAATATAAGACACAAATGACGAGAAAGCCGCTGCAGGAACGAGAAGGAAAATTGTGATGAAAGGTCTCTTGCTCGCGCTTATCCGCTTTTACCGCAGCGTTATATCCCCTCTGAAACCGCCTTGCTGCCGCTTTGTGCCGACGTGTTCGGCATATGCGCTGGAAGCCATTGCGCGCTATGGCGCGGCAAAGGGCGGTTTTCTCTCTGTAAAGCGGATTCTTCGCTGCAATCCCTTCTTTAAGGGGGGCTACGACCCCGTTCCGTGAAACCGATTCGTAATTTTGTCAGCTGGTATTCGATTTTTGCGTGTATTTTGTTTTGTATTTGTGTTTATCTTGAAAGAAAAGCAGTCTTTCCGTAAAAAAGAATAGGATGTGATATTTTGACGTTTTTTAGTTCGCTGCTTGCACCAATTGAGAATCTTTTGCGCATTGTTCTCGAAGGCCTTTACGGCGTGACAAGTCTTGTCGGCTTTGAGACATACGGTGCGGCGATTATCCTCTTGACGATCGTCATCAAGATGATTCTTTATCCGCTGACGGTTAAGCAGGTTAAATCCATGAAGGCGATGCAGGAAATCTCGCCGAAGATGAAGAAAATTCAGGAAAAGTACAAGGACAATCCGCAGGTCATGCAGCAGAAGGTGGGGGCACTTTATCGCGAGGCAGGTGTCAATCCTCTGGCTGGCTGCCTGCCGCTTATCGTCCAGATGCCGATTCTCATGGGGATGTATTATTCCCTTTACAACTTTAACTATCCATCCGAACAGGCTGCCAGCTTCCTCTGGCTTCCGACTATGTCAGAGCCGGATCCGTACTATATCCTGCCGGTTCTTTCGGCTCTGACGACCTTCCTGCAGCAGAAGCAGACGACGTCTGAGATGAATCAGCAGATGAAGATCATGATGACCGTCATGCCGCTCTTTATCGGCTGGATCTCGCTGAAATTTCCTTCGGGGCTCGTTCTCTATTGGGTCACGATGAACATTGTACAGATTGCGCAGCAGTGGTGGATGTACCGGGGGGATAGGTCTTCGAAGAAAAAGGAGGCAGAGTGATGGCAAGCCGCATCGAATGCGAAGCGAAGACAGTGGAAGAAGCGGTCGAGAACGCACTTCGTAACCTTGGCATCTCGCGCAGCGAAGCGACGGTCGAAGTTTTGCAGAAACCATCTGCCGGCTTATTCGGGCTTTTTGCCAAGAAAGCGCGTGTTGCTGTCACAGTGCTCGAACACGTGAAAGACGAAAGGGAAGAAGCATTTCCTGTGGCTTCTTCCCTTAAGGAAGGTGAAAATTCGGTCGGAAGGATAAAGAGTGCTGCAGCAGACGTTGCAGAAGAGAAGGTCGATACTCGGTACAATCGTCCGAGTCGCTCCTTCCCGCACACGAGACCCTTTCGCCGCGAGCGCCGCTATGAGACGTATGAAGACTTTTCTTTCCAGCAGGACATCGATAGCATCGAAGCGATGGAGCTTACGGAGGCGCAGGAACAGCAGGCAGAGCGTGCCATTTCCTTTTTGAAGGAAGTCATTCGCGTCATGGATATCGAGGTTCATATCTCGCGCCATGGTACGCCAACGGGCATTCTTTTGACGCTGACAGGAGAAAATCTCGGCATTCTCATCGGAAAGCACGGGCAAACACTCGATTCTCTGCAGTACCTTACGAATCTTGCGGCAAATCGCGGTATTGATGAAGGGCGTCTTCATATTCTCGTCGATGTGGAAAATTATCGTGCGCGTCGTGAAGAAACGCTGATCCGTCTTGCCGGGCATCTTGCAGAAAAAGCATGCCGCACGGGACAGGAAATCCACTTGGAACCGATGAATCGCCACGAACGCCGCATCATTCACACGGCGCTGATTGACAATCACCGTGTCGTGACGTACAGTGCGGGCAATGAGCCGCGCCGTTACGTCGTCATTGCTCCGAAACGCCGCCGTCCGCGCTATGATAGGTATCGCAGCGACTACGGACAAAGGGATTATGCAGAAAATTGCTACGAGCGCAATGGCTTTTCTGACAGTCGTGGCAGAGAGTCTTTTGATGGCGCCGCAGCACCTTATTATGAACGCGGAGAATACTGAAACACGAGGGGCTTTCTCCTGAGGGAAAGCTTCTTTTTGTAGGAAAAAGGAGATCGTGTGGAAAAGACCATCAGTGCAATTGCAACGCCGCAGGGAGCGGGCGGTATCGGCATCATACGCATCAGCGGGGACCGTGCGCTTTCTGTGGCGGACGCGGTCTTTCATGCTGTGTCGAAGGCAAAGCTTTCTGAACTGCCGGGCATGCGCGCGCTTTATGGTACGGTCGTCGATCGTAAGGGTACTGTCATCGATGAGGCTGTGGCGCTTGTCTTTCGCGCGCCGCACTCCTATACGGCAGAAGATGTCGTCGAGCTGCAGTGTCATGGCGGTTCGGCTGTTCTACGCCGCGTGCTTGCGCGCACTTATGAAGGCGGGGCGGCGCCTGCGGAGCGCGGCGAATTTACGAAACGCGCCTTTCTAAATGGCAGGCTCGACCTCACGCAGGCAGCAGCTGTTATGGATGTCGTCAATGCGAAGACAGATGCTGCGCTCAAGATTGCTACGGGGCATCTGACCGGGCGCTTTTCGGATGCGATCCAGGCGATGCGCAGGACACTTCTCGAAGAGATCGCGCATATCGAAGCTGCGATTGACTTTCCGGAAGATGAGATAGAAGATGTCCTTTTCTGTGATGTGCGAGAGACAGTGAACGGCATCCGCGCGGAAATTGCCCATATGCAAAAGACGGCGACAGCGGGAAGAATTCTTCGCGAAGGTCTGACGACGGCGATCGTTGGAAAGCCGAACGTCGGAAAGTCAAGCCTGCTCAATGCGCTCCTTCGTGAGGAGCGCGCCATTGTCACGGAAATTCCGGGGACGACGCGCGATGCCATCGAAGAATATGCAGAGGTCGGCGGCATACCGCTGCATATCATCGACACAGCAGGCATCCGCGAGGCAAAAGATGAGGTCGAACGCATCGGTATTGAAAAGGCGCGAGATCATGCGGAAAGTGCCGCGCTTGTCCTAGCGCTTTTCGATGCTTCGCGGCCGCTTTCAGACGAGGATCAGGAGATCCTTGCCTTTCTCGCGAGTAACCCCGCAAAGGGCATGGCTCTTCTGACGAAGGCCGATCTTCCCGCAGTTCTTACGGAACAGATGTTAAGAGAGAAAATCGGCGGCGTGCCCATACTTTCGCTTTCAGCAAAGACGGGCGAAGGACTCGAATGGCTCGCCGAGACAATCGCTGCCCGTGTCTACGAAGATGTTTCAGAGAGCGATGCCAGTATCTTTGTCTCAACTGAGCGCGAAGCAGAGATACTTCGTGAGACGGATGCCTATCTTTTCAGTGCCCTGCATGCGATAGAAGATGCGATAGGGTTGGATTTCATTTCCATTGACCTTCGTGCAGCATGGGAGGCGCTGGGAAGGCTTATGGGCGATACCGTAGGCGAAGATATTTTGGACGAGATATTCAGTAAGTTCTGTTTGGGGAAGTAAGTTATGTTTGCAGCAGGAAAGTATGATGCCATCGTCATTGGAGCGGGGCATGCGGGCGTTGAAGCGGCGCTTGCAGCGGCGCGTATCGGCGTGCGTACACTGATGGTAACGCTTTCGATGGATAACATCGCCATGATGCCTTGTAACCCGTCGGTGGGCGGTCCCGGAAAAGGGCATCTTGTCCGCGAGGTCGATGCGCTCGGCGGCGAGATGGGTGTGAATGCAGATAAGACCTGCATCCAATTCCGTATGCTGAATACGGGCAAGGGACCTGCTGTGCACGCGCTTCGCGCGCAGGCAGACAAGAAGCTCTATCAGTTTTCGATGAAAGAGACCTGTGAAAATACGGAGAATCTCGATGTCAAGCAGATGCTTGTGACAGAGCTGCTCTTGACAGACGATGGCAAAGCGGTGAAAGGCGTTGCTGCTGAAACGGGAGAAATCTTCTTCGCGCCCTGCGTCATCATGGCGACAGGAACGTATCTTAAAGGGCGCATCATCATCGGTGAGACGGTTTACGACGGCGGGCCTAATGGACAGCGCGCAGCGATGGCATTTTCCGCCTCCCTTATCAAGGCAGGCATCAAGCTCATGCGCTTTAAGACGGGAACACCCGCGCGTGTCGATGCGCGGACGCTTGCCTATGACAAAGTGCAAATTCAGCCAGGCGACGAGCGGCCGACGGCGTTTTCCTTCATGACGGATGCGATCACGCGAGAGCAGGTGCCCTGCTACCTCACCTATACGAATGAGAGAACGCATGAAATCCTTCGCGCCAATATGCATCGCGCTCCCATGACAAACGGTGTTATCGAAGGCGTCGGTCCCCGCTACTGTCCGTCCATCGAGACGAAGGTCGAGCGCTTTCCGGATAAAGTGCATCATCAGCTCTTTCTGGAGCCGGAAGGGCTTCATACGAAGGAAGTTTATGTGCAGGGCATGTCGACGAGTATGCCGATGGACGTGCAGCTTGCCTTTCTTGCAACCATTCCAGGGCTTGAGCACGCGCACGTCATGCGTGGCGGCTATGCAATCGAGTATGACTGCATCGACCCGCGTCAGCTGTCGCCGACCTTGGAATTTAAGACAATCACGGGTTTTTTTTCTGCCGGGCAGGCAAATGGCACGTCAGGCTATGAGGAAGCGGCGGCACAGGGCATCCTGGCGGGCATCAATGCGGCGATGAAAGTCAAGGGTGAGAAGCCGCTTATCTTGAAGCGTTCGGAAGGCTACATCGGCGTTTTGATCGACGACCTTGTGACAAAGGGAACGAATGAGCCTTACCGCATCATGACGAGTCGTGCCGAATACCGTTTAATTCTCCGGCAGGATAATGCGGATCTTCGCCTGACACCATATGGCCGCCGCGTGGGGCTGGTGACAGATGAACGCTGGGCACGTTTTATGAAGAAGCGCGACGAGCTTAACATGGCAAATGCTTTGCTAAAGGAAACCACTATCAGCCCCAGTGCGGAGACAAATGAAAAATTGCAGGCGGCAGGACTGCCGCCCATCAAGACGGCAATGCCGCTCGGCGACCTTCTGAAGCGTCCGGGCGTTCGCTACGACGCTCTTCGCACAGTCTTTGCAGAGCTCCCTGAGGTGCAGGCATCCGTCAAGGAGCAGGTCGAAATTTCCATTGGCTATGAGGGCTATATCAAAAAGCAGCTCGATCAGATTGCCCATATGGAAAAGCTCGAGGAAAAGCATTTACCGAAGGATATCGATTACAGCGAAATTCAGAACCTCCGCGTCGAGGCACGCGAGAAACTGAATGCCATTCGCCCGCTCTCTATCGGGCAGGCATCCCGTATCAGCGGCGTCTCACCAGCGGATGTGTCCGTCCTACTCATATGGCTCGAGATGAAGCACAGAGAGGCAAGGGAAAAGTAATTTTATCGGGAGAAAAGCATGGCATTTCGAGATACGCTGAAATCTGCGGCATATACTTATGGACTTGCGCTGGAGCCGAAACAACTGGAGCAATTCACGCGCTACTACGAGCTTCTCATCGCATGGAATGCGAAGATGAACCTGACGGCGATTACAGATGAAGAGGGAGTCGCCGTCAAGCATATGGTAGATTCTCTGACTGCCTATACTCCTGCGCTTTTTTCCGGCAGTACGCGTGTCATAGACGTCGGCACGGGCGCAGGGTTTCCGGGAATCCCCCTGAAGATATTTGCGCCGCATATTGAATTGACGCTGTTGGATTCCCTAAAGAAACGGATCGGTTTTTTAGAGACCGTCGTCAGCGAACTTGCGTTATCGGGTGTGACCTGCGTCCATGCACGTGCGGAAGACGCAGCACGGGATAAGAAGTACCGAGAGCAGTACGATGTTGCCTGTGCGCGGGCAGTGGCAAGGCTTGCAGTTCTCTCTGAATACACGATGCCCTTTGTCAAGTGCGGCGGTGTCTTTTTGGCGATGAAGGGACGCTCGTTTGCCGAGGAAGCAGAAGAGGCGAAGAAAGCCATCAAGGTCATGGGCGGTTTGGAAACGAACGTTCGCGAGGTAAAACTTCCAGGACTTGACGATGTGCGTGCAGTCATCGAGGTAAGAAAGACGATGCCGACGCCGAACGTGTATCCAAGGAAGGCTGGAACGCCGCTTAAGAAACCAATCGTCTGATTGGTTTTTATAAAAGAGACGAGTTATCCACAAAAAGCATGGTAAAATGTCTGTTCGGTGGATAGACTTGTGGATAACTAATAGAAGCAGAGGGAGAAAGGATGGGGACGATTGGCTGAGAGAGAAGGAAAAACGACAGAGGTAGCGAAGAAATCGGCGGCTGTAAAGCCACGCATCGTACGGAAGCACAAGGCGCTGTTTTACATCAAGAAGTATCTGATGATTTTCTTTGGTGCAATTATAGCGTCGATAGGGCTGGAACTCTTTTTGATTCCGAACAACGTCATTGATGGCGGCGTCGTCGGCATTTCGATCATGCTGAGTGCGATTACAAGCCTTCCGTTCGGCGTCTTCCTCGTCCTATTAAACCTGCCATTCCTCTATCTTGGCTACAAACAGATCAGCAAGAACTTTGCGCTTGCAACGCTCATCGCCATCACCTTTCTCTCCATTTGGTCTTGGGGGTTTGGTGAGTTGCCGCGTGTCACGACGGATTCCTTTCTTGCGGCGGTCTTCGGCGGCATCATCGACGGCGTCGGTGTCGGTCTCATCATCCGTGCAGGCGGTTCGCTCGATGGCACAGAGATCGTCGCCATTATCATGGACAAGAAGTCGGTTTTTTCCGTCGGCGAAGTCGTCATGTTCATCAATCTCTTTATCCTATCCAGTGCAGGGCTGCTCTTTGGCTGGGATAAGGCGATGTATTCGCTCGTCGCTTACTTTGTCATCGCGAAGATGATCGATGTCGTCATCAAGGGGCTGGATGAAAGTTATGCTGTTATGATTGTGACGAACGAGCCCAAAGAGATTACATCGGAGCTAAACGAGCGCTTGGATAGAGGTGTGACGCTCCTTCACGGCGAGGGCGGCTATACGGGCGAGGCTAAGAAAGTTCTCTACTGCGTCGTCACGCGTCTGGAAGTCGACAAGGTCAAGGAAATCGTCTTGGAGAAGGACGAAAGCGCCTTTGTCACCATCAATGCTGTTCACGACATTGTCGGTGGCCGCTTTAAGAAAAAGGCGATTCATTGAGAGCCCTCACTAAAAAACATAAACGATCTTGGGAATGGATGAAGACGAGAAATCTTTCTTATTTTCTCGTCTTTTCTTTATGAAATTGTGAAAATAATATCTTTTTTGACAAACCTTTGGAACTATGCTAACATTTATTTATGATTATAATTTTATAAATAATATTTATTATAAAAAATAAGGGAAGCATATGTTTGATAAACTATCTCGCAGAGGTTTCATAAAACTTGTTTCTGGCACGAGTCTCTTGGGATTTGGCACAATGGTCACGGGCTGTGGGAAAAGTGATCTGGAAGGAACGCTGCAGGGCGGCGGAGGATGGATGCCCGAATCATCGGAAACAAGCGGAAAATGGAAGGCAAAGTTACGCGGCCGCGTAACCATTAGTCCCATGAATCCTGCCATCATGCGCGTAGATGAAAAGTGTATACTCTGCGGGCAGTGCGCCGAGGTTTGCGAGAAGGTCATGAGCGTTCACGGACACTATCCGCTTCCTCTCAAGGCAGAACAGCCCTGCGTGCACTGCGGGCAATGTACGATATGGTGCCCTACGGGGGCCATTCGCGAACGAGATGCTATAGAGCGTGTGCGTGAAGCTATACGCGATCCAGAAAAGCACGTGGTCGTTCAGACAGCACCTTCGACGAAGATATCCCTTGGCGAACTCTTTGACGAAGCGCCTGGTGCACTGGATGACGGAAAGGTCGTCGCCGCACTGCGCCGGCTCGGTTTCGCCGCCGTCTTTGATACCTGCAACGCTGCGGATATCACCATCATGGAGGAGGCAGCAGAGGCGCTGGAACGTCTGCGCGAGCGTCCGGAGGAAATCCCGCACTTTACTAGCTGCTGTCCGGGATGGGTGAAGTTTTGCGAATATTTTTTTCCGGAAGAAATTCGGCATCTGTCAACGGCAAAGTCCCCGCAGCAGATCTTGGGGGCGGCGATCAAAGACGTTTATGCGAAAGAAAAGGCGATTGCGCCCGAACAGATTGTCTCCGTTGCCGTCATGCCCTGTACGGCGAAAAAGTTTGAGGCAAGGCGCGAGGAAATAAAAACGGACGGTTTTTTTAATGTGGATCTCGTGCTCACGGTTCGCGAACTCGGACGTATGTTAAAGGATGAGGGGATTACACCGTCGGAGCTTGCGCCAGAAGCGTATGATCCTCTCTTTGGCGAGAGCACGGATGCAGGGCGCATTTTCGGTGCATCGGGCGGCGTGGCAGAGGCCTCTGTGCGCACGCTCTACTATATGGCGACAGGCATGCCGCCACCGGAGAGTCTCCTCACATGGCGGCCTGTGCGTGGCTTAGGCCCTTTAAAGGAAGCTTCGGTCGCCGTGTCGGGCGTCGGTACCGTGCGCGTCGCAGTTTGCCAAGGGCTTCACAATGCGCGCGTGGTCATGGACGCTGTGCACAGCGGAAAGTCGCGCTGGGACTTTATCGAGTTTATGGCATGCCCCGGCGGCTGTATCGGCGGCGGCGGGCAGCCGCGCGCAGCGCTCAGTGAGCTCGATGCCGTCCGCAAGGCACGCATCGCCGCCATTTATGCAATGGGAAAGCGCGCGCCGAAGCACGCGAGCTATGAAAACGAAGAGGTCGAAAAACTCTACGCCATGCGCTATGAAAAGCCGCTGTCCAAAGAGGCAGAGCACGCCTTTCATACGACGTTTATCGATCGAAGCGGCGATATTGGCATAAAGGAGGGGTGATACGTGGCTGTCCTCGTCGATATTACCAAGTGCATCGGCTGCGGTGCCTGCGAAGTCGCCTGCAAGCTGTGGAACAAGCTTCCCTATCGAAAGAAAGAAGATGAGGTGCGTCCCCGCCAAAAGGACGACCTGTCGGATGTGCGATGGACGGCAGTGAAAAGACAGTGCCTAACGGATGCAGCAGGCGAAAGACAGCTGCGCTTTGTCAAGACGCAGTGTATGCACTGCACGGATCCCGCCTGTGTCTCCGCCTGTTTTTCCACTGCACTTCGCGTGGATGAAAACGGTGCTGTCGTCTACTATCCGAGTCTATGTGTCGGCTGCCGCTACTGTATGGTCGCCTGTCCCTTTAAGGTGCCGCGCTACCAATGGGAGGAGCGCTTTCCGCTGATTACAAAATGCAATCAATGCGCTGCCCGCTTGCGAGAGGGAAAGATGCCCGCATGCGTCTCGGTCTGCCCGTCGGGGGCGCTTACCTATGGTACGCGCGATGAACTCTTGGCGCGTGCACATGCGCTGTTGGCAAAGGATGCGCGCTATGTCGATCATATTTACGGTGAGCATGAGGTCGGCGGGACGAATTGGCTCTATATTGCCGACCAGCCCTTTGCAGATTTAGGCTTTGCCAAGGTGACCGATACGCCGCCAAGTGCATATGCGCAGAGCTACTTGACGAAAGTGCCGATTGTCGCGGGGCTTTGGGCGCTCTTTCTCGTCGGACTCAGTTTCTTTCATTATTGCCGCGAGCATTCAGAAGAAACGAAGCTGTACCATAAAGAATGCCGGCGGCATAAGGAAGAAAAGGCAGATAAGGACAAGGAGGAGAGGGCATGAATCGGATGGATCGCTGCTATGAAATCTTCGGCTGGCGCTTTACACTGACGCCCGTGCGCCTCGTTTTTTTTGCGCTTTTCATGCTGGCGGCGCTCGTCATTGCTGTCCGCCTCTTTACGGGCTTTGGTTACGTTACGCATCTCACCGATGAAACCCCGTGGGGGCTGTGGATTGGCTTTGATGTCATGACGGGGGTTGCGCTCGCTGGCGGCGGCTATTCCACGGCGCTCCTCGTCGGCGGCTTTCATTACCGGAAGTATAGCGTCGTGACGCGCAGCGCCCTGCTGACATCTCTCTTGGGCTATCTCCTCGTCATGGCAGGGCTTTTTCTCGACATTGGGCAGTGGTTTAATTTCTGGCGGCCCTTTGTTTTCTGGGGTTATCACTCTGTGCTCTTTGAGGTCTTTTGGTGCATCTCGACCTACACGACGATTCTGAGTCTTGAGTTCTACAAAATCATCACAGAGCGCATATTTAAGCGCACGCACAAGCTGATTCTCCGCGCGATTCCTCTGCTGGTCATCTTGGGGCTTATCTTCCCGATCATGCATCAGTCGTCGCTCGGCGGTCTCTTTCTCATCATGAAGGATTCGATGTATCCCCTGTGGTGGAGTCCCTTTTTACCGCTCTACTTTCTTATCTCTTCCTTCTTCGTCGGTTCTGCCATGGTTTACTGCGAATCGGATCTTTCACGCCGCGCCTTTGGGCACTGCGTGGATTCCTTGGTGATGAAATCTCTCACGCGTACTGGGGCGAGTGCCATGCTTTTCTATCTCGCACTGAAAATCTTCGACCTCACGCGTTACGAACTGTGGGGAACGCTTTTTAATGGCAGTTTGCAGAGCAATATGTATCTGCTGGAAATCGGTGTGGGCGTTCTCGCACCGCTCATCATCCATTTCACGCCGCTCGTCGATAAGAAAAACGGACTGCTTGTCTACGCTTGGCTGGTCGTCGCAGGGCTGGTTTTCAATCGCTTGAACTGCGTGTTCACCTCACTCTACAAGATGGGGAATTACTTCCCCAGCATCTTTGAAATCGCTGTCACCGTAGGGCTGTGCGCGGCCGGTTGTCTGCTCTACTGCTTCCTCGTCGAAAATTTCAACATCCTCGGCGGTGAACATGCACATCAGGTACATATCGACGCGAAGAATACGCATATCATAGGAGAGGAGTGAACGTATCCCCCGTAGGGGCTTTTCGGTCATTTTGGAATATCATATACTGTTATCATTATATATTATGAGAAAGGATTTCAGTTATGCAATTCAGCAGGATATTCCGATCACATGGGGCAGATGAGGGATATTTACGTATCGCAATGCCGGCAGCGCTGGAAGGGGGCTTTATGATAGCGTTGTCCGCTGCCGACATCATCATGGTGGGAGCGCTCGGTGTGACGGCGATTGCGGCGGTCAGCATCTTTTCACAGCCGCGGCTCATGCTTCTCGTCTTTGCGCGTTCGATTGCTGCCGCACTGACACTTCTCGTTGCGCAGTGCATCGGTGCGGGACGTGCGGCAGAGGCTGGGCAGTTCCTTCGGCAGACGCTTTTTACCGCGCTGCTTTTATTTTTTGTGCTGCATGTTGTCTTTTTCGTGTATCTTGGTGAGATTCTTTCGTGGATGGGCGCGGCCGCGTATCTGGATCTTGCACTGACTTACGGCTATGCTGCACTTTTTGGCGTTTTTTTGACATCGGTCACAACCGTTCTTCAGGCGTATCTGTTGGGACAAGGGCAGATGCACGTGGTCTTGATGACAAATGTCTGGGGCAATGTGGTGAATGTCGCCTGCAATGCACTTTTCATTTATGGACTTGGCCCTTTTCCCGCGCTTGGCGTGCTTGGTGCGGGAATCGGCACTGTCATAGGGACGGCATGGACGCTCTTTCATACGCTCTGCGCACTTTGGGACAAGCGAGTTTTGTGCGGCAGATATCTGCCGAATCTTGTCTATGGCAGAGCATTTTTCCCGATTGTCGCGGGCGTTTTTTCCGAGCAGGGCTTTGAACGCGTCGGTATGGTGCTCTACACGCGCATGGTCGCTGAGATCAGCATGGGTGCGTATGCTGTGCACGCTGTCTGTATGAATTTTTGTGACTTTTACTATCAGTTTGCCGGCGGGCTTGGCAAAGCGAGCATGGTGCAAAGCGGACAGGCGCACGGTGCGGGTGATCCTTTGCGCTGGCGCTCACAGCTTTTCGAAGCTTTGCGCTGGGGCTTTTTCTTTTCCTGTATAGCGTTTTGTCTGACTGCACTTCTGCGTGAGCCTATTTTTCAAATCTATACGGCGGATGCTTCACTTCTTCCGATGGGGACCGTGATTTTACTTTTTGTCGCAGTGGTTTCCTTTCCCGAAGCGCATCAGCTGATCGCGGCGGGTGCGCTTCGCGGCGTGGGCATGACGACACATGTCGCTGTGTATTCCTTCATCAGCATTGCACTTCTGCGTCCGCTCCTCACGGCGTTTTTTCTTTATGTGCTCGACATGGGGCTGGTCGGTGCATGGTGCGCCCTCGCCCTCGACCAGTTTCTACGTGCGGGAGCGGCGAGTGCCTTGCTCTGGCGATATGCGAGGCGCCAGCAGCGGATGGCGGAAGTGAAGGCGTTGCCGTAAACATCGCAGGAAGATAGGAAACTTCGGTATATGTCAGCACTGTCTCAAGGCAAACGGAGGGTTCTGTGGCAGAGTCTATCATCATCTCTATTTTTGTCTTTACGCTTCAATTCTGTGGGGCATATCTTCGCTATCTTGCCATCGCGCCGCACATCACAAAGCAGGAGCGCCGGAACCTCTTTCGCTCATTCGCCTGTCTCATTGTGATTTCCTTCGGCATCTCCATGCGAATTTCCCTCACGCATCCTGAGCTCATCGCGCACAGCTACAAGTACTCTCTGCTGCTCGGTGCTTTTTTGTGGATGGGCGTGTTTTTCATCGTCATTCGCCATCGAAACGTCGAGCAGGTCTTCATTCTCGGTATGGTGAGCTGCTGGACGTTTCTCCTGCATACAGTGAGCAGTATGATATGTTCGGTTTGTATTCCCGGATTTGAGGGCGAGGTTCTGCCTTCCTTCACGCTTGCAGTCTTTGAGGCAAGCGTCTATCTTCTGCTCTACCTCCTGCTGCTTCCGGTCGAGCGCCACTTCTTTCGTACGCTTCTGTCGGTCGGTCTTCTCCCCTTTTTTCGTGAAACATCGTTTGGCTGGGGTATCGCGATCCTGCCGCTCCTGATTCTTCTCCTGCCGCTTGCACTGATTCTCGACATGACCTTCGTACATCCATGGCAGGAACGGATCTGCCGCATGTTCCTTCCTCTGATCTTCTTCTTCCTCTATCGCTCCATCCTGCACGCAGCAGCGCGCCATCAAAGGGATGTCCAGCTCGCGCGGCATAAGCGATTGCTTCAGCATGAGACGGAATTTCTGCGCAACTACACGCGTCTCATGCAGGAAGGACAGGAGGGTCTGCGCATTCTGCGCCACGATATGCGCCATCAGTATCGCCTCGTCTACACGCTTATGGCAAATGGCGAAACGGAGCAGGCGATGCAGCATATCGAGCGACAGGAAGCGGCGCTCGACGCGACGGTCATCCGCCCCTACTCGACGCTGCCGCTCATCAATGCTGTGCTCTCCATTTACACCCATCAGTCAGAGGCGGCTGGTATCCGCTTTTCACAGAAGGTCAATCTTCCGGCAGCGCTTGCGACCGATGAAGGAGAGCTTGCCTCACTGCTCTCCAATCTGCTTGAAAATGCCCTGCATGCAGCGAGCACGGAAGAAGAAGAGCGTGCGATTACGCTTTTTGCGCAGCACAAAGGCACGCAGTGCGTACTCGAAATTACGAACACCTATACGCGTCCGCTTCGTTTCGCGCCCGACGGTCTGCCCGCCTCCTCGCCGGAGAAGGGGCATGGCATCGGTCTTCTTTCCCTGCGTGCCTTTATTGAAAAATATCATGTGACAGCGCTCTGCGAGCAGGTGGACGGCATCGTGCGCTTTCTCCTGTATTGGCAGGACAAGCGGCTTGCTGCCAAGGTCTGCCGTACCTAATCCGAATAAGAAAATGAGCGCGGCAGCCATCATGCGAAAACATGTTTCATATGACGTCCCCATTTTCAACTTGTTTATTGTGCTCGGCTGTCCAGCGATAGCCGAGGAACAATCCGACAATGCTGATCACACCTGCCAGCGATGGATCAATGAGCTGTGAAAGTGCCGTCTGTAGGATGACTAGCCCGATGACGGCAATCAAGCCCTTTTTCGTCATGCCGGTTGCATAAAACAGCCCCAAGATAAACAACCCTAAAATCGCTCCCAAGATTGGACTTTTCTTTTTCATTTTCATCTGCTCCTTTCAGTGTTTTTTTGCTTTTATTCCTCTAAATCAACGGAGGTCATAATATTCCCTTTTTGAATTGTAAACTGCGCGAGTTTTGAAAGTGCGCTTTGTGCATTCGGTGCGGCGAATTCAAAGGCATAGGCATAGATACCGTCGCCGACAGCCTCATCTTCCACCTTTGGAACTTTTCCGATGCGGAACGTATCGATTTCGACGGGCGCAAGATCCTCCCCTGTGCCCGATATGGTCATTGCATAGTGAATCGTCGTGATTTCATCTCCCTCTTTGAGGCGGATGAGCTGTCTGTCACTCATGCCGTTCTCCTCAAGCCCTCTGCGCGCCCCTAGAATCTCGTACCTTCCATCAGCGAAGCGGTAAGCGACTTGCAGATTGCATATCACGCCATTCAGCTTGATGGGAATGGCGTAGAGATTGTAGGCGTCATTTTCCTCGGTCAGCTCGATGTAGACGGGGTGTCCGTCCAGCATCGGCCACGTCCCTTGAAAGTTATCCTTAAATACGCCGCTGTTCCAGTCGGCATCGACGTTGGCGTCACTGCCGAGAAGAAGGATAATGTCGTCTTCCTCGCTCATGTAGAGCAGATGGCACCGAACGGATGTAAGCGGCTGCATTTCCTCGGCTCTGAGCTGCACGAAGGCATTTCCATCTGCATCCACATCAATAGGCTTGTCCTCAAGCAAGTCAAGGGAAAAGAGATCCTGTTTTTTCTGCGGTACAGACAAGGTAAAATGCTGCGCCTGTGCGGCGCCTGCAAGAATGCTCTCTGCTTCTTTTGGCATCGTGCCGTAAATCATATAGTAGAGCAGGCACTTTTGCGCAAGCGGTGCGGCGTCCTGCTGGGCGTAGAGTGAAAAGCTCTGCTCATCGCCGTCATAGGAGTAGTAGCCCGATATGCCGCTGCCGCGTACGCGGTAGTCGCCGGCGACTTTGTAGATGACCGCCTCGCGAATCGATTGCTCGAGCGCGCTTTCCGATACAGGGGCAAGGCCTCTCGAATAGTGGGCAAGCCCGCCGAGGTCTACCATGTTGGAAAAGCCCTGCTCGCGCGTGTTTCCGCCGTAATTTTCTGCCTGTTCTGCACTGCGGGAAAGTTTTGTGAAGAAGGTCTGCGGCGCGCGGTTCGCCTCGGCGAGTGACTCTGCAAGATATGCCTCGTAGGCCGTGCGAAGGGCGGGCAAATGTGCCATATCGATCAGCGAAAGCGTCGCCTCATCCTCCGCCCAGGCTTCAGTGCAGCCGTCCATATAGGTGTCGCAGATAGCCTGTCCAAGCCCTGCGCCGCCGAGGGCGGGATTTTGAGCAAGCGCACCGACCCAGCCGCTGTACAGCCAGCCGTTTCCGGGTTCTGCTTCCTCCGAGGCAACCATGTATCGCGTAAACCCGTCGAGACTCGCAGCCGTCTCATAGCTCGCCATCAGGCAGGCGTCAAAGCCAATGAGCTCAAACGGCGGTGTGTCCTTCGACGGCGTGTAGACAGAAGCGAGTGCACGGCGCAAATCGTTGAGCCGCAGGATATTTCCCGTGCGCTCATCGGCGCATACGCCGATGGCACTGCCGCCGCCGTGATCCCAGAAGACGAGAACGCGATGGTCAGCAACAAAGTGCTCCTTGCCGTAACGAAGGAAGTCCGTCAGTGTCTGCGCCGCTCCCATATCCGCATCTTCGAGTTCTTCCAGCTTTTTAAGCCCGTCTTTGTCGTAGAGGCAGAGATTTCCCTTATCCGCAGAGAATGTCTCATTCTGCCACTCGCTCGCTCCGCCGGCAAGAATCAGCACGCGGACATTGTCCGGCAGTTCTGTTTCGAACAGTTCTGCAAGGTCGGCACTCGCTGCGCCGTGTTCGGATTCAAGGTCTGAGCCGCAGATGTAAAGTGAGACGAGCCATGTATCCGAGCGGCTGTACGCATCGGGAAACTGCGATCCCTGCCAAGTCTTATGCTCTTCTGCACAGCCGACGATGCCGAACATAAGCAGCAGGCTGCAAAAGATAAACAGAAATGTCCTGCGGATGATCCGTCTTTCCATAGGATCACCTCTTTTGCTTTTATCTCTAGCGATGGCTCAGATATGCGGCAAAGCTTAGTTTGCGCCTGCGATAAAGCGCGCGATCGCCTCGGGATCCGCGGGTGCCCAGTAGACGTCTTTGCCGTCATCGCTCTTGACGAGTTTGCACGTTACATCCATCGTCTTTTTTTCTTGCAGCGGAATTTTATGGATGTAGTCTTTGAGCGTGCTCATCGCCGCTGTCTGGAACTGCGCATCCGCCTTGAGGTTCACGCCCTGTGCAGCAGCCTGCCCCATGTAGGTGGCCATGCTGACCATGTCCGCATCGGTAGCGGCAAGCTGTGCTGCGCCCGCCGTGTCAAGTGGTGTAGCCGTCAGCTCGACGACGGGCTGCTCGCTGTCGTCTTTCTTGAGCTTTGTTTCAAGCGTCATGCGCCCTGCCAAATCCGTGAGGTAAGCATCCGTAATCGCATCGACATTCGCGTCGGTGAGTTGGAAGCTGGCAAATTGCTGCTTGACGCTGGATAGGACGCCGTCTGAAATCTTTTCGCTCTGTGCATCTGTCATGCCCGTGGCGGACAGGTGCTCTGAGCTTGCAAATGTATAGAGCTCTGCATAGGCGAGTACTGCTTTATCGGCGCTTTCTTTCGGCTTGTCGCTGCATCCTGTCATCAAGAAAATTGCCATTATTCCGACGAAAGCAAGCAGCATCTTAAGTCCAAATGTCATTTTCTTTTTCATGTTCCTGCCTCCCTGTCTGTGTTTCACGTCTTTTGTATTCCTTAACATCACGCAAATTGCAATTTGTCCGTGGTGATTCCCGCCTTATCAGGCAGTTCCCTGTCCACGATTTCATTATATAGCAATAGAGAACGAATGCAATCAAACTGCAAAAAGTGGTTAATTTTCTGTAAAAACTGGTAAAAAAGAAAAGGCTTGCATCGGCAATCCCGAAGCGAGCCTTTCTACTCACGCGCAGTCTCCGCGCGTGCCGCCGAGCAGGTATTTCATATAGCGGGCGCGTGTGTCCTGCCGGCATCGCCGACTGATGGGAACGCGCTTGCCGTCCTGCAGGCGAAAGTGTTCTTCTTCCATCTCCTCAATCCAGTCCATATTGACCATGATTTTGTTGTAACACTCTAAAAAACGCGCATCAGAGAGCAGCACCTCGGCAACCTCTCGATAGGACTTTGTCTTTGCGAGATGAATCTCACGATTCTTCATAACGATGTGGACGCGTCCATTCTCTATGTCCATATACTGGATTTTTGAAAATGGAAGCGCGTGGATTTGTCTTTTCTCCTTGACGACGAGTGTCTTTGCGCGGCTGCCAACACGCTGGATCACGCGTTCAAGTGCGGCGATCAGAACTGCATCATCCTGTTGGTCGAGCGGCTTTAGAAAGTAGCCATCGGCAAAGACGCGATAGCCATCCAAAAGATAGGCCTCGCTCCTCGTGACGAAGAGAATGCCGGCCTCTGAATCGCGCGCGCGAATCTGCTCGGCTGCTTCCATCCCATTGATTCCGTCCATGCAGATGTCGAGAATCGCAAGGTCGTAGACGACCGACTCGGCACTTCTGAGGAGCGCTCCTGCCGTGGCAAACAAGTCCACGGAAAGATCGGATGCTTCCTGCGGAAAATTCTGCTGCAGCAGGGTGAGAATCCGCTGAGATGCAGCCTCAAGAAATGCTTGCTCATCATCAAGAATTGCTATTCGCATTGTTTCCCTCCGATCTCTATTTGAACGCAGTCATAGCAGGCGATTGGTTCATACATCTGTAGAGCACGCAGCGCGCGATGCGTCGATTGTACTGTTCATCGGAATCCAGTACGAAAATCACTTCCTTAACTGGTTGTTTCAAGATACTTCCTCCTATAGTAAGACTATGGTATCATCCGTTGATTATACCATATTGAACGGCAGAAAAGAAGAAAGAGCGCTCAGAGAGGCGCCGCAGAATAGAATCTCTATGGCATGCGCTTCTTGACAGGGTAAAGCGATTATGCTATCATAAATTCTAATTAATACATGCTTTTTCCTTTTTATGTGAAAGAAAGCACGATCTTAGGTGCTTTTGGAAAGGAAGGCATTGAAATTTCAATAGGTAGATCAGGTGTCGAAAGACTTGATAGAAAAACCGGTATAAGCCGGTGCGGTCCCGCCACTGTAACAGGGAGCGAGCCTCATTTTGTCACTGAAGATGGAAAAGCATCTTTGGGAAGGCGAGGTAAGCAAGGAACTGGAGCCAGGAGAACTGCCTGATAGCGATCACCGATGGAATGCCTGTGGCATTCCTGCACCCGCGAGCGATGGGGATGGGGATTTTGATGCGCACATGCACACCGATTCCCGGCAGTCTGCCGGTTTTTTATTGGCTGGTGTGTCGAGTGATGGAGGCAGCTTTTCTTTGTCTGATGGGCTGCTTTCGCATGTGCACCGTGTCTTAATTGTCTGAAATCCCTTCCTTGCGGAAGGGATTTTTATTTTGTTATTTTGGATGTGCGGACGAAAAAGGAGAGAGGAACGCTTGAGGAAAATTTTGAGCCGCCTGCTGCAGATCATCGTCACGCTGGTGGGCGTCAGCTTTCTGACGTTTTGCCTGACGTATCTTGCGCCGGGCGATCCCGTCACGATGCTCTTAGAGGCAGGCGATACGATTGTGTCGCAGGAGACGATTGAGCAAACGCGTCATGAAATGGGGCTGGATCGGCCATTTCTCGTGCAGTATGGCCACTGGGTCAGCCATGCGGTGCACGGGGATATGGGAATATCGTATTCGGCAAAGAAACCTGTGACAGACAAATTGATGGAGGGATTTGAAGGGACTATTTTATTGGCGCTGGCAGCGGCCGTGCTTGCCGTGCTCATATCCTTTCCCCTCGGCATCTATGCGGCAGTGCATCAGAACCGCCTTCCCGATCACCTCCTACGCATCATCAGTTTTATTGGCGTGTCGATGCCAAGCTTTTGGATTGGGTTGATTCTTCTCTATGTTTTTGGGCTTTTGCTCGGACTCTTTCCGATCGCGAGCTCGCAGGTATCGGCAGAGGGAATCGTTTTGCCGGCGGTGACGCTTGCCATCTACATGTCTTCAAAACTCATGCGGCAGATTCGCACGGTCATACTGGATGAACTGCATAAAGATTACGTCGTGGGCGCACGTGCCAGGGGGCTGACAGAGCGGCGGATTCTATGGCGGCATGTACTGCCCAATGCTATATTGCCGCTTATCACCATTCTAGGCATGTCCATCGGCTGGCTTCTCGGCGGCGTCGCTGTCATTGAAATGGTCTTTTCCTGGCCGGGCATCGGGAATATGGCGGTGCGGGCGATTCTCATGCGGGACTATCCCTTGATTGAGGGTTTTGTCCTTTGGGTCGCCATCATCTACACGGGGATTAACTTCCTCGTCGATCTCTCTTATGCGCTGTTTGACCCGCGGCTGAGAAAGGAGGCTCGATAATGTTTTCCCTTGCTGTCTTTCGAGAAAATCGAAGGTTTGCCATCTATACTGCACTCGTTCTTTTGATCATCCTCATCGCGTTGTTCGGCAGTCAGCTGGCGCCGCAGGATCCCTTTGCCGGCGATATGAAGCATGTCTTTTCGCCGCCGTCCGCCGCGCATCTGTTTGGAACGGATAAACTGGGGCGCGATACGTTTTCACGCATCATCGCGGGCACGCAGGTATCACTGTTCATGACCATTTGCGTCGTCCTTTTGATGACGAGTCTTGGCGCATGTATCGGCATGTTGAGCGGATACTTCGGCGGATGGATTGAGACCGTACTCATGCGGTTTGCCGATATGATGCTGTCGTTTCCGGGCATTGTGCTTGCAATTGCGATTGCGGGCATTTTGGGCGGCAGCGTGGTCAATACCATTCTCGCGCTTTTCGTCGTCGGCTGGGCAAAGTACGCGCGCATGGTTCGCAGTATCGTCCTGAAGATTCGCCAAGAGGACTATATCACCGCGGCAAAGCTGAGCGGTACGCGCACGCCCCGCATCCTTCTGCGCCATATCCTTCCGAATGTCCTTCCTATCGTCGTCATCACGGGGGCGATGGATATCGGCACGATGATGATGGAAATTGCAGGGCTTTCCTTTTTAGGCTTCGGTGCTCAGCCGCCGACGCCTGAATGGGGCTTGATGCTGAACGAAGGCCGGCAGTACATACAGACAGCTCCGTGGCTGATGGTCTATCCTGGCCTTGCCATTTTCCTCGTTGTCGCTGTGTTTAACCTATGGGGCGACAGTCTGCGCGATGTGCTGGATCCACGAAAGGCGGACGGGTAAGACGCACTTTTGTATGCCGTGAATTTCATCCAATGAATCAGAAAGAGTGAATGCTATGTTACGTATGAAAAAGCTTTGGAAGGCTGTTGCCTTAGGTGCAGTCGGCGCTTTAGCAGCGGCTGTATTTGCCGGCTGCGGTGGATCGGCCGGCAAGAGTGCAAACGTCGAAAAGGGAATTTTAAAGGTCGGCGTGACGAATTTTGCCGATACGCTGGAGCCGACGCAAAACTACTTCGGCTGGGTCGTCATGCGCTATGGACTTGGCGAATGTCTGACAAAGTTCGATGACAAGATGAACGTTGAACCTTGGCTTTCCGACCGTTGGGAAATCAGCGACGATCATATGACATGGACGTTCCATATCCGCGATGATGTCAAGTTCTCCAACGGGGATCCGCTGACGGCAGAGGCAGTAAAAGCTTCGATTGAACGCGCATTTAAGAAGAACAACCGTGCAGACACGTTCTTTAAGTATAAAGAAATCCGTGCCGAGGGGCAGAACCTCATCATTCAGACGGAAAAACCGACGCCCAATATGCCGGGCTTCCTTGCTGATCCGCTCTTCATCATCGTCGATACAGCGGCGGAAAATGGCCGTGATTTTTCAAAGGAAGGACCTATCTGCACAGGACCGTATACCGTCGAGAGCTTTGTCAAGGAAAAGGCAGTCATGAAGCGGAACCCGAACTATTGGGGCGGTGATGTTCCGTTTGAGACTGTCGAAATTCCATCCATTGATGACCCTAATACGCGCGCCATGGCACTCCAGTCCGGCGATGTCGATATGGCAGTCAACATCGGCGCCGGCGATATGGACACGTTCCGCAACAACAATTCCTTCACGGTCGATGAGATCTCATCGCTGCGCGTTGTCCTCGCCCGCCTCAATATGAAAGGCATCTTAGGCGACCCGAAGGTTCGCGCCGCGCTTATCTCAGGCTGCGATCGAGAAACTTACAGCAAGGTTCTCTTAAAAAATACCTTCCTCCCAGGCTCGGCGCCGATTCCGCCGTCGATGGATTACGGCTTTGATTCACTGAAAGATCCCAATGCGTATAATCCGGAGCGCGCGGCGCAGCTCCTCGATGAAGCTGGATGGAAGGACACGGACGGCGACGGTATTCGCGATAAGGACGGAAAACCTCTCAAGCTGAATTTCGTCGTCTACAACAGCCGTGCGGAACTGCCGCTGTACGCTGAAGCCGTACAGAGCGATTTGAAGAAAATCGGCATTGACATCAACATTCAGACGGTGGATTACAACCTCATCGACCAGATGGGCATCAATGGACAGTATGACCTTCTGATTTCGAATATTACGACGGCAAACACAGGCGATCCGGAAATATTCCTCTCTTGGTACTGGAAGACGAATGTCAACGGAAATAATCCGCAGAATGGCTCTGGCTACAGCAACCCGGAAGTGGATGCGAAGTTTGACCAGCTTGCAGTTGAATTTGACCAGGCGAAGCGCAAACAGCTGATCATTGAAATCCAGCAGCTCTTGATGAACGATGGTGCAGGGCTGTTCCTCGGCTATCCGCAGACCAACATTGTCTACAACAAGGCATTGACAGGCGTAAAGATGCTGCCGAGTGATTACTATTGGATTACGACAGACATTCGCCCGGCGAATAAATAATCGTTTTATCGTTAGGAGAAAAGTATGCTTCTAAATGCATCGCATCTTGCCATCACGTATGGAAATGCGGCGCCGGCAGTGACGGATGTGAGCTTTACACTCGCACCGGGTGAAGTGCTTTCCATCGTCGGAGAGTCGGGGAGCGGGAAGACGAGCGTTATTCGCGCACTCCTCGGCTGCTTGGGCGGCGGCGGACGCATCTCGGGCGGCGAGGCAGTGTTTGCGGGAAAAGAGCTTACAACACTATCTGCAAGTGCGTGGCGCAGTCTGCGCGGGCGCGAGCTCTCGATGATCTTTCAGGATTCCGGCGCTATGTTAAACCCCGTCAAGACCATTGGCAGCCAATTTGTAGAATACATTCTGACACATTCGACATCCATCAAGGACAAGGCGCAGGGAAAAGAGCGTGCAAAGACGCTCTTATCCCGCATGAATCTTGCCATGCCGGAAAACATCCTGTCCTCGTACAGCTTTGAACTATCGGGCGGTATGCGCCAGCGCGTCGGCATTGCGATGGCGCTTGCCTTTCACCCGAAGCTCCTGCTTGCCGACGAGCCGACGGCAGCGCTCGATGTTACGACGCAGGCACAGATTGTAGCCGAGCTCATGCGCGTCGTGAGAAAGTCGCAGACAGCGATGATTCTCGTCACGCACAACATCGGCGTCGCTGCGCATATGTCAGATAAAATCATGGTCATGGCGAAGGGGAAAGTCTTGGAATACGGTACGGCATCTGATATCATAACGAGTCCAAAAGCGGCCTATACCAAGTCGCTTTTGGCTGCCGTGCCGAAAATTGGAGGGCAGCGCTATGTCTGATATCCTTTTGCAGGTCGAGCATCTGACAAAGCAATTTCCTGCTGCCGGCGGGCAAACACTTACGGCAGTGAAGGATGTGAGCCTTGCTGTGCGCCGCGGCGAGACGGTCGCCATCGTCGGTGAATCCGGCTGCGGAAAATCGACGCTTGTCAAGACCGTCCTTTCCATGCACAAGCCGACAGAAGGCAAGGTGATTTTTGACGGCAAAGATACGACGAATCTGCATAGCGCAGCACAGCGCGATTACTATCGTCACATTCAGATGGTCTTTCAAGACCCAGCAGCTGCTTTCGACCCCAAGATGCGCGTGAAAGAGATTTTGACGGAAGCGCTTTTAAATTACGGCATCATCCGGCGGCGTGACGTGCAAAAAAGAGCTGAGGAGCTTTTGGACATTGTCGAGCTTCCCAAGGATTTTGCTGCGCGTTACCCGCACAATATGAGCGGCGGTCAGCGTCAGCGCGTCGCCATTGCAAGAGCTTTGGCACTGGAGCCCGATATCATCATCTGCGATGAGGCGACGAGTGCCCTAGACGTTTCGGTACAAGACAGCATCATTCGTCTGCTCGTCCGTCTTCAAAAGGAACGCGGCATGACCTATCTCTTTATCTGCCATGACCTTGCGCTCGTCAGCCTGTTTGCCCATCGCGTCGCTGTCATGTATTTAGGCAGTGTGATGGAAAAGATAGATGGGGATCAGCTATCTAAAGCACAGCATCCCTATACGCAGGCACTGCTGCGCTCTGTCTTTCCTGTCTCTGCAGATAAGACAGAAGTCAAGACCATCGCAGGAGACCTTCCAAGCCCCTTGGAGATGCCGAAAGGCTGTCCTTTTGCCACGCGCTGTGAAAAGCGTAGGGAGGTGTGTCAAAAAGAGATGCCTCTCTTAAAAGAAGTCGAAAGCAATCACTTCGTCGCCTGTCATCTCGTGAGCTGAAATATGTTGTCCATCGGCTGCTATCCTCCTTTTGCTGCAAGCCCAACGTAAGAAAAAAAGAAGGCTGCGTTAAATGTTACGGACATGCGTGCCCCATGCAAAGGCCTCGTATTCTTTCGTAATATTTACGGTAGAGCCGGAAAGAATTGCCGGATTGAATTCTTATGCACGACGTGCTATAATAAGCATAGTTATAGAGTCGAAGATAGTTCCTTGATGGCGTGAGGAAGTCCCACGGTGGTTAAACCGTGGGACTTCTGCTTTTCGAGAATCTGCTTTTGGATAACTCGTAGTATATAAAGGAGGCTGCCATGCTGCGAAAACAATATTTTTTACTCTTTTGCTTCATTTTGCTTGCCGGCATGTTTTCCTTTGCGCGCGCAGAGGCGGCGAATAGAGAGCCGCTGAAGATTGCGCGGATGCCCCTATTGGTAGCGTCCGCTTTTTCACCGCACGCGAATGCTGTGGATAGTCTTGAACAAAGGCTGGATCAAGCGCTTCATATCCCGCTTAATGGTACGCTTCATGCGGTGGAATATCTGGATGAAAGTGATGTCAAAGATGCATACGACGCTGCGCGTGAGAGTGCAGGACGGCGAGCGCGGTATAAGGCGCTGGCAAAGCCGATGGCAGAGATGCTCAAGGCGGATATCGTCGTGCTTCCGGTGCTGACGGATTATGCTTCATACCAGCGAATCGGCTGGGGTTGGGACGGGGATATCATCCGTTACAGCCGCGCAGCTGTAACCCTTGTGGTCTATGACAGAAAGCGCGATGAGACAATGGAAAAGCGTGCGTTTCGCGTCTATGACGATGCCTACTCTCCCCGCGGCGATGTAGATGTGCTGGCAGCCGCGTGTATGGATCAGGTCATTCGCGAGGCGGATTTGCACAAGATGCTCACTGATGAAGTCTTTCATCCATCGGATGGACAAGGAGAAGAAATTGCCATGGAGTAAATAGTTATAGGAAAAATGCTATCTTTTTTATGGCTTTGGAGGCTTTTAAACGTGCACAGAAAAAGGGTTTGCCCTTCTGCTTTTGGCAGAGGAGCGAACCCTTTTTTATATGCAGAAGTGAAAGGCTTAGAGTGCCTTGAACGCTTCGTCGAGATCTTCGATGATGTCGTCGATGTGTTCCGTACCGATGGAGAGACGGATGGTAGACGGCGTGATGCCGCTTTCTGCCAGTTCCTGCTCGTTCATCTGGGAATGCGTCGTCGATGCCGGATGGATGACGAGGGACTTGACATCTGCGACGTTGGCGAGGAGGCTGAAGACCTTCAGATGATCGATGAATTTCTTTGCCTCTTCTGCACCGCCCTTGATTTCGAATGTAAAGATCGAAATGCCGCCGTTCGGGAAGTACTTCTTGTAAAGCTCATGATCCGGATGGTTCGGAAGGGATGGATGGTTGACCTTTGCGACATGCGGGTTTTTGGCAAGGTAGTCAACAACCTTGAGCGTATTTTCAACATGGCGTTCAACACGGAGTGAAAGCGTTTCAACACCTTGGAGAAGAAGGAAAGCGCTGATCGGTGAGAGCGTTGCGCCCGTGTCGCGCAGGAGCATAGCGCGCAGGTAAATAGCAAATGCCGGAGCACCGATGTCCTTGGCAAACGAAAGGCCGTGGTAGCTTGCGTTCGGCTCGACGAGCCAAGGGAACTTGCCGGATTTCACCCAGTTGAACTTGCCGCTGTCGATGACGATACCGCCGAGCGTCGTGCCGTGACCGCCGATAAACTTCGTTGCGGAGTGGACGACGATATCCGCGCCGTAATCGAACGGGCGAAGCTGGTACGGCGTTGCAAACGTGGAGTCGACGACGAGTGGAATGTTGTGAGCATGGGCGACTTTTGCCACGGCTTCGATGTCGATGAGGTTTGCGTTCGGGTTGCCGATGGACTCGATGTAGATAAGCTTCGTATTGTCTTTGATAGCCTTTTCAAAAGCATCAATGCCTGCTTCTGGATCGACGAACGTCGTCGTCACACCGAAATCCGGGAGTGTATGCGCGAAAAGGTTGTAAGTACCGCCGTAGATCGTCGTTGCTGCAACGATATGGTCACCTGCATGGGCAAGTCCCTGGAGAGTCGCCGTGACTGCAGCTGCGCCAGAAGCAAAGGCAAGCGCCGCGACGCCGCCCTCAAGCGCTGCCATACGGCGCTCTAAGACGTCCTGCGTAGGGTTCGTCAGGCGGCCGTAGATATTGCCTGCGTCCTTTAGACCGAAACGGTCTGCGGCATGCTGGGAGTTACGGAAGACATAGCTCGTCGTCTGGTAGATAGGAACGGCACGCGCATCGGTTGCCGGGTCGGCCTCTTCCTGACCAACATGCAGCTGTAGGGTTTCAAATTTATACTTTCTCTCTTCACTCATCGGAAAGCTCCTTCCTTAATAAAAAAACTTCATAAAAATCTCATAAACATAGTTAATTAATATGTATATAGTATAATCATTCCCTGTTGGGATGTCAAGCATATTTCTCAGAGGCTCTCTTAGATTTTGCGAGTGCCTACAGTAAAGGCAGGCACTCGCGAGCGATAGTGTAAAGTAAATTGTATACAGAAATTGGCATCATAGTTGATAGAGATTGAGATGGTTAATGCAGAGATATTCGTACCATGAAGTATATGAATGAATACTTGCAGAAATCATCTTGCCTAATCTGGAGAGGTGGTGCGATGATCATTGCATTAAGAAAATCCTATTTTGACAGGCAAAGTGTTAAGATAAAATTTTTACTAGGTGGATATCGCATTACTTTTTAGTTAAAGGAGATGTGTGTTTATGAAACGCTTAAAAATGGGATGCCTTGGAGTTATTGGATTGATTGTCCTGTTGCTTGTATTGGGTAAATTGATGGGCGGGAATGATAATAGCTCATCTTCCTCTCATTCTTCAACGACGCAAGTAGAGCAAAAAGCGGATACGAAACAGGCAAAAGAGTATACTTCAGTAGATGCAGGGACAATGGTAGCAGATCTTAAAAATAATGCCGCTGCCGCTCAGAAAAAATATAAAGGTAAAGATTTGAAGGTTACTGGTAAATTAAGTAATATTGATTCTGATTCGAAATATATTAGCATTGAAGATCCAAAAGGTTCTTTTTCGATGATACATATTCAGTGTTTTTTAAATAGTAAGGATAAATCGCAGGAAGATTTTGTGATGAATCTTCAAAAAGGACAAACGGTTACTGTATACGGAACAATTAGTGATGTCGGCGAAGTATTAGGCTATTCTATGAAAGTAGATAAGTTTGAATAAATAAACTGTAGTTAAAAATAAACGTATGCAACTTATTTCTCGCATACGCTTATTTTTTATATTTTCTTGGTATTGTAGTTTGTACGGACATCTTTTGCATGGTCAAAGCGCTGGGAAGATGTCCTTTCTTTACAAAATGCGTGATGTTGCCTTAAAATAAGAATGAATCATGTTTTCAATAAAACTTTTGCATTTTGCTTAATGGAAAGGCGACTTTATGTTATCACTACCTAAGGAAGTCATTGAAGGACTTCTCATTCCCTTTATTGGCACGAGTCTTGGTGCGGCGTGCGTCTATGTCATGCGCGGTGAGATACGGCCGCGCGTGCAGAAGGGGCTTACGGGGTTTGCATCGGGCATCATGGTGGCGGCGTCGGTCTGGAGCTTGCTGCTGCCTGCGATCGATGAGAGTGCAGCGCTCGGAAAGTTCGCGTGCATGCCGGCAATTTTGGGTTTCTGGCTCGGCACACTGTTCCTTCTCGCGCTCGACCGCATCATTCCTCATCTTCATATGCACGCAAAAAAAGCGGAAGGCATGGAAGGCCTTCGCGCTTCTTTGTCAAAAAATACGATGCTCGTCTTTGCGGTGACACTTCACAACATCCCGGAGGGCATGGCGGTCGGCGTCGTTCTTGCGGGGTGGCTGACGGGAAGCACGGACATCACAATCGGCGGTGCGCTCGCGCTGAGTCTTGGCATTGCCATTCAGAATTTTCCCGAGGGTGCCATCATATCGATGCCGCTGGCATCGAGCGGCATGAACCGGCATAAGGCATGCGTTGCGGGCGTTCTCTCCGGCATTGTTGAACCCATCGGCGGCGCACTCACCATTTTCCTTGCAGGAGCCATCACGCCCTTTATGCCCTACTTTCTGGCCTTTGCCGCAGGTGCGATGTTCTATGTCGTCGTCGAGGAACTCATTCCCGAGATGAGCGCCGGTGAGCATTCGGACGTCGGCGTTTTGACCTTTGCCTTTGGCTTCACGCTGATGATGCTGCTCGATACCGTGCTTGGTTAAGTGGCGGGATTCAGGGTATCTTTACCCTTCCGATATGGTTACCGTGGCGATGTACTCTGTGTCGTCTTTGGCAGCAATTTTCGGATTGGCGATGCTGAGTTTTCCATCGGTCATGCCCATGAAGTGACAGAGCGCGATGCCCATGTCGATGCGCTGAATGTCCCACGCCGCGTGAGCTCTCAGGCGCTTGGCATGCTTCTCGTAGAAGTGGTAGGCATTCCCGTCCTTGATGATGCGGCAAGGCTGTACGTTGGCGGCGGATGGATACCAGCGGACGGCTTCCAGTGCTTCGCTTACTGCATCTGTATGAAGCGGCGTGGAAAAGTCCTTTTCAAAAAACAGCTCCTCTGGGGCGAGCCGTTCATCTGCGTGCACGCTGGTACGAATCTTTCGCTCCACGGCAGATGTTTCGTCCGCGGGATAGCCGAGCGGGCTGACGCAGGGCATGTACTCTTCCGCCTGCGTTCCTGCCTCTTTTTCAAACAGGGCGCGATTCATCGTGCCTCCAATCCACGTCGTACCGATGCCGCGTGACCATGCGTAGAGAATGAGCTTTTCGAACGAATAGCCGTAGGCCTCTTCAAGATGCGGCACTTTTGCAATCTTAGCGGCGACGTAGAGATGTTCGCCGCGGATGACCGGCGTGGAAAGCCCGTGCTCTTTTGCATCCAAGAATAAAAAGTTCACTGGAATATCATAGGGATTTCGGATGCTCTCTGCATAGCGGGCGAGGGCATCACGGTCTTCTTTCGTCAATGGTCTGTCGTCAAAGGTGCGGACGCTCTTTCTCGTCTTGATGATTTCAAACGTATTCATGCTGCTTTCTCCTCCATTTTCACGAACATCAGTATAATGCGTTGATTCTGCTTCGTCAAATCGTATGGCAGTACATCATATAGGGGATGTGCTGCTTCCGCTTTTCTTGCTATTTCCTTTCCTTTGTTGTATGATAATCCCCGACGGTACGCGCTGAAATACTGTGGGCGCGACTGTACAAGGAGGAAAAATGAATACATTTGAAACGTATCGACAGGTGCGAAGAGAGGCAGGGGGGACGGCGCTGCTGCTCGTCTTGCTTATCGTCTTCTGGCTTCTTGCAGGGTTCGGGCTCTATGCCCTGTTTCCAAAGGTCGCTCTCTGTCACATTCCGCTGTGGGCGATCGTTGGCTCGCTCGGGGTCTGGCTTTTTGCTGTGCTCGGTGTTCGCGTGCTGCTCTGCGGCTTCAAGGATATGGAGCTGAAGGAGGCGCGCGATGACTGAGGGAAATCTTTTGGCGCTTCTTCCATTGCTCGTCTTCATGGGGCTGATGGTCGCGGTCGGCATTTGGGTGCGCCGCCGGGCGGCAGGGACGCGCTTTGTGCATGATTACTTCATCGGGAGCCACGACCTCGGCGGCTTCGTACTCGCGATGACCACGGTGGCGACGTACAGTTCCGTCAGTTCCTTTGTCGGCGGTCCAGGCATGGCATTTACAGTGGGCTTCGGCTGGATCTACATGGCAATTGTACAGGTCACAGCAATCTTTCTTGTACTTGGCGTTTTCGGCAAGCGGGTAGCGCTGCTCTCACGAAAAATCGATGCGGTGACGGTGGTCGATATCATCCGTGCGCGTTTTGACTCGGATGCACTCGCCGCGCTCTCGGCGTTCATCATTGTGCTCTTCTTCTGCGGAACGATGACCGCGCAGTTCGTCGGCGGCGCAAAGCTCTTTGAAGCAGTGACGGGCTATTCTTATGAGACGGGGCTTATCCTCTTCGGGCTTGTCGTCGTTTTTTATACCGCAATTGGCGGCTTTCGCGCCGTTGCGATTACGGACACGCTCTGCGCGCTCGTCATGATGGCGGGCATTGTGCTGCTGCTTTACTACGTGCTCGACGCAGGCGGCGGCTTCATCAGCATCATGGATGGGATTGCCGCCGAACACCCGGAGATGCTCAAACCGGAGAATCTGCCGCTTGGCATCTACTTCACGCAGTGGCTCTTGGTCGGTGTGCTGACCATTGCGCTGCCGCAGTCTGTTGTTCGCGGCATCAGCTACAAGGATACGAAGAGTCTGCATAAGGCGATGCTGATCGGGACGGTTGTCGTCGGTTTCATGAATATCGGTGTGAATTTTACGGGAATTCTTGCGCACGGTGTGCTGACCGGGGCGGCTGCCTCCTATGGCGGTGTAGACTCCATCATCCCGCAGGCGATTGTTCATGCCATGCCGCGTGAGCTCGTCGGCTTTGCCATCATCGGTCCGCTCGCGGCATCCATCTCGACGATTTCGGGGCTGCTTATCGTCGCTTCGTCCGCGATTATCAAAGATGTCTATCTGCATCAAAAGGCGAAGCAGGGCATCGTTCCATTGGAACGACATGTGCGCATGCTCTCGGTTTTCGTCACGGCGGCCATTGGCGTCACCGTGTTTTTCATCGCTCGTACGCCGCCGGCACTCATCTGGCTCATCAATATGTTCGCCTTCGGCGGCTTGGAGACGGCGTTCTTCTGGGTGCTCGTGTTCGGTCTCTTCTGGAAGAAGGCGAATTGTACGGGAGCCGTGCTTTCCATGGCGGGCGGCACAATCGCCTATTGCGCTTCCATGGCGGCGGGCGTCAAGCTCATGGGGCTGCATCAAATCACCATTGGCTTTACCGTGTCGCTGGTACTCTTCCTCATTGGCTCTTATCTGGGGAAAAGGCCAAGCCGCGAAGTACTGCATCTCTTTTTTCCGAAAAGATAAATGAATTTGTGCAAACAAAAAAACCGAGGGAATGTTCTCTCGGTTTTTTTGTTTGTAGAGAAGGACTGCCTGCCAAGATCATCTTCCGCGAGGCAAAGTCATAGGAGAAAGAGCTCTGTGACAAAGACGATGAGACAGCAGGCGGCGGCTACCTTAAAGAGACTGAACCCGCGCCACGCGAGGAGAAGTCCGATGAGAAGCGCGAGCGTGCCGGAGATGCGGCTTTGCGTCGCCTCGGTGATGGCGGGAAAGGTCATGACGGCGAGCGTCACATAGGGAACGTAATAGAGAAAGGAGCGCAGGAATGTGCTTTTTACCTCGCCGCGGATGAGGGTGAGCGGGACGATGCGAATGGCGAGCGTCACGAGACTCATGAGGAGAATGTAGATGTAAATATCATGCTGCATCGCGGTGCTCTCCTTTCTTTACCGGGAAGAAAAACGCGCCGAGACCAGCGATGAGGATGGTGAGGAGTATCGTTCGCGTGCCGGCTGAAAGTGTGGAGAGCATCGGCGCGGCGGATGCCAGAAAACTGAGAAGAAAACTTGCAGCAACGAGGGTAAGGACGACATGGTCGCTCTTTGCCGGCGGGATGATGATCCAGAGAAACATGCCGTAGAGCGCGACGGAAAGCGCGCTGACGACGCTCGGCGGGAGGATGTTGCCTGCGACGACGCCGAGCATCGTGCCGAACGACCAGCCCGGGAGGGCGACGGACATGGCACCGTAGTTGTAAAAGGGGTGTAGAGCGCCCTTTCGTGCAATCGAGATGCCGAAGATTTCGTCCGTTACGTCGAAGCCGACGAGGATGCGGTGAAAGAGCGGCGTTTCCTTTGGAAACTTCTGGCTGAGCGCGCAGCACATCAGCAGGTAGCGCGCATTGGTGATCAGCGTGATGAGGACGATTTCGAGGTAAGGCGCATCGCCTGCGATGACGGTGAACCCCGCATATTCGCCGGCAGATGCGTTGTTCAAGAGGCTGGTGAGAAAGCCTTGAAGCGCGTCAAGCCCTGCATTTTTTGCCGCGATGCCGAGCGCAAAAGAGACGACGAAGTAACCGAGTGCGATAGGCATGCCATCGTGTACGCCCTCGAAAAAGACCTGTTGTGTCGTTTTATCCGCAGCCTGCATATACATCCTTCCTTTGTCACCATGCGAAGACTACATGATGGAATATCTCCTTCATTATACCACAGAAAAGTAGTTTCTCGCATGCGGGAAACTACTTTTCTGTGGTATACTTTTCTTTGTGCTTTGCGGCTTCGATGCCGACGGCAAGTTGATCCATGATTACTATATATAGGACGATTGCATTTAACAAATAAGATGTGTGGATTTTGGTAAGAAGGTTTTGCTATGGAAATTTCGGGACTTTCGCTCATCGTCATGTGCCTGACGCTCGTCGTCGTCATGGGCATCGGCATCTATTCTTCACGAAAGGTGAAATCGGCAGAAGGCTTCTCCGTCAGTGCGCGGCGGGCAGGCGTGCCGCTCGTTGCGGGCAGCATTGCGGGAACGTGCGTCGGCGGCGGTGCGACGGTTGGTACGGCACAGCTGGCAGCATCGGTCGGGCTTTCTGCCTGGTGGTTCACGCTGGGCATCGGTATCGGTATGGTTATCTTGGGGATTTTTTACGCGTATCCCATGCGCAAGACCGGGCTTGAGACGATTCCGCAATTTTTGCGTCTGCACTATGGTCTCGGCGCAGAGATTTTTATAAGCGTTGTCTCTTCGCTGGGCATCCTGTTCAGTGCGGTGGCAAGTGCGCTTTCCGGTATTTTTATTTTGAAAGCAGTCTTTGGCACAGAAGACAGCATGGCAGCCTTCATTCTCTTTGTCCTTGTCATGCTCTATGCGTTCTTTGGTGGAATGAAGAGCGCAGGTGTCGGCGGTATCCTCAAGATGGTCATCATCTGGCTTACGCTTGTTATCGCAGGATTTTCAGCAGGGCAGATGCTTTTCTTCGAGCCAACGATGGCAGAAGCCGTGATGCCGGGGGCATTTGCCCTTTTTGACGAAGGGGGCGAGACGATTCTGTCGAACCTTCTCTCCATGGTGGTCGGCATCGTCTCGACGCAGTCCTATATTCAAGCCCTTTTTTCAGCGTCGACGCCGCGGACAGCAGCGGTGGGGGCGTTCACGGCCGCGGCAATCGTGCTCCCCATCGGGCTTCCGTGCGCGCTCGTCGGCATATACATGCATGCGGCAGATCCATCGCTTCCCGCCATTCTCGTACTTCCTGCCTTCCTCTTTGGACATCAGCCGGCATTGCTCGGCGGCATCGCGATGGGCGGCATTTTGCTTTCCGTCATCGGTTCTGTGGCAGGGCTATCGCTCGGCATCGGTGCGATGGTCTCGCGCGACATCATCTTTCGCCTCTTTCACGGACTCGGGGCGGCGCTCCAGCTTCACATCATGCGCGCAGTCGTCCTCGCTGCGGTCGTCCTTGCGAGTGCTATTGCGCTCTTTCATGAGGATTCGGAGATTCTCTTTTGGACGTATCTTTCCATGGCACTTCGCGGCGGCGGCGTTTTCCTTCCGCTGACGATTGCCATAAGACATCCTCATGCCATCGCACCGAATTACGCCATTGCCTCGATGGTTCTTTCCACGCTTATTGCCGTCGCTTCCGCCCTTATCGGTACACCCATCAAACCGATCTTTCTCGGTCTTGCCGTCAGTGCATTCATCCTCCTGTTGGGGTATTTTAGGAGAAAAGATAGATCTGCTTTGCGCATGTGATGCCGTGTGTAATTTATAGTACAATTGCTTGATAATTTTCGGCGGATATAGTATACTATGGATAGAAAATTGAAATTATTAAGAATAAACAGAAAATTATTAAGCTATAGAATTTCTTTTCGTCGTTATTTTCATCCTAGGATATTTTTAGAGGGAGCATTGTTCTTAATTTTTGCTATGGAGGTGTCGGTCGTGAAAAAAGTATTATCCTTGCTCACCTTTCTCTCTGTCTTTTCCCTTTGCACATTGGCTTCGGCGTATTATATTCCACGAGAAGAGATAGCTTTAGGTGGGATATTTGTAGGAGCTAGTCCAGAATATGTAAAGTCTGTGTATGGTGAACCGACTCAGAGTGAATCTGGATATGATACAATGGGATATCCTACTATTACTTATACACTCAAACTTCGCACATCAAAAACACATGTCAATCATTGAAAACCATAGCTTTGCGGCTGGAAAAACATCCTCGTCATGCACATTTTCGCAGCTTTTGTGACAGCAGCGACGGCAGCTCGGATAGGAAAAGCTCCAGCAGCTCCTGTATCTCCGCCTCATCATACATCGGATGTTCTTGTAGACGCTTGGCAAAGAGCGACACCAGAAGCCGCAGAGCCTGTGCAATGCAGACATCAGGAAGCTCATCCACAGACAGGTAGAACAGCTCCCCTATGCTTTGGCCATCCTTAGATTCACGTTGCTCCACAGCCAGAAACATGTACCGTGCTAACACAACGGATACATGCGCCGTCATGGCATCGTACGAGAGTGCGCGGCAATCCTTCTCCAAGCGCAGATAGCTCTTGCTGAAGGTAGTGGATCTTTTCGGTCTTCTTCGCCATCGCAACGACCTCGTAGCCAAGTGCATGGATGGACAAAAGAGAGGAAGGAGAGCAGAACCACGTATCGAATAGGACGTGACGCGCAGGAATCGCCGCCTCCTTTGCCTCCTGCAACAGCCGCAGCATCACCTCGGTTGCCTTCATCTGTGCCAGCCTGCGCTGCTTTGCCCCGTTGGAACGGGCATCCACCTTCTTGGAGGCGGCAGCAAGAAGGTGGATGCCCGGTGGAAAGAAGCGTGTGGCTGACAGGTAGGAGTGTATTTCCATCCGACCAGCAGAGTGTGAGCATGCGGAACCCGTAGGAGAACTCCTTGATTGCAGGCTCATCTGCATGAAGAAGGAGCGTTGCGTGAAGGCGGTGGAAAAGGCGACGAGAAAGACGCTGAGAACCGGGAAGCCTCGGAGCTTGTAGGCGTTTGCAGAGCGAAGAAGACGTCCGACATGGTAACGGCTGAGAAAAGATTGCATTTTCTCGGAAAGCTGTTTCTCAGACTGGTTGGTTTGTGCTATACTGTTCATGGCATGAGCCTCCATTGGATGTTTTTCTTGGTAGTTAAATTATACCAAATGGATGTCGCTCATGCTATTTTATCGTGTAGAAAGGCATATTTTTCAAGCCTTACAGCGTATTATTTATCTGCGAAGTTTGAGTTATACATATAACGATACTTTTAAAGTCCGTTTTTATCATGGAGCTGATTGGTGGGCAGGTGTAGTGGAAACAACTGCTAATAACGGTATTGGAACACCAGCTGGCGTTCGTGTAGGGATGCCGGCATCCGTATTATCGAATGTATATGGTGCAACTCCTTCGTATAATGACGGAGGTGTAACGGTAAAAT
>ERZ773055.15-NODE-15-length-130511-cov-8.026821_pt1 | contig 130511 bp, 122 predicted proteins | sample MGYA00580515_ERZ773055 | MGnify/ENA primary metagenome ERZ773055 (study PRJEB29015, sample SAMEA2737993) | human oral metagenome | biome: human oral; feature: human-associated habitat; material: dental | place: China | collected 2064 ...
TCAATTCGTATTCGGTTGATGAGCTGACGCGGCTGATTACTCGTTACGGCGAGGAGAATCTGGGGCGGGCAAGGCGAATTGCACAGGCGATTGTCAGCGCCAGGCCGATTCGGGGAACAACCGAACTGGCTGATCTGATTAAGCAAACCGTTGGTCGCGGTAGTATGAAACATCATCCTGCGACTCGTACCTTTCAGGCGCTACGCATTGAAGTCAATCGCGAACTTAAGCTGATTGAAGAACTATTGCCACTTTTGCCACGCTTACTTAATAAGGGCGGGCGAGTAGGAATAATTAGTTTTCATAGCTTGGAAGACAGATTGATTAAGCGTTACTTTTCGGAACAAGCAACGGCTGGCTATGAGGCTGAGTTAATTGTTCCAGAGAAAAAACCGGTGTCTGGAACTGAAGATGTTCACAATCCGCGTAGTCGAAGTGCAAAGTTTCGATACGCCGTGAAAAAATAAAACAAAAAGAAGGAGGCACATTATGCCAATCCACATCAAAGTAGAATTCCAGAATACAGACAAGCCAGAGGCTGTTTCAGTACGCCGCGGCTAAACTGAGGCGTATTCCGGAATATACCTTATAGAAATCAGCCTGTCTTTAACGGGCGGGCTGGTTTGTTATGCTAAATACAAATATAAACATAAAAGATAGAGACAAATGACAAACACCACCACATTTACTTCACGACGTTCACACGGTCAATTGCGCCGAAATCAGAATTCTACACGTTTTCAGTCTCAGGTCAAACTTGGTCCTGTTGCTCATACAGTGCTAGTTGCATTGATGATTACAGTACTGGGCTTGATTTATCTTACTCAGGCAACCAGACTTACAGCTTACGGCTATGAAGCTCAGAGTCTGGATACAAAAATCACCGAACTAAGCGCAAAAAAGTCAGAATTGGAAGTGCAGAATGCACGTCTGACAGCGTTAGAGAAGGTGAAGAATAGCAATGTCGCTTCAGCTATGACGACAACTGAAACGCATTACGCACGATAGTGATATAATAGGATAAGCAATATGCAGCGGCTTATTCGTTCAAGAACTGGTTGGTTGGCCATCGCTTTACTAGTAGTGATGGCGGCTTTTGTGTTGCGATTATTTCAATTGCAGATTTTGCAATATGGCAAATATACGGAATTAGCGCGAGCGAGTCAGCAGCGTCAATTTATCATTCCTGCGGAGCGCGGGAAAATTTATATGATGGACGGAAAAACGCCAGTTCCTGTGGTGCTTAATCAGGCGGTCTATACGGTAATTGCGGATCCGCAAGCGATTGATGATAAGGAGCGGAGTCAGCTTGTTGATAGTCTGAGGGAAATTGCTGGCGGCGAAATGACGGAAAATGTATCTGAACGCCTCAATAATAAAAAGTCGCGCTATGAAGTTTTAGCAAAAAATATCACCAGAACTCAAGCGGAAAAATTGAAAAAGAAAAACTTTGCGGGCGTGCTATATCAGCAAAGCTCTATTCGAAATTATCCTGAGGGCGAGCTGGGTGCGCACGTGCTTGGATTTGTGAATGCGGCTGGCGAAGGTCAATATGGCGTCGAAGGCTCTTTGAATAAGCAGCTTAAGGGTCGGGACGGGCTATTACAATCTGTAACTGACGTGAGGAATATACCTTTGACGGTCGGGAAAAATAATATGCGAATCGAGGCGAAATCTGGTGATAATTTGGCGCTGACGGTGGACAGGAACATCCAAAGCCAGACTGAATTGGCGCTGAAAAAGGGAGTCGAAGCGGCTGGCGCCACCGAGGGAAGTGTGATTGTTATGAATCCGAAAAACGGTCAAGTTCTGGCAATGGCGAATTATCCGACTTATAATCCGGCGGATTTTGCCAAGCAGAAAAACGGGTCGGTGTTTGTGGATAGCGCGTCGATGGTACCATTTGAGCCGGGATCGATTATCAAATCTTTTAGCTTCGCTACGGCAATTGATAAGGGCGTTATTACTCCGTCTAGCACGTATAATAATACCGATTGTATTAAAGTCGCTGACCGCACGATGTGCAATGTCCTGAGAGGTTTGGGCGGTCCAATGACGATTCAAGGTGCGTTTAACAATTCGCTCAACGTCGGCACGATTACCGCGATTCGAAAATTAGGAAATGGCTCGCAGATTAATTTGCCGGCTCGTCAGACTTTGTATGAATATTATCACGATAAATTTGGCTTTGGCGCTAAAACTGGAATTGAGCTGGGCGAGGCTTCGGGCTATATTTATCCACCGGATAGCGCTGAAGGAAATGAGGTTCGTTATTCGGCTATGACTTACGGGCAGAGTATGAACTTGACTATGATTCAAGTCGCGGCTGGATTTTCGTCGTTAGTTAACGGTGGCCAATATTACAAGCCAACCATTCTCGTTGGTACAATTGACGAATCTGGCAATCTGAAATCGTCGGAAAATAAAGTTATTCGCCAAACCGTAAGTGGCGGCACGTCATCGCAGATGCGAACAATGCTAACGACGGCGCGCCGATCTTTATTCTTGTCAAAGAGTGACAAATCTGGCTATGAAATTGGTGGAAAAACTGGTACTTCTGAAACGGTGGTTAATGGCGCTTATACTCAAAAAGAAACAATTGCTACATATATTGGTTACGGCGGTGGAAAAAATGGTGCCGAATATGTCATAATGGTACGTGTAGCGGCTCCAGGCAAGGGGATTAATTTGCAAGGAAATCTTCATGCTGGACCAATTTTTACGGATATATCCAATTGGATGATTGATTATATGAAAATAGCACCAAAGGAATAAATATGGGAATAGCTTTACAAACAATGACCAATGAATTGACGCACGTGTTTTTACTGAGCGTCGGCGCGTTTTTACTAGCGATGTTTTTAACGCCAATTTATACGTTTTTCGCTTATCGATATCGCTTCTGGAAACGCCAAAGGTCGGAGAGTACTGACGGGAAAAAGCTAAAGGTTTTTGCCAAATTCCAAGCGGCAAAATTGCGGCGAAACATCCCGACGATGGCTGGAGTGATTGGCGTAATTTCAATCTTTGTGGTGACGATTTTCTTCAATTTAGACCGAGCGCAGACCTGGCTTCCTCTAGCGGCGTTGGTTGGTGGTGGGGCGGTTGGGCTGATTGACGATGTTATTAATCTACGCGGACTAGGCGGCGGGGTGGCGGGTTTACGTAGTCCGGTAAAGTTTGCGCTAATTACGCTTATCGGCGTAGTTCTGGGCTGGTTTTTCTTCGCCAAATTAGGCGTAATGAGTTTTCATGTGCCGTTTATGGGTGATGTAAATATTGGCTGGTTGATTATTCCGCTGTTTGCATTTGCGGTAGTGGCAACAGGTAACGCGGTGAATATTTCTGACGGCATGGATGGGCTGGCTGGCGGTCTGTTGGGCACTAGTTTTGGCGCCTTTGGGGTGATTGCTTTGTTGCAACAACAGGTGCTATTGGCAGGGTTCTGTTTTACGGTAGTTGGCGTACTTCTTAGCTATTTGTGGTTTAATATTTATCCAGCGCGTTTTTTCATGGGCGATGTTGGTAGTTTCGCCTATGGAGTGAGTTTGGGGGTAGTGGCTATGCTGACGGATTCGCTACTATTATTGCCTGTAATTGGATTGTTATTTGTAGTAGAGGCAGGCTCAAGTCTGATCCAAATTGCTAGTAAAAAGATTTTTAAGCGGAAAATTTTCTTATCTGCACCAATTCATCATCATTTGGAAGCAATTGGCTGGCCGGAAACTAAAGTAACGATGCGCTTCTGGGTGATTGGCTGCGTGATGGCGTTTGTGGGGGTTATGCTGGCACTAGCAGGGGGTCATATTGCGTAATTCAGTCGCTAGGAAACACCAGACTTCCACGCAATCGGTTCGCAGCCACCGACCGATGTACCAGATCGTGCTGTATATGGGTCTTTTATTGCTGCTCGGTCTAATCGTTATGTATGCGCTAGGGCCACAACGCGCTAATGTGATGAATTACGCTTATGGCACGAATTATAGTGATACTTATTTTTTTGGTAAGCAGTTAACTAGTGTTATTATCGCTGTTGTGGCGTTTTCGGTATTTTATTTTGTACCATATAAGTGGTTTACGGGTGAGCGTTCAAAATATGTTCTTTGGGCGGGATTCTTGTCGTGCGTCTTGCTGTTTTTGCTGGGCTCGCTGCTGCATTTGTCATTGGCCAAAGAAACTAACGGCGCGTATAGATGGTTTTATTTGGGTGGACTAGGCAGTTTTCAGCCGTCAGAATTGTTGAAATATGGCATTCTATTATTCTTGGCGGGATTTTTGGGGCGGCGTGCTTCTCAGGGGAAGATAAATAATATTCATGAAACACTTGTTCCGGTTGGGGTTGTTTCTGCACTTTCGCTGCTGATGATTGTGGTTTTGCAGAAAGACTTAGGCACCGGTGTGTCTTTAATAGCCATAGTGCTGTCAATGATAATAGTATCTGGTGTGGATTGGAAGATAATTGGTAAGATTTTAGGAGTGGTGGCATTCTGCGGAATAGTGTTGATATTTACCTCACCACACCGAATTGAACGGGTCATGACATTTATTCAGGGCGATAGTCATAAAAACGCAAGTGGTCAAGAGGACAAAAATTATCACATCCAGCAGGCTAGAATCGCAATTGGTTCGGGAGGTCTTCTGGGGCTTGGTATTGGCAAAAGTGTTCAGGCGACCGGATACCTACCAGAAGCGATTAACGACTCAATCTTCGCTGTTATGGGAGAGACGTTTGGTTTTGTTGGTTTGATGGCTATATTGGCGTTATTTACTGCGCTGCTATTATCGATTTTACACGTGGCGGCACGGCTGCGAGATACGACTTTGAGGTTGATTGTGGCTGGGATCTTTGGCTGGATTGCCTCACATGTAATTTTAAATATTGCTGCCATGACAGGACTAATGCCGCTAACAGGAATTCCGTTGCCATTATTAAGTTATGGTGGCACAAGCATGTTGTTTATTGCTGCGGCGCTCGGTTTAGTTTTTCAAATTTCCAAGTATACGTCACATAAAGTATTAGAGGAGGGTGAAGGTGGCCAAGATCTTAGCGGTCGGCGGCGGCTCAGGCGGACACGTTACGCCAGTGGTAGCCGTATTTAGGGAATTACAAAAGACTGGTGATCACGAGCTCCGTTTTTGGTGCGACAAAAAGTTTGGTGCCAGCGCACGTGGGATTTTTGCTAAATTTGACGACACTATTCCAGTCGAGCTGATTACTGCTGGGAAACTGCGGCGATATCACGGTAAGAGTCTGTCGTTCCATTTACACCCATCAATATTACTGCCAAATCTTCGTGACGGCTTTAAGGTGATTGTCGGATTTTTCCAAAGCTTATTTAAACTAATAGCCTGGCGGCCGGATGTTATTTTTATAAAAGGTGGTTACGTTTGTTTGCCTGTAGGTTATGCTGCGAGGCTGTTGCGAATCCCGTTAGTCCTGCACGATTCTGACGCTCATCCGGGGTTAACTAACCGCTTGCTTAGTCCATTTGCAAAAGCTATTGGTACTGGTGCACCCCTTGAATATTACAATTATCCCCCTGAAAAAGCGTCTTATATTGGCATACCGGTAGCGCCAGAATTTCGTCCTTATTCTGAGGCTGAGCGGCAAAAATTGAAAGCGAAATTAGGCTTTGATATTAACAGGCCGCTGGTCGTTGTTACTGGCGGCGGACTGGGGGCTGGGCGTATTAATTCTGCAATTTTAGCAATCAGAGAAGAACTCTTGGCTGAGGCTTCAATATTTTTGATATCTGGAAACCTGCAGTACGAAGAAATACTTAAGCAGACTGATGGGTGCAGTGGGTGGCGACTTCAAGCCTTTGTTCATAATGGTATGGCGGAAGTTTTAGCGGCAGCAGATATAGTTGTAACTAGGGCAGGGGCGACTACTCTTCTGGAGCTGGCGGCTCTTCATAAACCTACTATTATCGTTCCTAACGGCTGTCTGACGGGTGGTCATCAGCTGAAGAATGCTAAGGTTTACCAAGACGCTCTGGCGGCACTAATAGTTTCCGAAGATGAACTAGACAAGGATAATCAAATTTTGGCACGGAAGATTATTGGTGTATTGAAATCGCAGAAGATTCTTAAGGGTTTAGGCGATAATTTTGGCAAGTTTGCTAAGCCTGATGCAGCCAAAGATATGGTGAAGATTATTCTGACTACTATACGAAGACAGGGTAGGCGAAGGTGAAATTATCTTTTTCTCGAAAAAAATCTGATAAAAATTTAAGCCGTCGAGAGATTGCTGCTCGTCGGCAGGCTGAGAATTACGATAATCTACCGACGCAGTCATACCGCCGAAACAGAACTCTTAATAGTCGCCAGACGATTTCACCGCTAGAGGCCTCTGAACGGCTTGAGGCGCATAATCTAGCAAAAAAACGTCGTTATATGATGCAGAAGTTATTTATAACTGCAGTGTGTCTGGCTGTCGTGGTATTTTTATTGTTTCAGCTGACAATTAGTATCTCCATTCAGACTCCCGACGCTAAAAGCTCTAGTAACTCTAGTAAATACGCCAGCGTTCTTAACGAATATTACAATGCCCATCCAGCTGAGCGGTTTAGGTTTTTTCTGAACAATAATGACTTGAGGCAGTTTTTCTTGCAGAAAGCTCCTGAAGTAAAAACTATTCGTATAGAGGGCGATTTCTTGGCGCGTTCAGCCGCTAAGTTAACTTTTCGTCAGCCAGTAGCTCAGTGGTCTTCTGGAAATAAAGTTTATTTTGTTGATGATAGTGGTGTTACGTTTGAGCAGAATTATTTTAACCCGCCTACAGTTGCGGTTCGCGATGAAAGTGGATTACCTACTCGAGGTGGCCAAGAGGTTATAAATCGGCAATTTTTAAGTTTTCTAGGGCAAGCTGTGTCTGAATTCTCGCAACATAAGCTGAAAGTATCGGAAGCTATTTTGCCAGCAAATACCGTGCGCCAAGTCTGGTTTAAGGTTGAGGGTAGGGAATCTCAGATAAGAATGACTGTTGATAGATCCGCCCGCTCTCAGGTAAGGCAGGCAATAGTAACGCTGGGATATTTAGATAAGAATGGTCAATCGTCAGGCTATATAGATGTTAGGGTAGACCAGCGGTCTTTCTATAAATAGAGTAGTTAACTTCTCTTTTGGATAGAGTAAGTTCTCTTTTTGTTCTATTTTGGCTATTTAAAAATTATATATAATAATATCAAAATATGCAAAAGTCAAATAATTGAGACATGACAAACTAGGGGAGCGGGGAAATAAAAATAGGAAAATGTCAAATAAGTAAAATCATATGTGGAAAACTTATAAGCGAATTGTATGTGATACTTGTTGGATATAATGATGTAAAAATATCAATGTGGCATTTGTGGCGGGTGCTTTTAGGTAAATGAATATTTTAAGTTCGTGTTTATCGGTGAGTTTTATTTAGCTTGTTGTGTAGCATGGTCTATGCCTGAATGGATAGTGAAGTCCCCTGACTATTTTGGGCAAATAATTGTAATATTTATATAGTGTGGATACATCAATGGACACATGTATACCCATGTTAGTCCTGTATTTATTATTACGTAAAATGTGCATTGTGCGACATTAGAACTATATATAAAACATGATTACTCCATCGTCTTTTTTTGGTGTAATTTATTCTATTTTTATAAATTTAAGATCTCTTTTCTGATTTAGCTTCCTATCCACTGATGGTCCCTGTTTGGATTATCTGATATGCTGTTCTTTTGTGATGGCTTTATATAAAACGTTTTTATGATTAGTTATTCTAGATGCTTAGATTTTTTGTTTTTAGGTACCCTTAAGATGTAAATATTTAGTTCGTATTTTGTTCTGTTTTATTAAGTCTGTTTTTTAAGGAGAGGGCTTGAAAGATAGAACAAACAAAAAAGGCGAATATATTCCTTAGGCTCAGGTAGTAAAATTTGTTTAAGAACAGTCGAATATATGCAACTATTTGTTGTGGTTTGTTATAGTTCCCTAACAATTTAGATATTGGTATAATAGGGCTTGTATATTTAATTATCGAGAAAAGGTTATAGTTCCCTAACAATTTAGATATTGGTATAATTTACAAAAAATATGTTGATATGAAATATTGGTTATAGTTCCCTAACAATTTAGATATTGGTATAATGTTGCTCAACATAAGCGCGTGCTATATGAGGTTATAGTTCCCTAACAATTTAGATATTGGTATAATGAGACCTGTTTTGTCTATCAAGACAGAAGAGTTATAGTTCCCTAACAATTTAGATATTGGTATAATGATTGAGGCCGACGAAGAGTTCGACCCGACGTTATAGTTCCCTAACAATTTAGATATTGGTATAATCTAGCAGCGTTTTGGCCGCCTTGGAAGCGTGTTATAGTTCCCTAACAATTTAGATATTGGTATAATAAACTGTCAATATTTTCAAATAGTGCGTGAGTTATAGTTCCCTAACAATTTAGATATTGGTATAATTCGCCCGCATACTTTTGACAATTCTGATAGGTTATAGTTCCCTAACAATTTAGATATTGGTATAATTTGATTAAGAGCTCAAGCACCAGCAGAGATGTTATAGTTCCCTAACAATTTAGATATTGGTATAATGGCAATTCAAAATCAAAAGAACCACCAGCAGTTATAGTTCCCTAACAATTTAGATATTGGTATAATACTTCCTCAAATCCCCCTCTGTTACGAGGGGGATTTTTGGTTAGAAAAATGCTAATTGGCCAGCAGGTACGTTCTTTTCTTGGACGGTTTTTTCGCCGACAATAACGTACATGTGCGTGAATTGATGTTCGGTTAGGTACAGTAATCGCACCGATCCGCTATCTGGTGCGTGGCGTTTAACGCGCATCATGTGCTTTTCGGCAACATCGCGGTTTGGGCATAATCTCGTGTATACGCTATATTGCAACATATCAAAACCGTCATCCAGTAAAAATTTGCGAAATTGTGCGGCGGCTTTGCGTTCAGCTTTAGTGTTGGTCGGCAAATCAAAGAATACTGCGACCCTCATAATTTTATATGACATTCCTTCCCTGTTAGGAGGCGATTTTTGGCAAAAGAAGCTTACGCGCCTCCTTTACCTCAATACACTCGATAAAGCTTTCAACTGTTCGCTCAATCGCATGTTTTATAGTAAACTTCTTACCGTTAATTATAACATAATAATCTAATATGTCAATAATAAGCTGACGATCGTGCTTGGTGATGCTGGCGTCGCGGTCGCCGACATGAAATGTAGCAACTTTTTCTAAGATATATAAATCAACAGCAGCCCGGTACGGCTCAATCAAGTCGTCGGCTAGGTTAAAGCTGTTAAGCTCGTTGTGATGAAAAATCCCCTGTGAAGCGACGAGCCCACGAGCGGCGATATGTCGAGCTATATGACTGCGTACCATCGCGTAGCCATAGTTAAGCGCGGCATTGTGCCAAATCGGCTTACGGCGCGTGGCATCGTCTAGTAGCTGGTCAAAATATATGCGAGCAGCGATTGACTCACGGTTGCTAGTGTCGCCTGATTTAACGCCGTTAATATAGGTGCGTAATGTGGAGTCGTCTAGTCCTACAGATTGCAAAACATCGGCCTGATTGGTAATTTTGCTGATGATAATTTGTTGCCACAATTGCTTTTTGAGTGGCTGACTCATGGCGAGTTGCTGGCGTGAAACTTTGGCTTGGCGCGAATGTTGTGAATATGGTAGAAGTACGCTGGCTGGTAAGTGCTTTTCGTCGCAAATAACAGTCGTGGTGCCTTTGGTCGCCAGTGCTGTGATTAGATTTGTGGTCGCAGTCATACCGTAGCCGTCCAGAATGAGCGCATCGATATCTTCAATTGGCAAAGTCGCCTCAGTTTCTTGCGTGATTACTAGCTGGTTGTCACGCAAACTCAGCCTGGCAGGATTTTCGATAGCTACGACGCGCCAGGCCATTTATAACCACCTGTAGTTATCGCCGAGGACAGAGATGTCGTAACGCTCGATGAGAGTAGCAGAACGGGGTGAAATTTCACGTAATTTATCCTTGGATTTACCTGGTGAATAGTGTGAAATAATAGACATAACTCCGCTAGAAATATTCCATTTCACATAGTATCCTTCCATAACCTTATTGCCAAAATAGCACCTCACATAATCATTCGGATACAATGAACAAACCTTAGTGAATGTTTCGTCTACGTCAGTGAACCCCTTGGGTGTTGGCAGTATCTTTGTTGGTATGGGTTTATTTTTACCAACCTGATGGGTGTAAACTGGCACGAAGAAGTGCTCAATTTTTCCTTTCTTGTTTGGTTTTTGATATACGTCAAGTCGCACCATAGACCCGTTATTAACAAATGCTTTACCGTTGTTGATATAAAAGCCACTTGGTTGCGTTGAGTATACTTTGACAGTCGATACTGGCGACAGTTGGTTGCCGTTTTTGTCGAATGTTTTGTCGTTTTTATAAATAGGTTCAGCGAAAGCTTTATCAGGGTTATCGCCGTAAGTATCTAGTCTCTTGAGCAATTTATCGTACAGCCACTTATCGGATTCTTTAAGTGCAGAGTTTTCGACGTCTTTTCGCTTAATTTTGCTTAATGGCATTCGTACGGTTCGCTGATCGCCATCTTTAACCTTTGGTGAGCGAATAGTCTCCTTGTGCGCTTGAGCAGTAGCTTTGCGGCGTGGCATGCGCGAAACGAAAATTGGCTTTATGCTCAAGCGGAACTCGTCATCATAATTTTCAAGTCCGCGTAATTCGTTTTGTAGTGTTGCATTGTCAGTGTTGAGAGTGCGTTTCATAACTTCCTTGCCAAAGTTATCCCATGGTTGAGGGAAATGTTTAGATGACAATACGAGGATGGTGGCTTTACGTCGCTGTGCTTTGTCGAACTCGTCTTCATCGGTGATTTCGCCAGTGAGCTTGTCGGTTTTTTCTTCCATTGTTTTGGTCTCCGCGAGCAGTGCTTTGATTTCGTGGCGTTTGGCGTACAAGTTAGCTTGCATGACAATCTTCTGATCGATTGCCGCCACAACTGCCGCATCCTTGGCGTGATGTAGCACATCTTCGGCGCGATCTTTGGCTAATCCCCAGCGTTTACGCAAATATGCCGTTGTTGTGCCATTCGGCGCGATGACGCGCTGTTTTTCTTCACCTTCGGCAAAGTCGACATTCTGGCGCAAATAATTTTGGATAAATCGAGTGATGTATCGAGTGTCATTCAGCGCACGCACATTCCAACTGTCGTTTTTGTAATCTTGAAGCAATAGATTTTGCTTCTTTTTCATGGCGTAGCCGTTGTATTTGTAGTTGATGGCGTTTGCGGCTTTGTCAGACGTTTTGACGTCGCGTGTTTTGTATATTGATTCTACTCTAGCCGCAAACTCTTTCCAACGTTTTTCATCTGCACCAAAATATTCAAATGGCGTTTGATTGCCTTTCTTCTGATTTTCCTCAGTTAACACCAGAACTTTGTTCGTCATTCCGTCATTGTTGGAACGTGAAAACGGTACGATATGGTCAACCTGATAGGCATTATCGTCATGTAGCATCGTCTCAAAATCGATAGGTTTTCCAGAATATAGACAGACACCGTTTTGCTCGCGATAGAGCTTGACTTTAATAATCTGCTGGCCAGTTGGAGTGACGACACTGTTCTCATTTAGCGTCTGAATAATACTTTGGTTACGTGCCTTATTTTCCTTATTTTCATTTTCAATCGCCTTGCGATCTTTGAAGTCTTTCGCCAAATCGCGAGCGGTTTCGACTTTGATGAAATATGGCTTACCATATTTGCGTTCAATAGCACGAACGACCTTCAGGGTTTGTGTTATGGCGCGCTTGACGACGGGATTGGTAATTTGCTCTAGGCTGGCAGATTGCTTTTTGAAGTCGTAGCCAGCTGCCTCGCAGGCTTTGTCGTAAGTCATGCCTTCGAGAATGTGTGGCGTGATTTTTTGTAGAGCTTTGATCGATAAATGTCCGAATGTCTTGAAATTGGTTGGCTTAATTTTGACAATAGCTTCTTTGGCTTTGTTGGAAATCGGTAATAGATTTAATTCATCACGAATACCTTCGTCGGCTTTTTGTGTCGTGAGGATATAGGCGATTTGGTTGATTGCTGATTCATTATCAATTTTTGCCCAATCTTCTGGCAAAGCTCTCAATGCTGACCTGATGTCGTTATATGCTTTTAGGCCACCAAAAGTATTATCTTCACCGAATTCATCACCCTCTTTCTTCTTGCCGCGCACATCTTTTGGTACGTAATCTTCGCTAATTCCTGCGGTGCTGCGCACCTTCTTGTACGTTAAATTCTTTTGGCTTTTGGCTACATCTATAACTTTACTAATTTGTTCCGGAGATAGCCTTACTTCTAGATTCTCGCGCTTAGCCTGGCGTTTGCTGGCGTCGCGGGGAATGAAAATGAGGTGCGATAAATCGCTAGCTAAGCGAAACACCTCAAAGCTGTAGCTGGCTTTTGGCGCTCGTTTCTCATCTTTTTCAAACGTACATTCGCCGACCATCTTTTCGATTAGTTCTTTGGTCATAAATGGACGTTGGTACATGATGGCATTGACGTTGGTGACTTGTCCATCGTCAATGCCATAAATCATTTCGTTAATAGCCTGTTTGGGGACATTTTTCAGTGCGTAGTTTCGCTGAATTTTAATAATAGCTTCTAGCTCACACAAAAAATCATCGCGCGCAAAACTGTTGGTATAATCGTCACGTTTATTGCGCTTGTGCGGTGCGAATTTTTCATCACGACTCAGCGCTTCGCCGACGGTCGTGTAATTGTTGTCGGCGAGGAATTTCTCGTTAGTCTTGAGTGCGCTGGTTACGCAGCCGCCTTCTTTGTCTGATTCTTCCACGACCTTACGGTTTGATTTAAAGCCGCGTCGTTTGGCAATTTGATATAAAACTTTGAGTAATTCTTCAGGCGATAACTCCTCGGTGAGTGCTTTTGATCGCAAGGCGTATATATCTAATTTGTTGAAATCAGACTTGTAATCTAGAACTTTTTCGACTTGATTTTTAGTGAGGATGTTTTGATCGACAAAAAATTGCTTGAGTTGATTGAGGCGCTGGCGACGATGTTTTATACGGCGGCGAGCTGAACGTGCGTCACGGCGAGGTTTGGCGAGTGAATCACCATTTTGAGGATCTTCTGGCCGCTCAAAAATCCTCACTCCTAAATCGTGAATACGTTCTTTATCTAAGTCTAGTACTGCCCAGCCAACCGAGGAGGTGCCAATATCTAACCCTAGTGAGTATTTTTTCGGTGAATATGAAGATTTTTTAGTCATAAAGAAGTCCTTTGTTATGCTATGTTTGAGGTAATTATATAATCAAAAAGTGATAATTGAAAGCATAAGTATTTTTAGCTATATAAAAAGATAATCCGCCCAACAAGTGAGCGGATTAGAGCTTTGCTTTAGTATTTCTACTAAATTATTATAGAAACCTAAAACAATTTAGATATTGGTACAATCCTTACTTAAGGGACTGTAATCGTAGTTTAGCGCACTTATTATGATTGCGCAAGTGTCTGGTTAAATAGTGCTATAATTACTAATATGAATACATCTGGGATACAAGCTATCACCATTAAGGTGAGCGGATCTAACTCCGCCCTGCTTGATGATGCAGATGGGTTGCAGAAACTAATGCGCGACATTGCTAAGGGGGCTGGCTTGCATCCCTTAGAGTCGGTAACTCATCAGTTCTCGCCGCAGGGAGTTAGCTCTGCCCTGCTTTTGTCTGAATCACATATCGCAGTTCACACATGGCCGGAAAATGGTACCGCCTATATATCAATGACTACTTGTAAGCTTTTAGAAGATGTCACCGTTCAGCAAATACAAGAATTGATTTGTCGAGAATTGGCGGTTGAATGCGTAACCATGAAAAAGGTAGATTTATAATGATGAAACGTACTAAAGCACGTCTGAAGATTAACCAGATTTTGACTGGAAAGAAGACAAATCTGCGAGTAGTTGGCTGCTTGCTGTTTCGTGAGTGGAGCGAGAAAGATAAATGCTTTTACTATTGGGAAGAATGGGAAATCACTGGCTTAGCCGATTATGATACTTGGGTTGAGTATGACCACAGTGACGAGGTCGTGTCTTTATATGAGCCAATTCGGTTTACTAGGTCAATTGATCCGCAGCAGCTAGAAAAAGGCCAATCTTTTACTCTTTCCGAGCAGGATGGAACGGATCATGTTGTAGTTGTTGATGAAGTTGGCGTGGGCGAAATTGTGAATATTAAGGGTAAAAACACTTATCAAGTTTTCCCAAAAGAAATGATGGCTTACGCTACGCTGCGGGACAGTAAAGCGCCGAAGGGGCGCCAGCTAATTACTATTGAGAAGTATAATAATCGTGAGTATGACGCTTATCGTAAAGTGAAGTTAGACGCTAAAGAGCAAAAGCGAATATTCGGCAGGACAATTACGCCGATTAATTGGTGGATGATTATATTTATAGTGTTTATTGCCACTGCTGTTATATTCACATTTTTGGATAATAGTTCTAGTGATGGGCACAGTAGCGGAGCGCGTGGTGTTTATGGCGGCAGTAGTGGCGGATTTGGAAAGTAGGATATTCTAGTGCCGCGATTTGAAATGCATGAACGTGAGCAGGTGGCTTTATTTGCGGCGGCGATATTAGTGGCGATTGGCGGTATTATATATGAATTGATTTTAGGAGCGGCCGCGTCTTACTTGGTCGGAGATTCAATCTTAAGCTTTAGTTTGGCGACTGGTGTAACCTTATTTGGAATGGGTATTGGTTCGCTGCTGGTTAATTACATTAAAATACATCCAGCGACCAGTTTTGCTACCAATGAGATTGTACTAGGGTTAATTGGTGGTAATTCGGTGCTTTTGATGTATACGGGATTTGTTTTTACGCGACTGCACTGGGTTATTTTTGCAATCATCAGCCTAGCAATAGGCATTTGTATTGGTCTGGAAATTCCACTTCTAGTGAAGATGTTCCAGAAATTTGGTCGTAAATCATCAGTTAGGTTATTTAGTAAGATTCTGGCGCTTGATTATTTTGGTGCGTTAGTGGCTTCCTTATTATTCCCCCTGATTATGTTGCCTCATCTTGGTTTGATGCGCAGTGCTTATCTGGTAGCGGCGTTGAATATTGCCGTGGCAGTATTGATTCTTAGGCAAATGAAAGCTTCTAGGGTTGTGATGATAGTTAGTGTTGTAGTGACGATAGCTCTGTCTGGGCTGTTTGTTTATGCGACAGAAATTGAAAAAGCAATTGATAAGCGGACCTATAAAGATCCGGTAATGTTTCAGCAGCAAACGCCATATCAGAAGATTGTATTAACCAGGTATAAGAGAGACACCAGGCTATTTTTAAACCATAATTTACAATTTTCTAGTCTGGATGAGGCGCGCTATCACGAGACTCTGTCTGCCTCTGCCCTGTCCTCGGTCGCCAGTCCAAAGCGAGTGCTGATTATGGGCGGCGGCGATGGACTATTAACGCGTGATGTGTTGAAATACTCGAGCGTTGAGCATGTTACTCTGGTTGATATTGACGAGTCAATGACTAATTTAGCAAAGACTAATCACCTGCTAACTGACATTAATCAGCGGTCACTTCATGATTCTCGCGTTAATATTGTTAATCAAGACGCTTTTCAATTTGCTTTTTCGACGCAGGATAAATATGATGTTGTGTTGATTGATTTGGTTGACCCTTCGAATGAACGGCTGGCCAAGCTCTATTCCGAACAACTATACCGTCAAGTCGGCAATATTTTAACAGAGCATGGCGTAATGGTAACGCAAGCAACTTCTTCGTTCTTTTCTCCGCAGGCTTTTTATATGGTGGCAAATACTGTAAAATCCGCTCATCCTGGGCGACACATAGCGGCGTTTTCAGTGAATGTACCGTCATTTGGCGAATGGGGTTTTGTATTATCGGTGCCAAATGCTGATGCTGTGATGAGTCACCCTTTGCCAAAAGGATTGCGTTATCAGAATCAGAAGCTACTTACTTTTTTGACTAAAAATAATGCGGTTTCAGTTCCATCAGGTCCCGTCTCTACGCTGATCTCTCCGCGGATAACTGATGTTTATAATGCTGATATGCGCCAGTGGCGTTATTATAACTAGAGTTCAATGATTTATTGAGTGGCACTCTTTTTTCGTCGTCGGCGTCGTCTTTTTGGCGTGGTGGTCGCGGTTGATTCGGGTGTGGTTGCAACTTCTGGCGAGGAATTAGGTTTGTCTAATTCACTATTACCACGAATTTGCAAAACAACCTCTCCGCTATCTGTAGAAGGCTGTGTTTTATTTGGCTGACTATTGGTCTGCGGATTCGGCTGTGGGGCGGCCTGCTTTTTCTGATTTCTGTTGGGCATGATAATGTCACTAATTTCTCTCTCAACATCCTCCCTGCTCTTCGAATACATACGCCTTGAATGTTCGATGATATGTGGCGTATTGTCTGCCTGAGATGGTGGAAGCTCCAGGCTGCGCGCTGAAAATGCGGGAGTTTTTTCGCCGCCGATCACCATATTGATAACAAAATTACGATTATGCATCTGTAGTAGGTCAATTGATTCAAAGTTCGGCTCAAACTGTTTAGCTAGGATCGGTGCGTCATCGGCAGAAACGCGGAAAGAAATCATGGTGCCAACATTACCAAAAACGGCGTCACGAACGGTTTCGCTCATTTGGGAGATATACTGATTGGCGACAGTCAGATTAAGACCGTATTTGCGAGCTTCTGATAAGATGGTGGCAAATGAATCAGTGGCGAAATTCTGGAACTCATCAACATAAAGATAGAACGGACGACGATCGCGAACGTCAGGAATATCTGAGCGCGACATGGCGGCTAGCTGAATTTTTGTGACTAAGAAGGATCCCAGAATAGCGGCGTTGTCTTCGCCAATTAAGCCCTTCGATAAATTGACGATGAGAACTTTACCTTCGTCCATGATTTGACGAATATTGAACGTAGATTTAGGCTGGCCAATGATGTTGCGGATGATTGGGTTGGCGGTAAAGGCGCCGACTTTATTTAGCACTGGTGCGATTGCTTCAGCGACAAATTTATCGTTCCAGCTGGCAAATTCAACATTCCAGAATTGTAGGACCACGGTGTCGCGACAGTAGCCTAACGTCTCTTTGCGAAATTCCTTATCTGTTAGCATGCGAGTAATGTCAAGCATGGTGGTTTCTGGTCGGTCAAGTAGCGCCAGAATAGTGTACCGTAGAATGTATTCCAGCCGCGGGCCCCACGAATCGCCGAACATGCGCTTTAGGACGCCAATCACTTCTGATGAAATATTGGTTTTTTGGTTGGGATTAGTGACTTCTAGTGGATTGAACCCTAAGGGGTAAGCGGTGTCGGCTGGGTTAAAATAGATGACATCATTCAGCCGTGAGCCTGGTATGAACTTCATGTTATTGATAGCAAAATCGCCGTGTGGGTCAATGATGGCGTAGCCTTGATCATGGAAGATATCGCTGAGGGCGAATAATTCCAGCAGGCCACTTTTTCCGGCGCCAGTTTGCCCGATAATGTAAACGTGGCGTGAGCGGTCGTAGCGTAGCATGCCAAATTGATGACTAATGCCGCGGAAGTTAGTGACTCCAAAGGCGGAGATTTGGTCGTCGTTGGCGTCGTTGCCAGTTAAGACTGGTAGTTTGGACGGTGGTTCAGCGGTTTTGGCACTAGCCCAGACAATATTCGGTGTTTCAACGTTGGTGTGTGGTAGGTGAAAAACAGAAGCTAGTTCTTCAATGTTTAAGATAAAGCCGTCGCCATAAAATGCTCGCTTACGATATTTCTCCAGGAATTCTTTACCGAATGCACCCTTGACTGCGCGAAAGCCGTTAAGGTTGGTTGAGTTGAATTGCTTAAATGTACCGACCAGAGCTTGCATGCGCAGCTTTGCGTTGGTGTTACTTTCGCCCATGTAAACCAGTCGTATTTTTACTTCATAGCCAAGCTTTGTCGCCTTTTTTTCCGCTTCAGAAATGCGAGTTTTGTCGCGGTCTGACAATTCAACAGTTGTCGACTGACCGACTCCCTGCTCCGGTGGTTGCCAGAGTGCGCCAAGTATCCCGACTATCCACTGCATACTGCCACCGAGCCCTGGAAGCGACAAGCCTCGTCCGCTTTTTATATTATTTATATATCTATCGGCAGCATGTTGCCAATCATCAGGAATTGGTCGAGCTAGCACCTGAATCCATAGCTCTTCTCCGGTAGTTTCTAATTTGGCAAGGGTGCCGGTAACACCAGCTAGCGGGTCAACCTCAAAATTCTGAAAGGTGCGAATTGGTAAAAATTCATCCGTAGTTAAAGTTAGTTCGGTTGAATACGCAACTTCGTGATCACGCTCGTGCTCGGTATAATCTTCGTTGGCTTGATGAATTTGGACGGTTGGATATTGCGAGTAAATTTGACCCTCGACGAAACTTTGCAGAGTTTTTGGCACCCAAACATAAAAGCGAATTTGACCATTAACCGAGGCAATCTCAAAACTAATATGCTCCTGCTGTCCACCAGATAAGCGCAACTCTTTATTATCCCTTAAGATGCCGTGGAGTGAGGCAAACAGCTGTTCGGCGGCTAACTCTTGTTTATCATTGGTCCGTGGGATTTCCAGAACTAATAGTACGCTCTCAACGGGGGTAAATTCTTCGATTCTTCGATAATTTCGCCATGTCAGAAATACTAGAACTGCTACAATTGGCATCCAAACATACCATTGTAATAACGTGCCAATAATCCAAGAAATAATCTGCATGATATGTAAATTATCTCACCTCTGAAGGAAGTTTGCAACTTAGCTTAAACGGCTTCGTCAAAAACGTAAGTAGCTTTCGCGACACGCTTGAACTGCGGTTTTGACTGAAGGTTGAGCAGAATAGTGGTTTCTTTAACCTGCCGCTTATCAAGGACTTGACGAACAATTTCATCACGGTGCAATGGAGACTCAGAATTTTTCAAGATATCGGTAATAATATCAGAGACGGTACCGCGACTATATCCCCAGCTGGCCAGCGCATAAATGCCACGCCCAATCAGCACAAATCGACTATCTTTAATAAGCTCATTGTGAATTGCCTGAGTAGTGACGCTTCGTCGGTTAAACTCGCTATCCCGGATGCCTTTGGCAATGTCAGAAAAGTGCATCGGTGAGCCGTTGGTGTCAAGAACAACATAGATTTTATCGCGGATGTTCTTTGGGTTAACTGATGGCCATTTAGCTAGTCCCCATTGATTGTGCAGATTAGCTAATTTTTTACTAACAGTAGCCAATGCTGCAATATTTGACGGATGCTCGTAGTCTAATTTTTTATGTAAATCTTCCGCAGTGATTGGCTCGCCGTGTTTTTTAATTGTCTTAACAACTTCTTCAACTCTTACTTTAACTTGCTTTTCGTTGCCCAGAGTGTCAATGGCTGCCGCCTGATAGTAGTCATCATTTTCTGTGATAATGGTGATATTTTCCGCCAACTCTCCAATAAACGCCACACGTGAGCGGTCAATTGATGAGGCTTCCTTGCCCAGGAAATGTGACGCTAAATCTTGTATGCGGGCTACTCGACCCATTTCTGATAGGCTTGAGGTTATTTCCTTTTCTATAGCAGTAACTGACGGTAGAGCTCCTTCGCTAACAGCAACCCTAAGTCGTGTTAGGATGGATTTTTCCAGCTGACGAACTCGCTCGCGGGTGATGCCAAACATATCGCCAATCATTTCTAATGTTTCCTTCCGGTCAGACAAGCCGAATCGTCGAGAGATGATTTCCCTTTCGCGCTCTTGCGGTATTTTGGAAATAATAGTATCAATGGCAGAATTTAAGTTGTCGATTCTTTCGGTTTTTGCTGTCTCGTTCATGCTATTAGGAAAATCCTCTCTGCCTCACCACAGGTTACATTGATTAAAATATGTTTTTAATTATACAATTGCATTTGATAAATGTCAATAGGTAAATGCTATAATTGTTCATATAAATTATAGCATGTATTTTACTATTTTTGCAATAGATGATGTGAGAGTTTTTATTATCCAAAATTGTTGGATAGTATAGAAAATATCGCTATTTTTTCTTAGTTGTTCGCTTACGGGTTGGTTTTGCGGCTGTTTTACTTAACAATTCCAATGCCTTTTCGTGAGTGATGGTTTTTGGGTCGGTATCTTTAGGGATTTTAGCGTTTTTAGTGCCGTCAGTGATGTATGGGCCAAAGCGGCCGTTGAGGATTTTGACGCCATCTGAGAATTCAGCGATGTTTTTCTCGGCTTCGGCCTGGAGTTTGGCGGCATAGAGTTCGCGAGCTTTCTCTAGGGTGATGGTATGCGGATCTTCGGGCTTGATGGAGACGAAGAGCTTGCCGACTTGGATGTACGGGCCAAAGCGGCCGATGTTGGCTTTGATGTCTTGTCCGTCCTCGGTTTGACCAACGACGCGCGGCAATTTGAACATTTCTAGTGCCTGTTCCAAAGTGACGGTCTCGATTTTTGCGCCTTTTGGTAGCGGTGCAAAGCGTGGTTTGTCCTCGTCATCAGTGGCGCCCAGTTGCAGCATTGGGCCAAAGCGACCAAAGCGTGCCAAGATTGGCTTGCCAGATTTTGGATCGATGCCGACTTCACGGTTGGCGCCGACTTTACTGCGGTCGATACCGCCTGATTGTTCGATCAGTTTGTGGAACGGCGTGTAAAATCCGTGAAGCATGGCGCTTTTGGCCAGTTCAGCAGCAGCGATTTTATCAAATTCAGTTTCGACGTTAGCGGTAAAGTCATAGTCGACTATTTGCGTGAAATGGTCGGTCAAAAAGTCGGCGATCAGTTCCCCGCTCGGTGTTGGAATGAGCTTGCCGCGGGTGGAGCCGGTTTTTTCCTGGACGACGTCGCGACTGATTTCTTCTCCGTTGTAGCTGAGGACGATGACGTCGCGTGGCTGGCCTTCGCTGTCACCTTTTTCGACGTAGCCGCGGGTTTGCACGGTGTCGATGATGGTGGCGTAGGTGCTCGGCCGACCGATGCCGAGATCTTCGAGTTTTTTAACTAATGAGCCTTCGGTGTATCTGCTCGGCGGTCGGGCAAAGGTTTGGCGGGCGGTGATGTCATGCGTTTCAAGTGTGTCGCCGGTGCGGAGTTTTGGTAAGAGTTCGTCTTTGCCGCCGCCATAGACACGCAGGAAGCCGTCAAAGGTGATAACTTCGCCTTTGGCTTCAAAGACGAGGGATGCGGCGCTGTTCTTCACTGGAGTACTCTTTTCGCTTGTATCTCCAGTGGAGATGCTGTGCGAGCGTTCGGCTGAAGCACTCGCAATTGACGAGTGCTTCACAGCCTCCATCTTAGAAAATGTCGTGTCCGCTCCTTCGATGCCAATCGTCACCGTTGTCTTCTCTAGTTTCGCTGCTGACATTTGCGACGCCAGGGTGCGGCGGCGGATGAGGTCGTAGAGTTTTTGATCGTGTTCGTTGGAGGTGACGGTTTCGCGGGTGATGTCGGTTGGGCGGATGGCCTCGTGGGCTTCTTGGGCTGAGGCGGATTTGGTTTTGAATTTGCGCACAGTTGAATAATCCGGGCCGTACAGCCGCTTAATAAAATCGGTGGCACTAGCGATGGCCTGCCCGCTCAAATTAACCGAATCGGTACGCATGTAGGTGATTTTACCGTCTTGGTAGAGCCGCTGGGCTGAAGCCATGGTGGCTTTGGAAATGAAGCCAAGCTTGGCGTTGGCCTCCTGTTGCAAGGTCGAGGTCGTGAACGGCGCGGCTGGGTTGCGCGTGCCAGGCGTTTTCGAGATATCGCTGACGGTGAATGTGGCTGGCTTGAGGCTATTCAAGAATTCGTGAGCGGCTGCTTCAGAGTCAAATTTTTGGTTGAGCTCGGCTTTGAATTCTTGATTGTCGTGGATAAATATGGCGGTCACCTTGAACTGCGAGCTGCCTTCAAATTTCATGATTTCTCGTTCGCGTTCGACCAACAGACGCACTGCCGGACTCTGGACGCGACCAGCTGATTTGCCGCCTGGCACTTTTTGCCAGACCACTGGGCTGAGCTCAAAGCCGACCAGCCGGTCGAGGATTTGCCGGGCTTGCTGCGCCTGCACCAGATTCATATCAACAGTGCGTGGGTTTTTGATGGCATTGGTTATGGCGTCCTTGGTGATCTCGTGAAAGACGATGCGCTTGGTAGTCTCAATCGGTAAATCCAGCACCTTACAGAGATGCCAGGCGATAGCCTCCCCTTCGCGGTCTTCATCGGTGGCCAGCCAGACGTTGTCTTTACCGACGGCCTTGACGTTTTTCTTCAGCTCGGTGATGACTTTCTTTTTCTCTGGGTCAACTTCGTAGACGGCAAAAAAATCATTTGCCACATCAATTGGCGGCGTGCCGTCCTTGGTTTTTTTGACAATTGAGCGGATGTGTCCCACGCTTGACAGGACGTGAAAATCCTTGCCCAAATATTTCTCAATGGTTTTGGCTTTGGCTGGTGACTCGACGATGACGAGATTTTTCATAACTTTATATTATAACAAATCACTATGTAGCTACAACCGCAGCTTAAATTATTTAGCCACATTTGTTAAATTTGTTAAGCGCTCCCATTAGCCTTAGGCTATGTTCGGCGCCTGTCGGCGGCATTCTTTCTGGTACAGTATTCTTGCCGAGTGCTTGCTTTGCGTATGTATATAAGGAATGGGCAGCGGGCGGTAGTGATGCTATAAACGCTGTGGCTCCTAGCCCACGTAGAAACTTAGCAAGTTTAGGATTGTTAGCATGTTCGGCGACATGGGCACCGGCATAAGCTATTAAGGTAAATGTTTCGCCAGCCATGGCCAACTTGCCTGATTTGGTTGGTCGCGTTTTACCTTTTTCTTCACTGCGTAGATTAGCAATTCCCGTGGCTATAGAATTCGAGCCGTTTAATAGTGCAATAGTGCCAATGACTAATTCCGGAGCTACCTTTTGCTCCTTCATTTCGTAGAGGATTTTTGCAGTAACTATTTTATCGGTTATAGCATCAAGGGCTGCCCCAACGTCACTCGTCTGCCCTGTGAAGCGAGATACTGGACCGTCAATTGTGTCAAGTAATCTTCCTAGGGCGGCTTTTGACAAACCGCAAGGATTGTTAAGTTCTTTTGATCCGCGCCATGCTAGTATCCCACCTGCTAGTGTTATGGCGTTAGGTATGGTAAATATATCTTTAGCTATTTTATTAACACGATTACCTGACTCTCGGCTTGTCTTCATAATCTGTAGCTTAACATTAATTTGTCAAATTGACAATATTATCGTAATGTCCAGTTGTTTGCTCCGAGCGGCTTAATTACGCCGTTGATTTCTAGCATAGTTAGTGCTGTGGCGAAGTCTGATGCCGATAGGCCTGAACTCTGCTGGAGCTCATCGCCATCACGAATTCCACTAGAAATTAGTTTGATAATAATTGCTTCTTCTGGGGTTGAGCTTAGTGGCGTCTCAATGTTGCTGGATTTTTGTAATTTTTCTGGGGCAATTATATTCAAAATATCATTTGCATCTGTCACTAGATAAGCTCCCTGCTTCAGCAAGTTATTGCATCCCGCCGAGAGAGGGCTGGTTATATTGCCAGGAACAACGAATAAATCTCTGCCCTGGTTTAAGGCGTGAGAAGCAGTATTTAGGGTGCCACTTCTCTCTGTGGCTTCAGTGATGATAATGCCATCTGCCAGCCCACTGACTAATCGATTGCGTTCTAGAAAACTCCAGCGATTTACTATTTTATTATCACCTTTCATCCACTCGGAAATTACTGCCCCGCCTTTCTTAATTATATCCATAGCTAGTTTATAATTAGTGCGCGGTGAGATATCAGGTAGTTCATTGGGGACGACTGCTACTACTGTGCCACCAGCCTCTAAAGCCGCTTTTTGAGCAATTCCATCTACCCCCAGGGCCAGTCCACTGACGATTATACAACCAGCACTTGCTAGCTCTGTGGCTAATCTCTCGGTTACTTCTTTTCCGTAGGCTGAAGGTTTGCGCGAACCAACAATTGATACGATAGGTGCGTTAGCTTCTGGCAATTTTCCCATATAACATAAGCTTTTTGGAGGATTGGCAATATGTGCTAATCTCTGGATGAAAATATGCTCATCTGGTAGAATTCTCTTGATTTCCATACAAAATGTTGTGAAAAGTATTGACACTTTGTCAAATGTTTGCTATAATCAGGGACGATTGGTTAAGTAATCATTAACCAAACGCACCTTATACCCCCTATTCTAACTATATGTTAGGTTGCGCGCAATGGCATTAAGTATTCTTACCCTCCACTTTTTGCGGTTCAACGTTACGCGCATACTAACCCCTTTAACTACCCTTTTTCAAAGGCGACCTCTGTTAAGGTGAGCACTAATTGGTGTTGATGATAATCAGGCGCGGACTTTTGGAGTTTTAGTCACGACGCTTCACTGAGACGGTAGCTCGGGTGGGTTGAAGGGTAAAAAAGCACCAGGTGATGCCCACCCTTACCTGGTGCTTTTTTGTTGGCTGATTTTATTTGCCTATTAGGAGTTGCTGGCATTTTTTACAAACGCCCTCAAGGTCAAAATAATGCTTGGTAATTATAAAGCTATGTTTTTGGCCGATATGACCTATAAGCTGTTCTAGCTCCTGCGATTGTATTGGCTCGGCATTTTGGCAATTGATACAGTATAAGTGGTGATGATGTGGTATGAATGGCTCGGCTAATTCGTAATAGTTTTTCCAGCCAATGTATATTGTGTTAATTATTTTTAGTCTATCAAATATGATAAGGGTGCGATAAATACTAGTGCGGTTAATATTTTTGCAGTTTTTTGCAATATCTCCAACAGTAAGAGGTATTTCTGAATTTTTTAGTATGTCGAAAATCTGCTGGCGAGGCTTTGTCAGACGCAAACCGTGCTGCTCGAATATTTCGCTTAGTGTCATAATGATAAGTATTTTACAACTTATTGCAACAAATATGCAATAACACTATACCCCCATTAGCTCGTATGGGTATTTAGGCTGGCTTATCTTAGTTATATTCGGCTGAGTAATCACGTATTCAGCTTGACCATTGATGACTTTTTGAGATAGTTTACCCTTGACTATCAGCCAGGTGCCGTCCGGGTAATCTACTGAGAAGCTCTTCTCGATGACGATTTTTACTGGAACGCTATCAACAGCACAGCAACTTATGACATAGCGCGCAATGTAAAAGTAATCGTATCCGTAGTTTTTTAGTAGGTCATTTGAAACGAAGCCAGTGATAGTAATATCTTTATTATCGAAGTAAGAGGTTTGTTTGCAGGAATTCATGGCAGTTTTCCAGCGGTTTATTGAGATTGTGGAGCTATTTTCTGTTGGTTTTGGAATTTCGCAGCGACTCTCAGCTTCAATAATTGCAGGATTCTCTCTTTGGGCGAGGCTGCTTGGCGATAGCGTCTTTGGCGGTAGTGTATAGCCGATTGTTAGGATAATAATCGCCAAGTAGGAGCTGACCTTTACTCTCCTTAAATTAAAGACAGATCCGTTAAGGGACTGTCTGTTTTTAAATTGCAACATTATATCAATAAGAAAAAGCGCAACTCCAACTATACTGATTATAACGGCAAATAGATGATAACGTGGATGGGTGTAAAAACCCAGCTGATCGCGGCTGGCTAATAGGAGGATATAGCCACAGACCAAAATCCCGCCCATCGACCTTAGTAAGTTAGCGAACATATAAGTTAACTCCCACGCCCACCATGAAAGACAGCGCGAATATTATTAGTACAATTGTTGCTATAAAGTGCCAACGGAAAGTAGTCTTCATAAGTATAATCATTTTTATGTCTACCATTGGTCCGGATAATAAGAATGACAAGATTGAGCCGGCAGTAAAACTACGTGCATAAGCTAAGGCAAAAAACGCGTCTATGCTTGAGCATATTGAAACAACAAAGCTGAGGATGATCATGGCGATAACTGACAGAAAAATGTCACCACCGACGGTGTTAATGATGAATCGTGGTACAAATACTTGGGTGGCTGCGGCGATGCTAGCACCTATGACTAGTATGGTAAATAACTGCCAGAACTCGTTGCGTGAGTTGTCAAATATTTTTAGAAAAGACGAATCGTTTTTATGAGCGTGGCAATACTCTTTAAAGTCTGGATTAAGTATAGAATCTTCTTTGAATAAACTAACGATGAAAGCTGTTATTTGGACGATAATCAGCGCAAAAATGACTCTCCACCAGACCATCTGCGGCTGAAAACTGAAGGCTGTCGTAGTGGCGATGATGGTTATGGGGTTGAGGATTGGTGCGGCAAATAGAAAACTGATGACGTCAGCAGGTTTAAGGCCCTGCGCCATCAGGCTGCGTGCAACTGGCACATTGCCACATTCACAGACCGGCAAGGCTATTCCAAGCATTGACAGCACAATTCGCCTGAGGAAGGCATTTTTTGGTAGTATCTTGAGCAGTTTGTCTGATGGTAAAAATTTTCTAATTAGTGCCGATACGATTACTCCCAGTATTAGGAATGGTGTAGCTTCGACGATTACACTCAGTGTGAGCGTAAGAAAATCTTGAAGCGATGGCAGTAGTTTTGTAAACAAATCTACAAGTTCTCCATTAACTAACATAGTGCTAAATTTTGAGCTAAGGTAATATATAGTAATCACAAAAATCCCAAAAACAATCCAGTTAATTAATTCCTGGTTGGCGGATAGTAATTTATTTAAGCGGCCATCTGATAGCTTGCGCACCATATATAAAATTATACCGCACGCTTATGTTATACTAAATCATTATGAAGCATCTTTTACATTCGCATCATCCGTTTCGGATTTTTTGGTTTTCAGTGTTATTGACTACGGCTTTAGGTGGTCTAATTTTTACGCAAATGGGGCTTAATGGCCTATGGCTATTTGCTATTTTAGTTATTTTGGAAGTAACTTTTAGTTTTGACAATGCAGTGATCAACAGTAAGGTTCTGGCGGGGATGAGTCAGGTTTGGCAGAAAATATTCTTGACAGTCGGTATTTTTGTGGCGGTGTTTGTTGTGCGATTTATATTGCCAATTGTTATTGTGATGATTGCGAGTGGTCACGGTTTTATGGAAGTGGTTGATTTGGCTCTTCACAAACCAACGGAATATGGCCAGATTTTACATGAGGCATCACCGATGATCGATGCCTTTGGCGGTGCGTTTTTAATCATGATTGGACTTAGTTATTTTATTGATTACAACAAGCGTATCCACTGGATGCGACATGTCGAACCGTGGATGGCTAAGGCTGGGCGATTTGAGAACTTTAAGGTTTGTATAATGCTTAGTGTGGCGGCAGTTCTTTACTTTACAGTCGATACTCCACATAAATCTTTGGTGCTGATTTCAGCGGTGCTTGGGATTATGCTTCATATTGGACTGGAGTTGTTTGGCTCATTCTTTCATGAAGATAGCGCAAAGTCTATCAAAATTAAGACTGGTTGGGCGGCGTTTGCTAGCCTGCTGTATTTGGAGGTGTTGGACGCCAGCTTTAGTTTTGATGGAGTAATTGGCGCATTTGCTATCACTAATAGTGTGCTGTTAATTGTGGCCGGCCTGGGTGCTGGGGCAATTTGGGTCCGATCGTTGACTATTTATCTGTTGCGAACTGGCGCGCTGAGTAAATATAAGTATCTGGAAAATGGTGCGCACTGGGCGATTATGGCGCTGGGTATGATGATGATTGCCAAACTATTTCAACTGGAATTGCCGGAATGGGCGACGGGAGGACTAGGTCTGTTGTTTGTGAGCCTGGCGGTCGGCAGCAGTATATTAGAGATGCGATCAATTAATCTACAGGAGGCGGCGATGACTAAACTTCATCAAGCCGAGCAGAAAATAAAAAATGGCGCATCAAAAATTGTACCCAAAAAACGGTAGTAAGTATTATAATTTGTCGCTAAAGCTTTACGCTAAATGACTCAATTGTTCCATCAAGAAACTTATTTATTAGTTTAATTGACTCTGGAAAAATCCAGCTCTGAAGGATTTTTTGCTCGTCAGAATTAAATTTGCTTAAAACAAAGTCAACGCTGCCGACTTGCTTACGGAGTAAACTATCAGTACCGATACGAATATGCCAAAAATCAGTGCCAATGTGAGCGTGAAGCGATTTCAAACCGTTGCTGCCAGCGTCGCGGCCGCCTTTACGGACGCGGATTTTACCAAAATCAAGGTCAGTGTCATCATGAATAATTAGTAAATCATCCAGTGTCAGTTTATAAAAATCCATGATCGCTCGCGCGGCAATGCCGACCTTGTTATAATATGTGTTTGGTTTAACTAGTAGTATCTTTTCTCCAGAAATATTCAGCTCGGCTATGTCGGCGGCAAATTTTGGCTTATTTATGAAATTTACATTTAGCTCAGCAGCAAATTTATCAATAGTCAAAAAGCCAGCATTATGTCTGGTGTTGGTGTATTTATCGCCAGGATTGCCCAGTGCTAGAATAACTTTCATAGACCTAGTATATCACCTGAGGCTAATGGCGTATAATAAGTATATGGCAAAGCGCGACAATGATTTGGAATTTAGTGTTAACGCGGCGTTTGATGATGAGCGAGCGGTTATTGATAAGGTGCCGCTATATTTAGTCAATGGATCTTTGGGTGCTGGAAAAACCAGCGTCCTTGAATTCTTATTGCAACAAAGTGACTATAAGGGCTCACGGGTAATTGAAAATGAATACGCCAATGAAAATGTCGACGGCTATCGGCTGGAGGGATTGGCGGAGATGGTGACGACGCTGGCTGGCGACTGCGTCTGTTGCTCGTCGAAGCACGCGCTGACGCGGATGCTGCTGGATTTTTGCCGGAATTCTCCGGCGCCAGTGTTCATCGAGGCGACGGGTGTGGCGCGAACGATGAACCTGGTCGAGAAACTGATAAATGCACAAATCTTCAATAAGTACGAATTGATGCAGAGTTTTTACGTAATTGATGCGCACGAGATTTTACGCGGGATTGAGCCGGCGCATGAGGTTGAATTACAGGCGGCAGACGTGATTTTGGTGACCAAGGAAGATTTGCTAAGTGAAAATGAACGCGCCGAGTACGAGGAAAAATTGCGCACCCTACCCTACGCCAAGGTGTTCAGCGCGCCGCACGGTCGGTTTGATCTCAGCAAATTAACCACACCGTCGGGACTACTAACGTTTTTTGATACATATGACGATGAGTTGGTAGTGCCGGACAATCCGACTTATGCGGTACTGGACGTTTCGGGCATGAAAATTATGGCGGCGACGCTGGAGAAAATATGGCCGGAATTATTTGCGGCGTATGGCCTGCGGCGAATGAAGGGCTGCTTCATCAACGACAACGGCGCGCGCCAGCATGTGGAGGCGACCGAGCAGCAGATTCAGCTAACTAATGCCAAGCCTGAGGAGGCGGCAAAAATCGTGCTCATCGGCAAACGAGCGGATGAAATTACGCGCGAAGCCTTGGCGGCGCAACTAGTGATGTTTGGATAAAAGTTCGCTTTCGTCGTTTCCGACTCATCAGCATAGACACGCATCTATGGAGCGAACTGACAAGCAGGAGAATATGTGCGGCGGAGAGAACCGCCAAGAATTCTTGGCGGCTTGCCAGTTAGCGTGTGGCTACATGAACAGGTGGACGATCCAACCAATCCCGAGAGCTACGATAAGGGTCAAGTAATAGACGACCCTTCTCTCGAGCCGGTCCGTACCACCGTTAGACCGAGCAGTGAACAAACTCACAAAGATGTTCAGCCCGATAGACTGTACCAAGCTCAGTCCACGTAGGTTAAACGTGGGGCTGATGAACCAGCCCCAGAGGATCATCGTCACGAATCCTCCGAAGAGGATGTCGATGATGATAAAGAAGAGGTCACTAGCAATGTTGCCAGCCTCTCCTCGGGCGCCGTACCTCATGATAGTCTCTCTCCTCACCCAGGCGGATTGCCTGTGTTTTCTTGTAAAAACACTGCCCTGGCGCCCGGATGGCGCTTGAGCAAGATGAGGTTTCACGACACTATTTTGCTTCCGCTAAAATAACGCCATAGAACCTCACCTTGCTCTATTATCACCTGCTTGTCAAAATACACTTTCGGACAAGGATTTACTCAACTCGTCAACAAAAGCTGATATATATATCACTAATAGAACAAAATGTCAATGAAATTTAAGCAAAAATGTGGTATTATATCTATTTTTCGGCGTTTTTGGCTTGCTTGTAAGCCTTGGTGACTGGTGCCAGGCCGCGGGCGACACGTTCGCGGTTGGCTTTCAGCTGTTTCTCGTCGCGGAAACTGAGTTTAATTGGCGTACCAGCAAAGTTGAAGGCTTCGCGTAAGGTTCGCTCCAGGTAGCGTTTGTAGCTCCAGTGGACGAATTTCAGGTTGCTGCCATAGATGACGAACCATGGCGGTGCAATGTCGGTCTGGACGATGTAACGGAGCTTTGGATGCGAGTTCTTTAGGCCAGCTGGCGGATGAGCGGCGACGGCTTTTTGTAAGAGGTCGTTGAGGGCGCGAGTTTTGCATTCTTGGTGACGGCGTTTATAAATATCAAGGGCCAGATCAAATAGCTTAGTGACATTCTGCCCTGTGACGGAAGAAGTGAATATTAATGGCGCATATGGAGTAAATTTGAAATTATAGCTAATTTGCGGTGCTAGTTCGTCGTGAGTGTAGGCATCTTTGCCTTCGACGGAGTCCCACTTGCTGACCACTAGGACCAGCCCCTTGCCTGCCTCGTCGATGATGCCAGCCAGGCGTTGGTCTAATTGGACATTAAGCTCATTGACGTCCATCAATAGAAAACAGACGTCAGCTTCGTTGATGGCTTGCATGGTGCGCAGGACCGAGAACTTTTCGATGCCGGTTTCTTGCTTGCCTTGGCGGCGAATGCCAGCGGTGTCGAGTAGCTCGATGGTTTGGCTGTGGTAGCGGACTTGGACGCGGTTGACGTCGCGGGTGGTGCCGGCGACGTTGGCGACGATGGCTTGCTGCTTGCCCGCCAAGGTGTTGAACAGGTTGCTTTTGCCGACATTTGGCCGGCCGATGAGGGCGACGCGGATGATGTCGTCAGGTGCGGCGACGATGGCTTGCGGGATGAGATCGGCGATATTATCAAGCAGTTCGGAGATGCCAATGTTGTGCTCGGCAGAGGTTTTGATGATGGTTTTAACGCCAAGTCGTTTGAATTCGTCAACGTGAAGAGATTCTTTCAGATCAGCTTTATTGGCGATTAAAATGACGGGCTTGCCGCTTTTTAAGGCTTTTTTGGTGAGTTGGCGGTCGGCGTCTGATGGATAGACGGTGGAATCGACCATGACAAGGATGACGTCGGCAGCGGCAGACGCGTCAGCAATTTGGTCCTGAATGGTTGCTTCGAATTCGTCTTCGGCAGTTTTAAGACCGGCGGTGTCGATGAGCCAAAATTGAGAATAGTCATCTGACGGTGTGGAGTCGACGTTGTGTCGTTTGTATGAAACTTTACCAACAACATTGTCGCGGGTGGTACCGGCTTCACGGGCGACTATGGCAGTGCGAGAGCGCGTTAAACGGTTAAACATCGAGCTCTTGCCGACGTTAGCTTGACCAATAATAGCGACAGTTGGTAATTTTGACATGATTATAGATTATAGCAGTTTTCGGGCGTTTTGGCGAGGAGTCGGTTGCCGGTGACTATTAGTTGTGTAATATCTTAGACGTAATGCTTCCAGGGCCTTCTTTGAGGCGATGATTAAGCCAGCGGCTGCATGAGCTCTCTATTTTCAAATAGTCAAATATATCGTCTGGACTACTATAATGAGACTTCCGTATCAACAGATCTCCCATTTCAGAATCATTGACGACTTGGACATTGTTTGGAAAGTCCGCAATATATATGGCTAAAGATTGTCTGTGTATGAGTATATAGTAGCGATTTTTAGAATTATATATACAGTAGTAGTCTTGTTCTAATGTGGGTAGTACTTCTAGATTAAGTTTTTTTGCAATATTTTCTAAATCTACTATCACTTTGCCATAATCAGAGACCTGTTTATTTATTATTTTAGGAAGAGATTCATTTATTTTTCCTGAATACAATTCTAAAATACTCTCGCGCCTTTCTTTTATGGAGTCAATTTCTGGCGTTAATGTTTGTAGGTCCAACCAAGCTTCTGCGGCTTGCCTGTGTTTTATGTCTGGCTTTGTTAGTGGTGATTCTAGCGATTTCACGATAAAATATTCTTTTTATAAGTTTAAATACAGAAGATATTCTACAATGTTTTTTATCAAATGTAAATAGGCTAGTTGGAGATTTGTTCTTCCTTCCACTCGCCCCTATTAAGTTCTCCGAGGGAATATTTCCCAAAATCCGTACGATGGAGTTTCTTGACAGTGTAGCCTAGTGCGTCAAATGTGCGGCGGATTTGACGATTGCGCCCTTCGCTCATCTGAACTATCCAACGGTAGTCATCGCCATCATGCTGTCTTTCGAGGGTTAATTGGCTGGGTCCGTCTGGTAGCTGCACGCCAAAATCATTAATCATCTGCCGATGGAGAGGCTGCAGCGGCTTGTCGATTGTAACTAAGTAGCGCTTAATCTTATAGAAAGACGGGTGTGTCATGGTATGCGCAAAATCACCGTCATTGGTGAGTAGGATTAGGCCAGAGCTGTCTTTGTCCAGGCGACCGACGGGCTTGAGGTGATGGAGGTGTTTCGGCAAGAGTTTATAAATTGTTGGAACACCGCCCTGGGAGGCACGTGAGCAGAGATAACCTGTGGGTTTATGTAGAACAATCAGTTTCTTTGGCTGAATTTCTAAAGATTGACCATCGTAGGTAATCTGATTTGCGCTAGAAATCTGCTGCCCTAATCTGGCTGGCTGTCCATCAACAATGATCTTCCCTTTCTCGATTAATTCATCAGCCTTACGACGAGAAACACCCAAACTTAGCGCTACAAATTTGTTAAGGCGCCAAGAGTTTTGGTCGTTGTGAGAGTCTGTCATTGTTCTGGGGTTGTTGATGGAGGTTGTGGTAGCTGTAAAGCTTCTGGTGTTTGCGTGGGAACGGTCTGTGGTTGGGTTGTTTCGACGCCAACCTGAGTCTCGACAGGTGCCTGGGTGACCTGAGGTGGTGTGACTGGATTAGTTGGCTGTGCTATTGATGCTGGGTTAGCGTCTAGTTCCCTAGCCATGAGTTGAGAGATATCAATAGAATTTTGCGAACTGTTAGCAGGTAGTGGCTGGATAATCCGGTCACCTAGTCCAGATGGGCGCGGCGCTGACGAAGAGAAAGGCGCTGTAGGCTGTGGTAATGTCGTTGGCTGTGCTGGCGGTGTCGGCATAGCTACTGGTGTTGGCTGCTGAACTGGTTGCGGTGCTGGAGTTTGTGGCTGATAGGTCTGCTGTGTTTGCTGCGCAAACTGATTTGCTGTAGGCAGTGTTGGTATAATAGTTGGAGCGGTCTGTGGTTGTGGAGACAATGAAGACACGTCAGGTCTAGCTATCGGTTGCGGTGCTGGAGCTTGTGGCTCTGGCGTATGTGCAGGAGCTGGCTGTGAAACTGGTACGGGATTTGTTCCGACGCCTGGCAAATCTCCTAAAGCCTCATGGACTGCCCTGACAACGTCTTCAATACCTACTTGAGATTTAACCAAATATCGATCAGCTCCAAGTTGCTCGCCACGCTTTCGCTGGTCCTCTGAAGATAGGGCTGTCATGATGATTACTTTTACGTCTTTTGTTTCTGTCGTTGAGCGCAGAATGTCTAGCATATCAAAGCCGGAAATCTTTGGCATCATCACGTCGCTCAAGATCAGTTGCGGACGTTCTTTGATTGCCATGGCCAGAGCTTCTTCGCCGTCGCCCGCCGAAACGATATCGTAGCCCTCCGCCAAAAGCCGCACGCCGTAAATCTCACGTAAGCTTTTGTCGTCCTCGACCAATAAAATTTTTGTCATATATCTATACTATACTGGAGTTTTGACAAAAAATCTATAGTACTTATGGCTATTATTCGCGACCAGGAACTGATAGCTGCTGCCGGTTTCTCTTTATCTCTTCTTCAATTTCAGCCAGGGTTGGCTCGGTAGAAGTTTTAGGTGCTTGTGGACTTGCCGTTTGAGGTTCTGGGGTGGATGTATTTGGCGTCTGTGTGGAGGTCGCGCCGTTGGTAATATCTGGAGATTCAATAATAGATTCTTCTGGCGCTTTTTCAGGCGTAATTTCAATATCTTCAGCGGTAACAGGAGATGGGTCTGCTTGGTCTGAGGACTCTGCGGTTATGGTCTCTAAACGCTGAGTAGCTTCCGCGCTACTGACTCGTGGAATTTCTAGGTAGAATGTACTGCCCTCTTTATACTTACTCTCAACGCGTAAGTTACCTGACATCGCCTCGGCTAAGCGGCGGCTTAAGTACAGCCCTAAGCCAGTACCACCAATTTCGCGGGTATCGGAATTGTCAACGCGATAAAATTTCTGGAATAAATGCGGAATGTCCTCGGCGGGAATGCCTATGCCGCTATCTTTAACGCTTATAGAGATTTGCTTATCGTCACCAGTGATATCTACGGTAACATCTCCAGATGGCGTGTATTTGATGGCGTTTTCTATAAGATTACTAGCAACCTCCCTAAAATGGTCAGGGTCAATATTAGCATAGAATATTGGCTGTAGCGATTTTTCTTTTCCTTCGTCAATCATGTCTGGAGCAAAGATATAATTTAGCTGCTTTTCGTTGGCTTTTGGTGCTAGTCCTTCAAAAATCTCTTTCAAGAATTCATTGATATTGATAATCTTTGGATTATTTTTCATTCGGCCGTCTTCTACTTTACTAATGTCAAGTAGGTCTTGAAATAGTCTGCCTAGATGCTGCGCTGATTCGTGGGCTTTAGTGATGAAGTCGCGCGCTTTTTCATCGATATTGGCGGTGGCTGGATTGAGAGCTAATCCCAAATACCCTTCAATGGAGGCAACTGGTGTGCGCATCTCGTGGCTGGCGGTAGAAATGAATTCAGCCTGCTCACGTTCTTCGGCCTTTTCTTTGGTAATGTCTCGGAATACCACAATAACCCCTTCTCCGTCTGTGCCGACCGGAGAGCTGACTACTGAAACAAGGATTCGTTTTTCGGAACTGGTTAATAGGAAGAATTTATCACTGTGGGCTGGCTGGTTTTTAGATAAAGATTGAGAGATTGGATTTTCAAGCTCGTCAACTTCCTTGCCATCTGAAGCAACTAGTTTCAGAACACTTTTCCAATTCAGCCCAAGCGCATCACCCTGCTTCCAGCCGATAATTTGTTGAGCTGATGGATTAATTAGTTCAATATTGCCGTCTTTAGAAATAGCCAGAACACCGTCATTGATAGCATTGATAACTACATCAGACTTGCCTTCAATGGCAGAGAGTTTGTTCTCTAGGTTAGACACACTATTATCACTCTGCTGACGGCGACCCCAGAGGATAAGACTAAATATTAGAGGCAGGAATCCAAAAAATATATGTCCAATGATAAACTGCGTATTTATACCACTCTGGGTGACGAAGGTAATGATTTGCAAGACTACCAGAAGCGCCATTATGCCTAGAATAGCTATACCAAAGAACCCAGCGAAAATTGCCACAATGATCCACATCGCTAAGAATGGCGAGACGACACCACCACTAGTGATGATGGTGACTACACTTACGGCGACGGTTAATAAATATACAAAAATACCGACACTGGTTTCGTGTTTTTTAGGCAGCCAGAAGCATAAAATGAGCATAATTAAGCTGCCGATTGCTGCTACTCCTGCTGCTTTGTCAGAGACAGATAGGCCTATCGGCAGTTGATAGCCAGTAGGAATAAACCTTGCCCATGCGTATAGCAGAATAATCGTAAAACAACTTAGTAGTGCTACTTCACACAACCGCCTTAACCAAAATCTGGAAATTGTGTGAGGCTTACAGCAAATCCCGCCCTTTTTCATACCTTTTATTATGGCTAATTTTCAGGAAAATCTCAAGAGTGAACTCTGTAGCATGTAAAAAGTAGACACCCACCCCTCATTCATGGTATAATCCATGGAGTTACGGCCCTATCGTCTAGCGGTTAGGACACCAGGTTCTCATCCTGGCAACCCGGGTTCGATTCCCGGTGGGGTCACCAAAAATATTCTGGCGGAGTTTTCCGTCTTTTTTATTTATGATCTATCATTGTCCATTTGCTTAACGACTTCAATCAAATTCCGCGGCGTAATGTCGGCTTTAATCAGGTAACCATCGACGCGCCCCATCACAGACTTGCGAGAAGACTCGTCTTGCTCGAAATTAGTCATAATCAGCACCTTGCTATTCGGGATTAGATCGACATCATTATTACGGAGTGAATTTAAAATCTGATCACCGCGCTGCTCTGGCAGCATTAAGTCCAGAATAATGAGATCAAATTGCTGATTACGCGCTGCCACCAGCCCGTCATTGCCGTCAACCACCCACGTCACATCATAGCCGGCTTTTTGCAGACTTCTGACATACATTTCGCCAATAAATCGGTCATCTTCTACGCATAAAATTGTCTTTATCATAATCTCTCCTAATTTTTATACATGGCGTGATTTTTTATCCATCCGCCGTTTCTTCTTATTAATCGATTATTTAATTGGCCGTCTTCTAGTAATTTGTCTTTAACTGTGGCGTAAATTGGTAGGGTAAATGAGAAAACTGAGCCTTCATTTTCACGGGAGCGAGCAGTAATCGAACCGCCATGCGATTCTACGAAAGCCTTGCAAATGTAAAGGCCAATACCCGTGCCGGCTACAGCTTCACGTGATCGATGTGAGCGGTAAAACTTGTGGAATAGATTATTTACAACGTTAGCGGGCATTCCAATTCCGTTGTCGGCTACGGATATTTCTACAAAGTCGCCCTTTTTCTCTGCCGAGACGGTCACGGATCCGCCCTCAAAGCTATATTTAATAGCGTTATCGATTAGATTACCGATGACTTCCCCAATGCTGCCATGATCAGCGGCCACAGTCGGTAAATCTTCTGGAATATTTACGCTAAGTAGGCGGTGCTGAGTCGAAGCGCGTAGCTGCATATCGTCAGCAATTGACGCGTAAATGTTCGAAACGGTGTCTTCCAGGAGGTAGACCTTTAAGTGATGTCTATCAAATCGTGCTACATTAAGGATATTGTCGACGTAGCTTGATAGGCGATTAGCGGACACCGTTAGCCTTTCGAGCAGCTGTTGCTCGTCACCCTGCAATCGTCCAGCAAATTCTTCGGTGATAATGTCAAGATAGCCTCGAATGACAGTAATCGGACCGCGAAGCTCATGAGCGGCAAATGATATGAAGTTAAGGTCCTCTTCTTCTGGTAAATAATTGTCAGACTTATCAATGAGGAAAATAACAGTCTCCGCAGCAGCGCCCTTTTCAAATGAGGCCACAACATCAAAAATGCGCGAATTTTGGATGATATCAGGGTTGGTGCTGATACGTCGCCAGCGTCGTTCTGCTTTAATTTTCTCGTTAGAAATCTCGTGGAGCCAGTCAGAAATTGTTGGTTCGTTGATAAAATCTAACGCCAAAAAATCTTCGCCATTGGAGTTTCGAGAAATCGGAGCGGCAGAATTAGCGAAGATGATTTTCTGATTTTTATCAAGGATGATGACGCCGGTGCTGGTTTGGTTGAGGCCTTGAATGAGCGGAGTTTTTAGATTATCTGCGGGTGTAGGCTTTTTTTCTGGTTGATAATCGCCATAAATTGCCTGAAGGGCAGTCTTAAAGCCAGTTTTTTCGTAACGTTTGTCGTTGGGTCGGGGTGGAGTGTCGGTGGTTAGCTCACCAATCTTATGAGACAAAGCGGCTAATATTTTATTAAGCGGAGCGGTGATAATTTTAACGATGGAAATTGAGGATATAATCTGTAAGATCGCTGTTATGAGGACGATAATCCAGAAGTTTAGATGAGAAATAGATAATCCTGTGAGATGAAGAGTGGTGGCTAGTCCTAGTATCACGCAGGCATTTGCTGACAACAGTACGAGTATGACTTTTTGATAGTAGTATTGTTTGTATTCTCTTAGGGTTTTGGATTTTGGGTCTATTGCCATGAAACGCCTCCCCTACCTGGGGTGAAAGCAGAAATCCAGGTTTGACCGCGATTTAAGGCAATGTCTTTTCCGGATTCGTCAGTTAATTTTAGTGGAGTATCGATATTAGCCTTTGACCAAGTTGCAGTGATGACCGTGCCGTTTTGGAAGACGTAAGCCTTGCCGCTACCGGTGGTTTTGACGTCCTCATAGCCGTCGGAATTTTGCGCACGAGCCTCAACACCAACTTCCATGGCGACAACAACATTTGGGGAAATCTGTCCGTCTTCACGATCAACATGCGGCGCGCCAGCCATACTCCTGGCGTAAGAATTTGACTCTTTATGGTAAGTGTATGAGGTATTGTAGGAATATCCGCTGAGGTTTATAGCAATTTTTGTGGCATTTGGTGACTCGGTAGGTTTACCGTCAGTACGGGTGAAACTGGTAAACTCGGATTTGGTGTAGCCTTTGGAGTTGTTTAATTGATCTATTCTTTCTCCGGAAGTGTAGACGTTGTGCGGCGCGTAACGGTCGCGGGCTCGCCAGTATGAGCCAGCGTTAAAGAATTGGTCAATATCGCGGTAGCTGCCGTTTCTGACTTGCGCTAAAGCGTTGGGACTGCCGCCAACGTGGGCGACTGATGCTTGATATGGTGCTGCCCAACTGAGGTAATATAGCCTGAGGCTTCTGACAGGTCCGATTAGCGCTGGCTTTTCTCCTTGGTATAAGGCTAGGAACCTAGTTATGCCGCCCTCTGCTACTGCCTCATAAACCACACCAGCTTTTTTCAAGCCAGACTGCGGCCGAGCGACTGGGCTGTTCTCTATCATCATACCAGTAACGGGCTGCTTTGTGGCGTTTTCATCAGCTACTTCTATGCCAGTTAGGGGTGAGTAAAATTTTTTTGGTGCAGCTTTTTTCTTTGGTATTTGTAAATCTGTATTGGCAGTCTGCTCATATTTTATGGAATAAATAGCAATCAGAAAAACTCCAGTAATAACTACCGCACTGGAAATTAGCGCAATTGCTAAAATATGTTTTTTCACCCACTCTTTTATCTGTTTCCGGCGGGATTCTTTTTTTCGTCCAGATTTATCTAATTTTTCCATATTCATGCTTATGCTTAGTATAGCATTTTCGGCGCGTGAATAAACTATTTTTGTAGATAATTATCAATTCTTTGTAGAGTTTTTTCCTGACCAATTAGCGCCAGCGTGTCGTTCAATTGCGGACTAAACTGCGCCCAGGTGGTCACAATTCGGACCAAACTAAAGAGTATGCCAGGTTTTTGACCTGTCGTTTCCAGCAGTCCATTCAGGCAACTTTGGATTGATTCTGGCGTCCAGTCGGTAATTTTAGCGAGTTCTTGGCGTACTATGCTTAAAAGATTCTGCCGTTCTTCTTCGGTTAATTTTCGGAGTTGCTTGTTGCAGTTAATCAATTCCTCATCAATTTCAGGCTCGGTGAAGAAATAGTTGGTTAATTTTGGCAAATCTTGCAATGTTTTCAAACGGTCCTGTGCTAGGGCTAAGACTTGCTTTTTATACGATTCTTCGGCGTTGTTTGATTCTTCGCCCCAGAAAGCTTCGCATCGATTATAAAGGTCGTCTAAGTCGAGTGAGCGAATCCATTGGCCGTTTAGCCAAATGAGCCGCTGCTCGTCAAAGCGCGCGCCTGATTTTTGGACGCGGTCAAGTGAGAACTTTTCTATTAGTTCGGCTTTGCTGAAAATCTCTTGCTCAGTGCCGTCGTTCCAGCCGAGTTGCGCTAAGAAATTCAGCATCGCTTCTGGTAATATTCCCTCTTTTTGGTACTCGGTGACACTTTTTGCACCATCACGCTTGCCTAGCTTCTTATTGCCGGTCGGCGCCATGATGTGTGGCACGTGCGCTAGAATTGGCGGCTCGATTTTCAGTGCTTCATACAAAGATAAATATTTGGGTGTACTGGCAATATATTCTGAGCCGCGAATGACATGGGTGATTTTCATCTCAAAATCGTCAATGATATGAGCAAAGTTATATGTCGGCAGCCCGTCTGCCTTGATTAGAATAAAATCATCAAGCGCCTCTGGCCCAGCTGACAATTCACCCATGACGGCGTCTTGCCAAGAATATCGCTTAATCTCCGGAACCTTAAAACGGAGCGGCATGCCTAGCCGCCATTCTGGTGGATTCTCTGGACGATGGTCGCGGTATAAGAAAGCTCGCTTCTCGGTCTTGGCCTGGTCGCGGAAGGCTTGAACTTGTTCTGGTGTGTACGGATCGGCGTAAGCTAAGCCCTCGTCGATCATTTTCTTAGCCCACTTGAGATAAATTTCCCGTCGATCTGTTTGGTGATATGGGCCGAAATTACCGACTTCTTCGGTATTACCCAGGTTTGGTCCTTCGTCCCAATCTAGCCCCAACCAATTTAGAGTTTTTAGAATCAATTCCTCTGCTCCGTCAACAAATCTGGCTTGGTCGGTGTCTTCGATGCGTAGGATAAAATCACCTTGATGTTTCCGGGCGATAAGGTAGGTATATAGTGCAGTACGAACATTGCCGACGTGAATATAGCCAGTCGGACTTGGCGCAAAACGAGTTCTAGTAGTCATGAATAAATTATATCACGTTAACTGATATGCTACAGGCTGGTTGCGATTTTCTGGATTTGATCATTAGAGAGATTGGCATCGCCGCTGATCTGGTATAAAATTCCGCCGTTCACCCAGGCAGCTTCTTTACCTCCGCTATAAATGGTTAATCCGTCAATCATCGTAGCATTTGGTGATTTATGTTTTTCGGAGAAAAAATCCTTAACGGCTGATGAGTTCCAGCTACTTTTTTGTTGGGTTATGGTGTAAGCTGAGCTGCCGTCGGCGTAGGCATAGCGCATGCTGACTTCGCCTGATTTGAACTTAATTGGGCCGTTTAGTGCGTAGCCGTCTGGTTTGTATCCTGGATATTTGGCGTCAATTCCTGACTGAATTGCCGCCATCCTTATGGAAATGTTTGGCATACTTAGATATGTCAAATAGCCGCCAAGTAGCATTACCGCAAGACCAACAGAAAAGGTGTTCAACCAGCGTAGTGCGCTGCCTTTTTTCTGGCGTCGTCGAACTTTTTTATTGCTAGTAATTTCATTTGATAAGGCTTTTTCGATAGCCTCATTTTTTAGTTCTTTGGCGGTTTTTATGGCTGGCTTTTCGATTTTTTTCGGAGCAACTAATGGATTATTATTGGTAGCTAGCGGTCGACGATCTTTTCGTAGTTTGCCATTAACGCTAAGATTTCTGTTTTGGGCACGACGAATGACCGGATGAGCCTCGGCTGGGCGATTAACGACGATCCGCTCTGGGGTTGGCTTGCTGACTGTCGGCGTAGCAAATTTCTTTACGGCAACATGTTGCTGTACGGAAGTGCGGGTCCTCTGGGGTTTGGCAGCCAGTGCTGTACGTTGAGGCATCTTAACGTGTCGGCGATTTAAAGTACTCGATTTTTGAATGTGATTAGCGTGGATGTTTGATACTGCGGTACCGCGGCTGTTGATTGGCTGCACCTTTTTTACTTCAGTTTTCTTTACATCAATGTCATCCATCACCATGCCAGTTATGGTGTTGTAGGCTCGCCCATTGATGACTACATAATTTTTACTCGTCATTAATCCCCCTAATGTTTATTCCTGTATATATAGTACAAATCGCCTACGGTTTTTTCAAGTATGCAAATATGCTATAATTTCCGTAATTATGTATCGACAAAGAAATCGTACTAAGGAACTCGCAAGGCGAGCCTTTGTGTACACGTTAATGACATTATCGCTTATTACTCTTCTGGTATTTTTAACTTTTAGAATGCTTGGCTATACATTTAATCCTAATACAAAAGAATTGCAGCAAACGGGACTAGTCCAATACGAATCTCACCCAAGCGGAGCGCTGGTCTATGTTGATGATATGGAGTTGCGTAGGACCTCAACAAAGAGTACTGTGCTTCCAGGAAAGCATACGTTTGCAATGAAGTTAAACGAATACGAACCATGGCAGAAGACGCTAGATATTAAATCTGATACCGTAACCAATCTGAATTATGCCAGGCTCATTCCGATAAGACGCGACACTACGGAGGTAAAAACCTTTGATTCGGTGCAGGCCATCTCCTTATCGCCGAACGGTGGTTTTTTGATGGGCTTTGGCACAAAGGATAAAACTCCGTTCATGACTGTCGGTGATATCCGCGACACCAATAAAGGCAAAGAGAAATTTACGGAATATAATCTAAGTGCAAGTCTCTTGGCTGGCTATTACCTGTCTGCTGACGGTCACGTATTTTCGGTGGCAGAATGGGACCGCGACTCGCGATATGCTTTAGTCAAGCACTCATATCCAGCAGAAAATAATGCCACGGGCGTGCAGTGGCTGGTTTTTGACAGGGAGAATCCGGAGAAGATTATCGACTTAACAGCTATGACGGGCTTAAGTGTAAAACAAATTAGTTTCGCAGGAACTGGCGCTCACTCGGTATATATGTTGCAGGAGAGCGGTGAGCTTCGTCGAGCTGATCTGGATAGCTCGACGATTTCTAGTCCAATTTTAACTGGCGTAGAATCATTTAAGCTATATGGCGACGATCGGCTATCTTATGTGTCGATTATTGACGGCAAAAAAGTCGCGGGAATTTGGAAGCGGGATTGGAAAGAGCCGTTCGTTATCGGTAAATTCACCACAGATAAGACGCCAATTATTCGGACCTCTCGCTATTTTAATAAAGACACTGTAGTTTTGGCGGTTGGTCAGGATATAACAATTTATAGAGGAAATATATCAGACTCTAAGGACCGACAGAAAGAATTTTTACAGACCGCAAAAAATATTAAGACCGAAAACGCAACGACAAATATGACCCTGGATAATGCTGGGCGGTTTATAGTGGCACAAAACGGTGCAGCGTTACAATCATATGATTTGGAGCGTAAAGAGCTTTCTCGGGTGTTTAATATTGGTGTTGCACAAGAGGTGAAGTGGCTTGATAATTTCTATATCCGTAGTGTATCGGCTAATGGAAAGATGGAGATTCGTGAATTTGACGGCACTAACGCACATACTTTGCTGGACGTAAAAAGCGGCATGGATTCGGTTTTATCGGCTAATCAGCGTTATGTCTATGGAATTACGGTTAACGTGTCTGGAAAATTTGTCCTGAATAAAATGAACATGGACAATGGCTCTGTAGGATTCTTTAACTAACAATTAGTTTATCTACCAAATAATCTCTCTATAAGTGTTGGTTCGGGCTTTCCTGGAATAGCAGATTTGTTATTCTGTGGCTGACTTGTGTTGGATTCAGTTGTTGTGGTAGCTTTATTTGGGTCAGGACTGATCTGCTCAGCGAAAATCAATAAGCGCTTCTCTGCCGTACCTAAAGGTACGCAACTAACTAGCGTCAGCATTGGCTTGTCTGTGTTTAATTGAACCTTTGAGACTTCGTTTGGCATTACGACCTCAGTGGAGGTAATTTTATAAGTGTAGCGCTTGCTGTTGTAATTCATGTAGATGACGTCGCCCTTGACTAGTTTTTCATTCTGGGCAAACACAAACTTATAGTCGCCTGCAGCAAAGGCATCATTACTGGAGTGTGCGGCAAAAACCGCGTTGCCTACCTGGCCTGGCACAGCGCTGGCTCCAGGAATTGAGAAGTGGGCGACTCCTCGCCTCATGGCTTCTGACTGAGATTTTGTATCGCTAGCAGCCCCATAAACCACTGGAGCATCAACATTGATTTTAGGAATAATGATCCGAGGTTCAGAGCTGACCGTAACATCTGTTGACGCGTCAACAATAATATTCTGAGGATTAATTGCGCCAGGAGTGGTGTAGGCGGCTACTGCTCCAAAAATGATGCGGTTGTATTGTAAAAACATGAAAATTAGTAGCACTGACAGGCCAGCAATCGCTGGGATAAAATGGCGAGATTTTTTGACCTTCTTGGCGGAATCTCGAACTTTTTGTTGAATTTGACTACGAAGCTCTTTTATGGCGACCTTTTGTGGATCTAGGGGCTCGTCGGTGCCTGAATTTGCCTGCCTATTCTCCCTATTTAGCCTAGATATCTCACGGTTTTTTGCATTAATATTTTCAGCGTAATAACGCTCGTAGTACATTTGATAGTATTTTTGCCAAGCACTGTGATATTGCTTCCATTGGTCGGCTGAAACTTGGGTGTGAACGGTCGAGGTTTTATTCTGGACTGGGCTTATTACGGTGTCTGATTTTTTTTCTGGCTGGTCTGTTGGTGTCTCCTGGGTGATTGGTGCTGTTCGCATAGCGTGGCCGGAGCTAGCTTTTTGGTCGGAATTTGATTGAACTTGAGGTGTCTGCTGTGAGCTAATATATTGAAGTCGAGCTTCATTGGTTGGCTTGCTATTCGGTTTCGTTTGAGGCTGTGACTGCTGAGCAGTGGCCAGATAATCTTCTGATCGAGCATAGATAGCGTCAAGCTGTCCGCGAATAACATCAGCAGCGGCGCTCTGCGAAGCTGCTGGATCACGAGCTGGCGGCGTAAGAGGTCGGCGCTGATCTGATTGCGGCATGCCCACTCGACCGTTTGATTGATCATCCGTCGGATACATAACTTCCCTTATTATACGGTAAATTAGCGGTAAATAAAAGTCGTGCTTGTGAGCGGGGGTTTATTATGCTACAATCATACGGTAGTTTGAAGCGTTCTCTTGTGCCGCGGTGGCGGAATTGGTAGACGCGCTAGACTCAAAATCTGGTGAGCAATAGCTCGTGCCGGTTCAAGTCCGGCCCGCGGTACCAGAGATGGCTTCAGGCTTAATCGTCCAACTTTTGGGCGATTTTTTATGAAGAAATAGCAGTACTAATGGCTGCCAGCGGTGCTTCTGGTGACCAAATCAAGTAGCTCGCGGCACGTGCGCCAACGGTCCCTCGCCAGATTGCCATTGGAGCATCCCATTTTTGGGTGACGACTTCACCGCCGTGGGCAATTATTAGACTGTCCGCATGAAAAACGCAAATAGTTACGGGATATGTAATGGTAAATTTGTGAAGTGTCTCAACAAGTTGCGTTAGCTGAATGCTAAAAGTAATCATCTTTGGGTAATAAATGGCGCGAAAAATTTTCTGAACTTGCGCCAGGCTTGCCACAAAAACCACGCGTGGATTATCTAAGATCTCCTGGAAGCTGTTCTGGACCAGGTCAATCGCATCTCTTGTTAATACTACTGGGATTTCTGACTTTTTTATTAATTCTTCATAAACAATTGACGTCTGACTATTGCGCCCAGCATCGCCACACAACAGTAACACGTCCGCCCATTTTTCTAAGGCTAGAGCTTCGTTTAGGGCTTCGTTGGCCAGACTGCCTGATTGGTTGGTTGGTGCAAATAATACGTCGGTCATTACAGCTGGAACACTTTTTTTCAATACATCAGGCAGTAATACGCGAGCTTCGCCGACACCGGCTTTAAGAGCTTCTTGATAACTTTCCGCGACCGCTAAAAATCCCAATTTATTGCCGCCAATAATCCCCAGCTTCCCTGCTTGATCACGCCGTTCTGGTTTATTCCATTCAACATCAGGAAAAAGCGGTTTGCCTGGTTCTTGTCTGCGCCAAAATTTCATGTCCATTTACAAATTCACCTCAATACTCACCGGACAGTGATCGCTGCCCATTTGTTCGGGGTGAATTTGTGGATTAGTGACGTGATTTGCAATTTCACGTGATGCCAACCAATAGTCAATCCGCCAACCGACATTGCGCGCCCTAGCATTAGCCCAATGTGTCCACCAAGTATAAGCGCCGGTTTTTTCGGGAAAAACTGCCCGGAACGTATCAATAAAGCCAGCGTCCAAATAATTCTGGAAGCCTTCACGCTCTTCGTCGGTGAAGCCGTGCTTGCCAACGTTAGGTTTGGGATTTGCCAAATCAATTTCTTTATGCGCTACGTTCATGTCGCCGCAGTATAGTACCGGCTTTGACAGTTCCAATTCCTGTAGATAAGCTAATACTGCCTTATCCCATTTTTCATGGCGTAAACCCAGGCGACTCAAGTCTCCTTTGGAGTTTGGTGTGTAGCAAGTAACCACCCAGAAACTATCAAACTCAGCTGCGATAATCCGCCCTTCGTCAGCCGGATTGCCATATTTATCACCAGTTAGGTCGAATCTTTCAATTATATTTTGTGGAAATCCATCATGCCAATTCAGTGGTGGGATTTTTGAGAAAATTGCCGTGCCAGAATAGCCTTTTTTAGCGGCTGAGTAGAAATGCTCGTGATAATCTGGTAGGTCGATTTCAACTTGGTCTCGTGCAGCCTTGGTTTCTTGTAGACATAAAATATCTGGATTGTACTTATTGATGAATTGTGTAAATTCGCCCTTGTTGATGACTGCGCGAATACCGTTTACGTTCCAGGAGAATAGTTTCATATAGCCATTTTAGCGAATTTCTTGCAATCAGGGTAGTCTCGCCTCATAATTATTCTAATTTATGCCATCAATTCTCGGTAGAGTGATATATATTTCTCTGTCATTATTTTTGCAGAAAGTTGCTCGCATTTTTGCTTTGATCCACGGGATAGCTTATTGCGTAGTGCGATATCACTAGCAAGGAGTGTCATACCCTTGCTGATTGCTGAAGCTGACGGCAATGTTCTAATACTGTTTGTTTTGTCGACGCCAACATCCAGTTGGTCGTCACAATATAATATTGGTAACTCTGCTGCCAGTGCTTCAAGTATAACCATCGGCTGATTGTCAAAATGATATGACGTTAGGACAAATACGTCAGAACTTTTCAGATGTTTTGCGATTTCATCGAGGCGATGGATCTGTCCAAGTAGTCTGATTTTGGGTGTATCGGCGGTCAGTTGTTTAATTAACGGCATTTGATTACCGTCGCCAATGAGTACAAGCTCAGCGTTTGGTAATTTCGCCATCTTGAAAGCTTTTACCATTGTGTCGATGCGTTTCTCGTTGGATATTCTGCCAATACTAATGAAGCGAACCGCACTCTTATCCTTCTTTCCTGTCGTTTTACTAATTAGTTTATGTAGTCCCTTGTTATAACCATTCGGAATGCTTTTTTTAATAAACTGTTTGTTCGGAGAGGCTGCCTGTATATACTTCAGCATATACTGCGACGGCGTAACGATTGCGTCAACTGCATTTGCCATAAGTGCTTGTGATTTCCAGTATGACTTGCCAAAATGAGAACAACTGCTAAATATAGAATCTTTAGAATTGACGTTAATCAGTTTTCGTCGGCGAATCAAGTGAAGTTTAAGCGCCAGTAATCGATAAGCTATTGTGGCGGCTAGCATCTTTGATTTGGCGTAATATGGCACTGAACCCGCCATGTTGGTATGAAATGTATGAACGTGCGGAATCTGCTGCATCTTAGCAATCCTGGCGGACAAAATGAGAGCTCCAGTGTCTGTTTGGCTGTGAATAACGTCAAATTGATGATTTTTTGTGATAAGCTTTGCGACGTGAGCAGTACTTGAGAGAACGGCGGTGTGTTTTAAGGCACCGGGCGGCTGAACTGACTTTAGGGCAATATGCTCGGCGTTTTTTGGTGGCGTGAAATTTTTCTCTGGAGCGATCAGTGTGACTTGGTGGCCCATTGCGGATAACTCATCGATTTGCGACTGGATAGACCTGCTTACTCCGCTTGATGATGGATAGTAGTCGTCTAGAACCAGTGCAATTTTTAGTGGTGCAGAAAGTTTATTAGATTCCATGAATTTAGTATAATCGTACTATGGCGAAAATTCCAACCTTGTGGCAGATATATCAGAAGCTAGATTGCCAAGAAAAGACGAAAGATGGTATATGCTGGATTCAGTGTAATACAAAATCAAGCAAGACAGTTGCTATTTTTCATGGTGTTACTGGCGGAAAGATTGACATGATGCCGTTGGCGGAGCGGTATGTAGGGTTCGGGTATGCTGTTTATGTATTTGATTTGCCAGGGCATGGTGGCTCAAAGATGTTGCCTTTTCGTAATTATGATGAGCTGGCGGAATGGATGATGCTGGCTTTAGCCTGCCTTGGTCGTCTAGTTGATGTTCTGATTAGCAATTCTTTTTCTTCGTCTATCGCTTACCATTTAATACATAAGGAACTGTTGCCGTATTCTACCAAGGTTATTATGGGCTGTCCGACTCCTGATCCGTCAAGACTCGCAGATGTGCTACAGAGCCTGTCTAATCACTTGCCGCATAAGCTTGGCTGGGGCGTTTACAATTCAAAACCAGCTCAAAGAATCCGTACTGCGGTGGTATTGCAAACAAAAAGAGAAGATGCTTGGCAGTGGTTGTCTGAATCGGAGAGATATAAAAAAGAAACGTTAACGCTTGATGATTCAAATACCCTAACGACTTTGTTGTATAGACAAAATCCATACCAAGGTGTGATAACTGATGCTTATGACGTGTCAATCGTCATGGGTGGCAAGGATAATGTAGTAACCGCGAGAACTCCTGAGGTTATATGTCAGCTTATACCTCACGCTCAGCTGATTGTAGTACCAGAAGCTGGGCATATTTTGCATTTTGAGGCTGTAGAGCAATATCCAGAAGTGTGAGTAAGTGTGATATTATTTTAATATGAGGATAGCCTTTTTTATTGACGATTATTTACCTTCAGTGCATGGCGTAGCGACCTCTACTCGTGCGTATAAGCAAGCCCTGGAAACTTTGGGCCACGAGGTGTTTATCGTAGCACCAAAAGTTGGTGGGTATGTCGACGAGGACGATAACATTATTCGCATTTCGTCAATGAAAAATTACATTTTTGAGAAACGTCATACTGCCAATTTATATCCAGGTCTCGCAAAGAAGTTTGATAAGTATAAGTTTGACGTTGTTCATAGTCAGACGCAGTTCCAGTTGGGTGTATTGGCGCATGCGGTGGCTCGACGGCAAAATATTCCACACGTAACGACGATACATACTCTTTATACTGAACTGCTAGACGATTATCCGCTTATGGTGATTGCTGGTGTTATAGCTCTGACAGTAGCGACACCGTTTGTCTTGGGGACGAAGCCGGTTTTGCCAGGATTGTCTGACGAGAAGATCCGTGGCCTGAGTAGACAGGCTCTAAAAGATATGATTTCACGTCAAGGTTGGCGGCTGACTGCAGCTTTTGCAAATAAGTGTGACGCTTGCATATCGCCATCAAAGCATTTAGAAAAGATTTTGGTAGATGAGGGTGGATTGACTGCACCGTGCTACAATTTTCCAAACGGAATTAATACAGTTAAATATCGTGATGCAAAGGCTGCTGATTCGCCGATTCATAAGAAGCCTGGCGATAAATTCATTATTTCAGTAGCTCGGCTTAGTCCAGAGAAGCGGCAGATTGCCTTAATTGAAGCGATGCCGTATATTAAAAATCCGCACATCAAGTTAGTGTTGGCGGGTGGTGGACCATACGAGAAAGAGCTAAAGGACCGTGCCCAGCAGCTTGGTCTTGTCGATCGAGTCATATTCACTGGCATGCAGCCAGCAGATAAAGTGGCGGCTCTACTAAAGCAAGCAGATGTTTTCTCCTTGGCATCGTATCACTTTGACAATCAGCCAATGACATTTTTGGAGGCATCGGCCGCTGGATTGCCGATTGTTTATTGTGACGAGCAGATGACAGAGGGTCTGACTAAGAAAAATGCTATTTTGACGGATGGCATCGAAGGTGAAGATTTTGCCAAAGTATTTAATGAGTTGTTTGCCGACCCCGAACGACTAGCGGCGCTGTCAAAAGGTGCTTTGTCGGTGGCAAAGAAATTTGACTCGGTTACTATGGCTAAGAAAATGGTCGCTCTGTATGATAATTTGATACGCTCACGCCAGGCGCTAAATACCTAATAGTCTTATCGCCGAGAAAGCTGCCGTCTAGTTTCACGATCTTGGTCGCGTCGTTTAATCGTTTCGCGTTTATCGTAGGTTTTTTTACCTCTAGCTAGAGCAATAACCACTTTGATAAATTTTCCATTAGTCAATAATTTGGTCGGCACAATAGTCATACCCTGTTTTTTGGCATCTGTAAAATGGGCAAGTTGTTTTTTGCTGACCAATAATTTTCGTGCCGAAGTGTCGACGCTGCAGGTATTTGCTTGGCTGCGTTCGTTCAGTCGCAGTGAAAAACTGGCATTATTCAGCCATAACTCGCCATTTCTCAAACTGACGAACGCGCCTTTTAACTGGACGTGGCCTTCCCTGGCGGCGCGCACCTCCAGCCCAGTTAAAACCAGCCCGGCAACTATTTCCTCGCCCAACTCATAGTCAAACCGAGCTCGTCGGTTAATGACGGCTTGGGTGTTTGGTTTTTTAGTTTTTGGCTTTGGCATGGTTTTATTATAGCAGGTTTAACGACCTGGAGAGATAGAAATTTATATTATGCCATAAGCATGTTAAAAATACAATATATAACCCTTGAAAAGAGTGTGTCATTTTTGTCATACTGGATGAATGTGTGGAGAAAAAATGTCTGGCCGCGAAGGCTTATTACTTAATGGCGAACAAGATCAAGTTCCTCTTGATAAAATTGTACAGCTATCTCAGATTCGTGGTGACAGAAATAGAGTAACGACCGCCCTGAAGGACAGTATTCTGCAGGAAGGGCTGCTCTATCCACCAATTGTGGCTAGCGTTACTCCTGCTTTACTGGAGGAGTATATCGACTTTACTAATCGTACGTGGGGCGGTGATGCGAAGTTTGATAACTTTACTGATAGGCTGCGCCCAGATGGCAATTACTATCTTATGGTAGCTGGACATACCAGATGTGCAGCTGTCGAGGAGCTCATCAACGAAGGCGCACTTCCTGCTAATATTGAAATGCCGGTTAAGGTGGTAAAAATGGATTCAGTCATGGATATTGTGTCAGTTCAGCGGGCCGACAATTTGCACAGCGCACCTCCGAAAGAGCGTGAAGCTATGGCTATTGTAGAGCTGTACGTTTGGGGTTTGGAGAATGGTAGTTGGAGTAATAAAAAAGAATTTCTCAATAGTCAGTCTAGTCAAAACATTAATATCACGAGAGGCACGCTACGTGATGCTTTACATTACGCTAATCTGCCATCAAGAATTCGGAATTTCATTTTAGGCGGTGCAATTAAGTATTCCGTGGGAGTCGAGATGGGTGCTGGTGTTCCTATTATGCTGGACTTTTTTGCTTATAAAATGGGCTTTTCTGGGTTTGATGATTCGTCGATAAACGAAGAATCCAAAAGACAAATTTGGTTGGCTACTGAAGTCTGCTTGGATAGGCTATGTATTGAAATAGTTAGTGGCAATCGGAATACAGGAAAGAATAGAAGTATTTTGGAGTCTAGGGACCTCATTAAGAATAAGCTTAAGAGAATGAAGGGCGTGATGGTGCCGGTATCGGACGAGCCGCTATTTACCTTACAGGAGCCGCCATCGCAGATTATTGATGGTGAAATTAGAAAACTTCGTCAAGCACTTAATGATATGACTGTAAGGCATGCCAGCGGTTTATTATCGTATATTATTAAGGGTCAAGGGGGGGTTGCTGGGTAGTGCTGAAGTGGATAGCTTATTAGAGAAACTTAAGTCCGCAGAAAACTATGAGTATCAGAGTTTGGGTGGAATAGCCTTATCTGCAAGTATCTAATACTTCTCCCCTCACCTTTGCTATAATAAGTCGGATGATAGCCGACATTCACATCACCGAAAAAAGTTTTGGCGACAAGACGTTGATGCGCGACGTCAAGTTTAGCGTGGATGATGGCGAAAAGGTCGGCGTGGTCGGCCGTAATGGCGTCGGCAAGTCGACACTGTTTGGCATCTTGGCAGGCACGGACACCGACTATACTGGCCAGGTGATTTTTCGGCGCGGCATCACTGTGGCCAGTACGGCACAGGAGCATCACGGCTTGGGCGATCAGACGCTGCTGAGCTACATCCTGGCGGGGCTACCGGAATATGCGAGCTTAAAGAAAATCATCGATGAATATCCCGAGACCATGGGCGATAATATGCGCAAAATTGAGGAGTATACTCAGGCGCTGGAGCGATTTGACCAGAAAGGGTTTTACCAGATTGAGGAGAAGATCGAGCGGGAGCTTGATAATTTTCAGCTGAGCGGGTGTGGCGAGCGGCCGCTTGGTTCCCTGTCGGGCGGTCAGAAACGGCTGGTAGAGATTGTGAAGATTATGCACTCGGGGGCGCATTTGGTGCTGATTGACGAGCCGACCAACCACATGGATTATGTGGCCAAGCAGCAATTTATCGACTGGATGAGTTCGCAGCCGCGCCAGGCCATGCTGATCATCACGCACGACCGCGATGTGCTGGGTCGGGTGGATCGAATTATTGAACTCAAAGATGGCGGGTCGGTTAGCTACCGCGGTAATTATGACGCCTACCTCAAACAGAACGCTCAGGCGACGGCGACGGGCATGAATAATTTTGAGCAGGTCGAGAAGCGGATGACTAACCTCAAGCAAAAGGTGCTGGATTATCAGCGGCTGAAGGAAAAGTCGCGCAATCCTGGCACTATCCAGAAGTTTAAGCGATTGGAAAATGAAGCGCGGGGGGAGCTAGCGGAATTATCAGAGATGGACAAGCCGACGTTTTGGATTGATAAGGAGTCGGCTGGGCAGCTTGATTATAAATCGGCTGAGCGCTACGGCAAGTTCAAGGCACGTAATATTCGGCTCTCGATGAAGGACGCGGCCAGCCGTAGCCAGCATGTGCTGGTGCGAGTTGAGGACGCGGCGGTTGGCGTTGGCGAGCGGATATTGTTTGAGGGGGTGAATATTGATTTGCGTGAGGGCGAAGCGGTGGAGCTGCGCGGCCGTAATGGTGCCGGCAAGACGACGCTGATTCGGATGTTGTTGAATAGTAGGGCGGCAGCTACTCCACCATCCTCTGCCAGAGCACACTCTTCGCTCAAATCTCCACCGGAGATTTTTCGCGAGCGTTCGGCTGAAACGTCCGTTACTCACGAACGTTTAACAGTCTCTGGCGTAGGAGGTGTCGCACCTGCCGCCCCTATCCTCTACTCTGGTGATCTCTTCCTTGATCCGCAGGTGCGAGTGGGTGTGTATGAACAAGAAATTGATGAGCGGTATTTGGCGGATCCGCTGGAGGTGGCGATCGAGAAATTATATCTGAGCCGTGACCTGCCGATTTCTGAGACAAAAATTCGCCAACTACTGGCTGACTATTTATTCACTGAAGCCGATCGGATGACGCCACTAGCGCGCCTGTCGGGTGGTCAGAAGGCACGCTTTCAGATTATTGCCATGCTGGCGAATGACCCGCAACTGCTGATTTTAGACGAGCCGACTAACCACCTTGACCTGCCGAGCATTGAGGAGTTGGAGACGGCGCTGGCGAAATATTCTGGCGCCATCCTCTACGTTAGCCACGACAATTATTTCCGCCAAGAAATCGGCGGTGAAGTGGTGCAAATCGGCGCAGTATAAAAATCCCGCCACTGTCAGGCGGGATTTTTATTTGTTCAAACTTCTTACTAATCAGCCAATAAGCCATTCTTGCGCAGTAAGTCTTGCAGCTTTGGTCGGTCAAAACCAAGTACTAATTCCCCGTTAATGTCGGTAACCGGCACGCCTTGGAAATTGCCGCCGTTTTTATTTAGCAATTCTTCCTTAGCGCTAGGATCGGCCTCAATATCCTTAGAAACAAAATCAATACCCAACTTTTTCAGCCATTCCATTTCCGTGTGGCAAAACGCACACCAGCTGGTGCTATATACAACAACTTTTGTGTCTTGGTGGTTGTTTGTCGTGTCTTCGCTCATATACTCCCCTATTTACTAACAATCTCAATTATAGCATATTGGCTACGCTTATTAAGAATTCTTAGAAGTCAGGTGCCAGCCTTTGCACCATTCACAGCGATATACATCAATGGATAAATTTGGATTGACTAGTTCTTGGGTATCCGCGGCTTGGCGTGCCTTTACTTCTGTCGAGAAGTATCGCTTTTTCTGACAATTAGCCAGACCAGTAATTGACATCAATGATGTTTTCTGTGATTTTTGACTATTTTTTGGATAATTTCGTCGAGGCATCTTGCAAAATAGTATAACAGATTGATATAGTGGAAAGTAATGACAAAAGAAACTGATACTTCTGCTAGTAAAACAGACGACTTTAATGCGGCAACGCTTTTGACTAAGACGATGATTGGTACGACGTGGCGGATGTTTTTGCCGACAGTTGGTTTAACTTTGTTGGGATTGTGGCTGGATGATAGAACTGGACTAAAACCTAAGTTGACGCTTATGGGAATTGTCATTGGCGTGATTATTGCGGCTGTTCTGGTATTTTTGCAAATTGCTAAGATTAAGCGACAGGAGTCGAAGAAATGATTAGCTACATAGCAAGTGCTGGTCCGCACATTTCGGTAAAAGTTGACGAAGTTTTTAATATAGCTGGCGTATCAATAACTAATTCACATTTGGTTGGTATCTTAGGTTTGGTAGCGTTAGTGTGGCTAATGTTCCGCACGCGAGCAGCAGTTTTAGGGAAAAAGAAGCATAATTTCGCAACCATGTTGGCTCAGTGGACTTTTGACGGACTATATAATACTGTTCATCAGGTTATCCCCGACGAGAAGTGGGCGCGTAAAGTGGCGCCGTTATGTATTACCTTGTTCTTCTTTATTGTTGCGCAGTACTGGCTGGGACTTTTGCCGATTGTTGGTCCAATTACCATCGGCGAGCATCACACACCTCTATTCCGTGGTGGCGTAGCGGATCTCAATATGACGTTTGGGCTAGCAATTGTGACAATTGTGGCAGCGCAAGTCTACGCCTTTAAATACCTGGGTTTTAAGGGAAATATGGGCCGATATTTTGTTAATCCGCTGCGCGACCCAATTATGGCGTTCGTTGGTATTTTGGAGTTGGTGGCAGAGTTTTCGCGAATGCTAGGTCTGAGTTTTCGCTTGTTTGGTAATGTTCTGGCGGGTGAAATTCTCTTGGCTATCATTGCTTATATGACGCAATTCATGTCACCAGCAGCACTGCAACCTTTCTATTTCTTCGAGTTGTTTATCGGCGGCATTCAGGCATACATTTTCTTTATGTTGTCAACGGTGTTTATTTCCCTGGGGCTGGCTCACCACGATTCACACGAGCCACTTGATGATGTTCACTCCTCTGTTGAAGCTAAAAAATTAGTGGCGGCAGAAAGTGATTAAATTAGTTAACAATTAATTAAAGGAGAATATTAAAAATGGAAGCATTATCATTTGCACTTACCTACGCAATCCCAGCTGCATTTGCGGCAATCGGCGCTGCAATCGTTGGCGCAGCAGCCATGAACGCCGCTGGTCGTAACCCAGAAAAAATCAACGACCTACGCACTATGATGATTTTGGGTATCTCTTTCATCGACGCGATTGCTATTATTGGTTTCGTTGCAGCAATCGTCGGCAAAGTTATGTAGTTTTCGGAGTAAATTGTGGAGAGAATATTAACACAATTTGCCAATTCTGGCGCGTCAGAGAAAGCTGATTTGCTGAGCTCGCTAGGGATTGATTGGACACTTTTAGCGCTTCAGACGGTAGCGTTTCTAATTTTGCTTTTCGTGCTGCGTAAGTTTGTCTATCCGCCAATGATGGAGATGCTTGTTAAGCGCGAGAAAGACCTTAAGGCTGCTGACGCGGCGGCAAAATCAGCCAAAGAAAATGCTGATAGAGCCGAAGAGATGACTGCCGAGATGGTGCGAAAAGCCCGAGCTGAAGCTAGTGACATTGTAGCGTCAGCCCGAGAAGAAGCAGCTGAGGTTGTTGAGGAAGCGGCTAAAAAAGCCACCGCCAAGTCGGAGGCCTTGATTAAAGAAGCTCATAATACAATTGCCCAGGAAGTTAAAAACGCTAAGAAAGAATTGCATAATTCAACTCTGGAATTGGTAGCTGAGGCGGCTGGCAAAGTCTTAAACGAGAAGATTGATTCTAAAAAGGATGCAAAGCTAATCTCGACCGCGCTAGAGGAGGCTGAATAGATGCGATTGGTGTCCAGGCGAAAGTTGGCAAAATATGCAGCTGAGCAGATTATGGCTGGCAATGATACGATTATGGAAGAAATTGCTAGTTTGTTGGTTTATGAAAAACGCCAGCGTGAGATTGAGTTGTTAGTGAGAGATGTTGAAGCAGAATTGGCTGAGCATGGTGAAATCGTGGCGTCAGTTGAAAGCGCAAGAAAGCTTGATATTGATACAAAGCGGGAGATAGAAAAATATCTGATGTCTGCAGTGGGCGCCAATAATAATAAGTCGAAGGTGACGCTGAAAGAGTCAATTGATCCAATGCTAATTGGTGGCTTCAAGCTACGGACACCAACCGCAACGCTGGACGCGACAATTGCCAAGAAATTAAACGACTTGCGGGCGAAGAAAATCTAGGAGGAAAAATGAGCAAGATTGATGTGACAGAACTAGCCAAAAGCCTGCGGGAAAAAATCGCGCAGCTGGAGGCGACGGAAGGACTAGAAGATGCTGGCGTGGTCATCCGCGTTGGTGACGGCGTGGCGTGGGTGCACGGCCTCAGTAAAGCTGGCTACAGCGAAGTGTTGGAAATTGAAACTGATGGCGGCACAGTGGAAGCGTTTGCACTGAACTTGATGGAAGATGAAATTGGTGCGGTGATCCTCGGTGGTGAAGAAAAAGTCAAGGCTGGCGCCAGCGTTCGCCGCAAGGGTGCGGTGCTGGACGTGCCAGTTGGCGAGGAGCTGCTCGGCCGCGTGGTTGACCCATTAGGTCGGCCGCTTGATGGCGGACCAGCTATCAAGACCAAGCAGCGCGGGTTGATTGAACGGCCAGCCATCGGCGTGATGGGGCGTAAATCTGTCCATGAGCCGCTGATGACCGGCATCATGTCAATTGACGCCATGTTCCCGATTGGTCGCGGGCAGCGCGAGCTGATCATCGGTGACCGCCAGACCGGAAAGACGGCGATCGCTATCGACACCATGATCAACCAGGCGCGACAAAAGACCGGCGTGGTCAACGTCTACGTGGCGGTTGGACAGAAATTATCAAAGATTGCACGGTTGGTTGACCGCCTGAAAGAAGAAGGCGTGATGGAACAAACCATCGTGGTGGCGACCAGCCCGTCGGACGCAGCTTCCCTGTTGTACCTGGCGCCATATGCTGGTACGGCCATGGGTGAGTATTTCCGCGACAACGGCGGCCATGCGCTGATGATTTATGACGATTTGACCAAGCACGCCGTGGCTTACCGCCAGATGTCGCTGTTGCTCCGTCGTCCACCGGGACGCGAGGCGTATCCTGGTGATGTCTTCTACCTACACTCTCGCCTGCTCGAGCGTTCAGCCAAGTTGTCAGATGAATTGGGTGCTGGCTCACTAACTGCCCTGCCGATCATCGAGACGCAGGCTGGCGATATCTCGGCATACATCCCGACCAACGTGATTTCCATCACCGACGGTCAGATTTTCCTGGAGACTGACTTGTTCTACCAAGGTATTCGTCCAGCGATTTCTGCCGGTCTATCGGTCTCCCGCGTTGGTGGTGCTGCTCAGACCAAGGCGGTTAAGTCGGTCGGCGGTAACCTAAAGCTTGGTCTTTCGCAGTTCCGTGAATTGGCGTCATTTGCGCAATTTGGCTCGGATCTGGATGATGCGACCAAGGCACAAATCGACCGCGGTCAGCGCCTAACTGAGCTGCTCAAACAGCCACAGTACCAGCCGATGAGCGTCTGGGAACAATTTGTCAGCATCCATGCGGTGACTAGCGGTGCGTTTGACAGTGTGCCGGTTACCAAGATTAAGGAAGCACAAGCTGCCCTGCTGACACAACTTTGGAAAAATAACAAAGACGCAATGCGTGAACTAAATAAGGGCGATAAGCCAACCGACGAGCAACTGAAGCTGATTGATGGGGCAACGCAGGCGGCGGCGAAAGGGTTTGAGGAGTAATCCATGCCGAGTACTCGTGCGCTGAAAAATCGCATTCGCTCGGTGGATTCGACCAAGCAGATCACCAAGGCGATGCAATTGGTGGCGGCCAGTAAAATGCGTCGTTCGCAAGAGGCGGACAAGGCCTCGGCCCCCTACACTATGGCGGCTGAAGAGTTGCTGAGTTACTTGGCGAGCCAGGGTGCGACGGACAATCACCCATTGTTCAAGCGCCGCAAAATCACTAAGCGTTTGATCATCGTCATCGCCAGCGATAAAGGCCTGGCCGGCGCATATAACACTAATGTCTTGAAGAAATATCTAGAGCTACTGAAGCGTGATGATGAGCGCGGAATTGAGAATTTGACCTTGACAATTGGACGTCGGGCTTCGCAGTTTGCCTCGCGCTTGAAGGATACGAAGATTATCGGTAACTATGACGATTTACCGGATCAGCCGTCAGGATTGACCTTTCACACCATTTTAAACACCGCGACTAGCATGTTTGAGAATGGTGAAGTTGACGCAGTAACGTTGGTGTACACGCGATTTGTCAATAGTATGGTGCAGACGGCAGAGTTATCGCGCTTGTTGCCGGCTGGTACGAAGACGTTGATCGATCCGAGTGAAGTTTCTAACACAGTTTCTGATGCCAAGTATGAGCCGAGCATTCCAGAAGTGCTGGACGCCGTGGCGAATCGTTTAACGGGTGCGCGATTACTCCAGGCGCTACTGGACGCTCGTGCTAGTGAACATTCTATGCGGATGATGGCTATGAAAAATGCGACGGATAATGCGTCTGACCTGGTTGACGATCTGACGCTGGCGATGAACAAGGCTCGTCAGGGTGCGATCACCCAGGAATTGGCAGAAATTTCTGGTGGTGTGGAGGCGATGGAACAATGATAAAGGAGAACAAGATGGCAAAAGATCTAGGAAAAATTATTCAAATCGTTGGCGTGGTGGTCGATGTGGAGTTTCCACGTGACGTTAAATTGCCGGCAATTTATGATGCATTGCATGTTAAGAATGGCAAAGAAACGCTGGTTTTGGAAGTAGCGCAGCACCTGGACGAGCACACCGTGCGGACAATTGCTCTGTCGTCAACTGACGGGTTGGCTCGCGGTGCGGAAGTGGTGGCGACTGGTGCACCGATTTCCGTGCCAGTGGGCGCCGAGACTCAGGGGCGCATGTTCAACGTGGTTGGTGAAGCGATTGATGAAAAGCCGCAGCCAAAGGGTAAAACTGCACCAATTCACCGCCCTGCTCCGGATCTGAGCGAGCAGTCAAACAAGACGGAGATTTTGGAAACTGGAATTAAGGTTGTTGACCTGATCGCCCCACTAGCCAAAGGTGGTAAAGCTGGTCTGTTCGCCGGTGCTGGTGTCGGTAAAACTGTCCTGATCACCGAGCTGATCAACAACATCGCCAAGTTCCACTCTGGTAACTCGGTCTTTGCCGGCGTTGGTGAGCGTACCCGCGAAGGTAATGACTTGTATTATGAGATGGAAGAAGCGGGTGTGCTGGATAAGACTTCGCTGGTGTTTGGTCAGATGAATGAGCCACCTGGAGCACGTTTGCGTGTGGCGCTCTCGGGTCTAGCGATGGCTGAAGCCTTCCGTGACGAAGGTAAGGACGTGCTGCTGTTTATCGACAATATTTATCGCTACACCCAGGCTGGTGCCGAAGTGTCGGCGCTGCTGGGTCGTTTGCCAAGCGCTGTGGGCTATCAGCCGAACTTGCAGCAAGAAATGGGTGCTCTCCAGGAGCGCATTACTTCGACGAAAAAGGGTTCGATCACCTCTGTTCAGGCAGTCTACGTGCCAGCTGACGACTTGACCGACCCAGCGCCAGCCACGACCTTCGCCCACCTGGATGCCACCATCGTGATGAACCGTGCTTTGACGGAAATTGGTATTTACCCGGCCGTTGACGTGTTGGATTCCAGCTCCAATTCGCTCGACCCAGAAATCGTCGGTGAGGAACACTACCGCGTGGCACGTGAAGTGCAGCGAGTGCTGCAGCAGTACAAAGAATTGCAGGACATCATCGCCATCCTTGGTATGGAAGAATTGTCGGACGACCAGAAGCAAATCGTTGCTCGGGCTCGCCGCATCCAGCGCTTCCTAGCCCAGCCATTCCACGTGGCTGAGAAGTTTACTGGTAACCCTGGCGTGTACGTCAAGCTGGAAGACACCATTCGTGACGCATCTGACATCTTGGCTGGTAAATACGATGACAAGCCAGAAAGCTGGTTCTACATGGTGCAGGGCACATTGGCCGATCAAGTAGCGCGTGATGCTGAATCGGAAACTGCTAAGTCTAAAAAACATTCTGAAGAGAAAGCCAAATAGCCATGAAATTGTCATTAGTTACACTTGTTGGCACGAAGGTTGACGAAGAGGTTTATTCACTGTCAATTCCAACCATTGACGGCGAAATATCTGTCTTTCCGAGTCATGAGCCGCTAGTGACGATTGCGCGGGACGGCGTCATCACTGTGCGCCGCCATAAAGAAGATCTGGACAGCCAATTAGAGTATTTCGCGATCTCCGGCGGCGTGGTAAAAATTGATTATTCATCGGTACAAATCCTGGTGGACGAGGCCGACCACGGCGACGACATCATTGAGGCAGAAACACAGGCAGCATTGGAGCGCGCTATCAAAGCCCGCGACGAAGCCGGCGACCAAGTCGAGCGCGAGAAAGCCAAGCAGCTCATTGACCGTCATATGGTGCGGTTGAAGGTGGCGGACTTGCATCGACGCAAGCGACGGCGCTAAACTTTGTCGAGAGCAATCATCAGTTGACTTACTTTACCGAGTATAATATTTCGTATCTCGGTTGGTAGTGTTCCTCTTGCTGTTTTTTGATATGTATCGAGGAATATTCCATTTATGAATTCATTTGGTATGGAGAACTCTTCGTGAACATTTGGATCACGTAGACCTGCGATATACCTTTGTATGTCATCAAGATAATCGTCAGGGTTTGTAGAATCCCTTGCTGTTGTCGTGTCGATTATCCTAAATTGTAGACTTGGATCATAGGCTGTGTTTCGTGGTAGGAAATCACCATGAGTCATACCCGCTTCGCCATGTAAGAATAATAAGCTTTCTGCTGCTGTTACAAGCGCCAGATAGACCTCTTGTTCTGTTCTCTCAGGATTAAATATAAGGTTGTCGCAGCTTGTAACGCCCTCTTCAAAACGAGTGATTGTGTGCAATGTCCCTTCTTTGTCTCGCATAAATCCAGCATATGCAAAGGTTATTTGTCTATCCTCGCTCAATTTATTTAGCCTTACGCTTGTTGCATAATCTCTGCCTGCTAGTATAGAAAATTTTTCAGGATAAGGTTTAAGGGCTACTGGGAGGCGTGACAATAAGGTATTGCCACTGATATGCATATCTGCAAAACGTACATCATGCATGCTGTCTTCGCGCCCTGTTCTGTATGTGTCATTTTCCTTTGTGGTCACAGTCGTAGGAAGAGATGCTATCGTTGAGTCTATTTTGTGTGAACACAGAGCTATATGCCCCATCGGTAAGCTATCAAGACGATACATAATACTAGGTAGTTCTGCGACGTCTGGATTTATGGTAGATACCGAAAACTTTTCCATATCGTAATTATATCATAATAATCATATCTTTTCAAGCAATTTGCGTATAGTACTAAGACTCTAATTAATACTAACCTAAATAGTGACGTCTTCCGTCGTCTCTTCTCTGTCTTCAGCGATACCAAAAGTAACAGCCACGAATAGAGACAGAACCACTACAAACCCTGAGATAATGGCGATAGTTTTTGATGTTTCAAATGAAATAGCGTTATTTGTATACACGGATAATGTTGAAAAGGTCTCCATGTCGCTAAAATCAGGCATTGCAAGGCCGCAGATAAATAATGAGATTGACATGACGATAAAGGAAACACGTACTATTGTGGTGAGATAGTCTTTTGATGCATGGCGTTTTTTCACTTGTCGGGAGATGATTGCAAGACAGATACAGCTAACGATAAGCGCCCACGGGCCAAGTAGTGCTAGTACCCAACCGCCGATGCCAGTAATGAATCCGCGTGCGAGCGAGAACCAGATAGCACTTGCCCATAATGCTATGACAATCCATGTGTCTATGGCCTGTTGTTTTTGTAGTTTTTGTTTTTTTGTTGTCATGTCAATAAGTATAATATGGACGATCGTTGTGTGCAAGTATTGATCGCACCTCGTCGGTCGTCTTGGTGTGCATCAGCTGGTCGCGCAGCTCTTTGGCGCCATCGAAGTCGCGGACGTAGATTTTGAAGAAGCGTTTGAGGGTTTCGTATGGGCGACCGAGGGTTGGTTGGTAGTGGTCGAATAGGTCGAGATGGTAGTGCAGTAGGCGTATAAGCTCTGATTTAGTATTGCCGCTCCCGTCGTCGCCGTCTGCGACGGCACGTAGGTCGCTAGACGCGGGTCCTGCTAGTCGGTCCGCCCCTTCTTCTGAAAAATCAGAGATTTGTTCAGAAGTGAGTGCTGCCCCACCGATTATCACCCGCTTATCCTTGATCTCCGAAGACACTCCGCCTTTCCGAAAGCAAAACGGATTACTGAAAATACCCCGCCCGATCATGATGCCGTTCAGGCCTGGGTGGGCTCTAAATAGTTCCTCGCCGTGGGCACGGTCACGGATGTCGCCGTTGATGGTTAGTAGCGTCTGCGGGGCGATTTCATCACGTAGTTTGATGATGTCGTCGATGAGTTCGTAATGTGCCGGGACTTTGCTCATCTCCTTTTTGGTACGCAGGTGGATGGTCAGATTAACAATATCTTGCTGTAAGATAGTTGTTAGCCATTCTCGCCATTCGTCAATATAGGTGTAGCCGAGCCGTGTTTTGACGCTGACTGGCAGTCCTGCAGTTTTGGCGGCGGCGATGGCGGCAACTGCTACGTCGGGTCGGCTAATCAATGCGGCACCGCCAGATTTGATGGCAGATTTGGCGGGACAGCCCATGTTGATATCAATGCCGTCAAAACCGAGCCTGGCACAATAGCCAGCAAATTGCTCCATATCGCCTGGCTCGCCGCCCCAGATTTGGGCGACCAGTGGATGTTCGTTGTCGGTCTTGACGAGCCGCCCGGCGATGGCTTTATCGCCAGCATGCACCCAGCCGGTGGCATTGGCAAACTCGGTGAAAAACACGTCGGGCGCGCCCGCCTGCTTGACGACATGGCGAAACACCACGTCAGTGACGGCTTCCATGGGCGCCAAGATGAAAAATGGCTGCGGTAAATTATTCCAAAACGATGTCATCTCTGTTATTTTATCACAAAAAGGAGAAAACCCCTCACTCTCGTCTTTGAGAATGAGGGGGATGGAGGGCTCAAGCGGTTCTGCTCGGAGTAATTCTCAACGTCGAGAAAAACTGCCACGAGTGAACTCGCGAGCCCAGGTAGGGAGGGATGGCACGCCGTTGTGCCATCCCAGTGGATATGACGGGAGTCGAACCCGTGAGCGTTGGTTTTTAAGACCTTGCTCCTGACCCAGCACGCCCTTGATTCTTTTCCGGATTACCGGCTGGCTGAATCACGCCAGGGGCGGACGGACGCCCTTTTGCTAACGCTGGGTTAACTTTTTCATAGATTAAGATCTATGACCGTCAGTTAGGATGGCTCAAAATCTAGTTAGAAGACTTGAGCTTTCCCTTCTGGGCAGCTCGAGCATCGTCGCCCATCTTGCCGACCTGCTTGGCAGCTCGGTCGTTCATGGACTTTTGAGAGCTGTTTGCTGTCCCGTTCTGGACAGCTTCAGCAGCCTCACGGTATGCTTTCCGAGAGCGGTCTTCAAAAAACACCGCCTTCACCTCTTTCCTAAAAGAAAAGAGCTGACCTCATCTGTGCTCCTGGAGAGCACGATATAGAATCAGCTCTACCAACAAAAGCGTTTATTATAATAACACTAATTATAAAAAAATGCAACAATATACTAGAATAATTTTTATATCTCCCCTGTCAGAAGGTCGTTTTCAAATTGTAGCATCCCCTTATAATCCGCTGAATAGCCAGAAATATCCGGCAGATCTAACGTGGTGATTTTTTGCCAAATAATCTCAATTAGTTGCGTAAATTCAGTTAACTCTTCTCTGGAGAATGTATCTTCCAAGTTGAGAATATCGCCAGTTTTCATGTCTGGCTCGACAAATTGCAGCCGCCCGCCGGTAAAAGTGAAATTACTATAATCACGCGAGGATTCGACTAGTAACTGATAAAACATCAACTGCTGACGATATTTATGAAGTTTGATTTTCTCGTAATCAGCCGAGCCTTTCCAGGAATGAGATGGTTTGCCAGTTTTATAATCTGTTACAAATATAGTTTTATTTTTCTTATCAATGTCGACGACATCAAGTTTACCAGTTAATTTGGCTTCCCCTGTAATTACGCCTTGATTAGAAAAGTCCAATTCCGCCAAATCTGTGTCGTGGAAATCTGAAGATTTGGCGTTTAAAAATGTTGTCAAAGCCGACTTCCCTTTATCCAAATACAATTGAAAATCGTCCGCTGGCAAATGTTGGCTCTCGAGGGATTTTTGGAAGAATTGGATGATTTGTTCAGTGCTTGGCAATTGGTGATTGGCGTTAAATAAGCAGTGCGTTTGTTGAAGGCTGCTGTGAATCGCGGTTCCGTATGCTGCGGCAGAGTTCTTAGCGGCTGGAAAATGAAGCAAATTGTTCAATAAGAAATTCTGTGGCCCGCCGCGCGAAACGTCGAGGAAATTATTAAGATGCGTTACCGAGAGCTTGTAGGTTTCCATGTTTGGTGCCAGTAAGTCTTTTAGTTCTGGAATAATCGGTGAAGTCAAGCGTTCCGACCAACTGGTCTTGGCAATCTCAATCTGTTCTGTTGGATTTTCGATGGCGGGAATAATGGTTGGCGTGTGATTAGTGAGGAAGCTGGCAATTATTGTGTCGCTGCCGGAATCGTTGGTCTGCGAGTAAGTCATCGTCAAGGTGTTTTTGGCGCGGGTCATCGCGACGAAGAACAGGCGAAGTCGTTCGTCGTAGGTGGCTCCGGCTGGCTGAAGTTGGAGGTTTGCGGGATAGCGGATTAGTCGACTACGCGTACGAACCTTCTCTCCCCAAGCGCTGTCAATTGCCCCGACAACAAAGACATGTGGGAATTCTAGTCCTTTGGACTTGTGGGCGGTCATTAGGTTAATGGCGCCGCGGATTGAACTGGCGTGCGGTCGGATTTGTGTTAGGCGGGTTTTGGTTGATATGTGAAGATCTATAAACTCCAGAAAATCTTCCAAGGTTGGATTTTTATCGGTAATTCGGTCGCGGAGTTTTTGGCGTAGAGTGCGCAAACTCTCTAAGGTCGTTAAATATGTATCAGGGTTTTTCTCTAGCTTTTCCGGTGGGAAATAAAAGTTGGCGATAGAACTCGTCAAGGTATTGTCATCTTTATTATCAACAGTTAATCCTAATAGATTATCCAACTGCTCTTCTAGTGGTAGATTTGGTACGTCCTTAGCGCGGTCTAGTAGCCACTCGCCAAATTCCTTAAATGTGCTATTTGTCAGCAGACTTTCCAGCCATAATTGGCGATTTTTGTAAGCGTGAAGGCTCAATTTCCAGATGTCTGACGTTGAAAAACCGAATGCTGGATGAGCGATAATCTCTGGAAGGAGGCTATTGGCTAGGCTTAGATCATTTTGGTGAATTGCCACGATGACTCGCGCTAGCTTATCTAAAATCTGGATAATGTCTTGTTCTAAAATGTCATCGTGCCGCTCGTAATTAACCGCAACATTTTCTCTATAAAGATACGGAAGTATCTCGATTAATTCTTTGTGATGGCGCGCAATGACTGTGATGTTTTCTGGTTTTTCGCCGCTTTTTATTAGCTCGGCAATTTGCCTAGCCGCTCCCGCTCGCTCTTCGCTGGCAGAAGAAAATTCTTGGATTTCAACACGCGATCCTTGGCTGTCTGCGTGCGCTGTCAGCTGCTTGGATAGTCCATCAATGGTATTTTCTAGTCGATCTGAACCTTGGGTGATTACTTGTCGCGCTGACGTTAAAATATTTTCAGCCGATCGATAGTTATCGGTTAGAACGATGATCTTTGGATCGTGATAGTGTTGGCGGAAACGCTGGATATTGCCCACGTCTGCACCTTGGAAACTGAAAATTGCTTGATCATCATCACCGACGGCCATAATATTTGGATTGTCGTCGTTGTCGCTAGTTAAATTAAATAGCAAACGCAGTTGTGCTAAGTTGGTGTCCTGGAATTCATCGACCATGATGAATTGAAATTGCTCTTGGAGGTTGGCGCGCAATTCGGGGTGTTTTTCACAAGCTTGAATAACTGATAGAATCATGTCGTCATAATCAAACAGTGAGCGATTATCTAGGATCTCTATATACTTTTCATAAACATCAACGACAGCGGATAATTTATCGGCGGCTGCCGAGTCTTTCAGGATAAATTCGCCTTTAGCATTTTTTTCGCACCATTTATTTTTCCAAGCAGTCAGCGGCTTGGTGGAATTAGTGTCAATTGCCTCCTGAGCAGCGTGCGCGACGCTAAGCGCTAAGACATTGGCGTATGGAGTGATGGAGGATGGTAAATTAGAATTTTCTTTTTCGGGATTTTTATCAATTGACTCGGCGATTTTTTCAGCCAGCGGCGCAAATAATTCTATGGTTTTTTTAGATATTTTGGCGGCGAATATTTGCTGAATGTCTGGCGCAACTTCATCTATAATGCGCTGATTATCCGCAATAATTGTCTTTAGTTCTGCTGGAGTTAAGCCGCTTTGCTTGAATTCGGAAATAACTCGAATTAGTTCTTTTATATAAACAAACTCCCCGCTATTTTTCACACTTAATGGATTTCGCCAATCAAGATTTTCAAGAATTCCAGAGATAATTTGGTACTGTGTTAACTCGTCAACAGGCTGAGCGTCGGCACCACGGAAAAAATATTCTCGATGTTGATTGATAATTTCTGTACCAAAGCTATGGAATGTATGAATGGCAATTTTATATGCATCCTCGCCAATAATCTGACGAAGGCGTTGGCGCATGTTGGTGGCGCCACTTTCAGTAAAGGTCAAGCATAAAATACTATTCGGTAAAGTGTCGGTTTGCCTAAGTATTTGAGCGGTACGCATGCTCAGTAGCTCAGTTTTGCCTGTTCCTGGCCCAGCAATCACCAGAAGTGAGCCGTGGATATAATCAACAGCTTGGCACTGATTATCATTTAACTTTGCGTAGCGAGTATTGAAATCCATAGCCCTATTTTATCATGTTGATAAATTCTATTTTTAATAATATTCTCGCCTCGCGCACCTCATGAAAAAATGGTAAAATATTATCTATGAACCAAGCGACATACGACGAGCTGGCGCTAGAACGAATCGCCAAGGAAAAATTTGGTTTTACTGTCGATATCCAATCGATTATTTTATGGCATGCCGATGTTAGTCGTACCGCCAAAGCCTCAGTTTTTTTAACTAATAAAAAACAGTTGATGCTGTATCTGGAGGCGACCTCGCCGTTAATCTTATCTGACGTTAAAAAGATAATTTCACGAATGGGTATGCGAGCGGAGCTATTTTTACCGCCGAAGGGGCAGCCGCGATATTTTACGGATATTGGTAGGCAAAAATTTCGTGAAGTTTTTCCTGGGCGCAAGCATGTAACTGATGAAGATCTACATTTTTATAAAACTTTGGCGCCATATAACCCTGCTCTGGTGCTTATTTCTGAAGTAAAAAATGGTGAGATATATCAATTTGATTCTGATGCATATGGCAATTGGAGAGTGGGCGCACGCTTTCGCTACAGAAGGATACAGACAAGCTAATGCGTGACTATCTGGATATCATTAAGCGAAACCTGCTATCTCCTATTGTCGTGGTGATTTTTCTATTGGCTGGCGCGCTGGTGTATGTGCGTGAGTATCGCGATGCTTGGTTTATCTCCGTGGTGATTGTTGTGAACTCGACGATTGGTATTATCCAAGAACTTAGAGCTAAGCGAGTTTTGCGTCAATTAGAGCTGATGAGCGCGCCGAAGGCTCGATTATTAAGAGACGGAAATATAGTTGAAGTGGGCTATGAGGATCTGAAGATTGACGATGAAATTCTTATTCAGGCTGGTGATGAGCTACCGGCTGACGCGAAAGTTATTGAGTCAAAAGGCCTGGAATTGAATGAGAGTATGCTGACTGGAGAGTCGGCTTCGATTGAAAAGAAGAATGGCGATGTTGTATTAGCGGCGACAACTGTTTTGGCTGGTGAAGGTATGGCGCGAGTGATTGCTATTGGTGACGACACGAAGGCTGGCGCTATTAGCCAAGTTTTGAAGCGGTATAAACCAGAATTAACACCTCTGCAGTTAGCGATTTGGCGAGCAATCTATTTCTTGACATATGGCGCAATTATCTTATCGCTATTAATTGCTATAGTCTATTATTTCTCCGGCGATAATGTGGTTATTATTTTAAAGACAATTACTTCAGCGGCGGTTACGGTTGTGCCGGAGGGGTTATTATTGGCAAGCTCACTGCTGCTGGCGTTTGGCTCATTACGGCTAGCTCAAGCAAAAGTCTTGCCGCAGAAGTTGTCGGCAATTGAGGCGATGGCGCTACTGAATTTGCTGGCGGTGGATAAGACTGGCACTCTGACCAGCGATGAAGTGTCGCTGGAAAAGGTTACCTCATTTGGAGATGATTTTTCGAGTTCGGATGTAGCTAGCTTTGCGGCTTTGATTGCCCATGAAACTAGTGGCGGAAATATTACTGGCCGTGCTATTCTAGCAGAAGCTGCCCCGCCAAAGGATACAGAAATAGTTGATGTTATGGCGTTTTCATCTGCGCGTAAAATGGCGGGCGTGAGAGCTAGGGTCAACGGCAGGATGCGAACCTTAATAATGGGTGCGCCGGAGTTTGTGTCGAAGTTGGCGCCCGTTGATAAGGAGACTCAAAAGAAATTGAACGATTGGGCGGATAAAGGTCTGCGTGTATTGATGTTGGCGGAATTTACTGATGAAAAAACCAAAATAAAAGATTTAAAAGAGGGCTCTGGTATGGCTATTGGCGCGGTGATTTTACGTAATTCTCTGCGTCATGGTGTGGTTGAGACAGTGGATTTTTTACAGCGACAAGGTGTAACAATTCGGGTGATTTCTGGTGACAATCCGCGTACAGTTCAACATATTGCGCGTGAAGCTGGCATTAAGCATCCAGAAAAAGTGGTTTTAGGAGCTGATTTGGCGAAGCTGGGCGACGATGAATTTAATGAGGCTGCCGATACTTATACGATTTTTGCCCGTGTTCTGCCTGATCAGAAAGAGCGTTTGATTGCCAGGTTTCAACAATCAGGCAAATTTACTGGCATGGTCGGCGATGGTGTTAATGACGCGCTGGCTCTGAAAAAGGCAGACCTCGGTGTGGCGATGTACGCTGGCGCTCCAGCTTCGCGGCGGGTTTCTGATATTATTTTGCTTAATAATTCCTTCACTTCTCTACCTATGGGAATGAAGCTGGGCAATCAAATTATGCAGGCGATTGAAGTAATTGCTATCCTCTTTTTCCATAAAATTATTTATGGCGTGACACTTCTTCTTACAACAATTCTTATAAATATGAACTATCCGTATTCACCGCGACATATTACGTTTATGAACATTTTTTTGGTGACTATGCCGACGCTTATGTGGACGCTTTTCCCGCCCGTGCCGAAACATCGCATAAATCCTAAGCGTTTTTGGCGTGATACATTGCTTGCGGTATTGCCGATTGCACTACTAACTGGCTTAACGGTAGCCTTTACCTATTGGATTATGTCCGTAGTCTTCCCTGACCGCGCCGCTGAAGTTGCAACTATGACGGTGTTGACGGCAACGTTCTTTGGTGTCTATTTAGTATTTTTGGTGGGAATTATGCTGGATGTCACTATCGATAAAGCCGCCAAACGTGCCCGGCTATTATACTTGTTGTCGGTGGTTATTGTGGCGGCCGGTAGCTTCGGCTTTGGCTTCTTGAGAGATTTCTTCGACTTTACGGTGCCTAATTTATTTATCATGTGGCCAGCGATTGGCGTGATTATTCTCGCGACTCTGACTCAACTATTTATCGCTCGACGTGTCGGACGAAGAATTTCCACTTCTGTCGGGTAAACTATTTAATATAGCTTCTAGAGCCAAGGCTCTGACTGTCACTTCTCCTGGTGTCTCTGGAGTTTCAATTTCTGGATTTATACATCCCGAACGCTCTCCTGCGGTTGGATTGTCATAAAACATACTACTAATATACCAAATATTTTACATTTTGTCAATGCTATGTATTCTTAATTTACTTTTTATCAAGTACCACCAAATGTTCAATATGCGGCGTTCTCGGGAAAAAGTTATATCCCTGATGGTGTATGATTTCGTATTTTTCCTGAAGTAGACTAACGTCTCGGGCTTGGGTGACGGGGTTGCAGCTTAGGTAAATAATTCGTAGCGGCGCAGTTTCCAATAGTCTCCGAACGACATCTGCGTGTAGCCCGGCGCGCGGCGGGTCAACAATGACAATTTGTTCGCCCGTTATATATTCCAGAGATTTTTCGCTTGGCGCTAAAATTGCTTTGGCGTTTGCTCGGTTTAATTTGGTGATGTTTCTTTGCATTTCCGCGACGGCGTGTTCGTTAATTTCGACCAGTGTAATATCATCGCCGCCAATTGTCAGCCCGATTGTGCCAACTCCAGAGTAAAGGTCGAGGGTTGGTAAGTTATTCTCATGGTCTATCCAAGCACGCATATCGCTTAGAGCTTTCTCATAAACTGGAATATTGACTTGGAAAAATCCTTCACAGGCATAATTAAATGTGACGCCTAAGATTGTGTCGGTCAGTGTCGTGTCGCCAAATTTATTCAGGCGCTCAGTGACTCGACTGGCTGGGCTTTTTGGGTCAGAATAGATTATCTCGCCGCCTTTGGCTGGCAGTCGGCCGGCTTCTTCTGTGGAAATTAGCTCTGTAAGTCGGTCTTTTACGTACAATTGCCAGACGGCGTTTCCTTGTTGGTCTGTGCGGATCAAGAGGGTTTTTAATTGGCGGGCGGTAATTGGTTTGGTTCGCAGGAGGTTGCGGATTTCAATTGCCAATTTGTTGATTTTTGGATGAGCCAGACTAGTCCCTTCGACAACGACCTTCCCCTTGCTACCTCGCTTGAAAAATGCCAAATCTAAAGTTTCTCTCGTGCCGTCATTTGTCTTATCGCCAAACCAACTAAACTCGACTTTATTGCGATAATTAAATTCTATACCGTCGGTAAAGACGTCAATTTTCTCTGGTAACGTAACGCCATGAAGTCGGAAAGCTTCTTCGATTAAATTCGCTTTATATGTCTGTTCGCTGGAGAGCGGCATGATTTGCCAAGGGCTAGTACTGAGATAGCTATTCTCATCTCGCGGCATAATTCGCTCTGGACTTTTTTCAAGAACTTCTGTCACCACGCCTTCGACGAAGTGCGATTTTTTCTTAGTTATACGAATTTTCACCAATTCGCCTGGTAGCCCGCCCCAAACGAACGCCTTGCGTCCATCATTCATAGCACCAAGCGCCTGGCCGCCACCAACGATTTTCTCTAGTCTTAAAGTCTCAAAAATTTGTTTTCCCATTAGAGTGTATTATATCAGGACTTGTGGATTTTTTCTGGCCAGCGTGTTATAATCGTCATTGTCCTGGCAATAGTGGGACGTCGCCAAGTGGTAAGGCACTGGGTTTTGGTCCCAGCATTCGCAGGTTCGAATCCTGCCGTCCCAGCCAAATTTGACAGGCATAAACAGTCGCTCTTTTGGGCGATTTTTATTTTTAAGCAATCAAACCATTTTTATCTAGTAAATTCATAAAATCGTCAATAAACAAATTAGTTCTCTCGACAATTTCTTTTTCTCCGAATTTTTTATAAACGTTGCTTATATTCTTGAGCTCAAGATTTTCTGTTCCGCCTATGCGCTGTCCTCTACTGTTATCAAAACCCTGGTAGTATTTAATTTTATCTTCGAATCTATAGTCGGATGCGCGAATATTGATTCGTTTTTCTAAAAGAGATTTATTGCCAAGGAGGTCGATTTGTCGATTATTAGACAATCCTTTTTCATTTTCCTGTCGCTTTCTGGGATAAATATGTTCAATATCAAACTGCTGAGAGAGTTTTGGATATGATTGCTCTTTATTAAGCATCATACGAAGCGCCAGCATGGATTTGGTGATTGGTCTGCCATTCTTGAAATCATAAATAAGGATCGCACTGCGTGTTTGTTCTTTATCAAATTTGAAGTCTGAGAATGTAACTTCATTTAGATTAACTATATTCAGCATCTCGGCAAAAATAGGCGTTCTTAATGCGTTCACGCCTGGGTGCATTATTGCATATCCCCATATGAATGCAATTGTACGATCGAGAAACATCTTAAAATCTTCATCATCCAATTTTCCGTCTTCGGTGCGATTTGCTAAATAGTAAACAGATATGAAATAATTCCACATGCTATTTGGCGCGTAGTTTAATATGAATAATTTCTTTAAAACCTCTTCGCTGAAACGTTCACGATTTTGATCGGTAATATCTTCCCAGAATTGAGCAAGATCTTTAAGATTTTCAAAAGTGTCATCTTGTTTAAGTACGGAATATTTATCACGCTCATAAAATCTTCTGAGCGATTCGGTCGTGGTGGACTTATTGTTGTCTCGCTTGGCGCGAATGAAATACATGTATCTCGTAAATAAATCGTCCATTGGCGTGCCAGTGATTGGGTGAAAGATTTTTTCACATGTTTCCTCGAGTTTTTTCCAATCTTTAATAAACTCATCTCTGCCGTCTTCACTTTTCTGTTTGTAATATTGATAGAATTGAGCTTTAAAAATATCGGAATCTGAAAGTGGGAGACCTCTATCGTTTAACGTTGAGAATATGCGAAGAGCGGTATCTTGAGATTCGGCTTCGATTGGCATAAGAATGCAGTTATTTAAGATGCGAGCAGGAAGTTTTTCGGCAAATTTCGGAAAATCATTGATGAAATCGTCAACTTTTTTAAGGAAGAATCGGAAGTTGTTGGCGTAGCGACTAGTCTGGCTGCTGGTTACATTGCCAGTTTTTAGAATTGACAAGAACTCGTCTTTGTCTTTGTCTGTGGCGACAACAGAGTCTATTTTTAGGTGCTCCTTATCTGGTTTGCCCATTTCGTTTGTTTTCCATATACAGCTGGCAATACGTTCGGAAAAGTCTTTTGAATCTTGATCTTGCATTTTCGTGAAGCGGTCATAAAAAGCTCGGAGAAGAAGCATAAATGTGGTCAGACGTTGCTGGCCATCAATTACTTCTTGCTGCTTCTTGTCGTTTTCAAAAGTCACAATTGAGCCAAGAAAATATTCATCGCTTGTGTCGAATTTTGTAGCATCATTATCTGGTATCGCGAAAGAAAATATATCATCCCAGAGAGTTTGGCAGCTATCCTCGTCCCATGCATATGGACGCTGGTAATCTGGTATGATGTAGTCCGCTTTCCTATCCGATAAAAGCTCATAGATGCTTTTCTGGTCTACGTTTAGCTTTGACATAATATCCCCCGTTTATTTTTGTCGCTAAATTTGTGAATATTCTTAGTGTAATTATAGCATGCCGCAGCATCGGCTTATTGCTTTATATTTTTAATAGTATTTTATTCCGTTTCTGAAATTTAATATAAAAACAAAAATCGCCCAAAAGAGTGATATTCCATACATGTTCAAATTTGACTCACTTTTACGAGTTTGCTCGAACCTATTTCCAGGCTATGACACAGCATTGAAAGATAAATCAGGGCAAAGCCCTGCTCGGCTGGTTGCTCGCACCCCGACCCGCCGAAGGTCGCTGCTGAGATTTTAGTGATTTCCATTTAAATATTGCACTTAATAAATAGCGTTGCCCCTATAGTAATACTTATGTTATTGCAGTATAGTAAAACCATGAGCAAACTCCACCTACACATCGCTAACGCCAACCAAACTTTCACCGATGCCGAAATTGCCATATTCAAAAATACAGCGCAACAAGCCGAGACTTTTGTTTCGAGCGAGTTCGCACAGTTTGATTACGAAGTTGATGTAATTATCACTACGCCTTCGTTTATGCTGTCAACTATCGCCGAGGACGGAATCGCTGGTAAAACTCTTCATTCGCGCTTGATTATGATTTCTGTTGATAAAAGCCAGCACGGGGTTAGCGAGGATTTTATTTTCGAAACGATTTGCCACGAAATGTCGCATTCGCTGCGTTGGTAAAAACTGCCTGAATATGCCGAAACTATGTTTGATGGGATGATTTTGGAGGGCTTGGCGGTCGCGCTAGAAGAGGAAGCGATGATTAAACTCGGACGGCGAAACCAACAATTTTTCTTGAGAGAAATGCAGAAAACTTCTCAAGCTGAAATTGACAAGATAATTGCCGCACTACAAGGCAATTTTGAAGACAAGGTTTACGATTATACCAAAATATTTTTCACCGGCGATGATATTTTGCCGCGCTGGGCGGGGTATAAACTTGGGTATTACTTTGTGAAGCAATACCTACATCAAACTAGTCAGACTATCGCACAGGCGACTTTGGCAAGTTACAAGGATTTTATCCTATAAATTCACAAACTCGTCAATAAATAGATCGGGTTCTTCTAAATTAGCCTATTACCTTATATAAAAAGTCCCCACTCGTTAGTGAGGACTAAACTGTCGTGGTGGACAATTGAGATTAACTAATTTTGACGACTTGTAGCTGCTTAGTTGTCAAGCCATTTTTCCAGGAAACAGTTTCGGATTTCTTGTGATTTAGCAAGCTTTTTCCCAGCGGACTATCCACGGAAATTCGCCCGTCCAGAGGGTTGGCTTCTAGGCTGTGAACCAGTGTATAACGGAATATTTTTCCCTGCTGATCCATCAAATCCACGACCGAGCCAATAGCAATTTTTAGGCGATCGCGCTTCCTTGGTAGTGGCTTGGCGTGGCGTAAAATATCCTTCTTCGTGAAAATTTTTGATTGGATATTTTCTAGTTGCGTAATGACGTCGTTACGATGAAGCTTGTCGTCGCGTGACTTGGCGCGTCCGATTTCCTTTAGCTCTACCATAAGTGCCTTTTCTGAAATCTCTAGCCCAGCAATTTCTTTTTGTAATTCCTTAAAGCCTTTTTTACTTAAAAATGTTGTACTCATACTTCCCCTTTCAGACTGGCAATCCAACCAATCAATAATCCCATTACAACATCCGATTCTGAAAATTAGCTGAAAATCTAAACAATTGGCAAAGAAATGGTAAAAACTGTTGAGCCTTTTATGGTGGTAACAGAGATTTGTCCGCCTAAAGCTCTGGTCAATTGTTCCGCCAGCGGCAGCCCCAACCCATAGCCTTTCGTCCGCTGGTTGCCTCGGAAAAATTGCTCAAACACGTGCGGCAGATTCTGCTGGGAAATCGCGCCATCATTACGGAAGCGAACGATGATATTCTGCTTTGAGGGTAAAATGCTGATCTTTATTGGTGAATTTTTCGGACTGTGTTTTAGTGAATTATCGAGTAAAATTGCGAATAATTCTCGCGTTGCGGTGTGGTGCAAATAAATATTAACGCGCTCTGGACAGTTTACTTCAACACGATCCGCTGCCCTTCTTTCACCAATCAGCTCTGATATTAATTCCGCCAAGTCGAAGCTTTTATCTTCTAGCGCCAGCCTGTTTTCTGTCCGCGACAGCTCCAAGAGCATGGCGGTCAGCTCGGTCAATTTGTTAATTTCCTCCAAATTGCTTTCCAACGTTTCCGTTAGTTCCGCCCGCGGCGTCTTCGGGTTTTTTAGCGCCAGTTCGGTCTCCGCTTTCATAATTGCCAGCGGCGTACGCAGCTGATGACTGGCGTTGGAAACAAACCGCGACTGGGCTTTATGCGCCGCCTCAATCGGCCGCAGCGTAATCCTCGCCAATAAATACGAGCAAGCGCCGCCTGCCAGCAGCACGATGAGATTGATATAGCCCAAGCTAATCAGCAGATTGCGCGTCGAAATATCCATTCGTTCCGACAAGTCAATGCTAGGAAAATCGTTGCCGCGCTGAATGATAATTTTATGGATTTGTGCGTCAACTTCCGAGCGCGCCACTTGAAAAATAATACTGCTAAACAGCAGGCTGACGACCATTAAAATCAGTAAATACCAGCCCGCCAATTTGATAGTTGCCGAGGTAAAAATTTTCATGCTTCAATCCGGTAACCGAAGCCGCGGACGGTTTTTATCAATTGTTTTTTGAATGGCTTATCGATTTTTTGGCGCAAGTTTTTTATGTACGCCTCGACGTTGTTCGGTAAAATATCGGCATCAAAATCCCAAACATGGTCGATTAGCGTTTCCTTACTGAGAATTTGGTTCGGGTGCTGCATTAAATATTCCAGCAGCGCGTATTCTTTACTGGTCAAATCGATAGTTTTTCCAGCGCGTATTACGGTTTGCTGCTGCTTATCAATCGTCAAATCGGCAATTTTCAAAACATCTGGCTGCTGAATTGGCGGCCGGCGCAGTAAGGCTCGGACTCGTGCCAGCAGCTCGTCAATAGCAAACGGCTTAACCAAATAATCATCCGCGCCGGCGTCCAGCCCGAAAGTTTTATCTTCGGTGGTACCCAGGGCTGTGAGGAATAAAATTGGCATATTTTTACCGTTTTTACGCAATTTTTTAACAATTTCCGCGCCCTCCATGCCCGGCAACATTCGATCGACAATCAGTAAATCGTATGGCTGGCTGTCCGCCAAATTAAAGCCCTCTTCGCCATCATTAGAGATGTCAACGGCGTATTTTTCGCGCTTGAGGGATTCGGAAATTACCCTTGCTATTTTTCGTTCGTCTTCGATGACTAATAGTCTCATACTGCATCTATTATACCCTTTTTACGTTTGTTAGGGATAGTGCTATAATTTTATTCAAAGAAAAGGAGGTATATGTCCGGTAATAAAAAAATTGTTGAGATTCGTCATTTTAAGATGAAGTTTGGCGATAAAACAGTTATTAAAGATTTGAGCTTTGATGTTTTTCAGGGTGAAGTGTTTGGTTTTCTCGGTAGTAATGGCTCAGGAAAAACCACGACTCTTCGAGCTTTGTTGGGACTATATGAGCCAACGGCTGGTGACCTACTAATTAATGGCAAGCCGTATGCCGTGGAGAATCAGCTGAGCCTCGGTTACCTACCAGAAGAGCGTGGTTTATATAAAAAAGAAAAAGTGTTAGACGTGATGATTTATTTCGGCCAGCTGAAAGGTTTGAGCCGCGACGAAGCGAGAGAATTTTCTCTGAATTTTCTGAAGCGCGTTGACTTGACTGATAAAGCTGGTATGCGGCTGGACAAGCTTTCTGGCGGTCAGCAGCAAAAAATTCAGCTGGGTGTAACAATTATGGGCGACCCAGAATTGCTGATTATGGATGAGCCGACCAAGGGTTTTGACCCGGTGAATCGTCGGTTGTTGATGAATATTATTGAAGAGCAGCGAAGAGCTGGCACGACGATTATTTACGTAACGCATCAAATGGAAGAGGTTGAGCAATTGTGCGATCGACTGATTTTATTAAAGGACGGTCAAGCAGCGGCGTACGGCACGCTGGCAGAGGTGAAAAAACAGTTCGGCGGCGCATCAATGGACGATATTTTTGTTAAAGTGTATGGCGGCGAAGATAAGGAGTTGGGTGATGAGTAAAATGCATAATTTGGGGACGGTTTTCAAGTTTGAGACGATCCGAGCTTTGAAAAAGCCAACTTTTTGGCTGATGGCATTGGGTTTTCCTTTGATGATAGCGGTGCTTTATGGTATCATGTTCTGGTCTCAGAATACGACAATTCAGGCATCAAAAGAATTGGACAAGCAAGAATTCTCATTAGAAATTACCGACGATTCAAAGTTAATATCTTCAGAGCTACTTACAGCAGTTAAGGCTAAGCCAGCTCAATCAAAAGAATCTGGCATTAATGACGTAAAAAATAACAAAGTAGATGCTTATATCTATGTTCCAAAAGACATAAGCCAGCAAAAAGTTGAAGTTTACGGTAAAGATGTCGGTCTGTTCCAGAACGGTAAATATGGCGCAGTGGCCCAGAGTCTGCTGAGCAAATCAGTAACTAGTAATATTAGTCCAGCAGAAGTCACTATTCTTCAAAACAAAGTCCAATTATCGTCAACTACCTATCTTGATGGTAAGGAGCACGGCGGCATTAATGAAATGATAGCGCCAGGAATGTTCCTAGTGATTTTGTTTATGCTGATTAGCTTCTTTGGTAATCAGATGCTGGCCAGTACTACTGAAGAAAAAGAAAATCGCACAGTAGAGATGCTATTGACGACGGTTAAAACTGACACCTTAATTACAGGAAAAATATTATCACTGATGGTGCTAGCTTTGATTCAGATATCGATAGTCGTTTTGCCTGTCGTGGCAGGATATCTGGCGTTTGGTTCAAAGCTGCAATTGCCAAATATGGATTTGAGCGCACTTGTACTTGATCCTGTGAGGATTAGCTTGGCGATAGTAATTTTCTCAGCCAGCTTCATGCTGTTTACGGGTATGCTGGTGACTTTGGGTGCAATGATGCCGACCGCTAAGGAGGCGAGCCAATGGTTTGGCTTGGTGATGATGCTATTTGTTGGACCGCTTTATGGAATTACAGCCTTTGTGTCGTTCCCTGACTCGTTCTTCGTTAAGTTCCTGTCACTATTTCCGTTTACTGCGCCAATTCCGTTATTGTTAAGAAATGCAGTCGGCAATTTGCCAGTCTGGGAAGCATTATTGGGTGCGACAATTTTGGTCGTTACGGCGGTATTTGTCATGTGGCTATCGGTGCGCGTCTTCCGTTACGGTGCTATGTCGTATGATAATAAATTATCGCTATCAACATTGCGGATGAAAAGGAAAGCTGGTAAGGTTTAAATATGAAAGTACGTATTGAGATAGACACAAAAACGTTCGTGCGGTTTTGGTTAGTGGTAATGGGTTTTGGCTTGGCGGGCTTAGCGATTTACTCCGCAAAGGATGCGCTTATCTTGTTGGGGATTTCCTTATTCTTGGCATTAGCTCTGAATCGTCCCGTGGCGGCGATTGCTAAAAAACTACCAGGTAAAAGTCGATTGGGCGGTACAGCGCTGGCTTATACGACATTGGTACTTCTATTAGGTTGCGTGGCTTGGTTTGTGGTACCGCCAATCGTCCAGCAATCCGCCAAATTTGTTGAAAGTGTACCGAGCTTGATTGACCAAACTGGCTCGCAGTGGCATGGATTTAATGAGTTAATTGATAAAAACGGTTTACGTCCGCAGGTTGACGCGACGTTAAATAACCTGAAACAACAGGCTTCGTCTTGGGCTGCTAGCGCTGGTACTAGCCTGATCTCAAGCGTAGGTTCATTGGCGGCGTTTCTGGGGTCATTATTCTTGGTGCTAGTCCTGTCATTCTTGATGTTGCTGGAGGGGCCGATGTGGATGAAGCGCCTATGGGGTCTTTATAACGACCAGGAAAAAATGGAGCGACATAAAAAACTGGTTGGGCGCATGTATAACGTAGTCACGGGATATGTCTCTGGCCAATTAACAGTTTCTGGAATAGATGCGATACTGTCGGGATTTGTGGTGTTCGTGCTCAGCCTGGCATTTCCGGCTATTGATTCAAACTTGGCGATGTTGACCGTCATGGTTACCTTCATATTGACACTTATCCCAATGTTTGGTGCGACATTGGCTGGACTGCTGATTTCGCTACTTCTATTCTTCAACAACGTCACCGCTGGTGTGATCTATGCTATATATTTCATCGTCTATCAGCAGATTGAGAACAATTTCATCGCACCATCAATTCAGTCAAAGAAGTTAGAACTATCGGCGCTGATGGTGTTGTCGTCAGTGACAATCGGTCTCTATGTTGGCGGGCTTTTGGGGAGCTTGATTGCCATTCCGACGGCTGGCGTAGTTAGGGTACTACTGGAGAATTATTTGGAACAGGCTCGGCTAAATCGTATTGAGAGTGAAAAACCGCTGAATAAATTAATGAAGAAATTGAAAAACGAAAGTTAATTAAATCCAGAATGAAAGTATAGCCCGTTGGATTCGGCGGGCTATTTCCATGCCCAAATGCTGCCGCTTGGCGTGTCGCGAATGGTTATACCGGCCGCCAACAGTTCATCGCGAATGCGGTCAGACTCTTGCCAATCTTTTTCGGCACGGGCGCTGTGGCGTTGGATGATTAGTTTCTTCAAGTCATCAGTAATATCAGGGGTAGATGCTGCCAATTCCAGGCCTAAAACCTCGTCAATAATTTCAATGAGTTGCAATAAACCGCCGCGATGGATTTTTTCTAACGGCGCGTGATCTAGTCGTGAAAACGCCTCGTCGATCAGCGCCAAGGCTCCTGGCGTATCCAAATTATCATTCAACTTTTCAACAAGCGCCTGCCGCGCTGCCAACAGCGACACCGCACCTTCCTGCTCATCTTTCTCGTCATCATCATCCAGCGTGTCGTACGTCTGGTGCCGCAGCGCCGCATAGCTGCGCCAATGATCCAACCGCGCTTGGGCCGCTTCCAAAATCTCCCAGGTGAAATTGCCCTCGGTTTGGTAATGCTTGCTGAGGATCGCTAGCTTAAAAGCCATCGGGCTGAAACCGCGGGCGGTGATGTCGCTGAGGGTGATGATGTTACCCAGGGACTTGCTCATCTTGCGGCCGTCGACTTTGATGTGGTTATTGTGCAGCCAAATTTGAGAGAATTGCTGTCCGGTCAAACTCTCACTCTGGGCAATCTCATTGGTATGATGTACCGGAATGTGGTCAATGCCGCCGGTGTGGATGTCTATTTGGTCGCCCAAAGTTTCACGGGCAATTGTCGAACATTCCAGATGCCAGCCAGGAAAACCAACTCCCCACGGACTATCCCACTCCATGTCGCGCTTGGCGTTTTTTGGTGAAAACTTCCATACGGCGAAGTCAGTAATATTGCGCTTTCCTTCAACGCTCACTCTGGCGCCAGCTTCCAGGCCCGCCACGTCCAGCCGCGCCAATTTTCCGTAATCCTTCAAAAGCGACGTATCAAAATACATGCCGTCGCCGTCGATTTTATATAAAAATCCTTTTTCGTCCAGCCCTTTTGCGAAGTCAATCTGCTGTTGAATATAATCCGTCGCCCGCACCAAGTAATCTGGTTTTATCAATTTTAGTACGTCGTAGGCTTCATTATTTGCAACGGAAATATATCTTTTCGCCACATCCCAGGCAGTCTTCCCTTCACGGCGCGCACCTTTTTCCATTTTGTCCTCGCCGTTATCGTCATCGCTAGTCAAATGCCCAACGTCGGTGATATTTTGCGTGCGAATCACTGAGATATTTTGCCAGCGCAATAAGCGAACTAGCACATCCCAATAGATATAACCAACCCAATTGCCAATGTGTGGCTGCGAATACACCGTCATCCCGCAGGTGTAGATCTTGACTGCTTCTCTGTCAAGCGCCTTCAATTCGTCTTTTTTTCTAGTGAGCGTGTTATAGAGCTTTATCATTAGTTCTATTGTACGGCACTCTGGTTAGTTTTTCAAAATTGATATAAAAAACAGCTCCATTCGGGACCTAATAATTTCAAGGAAGAAATGACAGACAGTATTATTGCAAAACGCCGCCTGCCATTTCTCCTGGCGGATTAGTCGTGGGGACGAGGACGCTTCCATTCTAGGAGGGTCTTAACCCTCCCGAGCATTTGGTGCAGCTGGGAGACTTGGCGCTCTTCCAGCCGAAGAAGATTGGAATTGTCGAGCAAGATATGGACGTTCTCCTCCACTTGCAACGAGAATACCGCAATCTCGGTGAGATAATCGCCGAGATTCTCTATTCCTTCCTTGCGCTCTTCCAAGGCGCATACCGCCTTTCTCAAGGCAGAGATGATTGCGCCATCGAGGCGCCTTATCAGCCTGTCATGTCGTAATATGAGTTCATCATACGCTGACATGATTTCCCAGGCCGCCAGCCAAGGCTGATCCTTGGCTGCGGCTCCTGCCGTGACGAACACAGCAAGGAGCCCTTGTTCTGCCGTGTATGAAGCATTCACCACTCTGCGAACAGAGTGGTGCTTGACGTCTATCGACGACGTCAAGATGTCGTGCAAGATGAGCATAATTGAGAGATAGCTCTCTGTTATGCTTGTGAGGAATCTCTTCCTTTCTGAATCTGGGATTTTCCCAGATTCTTTGAGGGTTCGTCCGACTTCATCAATGGAACTTTTCATTTTCCTGAAAAGTTTGATGTCGCTCTTTTTGAAGGGATACTCCTTTTTGTCGATCTTCAGGATGCTATCACCCATGATCTCTTTCCTGTCTTCTCGCCCCTGGATGGTTAAGTGAAGTTTTGTCACAAGGTGAGATCTCATTCCTCTTTTCTGCTTTTTATAAAAGGAGTAAAAACTCGCCTTGTATGTAGCTGCTTGTCAAAGTACGCTTTCGGACAAGGACTTACTCAACTTGCCAACAAAAGCTGATATTATTTATACCACACTTATATTAAAAAGTCAACTATAGCCTAGATCTATCAGGGTCTAAAACATCGTAGCTATGTCGCCAGATAAGACCTTATGTTTGACAGAATAGACTATTTAACACATAATAAAGAACTTATGGGAGAAGTGTATTTTATGCATCCGCCTGTGTCTGGATATGACAAACCTCTTTCATTGGACTCTTTGAAGCGCATGAAAGAGGGGCTAATCACCGCTTTGGAAAAATCTTGCGTAATTAATGACTTAGGGCAGTTGGCTCTAGATTTATATAACACGGCTCAAATGCTGGAACCTATGGAATATGTTGAAGGTGAAGAGTTGGGTGATAGCCATCCCAATTCAGACTGGCCAGATAAAAATATAATACCGCTTATTGGGGGCAATAAGTTTGTTGTATCTGGAAGGCAGATATCTCCTATGCCAGTGCAGAAAGATAGAATAAGCGATACTTTTGCCAGTGAAAGTTCTGCTAGAATGTGTATTGATGATATGTGTCGCGCCTTAGATAATTATCCGCCTACAATCAAAGAGATAACAGATGTTGGCGGTTTTTGTAGCAATAGCCTCTACAATGTGGGTAATTCAAGAGTATATCTTTGCCACATTGTTAGCGTAGCTCGTAATGCATTGATGTGTATTAATATTGCTGCATTAGCACACGAGACATCTCATGCTCATGATTGTGTCACGAATCCAGTTTTGGATACATGTTCTAATGACAGTAAAGAGATTCTTTGTTTTGAGTTGCGAGCCTATGCTGTAGGTAAGGTGATTCAGGACTATCTGAATCGCGATCAAGGAATAAAGTTTATCTATCCTAGCATATCGGACCGGGTAGAAAAGGTGTGAAGAAGGGTTAACGGCCCCCTACGGTCTGAGGGTGCATTTGATGTGAATGATGATTTGATAGATCAACTAGATAGAGCAGGCCTGAGAGAGATATATTTATAACGTAGTGGATCAATATTCTGTTTGTAGAGCCTGATCTGTTGCCGTGACTAATTCGCGTACAATTTCATCATAGCTTTCATATACGCGGAATCCTGCCGCGTACGGATGGCCGCCGCCGCCGAAGTAGCCAGCCACCGTGTCGGCGATTGGTAAATTGCCGCGTAGGCGGGCGGTCAGTTTGCCGTCGGGGTAGGTTTTGATGACGCAGCTGAGCGCCACACCTTCGACCAGCCGCAGCTCGTCGCCGATCAGTGCGCCGGGGTTATAGGCGTCGCTGTAGGCCTGAATTTCTTCAAATGGCACGTGTACCAACGCCAATTTCCCGTCCAGTAAATATTCGATTCGCTCAATCAACTTGCCTTTGTACACCAAAATCTCCGGTGATTTTTTCATAAATTCGCGCCGCCGCTCTTCAATTTCGGCATTGGATGCGCCCAGCTCGGTCAATTTACCAGCGACGTGAAAGGTTGCCGCGGTGGTATTTGGCGTGGTGAGGCCCAGACTGTCAGACATGATGGCGATGAGGAGGTCTTCGGCGGCTTGCTGGTTGATAGTCCAGCCAGCGTGGGTGAACAATTGGTATAGCAATTCCCCAGTGGCCACTACGGTATCAGAGAGCATGGTGTGTTCAAAGCTCAGGGTTGACTCGGCGGTGTGGTGGTCAATAACCAGTACTGGATGTGTTTCCAGAAAATGTCTTACTCCAGGTGTTTCTAATACTTTACTAAGTAACACGTCGGCGCTAGTGTCGACAATAATAGCGGCGTCGGCCTGTGTTGGAAAATCACCAACTACCCTATCCCAGCCGCGGATGTAACGTAGGTATTTGGGGATGTCGACCGGACAATATAATGTGACGGACTTTCCCAGGTCGCTCAGCACTTCTTCCAGTGCCAAGCTAGAACCCAGACTGTCGCCGTCAGGATTTTCAGCTTGTATAATAACTATATTATTTGCAGATTGGATAAATTGTTTAGCTGTATCGAGCATATATTTATTATAACAAATAGTTTTTATGTCTTTGGTGAGGATTTTAGGGGCTTAATTTATAGCTAGGTAGAGACGTGTAACAGATACACTAAAAACGTAAACATTTTTATAAATTATTATTGACAAAATATAAAAATTGTGCTAGTATGGGAACATAAAGCCTGAATATTGGGCTGGAAAGAGGAGTTTTTATGAACAAATTTAAGAAAATCGGCATCGCTATTTCTCTGGGAATCGCTTTGTTCGGTGGAATTTGGCTAGCATCGCCTTCACAGGCTGCCGGCTGTAACAAATTTAATGTCGTTTACTGCGGCACCAATTCTATGTCAGAATTGCAATCGGCATATAGCCGTTCGGAGATTAAATCTCTATATAGCCAATGGTATATTACTGAAACTATGATTCAGGGTGGCTCAAACATGCGTGAAGGTGTGGTTGATGCAAGCGGTAATATTACAGTTGACGGTCGAGTTGTGGCTACAAACGCCGTAACCGTACAGTCTAAGGCTGGTACTCGTCAGCCTGCCCCACAGCGTACATATAGCGCGGCTGGTTATACTTACTACCAGTACACAACTGGCCAGAGCTTTGTGGATGGCCCTAAGAGCTACCGAATCTATGCATGGTTTGATGACAATGGTAAGTTCATCACCGGTGTTATTAAGGATTGTGGTAACCCGGTTTGGGGTCCACCAACAACACCTCCAGCAAAGCCAGCGTTAACATGTGACGTCTTGCAAGTAGCTGAAGTTTCTCGTGACACGTTTAAGTTTAGTACAAAAGCAACAGCTAAAGACGGCGCAACTATCACCAGCTACACTTACGACTTCGGTGATGGTAATACTCAGACAACTACCTCATCTGAAATCCAACACACTTACGCAAAATCCGGTAACTATAAAGTTACTGTTACGGTAAACGGCAAAGAGACTGGCGAAGTTAAAAGGCAGAGTCCAAACTGTGAAAAGACTATCACGGTTAAAGATGAACCAAAGGTTCCAGTTTGTAAGCTAGAAACAGGTGAATATCCAGTATTTGTGGAAGAGTCAAAGTCTCATGATACTAGCAAGTATTCAAAGAGTCCAGATGACTGTAAGAAGTCTCCTGAAAAGATCAAGGTATGTGTAATTGAAAACGGTAAGAAATATATTGCCGAAATTAAGAAGGAAGAGTTTAATAAAGCAATCCATAAGGATTTGAGCGAATGTAAGGAAACTCCTACCACTCCTACACCTTCTCCAGAGTTGCCAAATACTGGTGCAGGCGACGTGATTATGTCAGCACTAGGCCTGGGTGGATTGACCGCGTCTACTATCGCTTATGTTGTTAGCCGCCGCCAAATGTAATAGGCTAAGCTAATAGAAAAATACCCGCCATAATCAGGCGGGTATTTTATTGGCTTTAAGGTGTGAGATTATAGTTTTTTCCGACCTTCTAAGGCGTGCGTTAATGTAATCTGGTCTGCATATTCAAGATCAACACCGACTGGTATACCGCGCGCCAAGCGAGTAATAGTAGTACCTAATCCAGCCTCCTGGATGTAGCGCTGTAAAAACAAAGCAGTAGACTCACCCTCGACTGAAGCGTTAGTGGCGATAATAATTTCCTGTACGTCGTCGGTTTTTATACGCTCAATTAACTCAGGAATATGTAGTTGCTCTGGCCCAATATTATCGATTGGCGAAATCACGCCACCTAGTACATGATAGGTGCCGGTAAATTGTTTTGTTCTTTCTAGGGCAATAATGTCTAGTGGCTCTTCAACTACGCAAACAAGCTGTCTGTTTCTGTCCTGGTCTACGTATAGTGGTGAAACGTCGTCGCTAGCGTCAATCAGCGCAAATGTTTTTGGGCAGGTTTTTACGTGGTCATGTAATCGATCTAGTGAGCGCGCCAATTGCTTGGCAGATTTAGGATCACGGCGTAAAACCGCGTAAGCATATCTTTCTGCTGTCCGCGGTCCTACTCCGGGTAAATTACCAAAATCATCAATTAAAGCCGTTAAGGCTTTGGGTAAAATGTCAGTTGACATAATCTTAGAATGGCAAGTTGCCTAGGCCGCCCATCAACGGTTTCATGGTTTCAGCGGCAACTTCCTGAGCCTTAGCCATGCCGTCACGAACCGCAATTTCAATCCAGTGCTCTAGTTCTTCAATATTCTCTAAGTCAACCATTTCTGGGTCAATTTTTACTGACTTGATTTTTAGTTCACCGCTAATTTGCACCACTACTGCACCATCACCAGCCTCAACTTCAATGATTTCCTTGCCTAATTGCTTCTGTGCTTTACGTAGCTGTTGCAGCATTTTTACTTGATCAAATGCCATATTCCTCCTTATTTAATATGTATAATTATACCTTATTTTTTGTCAGATGTGTAGATGTAGAAGCGGTCCCCGCCCTGGTTGTGTTCGCTGACGATAATTGATGATAGATGGCTTGAGTAGGTTTTTGGTGTGGTGGTTTTTGCAGCATGGCTGACGTATAATGTTTGTCCAACTTTTTCTGGTGCTGTGCGGATAATTGAGATTTTATGATAACTATGTTTTTGGAGTGCTTCGTAAATTGGCGATTCTTCTTTGCTGACTAATAGAGAGAACGAGTCAGTTGGTGCGGTATTTTTTTGTAATAGAGACAAGTCTTTATTAAAATGTGAAACAGCCTCTGGGAAATAGCGATAACTATCAATGTAGCGGAAACTACCACCCGTCACCATGACGATAATTAAGAGAGATATAAGAACCAATCCTGTACCGCGAGCGTAAGGGTTGCGCGGGAAAATCCCGTACCACATGGCCATTAGAGACTCTAGACCGACTGCTAGCAGAATGAATAGCGGAACGATGACAATTGGCGTTAAGCTTGGCTGGAAGATTAGTAGGGCGATTGCTAAAACTAGCCATGACCAAATCATAAATGAGCGGGCGCTGGCAATTTTTTGGAAACTGCGAATTAATCCTAATCCAATCAGAATCATGGCGTTAAAGTCCATGATTGGTGTAATTTGGTTGCCTACGACTGACGGGAAGATACGAAGATAGGTGTAATATAGGGTTTTAAGATTGGCAAGCATGTCAAAGCTGAGATCATTAATGCCAATGAGATTATGAAATAGCGAGTGAGATTTATAACATAGAAAGCCAATCCCGAGACATATTGTGAGTAAAATAGCCAACGGTAAAATCCAGGACCCTCGATGTTTTCTGGAGATAAGAAAGTAGCGTGGGTGTGGGTGGAGAAAGGCGATAATCAGGAGCCCTAAATTGATACACCAAAGATATGGAGTAAATAGGCTGAAGGCTGTGGTGATGGCTAGTCCAATCCGCCAGAGTGAAGCCTTCGGTGCTTTCTGAAGAATGAGCGTCGCAAAAAGTAGTGTTAGGGCGGTATAGAAAATATATAAAACGCCAACGGTTGCGCTCTGTCCTATGAATAGGAATTGCCCGGTGCTTATCATGATAAGTAGCGATAAGATGGTCGTGGAGGGCTTAAACCAGCGTTTAAGTAGGAAGAATATAGCTATGGAGCTAATAATCGACAGTAGGACGGCTGGGGCTTTAATTGTCAGTAAGCTGACGCCAAATAGCTTGAAAAATGTTAGCTGAAGTAGATGAAACGGTAAGTTGGTTACAGCAAGTCCTTCGGCGCTAAATTTCAAATGGTTTGTGGTATTAACCATGTCAATTTCTGCTTGAGACAGTCCGCCCGGTGCGTGTAAAGCTGAAACCGTAACAGCCCCTATGTACAATAATACCAACAGAGTATATCCGAAAGCATAGCGCCATCGGTAAAGAAAAATATCAGTAACTTTTTGCTTTTTCATTGGTATGATTATAGCACAATTCTATTCGTGCTTGCGATCCAGGCTCATGAAGCGGAGGCGCTCTGGGTGGAAGTACAATTGGACTTTTCCGACGGGGCCGTTACGGTGCTTAGCGATGATTAGGTCGGTGATGTTTTGGACTTCTGGATTGTCTGGTTCGTAATATCCTGGGCGGTAAATGAAACTAACGATATCGGCGTCCTGTTCAATGGACCCAGATTCGCGCAGGTCGGCCAGTTGCGGAATTGGTGGGGTGCGCGATTCGACCGAACGACTCAACTGACTCAGTGCAATCAGCGGCACGTTGAGTTCGCGGGCAATTAACTTCAAGCCGCGGGAAATTTCCGACACTTCCTGAACGCGGTTGCCATTGTGATTGCCGTTGGCCTGCATTAGCTGCAAGTAGTCAACGATGATTAGTCCCAGTTGATTCTCGTGAGCAATTCTGCGAGCTTTAGTACGCATCTCCAGAACCGACAGCCCCGGCGTATCGTCAATGTAAATCGGCGCTTCTGCCATCTCGCCCATGGCTTCGGATAATTTGGCAAAATCATTATCACTCAAGTTTCCAGTGCGAATATTCCAGCTGTCAACACCTGAAGCATCTGCTAACATGCGGTCAACCAATTGCTCTTTACTCATCTCGAGGCTGAAAAACAGCACCGGCTTTTTCTCAATTGTCGCCACATTGTATGCCAAGTTAGTCACCAGCGTAGTCTTACCCATGGCCGGACGAGCCGCCAGAATAATCAAGTCGGACTTTTGCAGCCCAGCCGTCATATTGTCAAGGTCGCGATATCCAGTACGGACGCCCCGTAGAGAGCCTTTATTTTTGCTAAGCTCTTCAATTCGGTCAAAGCTGTCTGTCAGAATGCTCTCTAGACTGACTAAATCTTGCTTGGTCGACTGGTCGGAGACGCTGAATAATTCAGCCTCAGCTTTTTCCAGTAGTTCCTGTGTCGTCGTAGATTCGTCATAGCCAAGTTCAGAAATGTCGCCACTCGCCTTGATTAGTCGTCGACGTACCGCTGTTTGTGCTATCATCTCGGCGTAGGCTGAGGCGTGCGCTGCTGTCGGTACGTAGTTTGTTAGTTCTGTTAGGTATACCGAGCCGCCGATGAGGTCCAACTCATCCTTGCGCTTCAGTTCATCAGTTAAAGTCAAGAGATCAACTGGCTTATGTTTTTCAAATAAGCGCATCATCCCGGCAAAAATCAGTCCGTGGTTTTTATCATAAAAATCGTGAGCGTGAGTGATCTCCGCAGCGTCCGCCAGGACTTCCTCGTCGATTAAAACAGCTCCAAGCAGACTCTTCTCTGCGTCTAAATTTTGTGGTGGAATTTTTCCGTTCGTGTTACCTTTATCCGCCATTAAATATCCTCCAATTTAACCTCTTCACCGCCACCCATCAATTCGGCAATTTCCGCCAGCTTTTTATCCTCTGGCGGTTTCTTCTCTCCAATTATATCAATTTCTAGCTCCATGCCTGTCTCTTCCGTGATTATCTCCGCAATCAATGGCCGATTTTTGGCGTCGTCCAGTTTCTTTTTGTAAAACGCGGTGCCGGCGTAAACCGTTAGTTTCTCTCCATCAAATGCCCACTGGCTTTTTTGCAGTAAAGAAGATAGCCCAAGGGATTTTTCTTTTGCCTTTTCAACTACTTTATCCCAATTCATTTCTAGTGGGGTGTCAGTTTTCTTTGGTTTTGCAGTGGGTTTCTTCGGCGACTCCACTGTCTTTTCCTCTTTCTCAAGAGGCTTTTCTACTGGTTTAGCTGGAGTAGTCGGCTTGGCTGGTGCTGAAATTGTAGGCTGCTTTTTAACTATGGTTTCGGCGACATTTTTCTTTGGTGTAATTGGGCCTTTGCTAGGCTGAGAATCGCAATTCATAAATATCGTCAATAATTTTAAGTCCGGATGCGGGTGTCGATCAACCTCAATTAACTGCTGGATCAGCTTGACTAGATTTGGGTTTTGCCGTAGTTTGTTGCGAGCAATCGACAGTAACTGATGGGAAACAACCACTGAATTGGCGCCATTATTTTCTAAATCCCGGAAGACATTTAAGATTTGCTCATTATTGCCAGTCTGGTATAAATCCAGCAATCCATTAAGTTTTGAAGTGTCGCTCAGGCCCAAATATTCGGCGACCATAGCGCTGGTCAATGGCTGGTCGGGTGTTGCCAAAATTGATAATTGGTCTAGCATACTGATCCCGTCGCGAAACCCGCCGCGTGAGCGCTCGGCGATCAACCGCGCGGCGTCTTCCTCAATGCCAAAGCCCTCTTTTTCGGCAATGTTGATGAGCTGGCACGCCATAATTTCTGTCGGGATTGGGCGGAAGAAAAATTGCTGGACGCGGCTGAGGATGGTGGCGGGCAGTTTGTCGGCGTCGGTGGTCGCCAGGATGAATACCACGTGTGCTGGTGGCTCTTCCAATGTTTTTAGCAGTGCGTTGAAGGCGGGCTTGGATAGCATGTGGACTTCGTCGATGATGTAGATTTTCTTCGGCGCGGAAACGGGCGCGACTTGTGCTTTCTCGCGCAGGGCGCGGATGTCGTCGACGCCGTTGTTGCTGGCGGCGTCAATTTCGATGATGTCCAGGTGTGACACTTCCTCGTCATACGGCAGCTGATTGATCTCATGCGCCAAAATGCGCGCCACGCTGGTTTTTCCCACGCCACGCGGACCCGTCAGTAAATACGCATGGGCGATTTTCCCCTGCTCCAACGCTCGGCGCAAAATGTTGGTCACGTGATCTTGCCCCAACACCTCGTCCAAGCTACGACTGCGATATTTGCGGTACAGTGCTTGACTCATTCCCTCACATTCCTCATGAGATAATTATAGCAGAAAACAGCGTCTAGTGTATTTATGGATAGCGTAGGTCGACTTTATGCTTAGTCTCGGCGACATAAAAACGGTAATAACTATCAGTATCTGCTACAGTCGGATTTTCAAGCATCTCGCCATTTTCTTTGATTTCAATATATTTATCATTGTTATATGGCTTGATAAGCTTAGCAAACTCAAGCGCATATTCACCAGAGATATTCTTTAGTTCTCGGCTCTGATCTATTGGGCCGGCATAGTCAGTCATAACTAATACTAGGAATCGTCCGTTATTGTCGGCAAATAGATGAAACGTGGTGTCGGGATATAATGGGACTAGCGGTGCGAATTGTCGAACATACCCCATTTTTTTCAGAATTGGAAATGCCTCGAAAACTACTGATGGGAATACAAAATTTGAGTAATTGTTCATAATAAGTATTGTATCAAAATAGCGTCAACTGCTCACTCGGTAATTCCAGCTCAATATCTCCTGTAATTTTATGTGCCTGGTAACCTATAAATTTCTTAAGATTGTAAGCCAGCAGCTGGTCTTTATGCTCGGTGATGACAATCGAGCCAATAACGCTGCGGACGCGCCCGACAAGTTGATTTTGGTCTTTCATAATTATAGCTCGCGTTAAATCGATGTCATTAGTGTAAAAATAATCTTCGCAAGGAATTAGCTCGGATTTTGGAAATGACACACCAATCTTTTGCTCAATTTCAAGTAGTTTTTGCCGCAACTTCTTCTCGCCAGCTGCGCGTTCAAAAGATTGCTTTATAAGCTCAAGTTTTTTATGAATCGGCATAGTCTCGACAATTCCGTCTAACGCGGAAATTTTCGCTTCATATTGCCGGGCGATCAGCGCCGAAGAAAACGTCTCCAGTTTCAACGCCAAGCGCGCTCCCTGCTCCAGCAATCGCCGAATACCGCGCTCTTCCTGAGAAATACCAACTTTAATGACTCCCGGCGCGAAATACGCCAGATAGACGAAGTGCGGGTTTTGATTAATCTTTTCCTGCTGCGTCGACACCGAATCGGCGTTATAAAATGCTGGATTAAAACCAGTCCGATCACGGCATTTCAGGCAGTTTTCATATTTGCCGTCAACCGTGGCGGAATCTGGACAAATTTGACTGCAATGATTTTCAAAATCTACCCAGCCGGTGCAATATTTGGTTGAGAAGTCAAATTCAAGCGATAAATCTTGTCCAAACAATTCCCGCCGCTTAATCTCATCGCCGATTTGACAGTCGATAAATGGCTGGTTATCGGCATTAAAACTGGCATAAGCGAGTAAAAAATCGTCTGGCATAACACAATTATATCAAAAACCGCCCGCAGACACGGACGGCTTTAAAAAGCGGAAACTACTTTACAGCGCCGCTTCGACAGCTGCCCAGGTGGCGTCAGGATTGTCTTCCGGGATGATGATGGTGACTTGGTCGCCGACGTTAATGCGGAAATAAGTGACGCTGGCGAGTAAAATACGATACTCGCGACCAGAAGCCTCAACGTAATAGACGCCGTCGTGCTGGACGAGCGTGCCGATAACTTGCTTGCGTGGTACTGGGCCGATTTGCTTATAGATAAAGCTGCCGTCTTCTGCGATGGTCAACTTCATCAAATCGCCTTCAACCAGCTTAGACTTCGAAGCGTAATTGGCAGGGATTGGGTAATTCTTTCCGTCAGGACTGAGCATCATTTGCCCGTCAAATACACCCTCGATAACTTTTCCAGTTACGTTGTCGGACGAGGTCTTTGGTGTGACTACTTGCCCATCGTCACCGATGATGCTGATTAATAGTTCTTTTGCAGCAGCTAAGTTAGTTTCCGCCTCTTGAATAAGTGTCCGAAGACGCTTAATTTGTTTTTCTGGTAATTCAGACATGGTTCTCGCAATTCCTTTGTCTATTTTTATAATACTTAACTAATATATAACACAGCTTTATGTTTGTGACAAGTCGTCAGATCTATTTTTATCTAATTTTCCACAGTACTATAAGATGTGAATAAAAAAGTGTTGCAAATTTTACCCTTGCAATTGGCATGCGGTTCATGATATTGGTGAGTGGCCACATAAAAATCACCGCCCAAAGCGGACGGTGATTAAACGAAACAAATTGGCGTTATATAACAAATTATGAAAGCTCAACGCTAGCGCCGGCGCCTTCCAAAGTCTTCTTAGCAGCTTCAGCGTCGTCTTTAGAAACTTTCTCTACAACTGGTGCTGGAGCGCCGTCAACGATAGCTTTTGCCTCACCTAGGCCCAGGCCTGTGATTTCTTTAACAGCCTTGATGACTGCAACTTTTTGAGCACCTGCGTCCTTCAAGGTAACGGTGAACTCAGTCTTTTCGTCAGCCGCAGCAGCGTCACCGCCAGCAGCTGGACCAGCAACAGCGACAGCTGCAGCAGCTGGCTCGATGCCGTATTCATCTTTCAAGTGTTTTTTTAGTTCGTTAACTTCCAGAACTGTCAACTTGGTCAGTTCTTCAGCCAATTTCTTAATATCAGCCATGATATATCTCCTTAGATTATTAATTAGTTATCATCTCGAGTTATCTAATCTTCACTGTTTCCTCTTTTCGCGCCGCGCGCTTTCGGATCGCTCGGGCTACAATCGCTGTACCGGAGTTTATGAAGACCGAATAACTCGAGATGATTGATTGCTAAACTTAAGCCGCAGCTTTGGCTTCGATGCCGTCTAGTAGACCGTGCAAATTGCCACCCAGCGCGCCCACGGTGTCGTGGACTGGTGAGAGCAATTGCGCCACCACTTCGGCGATGAGCTGGTCTTTGCTCGGTAGGCCCGCCAGTGCTTTGATGTCGGCTTCGTTAATGCTGAGGCCCTCACCTGAGAAACCACCAGCCAACTGTAGTGCTGGATGCATCTTTGCAAACGTGTCCAGAACCTTGGCTGGCATAACTTCGTCTTCCGCACTGATGGCATAGACCAATTGGCCGACCAGGAGGTCAGTGTCAGTTTCTTTGTAGGTGTCGACGCCTTGCAACGCTACGCGTACCAAGCGGTTTTTAACCACCTTAATGACGACGTTTGCTTCGCGAGCAGCTTTGCGCAGTTCTTGCAAGTCAGCCACGGTAAGTGTCTGATAGCGAGCGAACGCTGTGCCTTTGGCGTCTTTCAGAAGCTCTGTTAGTTCAGCAACCAAAGTTTGTTTTTTATCGCGTGAAATTGCCATAAAAATCCTTTCTTTGATTGAGTTAATTTGTTATGTGCCAATTTGTTAACGTGCGGTAATGGAGAATCAAAAAAACGTCTTTGATTCTCGCACTACCAAAGACGTCAAATAAAACTGTTAGTTTCATCCCTCGGTGGCATTTTTACATCTGTTTTTTTATACAAATCGCCACTGTCTTTGGTAATGTTCCTTAGAATTGTAGCAGAAATGACAACGAAAAACAAGGGTTATGGCGATTATTTTCCAGCTGATTCAATCGCCTTATTTATTGCACCTCCACCCAATCGTAGTATTCTTCTGCGTTGAGGGACAGTTGTGCCTCCCCAAATTCCATATTCGGCAGATTCTGGGTGTCGGAGTGCATATTCTAGGCACTGCTTTAATACTGGGCAGCTTCGACACATTATTACGGCAGCCTCCATAGCCTCTGTCTTTCTAACACCTCTTAAATCTTGGTCTGGAGTGTTTGGGTTTATTTGGAAAAATAAGCGATCAGCTTCTTCGGGAGCTAGTCTCGCGCATTCGGCGCCGTCTAATAGACTCTCGTTACTTAATTCTGACATATTTATTATTTTACAATAATAACGTAATAAAATCAATAGGCTTCTATGTCTAACCAAAGAGAAAACCCGCTCCGTAGAGCGGGTGTGTGAAACCTCCTTCTTCTCTGTATCTATACACCTCTGTCAAGGGGCGCTAGTCGATTAAACTAACACCCCTCGACGAGAAGAGATCAGTCCTTCGAGCGTGCCGCCTGGCGGCGCGCTCGAAGGGCAATGCCTCCGAGAGTCAGCAGCGCGACCGCTTCAGCGACCACACTTCCGCTTGCGCCAGTGACCGCCAGCTTCGCCGGAGGAGTTGGGCTCGGACCCTTGGTTGCCGACGGAGTCGGCTTTGGAGTCGGGCTTGGCTCCGTGCTAGGAGCTGGCGTCGTCGGACTCGGTGTCGGAGATGCCGATGGTGTCGCCGACGGGCTTGGGCTCGGCTCCGGGGTCACCGATGGGGTCGGTTCCGGGCTCGGCGTGGGCGCCGGAGTGGTGTCGAACCCGGCGTTGCCGCCGGATTCGCGTCGCGTGATCTTAGCACTTACTTCCCAGGACTTATCCTGGGAAGTGATAGCGGCGGAGTCAGTCCACGGACCGGGGTCCGTGGAACTGACGTCGATGTTCAACTCGAATCGGGCTTTTTCGCCCGCGTTGAGCTTAACGTTGACGGTCGCCTTATCGCTAGAACATCTAACGATATCGGGTTCCTCAAACCGGATATACTGGGGTTGTCCCCAGTTACCGGCCGAGGAATAGACCCCAACCCGTCCAGCCAGTAGCTGGTCACAGGCGAAAGACTGACCTGGGGAGGTCAGCGTGTCTGTGACCGTGAATGACTGATTGTCATGCGTCGCGGTGGGGAGAACCACCGTCACACGCTGAGTGCTTCCGTCGACGGACCCCCACTTGGAGGGTCTTACTCCGGGATGTGAGCACCCGTCGCAGGTGCCCACTTTAATGACGGTACGACGTACGATACCGTCAATTTTCCAAATCAGTTCCCGAGTTTCCCCGGGAATCAGCACGCTGCTCATGTGAACCCGCCACCACGCTGACGCGTGGAAGTTCGCCCGTCCGGGCACCTCCACCTCACTGGTCAGCTTGACCGTGACGGTGTGGTCGGAGTGGTAGGTGGCGTATCCGATGGTAACCCCTTCCGGGGTCGTCATCGGGATTGGTGCGAAGTCACCATCCGTGCCAAGTTCACTCGGCACGGTGATAGTCGCCGCGTCCCCTGCACAATGACCCTCTTCGAGGGTCAAAGAGATGCTGAACTCCACCGCCTCGTAGGCGGTATACTCCAAAGATCCGTCTAGGGTCTTCAGAGTCGCCTCAATCTCCCCTGGGGAGACGTCTTGGGGGGTACAGCTGTACTCCCCGTTAGCGGGTTGAGTATCGTTGTCAGTGGTTGTCGCCGTGGTGATAGCGCCCGATGACTGATCAGTGTTAGCAGTGCTGCTCGACTGAGCCTCACCAGACGACTGGGTGGTGGTGATGCTACTCGACTGAATCTCGGCTGCTGACTGAGCCTCGTCGGCGCGCGACGTCCCTCCGAAGAGGAATGTCGTTGCGACAAGCACAGTGAGAGCCGCCACGACTGACACCCACAAGGGCGTCCTGTTTTGCCGGTGGCGCATTTCTGCGTCCTTTCTTTGTAGGATTTAGATACAGATGTTAAGGTCCTTATCCAGCTAAGCTGGAAATCGAATCCTCGAACATCAGTACCTAGGTGGACTTTACTATTTTATCATAAAAAATGAAAAATGCAATAGTAGTGCAAAAATCCCGCCAGAATTGACGGGATTTAATTGATCGAAATGTAAAGATTACAAAGAGTTCTCTACCTTAATGCCAGGACCCATAGTTGTGGCGATTGCGACGCTCTTAATGTAAACACCCTTTAAGCTGGATGGCTTTTGAGAGTTTAAGCTGCTTAGAAATGCGCGTGCGTTTTCTGACAATTTTTCAGTGCCGAATGATACTTTTCCGATTGACAAGTGAACGATGGCTTGCTTGTCGACGCGATATTCAACTTTTCCGGCCTTTGCTTCAGAGACGGCTTTAGCGACGTCGGCAGCAACGGTGCCAGACTTTGGATTTGGCATCAAACCACGTGGGCCAAGCAAACGTGCGTATTTACCAAGCTTTGGCATATATTGTGGAGTTGCGACCAAAATATCGAAGTTCAATTCTTCCTTATCCAATTGGCTTAGGAATTCTTCGTCACCGATGATGTCAGCGCCAGCTTTTTTAGCGGCGGCATGTTCTGACTCTGGTGCGAAAACTGCTACGCGAACATCCTTACCTGTACCGTGCGGCAATGCTACGGTTGAGCGGATATTTTGGTCGGCTTGGCGTGGGTCAACGCCCAGGCGGATGTGGATTTCAACACTAGCATCAAACTTAACTGGGCTGGTTTCAGTAGCCAACTTCAAAGCCTCGTCTAAGCTGTACAATTTGTTCTTATCGATGTTTTTTGCGGCTTCCTGGTATTTTTTGCCGCGGCGCTCCAAGCGTGGACGAGTAACTGGCTTTGGGCCTTTCTTTACGTGAGCTTCAGCATCGTCAGACTGTGGAGTTGTATCACCAGCCTCCTTGCGAGCTTCCTTCTCTGCTTTTTCAGCAGCCTCATCTAGAGCTTTTTGGCTACGCTTGCCGGCCTTAGCGACAACAGCTTCGCGTTCCGCAACAACGTCTTTGTCTTTGTTGTCGTGAGATTTGCTTTCATTGGCAGCTTCTGCAATTGCTGCTTCGATTTCAGCGATTGTGTTTTTCTCGCTGACTGCTAATTTTAGTTCTGCTGCTTTTTCTAGCAACTCGGCTTTCTTTGCCATGATAATCCTTTCTGTGGTACGAACGGCGATTCGCGACTCTCCGGCGAATCCACCTCCCAGCATTGATTGATAGTGATAAAATTATACCATATTTTTAGAGATTGGTGCAAATATTTACTTTTATGGAGAAGAATTGTATAGTATAACAATTATGAAAGAGGTTTCAAATAGATCGGATGAAATTAGGTTAAATGGTCCGACAGGTGTATGTTTTCCGGAAAGATGTGAGTCTTGTCCGAGTATAAGGATGGTGCTGGGAGACCTAGGTGAGAGTAAGAAGGCGGCAAAAAATCTTGCAGAGGTGACTCTAGCGGGGGATGCAGAGATTGTTGTTCGAAGTACTGGCGAAGTAATTTCCGATCCTAAGCTTATGGGTAAGGCGGTCGTTAAAATTTTAGAGGATCTAGACGAGAAAACTGAGCTTGTGCAGCAAGTAGTCGATGAACTGACAAGTGGATGCGAGGGGTCTGTGTCCATTAAAGGGTCTAATGGCGTAGTGTCTGTAGAAGGCTATGTGTGTGGTAGTATGAAATTGACTAATGAGCGTGGTATAGAGCCCGCGGAAGTGCAGCGTGAGCTAAAGTAATTGATAATTCTGATGCCGTCAAATTAACGTATAGTTACTATTTTTGATAAACTAGTAACTATGGATATAACAATTACAAACATACAGGCAAGGCAAATTTTAGATTCTCGTGGAAATCCGACGGTTGAGGCTGAAGTAATTCTGAGTGACGGTTCCTTCGGGCGGGCGGCTGTTCCCTCTGGTGCGAGTACCGGGTCGTTTGAGGCGGTTGAATTGAGGGATGGTGAACTAGCATTTGGTGGCAAAGGTGTACTTCGGGCGGTTGATAACGTTAATAATGAAATCGCTCAGGCCTTAAAAGGAATGAGCCCGTTTGATCAGGCGGCGATTGACAATAAAATGAAATCTCTGGATGGTACGCCAAATAAGGCGCGCCTGGGTGCAAATGCAATTTTAGCGGTGTCGTTGGCTGTAGCGAAAGCTGCCGCTAAGTCACGTGGCGTGGAGTTGTATCAATACGTCAATAGCTTGGCTGGAAATCCTACAATGTCTCTGCCGATGCCGATGATTAATGTGATGAACGGCGGCCAGCATGCGCTCGGTGCGACTGATTTTCAGGAATATATGATTATTCCAACTAGTGCGGCAACTTTTGCGGATGCGGTTCGAATGAGCGCGGAAGTTTTTCATGCGCTGGCGAAAATCCTGAAAGATGAGGGTTATCCGACGACAGTTGGTGATGAAGGTGGCTATGCGCCGCATGTCAGAAATGGCAACATGGAGCCAATTCTGCTTTTGACTAGAGCGATTGAGCAGGCCGGCTATAAATTGGGTGTAGACTTTGGGTTTGCGCTGGATGTGGCGGCAAGTGAGCTTTATAAAGATGGCAAATATCACTTGTCGACTGAGCGCCGCGTATTGTCGGCTGATGAAATGATTCGCACATATAAGGCGCTGCTTGGGCGCGTGCCGGTTCTTTCGATTGAGGATGGCTTAAACGAAGAAGCCTGGGAAGATTGGGAGAAGATGACGGCAGATTTGGGGCATTTTGCTCAGTTGGTTGGTGATGATCTTCTGGTGACGAATGTCGAGCGATTGAAGCGTGGAATTGAGGAAAAAGCTGGCAATGCTATTTTAATTAAGCCAAATCAAATTGGCACATTGACTGAGACTATTCAGGCGGTTGTGATGGCGAAAAATGCTGGCTGGAACACCGTGATGAGTCATCGGTCGGGTGAAACTGAGGATGTAACAATTTCTCATCTGGCAGTTGGACTGGTAACGGGTCAAATTAAGACTGGCTCGATGTCTCGCTCGGAGCGAATTGCTAAATATAATGAGCTGCTGAGAATTGCGGAAAAGCGTCCAGATTTGGAAATTGCCCATCCGTTTGTCAGATAATCTACGAAAAAAAGCTTCCCTTTTAGGTATCTAACGGGAAGTTTTTTATTGATAATTATTTTCTTATAAATTCAATTTTGCCACACTCACGGATGCGGATAATTTGTGACGGCTTAGAATCTACAATTTCCCCGGAATCAACATAGACGGCAGCGGATTCATGGAAGTAATTGACCGCTTCAGCGATGTTTTTTGCGGGTTTTTGACCGGAGAGATTGGCGCTGGGGGCGGCTAGGTAGCCAACTTTATGAATTAATTCCGACAGTGGTGATTTTGGGATAACACGAAATGCCAGAGTGTCATTAATATGTGGTATGTGCGGTAAAAAATCAGGGCTCACGTTCACGATAATTGTTGTTGGGCGTTCTATAGCTAGTTTTTGGTATTTTTCTTGCATATGCGGGGTCAACCCAGGAATATCAGTAATGTCGGCTACAAGAACGATGACAGATTTGCCTAAAGGTCTTTGCTTGATTTTATACAATCTCTCAATTGCTCTATTTGACTCAGCCCGAGCCAGCACGCCATAAATAGTGTCGGTTTTAGCGATGATTAGCTGGTCAGACTGGAGAGCTGAGATAACTGCTCCGTCTAAAATATTTTCTATGATCATTTCTCAAATTTTCTCATAAGAATAGCCCCGACAGGTTCGGGGCTATTCTCTACCTTCAAATTAGTCGACAATTTCTACGCCCATTGAGCGAGCTGATCCAGCAACAACTTTCATTGCGCCTTCAATGTCGATTGCGTTCAATTGGTCTTTTTTCGCTTCAGCAATTTCTTGTAATTGCGCGCGAGTAAGCTTACCAACCTTATCAACGTGTGGCTTACCGCTTCCCTTTTGGATGCCAGCTTTTTCACGAATCATGTCGTCAACTGGTTGTCCAAGCGAATTCCAAGTGAAGGTTCGATCTTCGTAAACTTGAATGTGAACAATTACGTCCTTGCCCATCATGTCTTTGGTGGCGTCATTAAATGGATTAATGAAGTCCATCATGTTCAAGCCCCACTGACCGAGTGTTGAGCCAACTGGAGGACCTGCTGTTGCCCGACCAGCTGGAATGCGCAATTTTAAATTACCAATAATTTTCTTTGCCATAGTTATTCCTTATAGTTTATAGTGCGTAACCCGGATATTATAGCGAAAAATCCGCTAAATTGCAAGCTAAGCTTTTTTAACTTGTAGTGCGTCCAGTTCTACTGGAGTGTCGCGGCCAAACATGCTAACCATAACTTTCAGCGTACCCTTAGAGGCATCGATTTCGCTAACTGCGCCGTCAAAGCCCTTGAATGGACCGTCGGTAATTGATACGATTTCGCCTTCGGTGAAGTCAATTTGATGCTTTGGTTCCTCAACACCCATGCGCTTTTTAATCTTGGCAATTTCCTTTTCAGAAACTGGCGTTGGTGTCGTGTCGGCACCAACAAATCCGGTCACGCCTGGCGTGTTGCGGATAATATACCAAGTTTCGTCAGTCAATTTCATTTCTACCAACACATAGCCCTGGAAAATTTTAGCCTCAACGATTTTTCGCTTGCCGTTACGGATTTGGATCTGTTTTTCCTTTGGCACGATAACGTCAAAAATCTTATCGGCCATGTCAACACCGTTAATGCGTTGACGGATTGATTCAGCAACTTTTTCTTCGTAGCCAGAATAAGTGTGGATTGCGTACCATTGCTGGCTGTCGTCGTAACGTTTTGAACTCATGTATAACTCCTTTTATTTCAAAAATTGATTAAAGCCCCAATTAAATGCAGCGTCAAGTAGTAGGATTAGAACGACAAAAACTAAGGTGAAGATGAGGACTGCTGCTGTCATCGCCCAAGTAGCTGAGCGGGTTGGCCAACGAACCAGCTTCAATTCTGCCCAAGCGCCCTTAAAATAACCAAGTAGCGTGCCGCGTTCACTAGATTTTTTAGCTGTTTTTGCAACTACCTTGGTTGGTTTATTAGCCTTTTTCGTGACAGTTTTTTCTTTTTTTGGCGCGTCGTCAGTAGCCTTAATCCGACGAACCGTGGTTTTGCTGCTTGCCTTGCCTTTCTGTGCCATATTTTCTCCCAATTTAAAAAGTCTGCTTTTCACAGACTGTCAATGGTTATTGTAGTCTATATAAGGAAAAATAGCAAGCTGCGCTATATATCCTTTTCATCATTTCTTAAACTCCTTCAATCGAAAACCAAAAGTTGAACCGTGATTCAGCCGGCTTTCTACCTCAATTTTACAACCCAGCTTTTTGGCTAATTTGGCGGATACGTAAAGCCCCAGACCGGTTCCTTTAGTTTCGCGCGTGCGATAATCTTCAGCTCGATAAAACTTATCAAATATTTTATTTAAGTCAGCCTTACTAATGCCAATACCAGTGTCGATAATTTTAAAGATAATTTCGCCAGATCGATTCTTTTTGATTGACAGCGTAACTGACCCTTCTTGGGTGTAACGGATGGCGTTAGTGATGAAGTTCTGAAGGATTTCTTCTAGATATAAACGAGAAGCTTGGACTGACCCAAGCCTCCCCCCAATGTCCAAATTAAAGGCCAAGTTTTTTTCTGCTGCCTGTGGCGAGTATTCAGAGTTTATCTGTGCGGCAAGTTCGGCCACGTCGATTATCTCTGTCTCGTCAGCAATTCCCCTTTCGGCACGTGATAACGTACTCAGGTCATTTACCATACGCGCTAAAAATAAAATTTGCTTATGAGACTCGTCAATTGCTTCAGGTATTTTGCTAGTAATATTACGTTCGACAAGCAATTTAGCGTTACTTAGCGACCCTTCGGCTATGGCAATGGGTGTGCGTAGCTCGTGACTTACTATACTAATGAATTCATCGCGTTCCTCTTCCAGGCTTTTTGTTTTTGTGACGTCGCGTAAAATTAGCACATAGCCATCCGGAGTTATTTTATCGCCACCTTGAACTGGGGCGAGTGTTACTTCCAGCCGTACGTAATCGTCATCGTCAATCATCATGATTATGTCGTCGCGCTGACGAATTGTTGAAGATTTGGTGAGCTCCTTAAAAATATCAATTGGCTTTTTATCAATCGTCTTCAGTTCTAAAACTTGGCTAATATGCTCGCCATTAATGCCGCTGTTTGTGTCGATTAAATTAAGAGCGGCAGAGTTATAAGTATTGATGATTCCGTGTTCATCGGTACTGAGAATGGCATCAGTGATATTGTTAATTAGCGTGATTAGTCTTTGATGCTCTTTAAGGTTTTTTCTAGGGGAGTTTTTAGTTAATTTGCCGTCAATTTTTTGTAATAATTGATGTAGAGCAATAGTTATACTTCCCAAGATAACACTAAGAATAATCAACAAAATAATGAACACCCACATGGCTTAAGTATAGCATAAGCGTATATAATTCTATACGTGCGGTGAATATTTTTTTAGTTCATTGCGGTGGATTTTATATTGCGGGTCAAATTTGGCAACTTCCGACCAGAATGCCGTCGAGTGGTTCATGTATCTGGTGTGGCATAGCTCGTGAATAATTACATAGTCAATAAGTTCAAACGGCAAGTTCATCATCCCAATGTTTAGGCTGATTGTACCGGAAGAAGAACAGCTTCCCCAGCGACTGGAAGCGTGAGTTATTTTACAGCGAGAAAAGGGAAAACCATGCTTTTCGGCTAGAAATGACAGACGCCTCGGTAGGTGTCCTTTTGCCTCTTTCCTGAGGGCGACGAGGATTTTATCACGAATAATTTGCTGGACTGGAGCGGATTTAATTGATTCTGATTCGTTGATTTCCGCTAATATTTGAGTACCGATAATTTTCACAGTAGATGGCTTATTTGTGGGTTGTATTAACAGATGATGGCTTTTACCAATTTGCTGATTTTCAGTATAAGAAAAGTTTGCTTGATGTTTAGAAACTAATTCGCGAATCTGTTTACGCGAGGTTTTAATTAGCATCTTTGCTGCGACAACAGGCGCATATACAGGCATAGTAACCCTAAGTCGGCCATCTGGCGCGATTTTTAAACTAACGCTCTTCGCTAGACTTTGTCTTTTAACGACAATCTCTCCGAATTCAGCATCGGTAATGGTTGGCATACTTATCCTATACTAATGCGATTTGGCATAACGCGACGTGGGGCTTCTGGACGACTGGTGCCAATTTGCTTAAGGACCGTGCGCGCTTGAGTACTTAGGGTGTGGCGGCCGCTAATTACAATGTAAGATTCACTACTGTGCGGTGCGGAGAATTGTTTTAATCGACGATCGAACGATTCACTGTCTTGTCCGTAATTCTTTATCCAGCGTCGTTTGGCGGTTGCAGAATCAGTCTGCACCCAGACGAATAGGACTTTATATCCATATTCTCTAGCCAACCGATTAATACGCATGCGGTTAGTGCGTTGGTCGGTGGTGCCGTCTAGAATGACAGTTTGCTTGGTCTTCAAAAATTCTTCTAAGATAGCCAAAGTCGCGTCAGAAATGGCTTTTGTATCATCGGTAAAAACTTCAAATTGACGAGAATTAATTACTGGAGAATTAAAAATCTTTGCAAATTCTGTAGCAAACTGAGTCTTCCCTGAACCCGGTGCACCAACCATGGCAATAATGTGAGGAAGCGAAGGAGATAGAGGTTTCATATGGAGAGATTATAACAGATTTTTTACTAATAAAAAAGATTCTCTTTTAAGTGAGAATCTTGGCAGGAGTGGAGGGACTCGAACCCCCGACACCTGGTTTTGGAGACCAGTGCTCTAGCCACCTGAGCTACACTCCTATAACGTTCATTTTATCATGAATTACCCTTCTGGCAAATGTTAAATTTGTGAAAAAGAAAAATTCCGTGAAAAAAATACCAGAATCCCTTGAAAAAACATAAGCGTCGTCCTACAATAAAAACAGAGATGAAAATTTTAATGCTTGGGTGGGAACTTCCTCCGCACAACAGTGGCGGTCTTGGCGTTGCTTGTTATCAAATGTCGAAGGCTCTGGCTTCTCAGGGCGTGGATATTGATTTTATTATTCCCTACAACGCTAAACATCCAGGAATTGATTATATGAATATCTATTCAGCTACGCCCTTGCCGCCGAATTATTATGACCTGGGTGCTTATAATAATGGCTCACCGGAGGATCGGGAGAACGCTCAGGATGAGCATGGGCTTTCGCCGATGCGTGCCGTACAGCGACGATATGGTAAGTATGTTCGGAAATTTGTGAAGAGTCATCAGCCTGATGCCATTCATGCACATGATTGGTTGACTATGGAGGCTGGGATGATTGCTAAAGAAATGACTGGTGCGCCATTGATTGTGCATGTGCACGCAACGGAATTTGACCGTTCTGGAGAGCAATCAGGAAATCCGTTGGTTCATGAAATTGAGCAACAAGGTTTGTTGATGGCGGATCGAATAATTGCCGTTAGTCAGATAACTAAGGATATAATTGTCAAAAATTATCATATTCCGCCAGAAAAAATTGAAGTGGTTTATAATGCGATCGATTTGGCTGACTTGCCGCCGCACGAATATGACTCGAGTACTTATAGGTATCTGGAAGAGCTAAAGCGCGATGGTTATACGGTTGTAGGTGCTTTAACGCGTTTGACGGTACAGAAAGGTCTGACTTATTTTGTGCGGGCTGCAGCGAAGGCTCTTGATAAATGCGAGAAGATTGTGTTCGTGCTGTCTGGTAATGGCGAGCAGCGAGATGAATTGATTGAGCTGGCGGCGAATCTGGGCATTAGTGATAAGATGATTTTTACGGGTTTTGTGCGCGGAAAACAATGGCGGGATATTTACTGTTTGATTGATGTTTTTGTGATGAGTTCGGTTTCTGAACCATTTGGCTTGACGGCACTGGAGGCGGCACACCACGATACGGCGCTGTTAATTAGCCGTCAATCTGGCGTTGGCGAGGTGCTGAATAATATCATGCGGTTTGATTATTGGGATGTGAATAAATTAGCGGATGAAATTGTCAATATTGCCAAGTCGCCTGCTTTGAAGAATTCTCTCAAGCAGAATGTTAAGGATGAGTACGCAAAGATTTCATGGCAAGATGCGGCCAGGCAATGTTTAAGGCTGTATAAGGGGGCATTATCATGAGCGAAAATAAAGGTATAGTTTTATATCTTCACGTCCACCAGCCTTGGCGGGTGCGCGAATATAGCATATTCGACGTAGCTTGGAAGCATGATTATTTTTCTGGCGGTCAAAATCCAGCACAGGACAATCAAAAAATATTCCAGAAAGTTGCAGAAAAATCGTATTTACCGATGAATGCTTTGCTTGAAAAATTGTTGAAAAAATATCCTGATTTTAAATTGTCGCTCAGCTTTAGCGGTACGTTCTTAGAACAAGCCGAGCAGTTTAATCCTGATGTCCTGGAGAGTTTTAAGCGCTTGGTGAAAACTGGCCAAGTGGAGGTTTTATCAAGTCCTTATCATCACAGTCTGGCATTCTTCTACTCACGTAAGGAGTTTGAACGGCAGATTGAGCTTCACCGCTGGAAAATCCGTGAGGTTTTTGGGGCGGAAACGCAGGTGCTGGCAAATACAGAATTAGCGTATAGTGATGATTTGGCCAAATGGGCGGAGCAATACGGTTTTAAAGGAGTACTGGCTGAAGGCTGGGACCCAATTCTTAATTGGCGTAGTCCTAATTATGTTTACCAGCCAGCTGGAACGGAAAAAATTGGATTGCTACTTAAAAATTATCGATTGAGCGATGATTTGGCGTTTAGGTTTAGTGACCAGAAATGGAGTGATTGGCCATTGACTGTAGATAAATTTAATACATGGGTGGCTGATTCGGTTCGCTATGCGCCGCTGCTTAATTTGTTTATGGACTATGAAACTTTTGGAGAACATCAGTGGTCAGAGTCTGGTATTTTTGACTTTTTCGAGAAATTTGTTGGCAAGTGGCTGAGTGTCAGTGGTAATACTTTTTATACAGTCAGTGAGGCTTTGGCTAAAAATAAGCCAGCTGGCGAAATTAGTATGCCATCGCCTGTCACTTGGGCTGATGCTGAGCGAGATTTGACGGCTTGGAACGGCAATAGCCTGCAGAGAGAGGCTTTGCGCTATGTTTATGAGTTGAGAGATGAGGTGCTGAAGAGCGGCGATGAATCGTTGATTAATGATTGGCGAAAACTGCAAACCTCAGACCACTTCTATTACATGGGGACAAAATGCTTTACCGACGGTGATGTGCACGCCTACTTTAGTCCCTATGACTCGCCGTATGACGCTTTTCTCTACTACATGAATGCTATTCGTGATATGCGTTCGCGGCTGCGAAAATAAGAACATTTTCTTGGGCAATAAAAAACTCCCTCTGGAATTGAGGGAGTTTGCTGGTGATTCTGGTAAAATTAGCTTTTACGAGCTTTAACTTCATTACGACCGAGGTTCTTCTTTGTCTCGGTGTAAGTTGCGTGCTGCCTTGCGATTGGGTCGTACTTCTTCAATGTTAATTTACCCTGACCTTTAGTGGTGCGGTTTTGGGTATTAACGGTAGTATAGTAAGTTCGGTGGTTGCTCAAGTTACTCACCAAACCGATCAGCTTTCGTTTCGTATTCTTCTTTGCCATCTCTTTACTCGTTAGATTTTATAAAACGTCTTGGCTAATTATAGCATGGGTGAAGTGAAAATGCTAGTACCATATCAGATTTTACTAATTTTAGCTTTCTTTTGCCTCACCCAGCATTGACTCGCACACTTTATCAATTCTCTGCTCTAGTGACTGTTTCATTGTAGCACCCCCTAACCTTATTAAGATTGTGTCATTTAGTTAAGTTTTTTGGTAGTCGTTTTATAGTATAATTATCAGAAAGGTTACTCACTAACAGTCGCGGAGGATATTTATGGATGATGATAAAAAGATGATAAAAACGACAAAAAGGATTTATCCTCAAATATATTCTTATATTTTGCCAGATCTTCCAGCAAATAAAGGTTGGCAAAAAGTCGGATATACAGAACGCAAAGATGTTGATTCGCGAATATTAGAACAGACTAAGACTGCGGCTGTAAAATTGCGATATGAGAAATTGTGGAGCGCTAGCTCTTTTTCTAACGCAACTCACGAATTCTTCAAGGATAAAGATCTTCATAAATATTACGTAAAAAATGGAATCGAGAAGAGTAAAAAGCAGGACGATGGCGGATTGGGTGAGGAATGGTTCTACTTCAATGGTACGCCAGAAAAATCTAAAGAATTGTTTGATGATTACGCTAATGGCAATTTATTCAGTCGATCTTCCGAGAAAAGTTCGTACAAACTGAGAAAGGAGCAAGAACGTGCCGTTTCTCAAACCCTTGCTTATGCAGAATCTCACCAGACTACAGATTTTTCTTCGCCGAATAAAGAAGCGGAATTTTTATGGAACGCAAAACCACGTTTTGGTAAAACTCTCTCTTCTTACAATTTTGCGAAAAAGTTTAACGCTAAGAATGTTTTGATAGTTACTAATCGCCCAGCAATCGCTAATTCATGGTTTGATGATTTTGAAAAGTTTATTGACGGGTATTATTTTATTTCGACAGCAGATTCTTTAAAAGAACGCGAAACCTTATCTAGGGAGGAGTTCCTTAATAAGGCTCATTCATCAAGTGAAGATAGGCAGATAACTTTCTTAAGTTTACAAGATTTAAAAGGCGGCAAAGCTTTTGGTGGCTCACATAATAAATTAAAATGGGTGGCAGATCTTAAGTGGGATTTGTTAATTATAGATGAGGCTCATGAGGGTGTTGATACAGATAGGACCAGTGAAGCTTTTGGAAAAATTAAGCGCAGGTTTACGCTGCATTTATCTGGAACGCCTTTTAAGGCAATAGCGGATGGACATTTTAAGGACAATCAGATATTCAACTGGACTTATATTGATGAGCAAAAAGCTAAACAGGAAGAATTGAAGAACCTGGATGATTCGGGTGATCACGTTAATTTGCCGGATATGAGATTATTCACCTACAAGATATCCGACATGATCTCTGATCGGCTTGAAAAAGGCATGGAGATGGACGATGAAAATATCGATTTTGCTTTTGAGCTGAATGAGATGTTCGCAACAGACACAAGTGGCAAGTTCGTTCATGAGAATGATATTTCAACATTCTTAAATCAATTAACTTCAAATGAAAAATATCCATTCTCAACTCCCGAATTAAGAGATCAATTAAAACACACGTTTTGGCTGGTAGGAAACCGTGTCGCTTCAGCGAAGGCTATGGAGAAAATGTTGCGCCATCACCCAGTATTTAGTGAATATAAAATAGTGCTTGCCGCAGGCAATGGAAGATCTCAGTCTGACAGTAATTCATCTGAAGATGAAATGAAGGATACTGCAGCTAACGAGAAAGCTTTGAGCAGGGTTAAGAAGGCTATCAAGGAGAATGACCGCACCATAACCTTATCTGTGGGGCAACTGACAACTGGAGTTACCGTTAAAGAATGGTCTGCTGTACTTATGTTGTCTGATATTAAATCTGAGTCGCTGTATATGCAGGCAATATTCCGCTCTCAGAACCCGTATGAATTTATAGATAATAACGGCAACCTCTGTCGTAAAAAGTCGGCTTACGTCTTTGATTTCTCGCCGAATCGTGTGCTAAGAGTCTATGATAAGTTTGCCAACAGTCTATTGGCGGACGTAGTCAGAGGTGAAGCTACAGAAAAAATTAGAGAGCAGAACGTAGCAGAATTGCTGAACTACTTCCCTGTCTTGGCGGAAGATGAATCTGGTAAGATGATCGAATTGGACGCAGGGCAAGTTTTGACTTTCCCTAAAGCCATCGTCGCAAAGGAGGTTGTGAACCGCGGTTTTGTCACTAATCTTCTATTTGTAAATATCAACAACGTCTTCAATATTCCTTCTGAAGTGATTGCAGCATTAAATAAGGCTCCTTCAACTAGCGATACTGATAAACAGACTAAAGGCGAAGAAGTTCAACACGACCCAGATCGTAAAAAGAATCGAGATCACAGAATATCTGTAAATAAGGATAAACTACTCGGTAATAAGGTTTATACTTCAAGGATGCAGGATATTGTATTGTCTGTGGTTGATTCGGATATGGAGGCAGACAAAATTGTTGAAAAAATTACCGCCGACTGCATGCCCGAAATATCTGAAGTCCTTGGGAGGTATAAAGAGTCGTCCTACTCTCCTTCAAAAGCAGAGCTCGACAGTATTAAAAACGGACTCTGTAAAAAGGTCAAAGAGGCAGCAGAAGAATTTGTGTCTGGCGATATAGCAGACAGAATAGCTCAGGATAAGTTAGCGGATAGCCTGGCGAGTATAATTGAGAAAGATCTTCCTAACGATACCGTCATTCGTGAAGAAGAAGATAACTACGAAAAAGAAGAAAAGTCTGAAATGGACCAAATTAGGAGGAAATTGCGTACATTTACTCGCGCTATCCCTTCGTTTATTATGGCTGCCAGTAAAGACGTAGATGAAATCACATTGGATAACATCGAGGATACCGTTTCTGACAAGGATTTTGAGGAATTATTCACAGAAAAAGACAGCGAACCATTTACAAAAGACGACTTCCGTAAAATTCGCGGCCCATGGACGAATCCAGAAACCGGCGAAACATTTGAAGGATTTTTTGATCGCTATACATTTAACGCTGCCATTCGAGAGTTTGAGGAGAAGCGACAGGAAATTGCGGATTACCTCTCCCCTGGCGCCAAAGAAGACATTTTCTCTTATATTCGTCCGTTAAAAACAAATCAGATTTTTACACCAAGGAAAGTTGTAAATAAAATGCTTGATTTGTTGGAAGAAAATAATCCTGGCATATTTGAAGATCCAAATGCGACATTTGCGGATTTATATGTGAAGAGCGGCTTGTATCTTACGGAAATAGCAAAGAGGTTAAACAGAGGACTTGAGAGTAAAATACCAGATAAGTCGGAAAGAGTAAAACATATCCTTGAGAAGCAACTTTATGGGTTTGCGCCAACGAATATTATTTATAATATTGCACGCAAGTATATTTACGGGACATTTTCAGACATTGATGATAGTAATCTTAAGCAATTAGATTTAACGGACGCGTTTAAAAAGGGAGAAACATTAAATATGAAATTTACTGCAGTTGTGGGCAATCCGCCATATCAGGAGGCTAACGCCAACAATAAAATGTCAAGGAGTATATATCCAATTTTTGTCGAACAATCTACTAAGATGTCAGATATTGTCTCTCTTGTTATGCCGGCAAGGTGGATGAGCGGAGAGGATGGACCATATCGAGAGACTAGCGGATTTGTGGCTAAAATGAAGAGTTACGGTATTAAGTCGTTTACTCTTTTCCCAAACTCTCAAGACGTATTTTCTGGCGTTGACGTGAAGGGTGGTATTTGCTATTTCGTTATTAAGAAGGGCTATCAAGGTAAGGTCGATTATTCCCTTGTAGACAATAAGAATATTTTCCAGGATAGGGTCGATTTCAGCAATAAGTTGGATGATAATATCATAATACGCTTCCCGGAATTGATTAATATAGTGGAGAAAATAGATTATACTGTCCAGGATGATAAGTTCACGGAACCTATTAATGCTTCCATGAAGACACTAGTGTCTTCACGGAACCCATTCGGTTTCATCTCTGATTTCTTTGTGAAAAATAATGAAAAAGTAGATAGGATATCAAAAGAGCGAGTGCTTCCTGACGACTATAAAATAATTGGGCTAATCAAGGGAAAGCGAGAGTTTCGATATATTCCTAACCAAGCCCTAAAGAAGAATATAGAGGGAGCTAAAGACTACAAAGTGTTTATTCCTAGGGCAAATGGATCTGGTGTTTTTGGGGAGGTATTTAGTACGCCGATGCTCGGCTCGCCGATGCTCATATGTACAGATACCTTCTTACAAGTTGGTCAATTTGATAACATTGTGGAGGCTGAGAATTTATTAAAATATGTAAAGACAAAGTTCTTCCGAGCGATGGTTGGAGTTAAAAAGACTGCTGTATTTAACTATAAAGACGCCTTTTCCTTTGTGCCCGTTCAAGACTTTACCGCAGAATCTGATATTGATTGGTCGAAATCTATTGAAGAGGTTGATAAGCAGTTGTATAAAAAATATAATCTAAGCGATAAAGAAATTGCCTTCATAGAAGAAAAAGTTCGCCCGATGGAATAAAATTACATGCCAGACTCTGCTGTTGATATCCTTGAGAACACCATTCGCCGCCACGGTGACTTGTTGGATGTTCTTTTACTGGACAGGACGCGGACGACGAAGCGAAAATCGCATAACATCCTATGGGCTACCGACTCTTACGTCGGTCATAATCCAAAGCAAGAAATATCGATTTTAGACATCACTGGGTCAAATACGTATTTAATACAGCCCAGAATTGCCAAATCGAAAGAAGAGCAAAAAAGCCGCACAAAGGATAAGGCCGAGGTTTTTACGCCAAAGAATATTGTCAGTCAAATGAACAGACAGATAGACTGGAGCTCAGGAAACTGGCCTGCAGATGAGAGTAATTGGAAGGACTACGTCAAAGAACTTCGTCTGGAGATAACCTGCGGCGAGGCGCCGTTTATAGTCGGTCGATACAATGCCGCCAGCGGAAAAAAAGTATTGAAACTGTCTGACAGAGTGGGCTTTTTAGACCGTAAACTTCAAGTTGTTGGTTCGTATTGTAATGATAAGAAAGAATGGCTGGAATGGGCGATTGTTGCTTTTCAATGCTCTTACGGGTATGAATGGCAAGGTGATAATCTTCTGCTGGCCAGAGAGAACCTTTTATATACTTTTATTGACTATTGGAATGATAAATTCCCTAATGATAAGATAAATCTTGACAGAAAAATATCAAAAGAAAAAATGGAAATGTTATTGCAGGTTGCGGAAATCATTTCTTGGAACATTTTCCAGATGGACGGAATTAAAAACGTAATACCAATGAGTTGTCGTCATGAAGTGATAGAAAAAGAAATCCCCCCTATGGTCAAGCTGTGGGGTGAGTCTCCGAGGATTGTTAAAAATGAGTGCGCTGGATGTAAAAATAATGATCATTTTAAACATAATGGCAAATATGTCTTTATTATGGACTGGGACAAAGGAAAACCAGTTAAATTTCTAAACTTAATGAAGGCGGAATAAAAAAGATCCGCACCTCTGCGAATCAGTGTTTCATATGGAGCCACGATCGGGGCTTGAACCCGAGACCTCATCCTTACCATGGATGCGCTCTACCAACTGAGCTATCGCGGCGTAACAGGCTTAATTTTAACATATTAAGCCATGTTTAATCAACCAGGTTATTTTTTACGAGCTGGCTTTTTGGCTGGCGCGCTGGCTTCTTTTGGCAGTTTTGGTGTGACGAATGCCTCTATAACTGCCCACGCCACGCTATTTACTAAGAACGTAACGAAGAGGATTCCTGAGGCCGATGCTGCCAAGTGCGCCGATGAGGAGTTAAATAATGTCAATAATCCCGCTACAGCCAACCCAATTATGGCTAACATAATGTAAGCGTATTGTAATTTTAATCGTTGGTTTTTTTCGCTATTCCATAATATCAGAATAGATTTTGTAAATTCAAACATATCCATATAATAGCACATATGCTTATAAAAGTCAATATTATACCCTCTTGTCATCAAAAAAGTCGCCAATTCAGGCGACGATGATTCAAATTTGGTGCTGGAAGTAGGACTCGAACCTACGAAGCCTTACGGCGGGAGATTTACAGTCTCCTGTGATTGCCACTACACGATTCCAGCGTGATGTGGAGCCGCTTCTCGGGCTCGAACCGAGGACCTACGGTTTACAAAACCGTTGCTCTAGCCAGCTGAGCTAAAGCGGCACTGGACTTATTTTAGCAATTTTTTAACCCCGTGGCAATAGCCTACATGACAATTTTTCGTGGCTGATGGATTTTTCGCTGTTGGCGTGGCCGTGGAGTACCGACAGTTTTTTGAGCCGGCGCAGATGGCGTTAACATCTTAGTGGCCTTTTTACGTAGACCTTCAGCAAGGTCTGCTTGACCAGAGTTTTCATAAGCTTCCGCCAATATCTTAAGAGTTTGTGGAATTGGTTCTAGCTCAACGGCCTTTTCTAGTGCGTTTATCACCTTTTTCGTATTTCCAATTTTTTCTTGGACTTTAGCGTAGGCAATGTAGCGAGCTGCCAAGTCATCTTCCATCTCCAGGGCTTGCTCAAAGGCTAATGATGCTTTTTCATAATTTTCGGTTTCATAGTAAATCAGGCCAACGTTATGAAGGCTTGAGGCGCTTGGCTCTAAGCTTTGGGCAATCTCAAAACACTCGATGGCGTCTTTATAGGCACGTTGTTTGGCGTATAAAATACCTAAGCGATTATAGGCAGTGGCGTTCTTTTCGTCGACACGTAAGATGGTTAGTAGGGCCTTTTCTGCTCGCAGATATTTATTTTCGCGAATTGAATCTTGGGCAATTACCCACAACTGATCAAGTTTCTCGGTAATTTTACTTGGCAAATCACCAGCGTCTTTGATTGAGGGACGATAAAAAATCGCCCAAATCATTAGAATTAGAATGAGGAATAGCCCAAACATATCTATATTATTATAGCACAAGTTGCATCAGCGCTAGTCTGACATTAGCGTTGGAGTTTAGTGCTTTACTGACGATTGTAGTCTGATTGAGCTGTTTTTCTAATGTCGAATTCATGCCATGAGATAGGGATTGAAAGCGAATCATGTTGATGATGATATCAGTGAGCATTAGCGCTTTTTGGCGGTCGGTAAAATATTTTGCGATATTTTTTAAATTAGTATATTCCTGATTTGTGGCTAAAATTTGCTTCGCGTCAGTGGCTAGCTGTCTGTATTCGGCGAATTTGTCTGGGTTCTCTGCTAGCTGACGAATCAGTAGCGGCCGACCGGCAGCCAAAAAGAGGATTTGCTGGATAGTGGCGGAGTCCAAGTTGTAATTTTTAAGCAGTTTTTTATCCTGGACTGATGATGTTTTATGAAGCGTAAGGGTTTGGCAGCGAGATTTTATTGTATCTAGCATTAGTTTTGGATTTTTTGCAATAAGGATGAAGATGGTATTTTTATTTGGTTCTTCCAAAGCTTTTAGCAGCGCGTTTTGGGATGATTCAGTCATCAAGTCCGCCTCATCAATAATAATAGTTCGGCGATTTATGGCGTAAGTTCGTAATTTAGCAATGAGATCGCGAATCTGCTCAACGGATATGGACTGTTTATCTGGAAGCGGAGTCAAGCGTAAAATATCACTATTTTTAGCTATTTTTTGAGCCACGCTTTTGCTGTCTAGCCCATAATCAGCCACAATTAAAAGTGCGTGTGGCGGCCTAGCGGTGATTTGGGCGATTTTCTGGATGTCTTGGGTTGAGACGATAATTTCAGACACTACAATTCCCCTGGAAATAGCTGCGTGAATTCTTCTGGAGTGGCTGCTTCAAATGTTTTCCTCTCGCCAGATGGTAACGTAATCTCTAATTTGTGGGCGTGGAGCATCAGACGGCTGGCGTTCGGTTTGCCATAAACGCGGTCACCGAGGATTGGTGTGTTCAGGTATGCCATATGGACGCGGAGTTGGTGGGTGCGGCCGGTGGTGGGTTTAAGTTCAATCAGCGCTTGGGTGTCGGTTGCTGCCAGTACGCGGTAGGTTGTCTGAGCAGGCTTGCCGTTGGGGTCAACGCGGAAGGTGCTGGGCGCGGCTGGGTTGCGGCCAATCGGTAGGTCAATCTTTGCGGCGGCTAATTTCGGTACGCCGTCGGTCACCGCGAGGTAGGTTTTTTTAGTGGTGCGCTGGGCGAATTGCCGTTGTAAATGGGTCGCAGCGCCAGCAGTTTTGGCGATAATCAGCACGCCCGAAGTGTCGCGGTCGAGTCGATGGACGATGCCTGGCCGGTCCGTGTCCGAGGCAAACGACGTTTTGGGGCGAATAATTTCCGCCACGGTTGGTTCGGTCGATAGTCCGCCTTTGGCGTGCGTCAGGAGACCGCTAGGTTTATTTACCACTATCACGTCATCGTCTTCGTACAAAATCGGCAGCTCTGCACTGGCCTGCTCCTGTTCTGGTAGCTTGACGGCAATCTCATCGGTCTCGTCAACCTCAAACTTCGGCGCCGTCACTACGCGCTGGTTGACCGAAATGTAGCCGGCTTTGATGTATTTTTGCCAGAGACTGCGCGAAATTGACGGGTCAAATGCCGTGGACAAGTGGACGTCCAGGCGCTGTTTGGTTGGTACGATGTGTAGCATGATGACAAATTTGCCTTGAAACGGCGTCTCGGTGCAGCTCGAATCAAGCGGATTTGGTAAAATTTCGGCGTTGGCGGGCCTGTCAGGCCACAGCTCGTCAATTGATTCCTCGTCAACAATTGAGCCGTAGAGCACGGCGAAATGCTGCTTATTCAAAATAAACTCCGCCACTATGTACGATTCGTCCGTCTGAACCTTCAGGCGGCGCAAGGCTTTGACGGGCGTGTTGTCGTCCGCCAACTGGTACAGCCTGGCGATCTTGAGGACGGTGCGCGGCGAAATTTTCACGCGAGCGTTCCTATCTCTGCAGTCCCACGGCCGTTTGGACACGGTGCAAAGTTCCATTGGCGACGAGGTTCATGTCGCGCTCGCTGGACTCCAGTTTGCGCTCGATAGCCTGCTCGTCAACTGCCGCCAGGCGCGCTTGGAAATTCGCCAAAAATTCTGCTACTTCATCCGCCACGATTCGCTTAAAATCGCCGTAGCGCTCCATGCCGGTGTATTCGCTGATGGTCTGCTCCAAGCTGACGTCTCGTCCAGCATCCTGGCGTACCAGCGTCAAAATCTCCAACAGATTGGAGATGCCCGGCTGGTTGTCGCGGTCGTACTGCACCTTACCTAGTGAATCGGTAGTGGCGCTCATGATTTTTTTGTGGGCCACTTGCGGCTCGTCGCCAAGGAAAATGATGCCCTTGCCGCTGTCGTCGGATTTACTCATTTTTTTGGCCGGGTTCATCAGATCTTTGATCCTTAGACCCTGGTCGTTGCCGAAGAATTGATGCTGCTCGGCGACTGGTTTAGGCACGACGAACAGGCCGCCAAATTTGCGATTCATTCGCTCGGCGATGTCGCGGGTAAATTCCAGGTGCTGAGTTTGATCGTCGCCCACCGGCACGTAAGTCGCGCCGTAAAGTAGAATGTCGGCGGCCATCAAGACTGGGTAGTTAAATAGTCCAACGGAGGCGTCGCCTTTACTCCCCTTGTCTTTAAACTGGGTCATTCGGCTCATCTCGCCAAATCCAGTGAAGCAGTCCAGAATCCACGCTAGCTCGCTGTGTGCTGGAATGCGACTTTGACGGTAAAGATGAATTGAAGGATTGCCCAGTGGTAATCCAGCGGCGGTATAAATCCGGGCGTTATTGAGAATGCTGTCATACAATTTGCTATGGTCAATTGGCGTGGTGAAGCTGTGAAGATCGGGTATGAACAGATTGATATCATAATCGGCCGAGCGACGTTTCGCCATGTTGATAATCGGCAAAATGGCACCAAAATAATTGCCAATGTGAATATCGTTGTTGGCGCGCACGCCGGTGAGAATGACGGGTTTGGATGGTTTCATTGAATATAATTATACCACTCTACTATGGTGTTATGCTAATTATTGTATTTGTTGTTATGATTGGACGGTTGGCTAGTAAAGATCGTCATCACATAGTAACGGTTCATGCTTTACGTATTCAGTATTACAGGCAGCTTCTAATACGGTTTTTTCGTCCACTTCCACTTCTATGCCACACTCTTCAAGCAACTTAAATAAGGTAGACACAGCTTTTTTTATTTCGGACCAACTTTCTATTGATGCATCTGCTATATTTTTGTATATAGTTTCAATATCGTGTTTTGAGGCAATCAGATTTTTTTGGTTATATGTAAAAGTATCTTCTGGTAATAGATTAAGTAGAGCTAATTTCCTTATTTTTTCAGAATCCTCTTTATCATCTAAGAAGCTTTTAATTTTCTGAGACTCATCAGATAAGCCTAGCTCTTTTATAAACTCTTCGTCTTCTGACGTTAGAATATTAAAGATTGAGCTAACTATTCTATAATTGAAGGAATGATTATGCATAACAGTACGAGCAAGCACGTACGGATTAAGAATGTATTCGATTTCTTTTGTAAAATATTGCCTGTAGGTTGCATTGTTTAATATGGCATTCCTTTTAGATTGATAATCTTCGTCTTCTGGATTTATTGTGGTTGTATTTTTATAATGGTTGTCGTATAAAAACTCAGAGTCAGGGTATGTTGCTTTTTTGGTTTTTTCCTCGATGAATGAAGTGAGCTTCTTTATTTCTGGATTGTTTGTAATACTGTCAGTGAATTCAGACAACGCTTCAATATTATCAATAATTTTTTCTATAGTATTTGGGTCTGTTAATTCCTCTTTGATTTCGGGGATATTCGAGTAGTTTTTTAGGGTGGCAAGGCAACCGTGGTCGTAATCATACTTAGATGGCTCCAGAATTCCGCCATCCTTTAACCTCACGATGTATCTAATACAGAGTTCAACCGCTCCCTCTCTTAAAGATTCCTTATTTTGATGGAGCTGATCTATAATGTTATTTTTAATTTGCTCTTCTAGTAGAGCGTCGAAACGTAGACCTTCACAACGAGTAGCATTATTTGCAGCGTGATTGCATGTACTGTCGAATTCAGTGATTGTGAGATCAGTGACCATCATAAAATTCTCAGCCTTTTTATATAAGTTTTTACTTAAGAATTCAGCAATTATTTCTCTATGACTATCAAGCCAGCTGTTTGCAGCGTTAATCTTTTCAATATCTTCTTCGGATGGTGCTCTGAGTCTTTCTGTTGTGTCTTTACAGAAAGTATCTGTCCAATTTCTAATAACGGGAACACTAATAAATTTGTTATTTGAGTAGTCGTCTAGGCGTACTACAGAAAGGGTCATCCTCACAATGTCAGCGACAGCAGCCTCGCCATTTATGTAGGCACTTTCCATGGTAGATAAAGCTGAGCTTGCGCTTAATCCATTCCAAGGATCTGTAGCGCTGAGTTCGGGGCATGCACCAAAGGACGCATTACGTCGAATTTTTCTGTCGGATGGATCTACGTAAGCAGGGATGCCTTTTGCACCTTCCAAAGCAGCTTCAATTTCAGGCGGCAACTGAAGTTCGGGGTGGTTGCGCGCATCTTCGAGCGATGGACTTAGCTCCTCAAAAGGATTGTCGTGATTATAATTATTTAAGCTATTATATCTTACAGTTTCCATAATACTTATATTATATAATAATATTACATTAAAGTCAATGGGTCTATTTATTGATAGTCAAGTGCTGTTTTATAATTTCAGACAAACGCTCAGCGTATTTATCCGTTATTTCGTGGCCCTGCATAGTCATTGATTGGTGGGTGATATTTTTATGCTCTTTGGCTAGTTTCTTCAAATTCCGTTCGACAATTAACGGGTCAAGTTTGCCCGACAGAATAGTGATCGGGAGTTTCAATTGTGATATATCAGCCATTGTGGTTTGATTAATAATCGCGGCGTTTAGCGCGGTCAGGAAAGATTTGGCGGTAATTTTATCGGCCTTAAATCCCGCGTCGGGCCATATATTATGTCGGTCGGCAAATTGCAGTAGGCGCTTTGAACTCCTTGGGTGCTTGTTGATAAGGCTGTATAGGGCGCGTAATATTTTTTCTGGATGATGGATTTTTTCGTTAGCTTTAGGTTGGTATATTGGCGGGCTGCATAAGATTAAAGAGCGGCTTAATCGTGGATATTTCTTAGCGATCTCCACGGCGGCCAGTGATCCCATAGAGTGCCCGATGATGATGTCCAGATGAGTGATTGATTCGTGGCGTAGCGTGGCGGCGATGCTGGTGGCTTGGTCGTGAGCATTGTATGATTTCCAGTCGGGTTTTGGTGAGTTGCCAAATCCCAGCATGTCAATAGCAATAACCCGCGTGTCCTTGGGTAGATATTGCGTCAATGGCTTCCAGGTGCGCCATGAGGTGCCTAATCCATGGACAAGTAGAATCGTAGACTTTGGATTGTCTGGTCGGCAAAAATAATGCACATTTAAGGTGTACGGAACGCGTAGCCATCGATGGATTATTCTATCAAACATAGTCTTAGTATACTATGAAAATACTCCGCCTGCATATGAGACGGGGTATTTCTGAGAACTGGTTTCTCCTCTGTTTTAACGCTTAGAGAATTGTTCGCGCTTGCGGGCAGAACGCAGACCGTATTTCTTGCGCTCTTTCTCGCGTGGGTCACGCTTGAGCAGCTCAGCCTTTTTCAAAACTGGGCGCAGATCAGCGTGAGCAGCCGTCAATGCTTTGGCGATACCAAGCTTGATGGCGTCAACTTGACCAGCGAGACCACCGCCTTTGACCAAGATGGTAACATCGTATTCCTTTTGCTTGCTGACGACAGCTAGTGGATCAGTTACTTCGGCGAGCAAGGTCTTGTTGCCATCCAAGTACTCAGCGGCTGCTTTGCCGTTGATAGTGATGGTACCCTTGCCAGGAAGCAAGCGAACACTTGCTGAAGCGCTTTTGCGTCGTCCCAAGCCGTAGAAATAGGTATCAGTAGCCATATTACTTTACCTCAACTTTCTCTGGGGTTTGTGCTGTGTGAGCATGCTCGCTGCCGGCAAATACGCGCAGGCGCTTGAGGCGCTCTGCTTGCAATTTGTTCTTTGGTAGCATACCTTTGACAGCTTCTTCAATAATTCGTTCTGGGTGGCGTTCACGCATTTCTTTGAACTGCGTTTCTTTGATGCCGCCCGGGAAACCGCTATGACGGTAGTAGTACTTGTCAGTTTCCTTGTAGCCAGTAACGACGGTGTTTGCAGCGTTGATAACTACGACGTAGTCGCCACCATCAACGTGTGGTGTGTAGGTTGGCTTGTATTTACCGGTCAGATGTTTAGCAATTTCAGTTGCCAAGCGACCGAGTGGCAATTCGCTCGCGTCAAACAATACCCAGCGGCGAGAAACGTCAGATGGTTTTTGTGAATAAGTTTTCATCTTATTTCTCCTCCTTTGGCATTGGTTTGATATCGTCGACAAACTCGATTATTGCCATTTGCGCGCCGTCGCCAACACGCAAACGTGTTCGTTCAACGCGAACGTGTCCGCTGGTGCGGCCGCTCAGTTGCGGGGCGATTTCATCAACCAGTTTGTAAGCAGCAGCGCGGGTGCTGAGTGCTGCGATCACCTGGCGGCGGCTGGCTAGATCGCCCTTCTTCGCCTTGGTGATGATTTTTTCAATGTGGCGCTTCAGCTCTTTGGCTTTCGGCAAGGTGGTCTCGATTTTGCCGTGCTCAACCAGGCTGGTTGCCAGGCCCCTCAGCAAGGCTCGCCGTTGATCACGCTCACGGCCGAACTTGCGCCCTTGATATCCGTGTCTATGCATAGTTAAAACTCCAACTCCGCCATCTTGTCGCGTACTTCATCCAGCGCCTTTGAGCCAAAGCCTTTCAATTCTCGCAAATCTTGCTCGGTCAAAGTCACCAGGTCGCGAATCGTGCGGATTTCATTGTTAATCAGCGCGTTCGTGGTGCGGGCGCTTAGGTTTAATTCTTCGATTGACATAGCCAATTCTGACTCTTCATCGTCTTTGGTCGTGCCAAGTGCTGGCGCACCAGTCACCATGGTGTTGCCTGCTAAAGCTGTGTATTGGTTAACCAGGATTGCCGCTGCTTCTTCAAACGCCTCGCGTGGAGTAACTGTACCGTTGGTTTCAACGGTAATTGCTAGTTTATCCAAGTTTGTCTCTTGGCCAACGCGAGTTGAGTCGACTTTGTAACGAACGCGCAACACTGGTGAATACATTGCATCAATAGCAATCATGTCGCTGTGCAAGCGGTTCTCGCTTGACTCTTCAATTGTCTGGTAGCCGCAACCTGCTTCTACGACCAAATCCATCACCAAATGCTTGTTTGGATCGTCAATCGTAGCAATTACTTGCTCTAGGTTAACGATTTCAACGTCAGCGTTTGTCTGGATATCCGCAGCAGTTACTTCACCGGCACCAGATTTCTCCAAGCGTAGCTCAACTGGCTCGTCAGTAAATACGCGCAAGTGAACGTTTTTCAGGTTAAGCATGATGTCAACGACATCTTCTTTGATTCCTTCAACGGTGGTAAACTCGTGGGTTGCGCCTTCGACCTTGAAAGCGACAATCGCGCCACCGCGAACGCTTGACAGCAGAACGCGCCGCAATGAGTTGCCAAGAGTATTGCCGTAGCCCGGATGAAGCGGTTCGATTAGAAAAGTAGCACTGGTCGCGGAAATATCATCAACGCTCGCGAGTGCTGGATTGTAAATTGCTTTTGCCATAATTCTTCCCTAACCCTTCTTTTATCGTGAGTAATACTCAACAATTAATTGCTCGTTGATGTCAGCTTCTGCTTCCTCGCGCTTTGGCAGTCCAGTCACTTCAATCTTCAGTTTCTTGCTATCGCTCTTCAGCCAGCTCAGCGGACCTTGGATTGAATTATTGATCACGTCGTCAATGTGCGTAAAGTACTCAGATTTAGTGCTCTTTGGGCGAACGGTGATAACATCGCCAGCCTTAACACGAATTGATGGAATATCGACACGGCGGCCGTTTAGTTCAAAGTGCCCGTGGCTAACCAGCTGACGAGCAGCCCGACGGCTAACAGCGAATCCAGAACGATAAACGACGTTATCCAAGCGGCGCTCCAGCAGCTTCAACAGGTTCTCACCTGCCAAACCTTCTTGGGCGCGGGTTGCTTCGTTCATCAGGCGCGCAAACTGCTTTTCCACCAAACCGTACAGGCGGCGAACTTTTTGCTTTTCGCGCAGCTGCGTAGCGTACAGGCTTGGCTTACTTTGGCGGCCGTGCGCGTGCTGGCCTGGAATACCAGATTTTCGCGCCAAAACCTTATGTGCTTTTGGATGAAGCGCATAACCTTCGCGGCGGCTTTGCTTGACAATCGGTGAATTATCTCGTGCCATAATTATGCCCTCCGTGCCTTTCGTGGACGAACACCGCCGTGAGGTACACCAGTTACGTCCTTAATGCTTTCTACTGAGATGTCGAAAGCGCCAACCGCACGAATAGCGGCATCGCGGCCCAAGCCGACACCTTTGACGAAAACGTCAACTGATTTCAAACCATACTGAGTTTTCGCAGCTTCAGCAGCTTTTTCAGCAGCAACCTGTGAAGCATAGGCGGTGCCTTTTTTGCTACCACGGAAACCACATGCACCAGCTGATGAAGCAGTCAACACGTTACCCTTCTTGTCAGAAAAGGTAACAATGGTGTTGTTAAATGTTGCTTGAATGTGCAGCTGACCAGCTGGGACTGATCGGCGCTGCTTCTTCTTGGTAGATTTTGCGTCTGCCATTTCTTAGTCCTTTCTTTAGGTCTTACTTGCTGCTTTTGGTTGTGTACCGCCCACGGCGATGGCGCGACCCTTGCGAGTTCGTGCATTCGTACGAGTCCGCTGTCCGCGTGTCGGCAGTCCTGCTTTGTGGCGAAGACCGCGATAGGCGTTGATATCCTTCAAGCGCTTAATGTTGTTAGTTACCAAGCGCTGGAGATCACCCTCAACGGTGTATTCGCTGTCGATAATTTCGCGAATCTTGTTTTCTTCAGCCTCGGTGAGATCTTTCACCCGAGTGGTCGGCTCAATCTTAGCCGCCGCAAGGATGCTCGAAGCGTGCTTTGGCCCAATCCCATAAATATAGGTGAGCGCGATTTGCACCTGCTTCTCTGTTGGGATAACTACCCCAGCAATTCGAGCCATGCTTAACCCTGCCTTTGCTTATTCTTAGGTTTTTTCTTGTTGATGACGTACAACCGACCTTTACGGCGGACAAACTTGTCATCGGGGCTGATTTTTTTCACACCTGCACGAACTTTCATAAAGTGCTCAAATCTCCCTTCCCGAGTAAACCCGAGATTAACGTTAATATTTGACTACCGGCTCTGTTGAGGCCGGTCGTCACGTAGGCGGAAGCTGATTCGTCCCTTTGTAAGATCGTAAGGGGTCATCTCAACTTCAACCTTATCACCAGGCACCAAGCGAATATAGTGCTTGCGCATTCGCCCTGAAATGTGCGCGATGATACTATGGCCATTCTCCAGTTCCACCCGAAATTGCGTATTAGGCAGTGCTTCCACTACCTTACCGATCATTTTGATGACTTCCTTTTGACTCGCCATAAGTTACAGTTGTCAATTATACAGCACTCAGCGTGGTTTGACAAGAGGTATTTTCATAAATTTGTGTGCTATACTTGAGCTATCAAATTTAACATAAGGATTTTTATGGCAAGTACGAAAAATCGGACAAAAACTCAGGCGAAAAAATCTCAGATTGAGATGTTGGTGCCAATTTTGATTGGTGCGGTAGTGGTGCTAATAGCGACAGTCGGATATTTGGCATGGCGATTAGATAATCAATCACCACATAAAGTATACACGGCGACGGAAAAAGTTGGTAACGGATTCGTAAGCTTGGGCTCGCTTGGTTTTCGATTTGAGGGGAATAAGGCGACTGCGCGTAATGATGTGTCAGTGCAGGAAATCCGTGATTTTTTGAAAAAAGAAGTCGCTCAATCAGGATGTAAAGATAACAATGGCGCAGTTAGTGTAATTGCAAATTCTCAAGACGAGAAGCAGTTGCTGCTTGGATATGGTTGCGGCAGTGCTATTGCGCGAATGTTTGCAGTTAAGAAAGATGGCGGCTGGAAAGCAATTTCACCGACCGATCAGTTTAATCTGCTTGACATTCCGAGTTGTAAAATGACCGACGAAAATAATATCAGCAAGGAAATTGCACCGGTCTGCCAGAACGAAAAGAAAGACGGCGAAAAGCTAGTTTACGACTATAAGCTGCGATAAGCTAGCTATAAAAAGAATTCCCCCGCTTCCTTGGCGGGGATTTTTTATGATGCAATTATTTTTTCTTAAACAAGCGGCGTTTTTTAGATTTTTTACCACCGTCGAGTAGCTCATCTGGGTCAAAGTCATCATAGGTGACCATCAATGCTCGCGAGTTAATTTGCCTTAATGTCTCCAGCCCAACCGACACGATAATCAAGATTCCGGTACCTCCGATTGATAAGCGCAAGCCGCGCAGACCTGTCAAATGATATGTCAGGTATTCGGCAACAAATGGCAGAATCGCCACGATCCCCAGAACAATTGAGCCAAACAGAATTAAGCGATTAACGGTCTTTGTTAGATACTTCTCAGTCTGAGCGCCTGGACGAACACCCTCAATGAAACCGCCTTGCTTTTGTAAGTTTTCAGCAATTTCATTAGCATTAAAGACGATGCCAGTGTAGAAATATGTAAAGGCGATGACTAAGAGGAAGTATAGCGTTGGGTAGATGAACGCTTCAGCAGTGCTACCTGTAAATGAACCAGCGCTTGGTGCTTGGAACCAGGTGATGAGCTTGTTGGCTGTTGGCAGAAGATTGGCATTACCAGATGCTTTCATGACTTGACCAACGAACTGCGGTAAGCTAAGAAACGCAACTGCAAAGATAACTGGGATAACGCCAGCTGCAATCAGCTTGACCGGCAGAATGCTTTTTACGTCGCCATAGTTGCTATTGCCATGGACACGCTTGGCGTAATTGATAGTAATAACACGCTGTGCTTCGTTGATTTTTACCAGGAAGTACAGAACGATGAGTCCCGCAATAGACATGATAAGCACCGTCCAGAACATGGTTGGGTTAAGAGGTAGCGTGAACCAGTTAAATACGTTTAAGCTGCCTGATGAAGTGTCGAGCAGCGAAGAAATGAGCGACGCAAGCATTTGCGGTAGCTGGCTAATAATTCCGGCAAAAATCACGATGGAAATACCGTTGCCGATGCCTTGCTCTGTAATCAATTCACCCAGCCACATCAACAGAACCGAGCCAGCAGTCATGGCGGTAACAGACACAATCCACTCCATTGCTGTTGGGTCGGCCAGTGTTGTTGAGCCACCTTGAAGAACTGTTTGGCGTAGAATAAAGATGAAGGCAATTGACTGAACGATAGCCAAAGGAACAGTAATCATGCGTGTCCACTGCTGAATTTTACGGCGACCAGTCTCACCATCCTTGTGAAGTTCTTCTAGCTTTGGAATAGCTTTAGTCAATAACTGAATGATGATGCTGGCGGTAATAAATGGGCTAAGTCCGACCAGAACTAGAGAGAAGCTTGACAGTGCGCCGCCAGAAAGTAGGTTCAAAATTCCGCCCAAATCAGTCTGACCAAGTACTGACGAAATCGCGTTACGTAGCTGGGTCGGTTCAGCCAATGGCACTGGGATATGCGCCAACAATCTGTAAACGACGATTATTCCAACGACAATCAATAATCGCTTTTGCATGTCTTTATTTTTTAGCGAGCGGAAAATTATTCTCCAATTCATGTTTTAGCCCCTCATAGTCTCTAACAATTCTTAACTCTGTTAATTATACATTACCACAACTAATATTTCCATACCGAAATAAAGAATCCCCTTATTCTATAGAGGGGATTCTTGTGCTTGATGAGAATATTTATTTCTCTTCAGTTTCTTTTATGCTTTGACGCAGTGGTGTCGCGACTTTTTCAAATGAGCCGCCGGCTTTTTCAATCGCTATAACGACTGAAGCGGAAGCAGCCTGCACTTTCAAGTCAACCTTGGCTTTCAATTCACCGCGAGCGATCACCTTGACCGTGTGGAACGGCGTGGCGATGTAGCCTTCGGTAAACAGCAGCGCGTTGTCGACGGTTTTGCCGTCAAAGGCGTTCAAGTGGTCGAGGTAGACTACCTGAGCTGGTGTGCGCAAGCTCTTGAAGCCGCGAGCTTTTGGTACAGCCTGAGCCAGTGGGCGCTGACCACCCTGGAACATAGCGCGAAGCTTTTTACCAGTGCGGGCGTTCTGACCTTTGGTACCACGACCAGCGGTTTTACCCTGGCCAGCAGCGATACCGCGGCCAACGCGCTTTTTATTCTTGTTTGCTGAAACTTGGAGATCGTTGTATTTCATTACTTAGCCTCCTTTTTAGCAGTCTTTTTGACTGGCTGAGTGTTGAGCCACTGTTCGCGTGGAACCAGTGATTTCAATGCTTCAATAGTTGCGTAGGCGATGTTCACCTTGTTGGTTGAACCCAGTGACTTGGTGAGCAGGTTGCGGACACCAGTCACGCCGATGATCTGTCGGACAACACCACCAGCGATGATACCAGTACCAGGAGCAGCTGGCTTGATCAGCACGCGGGCACCTGAGAACTTAACTTCGCTGTCGTGTGGAATGGTTTCGCCACTCAGTGGCAATGTAATCAAGTGCTTTTTAGCAACTGAGGTTGCCTTGGCAACAGCAGCTTGCACGTCGGCACCCTTAGCCACACCAACACCAACCTTGTCCTTGCGGTTACCGACAACCACCAACGCCTTAAAGCGGAAGCGGCGGCCACCTTTGACCACGCGGCTCACGCGGTCAATGTTGATTACCAATTCTTCAAACTCCTTTGGTGCGTCATCACGCACATTTCGCCGGTCATCGCGGCGACCACCACGCGGACTGCGAGGCCGACGGCCTTCTGCACGTGGGGTAGTATTTGCAGCTTGTTCTGCCATACTAGAACTCCAATCCTTCTTGGCGCGCAGCATCAGCCAATGCCTTCAGGCGGCCAGCGTACTGGCGGCCATTGCGGTCAAAGACCACTGCGCTAATTTTACTTTTCTTTGCTTTCTTGGCAATTTCAGTACCGATGGCGGCACATTTCTCGCTCATCGTACCTTTTGCTTTGGTGCCAACGGTGGTTGCGGCAGCCAATGTCTTGCCAGCAACGTCGTCGATCAGCTGAGCACTGACGTGCAGGTTGCTGATGGTGACTGTCAGGCGTGGGCGCTCTGCAGTGCCTGAAACTTTCGCGCGAACGCGGTTTTTGCGAAGAGCGCGGTTGAGTAATTTCTTATTTTCTGCCATGATTACTTACCTGTCTTTCCTGCTTTGCGCAAAATTTGCTCGTCAGCGTACTTGATACCCTTGCCCTTGTATGGCTCAGGCTTCTTCAGTGCGCGGATTTCCGCAGCGACTTGGCCGACTTGCTGTTTATTGATACCGCTAACGATGATGGTCATCTTTTCATTGGTAACGGTGATACCCTCTGGGGCTTTGTATTTGACCGGGTGTGAAAACCCGAGCGCCATTTCCAGCTCGTTGTTGCTGGAGCTCACGCGGAAACCGACACCATTGACCTCGAGACGCTTCTCGTAGCCTTTGGTAACGCCGATTACCATGTTGTTGATCAGCGCGCGCATCAGACCGTGCTGGGCGCGAGCAGTTTTGGACTCATCCTTCGGATGAACCGTGACTTGTCCGTCTTCGACTTTCACCTCAACTGCTGGCGTGATGAATTGTGTCAATTCACCTTTCGGGCCCTTTACGACCACATCACCAGAGTCAACCGTGATTGTCACACCGGCCGGAATAACCACCGGCAGTTTTCCGATTCGACTCAGACTCATTACTCACCTTTCGTGTGATTTGATATTAACTTCAGTATTTTAACACAAACTAGGGGTAAAAAGCAAGGTATAATCTCAGCGACCTCAGCGACGCAAAAAAGACCCAACTCGGAGATTTAGATAACACTCGCCCGTCCAGAATCACAGTATAATATTAGCACAAATATCTTTACCTATGTTTCGCTAATTGCACCTGAGTTCCAGCTACCATGCCCCCAAGATGTCGTCGGTCATAGCGCATAGTACCCATTAAGAACATTATAACTAGGAGGATGCAAGATATAATCGACAATACAATGCTTATCACATCAAATCTAGTATATACTCCATGGATGACAGCCATGTGGCCAATTTGCCAAGGGAGAAATTTGATACTATTACGAACGAGACTTCGGCTGAAACTTCTATGAGTGAAATAAACTTTCAAGCCAGCGACGCGTTTACCAACACTACCTCCCTTAAAATCAAGATAAGCGAATAATATAACAATAACCAAGACAGACGCGAATGTAGTAATGAGCTGACTTTGTAGCTCGGAAAAAGCTGGAACGCCGCCAAATACTACGAAGTAGTAAGTTATTGATGCACCAAAAAGACATATAAGATAGGCACTAATAACTAACCAATCAATACATAATTCTTTTGTACGAGTGGCGAACGAGATAAAGTTGTTGTCTTGCATGACCACATTATAGCAAGGGCAACTCAAGTACACAAAAAAGCGCCCGGATATTTCTCCGAGCACTTCTCTTTTTACTAGTTATATTCTAGTACACCTTCAACAGCAACTCACCGCCAAGTTTAGCCTTGGCTGCTTCGGCGCCAGTCATGACACCTTTTGAGGTTGAGATGAGTACTAGACCGCGGCCGCTTTTCACCTTTGGAATCTCTGCCGAGCCGACGTAGACACGACGACCTGGCTTTGAGACGCGGGTGATCTCGTTGATGGTACTGTTGGTACCCTCTTCGTTGATAGTAACCACCAGCACACCACGAGGCTTGGCGTCCTCTAGTTTAACATCTGCAAGGTAGCCGTTTTTGACTAATTGCTCAGCGATGACTTTTTTCATCTTGCTGGACGGAACACGAACTTCCGTCTTGCCAACCAGTTTCGCATTGCGAATGCGCGTCAGAAGGTCGGCGATTGGGTCTGTAGTTTGCATAGACATTGTCGAATCTCCTTTCCTTCTTACCAACTACTCTTTGTTATGCCTGGGATTTCGCCCTTGGCTGCTTTTTCGCGGAAATTGATGCGGCTCAGGCCGAACTGGCGCATGTAGCCACGTGGACGGCCGGAAATGCTGTCGCGGTTCTTGTGTCGAGTTGGGCTCGAGTTGCGAGGCAATTTCTGCAAACCGTCGAGGTCGCCAAGTTCTTTGAGCTCAGCGCGCTTCGCAGCGTATTTTGCGATCATCTTCAGACGCTTTTTGTCGCGAGCGACCATTGATTTCTTAGCCATTACCTGACGCCTCCTTTCTTCTCAAACGGCATGCCAAATTTCTCCAGCAAAGCTTTTGATGCTTCCTTGCTGCCGTTCTTGATGACAAATGTTACCTGCAACCCGTGCAAAATCTGCGTTTCCTCGAAGGTCAGTTCTGGGAAGATTGACTGTTCGATGATACCCAGGTTGTAGTTGCCGCCTTTGTCAAACTTCAGGCCGACGCCGTGGAAGTCACGCACGCGTGGGAGTGCCACGTTGATCAAGCGATCCATGAACTCGTACATCCTGCTGCCGCGCAGCGTGACGCTGACGCCAATTGGCGCACCCATACCTTTACGGATGCTAAAGCCAGCGATTGACTTCTTTGCTTGGCGGGCAACTGGTGCCTGACCGGTGATTTTCTCAACGGTGTTTTTGACAATTTCAAAATGACGCTTGTCATCTTTCTTTTTGCCGGTGCCAACGCTCACGATGATCTTTTCCAAAGCTGGCACTTGGTGCACGTTCTTTAGATCTAGTTCGGCTTGCAGTTCCTTCAGGTATTTCTCCTGGTACAAGGCTTTCAAGCGAGGAGCTGGCACGACGGTTTTCTTCTCTGCCATTATTTAATCTCCTTATTTTTTGCTTGGCGAGCGACGCGAGTTTTGCCGCCGTCAGCGTTCTTTACTAAACCAACCCGGCTGGTTTTGCCTGACTTTTCGTCGACAACCAGGGCGACTTTGCTGATGTCCATCGGTACGTGGATGTCTTTCTTGCCGCCTTTTGGATTGTACTGGCTTGGCTTGACGTGGCGGTGCCCGACGCCAATACCTTCGACCAAAACAGTCTGATCTTTGGTGTTGACCTTCAGGACTTTACCAGTCGTACCTTTGTTCTTGCCAGCAATGATTTTTACGGTGTCATCTTTGTGAATACGAGCCATTAGAGTACCTCCGGAGCCAGGCTGACGATCTTCATGTAGCCCATGTCGCGTA